>Ga0134121_10000014_pt1 | contig 195176 bp, 197 predicted proteins | sample KB301_FD_96463 | JGI IMG/M metagenome (GOLD analysis project Ga0134121, IMG submission 96463) | Terrestrial soil microbial communities without Nitrogen fertilizer from Kellogg Biological Station, Michigan, USA - KB3-0-1 | ecosystem: Environmental > Terrestrial > Soil > Unclassified ... | reverse complement strand
GAGGCGAAGAACCGGAACGAGCTGATGACGGATCTCGCCAACACGACGGGGTCCGCGTTCCTCGGCCTTACGATGTCGTGCTGCAACTGCCACGACCACAAGTACGATCCGATCTCGCAGGCCGACCACTTCCGGCTGCGCGCGTTCTTCGCCGGCGTCAAGCGGGCGGACGACACGATCATCGACCCCGGCCCCGAGCGCGAGCGGATCCAGAAGCACAACGACGCGATCGAGGCTCGAATCAAGGCGCCGCTCGCCCGCATCGCCGAGATCCTCGAGCCGGCGAAGAAAGCGAAGAAGGGGAAGGTCAGCGACGCGGAGGCGGCCGCGAGCCTCGACGAGGAGCTCCGCAACGAACTCGCGTGGCACCAGCAGGTCGTGGACGCGGAGCGGAAGGGTCTCCTGCCGTTCACGCTGGGCATGACGGTCCGCGAGTCGGGGTCCGCGCCGGCGACCCACCTTTTCTACCAGGGCGACTTCACCCAGCCGCGCGAGGAGATCGCGCCGGGCTTCATCTCGGTGCTCGATCCCAATCCCGCGGCGATCACGGGCGGGCGCCGGTCGACCCTCGCGGCGTGGATCGCGTCGGCGGAGAACCCGCTCACGCACCGGGTGATCGTCAACCGCCTGTGGCTCCATCATTTCGGCCGCGGCCTCGTCGCGACGCCGAACGATTTCGGCTTCAGCGGCGCGCGGCCGAGCAACCCGGAGCTGCTGGACTTCCTCGCGTCGACGCTGGTCTCGAACGGCGGGTCGCTCAAGGCGATCCACCGGATGATCCTCTGTTCCGCGACGTACCGGCAGCGCTCGACCGACGATCCCGCGAAGCGGGCGATCGATCCCGAGAACGTCCGGCTCTGGCGCCAGAACGTGCGCCGGCTGGACGCGGACGCGACGCGCGACGCGCTGCTGTCCGTGTCGGGCCTGATGAAGCCGAAGGCGTCCGGCCCGCCGGTGTGGCCGCCGGTGCCGCAGCATCTCCTCGACGCCCAGCCGGGAATCCTGGAGACGAAGAGCGACAAGGCGGCGCGCGACCGGATGCAGGAGTGGTACACCGAGCCGATCGAAGCCGCCGACGTGCGCAGCGTCTTCCTGGTCCAGAAGCGCGTCCTGACGCTGCCGTTCCTCCAGCCCTTCGACCTGCCCGACATGAACGTCTCGTGCGGCCGGCGGGACGTGACGACGGTCGCGACCCAGGCGCTGCAGATGCTCAACAGCGAATTCAGCGAGCGGATGGCCGTGGCGTTCGCGGCCCGGGTGGAGCGGGAAGCGGCGGACGAGGCGCGGATCGACCGGGCGATGATCCTCGCGCTCGGCCGGACTCCGACGGACGCGGAACGGCGCCGTTCCCTCGACCTGATCCGCCGTCACCGGCTGGTCGATTTCTGCCGCGTGCTCCTGAACGTCAACGAGTTCGTTTACGTGGACTGAGCCATGAATCGACGCGACTTCCTGACCTCGTGCTGCAGCGGAATGGGCGGGCTGGCGCTCTCCTCGCTGCTTTCCTCGGCGGCGAAGGCCCAGGAGCGGAAGACGATCGAGATCGATCCGCTTCAGCCGCTCTCGCTGCGCGCGCCGCACTTCCGGCCGCGGGCGAAGCGGGTGATCTTTCTCTACCAGTACGGCGGCCCGAGCCAGGTGGACATGTGGGACTACAAGCCGCTGCTCGCCGAGCTGCACGGCAAGCCGGTGCCCGCGGCGATCAAGGAGAAGAAGGACAAGGTCGGCGGCGTGTTCAAGCAGTGCCACGACAAGCTGATGAACGGCCCGTGGACGTGGAAGCGCCACGGCGAGAGCGGCCTCTGGGCGTCGGACCTCGTGCGCGCCACCGCGGCCCACGCGGACGACCTCTGCCTGATCCGGTCGATGCAGGCGGAGAGCTCGAACCACGCGCCGGCGACGTACCAGATGAACACGGGCGTGATCCTGCCCGGCAAGCCGAGCCTGGGGTCGTGGCTGACGTACGGCCTCGGCTCGGAGAACCAGAACCTGCCCGGTTACGTCCTGCTCTTCAAGGTCGCCGGCCTGGGCGGGTCGCCCAACTGGTCGAACGGGTTCCTCCCCGCGGCATTCCAGGGCACCCAGTTCCGCCACGAAGGCGACCCCGTGCTCGATCTCCGTCCGCCCGAACGGTTCGCCGGCGAGCAGCGGACGACGCTCGACGCCATCCAGCAGTTCAACGCCGAGCACCGCGACGCGCGGCCGGGCGTCCTCGATCTCGACGGCCGGATCGCGTCGTACGAGCTGGCGTACCGGATGCAGAGCGAGGCGCTCGAGGTGGGCGATCTCGCGGGCGAGCCCAAAGAGATCCGCGACAGTTACTGCCTCGAGAGCAAGAACAAGAGCGAGGCGATGTACGGCCGGATGTGCCTCCTGGCGCGGCGGCTGAGCGAGAAGGGCGTGCGGATCGTCCAGCTGTACAACGCCGTCGACAAGTACGGCTGGGACGGCCACGAGAAGAACACGGAAAACCACAAGTCGAACGCCGAGCAGACGGACCGACCCACGGCGGCGCTCCTGGCGGATCTCAAGCGGCGCGGGCTGCTGGACGAGACGCTGGTGATCTGGGCGAGCGAGTTCGGCCGGACGCCGATGGAGCAGGGCGGCGGCGGCCGCGGCCACAATCCCTACGGTTTCACGATCTGGATGGCGGGCGGCGGCGTGAAGGGCGGGCAGGCGATCGGCGCGACCGACGAGATCGGCCTGCGCGCCGAGGTCGATCCCCACCCGGTGAAGGACTTCCACGCGACGCTGCTGACCGCGATGGGGCTCCGCCCGGACGATCTCTCCTTCGAGCACGCGGGCCGCCCCGAGCGGCTGACGGGCGTCGCCGGCTCTTCGAAGGTGATCCCCGGCGTCCTGGCCTGAGGATCAGCGGAGGTCGTCGTCGGTATCGGCCTTGCCGTCGGGTCCCAGGCAGCCGAGCTCGAAGTCGTTCGGGCGTCGCCTCCCCGGAAAGCGATAGGCGTAGGGATTCCCCCAGGGATCGAGAAGCGACGCGCCGGCTTCAAGATAGGGTCCTTTCCAGGTCTTCGGAATTGGCTCTTTGGTCGGCTTCGCGAGCAGCGCGTCGAGTCCTTGTGCCGTCGTCGGATAGTCGCCGGTATCGTCGATGTACGCCTCGAGCTTGTCGCGCAGCGTCCGTAGCGTTTTCCTTGCCAGATCGATGCGATCCTCTTCAGTCTTCCCGATCGCGGGAGGAGCGAACCGCTCGTCGGGGATCTCGCGGTTCAGATCCCACTGCTCGAACTGAGCCTGGGCGGTCGACAGCGCTTTGGTGTTCCGCGCCGCCGTCTTCGCGTTCAGGAGGCGGGACGTCTTGGGATCCATCCCTTGGGCCACGTCCCAGGATCCTCCCACGCTTTCGAGCACGAAGACGACGCCGGGCTTGTCCTTGTCGAAACTCGAGAGCTCCAGCGACGAGATCTTCAGCGGCAGGACGAAGGACTTGTTCCTCGCGGATTCCAGGGCCAGATAGCCGACATTCATCGGATGGCAACAGGCGCTGCGCACCACGATCTCGGCCAGCTTCGAATTCAGATCGGCGGGCGTCTCATGCTCCTCCCAGGGTTTATCCGGCCACTTGCTCCAGACATTCGTTCCGTCCGAAATCAGCGTCACCCGGAGATGGGCGTTCGTCCGCAGGACTCTTGCATTGAAGTAGAGCCGATTTCCCTTCTTCATCAGGATCGTGATCTCGCCGGTATCCCGGTTCGGGACACCTCCGATGAGCGTCGCGGAGGAGGTTTTGATCCCGATCGACGCGACCTCGGCGCCTTTCAGAGTGCCGAGCACGGTGTCCATGGCGTCTTCGGCTTTCATCGACCGTAGAAGCTCGCGGGCCCGGCCGGCGACTTCCTTGTCTTTATCCTCCATCGCTTGCTCGAGGATAGGAAAGGCCGCCTTTCCCAGTTTCCGGAGGGCGAGCGCCGCCTGGTCGCGGGTCGTGACGTCGTCCGAACGAAGCTTCTCGATGAGGTCGGACGCCGACCTGTCTTGAAGCGCCAGAAGGAGGATCAGGAGACAGGTTCTCATGCTTCGAACAGTCTATCACTCTTCCTTGGCTGAGGGGAACTCGGGCGGGTACCATCTCATCTCCATGAGCGCGATCCTCGTCCTCAATGCGGGCTCGTCCAGCCTCAAGTTTGCGCTCTATGACGGGGGGAACCCGCCCCTGCGGCACGCCTCGGGAAAGCTCGAGAGGACGGCGGGTCTCGAGCCGGCGCTTCGCCAGGCGCAGTCGACGGGACAGACGATCGGCGCCGTCGGACACCGCATCGTCCACGGCGGACCCACGTATTTCGAGCCGACGCGCATCACGCCCGAGGTGATCGCCGAGCTGCGCCGGCTCAGCCCGTTCGACCCCGAGCATCTCCCCGCGGAAGTGGAGCTGATCGAAGCCGTCGAGAAGAAGCTCCCCGGCGTCCCGCAGGTCGCCTGCTTCGACACGGCCTTTCATCGCGACCTTCCCGACGTCAGCCGCATCCTGCCGATTCCGTGGCGCTACGAGCGGCTCGGCGTGCGGAGGTACGGGTTCCATGGACTGTCGTACGCCTCCGTCGTCGAGCAGCTGGAGCGGGAAGGCCTGCGCGGGCGGATGATCCTCGCCCACCTCGGGAGCGGCGCGAGCCTCGCCGCCGTGCACGACGGGAAGTGCATCGACACCACCATGGCGTTCACGCCGGCCTCCGGGATCCCGATGAGCAGCCGTTCCGGCGATCTCGACCCCGGCCTCTATCCGTACCTTGCGCGCACCGAGGGAATGACGCCCGACCAGTGGAATCACATGGTCCACACGCAGTCCGGGATCCAGGGCATCTCCGGCAGCTCGAAGAGCGTCCAGCAACTCGTCGACTTCGAAGGGGAAAATCCCCGGTTCGGTCTGGCGCTCCGCATGTTCTGCTACCACGTCCGGAAAGCGATCGGCGCGACTGCCGCGGCGCTGGGCGGCGTCGACGTCCTCGCCTTCTCCGGGGGCATCGGCGAGAACTCCGCCTCGATCCGCTCCACCATCTGTTCGGAGCTCGGGTTCCTGGGCATCGAACTGGATTCCCGCCGTAATTCGGAGAACGGTCCGGCGATTTCCTCCGTCGGCGCCCGCGTCCAGGTCCGGGTGATCCGGACCGACGAGGAGCTCCAGATCGCGCGATCGACCCGACACCTCGTGGAATTATGAAGAAGCAGACGCCGTCGAAGGACCTCCTGCGCCGGATGGACGCCTGGTGGCGCGCGGCCAATTTTCTTTCGGTCGGTCAGATCTACCTGTTCGACAATCCCCTGCTCCGGGAGCCGCTGAAGCCCGAGCACGTCAAGCCGCGGCTGCTGGGCCACTGGGGAACGACGCCGGGCCTGAACTTCGTCTACACGCACCTGAACCGGGTCATCGTCGAGCACGACCTGAACGCGATGTACATCATCGGCCCGGGCCACGGCGGGCCGGCCATCGTGTCGAACGTCTACCTGGAAGGCACCTGGACCGAGATCTATCCGGACGTGACGCAGGACGTCCGGGGCCTGGAGACGCTCTTCAAGCAGTTCTCGTTTCCCGGCGGGATCCCGAGCCACGTGGCGCCCGAGGTGCCCGGCTCGATCCACGAAGGAGGCGAGCTCGGGTACGCGCTCTCCCATGCGTTCGGCGCGGCGTTCGACAATCCCGATCTCCTGGTCGCCGCGATCGTCGGGGACGGCGAGGCGGAGACCGGGCCGCTGGCGACTTCGTGGCACTCGAACAAGTTCCTCAATCCTGCGCGCGACGGCGCGGTGCTGCCGATCCTTCACCTGAACGGCGCGAAAATCGCGGGTCCGACGGTGCTCGCGCGGATCCCGCCGTCGGAGCTCGAGGCGATGTTCCGCGGCATGGGCTACGATCCGCTCTTCGTGGAGGGATCGGACCCGGCGAAGCTCCACCCGCTCATGGCGCGGACGCTCGACGCGGTGGTAGGCCGGATCCGCAAGATCCAGTCCGACGCCCGGAAGAAGGGAGCGGCAAAGGCGGTCCGCCCGACGTGGCCGATGATCGTGCTGCGGACGCCGAAGGGCTGGACCGGCCCCAAGGTCGTGGATGGAAAGCCCGTCGAGGGAACGTTCCGCTCCCATCAGGTCCCGCTCTCGGAAGTGCGCAGCAATCCGGAGCATCTCCGACAGCTCGAATCGTGGTTGAAGAGCTATCGTCCCCACGAGCTGTTCGACGAGTCCGGCCGGCTGCTGCCGGAGATCGCGTCGCTCGCCCCGAAGGGGAAGCGGCGGATGAGCGCGAACCCGCACGCGAACGGCGGCCTCCTGCTGGACGATCTCCGGCTGCCCGATTTCCGGTCGTACGCCGTGAAGGTCCCGAAGCCCGGCGCCGTGGACGCCGAGGCGACGCGCATCCAGGGGGCGCTGCTCCGCGACGTGATGAAGCGCAACGGCGAGAACTTCCGCGTCTTCAGCCCCGACGAGCTGGAATCGAACCGGTGGGGGGCGATCCTGGAGGCGACGAACCGCTGCACGCTGGGCAGGATCGACAAGACCGACGAGCACGCGTCGCCCGACGGCCGCGTGCTCGAGATGCTCAGCGAGCACCAGTGCCAGGGATGGCTGGAAGGGTACCTGCTCACGGGCCGCCACGGCTGGTTTTCCTGCTACGAGGCGTTCATTCACATCATCGACTCGATGTTCAACCAGCATGCCAAGTGGCTGAAGACGACCCGCCACCTGGGGTGGCGCAAGCCCATCGCGTCGCTGAACTACCTCCTGACGTCCCACGTCTGGCGCCAGGACCACAACGGGTTCAGCCACCAGGACCCGGGCTTCATCGACCACGTAATGAACAAGAAGGCGGAGGTGATCCGCATCTACCTGCCTCCCGACGCCAATACGCTGCTCTCGGTCACCGATCACTGCCTGAGGAGCCGCAACTACGTGAACGTGGTCGTCGCCGGCAAGCAGCCCGCGCCGCAGTGGCTCGACATGGACGCCGCGGTGCGCCATTGCGCCGACGGCGTCGGCATCTGGGATTGGGCGGGCACGAGCGGGGGCGGCGATCCCGACGTGGTGCTCGCGTGCTGCGGCGACGTCCCGACCCTGGAAACGCTTGCGGCGGCCGAGATCCTGCGCCGCCGCGCGCCGGAGCTTCGGGTGCGCGTGGTGAACGTGGTCAACCTCATGAAACTGCAGCCGTCGTCCGAGCATCCCCACGGCCTGACCTCCGAGGAGTTCGACGCGCTGTTCACGAAGGACAAGCCGATCCTGTTCGCGTTCCACGGGTATCCGTGGCTGATCCATCGGCTCACGTACCGCCGGACGAACCACGGCAACCTCCACGTGCGCGGATACAAGGAGGAGGGGACGACCACCACGCCGTTCGACATGGTCGTCCTCAACGATCTCGACCGCTATCACCTGGTCCTGGACGCGGCGGATCGCGTGCCGGCGCTCGGGGCCAAGGCCGCGGGGCTCCGGCGCGAGATGGAAGACCTGCGGGCGAAACACCGCGCGTACATCCGCGAAAAGGGCGAGGATCTGCCGGAAGTCCGGAACTGGAGATGGAGCGGCGCATGAGACGGCTTGCGTTCGGGGCCCTGCTTCTTGCAGGCTGCGCCGGGGCGGACGCGGGTCCCCAAGCCTCGTTCTCGCTCGCGACGTTCTCCGCGGACATCACGCCGCCGGTCGGCCACGCGCTATGCGGAGGGATGGTGGCGCCCGCGGCGCGCATCTCCGATCCGCTCTCGGGCCGCGGCCTGATCCTCTGGGGCGGCGGCGAGCCGATCGTGATCGCGGCGCTCGACTGGACGGAGCTGCGCAACGACGCCTACGAGCGGTGGCGGAGCGAGCTGGCGAAGGCCGCGGGGACGTCGCCCCGGCGCGTGCTGCTGTCGTGCGTCCACCAGCACGACGCGCCGTACGCCGACCTCGAGGCGCAGCGGCTCCTCGACGGGCAGGGGTTGAAGGGGTTCCACGTCGATCCCGAATTCCACGAACGGGCGGTGCAGGCCGTGGCGGCGGCGGCGCGGGAAGCGGCGCGCTCGCCCCGCCGGATCACCCACGTGGGGACGGGCCAGGCGGAGGTCGACCGCGTCGCGTCGAACCGCCGGGTCGTCGTGAACGGCAAGGTGACGTTCAAGCGGTACAGCAAGACGACCGATCCCGCGATCAAGAATGCGCCCGAAGGGTTGATCGATCCCCGGCTGAAGACGATCAGCTTCTGGGACGGCGACCGGCCCGTCGCGGCGGTGTCGTCCTACGCGGTCCATCCGATGAGCTATTACGGCGGCGGCGCCGTGTCGGCGGATTTCCCGGGGCTCGCCCGCGCGCGGCGCCAGCGGGAGACGCCCGACGTCTTCCAGATCTACCTGTCGGGCTGCGCCGGCGACGTGACGGCCGCGCGGTACAACAACGGCGACGACGTCTCCCGCCAGGCGCTTGCGGGGCGGCTCGTCGACGCGCTCGATCGCGCGTGGAGGCAGACGAGCCGCGCGCCGCTGGCGCGGGTCGACGCGAGGATCGCGGAGGTTCGGTTCGACCTGCCTCCGGAGGGGCCCGCCTCGACGGTCACGATGGAGAAGACGCTGGCCGATCCGGCATCGTCGAAGTCGCAGCGGCTGATGGCGGCGCTCGGATTGAGCTGGGCGAAGCGGGTGGGCCGCGGCGAGCCGGTCGACGTCGCGTCGATCGACTTCGGTCCGGCCCAGTTCCTGCTGCTTCCGGCGGAGTCGTTCGTGGAGTTCCAGCTCGCCGCGCAGCGGGTGCGGCCGGGCGGATTCGTCGTGGTCGCCGGCTACGGAGAATGCGGCCCGGGCTACATCCCGACCGAAGTCGCGCGCGGGGAAGGGTACGTCGAGGAGCACGGCTACTGCTGGGTCGCCGCCGGGGCGGAGGACAAGCTCAAGCGCGCGATCGCCGACGCGCTGACCCTAAAGTGACTCGCGCTTTCCCGACCGATTCGAACGCAGGCCCGCCGAGAGGATTTCCTGGGCTCCGAGGCCGGTCTCGGCGCTGCACAGGTCCATGAACGGCTTGCGGGTGCGCAGGCAGTGGACGAAGTGCTCCGGTCCGTTGCGCGCGCCGACGGGCAGCTTCGGCAGCGGGATCTTCTTCAGATTCTGGCGGTCGGCGCCCCAGTGGGAGAACTGGCCCGGCTTCGTGTGGGTGTAGAGCAGCTCCCCGCGGCGCGTCTCGAGCGTGCCGTCGACGCCGAGGAACAGCACGTCGTGGAAGTCGGGGTTCTGGGTCCAGGAAGCCTGCGACAGCACGGTCCGTTTCGGCCAGAGGCCGATCACCATCGCGTTGTCGTCGACGGGGAAGTTGGGCTTTGCGAGCGTGCCCGCGACGCCGAGGACCTGTTTCGGGCGGCCCCAGAGCATCGACATGATCGCGGCGCCGTAGCAGCAGTAGTCCACGAGGGCGCCCGCGCCGTTCTGCTTCGCGTCGTAGAGCCAGCCCCAGAAATACGGCGAGCAGCCGGCTTCCTTCGGACCCTGGTGGGCCATGTGGATCCGCGCGTGGAACACGTGGCCGATGAAACCCGACTTCACGAGCTCGAGGGCCTTGACGAGCTCCGGATTCCACGCCAGCGGCCAGTTGATCATCAGCCGCGTCCTGTTTCGTTTGGCGGCGTCGAACATCCTTTGCGCGCCTTCCGCCGTGTGAGCCATGGGCTTTTCGACCATCGCGTGGAGTCCGCGCTTCGCCGCGGCTTCGACGATGGGGACGCCGCCGGCATTCGAGTCGCAGACGAGCACGCCGTCGGCCTCGACCTTGTCGAACATCTCGCCCGGCCGCTCGAAGAGCGCCGTGACGCCGAACTCCTTGCGGAGCTTCTCGCGGAGCGGCTTATGGGGATCGGCGCCGCCGACGATCTTGACGCCGGGGATCTTCGTGAAGTCCGGGATCATCCGCCAGACGTGATCGTGGACGAGGCCGGCCAGGAGGACGCGGAATGGTTTCATGGCGAGTCATTCTACGCAACAGGGGCGGAACGGCAACGAATTGATCGCTTAGCGGGGAAGGGCCCGGAGCGCGGCGTCGATCCTCGGCGCGAGGAGCGGCTGGAGTTTGGGGTCGAGCTCGATCGCCTTCCTCCAGTCGTCGACGGCCTCGGCGAGGAGCGCCTCGTCGCGCCGGACGTTGCCGCGCTCCTCGAACGACTTCGCGTGGTCGGGGTCGGCGGCGATCGCCTTCGTCCAGTCCTGCTCCGCGGCGGCGAGATGGTTCCGCGCGCGGAAGAGGCGGGCCCGGGCCCGATAGCCGGCGGCCCCGGCGGGCTCCAGATGGATGGCGCGGGTGGCGACGGCTTCGGCCTCCGTCCACCGCTCCTGTTCCACGAGCACGTCGCCCAGGCGGAGGAGGGACTTCACGTCGCGGGGCCGCAGCTCGACGGCCCGCCGGAGATCGGCTTCCGCCTTCTCGGCGAGGCGCTGGTCCGCGTAGAGACCTCCGCGCGCGGCATGGGGCTCGGCCCACGAGGGGTCGAGGTCGATCGCCCGGGTGTATTCGCGCTCCGCGGCCGAGAAACGCGACTGGTCGTGATGGACCAGCGCCCCCAGGAACGCGATCCACGCATCCTTCGGAGAGAGTTCGACGGCTCTCGCGCCGTCCGCTTCGGCATCGGCGTACTTTCGCTGCAGCCGACGGGCCTGGGCGCGGAGGGCATAGGCCAGTCCGTCCCAGGGCACCGCGAGCAGATGGCTCGTGAACGCCGCCTCGGCGGGTTCCGCCCGGCCGCGAAGCAGCGCGTCGATTCCCTGGATCAATTCGTCGCGCGGAGCGTCGCCGATCTCCACCGGCTCGGCCCGTCGTCCGAAATCGACGCCTTGCAGCCTCGCGGCCGCGACGAGCCGGTCGCGGCTGCGTTCGATCCGCGCCTCGCGGAAGTCGGGCTCGATCCGGATCGCTTCTTCCCAGCTGGAGCCGCCGTCGCGGCCGAGGAGCCTCCGGCACCGTCCGAGCCACAGCCAATGGTCGGGTCGGGCGTCGCGCTCCACCGAAGCCTCGAGCTCGTGCACGGTGCGTTCGGCGAGCGCTTCGCGGTCGTGGCGACCCGTGACCCAGGCCAGCAGCAGTTCGTTCACCTTCGCCGTCACGCTCCCGCCGGCCGCCGCCTGGAGCTCGGAGGACGGAGTCGATCCGATCCGGACCGCAATCGCGAGGAGAAGGCCGGCGGCGAGCGCGGCCAGCATCGGCTTGCGGCGCGCCAGCTTCCGTCGCCACCGCATGAAGAGTCCGACCCGCGGGGCGCGCACGCGCTGCCGATCGAGCCACCGGTCGAGGTCTTCCGCGAACTCGGCCGCGGTGGCGTACCGCCGCCGGGGATCCCGCTCCATGGCCTTGGCGACGACGGCGCCCAGCTCGCCGTCGAGCGGCGGCGGGTCCTCGTCCACGACCTTGCGGAGGATCTGGAGCGCGTTGTCCCCGCTGTAGGGCGGGCGGCCGGAGAGCACCTCGTAGAGCGTGGCGCCGAGCGAGTAGACGTCGCCCCGCCGTCCGGTCTCGCCGCCCAGGACCTGCTCGGGCGGCATGTACGCGGGGGTGCCGACCGCCTGCCCCGTGTGGGTGAGCGGCGACGAGTCGACCAGCCACTTGGCGAGGCCGAAATCGGTGACGACCACGGTGCGCTCCCGGCGCCCGGGATCGGTCGGCTCCTCGAGCAGGATGTTCGAGGGCTTGATGTCCCGGTGGAGGACGCCGTGGTTGTGGGCGTGGTCGACGGCGACGGCGGCGTCGCGCACGATGCGGACCCGTCCGCGCGGCTCCTCCTGCGGCCACATCGACAGCGTCCGTCCGTCGACGAACTGCATCACGATGTAGGAGCGGCCCTGCTCCTGCCCCACGGTGTAGATGCGCGTGATGCCCGGATGGTTGAGCCGCGAGGAGGTTTCCGCCTCGCGGCGGAAGCGGGCCAGATCCTCGTCGGACGCGATGGCCCGGAGGTACTTGATCGCCACCAGGCGGCCGAGCTGGAGGTCGCGCGCCTTCCACACTTCGCCCATGCCGCCGCTGCCGACCTTCTGCAACAGCCGGTATCCGGCGGGGCAGGGCGGGAGCGATGCCGGCGCCGCTTCCGGTTCCTGCCGCGAGGGAATGACCGTCGTTTCCTGCGACGGAAGCGGTCGACGAGCCGACGATCTGGCGGAAGAGGCGGGTTTCCGGATCTGCGTACGCCCCATCAGATTCTAGAGATCCACGAACGCCCGGAATGGCACGCGAATTAGGGGGCCGGTATCATCCTAGAGGGGCTTGAATGGCACGTGCGGGTGTGTGCTGGGTCGTCGTCGCCGCGTCGTCGGCGCTGGCGTGGGGCTGTTCGGCGCGGACCCAGGTCCGCAATGCCGACGCGGACGCGGGGATGCTCCGATCTTATGCCGCGCGGTTCGAGCAGGTCCGCCAGGCGGCGCTCGCCGCGCTGACGGCGTCCTCCCTGCCGGTGGTCGAAGAGCGGTGGCTCGACCGCACCCGGTGGAGCGCCCTGGGCGCGCCCGCGGGCGGACTTCCCACACCCCGCGCGGCCCGCATCGTGGTCGAGGATCATCCCACCGACTGCCGCGTCTGGACGCTCGTGCAGAGCAAGCCCGACCTCGTCGACGAGCCGGCGATGGAAGACCTCCAGGCCCGGATCGCCCGGACGCTCGGCGCGGAGCCGCGCGGCGAGCGGCCGCCCGCCGCCGGCGCGGCGGAGCGCGAGGAGCGGTACCGGTCGCCGATCGCACGCTGCTCCGAGCTCACCGCGCGCGTCTGCCGTGCCCGCGGGTACGAGATCCTCCGCGACGACCAGGGCGACGCGGCGCTCCGGACGATCACCGCGGAGAAGAAGCCGTCGCGCCGGCTGTTCGCCGCGCACTACCGCCATTCGGACTCGGTCACCCGCGTGGTCGTCGAGGTGCGGGGCGGGACGTCCGAGGAGAACCGGGAGGAGGCGTCGGCGGTGCACGAAGAACTGTTGAAGGAGCTCCCGCTGGAGCGGTAAGCTCGATCCCCACATCCCCGGCCGTCCGGCTTTATCCCGAAGAGGGACGTGGGACCATGAAGAGGATCGTGCCCGTCGCGGCGATGGCGCTGGCGCTCGCCGCCGCTCTCCCGGCGCAGCAGGAGCGGCGCGTGCCCTGGACGGCGTCGAAGATCACGGGGTCGCCCGAGCCGCCCCCGCCCTACCGGCTCGACCGCGTCTTCCCGAAGCTGAAGTTCGACCACCCGCTGGAGATCGTCCCCGTCCCGGGAACCTCCCGGATCGCCGTGATCGAGCATCACCAGCAGCACCTGGGGCGCATCTTCACGTTTCCCGCCGACCCCGCGGTCGAGAAGGCCGACTTGTTTCTCGATCTGCCGCGCGAGATCCGGGGATGGGAGAAGACGGCGGACTGCAAGGGCGTCGGGGCGGCGTACGGAATGGCGTTCCATCCCGACTTTCGGAAGAACCGCTTCGTCTACATCTGCTACATCCTCGAGCACAAGGTCAAGGGGAAGAGCCTCCCGCTGGGATCGCGCGTCTCGCGGTTCTCGGTGAGCCGGACCGATCCGCCGCAGGCGGAGCCGGAGAGCGAGCAGATCCTCCTGGAGTGGCCCGAGGGCGGCCACAACGGATGCTGTCTCCGCTTCGGACCGGACGGGTTTCTCTACATCTCGACGGGAGACGGCACGGCGCCGAATCCTCCCGACGGCTATCAGACCGGGCAGGACTTGAGCGATCTGATGAGCTCGATCCTGCGCATCGACGTCGATCATGCGGAGAACGGAAAGCCGTACGCGATTCCGAAGGACAATCCGTTCCGCGACACGCCCGGCGCCCGACCGGAGAACTGGGCCTACGGGTTTCGGAATCCCTGGCGGATGGATTTCGATCCCGCGACCGGCAATCTCTGGGTGGGGGACGTGGGCTGGGAGCGGTGGGAGCTGCTCTTCCGGGTCGTCCGCGGAGGCAACTACGGCTGGAGCCTGATGGAAGGACCGAATCCGGTGAATCCGGGAGGGAAGCGCGGACCGACGCCCGTCCTTCCGGCGGCGATGGCGATCGAGCATCCGGAGGCGGCGTCGATCACCGGCGGGCGCATCTATCGCGGCTCGGCACTGCCCGCGCTGAAGGGGAAGTACGTCTTCGCCGACTTCGAGATGTTCCGCGTCTTCTCGGCGCGGTGCGACGGCGACACGCTCTCGGAGCGGCAGGAGCTCGCGCGGACCGAGGAGCGCGTCGTCGCGTTCGCCGAGGACAAGGACGGCGAGCTGCTGCTGCTCGACTACCTGGGCGGCGGCATTCACCGGCTCGTGCCGAACGACCGGGGCGCGCACAATCCGGACTTTCCGCGGAAGCTGAGCGAGACGGGCCTTTCCGCGCCGGGCGTCTATCCGTACTCGATCCGCGCTCCCCAGTGGCTCGACGGCGCGACGGGCGAGCGGGTCGTCGGACTTCCCGGCACGAGCGCGATCTCGTCGCAGGGCGGCCGGCCGGCGCCGCCGAAGGACATGGTGCTCGCGAAGACGCTGTCGCTGGGCGCGCGGAAGGTGGAGACGCAGGTGCTCCACTTCGACGGCCGCGATTGGCAGGGCTACACCTACGCCTGGGACGACGAGCAGAAGGACGCGGTCCTGGTCGGGCCGGGCGGCGCGGAGAAGACGGTCGCGGGCCGCTCGTGGTCGTTCCCCTCCCGGGCCGCGTGCGCGGGCTGCCACACGGTCTCGTGGGCGCGGTTCCTGGTGTCGTTCAACGACGCGCAGATCGTCCGCCCGGATCTCGACCGCTTCCGCGCGCTGGGGCTGATTCAGGGCGGGCCGATCGCCGGGAGCCCGGGCGAGTCCGCACCGCTCGTCGATCCGCGCGACGCGTCGGCCGATGTCGGCGCGCGTGCACGCTCGTACCTCCACGCCAACTGCGCCGTCTGCCATCGGCCGGGCGGCGGAACGTCGTCGATGCTCGATCTCCGCCGGGATCGTCCGCTCTCGGAGACGTTCGCGCTCGACGTCCGTCCGGCGCTGGGGACGTTCGGCCTGACGGAACCGTCCATCATCTCCGGGGGAACGCCGGCGCGGTCGGTCCTCTTCTACCGGATGGCCAAGATGGGCCACGGCCGGATGCCGCACGTGGGGTCGAAGCTGGTGGACGAGGAGGGGCTCGCGCTGATCGGGCAATGGATCGAATCGCTGGCGCCGGCCCCGACCTCCGGAAGTTCACCGGCCTCCACCAGCGATGCTCTCCAGGTCATGCGCGAGATCGACGGAGGTCGGCTGACGGGCGAGGCGCGTCGGAAGGCGATCCATGAAGGGATGAATCATCCCGACGAAGCGGTGCGCGGGCTCTTCGAACGGTTCGTGCCGGAGGATCAGCGTCCGAAACGGCTCGGGACGAAGATCGATCCCGCGGCGATCCTCGCGCTCGCGGGCGACGCCGAGCGGGGCAGCCGGCTGTTCTTCGACGGCACGAGCCTGCAGTGCAGGTCGTGCCACGCGGTCGCGGGGCGGGGGGAGTCCTACGGACCCGATCTGAGCCGAATCGCATCGAAGCTGACGCGGGAGAAGATCCTCGAGAGCATCCTCGAGCCGTCGAAGGAGATCGATCCCAAGTTCGCGGGCGTCATCGTCCAGACGAACGACGGCGCGGTCATCACGGGCATCCTGGTGGAGAAGAGCGACCAGGTCGTGGTGGTGCGGGACGCGCAGAAGGCCGAGAACCGTCTTCGCGCGTCGTCGGTGAAGCAGATGGCGGTTCAGAAGACGTCGATCATGCCGGAGTTCCTGCTCCAGAGCCTGACCGCCGCGGAGGCGGCCGATCTGCTCGCGTTCCTGTCGTCGCTCAAGTAGCCGGCGTCAGTACTTCCACACCTCGAGCGCTTCGGGCAGGCTGCCGGCTTCCGCGCAACCCTCGAACGCCGCGGGCGCCTTGCCGATCACCTGGAGCTTCCGGGTGCCGAACGCGCGGGCGACCTCGGGCAGGTCGGTGATCCGCAGGATGTTGAGCAGCGCCGGTCCGTCGACGTGCGACACGGGCGGCTGCTGCAGCACCACCCGGCCGATCCGCGGATCGCGCAGGCCGGCGTAGATCGACAGGACTCCCATCCCCTGCTTCCCGAACGCGGTGATGGATGAGGCGGGGATCTTTTCCTCGGCGACGATCCATTCGACCGTGCGAAGGATGTCCCACACCTGCATCGAGGCGATCGTGCGGCCGACCCAGGACGCCGACCGCTCGAGATCGGCGACCTCCCTGGGCGTCAGGGGATGCTCGGTGAACCGGGGCGTGAGGATGACGACCGTGACCCGTCCGAGCAGGGGCAGCAGTTCGTCGTGGTCGAGGAAGTAGATCGAGTCGCCGGCCCGCTTGACGTAGAGCAGCAGCGGCGTGTCCTTCGTCACGTTGCGGGGTTTCAGGACGCGCGCGCGGATCGGCACGCCGCGCTCGGTGTCGAACGTGGCGTCCTGATACTCGGCGTATCGCGCGGCCCAGCCGCCGGTGTCGCGCCCGACGCGGGTCTCGAAGGGAATCTTTTCGCCCGGAAACCAGCGGAAGACCTTGTCGGCGATCTCCTTCGCGAGGTCCTGCGGCCTGGCGGACGGGCCGACGAAGAAGTCCTGGATCCGGTAGTTGACCGCATCCGCCGGCAGGGCGTCGAGCACCGCGAGGTCTTCCGCCTTCTCGCGCGGCTGCCTGGGCGGGGGCTCGATCTCGACCGGCGTCCGATCCCCTTTCAGCCAGCGGTGCATCCACTGCCGCGCTTCCTTGAGGAAGAGGGGAATGTCGGCGTGTCCGCAATCGTCGTCCACCTCCTTGATCCGCTCGGAATCTTTCGCGTCATAGAAGTCGAAGATCCGTTTGGACCGGCGGTACACCTCGTGGTAGCCGTCGGGCGGGAAGTCGCCGTCCTTCCGTCCGCTGCAGATGAGGAGCGGCCGGGGCGCGATGAGGGCGCCGACGACGGGAAAGTCGACGAGGAAGGTGTTGTTGAAGTAGATGCAGTCGCACTGGCCGGCCGCGACCCAGTGGGCCGCCTGGGATCCGAACGTGTAGGTCGAGCAGACCGGCGCGGCCGCGGCGATGCGGTCGTCCACGGCGGCGGTGAACCAGGTGGTGGAGCCGCCGCCCGAGATGCCCGTCATGCCGATCCGGCTCCGGTCGATTTCCGGCCGCGACTCGAGATAGTCCACGGCCCTCATCGCGTTCCAGACCTCGACCCCGGTGGGGATGTAGCCGCGCGACTGCCAGTTCCAGGTGTTGAGGTCGTGAAGTCCGTGATGGACGCCCGCGACCTCGCCGAACTCCAGGGTGTCGAGGACGAGGCACGCGGTTCCGTGCTCTGCGAACCAGACGCCGCGATCCTGGTAGCCGATCTTGGCGCCGAGGGGATGGGGGGCATGGCCGCAGACATAGATCACCGCGGCCATCGGCGGCGTCGTCTTCTTCGGCAGGTAGAAGTTGCCGGTGACATAGAGTCCGGGCCGGCTCTGGAAGACGAGTTTCTCGACCCGGTACTCCGGGCGGTCGAGCGTTCCCGTGATGCGGGCCTGCAGCGGCGTGCGCTCCGGCAGCGGATCGAGGCCGAGCATATAGAGCATCTCGCGAAGCAGGCGCGGCCGCCGCTGCTTCCACTCGTCCAGCGACGTCACGTCGTCGAGCGACCGGGCCGACAGTTCCGCCGCCAGGCTCTTGAGGTGCTCGATCGCGCGTTCGTGGCGCTTCGCCGGCGACTCCTGCTGCGCGAGCAGGGGAGTGGAGAGAAGAACGAGGCACGCGGCCCATCGACTGGTCATCGGCTTGGCCCTCCCGGTACCAAAGCGCCGGGCGGGAAATCGTGGCGGGGAAAGCGACGGTCTACGCTGCGGGAGCCTCGATCCAGAAGCGGCTGCCTTTGCCCGGCTCGGACTGCACGTCGGCGTGGCCGCCCATTCGTTCCATGCACTTCCGGACGATGGCGAGCCCGATCCCGGTCCCCGGGTACTCCTCCTGCTTGTGGAGGCGCTCGAAGACGCCGAAGACGCGGTCGTGGTAGAGGGGGTCGATGCCGATCCCGTTGTCCTCGACCCAGAGCCGGACGATGCCGTTCCGCCGCTCGGCCCAGATGCAGATGTGCGGATCGACGCCGGGGGCGACGAACTTGGCGGCATTAGAGACCAGGTGAGCCAGCACCTGGACGAGCGTCTCGCGGTGACCCGTTACGTCGGGAAGCGGCCGGCGGATCTCGATCTCGGCCTTTCTCATCTGGAGGTCGTCGCTCCTCCGGCGGATCGCCTCGTCCACCGCTTCGGCGAGCGCGACGCGCTGCCGCGGGAGATCCTCCCGGCTGACGCGGCTGTAGTCGAGCAGGCCCATGATGAGGTCGTCCATCCGGCGGGAGGAGTCGACGATGCGCCGGAGATGGTCGCGCCCTTCGTACGACAGGTTCCTCCGCTCCTCCTCGAGCAGGATGTCCGACAGGCCGGCCATGCCGCGCAGCGGGCCGCGGAGATTGTGGGCGATCGAGTACGCGTAGGCCTCGAGCTCCTGGAGGGCGCGCCGAAGGTCGACGGTACGCTGGTCGACCCGCTCCTCGAGGCGGGTGTTGAGGATCTGCAGCTCCTTTTCGATGCGCCGGCGCTCCTCGACCTCGCGGGCCAATTCCGCGTGGCGCCGCTGCATCGCGCAGGACAGATAGGCGATGGCCGAGCCGGCGAAGACGAACGAGGCGGTTTCGAGGATGTCGACGACGTCCGTGGTGAGGAGGGTGTGCCTCGGCGGGACGAAGAACCAGAGGCCGAGGAGCATGCTGAGGAGGATCGAGAACACCGCGGGCCCGGCCCCGCCGTACCAGGCGCTGACCGCCGTCGCGGCGAGGAAGAAGTCGAGGGCCGACCGGTCCTTCAGCCATCCGTCGCACGCGTAGCGGACAGAGAACGCGATGGCGACCGACAGGATGGCGACCGCATAGCGGCCGACGGGGGAACGCATGGACTCTCCGCGGGTTTTCCGCCCCCTCACTGGTACAAAAGTTGATACGCAGAGCGCTCCGCGAAGGTTGGAGGCGCTAGTTCTGAGGAAGTCTAACGTGAACCGTCGTCCCTCGGCCGGGGGTGCTGGAGATGTCGATCGTGCCCCGGTGGGCTTCGATGATCTTGCGGCAGAGCGACAGTCCGAGGCCGGTTCCGGTGGTCTTGGTGGTGACGAACGGGCGGAACAGCTTTTGCAGCAGGTCGGGAGGAATTCCGGCGCCGGAGTCGGCGACGCTCAGGTCGACCATGCCCCCGGTCGAGGAGCAGGTCACGACGATTTCGCCCGTCCCCTTCATCGCCTCGGCGGCATTCAGGAACAGATTCCACAGGACCTGCTCGATCAGCGCCGGGTCCGCGGAAACCGCCAGATCGGCGGGGCTCTCCTGGCGGATGCGGATGCCCGGGCCCAGCTGGTGCGCTCCTGAAATCCGGGCAATGCGGTCGATGAAGTCGCGGAGCGCGATCGCCTGCTTCCGCGGCGTGGTCGGTTTCGCGAACGCCAGAAGTCCCTGCACGGTGCCGTCGAGCCGGCGCACCTGGGCGAGGACCTCCTTCATCAGCTCCTTGTGGGGGTCGCCCGGCGGGAGATCGTCGGCCAGGATCTGAAGCGGCCCGCTGATGGCCGCGAGCGGATTCTTGACCTCGTGGGCGACGGTCGCGGCCATCTCGCCGAGCGCCGCCAGACGCTGGGTCCGGACGATCTCGGCCTGGAGCGCCTTGGTGACGGTCAGATCGACGACGGCGGCGAGGACGAAGGCGCCCTCGGCCGTCCGGATCGGATTCAGTCCGATCTCGACGGGCACCTCGGTCCCGTCCTTGCGAAGGGCGTAGAGTTCGCGGTCGGCCCCCATCGGCCTCGGTTGCGGCGTCGCATGGAACTCGGCGCGATGGCGCGGATGGCGGTCGCGGAAGCGGTCGGGCACGAGCTTCTCGATCGACTGCTGAAGAAGCTCCTGCCGGGAGTAGCCGAACAGTTTCTCCGCCTGGGCGTTCGCGAGGACGATCCGGCCCCGGTCGTCGACCATGAGCATGGCGTTGGGCGCCGATTCGACGGCGAGCCGAAACCGCTCCTCGGCCCGCTTGCGTTCCGTGATGTCGACGACGGCGGCCAGGACGAACGATCCCTGGCCGGTCTGGAGGGGATTGAGGCCGATCTCGACGGGCACCTCCGTGCCGTCCTTCCGCAGTCCGAAGAGGTCCCGGCCTGCTCCCATCGAGCGAGCGCGCGGATCGGAGAAGAACGACCGCCGTTGTCCCGGATGGGCGGCGCGGAACCGTTCCGGGACGAGCAGCTCGATCGATTGTCCCAGGAGCTCCGACCGGCCGTATCCGAAGAGCTTCTCCGTCTGGGCGTTGACCAGCACGATCCGACCCCGCTCGTCGACGAGGATCATCGAGTTGGGAGCGGATTCCACCGCGAGGCGGAAGAGTTCGTCGCCCGGTTCCGGGGTATTCATCGGAAGATTCAAAGTATAGCGAAAATGCGAACGACCGGTCGCTTCTTTGACCTGATTCGGCCGTTCCGTCGTCCAACCCGTAGCGGAGCGCGAAGCGGCCCGCGGGAGACGAACATGAGGATCGAACAGATCGGCGACTGGACCCTGGAAGACCGGCTGGCGATCAGCGGCATGGCGGTCGTCGTGCGGTTCATGGAAACGGGCGAGAAGGGCGGGGCGTCGCGCCGCGATTTCCTGAAGGTCGCGACGGAGCACCCGCAGGCCCGGTTCTACGAAGTCGATCTGGTCGAAAATCCCGGCCTGGCGCTGCGGTTCGGAATCACGCAGATCCCGATGGTGATCGTCTTCATCAACGGTGTCGAGGTCGCGAGGCAGGGCGGCAACCTGATGGCGACGACGGTCGATCGCGCGCTCGGCGATTCGTCGAGCTAGCGGAAGACGGCTTCGTCGATGGTCATTCGGAAGAACTCGCCCTCGTTCCATCGGGGCGTGCCGAAGTACCACCCGATCCGCAGCCGGGAAGGGATCGTGATTCCACCGAAGTTCCGTTCCTCCTCCACGATCCCGCCGAACGAATAGGCTCCGAAGGGCTCTCCGGTCGGATTGCCCCATCGAACGGTGTGGAACTCCTGGAGGCCTCCGCGCTCGTCGACCGCGAGGTGCAGTGTCATCGACTCGCCGTTCCGTCGAAGGACGACGTCGGTCCCGTCCCAGGTCGCGCCCAGCTCGGGCAGGAGCATAGAGGGAAGGAGAGTCGACTCGGCCATCCATCGTCCGGCCGCGGAACGGTCGATGTCCGGCCCCGATGCGCTCAGGACGGGAATCATGCCCAGCAGTTTCCAGGAGGAGGCGCCCACGCCGTCGACCAGCGAGTCGGATCCGCGGATGAAGGGACCGACCCGGGCTTTCCAGACGAAGCCGCGGGTCCGATGGAGAACCTCTTCGGCCCGGAACGAAGTCCACTTCTTCAGCAGGATCTCGCCGTGCATCCGGAGCCGGACGGCCGACGCGCCGATGACCCCGGCAGGGAAGGCGTGGGAGAGAAAACGAGGACGGAGCTCCGGAGCGAACGCGGCCTCAAGGGCTCCGGAACTCCGCCACAACTGCCTCAGGCATACTGCCACTCGACCTCCTAACTGGAAAAGATCCTGCACGGCTCTTTCAACGTCGTCCCACGATCGTCTCACCGGACCCGCCGGAGCGGAACAGGTCATGTCGTCCGGGCGCCGGGAGGCCTCGTCGGCCGTTCCGGGCGTCGATCTCGGGTTTCGAGAGAGCGGTGCGAGCAATTAGAGAGCTGCAAACCCTATGCCACGGGGCCGCCCCTGGGAGGGGAGGGCGGGACCGCTGCGATCCGAAGGGATTTCCCGCCGGGAGACGCGGACTTTTTCGCCGGGCGGCGCGGTCCTCCGGTCGCGCCGGCTGGCATGGAGGTTGCAGCGTTGTTTCTGGAGGAAGGAGGTGCCCGATGAAACGAGCGTCGGTCGCCATCCCGCTGCTGTTGATCCTGGCCGGATGTCTCTCTCCGCCGCTCCCTCAGGACGTGGTGGAGGTCCGTCCGCCTCCTTCCCGCGAGCCGCTGCTGACCCAGGAAGTGGTGAAACTCTCCCAGGCAGGGGTGTCGGATGAGGTGATCGTCGGCCTGATCCGAAGCAGGGGCGTTTCGAACCGACCTGGCCTTGCGGATATCCGGAGGCTGGAGGAGCAGGGCGTTTCGTCGAACGTCCGGCTGTTTCTCCTGGCGTCTCCGTTCGGCGCACTCCCGCCCCGCGCGGAACCGAAGTTCGTGGTCCGGGAATTCTTCATTCCCCTCTGGCCTTCCTATGCGGGCGGCCGCTGGCGGATCGGCCTCCGCCTCGAGTGCCTGACCCGGACCCCCGAGGAGCAGCCTCCGACCGTGCGGCCACCGGAACCGCGGCCATCGCTTCCGCAGCCGGATCGTCTCGATCCGTGACTCCGACGAATGGATAATAAAGGAGCCATGGCGATCTCCGAACCCCGTGCCGGAACGACGGCCGCCGTTCCCAGCGGGCTGAGCGAAGGCGACGCCCAGGAGCGCCTCCGCCAGGAGGGGCCGAACGAGCTCCCGCAGTCCCGCCGGCGGCGGATCTCGGGTCTGCTGTTCGATGTCCTGAAAGAGCCCATGATCCTCCTGCTCGTCGCGACCGGGGTGGTCTACCTGATCCTGGGGGACCGGGAAGAGGCGCTGCTGCTCCTGGGATCGATCGGCCTGATGATCGGCCTCGAGCTCTACCAGGAACGAAAAACGGAGCGCGCGCTCGAGGCGCTCCGGGATCTGTCCAGCCCCAGGGCCCGCGTCGTCCGGGACGGCGCGGCGCACCGCATTCCCGGACGGGAGGTCGTGCGGGATGATGTCGTTCTGCTCTCCGAAGGGGACCGGGTGCCGGCCGACGGCGTCGTCCTTTCGTCGACCAACCTCACGGTGGACGAGTCGCTTCTGACCGGCGAATCCGCCCCGGTGAGGAAATCCGCCTGGACAGAAGGACCGGAGACCGGCGTTCCGGGCGGCGACGGCACGGCCTTCGCCTTCTCCGGGACGCTGGTGGTGCGGGGAAACGGAACGGTCCGCATCACGGCGACGGGCCCGCGGTCGCAGCTGGGACGGATCGGGAAGGCGATCGAGAGCGAGCCGCGCGAAAAGACGCAGTTGCAGAAGGAAACGGCGAGGCTGGTCCGGTACTTTGCGGTCGCCGGCCTGGGACTGTGCATCGCGGTGGCCCTGGTCTACGGCCTGACGCGGGGGTCCTGGCTGGAGGCGACGCTCGCGGGGCTCGCGCTGGCGATCTCGCTGATGCCCGAGGAGTTTCCGGTCATCCTCACCGTGTTCCTCGCGCTCGGCGCGTGGCGGATCGCCCGGAGCCGGGTCCTGACCCGCCGCGCGGCGACGATTGAAACCCTGGGCGCGGCCACGGTGCTTTGCGTCGACAAGACCGGGACGCTGACCCAGAACCGGATGGAAGTCAAGCTGCTGGTGGCGGAGGGACTCCCGATCGACGTCGGACCGTCGGCGGCGCCGCCCGAGGCGGCCCACCCCCTGATGGAGACGGCGGTCCTGGCGAGCCAGCGCGATCCGTTCGATCCGATGGACCGGGCGCTCAAGGAACTCGGGGAAAGGACGCTGGGAGGCACCGGCCGGCTCCATCCGGGCTGGACGATGCTGAAGGAGTATCCGCTGACGCCCGACCTGCTGGCGATGACCCGGGTCTGGGAGGCGTCGCGCGGCGGCGACCGCATCGTCGCCGCCAAGGGAGCGCCGGAGGCGATCGTCAAGCTCGCTCGTCTCGATTCGGAGCGTTCGGAAACGATCCTGCGCCAGGTCGCGGTCGCCGCCGACCAGGGCCTGCGGGTCCTGGCGGTGGCGAGCGCCCGCTTCGGGGGAGATCCGCTGCCGCCGACGCCTCACGGCTTCGACTTCGAGTATGTGGGACTGGTGGGATTCGAGGATCCGATCCGGCCGACCGTACCGGACGCGCTGAAGGAGTGCGCCGCGGCCGGAATCCGCACCGTGATGATCACGGGAGACTATCCGGGGACGGCGCGGAGCGTGGCGCGCAAGCTCGGGCTTCCCCGGTCGGAAGAGATCCTGACCGGGCCGGAGCTCGAACGACTGTCGGACGAGGAGCTCCGGGAGCGGGTCCGAAACGTCAACGTTTTCGCAAGAGTGGTCCCCGAACAGAAGCTCCGGCTGGTGCGCGCACTGAAGTCGGACGGCCAGATCGTGGCGATGACCGGGGACGGCGTGAACGACGCGCCGGCGCTCAAGGCGGCTCACATCGGGATCGCGATGGGCGGGCGAGGCACGGACGTGGCGCGGGAATCGGCGTCGCTCGTCCTCCTGGACGACGATTTCGCGTCGATCGTCCATGCCGTGCGGCTGGGGCGTCGGATCTTCGACAATCTCCGGAAGGCGATGGCCTTCGTCATCGCGGTCCACGTCCCCATCGCCGGAGCCGCGTTCTTCCCGGTGCTCCTCGGATGGCCGCTGGTCCTGCTTCCGGTCCACATCGTGTTCCTCGAGTTCATCATCGATCCGATCTGCTCGATCGCCTTCGAAGCCGAGCGGGAGGAGAGCGACGTGATGACCCGTCCCCCCCGTTCGGCGAAGGAGCGGCTGTTCTCCTGGAGGACGTGGGGACTGAGCCTCCTCCAGGGCGTGGGCGTGCTGGTGGTCGTGATGGCGGCGCTGATGTTCGCGCGGGTCCGGGGCGCCGGGGAAGGCGGCGTCCGCGCGATGGGCTTCGCGACGCTCGTCGCGGGGAATCTGGCGCTGGTGCTCTCGAATCGTTCCTGGACGAAGGGCCTCTGGACCACGATCCGGGAGCCGAACCGGGCGATGGCCTGGCTGTTCGCGGCGGCGATCGCGATCCTGGCGCTGACGCTGAGCGTCCCGATGCTGTCGCGGCTGTTCCGGTTCGAGACGCCGTCGCGGAGCGGCCTCGGCATCGTCCTCGGGGGAGCCGCCTTCTCGCTGCTGTGGAGCGAACTGCTCAAGGGGCTGCGACGAAAGCTTCCGGCGGGCGCTTAGAGCACCTTCTGCTTCCGGAGATCGCGGATGATGGCGATCACGTACAGCAGCAGCGCCAGACCGAACGATCCCTGGCCCACGATCATGAAGAGCGCGAAGAAGAGCGGCGTGGGCCAGATGAAGTGGGCCAGCGAGAACCCCACGCCGATCAGCGCGAGGATGCACGCGGACGTCACCAGGCCGACGGATCCGGAGGCCGCGGTCGGAGGCGCGTGGACGTCGCTCATGGCTTCTTCCTCGGATGGGGTGCGGCGTGGCATTCGAAGCAGGAGAGCTCGCCGGTCAGGATCTTCGGCTTCATCTCCGCGTCGACGTGCTGTTCGATCTTGAGATACTTGGCCGACTCGCCGTGGCAGTGCAGGCAGGTCTCGTGATTGAACGGCCGCTTGATCTTGATCACGTCGGGGACGCCCGTGAAGTATTCGTGGGTGACGTGGCCGAGGCCGCCGATCTTGGCCTGGATGTTGCCCGCGAGACCATAGCCGGTGTGGCACGTGTAGCACTGGTCGTCGGGGATCCAGCGGTTCTGATAGTGTTTCCCCACGAGGGTCGTGCTCTTGGAGTCCTTCATGTCGTTCACCCAGGGGTCCATCGTGTGGCACTGGGTGCAGGAGTTCTTCACCTTGTGGAAGCCCACGACGTTTCCCGACAGCATGGTCATTCCCGGCAGGACGAGGAGCCCCACCAGGAGAGCCCACTTGGCGTGGGCCGTGACGCGCCACTCGGGCTTTCGAAGGAGCACGACGATCATGACGGCTGCCGCGGCCAGGCCGAGGACGATCCCGGCGCCGGCGACCCAGCGCATCACGTTCTCGGTGCTTCCCGAGAAGAGCCCCTCGTGGGACACGTTATTTGCCTCCGTGGGGATGATCGCAGTCGTGGTTGAACTTCAGCTTGGGCACTTCGTGAGTATCCTTGCCGATCTTCTCCGCGAAGTTGAACGGCACGAACGTCGGGCTCTTGTCGTTGTGGCAGTTCTTGCAGTTCTTCTCGTCCGCGTGGACGGCGCCGAGTTTCACGAGCTCGGCCCACTTGTACTCCTTATTGTCCTTCTTGTAGGGCGAGTACTTCTCGCCGGGCCCGTGGCAGGCCTCGCAGCCGACGCCTTCCAGGAGCGGAGCCCGAAGCTTCTCCTCTTCGGTCCACTCCTTGCCCACCTCCGGGTAACCGCCGGGCTTGCCGTACCCGGTGACGTGGCAGGCGACGCACGCCGGCTCCTTCGTGTAGTCCTTGGCGAGGTCCAGGTTCGCTTTCTTCCGGCCCTCCGCCGCCTGGTTGGGCTTGAGGGAGGCGAAGGCCTGGGCCATCTTCGTCTTCTGCCACGAGGAGTACTCTTTGAAATGGCACTTCTGGCAGGACTTCGAGCCGAGGTACTTGGCATCCTCCAGCCGGGGGCAGACGGCGGCTTCGGTGGTCGTCCAGAACGCCGCGGCGCCGGCGACCGTCATCGCGGTCACCGCTGCGGCCAGCATCCATTTCATGCCGGGTCTCCTTCAGAAGGGGACGAAGGGCGAAGAGTTCGGGATCGTCGTGCCCGTCACCGCCTTATACGATGACTGGAGCAAGTTTACTGCATATCCCGTGTTGTGAATACCTTCGCTGTGGTCGTTCCCGACGAAGACCCAGTTGTAGGCGGCGGCGTAGAGGGCGTCCCAGGTCGCCTGGTCGGCCGGCGACAGCGAGGCATACGCGATGTCGGGGTTGTCGCCCGAGGTCACGCCGGGGCCGGGGAACGTGCGCGTTCCCGCCGCGATCGTGTAGCGGATGCGGCCGTTGGCCACGACGAACGTCGCCGGCGAGCCGACCAGCGTGGTGATCCTGGCATTGATCGCATTCAGGAGCTTGAAGCGCAGGCCTTCGATCTCGTCCTGGATGTCATCCGTCGAGAGGTTGCCGTCGTAGTCGCCCCGCGCGACGTCGTGGAAGTTCGACGCGGTCGTGTGGCACTGGACGCAGGCGGCGGTGTTGTACTTGGGCACGCTGGTGATGGACCAGTCCGACGGCGCGCCGCCCGTGAACGCCGTGAACGGTCCGGCCGCCAGCACGGTGACCTGTCGCGCGCCGTCGATGCTGTCGATCACGTAGCTGCCCGCGTCGGTTCCGCTGAGCGTCAGGATGTCGCCCGTGTAGACCTTGCGCAGGAAGCTGGAGACCGGGGACCCCGGAGTGAAGCGGAACGTCCGGGTGCCCGCCGTCGTCGCGGGGGTCCCGGAGGCGAGATTGAAGATCGCGGATCCGTCGCCCTGGGCCATCTTGAAGGTGTGGCCGCCCATTGCGTTATATCCGACCTGGCCTTTCGCGGGCTTGACGTCGTTGTGGCAGGTGAGGCACTGGCGCGCTTCGGTCTTGCCCGGCACGATGAAGCGGGTCTTGTCCGCGTGCGGAGAGCTGTCGTAGGTCCAGCCGGAGAACTGCATCGCATTGGTGGCGGAGAGCATCTCCGCCGCCGTAGAATCGTGCGGCGCGCGCCGGACGTTCCAGTCGGGCGAGTTCACGCGCGTGTCGGTCCGGCTCTGGTGACACGTGTAGCAGGTCGCGGCCTCGCCGGCGAATGCCACCGCGTCGTTGCGGAACTTCACGTCGCCGTAGCCGCGGAGCTGCGGATCGGGCCCGGGCTGGGCGGGCCGGTTGGCCGTCTTCTTGTGGGGCTCGTGGCACGCCTGGCAGGTGACGCTGCGCCGGTCGTCGAGCGGCAGCACCGGCCGCGCGATGTTGCTGAACGCGAAGAGAGCGGCGAGCGGGTTCGCCCCTTCCTGGGCCCTCATTTCCACGACGTAGCCCTGGGCCGTGTGGCAGCTGTTGCAGTTGGCGCTGCCGCTCGCCGAGGTGAACGCGGGCGACGTCGTCTGCCCGTGGCCGCTCGCCTCCCAGTGGTCCTGCTTGTCGTTGTGGCACCGGCCGCAGACGTTCGCGTCGTAGCTCTTGCGGATCATCGCGGAGTCTCCGGCATGCTCGCTGCCGGGGCCGTGGCAGCTCTCGCACTGGACGTTCGACTTCATCGCGGTCTTCGGGTGCTTGCGGACCAGTTCGTCCCAGCTGGTCCCCTTGAGGACGCAGCCTTCGGCAGCGGCCGTCTCGGCCCAGCCTCCGTTGGACTTGGTGGGGATGCGGCTCCAGCCCACGGTGCGCGAATCGATGGAAAAGTTCGAGCCGAAGTTGAAGAAGTCGAGCCAGCTCTCTTTGGCCTGGCTGGCGGCGTAGAAGGGGCTCGCCGGATCGAGGATCGTTTCGAGCATCCTCGCGTGGCCCGTCTGCTTCCACGGATTGGCGAAGTCGGCCAGCCAGGGCAGCTGGCCCGCGTGGCAGGCGGCGCATTCGCCCAAGTTGGGGTTCGGGGTCGTGCCCGTCAGGTTGCCGACGCCGACGTAGCTCCCGCAGGTGATGTTGATCACCTGAGTGATCGCCTCCGGGGCGAGGTTGTTCTGACGGACCTGGATCTCGTATACCCCGGGGACATCCGGCACGAAGTAGATGAACGGCTCGGTCGTGGCGACGCCGAGCGCCGACTTGTTGGGCTTCCGGAAGTCGAAGGTGGTGGATCCGGTCGGCTTCGTGCCGCTCCACGTCCACGAGGTGACCGTGATCAGGGGATTGGGCGACGGACGGACGATCGTCGCGCCGCCGTTGAGGAACACGGGCTCGCCCAACGCGACGTTCTCGTTGGCGACCGAGTCGGCGAACGGGCCGACGCTGAAGTTGACGAAGTCCTCATCCGACTCCGCACCGTCGGTCACCTGGATCCGGAGCTGGAGCCGCCCCTGGGTCGTGCGCGACATCAGGAGCACGCTCGCGCGGTCGGGGAAGTTCTGGAACTCCGTGAGCGTCGGCGCGGTGTAGCCGAGCGCGAGATTCGTCAGCGGAGTCGTGACGGTCAGCCAGGGCTCCAGACCGGTCCAGAGATACGTCGGCGCCGTCGTGACCCCCGTCACGGTCGGCGTGACCGTCCCGCTGTTGCCGTAGCCGACGAACCAGGGCTCGGACGGGACGTTCACGATGAAAGTCTTCACACTCACGGTGACCGAGGCGCTGTCGGTTCCCTGGGCGCCCGTGACGGTGAGCTGGAACGTGAGGTCGCCCGGGGTGGCGGGGGCGGTAAACGTGGGGGCGGCGGCGGCGGCGGACGGCGAGAGGGTGACCGACGTGCCCGCGGTCTGCGTCCACGAGTAGGTGAGGGGCGGAGCCGCCGGTACCGGGTCATAGCTCTTCGAGCCGTCGAGGGCCACGCCGACCGTGTTGATGACGACCTTTTTCTTTTCAGGAACGATCGCCACCGGCTTCTGCGGGGGCGGGGTGACCGGCTGGAAGCCGCTGTGGGACTTCCCACAGGCGGGAATGACCAGCGCGGCGGCCAACAAGAGGGGCAGTCGTCTCACGGCAGTCTCCATAAGCACCGGGGAGAGAGAAAGCAAAGGGTGAGCCAACCCGCCTCCCAGCGGGAATAGTGCGGGGAATGCGGAAAAGTCCGCACCGTGGTGGGAAAACCCGCCCCTTGGCGCAAATTTCAGGGTCCTGCGATCCGGCCTTTGATTTGCGTCATGGGGGACCGTGCTAGCACTCTTCTCCGTTTTCCTCCTGTTACAGGAAACCCCACCCGCGGCAGCAGGGGAGCCGAATCGGACAGAGTCGGGCTCCGTCCTCGACCCTCTCCACGGCACCTTGAGGATGAGTTACCGGTATCGGGCGACTTCCACCGAGAGCGATACCGACCTCTACGAGATCCTGTCCCTTACTTATGGAAACTCGGACCGGGACCCTGTTACCGCCGCGTTGATGGCTCGTCTGGCCGAAGACCTGGATGGGAACCGGAAGGTCCAGGGCTTCTATCCCTTCGATTCCGTGGACGACGCCCGCCGGAGCTTCGCCACGCAGCGGCTCTATCTGGCCTACCTGGACTTCCGGACGACCGGCCGGGAACTGACCCTGCGCGGAGGGCGGCAGATCCTGGACGAGTTCCCCGAAGCCGTCTCGATGGACGGCGGTCTCGCGCGGTTGCAGATCGGTCCCCGGGTCGTCGTGTCGGCATTCGGAGGCATTCCCCTCAATCTGTTCGAAGCTTCGCCGTCCGGGGACGCCATGTACGGCGGCTCGGCGGAGTGGCTGCCGGACCGCGGCCGGTATCGGTTCGAATACCTCCACGTGCGCGACGACAACGTCTTCGGGCTCCACAAGGACGACTTGCTGGCCTGGAGCATCGATGAAAGCTGGGGTCCATTCAACGTCCATGCCCGATACGCGATGCTGGAAGGCGAGAGCCGAGACCTCGTGGGGCGGTTGACCGGCTCGATCCCGGACGCGGAGTTCCTCTTTCAGGCCCAGGTCACCTACGTCTTCCACCGGATCGAGGCGCTTTCGTACCCGCTCGATCCGTACGCCAGCTTCATGATGGACCTCCAGCCTTATCTCGACGTCTCCCTGCGGGCCTCCAAGGGATTCGGAGAGATCGTGACCCTCGACGCGCTGTTCACGGCGCGCCAGTTCGTCCACAACGGCGTGGAGACGACCTACAACCACGAGTTCAAACGGTTCGAGCTCTCGCCGACGATCCGCAAATGGCCGCTGGAGGATCTCACGCTCCGGATCTCGGCGGATTACTGGAACTCGTCCGGCAACGATTTCTGGACCGTGAGCGGGGACGTTTCCTGGGCGCTGCATCGGGATATCACGCTGTGGGCGGGCAGTTCGTATGCTCTCTATTCGGTCGACGCGTTCACCGGCGAGGAGCATGAGCGGGTCCGGACCTATTCGATCGGACTGAAGATCAAAGTTTCCAAGGGATCGTCGATGGACGCCCGGTTCATGCTGGAGGACAATTCGATCGGGACATTCCGTGTCTTTGAATTCGGATTCCGACATGCCTTCTAGGCCGCGCGTCCGCTGGATTTCCTGGCGCCACCCGGGGTTGGCGATCGTCACCGTCTGCCTGGTCGCCGGGCTGGCCGTCGTGGTCTCGTCCTGCAGCCTCTTCCAGGCGATCTTCCCGCCGGCCGCGCCGCCGCCCCGGCCCTTCAACCACGAAGCGCACACGGTGCGGGGCATCTCGTGCGTCGACTGCCACGAAGGGGCCGAGAAGGAGGCGAAGGCGGGGATGCCGTCCAAGGCCTTCTGCATGAACTGCCACGAGGAGATCGACAAGGAAAAGGACAAGCCGCTCGAGAAGAAGGTCGCGTGGTTCCTGGACGAAACGGGCGAGCCTCGGTGGGCGGACTTCGGCCGCCAGAAGGACGAGATCAAGTTCTCCCACGCGGCGCACGCGGGAAAGACCGCCTGCGCCGCCTGCCACGAGGGGATGGACAAGGACACCGGGCTCGTCTCCCACGGGCCGCAGAGGATGACGTCGTGCATCTCCTGCCACCAGCAGAAGGCGCCCGCGAAGGCGGAGTGCTCCGTCTGTCACAAGACCCTCGACACGAAGCAGAAGCCGGAGAATCACTTCCAGCTCTGGACGAAGATGCACGGCAGTTGCGCGCGCGCAGGAGCCGAGGCGGCGACCGCGAACACCTGCTCCCTCTGCCATCAGCAGAATGCCTGCACGACCTGCCACCAGACCGTTCCGCCGGACGACCACAACAATTTCTGGCGGATCAAGAGCCACGGGTTTGAGGCCGGGTTGGACCGCTCCCGCTGCTCGACGTGCCACACGACGGATTACTGCACGGCCTGCCACAAGGTCACGGCGCCGCTCTCGCACGGCGCAGGGTGGAACGCGCCGAGGAACGATCACTGCAAGAACTGCCACGTCCCCGTCCAGACGAGCCCCAACTGCGCCCTCTGCCACAGGGATGGGGCGCCCCATCTCACGTCGCCGCCGAAGCCGTCCTGGCACACGGCCTCGATGAACTGCAGCTCGTGCCATTCGGTGTCGCTGAAGCACTTCAATCCCGGCGACAACTGCAACTTCTGCCATAAGTAGGCGGCCCCCCGACCAGTGGGTGTGGGAAAATCCGCGTCTTTGCGGGGGTTTTCCGTGACCCGAGGGCCCCTCCGGGGAGCGCGGGTGCGGCACGAGGTTTGCAGTACTCCCGACATGAGATATCAAATCAGACTCCTGGACCAGAACCTTCCGGGGCTCACGCGCGAGATCGCGCAGGCCTGCTGGCATGCGACGGACGGCGTCGTCCGGCAGACCCTGGACAACGAGCTGTACCGGGATCTCTACCGTGCGGCGCGCGACGTGTTCCGGAAGCACGTTCAAGCATTCCGGTTCTGCAATGCCGCCCGCGTCTGCGAGTCGAACATTCCGCGGGGCCGGCCGGACCTGCTCCCCGCGCACGAGCATTACGCCGGGGAGCACGTCCACGTTTACCTGCTCGAAGAGGCGGCGCCTCCGAAGCTGATCGTGCGGGAGATCGTGACGCAGGCCGTCCGGGCGGTCGTCGAGAACGTGCCCCGTCAGCCGCTGCACGGCCTCGCCGCAGCCTTCTATCGGGTCACCGAAAAGATCCTCCAGCCGCGCGTGTTCCGCTCCCTGCGGTGCGGCGAGGACAACCTCTGCCACGCCAACGAAGCCTACGATCCCTGGGATCTCCGCGATCCCATCAACGCGGTTTCGCAGGCTTCCTGATCCCGGCCGAAGTCGGTCCGGAGGGCACCTGGGGTGCTCTCCGGAACCATTTTTTTATACGCGGTGAAGCCGACGGGAGGGGACCCACCCGTTGCACACCAGGAAGTCGATGATCTTCCGGGCTCCCTCTTCGGGGTCCTCGTGATCGGAGCGGATCCGGAGGTCGGGCGCGAAGGGCGGCTCGTATTCCGCCTGCAGACCGGGAACCGTGCCCGCGGATCCCTCGAGAGCCTTGCGATAGATGCCCTTGGGATCCCGGCGCATGCAGATCTCCAGGGGACAATCCACGAACACTTCGGCGAACTTCGGGATCCGCTCCCGGGCCGGCTCGCGATAGGCCCGGCGATTTCCCGTGGCGTCGATGATCACCGGCAGTCCGCGCTCGATGAACTTGGCGGCGATCTCCACGATCCCCTGATAGAAGCGGACGCGGTCCTCCTCCGAGTACGTCGCGTGCGGCGTGAAGTAGGTCCGGAAGACATCCGATTCGAGGACGACCGGATCGATGCCCCTCTTCCGGAGCTCCTCGACGAGCGCCGCCGTGATCGAGGATTTCCCCGACGCCGGCAGACCCGTGATCCAGAGGGCGAAGGCGGGCTTCATATCAGACCTCGAGATAGGCGTTGATCCGTCGGGGGTCGAATCGGGGTTCGTCCAGCACCCGAAGCGCGAACGACAGGATTCTCCGGCGGACGAGTTCAGGAAGCCGCGGATACCAGATCGGATTGGCCATGACGAGACTCCGGAAGGTCAGGAACGGCGCGGCGATATCCAGGAGCTCCTCGTCCCCCGAGCGTTCGAGATACCGATCCCAGAAGCGGAGGAACAGCTCCTCGAGCACGCCCGCGACGGCGCCGCCGCGTTGAAGCGAGAAGAACGCATAGTTCAGAGAGAGGCTCGTAACGTCGTCCGCCGGATCTCCCCACTCGCCGCGCGACCGGTCGAGGGCGGTGAAATCCGTCCCGTCCCGGAACAGGATGTTCCAGGGGTGGAAGTCGCCGTGGATCTGCCGCAGGCGGTGCGTGCGGGATTTCAGCTTCCACCGCCAGTCGACGAGACGGCGTTCGATGTTCCGGAGAAGCTCCGACGGGACGCTTCCGGAAGGATAGCTGTCCACGATTCCCAGGATGCATTCGCCGTGTCCGATGAGCTCGCGGACGCGCCGCACGTACAGTCCCGGCTCGGTCCCCCGGACGCGGTGGATCTCCAGCAGGTAGTCGCACAGCGCATCCGCTCTCGCCAGGTCGAGAGCCGCGGCCGCGCCGCTGTCCCGGAGGCGGGCGAGGTCGACCGAATAGCTTTGGCCCTCCACGAACTCGGTCAGGATGAAGAATTCGTCCGCGTTTCCGAGCGAGACCAGCTCCCCGGAGAGACGGTTGGCGCCGACGTCGATCGAGCGCACGTGACCCGGGAGCTCGTTGTAGGCGGAATGGCACCACAGGATCGCCTGGGCACGGTCGGAGCGATGTTCGTGTCCGAAGGCGTTGGGGCTCATGGTTTCCAGCACGGCCGAGCGCTCCCGGCCGTCGACCTCCGCATCGATGCGGAGAGGAACGCCGTATCCGAACCCCTTCGCATCCGTGGACGGCGCAGCCTTGCCGATCGGAACGCAACGGATCACGCGGGTGGAGGAACCCCAGAGCCGGCGTAAGTATCGCTCCAGTTCTTCGGTCTTCAGCGCATCCATGGCTAAGTAGCTTCCGCCCGGAACCTGGGATCCAGGCAATTGGGGACGCCCGGGGGCTGGTGGCGCAGCTCCGCGAGGGTGAACGACCGGAGCGTCCGGACGAACTCCCGGTCCGCCTCGCGGCACAGGGGGGCCAGCAGACAGGACGCCCGGCTGTCGCACTTCTCGAAGTCCCCGTCGCACGGGGCCGTCGGCGCCCGGGACTCCTCCACCGCCTGAAGGATCTGCTGAAGGGAAATCTCCCCGGGGGCCCGGGAGAGAACGTAGCCGCGTCGGGAACTTCGTTGGATCAAGCCGCCGCGAAGCAGCTCGGGCAGAACCCCGCGGATCAACTCCCTCGGAAATCCGCTGGATTCCTGGATATCTTCGAGCGTGACCGCCATGTTCCGCTGCATCATCAAATGCAGCGCGTGAAGGGCCACAATCGCCGATGCCGTCAGCTCTCTCATGTAGAAGAGGGAGCAAGTCGAAGGCCAGCGGAGCCATCGAGGGACCGTCGGGGAAAGGCGTGGGAAAACCGGCGCCGCTCAGGGCTTCTGGCTGCGGGCGGACTTGCAGGAGCAGGGGGGACCGAACTGCTTCAGTTCGGGGAGCGCGCGGTGACCCGCCAGGCCGTGGGAATCCATCCGGGCCGCGTCATAGGCGGCGAGATTCCGGGCCAGGTCGAAGAGATCGAATCCTTCTCCCACGTTCACGATCTCGTCGAGCGACGCCGTGACCTGGGCGGGAGTCGCCACGAAGTAGCCCCGTCGATGGAGCAATCGCTTGAAGCTGTTCCACATCCCCGAGAGGTTGACGCCGTTGACGCCTCGGGCCTGGAGATCCGCCGTCAGGTGGGCCAGGACCTCCGTCGCGCGGGAGGGCTCGGCCGCCTCCAGCGCATCCAGAATTTTCCGCTCGGGAGTCTCCGGTCCGTCCAATTCCATACCCTTGATCTAGCAAACCGGGGGCCAGCCTCGGAATCGCGAAGGTATCGCCGGGAGAGGGGAAAGCCCGCGGGCTATTCCCCGACGGCCGCGGAATTCCTCGGTTCGAATCCCCGGCGGGCCGTGCCCTTCTTCTCGTACCGTTTCGCCTTGACCTCCGCCAGAACCGTGTCGGCCCGCTCGATGAGCGCCTCTTCCGTCAGACCCTCCTCCGGGTATCTGGCGACACCTGCACTGATGCCCAATCCTGTCTTTTCGGACACGGCGTTGTCCGCGCGCTCGGGCAGAGACACCTCCGACCCCAGGTCTCCGTAGGTGACCAGGAGGAATTCGTCTCCTCCATACCGGCCCAGGACGTCGCCTTCCCGGATCACGCCCTCCAGGGCCGCGGCGGCCTTCTTCAGGATCACGTCGCCGGCCGCATGGCCCAAGGTATCGTTGATGTGCTTGAAGCCGTCCATGTCGAACAGCACGACGGAGAACTTCTGCTGGGAGCGGCGCGCCCGCTGGAGGGCTTTCGTCAATTCCGCGAGCACGTAGCGTCGATTGTGCAGTCCCGTCAGGGCGTCGGTCGTGGCCAGATCGGTCAGGGTCCGGATCAGCTGGGCATTCTCCTCTTCCAGGCGGTGCCGCACGGTCCCCATCGCTCCGAAGACCAGCGCGAACAGGATCGGATGGGCCAGGAAGAACAGGTGAATGGGGTGATGGGCGATCGCCTGGAGCAGGGACCAGCCGGAAGCCGAGGTCAGCGTGCAGTCCAGGGCGAGCGAGACGATGGGGACGGGAATCCCCCAGAGGAATCCGAACCAGAGGTACACGTTGCGCCGGACGTCGTAGGTGTACGTCCGTCCGAAGGCCTCCAGGTACGATCGGATGGTTCCTCGCATGCCTCCCGATGCAGTGCAAACGGATTGCCAAGAGCGCATCGCCGAGGATGGAGCGGAATCGCGAGGAAAATCACGCAGGATTCAGGACTTTCTCGGGGCGGGAGGGCGGAATGGTCATGAGATGGCTGGTCAGCATGTCCTTGAGCATCTCCAGCGAGAACGGCTTGGCCAGGTAACCGTCCGCCCGGACGCTGAACGCCTGACGGGGTGCCGATTCCCGATCATAGGCCGTCATCACGAATACCTTGAGATCGGGCTGAACGGCGCGCAGCTGCCGGATCAGCTCGTATCCGCTCGCTCCGGGGAGGCGGATGTCGACCAGGATGCCGTCGAGATGCTTGATCCGTTGCACCATGCGCAGCGCCTTTTCGGCGCTCTCCGCGGTCCAGACCCGGTACTGTCCCCGAAGGGCCTCCCGAACGGACCACCGGACGAGTTTCTCGTCGTCCACGACGAGCACTCCCTTGCGGTCTCGGCGGTTGGCGTTCATGGTGCTCACGGAAATCTCCTTACGCTTCGGGGTTGATGCGAAATTCCCCCTTGGGCCAGGGATGGGGCGCAAGCAGGTAGGGGAGGACCGCCCTCGGCTTCGGCAGCTGCCGCGGTTCCATGATCTCGGGAAGGGGCGGTTTCCAGAAGACCCGGGTGGTTTCTTCTTCGTGCGGCTTCCGGCGCGGCTCGGGTTCCAGGAGGTCGGGTCCGTTTCTCATGGCGATAGGGGAGCAAGACCTGTGCCAGCGTCCCGCTGTCCGAAGACCGCGCCGGCGGAGCGGGGAATCTCCGCGGCGGGAGTGATTTTCCCCGACGGCAGGACGTGGCGGACGACCAGGAGCGGAACGGTCGCCTCGCGGAGGACCTTGGCGGCGACGCTCCCGTAGATCCAGCGCGAGGGGCCGGAACGGCCGTGCGTCGTCATCGCGATGAGATCGATCGCCTCCTCATCCGCGGTTCTCAGGATCACGTCCGACGCCTCCCCCTTGCGATGCTCGATGCGGGCGGGGATGCAGGCCTCTCGGAGCCGATGATCCGCTTCCTGAAGCGTCTGGTCCGGGGGATCCCAGTGGCCGTCGTAGGGGGAAGGCTCCGCGACGTGGAGGATCGTGACGTGAGCGTCGACGGGCCGGGCTAGATTCAGCACCGGATCCAGGGCGCCAAGGGACTGCGCGCTTCCATCGAGGGGAACCAGGAAGTTCCGCACGGGACGGGATTCCAGCTTGCCGCGGCTGACCGTGGGCGGAAACGATCGGGCGACCAGCACCGGAAGCGGACTGGCCTGGAGGATCCGCTCGGCCACGCTGCCGAACAGCCATCGCGCCGCCCCGGTTCGGCCGTGGGTCGTCAGGGCGATCAGGGAAACCTTCTCCGTCAGCGCCGCTTCGAGGATGGTCTCCGCCGGGGCACCGATTCGGAGCATCGGCGTCGACGGATAGCCCTCGTTCGTCAGCTGGAAGGCGACCCTCCGGAGGTACTTCCTGGTCTCCTCCTCATTGGTCCACGGTGCGAAGGGGGTGGCCTGGAGGAGGGTCAGGTGGGTGTCGTGGGGCGGCAGGATCCGTCGCAACTGGGAAAGGATCGCTTCGGCGTGGGTCGATCCATCCAGGGGCACCAAAATCTTGTTCAGCAGCTCCTTGGTCATTGGAAAACTCCTCGATTCACTGGATCATGGACCGTCATTGAGGGACACTGTGCAAAGCGGAGGCCAGCTTGGAACCACCTTCAAAAAATGCAGGGAGGTGCGGAAAATTCCGCGTCTGTGCGGCAAATTCACGATGAAAACGGCGAAATTCTGCGGTTTTGGCGCGGAATTTGACGGGTACGCGCCTTGCGTGAGGGAGGGTGTGGCCTCAATCGATCCTGTTGTCGAACGCCGGGAAGGGGGCGTGCCGGAGCACGCGCAGATCCATCTCCTGGAAGCGATTACCCGGAAGATCAACCTCGGGGCGTCGCTGGAGGAGACCTTCAATCTCATCTACGAGCAGCTCCACGCTTTCGTCCCCTACAACCGGATCGCCGTGGCGCTCACCGACGACGCGCAGGAACGGCTGCACATCATCGCGGCGAAGTCGGACGGCAAGGTGGTTCTGGGAAAAGGCTATTCCGGGATCATCGCCGGGTCGAGCCTGGAGCCGCTGATTCGCGAGGGGAAGATCCGGGTCATCAACGACCTCCAGGAATACCTGGAGAAGAAGCCTTCGAGCGACTCCACGCGGTTGATCGTCCGCGAAGGGATGAAAGCGAGCCTGACGCTGCCTCTGCTGATCGAAGGCAAGCCGGTGGGCGTGATGTTCTTCTCGAGCCGCACGGCCGGCGTGTACGGTCCGGAGCACGAGGCCTTCCTGAGGAACATCGTCGGCCACATGTCCATCGCGGTGGAGCGCGCGCGACTGGTCGACGGCCTTCGCGAACGGACCGAGTTCCTGGAGAACATCCTCCAGAGCTCGCTGGACGCGATCGTCGTGGTGGACGCGCAGAACCGGATCAAGACCTGGAACGAAGGAGCCCGGCGCATCTTCGGATACGAGGCCGAGGAGGTGATCGGCCAGTCCTACGACGTCCTGTTGGCCCGGGAAGAACGGAAAACCTCCGAGGCGATGCTGCAGCAGCCCGGCTCGCTTCGCCGCGTCGAGTGCGTCCACCAGGCGAAGGACGGCCGGCGGCTGATCGTGGAGATCTCGGCGGCGAGCCTCAAAGACAAGAAGGGTCGTCCCATCGGGCGGTCCTGCATCACCCGCGATATCACCGATCTCAAATCGATGCAGCAGGAGCTCGTCCGGACGCAGAGCCTCGCGGTGGTCGGCGAGCTGGCGGCCACGGTCGCCCACGAGATCAAGAATCCGCTCGCCGGCATCAGCGGCGCGATCCAGGTGCTGGCCGAAGGGATGGCGAAGAACGACGGCCGCCGCGAGATCGTCGGAGAGATTCTCGACCAGGTCCGCCGGCTCGACACGACCGTGCGGGATCTGCTGAACTTTGCGCGGCCGATCACGCCGAGCCTCCGGAACCTCGAGCTCGGGGAGTCGATCTCGAGCGTCTGGAAGATGCTGGCGCCGCAGTCGGAAGCCAAAGGCATCCGGTTCTCCGTCGAGGGGGATGTCGCCGCCTGCGTGAATGGGGATCCGCTCCTGCTCCGCCAGGTCTGGGTCAACCTCTTCCAGAACTCGATCGAAGCGATGTCCCAGGGCGGCGAACTCCGGGTCGCCATCACCGCCGGGCCCCGGGTCCTGGTCGAAATCCGCGACACCGGCAACGGCATCGATCCGTCGGCGGTCGACAAGATCTGGCGGCCGTTCTTCACGACGAAGACCCGTGGCACCGGCCTGGGGCTGCCCATCGTGAAGAAAATCATCGAGGCGCACGGCGGCCGCATCTGGTGCGAGAGCGAGCCGAAAAAGCGTACGTCCTTTTACGTGGAGATTCCGCTATGAACATCCTGGTCGTCGACGACGAGAAGCTGATCCGGTGGTCTCTCAAGGAGCGGCTGACGCGCGAGGGCCACGCCGTCACCGAGGCGGAGGACGGGAAGTCCGCCGCGGCGGCGCTCGACGCGGAGCTCCCCGAACTCGTGCTCCTGGACATGAAACTGCCGGACACCGACGGCCTGACGATCCTCCGCTCGATCCTCGAGCGCGCGCCGCACCTGCCGGTCATCATCATCACCGCCTACTCCACGGTGGACACGGCGGTGGAGGCGATGCGGGTCGGGGCGTACGACTACATCTCCAAGCCGTTCGACATGGACGAGCTGACGATCACGGTGAAGCGGGCGCTCGAGGCGTCGACCCTGCGCCGGGAGGTGAAGGAGCGCGTCCGCGAGGAGAAGGTGCGGTTCGGGATCCACAACCTGGTGGGGAAGTCCAAGCCCATGCAGGAGATCGGCGCGCTCGTGCGCAAGGTCTCGCAGAGCCAGGCGTCGACGGTCCTGATCCGGGGCGAGAGCGGCACGGGCAAGGACGTGATCGCGCGGGCGATCCATTTCGAATCCGCCCGCGCCGACAAGCCGTTCATGAACATCACCTGCACGGCGCTGCAGGACACGCTCCTCGAGAGCGAGCTCTTCGGCCATGAGAAGGGCGCCTTTACCGACGCGAAGATCCAGAAGAAGGGCCTCTTCGAGCTCGCGAACAACGGGACGGTGTTCCTGGACGAGATCGGGGACATGTCGCCGACGCTCCAGGCGAAGCTGCTGCGCGCGCTCGAGGAGCGGGCGTTCCGCCGCGTCGGCGGCTCGCAGGACATCAAGGTCGACGTCCGGATCATCGCGGCGACCAACCGTCCCCTCGAGAAGCTGATCGAGGAGAAGAAGTTCCGCGAGGACCTCTACTACCGCCTGAACATCATCACGGTGGACGTGCCGCCGCTCCGGGAGCGGCGGGAGGACGTCGCGCTGCTGGTCGACCACTTCCTGAAGCGGTTCGCGACGGAGTTCCGGAAGACGGTCACCGACGTCTCCAGCGAGGCGCTGCGGAAGCTGGAGTGCTACGAATGGCCCGGCAACGTGCGCGAGCTCAAGAACGTGATCGAGCGCGCGGTGCTTCTGGGCTCGGGCCCGGTCGTGGCGGCGGACGACCTGACGATGGGCCGCACCACGGCGGCGGCGCCGGAAAAGGACAAGAAGCTTTTCTCGCTGCCCGCCAAAGGGTGCAAGTTCGACGAGCTGGAGAAGGATATCGTGCTCCAGGCTCTCGAGCGGACGGGTTGGAACCAGACCCGGGCCGGCGAGCTGCTCGGCATGACGCGCGACCAGGTCCACTATCGGATGGAGAAGTTCGGCCTGCTCAAGAACGAGCGGGTGAGCTGACCGGGCGCCCCCGGGTTTTCCGGCGCGGACTTTCCCCCGTCGAGGCGGGAGGCTCCGCGCTCCTCGTCCGATCCGGTCGCGGCAATCGCGCTTCCCCCGATGGCCTTCGCTTTGCTTCTTTCATGGTGTGGCGGAAAGGAGAACGAACATGATCGAACGCATCGTGATCCCGCTCGACGGATCCCTGACCGCCGAGGCCGTTCTGCCGCAGATCCGGCGTCTGCTCTACCGGCATGATTCCGAGGTGATCCTCGTTCGCGCGGTGGATCCTCCGATGGCGGAGAACGCCATCACGGCCGCCGAGGCGGAGCTCGGCGCAGCCCGGGAGTACGTCCTCGGCCAGCTGGAGCGCCTGGAAAAAGCCGGCGTCCGGGCGAAGTATGTGGTCCGGATCGGCTCGCCGGTCGGCGTGATCCTCGATGTCGTGAAGGAGCACGGCGCGACGATGATCGCCCTGGCGACCCACGGCGCCACCGGTCTGAAGCGGCTGCTCTTCGGCAGCGTCGCGGAGGGTCTCCTCCGGAAGAGCTCCGTTCCGGTCCTCCTGGTGCGGCCGTTCTGGTCCTATGAGCTGGTGGCTCCCGTCCGGACCGAGCGGGCGCCGGTCCGCAACCTGCTGCTGGCGGTCGACGGCAGCGATCTGGCCCTGGCGGCTCTGCCCGGCGTGATCGAGATCGCGGGCCTCTTCGACGCCCGGATCGTGCTGCTCCGCGTGCTGGAGGAGAAGAGCGCCGAGACGCCCGCCGAAGCGGAAAAGCAGCTGAAAGCGATCGCGAAGACGATCGAGAAACAGGGCATCGAAACGCTCAGCCTGATCCAGCGGGGCGAGCCCGTCGATCAGATCCTGAAGGCGCTGAGGTTCCACGAAATCGATCTGCTCGCCATGGCCACTCACGGCCGGTCGGGTCTCCGCCGGGCGGTGATGGGCAGCGTGAGCGAAGAAGTGCTGCGCCGCGCCACCGTGCCGATGCTGATCGCTCGTCAGGGCGCCGAAGCGAAGAAGCCCAAGGGTCTCCGGACCGTGAAGGGCGCGAAGTAGATTCCCTGAAGCCGCGGAGGCTCGGACCGGCGGGACCGCCGAGTTCCGGGTCTCCGCTCCGTCATTTCGCCGCGGCCAGCAGGGCGGGGCAGGTGTCGGTCAGGATTCCGAGGATCGCCCGGCGATCCTCCGCGGTCAGGTGGCGGAAGGCCGGCCTGTCGTCGCACCCCGCGAGGATCTCCCGGAGGCGCTTCGAGATCACCTCCCGCGCTTCCGTCGGCAGGCCGGCGAACGCTCGGGAGTAGATGAGATAGCTCAGCGGATGCTTGAAGAGCCGCTTCGTCAGATCGAACTGGCGCAGCGAGCGGCCGGCGCGGTCGAACGGCCCCCGCTTCTCGAAGTCGGCCGCGAACGTCGAGTTGCCCTTCACCGGACCGGGCAGCAGCGGCTCCTCGGCGTAGAAGAGCGCCTCGACCAGCGGCTCGCAGGCGTAGCCGATCCGCCGGCGGCTTCCCTCGGTCAGCGGCCGGAGCGGGGCGCCGAGCGCGCGGTTGAGTTCGTCGCTCTGGAGGACCGCCAGCCGCGTCTCGTGGTTCGCCCGGGTGATCAGGTTGTGGACGAACGTCTGGCCCTCGAGGACCATCAGGGCCACGATGTCGCTCGTGTCGGTGAGGTACGGCTCCGGGTCGAAGCGCTTGGAGAGGTCCGTCACGTTCGCGCCCTTGTCGCGGAACAGCTTCATCTCCGGGTTGGGGTCGTCGGGATACGTCATGTTGCCCATGTGGCGCAGATCCCCGTGGCTGCCCGTGACGTACCAGCCGCCCCAGCGGTCCTCGTAGGGGCTCTTGTACGTCGTGCGGAACCCGCCCATGCTGAATCGCGGCTGGCCGTCGGCGGCGGGGAAGATGGAGCGGACCGTGACGCCGGGAACGCCGAGGGTGAGCCCGGTGCTGTCGTGGCACTGGAGGCAGTTGTCGGTCTGGCGCCGGAACTTCGCCGGCGCAGCGGGCTCCTGGTCCACCGTGTAGAAGACCGAGCCGAGTTGCGGATCCTGCGAGGCGAGCTCCACGACGTCGCCTCCCTGGACCCACCCGACGTAGACGTCGTCGTTGAAGTAAAGCGCCCGGGGCGCACGCGGATTGATCCACTGACGCTGGAAGCTGGTCTTGCTGAACACGAGCGACTGGGAGGATTCGGGGATCCCGAGCTCCCGGAGGACCGCCTTCAGGAATCCCTGTCCCCGTCCGAATTCCACGGTGGCGCGACCGGCGGCGATCCGGGCGGTGAGCTCCGCCACCGCGTCGGTCGGCCGAGTCCGGCTGTAGTTCACCGGCGGCGATTCATAGGTCGTCTGCTGGGGGACACCCGCGGCGACCACCGGCAGGAACAGCAGAAGCGCCAGGAACCGTGGAAGAATCCGCGCCGAGTGCGACATTCATCGCCTCCGATCCCATCGCCCGTCCGCGATGGTTGCACGAAGGCCTCTTATCGCAAACGTCATGCCCCGCCCGCCTTTCCTTCGGGGAACCGGATGGTCACGGTATAGATGCCGGATTCGAGACGGGACTCGACGGGGAAGCCACAGCGATGGAACAGGTTGAGCATCCGCACATTGCTCGAGAGGACGTAGCCGACGAAGCCCCGGATGCCGCGCGCGCGGGCGGTTTCGATGAGCCGCTGGAGCAGCCACGTGCCGATGCCCCGGCACTGAAGTTCGTCGTGAATGGTGAAGGCGACCTCCGCCAGGCCGGTGGACCGGTCCAGGATGTATCGCCCGACGGCCGCCATCCGATCCGTCTCTCCCTCCCGCGTGAATCCCACCAGCGCCATCTGCCGATCGTAGTCCAGCGTGCAAAGCTGCTGAATTTGCTGAGGCGTCAGCGACTTGAGCGGGGAGTGGTAACGCTGGTAGACCGTCTCCGCGGAATGGGAGTAGAAAAATTCCCGAAGCAGCCGCTCGTCGGACGGCTTGATGGGCCGGAATCGGATCTCCAGCCCTTTGAAGCGCTCCAGGGATTCGAGCTCCGCCGGGTAGGGCTTTCCTCCCTGAGGCCACGGGATCTGGTCGATCGTGACGAATTTGCGCTCCTTCGCGGCCGCGAGGAGCCCGTCCCGGAACTTCGGATGGGCCACGCTGATGAGCGCCAGCGTCCGTTCTCGGACCGTGCGTCCCTGGAGCTCCGCGACGCCGTACTCGGTGACGACCGTATGGACGTCGCCCCGGGTCGTGACGACCCCGGCGCCCTCCGTCAGCACGGGGACGATGCGCGAAAGGGCCCCGTCCTTTGCGGTCGAGGGAAGGGCGAGAATCGACCGGCCGTCCCGGGACCGGGCGGCGCCGCGGATGAAATCCACCTGGCCCCCGATGCCGCTGTAGAAGCGCGTGCCGATCGAGTCGGCGCAGACCTGGCCGGTGAGGTCGACCTGCAGGGCCGAGTTGATCGAGATCATCCGGTCGTTCCGGGCGATTACGAACGGATCGTTGACGTACTCCGTCGGAAGGAACTCGAAGAACGGGTTGTCGTGGACGAAATCGTAAAGGCGCCGGGAGCCCATGCAGAACGAGGTCACCGCCTTCCCCGCATGGAGCGTCTTCTTGCGGCCGTTGATCGTGCCCGACTCGATCAGTCCGATCACGCCGTCCGAAATCATCTCGCTGTGAAGCCCGAGGTCGCTCTTCCCCGCGAGCGCGTCGAGGACGGCGTTGGGAATCTCGCCGATGCCCAGCTGCAGCGTCGCTCCGTTCGGGACCAGGTCCGCGCAGAACCGGCCGATGCTCGTGCTGATTGCGTCGGGCCGGGGGATCGGGACCTCCAGGATGGGGGCGTCGTTCGCGACGAAGAAATCGATCTCGTCGACGTGGAGGAAGCCCGCCCCGTGGGTCCGCGGCATCGTCGGATTCACTTCCGCGACCACGATCTCCGCGGCCTCGACCGCGCTCTTGACGACGTCCACGGACACGCCCAGGGAGCAGTACCCGTGCGCGTCGGGTGGCGTGGTTGAGACGAGCGCGACGTCGATCGGAAGACGGCGCGTGCGGAGGAGCGACGGGACTTCCGAGAGGAAGACGGGCGTGTAATCCGCCTGGCCCGAGGCCACCGCTTCGCGGACGTTCGATCCGATGAAGAAGGCGTTGTGGCGGAACCGTCCGGCCTGCGCGGCGCGGGCGTAGGGCGCCTGGCCGATCGTCATGATGTGAAGGACTTCCACGTCGGCCAGGTCGTCGCGCTCGGCGAGGGCCGACACCAGGAGCACCGGCTCCGCGCACCCGGAACCGACGAAGACGCGGCATCCGCGACGAACGGCGGCGACGGCTTTCCGGGCGTCGACGCTTCGGAGGCGGAACCGTTCCTTCCAGCGGGCTTCGGCCATCATTGCGAGAAGTACGCAATTGGAGGGCCACCGTCAAGCCTGAGCGGGACGAATCCATGGAAAAGCGGAAATTTCCACGGTCGGAGGTCGAATTCCCCTGGGGCAATCGGATGGCGTGGCCTTTGCTTTCGATTGGAGTGGAGGCCCGATCATGAACAGAATCATCCTGGTGCCCCTGGACGGATCCAAAGAAGCCGAAGCCATCCTTCCCGAAGTCCAACAGCTCGCCACCATTTGGGATCAGGTTCACCTCCTGCATGTCGTCCCCCCGATCCCGACTCCGGTCGGCATGCCGGTCCAGCAGGTGCTGGGGTTCCTGGACCGGGCGCTCGCGTACTTGCAGATCACCCGGGTGAAGTGGCTGCCCGATCAACCCGGGGTCGATCTGGTGAGGGCGGGCGATCCCGGCCAAGAGATCCTGGGGGTGGCGCTGGAGAAGAACGTCAATATCATCGCGATGGCGACCCGGGGGAGGAGCGGTCTCCAGCGATTCCTTCTCGGAAGCGTGGCGTCCGAGATCGTGAGGAAGTCTCAGCTCCCGGTGCTGCTCGCTCGACCCGATCTCCGGATTCTCGCGCGTCCGATCCAGAAGATCCTCCTGGCCGTCGAGGGAACGGAAGCGCCCGCGGATCTCCTTGAAACGGTGAAGTCGCTGGCCGGCACCGCCAAGGCCGACATCATCCTGTTCCATGCCGTGCCTCCGGTGCAGGATCCGGCGCCGCAATGGGCCCCTCCCGTCCCGCTGTCGATCCTGAACGGCCCCGGCCATCGGCTGCAGGAACTCGCGGACCGGCTGGAGCAGCAGGGCTACGCGGCCTGGCCCGTCGTCTGCCAGGGCCCGCCGGTGGAGGAGATCCTGGGTCATGCCGCGCGGCTCGACGTGGATCTCATCGCGATGGCGACCCATGCCCGCACCGGCCTGGAGCGGATCTTCGAGGGCAGCGTCGCCGAGGGCGTTTTGAAGCACGCCGCAGTTCCGGTACTGCTCCAGAAACCGCTCCTGCTGCGCAAGCCGGTGCTGGAAGGAGAACGCCATGCGTAAAACCGTCCTCGCTCGCGATCTCCTGCGCCATCCCGTGCGGCAGCTGACGGCATGGACACCGGTCCGCGAGGCCGCCGCCTTCCTCGTGCGGCAGGGCATCAGCGGCGCGCCGGTCATCGACGAGCACGGCCGCTGGGTGGGCGTCTTCACGCAGAACGACCTCGCCCGGTGCGTCCAGAACCGGCTCGTGCGGCGTCCCTCCGAGCGGACGCTCGAATCGAGGGAACGCGTCGCAGATCTGGCCTCGATCTTCGCGGAGAAGGTCGCCGAAGCACCCGTGCGGGACTTCATGACGGCGGGGCTCTACACCGTGTTTCCCGAGGCGACGCTGGAAGAGGTCGTCCACACGATGACCGCCTTCGACGTTCACCGCGTCTTCGTGATCGACGAGGATAAAGGCGATCTGCTCGGCGTCATCACCACCATGGACGTGCTGCGGTGGCTCGACGAGCAGCGCGCGCCGTCACCAAAGAAAAAGATCCAGCGGGCGTGACCCGCCGGATCTTTGCCGGACTTCTGCCCGGAGGGGAATCGTTCGATCAAGGTTCCCGGTTCGACGCGTCCTCCCGGCACATCCAGAAGAACGCTCCGATCCAGGCGCCCAGGATGGCGACTCCCGTCGCCACGAGGGGAATGAGGCTCGCGACGTTCCAGTCCGAGCCGATCAGGAACGCGGTCGACAGCGCGGCGCAGCCGAAAATCATGCCGGCCATGCCGCTGACGATGCCGGCGGCGATCGAGGACCCCAGGGTGAGCGACGGCGCCGGTTTCGGCACCACGGCATTCTCGGGGTGGTTCTCCTGAGTGAGTTTCAACGGCTCCTGAGCCGGGATCAGTCGGGCAACCATTCTTTCCTCCTGTTCGTTCACTGGAGGCTCTGGAAGAGCAATCCCGGTGCCAGCCGTTCTCCCGGGGGGAAAGGCTCCGGGCTGGGGGAAAATGCGGCGTCGCGCGCTGATTATTCCCGATCGTCGGAAATCCAGCGCGATTGCGGAGTTTGCCGCGCTCCCGGGATTCCCTCCCCCGGGGCAGGGATTGGCTTGCCGCTTGCTCTAACCCTCGCCAGAAGCGAATGGAGGGAAGACCATGTTGAAGAAGATTCTCCTGGCCCTGGACGGCTCGGAAAACGCCGAGCGGGCCCTCTGGTGGGTCACCCAGTATGCCGGGCGCGAAAAGGCCCAGGTCGTGCTGTTCCGGGCGGTGGATACCACGATCCTCGAGCCCGAGTTCCTCCCCTCGGTCGTGAAGGATGCGCTCAACTACCTCCTCCGGATGGAGACGGAGATCAACCAGGCCGGGGTCCCGTCGAAAGTGATCGTGCGGGAAGGCAAGCCCGCCGAGACCCTGGTGAAGGTGGCGATGGAAGAGGGCGTCGACCTGATCCTCATGACCACCCGAGGCGGCTCCAAGGTGAAGCGGTGGGCCATCGGCGGCGTCACCGAGCAGGTGCTGCGGCTGAGCCCCATCCCGGTGCTGCCGATCCAGAGCCGCACCCGTCCGGCCAAGAACGACCATGTGCGCCGGGTGATCGTGCCGGTCGACGGCTCCAGGCTCGCCGACGAGGTGATCCCCTGGGCGACGAAGTTCGCCCGGCTGCTCAAGGCTCGGATCGTGTTCCTGCACGTATATCCGACCGGTTCCCGCGGGATGGGCGGTCACGCCGAAGAGACCTTCGAAGCGCTGCGGACCCGGATGATCCGTCGGTGCCAGCTGCTGAAGAAGGAGGGCGTCAAGGCCCGGTTCGCCGTGCGGACGGGAGACGCGGCGGATCGCATCCTCTGGTTCGCCGGCCTGAACGACCTGATCCTGACGACGACCCACGGCCACGGCGGCTTCAAGCGCTGGATCTTCGGCAGCGTCGCCGAGAAGCTGATCCACGAATCGCGCGTGCCCGTGCTGGTCTACAAGACCGTCTCGCAGGCGAAGAGCAAGGCGTTGACCGCGTAGGCGATTCCTGAACTCGTAATGAAAAGGCGGAGGCCATGAAACAAACGACCCGGGTCCTGATTCCGCTGGACGGCTCTCCCATCGGGGACACCGTCCTGATCTCGATCTATCCGTTGGTGCATGCCCGGAAGATCGAGGTCACGCTCCTGCACGTCGCGAAGCCCTCGGAACCGGCCGACTCCGAAGTCCGGGAGAAGCTTGAGGTTCATCGGGAAGCCCTGCAGGGCAACGGCATCCCGACCCGGGTCCGCCTCGCCTCCGGCCATCCGGCCGAAGAGATCCTCCGGCAGGCGGCGATCGGGGAGTTCGACCTGATTGCCATGGCGACCCACGGCCGCTCCGGCATGGATCGCGTGCTGATGGGCAGCGTCGCCGAGGAGGTGGTCCGTTCCTCTCCGATCCCGACGTTGCTGTGCAAGTCCCGGGATCGGGCCGGCAACTGGGAGCGGATCGTCGTGGCGCTGGACGGCACTCCCGGATCCGAAGAAATTCTGGCCGACGCCGTCCGGCTCGCGCGGACGCTCGGATCCACGCTGCACCTGCTGCAGGTCGGTCTCAGCCTGCTCCGTACCGACAGCTATCGGGGCGTCTCGTTCCACACGGCGGAGGAGGATCCGACCGCCTACCTTGACGAAACCGCGGCGCGGCTGATGGCGGAAGGAATCTCCGTGGTGCCGGAGCATCGCGAAGGCATCGCCGGCGTCGAGATCCCGCTGCTCGCCCAGCAGCTGGAGGCCGGCCTGATCTGCATGGCGACCGAAGGCCGGCCCGAGATCATTCCCGGGCTCACCCGCAGCGTGGCGGCGGAGGTGATCCAGTCCGCCCCGTGCCCGGTCTATGTACGCCGGATGGGTGCCGGATCGGGGACCCGCGTCGGAAAGGCGAAGACGGCGGACGTAGAATAGACCGCGGGCCTGAAACGAATCAAACCGTTTGCCTTGTTTCACCGAACGAAGCAAACGGTTTGTTTGGTTTCAGGACCCCCGGCGGCGGCGGACGTGATCCTCGAGGCGCCGTCCCGCGGCATCGAACGCTCCCTTGAGCGCTCGCTCCAGGTTCGCGTCGGCCCGCTTCTGGACCACCAGCTCCGTGCCGGGGACCTTGAGGTCGATGGTCACCCGGTAATTGCCCTGGCGGTGGTGGGGGCCCGAACCTTCCACGGTCACGCGGCAGCGCATGATCCGATCGTAGAAGTGGTCGAGCTTCTCCGCGCGGGCCCGGATGTCCTCGGTCATCCCGAGGGGGAGCGTGACGTCCTTCTGCATCAATTCGAAGGGAAGCTTCATGGTGGTTCTCCTCTCGGCCGCCGCGGCCTGATGAAGGTCCAGCAATCGCCGTACCTCGGCGTTCCCGAGGACGTCTCCCCGTTCCGCCGCGAAGGATTCCGCGTCCGGAGCGGGATCGGACGGAAGGGCGGACTGGCCCGGAACTTGCGCCATCCCGGTCATGATGAACAAAGTGCTGGTTCCCCTCGACGGCTCCCGGACCTCGGAAGAGGCGCTCGGCCCCGTCCTCAAGCTGCTCAAGACCGCCGGGAACGGCAACATCGTCCTGCTGCACGCCGTGACGCCCGCGGAATACTTCTCCGTGACGGCCCGTCAGTACGTGCAGCAGGAGCGACGCCGTTCAGCCGCCTATCTCCAGGATCTGGCGGAGCGGATCGCCAACGGCACGGGCGTGCAGGAGCGGATCGTGACGGGCGAAGCGTCGCGCGAGATCGTCGCCGAAGCCCGCCGCAGCCATGCCGATCTGATCGCCATGACCTCCCATGGCCGCAGCGGGATCCGCGAATGGGCGTTCGGCAGCGTCGCGGAGCGGGTGCTGAGAACCACCCACCTCCCGGTCCTCGTCCTTCGAGGCAGCGGATCGAAGACGACCGCGATCCGGAAAGTCATGATCGCGCTGGACGGATCCGAGGAAGCTCTCGAAGTCGTCGGCCCTGCCGCGGAGCTCGCCGCTGCCGTCGGCGCCGAAGTCCTGCTGGTCCATGCGGGCAAGACCCTGCCGCCGAGCTTGCCCCTGGCGAAGAAGATTCTCGTCGAACACCACGTGCCGTTCACGATCCTTCTTCTCCCGGGAGAGCCGGCCGCGGCGATCCTGAAGTGCCTCGAGGAGGAGAAGGCGGACCTGCTGGCCCTCACGACGACGGGCAAGACGAAACGCGATCAGATCTTCTTCGGCAGCGTGGCGGAAGAGATTCTGAAGAAGTGCGGCCGGCCCCTGCTCGTCGTGCACACCGGCCGGGTCGGGTGAAATGAAGAAGGGTCCCGCCGGTCGCCCCGGGGGGACCCCTCACGCCTCGATCCGCTCAGTGCTGATGACCTTCCGCAGGGGCTTTCGCATCCCCCTTGGTACAGCATCCGCCGGAGTGCTCCTTCTGGTTGCACGTCATCGGCTTGGACGTCTCCTTCTTGGCGCAGCAGGCGCACGCGTCGCCGCCGGCCTTCGGGGGAGGCGCGGCGCAGCCGGCCGCTCCCAGCACGAGAAGGACGCCCAGGATCGCACGCAGGGTCCGCATCGCCTCGCTCCTTAACCGACCTGTTCCATCTGCTTCTTCCGCCGCGCCTCGCGGATCTTCGGCGCCTTCATCGGGTCCGCCACGAACTTGCCCGCAGTCCGCAGGATCAGCAGTGGAATCGCGCACTTGCGGAGCACCGATTCGGTGACGCTGCCGTAGCGGGCCCGCTCCACCCCCGACCGCCCGTGCGTGGAGAGCGCGATCAGGTCCGCCTTCTGGACGTCGCTGAACGATAGGATCTCCTCGACCGGATCGCCGTAGCGGATCGCGAGCTCCGTCGGAATGCCGAGTCGATGGAGCTTCTTCTGCTCGCGGAACAGGTTCCGGGCGACGATCTCGACCGGATAGCCCGACTTGGCCCGGGGTTCGACGATCGTCATGAAGAGGAGCCGGGCTCCGAACGCCTTGGCCAGCGCCGCCACGTGGGGGAGGATGCTCGCCGAACGGGCCGAGCCGTCCAGCGGCACGACGATCTTCCGCGGCCGGGACTTCTCCGCCGGCTTGCTCTGGGGATGGACGATCATGACGGGGACCGTCGAGCGGCGCAGGACTTCCTCCGCGACGCTTCCCAGAAGGATCCGCTTGAGGCCGCTCTTTCCTCTCGAGCACATCAGGAGGAGGGAGAAGCCTCCGCCGGCCGCGAGATTCGCGAGTTCGAACGCCGGCGCACCGCTTCGCACATCGGTTTCCACCACGGCGCCCTTGGCGCGGAGCCCCGCCGCCACGCGGTTGAGGTAGGCGGTCGCCTGATGGAGCCGCTCCGGGGCGTTGCCGGAGACCACCTGAACCAGCGTGACGTCCGCGTCTTCCGAGGCGAGCAGCAGTTCCAGGTGCGGAATCACCGATTCCGAGGTCTTGCTGCCGTCCAGCGCGGTCAGGATCTTCTTCACCATGGGATTCCCTTTCTCAAGACACCCCGCCCAGCGCAAGTCCGATGCCACCCGCGGCGCCAGGAAGCCCCGGCCGGATTCTCCGGGAATTTCCGTCGAGATGCGGAATTCTCCGCGCCGGACGGGCCCGCTCCGGGCTCCGCCGCGCTGGCAAGCCGGTTGCTCTTCCGGTGTGCAGAGGTGGCCCATGAACGAACATGTTGAGCGAATCCTGGTTGCGGCGGACGGCTCGCCGGACTCCGAAGCGGTGTTCAGCGTGATCATGCCGCTCGTGCGCGCCGACGCGCCCCAGGTCTCGGTCCTTTATGTCGTGGAGGATCCGGACGAGTCCTTCATGCCGCCGGCCCGGCTCGCCAAAGCGTGCGGCGCGCTGCGCTCGACGAACGTCAACGCCCATCTCGAACTGCGGCAGGGCATGCCTGCGGAAGAGATTCTCCGCGCCTCGCAGGAAAGAACCACGGATCTGATCGCGATGTCGACGCACGGCCGCGGCGGCGTCGTGAGGATGGTGGCCGGCAGCGTCGCCGAGGAGGTCCTCCGGAAGACGGAGCTTCCGGTGCTGCTCACCCGCCCCGGCACGCCGGTCCACGACTGGAAGCGGATCGTCGTGGCCCTGGACGGATCGGAGCGGAGCGAGGCGATCCTTCCGGATGCCGTGAAGCTGGCGCGCAAGCTCGGCGCATCCCTCGAGCTCCTGCGGGTGGCGACCCCGGTCGTCGCCGCGGGAGCGGGCGAAGCGCCGATGGTCCTTCCGCCGGAGGATCCGATGCCCTACCTGAAGGGAATCGCGGACCGGCTGGAGGGAGAAGGGGTGAAGGTCGCCGCCGTCGCCCTCGAGGGCCGCGCATCGGAGGCCATCCTCGCGCATCTGAAGGAGTCCGCCGCCCCGCTGCTCTGCATGGCCACGCACGGGCGGAGCGGACTGGTCCGCCTGCTGCTCGGCAGCGTGGCCGAGGAAGTCGTACGCCGGTCCCCGTGCCCGGTGCTCCTGCGTCGGAGCGTGCCGGCGTCGGTGCGGAAAGCGCCGGCGGCGAAGAAGACCGCGGAAGTCCGCTGAACGTCGGAGGAGGATCCCATGTTCGTGAGAAACTGGATGTCGGCGCCGGCCATCGTGCTCGGGCCGGAGGTCACCGCGTCGGCCGCGCTCGCCTTCATGGAGAAGCGCAAGATCCGGCGGGTTCCGGTGGTGCAGGATGGAAAGCTGGTGGGCATGGTCACCAAGAGCGACCTGCTCGGCGCGGGCAGCAAGCCGCATGTGAGCGGGATCACGCGGATCGCGCACGTCATGACCCCCAAGCCGGTCTCGATCCAGGGCGAAGAGACCCTCGAGGCCGCAGCCCAGTTGATGCTGTCGAACAAGATTTCCGGCGTGCCCGTGATGGACGAAGACAAGGTCGTCGGAATCATCACGGAGTCCGACCTGTTCCGGGCGCTCTGCGGGATGCTCGGCATCGGCGAGAAGGGCGCCCGGGTGCAGATGACCGTCCGTGACGACGCCGATCTTCTCCAGAACATCCGCGGCCGCCTCAACGGCCTGGCGGTCCGCAGCCTCGTGACGGTCCACGATCCTTCCCGCAACGCGTGGGATGTGGTGATGCGCGTCCGCGGCAGAACGGCCAAGGTTTCGTAGGAGGCGGCCATGCTGAAGAAGATCCTGCTGACCCTCGACGGCTCGGAGAACGCCGAAAAGGCCCTCCCCTGGGTGAAGCAGTTCGCGAGGTGCGAGAAGGCCCTGGTGATCCTGGTGAGGGTCGTTCCGATGACTCCCGACCGCGGCCTCCGGGCCCAGGAACGGGAGGAGGCCCGCGACTATCTCCTCGGAATGGAGCGGGAGCTCAACTTCGCCGGCATCGCCACGAAGGTCCTGATCCGCCGGGGCTCTCCGGCCCGCGAGATCGTGGACGCGGCGAAGGACCAGGGATGCGACCTGATCGTGATGGCCACCCGGGGCGGCTCCCGGGTGAAGCGCTGGGTGATGGGAGGCGTCACCGAGCAGGTGATGCGGATGAGCCCCGTGCCGGTTCTGCCGGTCTGGAGCCACCTCCTCCGTCCGCGGCAGGGCCACGTGCGGCGGCTCATCGTTCCCCTGGACGGCTCGAAGCGGGCGGAGTCCATCGTGTGGTGGGCCATCCGTCTGGCGCAGATCCTGCACTCGAAGCTGGTCTTCCTCCACGTGTACCCGAACGGGACCGACCATCCGCGCGGCTGGAACGGGATGATCTACGAAGGGCTGAGCCGGAGGATGAACCGCATCGCCGAATCGCTCTGCAAGCAGGGGATTCCCGCGGAGTTCCGCCTCCAGCGAGGCGACGCGGCGGAGCGGATCCTCAATTACGCGGACCGGAACGATCTCATCCTCACCACGACCCACGGGTACGGCGGGGTGAAGCGGTGGATCCTCGGCAGCGTGGCCGAAAAGCTCGTCCACGCGGCGTCCGTCCCGGTCCTGGTCTACAAGACGACGGCCTGAAACGGAGGCGACCCCATGAAGGTCGGGGACATCTGTACGCGGACGGTGAAGTCCTGCGGGCGGGAGACGTCCGCGGCGGATGCGGCCGACCGGATGTGGGAAGCCGACTGCGGCGCCCTTCCGGTCGTCGAGGAGTCGGGCCGGGTCGTGGGCATCGTCACGGACCGCGACCTCTGCATGGCGCTCGCCCTCACCGGCCAGCGTCCCGAGGATCTGCCGGTCCGAACGATGCTCCCGGCGGTCCTCCACACCTGCCGGCTCGCCGACGAGGTGCGCGACGCGCTCCGGACGATGCGACTCCACAAGATCCGGCGCCTGCCCGTGGTCGACGGCGCGGGCGTTCTGCAGGGCATGCTGTCGTTCAGCGACCTGGCGCGGGTGTCGCGGCCCGACGCGCTGGCGGGGCCCGCGGATATCGCGGACGAGGATCTCTCGCTGGCGTTGAAGACGATCTGCGCGCGGAAGCCGGCCGAGGCCGCCGCTCCCGCAGCCCCGACCACGGCCTTTGTCTGAGAACGGGAGGCCCGTATGTTCGAACGGATCCTGATCCCGCTGGACGGCTCGGCGCTCGCCGAATCCGTTCTGATTCACGCCCGTCGGCTCCTGTCCCCGAACGATGGGGAACTGCTGCTGCTTCAGGTGGTCACGCTTCCTCCGTCGACCGAGGCGGACGCGGGCGAGCCGCTGGATCTCCTCTGGGCGCGCGCGACGGAATATCTGCAGAACGTCTCCGGCCGGCTGTCGTCTGAGGGCTTCCGGGTGCGCAGTCGAGTGGTGGAAGGGTTCCCCGCCAATCAGATTCTCAGCGTGGCGAAGCGGGACAAGGCAACCCTCATCGCGATGTCGACCCATGGACGGACGGGCCTTTCCCGCTGGGTGTTCGGAAGCGTCACGGAAAAAGTCCTGAGAGCGAGCCCGATCCCCGTCCTTGCGATTCCGTCGTTCCTCGGGATCGGCGGCGACGCCGTTCCCCGCGAAGCCCGGGAGCTTCCGTTCCGGAAGATCCTCGCCCCGATCGCCGCGGAGGAGCTGTCGCTCGAGATCCTGACGCCGCTGGCCGAGTTCGCCCGGCGGTTCGGCTCGACGGTCCGACTCCTTCACGTCTGCGAGGGGCCCGAATGCGCGGTCCCGACGCACGAGATGAGGCTGGCCTTCGAACGGCTCCGCAAGGAGAAGGTTCCCGTGGAGCCGCTGCTCCAGCGGGGCGATCCCGCCGTCCGGATCCTCGAGACCTGCCGCGAGGAAGGAGCGGACCTGATCGCGATGACGACGCACGGGCGTTCCGGCGTCTCGAGGTGGGTGATGGGCAGCGTGGCGGAAAAGGTGCTGTGGGCCTCGAACGTTCCGCTGCTGGTCGTGCGTCCGGTCCAGAAGCGCGCCCGGGTCCGCCCGGCGCAGAAGGCCCGGATGCCGGTGGAGTTCCATTCCGATCCATGAAAGGGGAAAGGCCATGATGATGCAGAAGTTCCAGAGCATCGTCGCCGCCTTCGACGGGTCCGAACCTTCGGAGGAGGCGTTCGCGGCCATGATGCCGCTGGTCCGGGAGGACCGGCCCGACGTCGCGGTCCTGTATGTCTATCCGGCGCCGGCAACCTCCTACTTTCCGCCGCCCCGGCTGGCCGAAGCCTGTGAGAGACTTCGCGCGGACGGCGTGGACGCCCATCTCACGATTCGTGAAGGCGATCCGGCGGAGGAGATCCTGACCTACCTGAAGCAGAGGAGGCCCGACCTTCTCGTGATGGAAACCGAGGGGCGCAGCGCGCTCCGGCGGATGGCGCATCGGAGTGTGGCCGAAGACGTGCTGCATCAGGTGGAGGTGCCGGTCCTGCTCGTGAGGCCCGGGGCCGCCCGGAAGTCCTGGAGCCGCATGCTCGTCGCTCTCGACGGATCCTCGCGCGCGGAGGAGATCCTGCAGGACGTGGTTCCGCTGGCCCGCCGCCTGCACTCGTCCGTGGAACTGGTCCGGGTGGCGTTGCCGTCGATTCCCGTATGGGCGGCCGCAGAGGCCGGAGGCGGGGCCCGGGAGGAGGATCCGACGCCCTATCTGCGTCAGGTACAGGCCCGACTGCTCGAGGAAGGGGTCGACGCCCGCATCCACGCTCCCCAGGGTCGCGCCGCCGCCGCGCTCCTGGAACGGGCCCGCGACTCCGATGCGTCGCTGATCTGCCTGACGACTCACGGACGGACGGGGTTCGAGCGCGTGCTGCTGGGCAGCACCGCCGAGGAGATTGTCCACCAGGCGTCCTGCCCGGTGCTGGTCCGACGGAGCGTCCAGGTGGACGGGATTCCGCTGGATCCCCGTCCTCTCGGGCACGGAAAGACCGGATAGCGGCGCGGATTATTCCGGGACAGGCGGGATTTCCCGCGGCCGGCCGATCTTTGTCCGAGGTCACCCGATCCCTTCCCGGCTGGCATGGACCTTGCTCTATTCGGGGGCGAAGAGGAGAGCAACGCCATGCTGGATCTCGAGAAGCTGTCGGCCGCGGAACTGGCAAAGATCAGCCGTCAGGCCGCCGAGGAATGCGAGTTCAGGCTGCGCCGCATCTCCGCCGCGTCGGATGCGGCGGATCTGGCACTGCAGGATCTCCTGCGCTCCATGGTCCGGGACGCCTGGATCCAGATCCAGTCCCTGTCCGACGACGACGGCGAGGGTCCGTTCGGATCGTCGAGTCGGCTGGCGCCCGACGGCGCGCGGGAATTCATCCACTCGTCGCTCCCGTCGCTGACGAAAAGCTTCGGCGAGGGAACACTTCATCGCGACAACGCGCTGTTCTATGCGGAATCCCTGGAAGAGGAGATGTGCCGGTTCTATCGCCTGCTGGCCGAGCATGCCCGCGAGGCGAAGGTCCGGGGCCTGCTGGCCGGCCTTTCGGATCGCGAGCGCGGAAAGATGCGCTATCTTCGTGAAGTGGTTCTGCAGGGTTAGGGGTATACTCTTCCTGGGAACTGGGAGGGGACAGATCATGACGACGACGAACGGCACCGTGGAAAAACTCACGCGCGAAGAACTCGAACAGTTTGAGACGATGCTCCTGGAGCGCCGGCGGCTGCTCCTGAACGATTTCCAGGCGCTCGAGGCGGAAGAGGCGCAGGCCGGCGGCAGCGAGTCTCCGCTCTCGACCCATCTGGCCGACGTGGGCTCCGACCGCGCATCGTCGGACGTGAACCTGGGGTGCCAGGCGTCGACGAGCAGCGAGATCCGCGACATCGACGAGGCGCTCGAGCGAATCCGCGACGGCACCTTCGGCCTGTGCGAGACCTGCGATCAGGGGATCGCGAAGGCGCGGCTGGAAGCGATCCCGTACGCGCGCCTTTGTCTGCCGTGCAAGACGGAAGAGGAATCCTGACCGGGTCCTCCGGCTCTCCGAAAATTCCGCGCCACCCCCTCGGAATTCCGCGCTCGGAACCCGCTGTCCCCCCGGGGGTCCGGCTGGCCCGTTTTTTGCACCCCTCCCGGATAGTAGATCGGAGGAAGGCCATGATCGCACCCAAGACCCAGCCCCGCAACGCCGGCCCCGCCGTTCATCCGGAGAACCTGGCCGAGTTTGAGGAACTGCTCCGGCGCCGGAAGGCCTTCCTCGTGGACGACGTCCTCGGACTGGAGCGGGCGTGGACGGATGTGTCGGAGCTGGACGGCGCCCACTCGAATCATATGGCCGAATCGGGCAGCGACACGTACGAGGAGGAGCTCCGGCTCGAGCGCATGGAGTCCGCCGGCGAGGAGATCGAGGAGATCGACGCGGCCCTGGACCGTCTTCGCGAGGGGGCCTACGGCGCCTGTGAAGAGTGCGGCAAGGCCATCTCGCTCGAACGCCTCCGCGCCATCCCGTACGCCCGGCTCTGCATCCCCTGCAAGCAGGTCGAGGAAGCGGCCTGAATCCGCCTTCCCGGCGACCTGCGGGAAATCCCCATTCGCCGGGGATTCCTCCGTTCCGCAGCTGTTCGGAGCCCGGGGTGGCCTCTGCTGGCAAGCCTCTTGCTCTCTTCTCGGTGTCGGCAAGAAGGTGCGAAGATGATGAAGAAAATCCTCGTGGCCCTGGACGGCTCGGAAAACGCGGAGAAGGCCCTGTCCTGGGTGAGGTCGACCGCCCGCCGGGAGAAGGCGCAGGTCCACCTCGTCCGGGTGGCCAGCCTGGAGGAGTTCGGGCGCGAGTACGTCCACGTGGAGCTGCGGTTCGCCCATGATTACCTGCAGGGCCTGGCGGCGAAGCTGAATGCCGCGGGGATTCCATGCACCTTCACGGCCCGCGTGGGCGATCCGGCCAGACTCATCGTGCGGACCGCCGAAGCGCAGGGCTGCGGCATGATCCTGATGACGACGCGAGGCGGCTCGACGATTCGCCGCTGGGCGATCGGCGGGGTGACGGAGAAGGTGCTGCGCCTGAGCCCGGTCCCGGTGCTCGTCATCCGCGGACGCGCCGTCCGCCGGATCCGGCGCATCCTGGTGCCGGTCGACGGATCGACGCTCGCGGAAACCGCCGTGCCCTGGACCGCCCGTCTGGCCAAACTGCTCGGAGCGAAGCTGGTGTTCGTCCACGTCTATCCCGCCGGGCCCGTCGGTCTCCGGACGTGGCATCAGGAGAAGTTCGAGGCGATCGACCGTCGGATGACCCGGCTGTGCCTCGACCTCGCGAAGAAGGGCGTGAAGGCGTCGTTCAACGTCCAGAGCGGCGACCCCGCCGACCGGATCCTGGCGTTCGCCGTTCCGAACGATCTGATCGTGACGACGACCCACGGAGCCGGCGGCTTCAAACGGTGGGTGTTCGGAAGCGTCGCCGAGAAACTGATTCACGAGGCTTCGATTCCGGTGCTGGTATACAAGTCGCCGGCGGCCGCGGCCGGAGCCGCGCGGAGGCCCGCATAATTCCGCGGCGCCGACGTCGGGCCGGAGGTAGATCGCTCGGGGACCGGTGGCATCCTCGTTGCTTCTACGAAGAGCAGAGGGGGCCATCCCCGCCGAAAGGAGTGGACCATGAGTAAAGCGATGTCGTTCGCCTTCATCGTCACGCTGGTGTTCTCCGGATCGGGTCCTTCTTTCTCTGCAGAGGCGTCGACCCATCCGGCCTTCTTCTGCCCCGAGTGCTGGAGGTTTCTCGAGGCCGGGGATCTCGACGGCTCGGGACAATGCCGTGTCTCCGGAAGGAAACCGATCGAGGCCGAGGCGGTCGCGCTGAGCTGGACCTGGTGTCTGCCTCACCAGACCTGGCACCGCAAGCCCTGCGGCCAGGATTTCGCGGCCGCCGTCGGCGCCTCCGCGCTGCTGGTGCCGGCCGGAAGCGAACGCGTCACGACGCGCGCCTACTGCCCGCGGGATCACCTCCTCGCGGGGACCGTCGTCGAGGGCGCCCGCTGCCCCGCCTGCAGCCGGCCGTTCGTGTCGGTGTCGACCGTTGATCGCCTCTGGTACTGGTGCGGCAAGGAGAAGGTCTGGCGGACGCGGCCTTGCGACGCCAACCGGAACCTGCTCGTCTGCTGCACGGCTCGAAAGGGAGCGATCCTCGCCTTCTCGTGGCAGCTGCCCTTCGTCAACGCCTCGTTCGATGCGCCGTCGCGCGGGAAGCTGGTCGAGCCGGCATGGCTGGCGGCCCATCTCGACGATCCTCATCTGATCGTGATTCACGTCGGATTCGACTCCGACGTTCCGGCCGCCGCTGCGCGGCCGGCCTATCTTGACGGCCACATCCCCGGAGCCCGGTCGCTGGGGTGGCCGGAGATCGTCCGAACCCGGAACGGGATTCCGAACGAGCTTCCTCCGGTGGAGCAGCTCGTGCAGATGGTCCGTTCGCTGGGAATCGACGCGGAGGATCGGATCGTGCTCTATGACACCGGACGCGGACTCGAAGCCGCCCGGGCCTACTGGACGCTCGACTATCTGGGTCTCGGCGAGAACGCCGCCCTTCTCGACGGTCAGTGGGCCGCGTGGAAGGCGCTCCGCCTTCCGGACTCCCGCATGCCGGAGGACGTCGAACCTTCCGCGTTCACGCCGAGGCTTCGTCCGGAGATTCTCGTCTCCCTCGAGGTGATGGAAGACCTCGCGTGGCTGAGCCGGCAACCCGAGGGCGGCGTGACGATCCTGGATGCCCGCTCCGCGGAAGAGTACCGCGGTCTCCAACCCGGGAAGGGAATCCCGCGCGGCGGCCATATCGACGGGGCGAAGAATCTCGCGTGGACGACGCTGATGGAGCCGGGGGAGGAAACCCTCCTTCGGAATGAAGTCGACCTCCGGGGGATCTTCGAATCGGCCGGAGCGCGGCCGGGAGGGCTCGTCGTGGTCTACTGCCGCACCGGAGTCCAGGCGTCGATGCTGTACTTCGCGGCCAGGATGATCGGATACGACGTGAAGCTGTACGACGGATCCTACTTCGAGTGGGTCCGCGAGCACGAGCTGTCGGCGCTGGACCGTCAGTGCCGGTGGTAGCGGGATGGCGGCCGGATCGCTGCGTCTTCTTCTTCCGCTGGACGGCTCGTCCGAGGCGGAAAGCGTTCTGGCCGCCGTTCTTCCGTTGGCCGATCGCCGTCCTCTCCGGCTGACGCTGCTGAGCGCGATTCCGAAATCCGCCGGCCGCGCGGCGGCCGAAGCCTATCTGGACCGGGCGATGCGCGCCCTTCGCCGTCCCGACGTGGAGGTGCGCGTGGAATCCTGTCTGGGGGATCCGGCGTCGGCGATCATCTCCCACGCCGTCTCCGAGCGGGCGGACCTGATCGCCATGACGACGCACGGTAGAAGCGGTCTCCGACGGCTGCTGATGGGAAGCGTCACCGAGAAGGTTCTTCGCCAGGCGCCGTTCCCCCTGATCACGTGCCGGCCCGGATGCCGGATGGAAGGGTGGGCCCACGTCGTGGCGCTGGACGGCTCGCCCCGCGCGGAGTCCATCCTGGACGACATTCTCCCGCTGACGCGGCTGCTCGGAGCGACGCTTCATCTGCTTCATGTCCGCTCGGGGCCGACGGCCTCCGACGCAGCGAACTCCCTGAAGCGGGCGGCCCGCCACGGCGCCGATGCCGGCGTGCAGGTCCTTGCCGAAATCCGCGAAGGCGAGCCGACCCGCGAGATCCTCCGATACGCAGACGACGTCCGGGCCGGACTCGTGGCGCTGGCGTCCCACGGCAGGACCGGTCTGGACCGGGCTCTGATGGGAAGCGTCGCCGAGGAGGTCCTCCGGAAGACGACCTGCCCGGTGCTCCTGCGGCGGGAGATCCGGCGGACGTCTCCGCTCGCGGGCGCGGGAAAGCGGTCCTAGCTCACGCCTGCGGACGGAACTTGGGAGGAAGGACCCGGGCGACCTCTTCGAGCGAGGTCAGGCCCCGGGCCGCCTTGGCTAGAGCGTCCTCCGCGAGCGGCACCCATCCGCCGGCGAGCGCGATCCGGCGCAGCTCCTCGACCGGCACTCCTGCGGCGATCGCCTGCGCGGCGGTCTCTCCGGGCTCGAAGAGCTCGAACACGCCGACGAGACCGCGGTATCCCGAGCCGCCGCAGGAGGCGCAGCCGAGCGCCGACCAGAACGGCGTGGCGGGAACGCCGTCGAAGAACAGGGGAACGAGCGCGGCCGGGGCAGGTCCTTCGCGCTTGCAGTCGTCGCACAGCCGCCGCACCAGCCGCTGGCCCAGCACGCCGAGCAGCACCTCGGAGAGGAAACCGTCGGGAACTCCGAGCGCGCGAAGCCGCGCGACGCAAGCGACCGCGTCCCGCGTGTGAAGCGTCCCGAGCACCCGATGGCCCGTCGTGCCGGCCCGGACCGCGATCTCCGCGGTTTCCGCGTCGCGGATCTCGCCGACGTGGATCACGTCCGGGTTCGACCGCAGGAACGCCCGCAGGTAGTCCGCGAATCCCATCTCCGGCGTGACGTTCTTCTGGTTCACCCGGGGGAACTCGTACTCGACCGGATCCTCCGCCGAGACGATCTTCAGGGCGCCGTCCTGGAGTTCGCGGAGCGCGGCGTAGAGCGTCGTCGTCTTGCCCGCTCCGGTGGGGCCGGTGGCCAGGAGGAGTCCGTGCGGGACCCGCATCAGGCGGCGGAAGGAGTCCAGGATCGTCGTAGGCATGTGGAGCCGGGAGAGGTCGAGGATGAACCGGTCGGGATCGAGCACGCGAATCGCCACGTCCTGGCCGTGGGGGCCGGGGAGGACGGTGACGCGCAGATCGATCCTCCGAGCGGTGCCGTTCCGGATGAACAGGACGCCGAACCGGCCGTCCTGGGACCGTCGGTGCTCGACCAGGTCGACTCCGCAGAGAACCTTGAGTCGCGAGATGACGCGAAGCGCGCTGCCGTGGGTCAGAGGAAGGGGCAGGAGGTGGAGGACGCCGTCGATGCGCAGCCGCACCTCGACGCCGCGGCCGTAGGTTTCCAGATGGATATCCGTTGCCCGCCGGGAGATTCCCTCGATCAGCAGGGACTCGAGGAGCTCGGGCGCGGGCCTGCCCCGCGCCGGCCCGGCGGCTCGATCGGCGTCGAGCGCGATGAGGCCGCCTTCGGTTTCGCCGAGCGGCAGATCGTACAGCCGGCCGAGGGTGCGCCGGTGCTCGGAGGCGGACAGGATCACGGGCACGACGGCATGGCCGAGCTTCTGGGACAGTTCATCGATCCGCGTGCCGTCGGAGGCCGCGATCATGCCGACCGTCACCGGTGCGGTGGGATCCGCGGGAACCGATCCCAGGAGCACCACGCCGTGTTCGAGGCAATAGTCCAGCGGAAGCAGGGGCGCGGCCGACGGGTCGACCTCGTAAACGGGCGCCTCCGACGTGGGTTTCATGTGCGCACCTCGCTCATGCCCTGCTTGGAGCAAGGGGGAGGCCAGGGGAGATCGGAGCCGGGAGAGAGGCGGCGCGGAGAATTCCGCAGCCCGGCCGTTTACACGGGACGATGGGTCCGTGTCCGGGGAATTCTCCCCGAGCGACGCTGAATTGTCCGCGTTCCGGTCCCGCGGTCGCGACGCCCGAAGGCTTCCTCGCTTCTGGCACCCGCCTTGCTTCTCCTCCCTCCGGAGAATTCCCCCGTTTCAGCGCGGACCCGACGGATGGAACGACGAAGAATCTGGGAACTCAACTGCCTGGGCATGGATGCGATCCTCTGCACCTCGTTCGATCCGGACGAGCTGCTCACCATCGACGAGGATCTGCGCCGCCGCTGCGACATTCCGGAGCATCCGGGCGTCCGCGTGCCCCGGCCGATGATCGTCTACGGCGCCGCCCACAAGGCCTGCCACACGGACAACCAGGTCTCGCGCAAGATCGAGAAGAGGCTGGATGCCATGTACGGGCAGCTTCTGGACCGGTCCGGCCGCATGGACCCGTTCGACGTGCTGATGACCTGCTACCAGGCCTCCGAGGAGGCGAGCGAGGATCTCGCGGGATGTCTCTGGACCGTGCTGACCGATTCCCGGAAGGAACTCCGGCAGCAGGGACTGTTCTGGGTGCAGGGAATCATGATCCGGTCGATTCTGCACTGGATGCGGTCGTGGCGGAGATGCCGCGAAGAAGCCCATCGAAAGTCCACCTGAGGAGGCGGCATTCATGTGCATGCACGGCGGAGATTCGGACGGATCCTGGGAGCCGGTGTCGTTCGGGCCCGATCGGCGCGCGGTCGAGTCCATCAGGATCCTGTGCGGCGCCGTCGACCTGACGAGCCCGTTCATCGAAGGCGGCTGCGCGACCGACTGGATCGAGGACCTGTCGGGCCCCGACAGCGCCCTGGACTGCCCCCGCTGCGGCCAGCGCTGTCCCGGGGACGTCGTCGGCTGCGCGCGCGACATGCTCGCGACCCGGTCGGTCTTCGTGGTCGGCTGTCCGCATCGAGCGTTCACCTTCAGCCGCCGCGGGCGCGAGCCCTACTTCAGCCTGGAAGATCGTTGACGAACGGAATTTGGTGAGGAGGTTGCCATGGCCGCCATGATCGCCTTCGGGTTCCTCGGCCTGATGACGCTGGTGTTCGGCGGACTGACCGTCCGCGAGGACCTGATGAGAAAATCGGGGAAGTAACCCCCCGGGAACAATTCCGCGGGGTCCGTCCTCCGTCTATACTGGGGCCTGTCATGCTCCGGAGCGCGATCGTCGGCCTGGGACTGCCGCTCCTGCTGAGCTGTCACGCGCTTCCGGCGAAGGGCGTCCCTTCCGCTCCCCGGGTTCCGGAGTGGAGCAGCGTGTCGGTGCCGTCGGCGCTCGCGGAATCGACCGGTCTGTTGGAGCTGGGGGAACGCCTCTACGGCTGGAACTGCTTCCCGTGCCACGGCGCCGAAGGGAAGGGCGACGGGCCTCAAGCGCTCCGCCAGGGACTTCATCCCCGCGATCTCACCCGCGGACTGTTCAAGCTCAAGACCTCTCCGCCGGGAGAGCTGCCGTTCGACGAGGATCTCTACCGGACGATTTCCGTCGGCGTCGTCCTCGGCGGAATGCCGCGCAATGATGCGCTTGAGGCGAAGGACCGCTGGGCGCTCGTCGCCTACGTGAGGTCCCTCGCGCCGTCCAGCCATCCGCCCTCGCGGAAATGGGTCCCGCCTCCGCCGCCCGACGATCTCGACGTCGACCGGGGACGGGAGCTGTTCCTCCGCAGGGTCCAGTGCGCGTCCTGTCACGGGGCGGGAGGAAAAGGAGACGGCACTGCGGCCGCCGAGCTGAAGGATTTCTGGGATCGTCCGGTCGCGATGCCCGACCTGACGCGGGGGGAGCTGGGTCTGAAGGGCGGAAGCGGGCTCGAGGACATCTTCCGGGTCCTCACCCTCGGGATGGCGGGCACGCCGATGCCGTCGTTCGAATCCCTGCCGGCGCGCGATCGATGGGACCTCGCGGCGTTCGTGCGCAGCCGGTTCGAGCCGATCTCCGCCGGGGAGCGGCTCTTCCTCGGATCGGGCTGCACCGCGTGTCACACGATGGGCCGCGGAAAATTCGTCGGTCCCGACCTGCGGGACGTCCGGACGCGTCGGGACCGGTCGTGGCTCCGCCAGTGGCTCGACGATCCTCCGGGGATGCTGGCCCGCGATCCGGCGACCCGGAAGCTGTTCCAGGACTATACGATCCAGATGCCGAAGCTGAACCTGAGCGCGGCGGACATCGACGCGTTGATCGATTTCCTGGAGGCGTCGGCTCCGGCCAAGCGGCCGTGACTCAGGACGCCGGCGCGGACCGGCGCGTGTCCGACCGCCGACGCGGAGGCGCGGGGCTCGGACCGTACCAGCTGTCGAGATTATAGATGTAGTTCAGCCGCTCGAGCATCTTGGGATTCGGCGCGGCCAGGAGGCTCATCCGGCCCCGGAGGTCGTCCAGCGCGGAAATCCGATGCTGCCGGAGCCAGTCTTCGACTCCGCGCCGGATCAGATCCAGCTGCCCGATCCCCTTCTCAAGGAGAGCGGAGACGATCTGGATTCCGCTGGCGCCCGTGAGGACCGCCTTCACCGCATCTTCGGGGGTGTGGATCCCGCCGGTGACCCCGAGGGAGGCCGAGACTTTTCCGTGCAGGACCGCCAGCCAGCGAAGGCGCAGCGGGAGCTCGGAGGAAGAGGACAACTCCATCCTGCGGACCAGCTCCAGCCGTTCGAGATCGATGTCCGCCGGCGTGAACCGGTTGAACAGAAGGATGGCCGACGCTCCGGCGTGATCGAGCTCCCGGGCGAAATTCGGCAGGGAGGTGTGGAAGGGGGAGAGTTTGACCGCCAGCGGGATCCGGATCGAGGACCGGATGGAGCGGACGAGCTCCAGGAGTCGGCGCTCCACGGTGTCCGCCGACTCCCACGGCTCCGTCGAGAACGTGTAGAGGTTGAGTTCGAGGGCGTCGGCGCCTTCGTTCTCCAGAACCGGCGCCAGTTTCATCCAGGCGCCCGGAGCCGTGCCGTTGAGGGAGGCGATCACCGGGAGCTTGACGGCTTCCTTCACCCGCGCCAGGTGGGCGAGATAGTTCCGGGGCGAAAGCCCGAGCGCCGTCGCCGGCGGGACGGTGGAGTGCTCGGGGTCCGAATAGAAAGATCGAAGGGCGATCTCGCCTCCGATCATCCCTTCCTCGAAGAGCGACGGCAGCACGATTGCGGCCGCTCCGGCCTCTTCCAGCCGCCGGACACCCTCGACGGTGGACGTCAGCGGCGACGCGCCCGCCATGAAGGGATGAGGCAGCTGGAATCCCAGATAGGTAGTGGAAAGATCCATGGACGTGTCCCCCGACGCTTCTCCGGTTCCCGAACGGCAACCCGTTCAGAGCCTTAGGTCGGCAGGATGTTACGCGACCGAGCGCCCGGTATAATTCCAGGGCGGTATGAAGAAGTTCGTCCTCGTCGCGACGCTCCTGCTCCTGGCGAGACCCGCGCCGGCTTACATCGACGGCGGCGGTTGGCAGGTGACGCTTCCGGAAATCCTCTCGGAGTTCCGGACCGTCACGCTGGTCGAGGTCGAGAGGGTCAACCTCGCCCGCGGCGCCTTCCGGTTCAAGCTGGGCAAGCCGCTCAAGAACGTGCCCGACCTGAAGGACCTGAAGCTTCAGCTCGAGTGGGGCGAGGGCGGGGCGCCGTTCAAGGAGATGGCTCCGGGCCGCGTCGCGGTCCACTTCACCCAGTCGTGCGACAGGAAGCTCGTCTCGCCGGCGTCGAGCGCCGCGTTCGAGAACCTGATCGCCCAGCGGGCGTGCCTCACGTTCCTTGACGGCACCTGGTTCCTCACGACGCCGGGGACCGACGGCTGGCAGAACGGGAGCGTGCGGCGCGACTTCGAGCTCGTCTTCCTCGGCACGTCCGCCGAGCTCGCCGACGCGGTGACGAAGCTCCTCCGCGGCCAGGAGGTGGCGGCGCGCTGCCGGCGGATGAAGAACACCGCGGAGATCCAGTGGGTCCGCTACAGCCTCGACGCGCCGAACTGCAAGACGCCGATGCGCGACCCGTCAGCGCCCGCGGCCTCGGGCCGCCCGCCCGCCGCGTGGACCGCCGAGCTTCGCGACAAGAGCGCCGCCGTCCGGGCGCAGGCCGCGCTGGCCTTGGCGGAGCTCGGGCCGGCGGCGCGCGACGCGGGGGACGCGCTCGCGGCGGCGCTGCGCGACCCCGATCCCGAGGTGCGCTGCGCGGCGGTCGGGGCGCTCGGCGCGATCCTTCCGGACGGGAAGGCGGCGGTCGACGGCTTGGCGCGGGCGCTCACCGACGAGGACTGGTTCGTGCGGATGAGCGCGACGCAGGCGCTGCAGAAGTTCGGCCCGCGGGCGGCCGGGGCCGCGCCGGCGCTGATCCAGGCGATGAAGCCCAACGACCTGATCAAGGACTTCCGGCCCGTCCGCTGCGGCGCCGCGATGGTCGCGCTCTCGCGCATCGATCCCGCCGCGAAGGAGCTCGAGGCCGCCTGCCGCCTGATGGTCGGCAAGCTGCTCGAGGACGAGCGGCAGGGGAGCTTCGGCGCGCGGGCGACGGGAGCGCGGCTGCTGGGCGAGTGCGGCGCCGCGGCGCTTCCGGCGGTGCCTGCGCTCCTGAAGCTGCTGAAGCATCCCGACGGCGACGTCCGGGTCGCGGCCGCGGAGGCGCTCTTCAGGATCGCGCCCGAGCCGCACGGCGAGGCGTCGCTCGGCGTGCTCTCCGCCGCGCTCCGGGATCCGGAGCTGCTGAACCGCCGGCGCGCCGCCTGGGCGCTGGGCGAGCGGGGGCCGCAGGCGGCCGCGGCGTTGCCGGCGCTGCGCGCGGCCGTCCAGGATCCGGAGCCCGAGGTCCGCACCGCGGCGCAGGAGGCGATCCGGAAGATCGCGAATTGATCAATCCGGGAATTCGGGGTTGCTTCCGGTCGTCTTTACTAATAGAATAATCTTGTTCCGGCCGCCGGACGTCGTGCTGCGGCACTGAGGCGGCCCCCTTCGGAACGCGCGCTCCTGTCCCTCCCTCCCGGATATTGCTTCAACGCACCCGCTCCTTCGAGCTCCGGGAACGGACGGTTTTCTCGTGGTCGTCCTTGCGGGGAACCGAACCATGAATGATGAGCGCCAGCCCTTTCTCCTCTTCGCGGACCGCGACCTCTCCTGGAGCGGAGTGCTCCGGAAGCGTCTGGCGGAACGCGGGCTCCGAATCGAAACGGCGACGACCGCCCGGGAACTGCTCGACCGGGTCGTCCGCGGCCGCCCCGACCTGGTGGTGCTGGGCGGCGGCCTCGACGACCTCGGCGACCGGCTCCTGGGCGGCCTGATCCAGGAGCGAAGTCCGGGGACGAGGATCATCCGCGTTCTCTCCTCGCGCGGCGCCGAGCGGGCCGACGAGCCCGGGCCCGCCGACAACGTGCTCTGCACCGTGACGCGCCGGACCTCCGCGGAGGACCTCGACGACGTCATCACCCGGGTCCTCAGCTGCGCGCCGCGGGGACGGCTCGCCACGCGGCCGCCGCTCGTCGTCTGCGTGGACGACGACGCGCAGTTCCTTCAGAGCCTGGCGCGGACCATCCGCCGCCAGGGCTATCGCGTGCTCACCTACGCGGAGCCGGAGTTCGCGCTCGAAGAACTTCCTCTGGTCAAACCCGACCTCGTGATCCTGGACGTGCTCATGCCCGGCCTGAGCGGCTTCGAAGTGCTGGCCGAGCTCCGGCGCTACTATCCCCGGCGGCTGCCGGTCGTGCTCCTGAGCGCCCTCGAAGGCGACGCGTCGTTCGCCGAAGGGCGCCGTCACGGAGCGGCGTGCTACCTGACCAAGACCTGCCCGTCGGAAATCCTGATCGACACGGTCCGCCATCTTCTGTCGGCCCCCGACGGCTCCGCGGACGCGCGAAGCGGCGCGCGTTCCGGCGAACGATGAGTTTTTCCCGGGAGGTGTCGGATGACTCTCGCGGAACTGGACGTTCACGAACCCCTCGCGCTCAGCTGCGCTCACACGGTCGTCGTGGTCGATGACGACCCTGCCGTGCTCCGTTCCCTGCGGAGGGCGCTCCGCCAGGAACCGTACGACGTGCGGACGACGTCGAGCGGCGAGGAGGCGCTCGAGTGGATCCAGCACGGCGACGTGAGTCTCGTCGTCCTCGATCAGCGGATGCCCGGCATGTGCGGCACCGAGCTGGCGGAGCGGGTGCAGCGGATTTCCCCGCGCACCGTCCGCGTCATGCTGACGGCGTACCCGGGCAACGCGCTCGTCCGCCACGGCCTCGACCACGAGGTGCAGTGGCTCATCAGCAAGCCCTGGAACGACGACGCGCTCCGGCTCGCGCTTCGGCGCCTGCTTCGCGATCGCGAGCTGCCGCCGCCTCCGGCGCTTCCGGCGTCGACGGACGACGGGGTGCCGCGTTGCGTGGAGGAGCGGGGCCTCCGCATCGCCTGGAGGACGCTGAAGAAGGCGGTGCGCCGGGCGGCCCGGGCCGTCTTCCGGGGATCGGGATGGATCCTCGGATTCCTCTGGATGGCCGATGCCGGAGGCAGTTCAGTCGGGAGGTAAGGCCGTGAGCATTGAAGGAACCACGATCGAGCGGCCCGTCGCGCGAGGGCACGACTCGGCGATTCTCTGCGTGGACGACGAGCCGCGGATCCTGGCCGCGCTCGGACGGACGCTGGATCGGGAGCCGTATGCGGTCCTGCGGGCCGGCGACGGGGACACCGCGCTGAAGCTGCTGGAGGTATCCGCGATCAAGGTGGTCGTCGCCGACCAGCGGATGCCGGGGATGTCCGGATCGGAGCTGCTCACCGAGATCCGGCGCAAGTGGCCGCAGGTCGGTCGGATCATCCTGACCGCGCATCCGGGGAAGGAGATCATGGTCCGGAGCCTGGAGGCCGAGGTCGATTTCCTGATGACCAAGCCGTGGGACGACGAGAAGCTCCGGCGGGCGATCCGCAGCCTCGTCCGCGAGGTGGACCGGTGGCGGGATCGGGGTGGGGAAGGAGGTGTTCCATGATGCAGCACCCGGCGCTCGAACGCCGCGCGGCGGAAGTGATGACGCCCTGCGTTCTTCTGGTGGACGACGATCCGGAGACGCTGGCCGCGCTGGCGCGGACGCTCCGGTCGGAGCCGTTCGAGGTGATCCGCACGGGGGATCCCTGGACGGCGCTGCAGTGGCTCAAGTCGAAGGACGTCCATCTGCTGATCACCGACGAGTTCATGCCCGGCCTGCTCGGGACGGACCTGCTCGAGGCGGTCCGGGTCCATTCTCCGGCGACCGCGACGATCCTCCTCACGGGCTATCCGAAGCCGTCGGTCGCCTACCGCGGCTTCCAGCAGCGGATGGACCTGATGATGCCCAAGCCGTGGGAGGACCAGGCGTTGCGCGACGCGGCCCTCCGGCTGATCCGCGAACATGTGCCGAACCGGGTGTTCGTGAAACCTTCAGGAGCCGACGTATGAATCTTGAAAACAATCGTCCCGTGGTGCTCTGCGTCGACGACGATCCGGCGATTCTCCGCTCGCTTCACCGGCTGTTCCGCGGGGAGCCCGTCGAGGTCCTCTCGACGCTCAAGCCGGAACTGGCGTTGCGGTGGATGGGGGAGCATGACGTCGACGTGCTCCTCACCGATCAGCGCATGCCGGGAATGTCGGGAACATCGCTGGTCGAAGAGACCCGGCGGTGTTCGCCGAGGACGTCGTGCGTCCTGCTGACCGCGTATCCGCACGACGTCACCGTGAACACGACCGCGCTGCAGGAGACGGACGGCCTGGTCTCCAAGCCGTGGGACGGGCCGATGCTGAAGTCGACCGTCCGCCAGATCCTGCGCGAGCGCAGCTTCGAGCGCGAGGAGTATTCGGGCGAGTAGTCCGGAACCACCGGGAGGTGATGCCATGGTCACGACCGCGAAGGGTGCCCAGGGGAGCCGCCTGTCGCGCGGACACCGGACCATCGTCTGCGTCGACGACGAGCCCCTCGTCAGCCGCGCGCTCTACCGGCTCCTGAGCCGCGAGCCCTACGACGTGCTCCTGGCGGAGACGCCCCGTCAGGCGCTGCGATACGTGAAGGATTACGAGGTCGATCTGGTCATCACGGACCAGCGGATGCCCGACATGAGCGGCGTCGAGCTGCTGAGCGAAGTGAGGCAGGTGTCCCCGTCGACGACGGGGCTCATCCTCACGGCCTATCCGGAGAGCGTCCTGGTCGACGATCCTCCGGATCCGCCGGCGCCTCCGCTGTTCGCCAAGCCGTGGGACGACGAGACGCTCTGCGAGGGCATCCGTGAAGTGCTGAAGGCGGGTCCGCCGACGACGGGCGAGGAGCGGAAGCTCCCGCCCCGGATCGCGGTCCGGACCGTGCTCGTGCCGGTCGACGGATCGATCGAGCCGGAGCTCGCGCTCGGCTCGGTGCTTCCGCTCCTGAAGTCGGAATCGCTCCGGATCATCCTGCTGCAGGTGCTGCCCCACCTGGGCCTCCACCGGGACGTCTACGCCCGCCTCGAGCGGATGCGGAGCAACATCGCGGCCGAGGGGGTCGACGCGATCGCCGACGTCCGCTGGGGCGATCCCACCGAACAGATCCTGCTCCATGCGCGTCACGCCGACGCGGATCTGATCGTGCTGTCGACGCATGAGCGGAAGGCCGGGTTCTTCCGCCGGAGCGTCGCGGAGCGGATCCTGGACGAGGGCGACGTGCCGCTGCTGGTGGGGAAGCCCGACCTGGGAGTTCGGACGTGGAAGCGCATCCTCGTTCCGCTCGACGGCACGAGGGACGCCGAGTCCGCGCTGGCCGACGCCGTGCGGCTGGCCAAGAGTTGCGGCGCGACGATCGAAGTGATCGGCGTGACGCCGGTCGCCGTTCCCGTCGGCTACGGCTACGTTCCCCATTCGCCGCGCGTCCAGGACCGGATGCCGTACCTGTCGGAGATCGTCAAGTACCTCGAGTTCGAGGACGTCTCCGCGGAGGCGCGGAGCGTCGAAGGCGATCCCGCGGGGGAGATCCTCCGCCGCGCGCGCGAGTCGGGGACCGACCTGATCTGCATGACGACGAAGGTTCGGAGCGGATGGAGCCGCTTCCTCTTCGGGGGCGTCGCGCGGGAGCTTCTGAGGCGCGCCCCTTGTCCGATCTTCGTCCGGCGCGCGTAGGCTCGAGCTATCATTGTCCTGGGTCTTTGGTGCGGGGTCTCCGCAGCAGTGAGGGTATAGGGGTATGGGTGATCCCACGTCCGGCGCCGCTCCCGCTCCCGCCCAGAAGGCTCCCAGCGATCGCGCGATCCCCGCGGCCAACGACAAACGGCAGTATCCCCGCTTCAAGGTCGAAGGCGCGACGGCCGTTCTCGGGAAGCCCGGATTCCTGCAGAACCTGGGGCTTCTCTCCGCCGCGCGTCCGGTGATCAACCTGTCCCAGGGCGGGGCGATGATCCGCCTCGGCAAGCGGCTTCCGATCGAAAGCCGGCACGACCTGCGGATCGAGATCCTCAAGTGCCGGGAAGTGATCGAGGCGACGGCGGAGATCCGCTGGTGTCTCGCGAGCGCCAAGAAGGAATCCGACATCTACATCGGCGTGAGCTTCGTGGAGATCACGGCTGCCGAGCGGCGCAAGATCGCCGGCATGTACGAACTGTTCACCTCCGCGGAGTACAAGGCGAAGGCGCAGGTGCGCAAGGACGCCTCGTCGGTGAACCTGAAAGCCCCGCGGTTCTGAGGGGTCGGTCCCAAGGAGGCGATGGCTGGCCCATCAGTTCTGCTTGACATGCATTAGTGATGGGCTAAGATTCGGGTAGGTTCGCGCTTCGGGTTGCGCAGTCCTTAGGGAATAGGGGGCCGTATGGCGAAGCAGCGATCTGGCGCTCCCTCCGGCGACGATTCGGGCAATCCCAGACATCCGGGCTCGGACGGATGGCCGTCCTGGATGGGCGACGCGGATCCCGCGCTCGCTCCGAAACAGCCGCCGCCCGTCCGGCCGAAACCCGGCGCCGCGCCGGCCGCCGGTCCGCAGCGGACGGCGCCCGCGCAGGCGCGGGTCCTGAGGTCCGCGCCCCTGGCGTCCGCCGCCGAATCCGCCCCGGAGCGGCCCGCACCGAGACGGTGGCTTCGCGGCCTGGCGTGCGCGTTCGTTCTCCTGCTCGCGTTCGTCGCGGGGGAGTTCGCGGCCCGATACCAGCCCGACGCGGCCGTCCGGTTCCAGCAGGCCGCCTCGGACGGCCAGTCGCGGATCCCGCCGTCGGCGCGGCTCCCCCTCCTGTTGGGCGTGCCGATCACCCTGTTCCTCCTGCTGGTCTGGCAGGCCGGCAAGCTGCGGAAGCCGCTCTTCCTGCCGTTCGGCTTCTTCCTGTGCCTGGGCGCGGCGTCGGTCGGCATGATCCGCGGCGGACACGACGTCGACATGGAGCGCAGCGCCGCGGACTTCCAGAGCCGGGTCTACAGCCTGCGGAAGGAACTCGACGTGTGGAAGCAGGCGGCGGCCAAGCAGATGTCGGACAAGGACAAGACGATGGGCGCGGCGCTCACGGCGCTGGAGCTCAAGCTCGAGGAGACGCAGGCCGACCGGAACAAGATGGCCGGCTCGCTGCAGAAAAGCTCGGTGGCCCTCCAGGAGCGCGACGAGGTCGTGAGCGCGCTGCGGAAGGAGATCGAGGGGCTCAAGAAGAAGCTCGAGGAGAAGAAAGACTAGCCCTACTTGCTCGGGAAGAGCTGGTCGAGGCTGACGTCCTGCGGCGCGGACGGCTCCTCGTGGCGGCGCATCGCTTCCATGAGCAGCGTCATCATGGGCTTCTCGAGCGACCGCTGCACCTCGCGGCGCATGGAGTTGAACGCGAACTTCGCCGTCCCCCAGCCCGACAGCGTGTAGAACGCCTGTTCTCCGCTGGAGGTGTCGGTCCAGGCGTGGACGGGGTTGCCGTTCTCCAGGTAGATGCCGCCGGAGTTGCCGTCCTTCAGGATGCCCAGCACGCCCGACTTGCGGCCGACATTGAGGATCTGGAGGACGTTGGCGAAGGGCATCGTGTCGAACGTGCCTTTGAAGTCGGACTGGATGATGGTCGTCGCGCGGGCGGTCATGACGTCGCGATGGCGCGCCATCAGGCCGGAGAAGTCCTTGTCCAGTCCCGGATGGCGGCGAAGGAGGTCGGAGATCCGCGCCTTGGTGAGCGAGGCGGTGAGCAGCGGCACCTTCGCCTGCGCCGAATACGTCGACGGCTCGGACATCATGAACGAGAACTCGCCGTAGGGATCGCCTTCTCCCACGACCCGCACCGGCCGTCCGCCGGCGAGGATGTCGACCTGTCCGCGGGTCACGATATGGAGCGCGTCGCAGATCTGTCCGGTCTTCAGGAGGACGGCGCCCTGGGGATGCTTTCGCTGCTCGGCGAGCTTGAGGAGATCGTCGATGACGGCCGAGGGCAGACGGACGAGGAAGGGCATGGAGCTGTCCGGCTCGGGCATCGGCGGAACGGCCCGGACCTTGCGCGAGCTTTCGCCTTTCTTGATCGCGACGCCGGTGCCCATGCTGCGGAGCTTCTGCTCGCACGCCTCCTCGGTGAACGGCCGGTCGATGGCCTCGCACGGTCCGAACTTGGCGGCCTGGGGAAGGAGGGCGCGCTGCTGGCGGTTGACGCTGAGCAGGACCGACACGCTCTCGCTCACGCCGAGCGTCTTCAGGTGGCCCATCAGGCCGATGCCGTCCATGCCCGGCAGGTCCCAGTCGAAGATGACGAGGTCGATCGGAACGAAGAGGTTCTGGAAGGCGCGGAGCACCTCGCGGCCCTCCTGAGCCTCGATGATGTCCTTGCTCGAATGGCCGAGCTTTTCGAGGACCCTGCGGAAGACGGTCCTCATGGCCAGAGAATCGTCGGCGAGCAGGATCTTCATGATATCCGACGACGGTGCGACATGACCCGTTCCCTCCTGGCGACCATCCCGCTGGACCCGGGTTAAGTATACATGCCAAATGGGTGTCTTGGAAAAATCCTGTATCGGCGATGGTCGCCCCACGGGACCGGCCGAGACGTCAACGCCGCGCCAGACCGCAGCGCGCGAGAAGCTCCTCCCGCTCCGATTCCGAGAGGGCTTCGTCGAGAAGAGGATAGAGCTTGTTCTTCTCCCGGAGGTCGTGGTGTTCCAGCAGATGGTGGAGCATCCACTCCTGGTCGAGGAACTCGTGGGCCTGCCGGCGGCCCGACTTCGGATCGGCGGCGAGCTTCCGGAGCGACTCCTTCGCGGCGTCCAGGTTTCGCAGGATGTTGCGGTGCTCCAGCGAGAAGAACTCGGGATCTCCGCCCGTCACCTTTCCGACGCGCTCCCGATACAGCGGCAGCACGAACGCCTGCTCCGCGTCCATGTGGACGCGAAGGTCGCGCTCGAAAGCCTCGAGCTCCTGGAGCGCGCGGCCGAACTCGAGGCCCACCACGAAGTCGCGGTGGACGGCGAACCGCCCGCGGAGTTCGTCATGGACGGCGAGGAGCCGGGTCAGGGAGGTCACGGCGAATCCTCCGGGCGGCCGGAGGCGAACCGCTCGATCAGGCCCCGCCGCTCGGAGCGGGGGAGGAGGCGGTCCGCCTCGACGTAGACCCCGTGCTCCTCGTCGTAGTTGTGACCCTGCAAAAGCGTCTTCAGCCAGCGGACGAGCATCGTCGCGGTTCCGGCGTCGCCGGTCGACAGCGTCGACTCCAGGCTCTGGAGCGTGTCCCGGAGACGCTCGTGGTCGATCTCGAGCGACTCGATGCTCCGGCGCTCCTTGCCGGAGGCGAGCACCTTGACGGCGGGGAAGAGGGCGTGGTCCTCCCAGGCCATGTGATGGAGGAGCGCCCGGGAGAACGAGCGGAGGGCGCCGGGAGCGGCCGGCGACGCCGCCGACACCGCCGAGTCCAGCTCCTGAAGGAGCGCGTCGAGGCGTTCGTGGTCGCCCCTCAGGGCGTCATCCACGGATTCCTGGCTTCGGTACGAGGTGTCGTTCATGGTCCGCCACAGGGGGTGATGCAATCGGGCGGCCAGCGTTGCGCGGGAAGGGGACCCCGGGGATCCATGGAACCCTCCACGCCCGGCGCGGAGAATTCCGCAAGGTCGCGGGATTTCCTTCCTTGTCGCCGGCTGGCACCGGAATTGCGCGGTGATCCGGCATGAATATCGATCCCCGACTCTCGATCGCCGACCTCTCCCGGCTCTACCCCGAGACCCTCCCGATCTTCGCGAAGTACAAGATCGATCTCTGCTGCGGCGGGCGCCACTCCCTCGAAGAGGTGGCCCGGAAGCACGGAATCGATCTCGCCCGACTGCTCCTCGAGCTCGAAGGAGCGAGGAACGTGCGCGCATGATCACCAAGGACTGGACCCTTCCCGAGGTGATCGAGAAGTACCCGGGGACCCGCCGCGTCTTTGACGAGGCCGGACTTCACGGCTGCGGCGGCGCTTCGGGCCCCCAGGAGACGGTCGAGTTCTTCGCCCGGGTCCACGGGGTTCCTCTCGACAAGCTTCTGGCCGACCTGGAGAACGCGAAGGATTCGGCGGCCGCGGCGTACCGGGAAGAGCTCGGGGACGTGCTGTACCGGAGGTTCTTCCGGGCGGCGATCGTGGTGATTCTGACCGCCAGCGCGACGCTCGGCGCGTCGATGCTCCTCCTCTACGGCCTTCGCCGCACGTTTACGTCGCTCGATCTCTTCGCCCCCATCCAGGCCCATGCGAACGCGCAGGTGTTCGGGTGGGTGGGACTCTTCGTCATGGGCTTCGCCTGCCAGGGACTTCCGAGGTTCAAGTTCGTCCGCCTGTGGCGGCCCGACCTGGCCAACCTTTCATTCGTCCTGATGCTGGCCGGTCTCGCGCTGCGGATGGGGGCGGCCTGGCCCTGGGCGGCCCAGACGGCGCTGGGATTGATCGGCGCGTCGCTCGAAGCGGCCGCGGGCCTCCTCTTCGTCGTGGTCATCGCCCGGACTCTTCGGGAGTCCCGGTCCCGCGACGACTGGGACAAGTACGTCGTCGCCTCGCTCCTCAGCTTCGTGATCGTGGCGCTGCTGGAGCCGGTCATGTTCTGGATCACCCGGCCGGGTCTGGAGCCGGAACAGCTGATCGGCCGGGTTGCGGCGTTCCTCGGTCCCTACCGCAATCTCCAGCTGCTGGGGTTCGCGGGCCTGATCATCCTGGGGGTGAGCCAGCGGATTCTCCCGACCGCCTTCGGATTCCGGGCCCCGGGAAAGATCGCCGTCCACGCAGCGTTCTTGCTGCTGACCGCCGGGCTGATGGTCGACCTCGCGGGGTGGGGCGCGTTCCGGGCGACGAGGTCCGCCGGCTGGGCCGTGGCCTCGTGGCTGGGCACGTCGGGCTATGCGCTCGGGGCGCTCCTGGTGGCCTGGGAGCTTCGGGCCTGGACGCGCGGCGACGGGGACCGTTCGACCAAGTTCATCCGCGCGGCCTACCTCTGGATGGCGGTCGCCTGTCTCATGGTCTTCGCCGAGCCCTTCTATGCCCGGGCCCTCGGTCTCCGATTCTCCCATGCGTACCATGGCGCGATCCGCCACGCCTTCACGGTCGGCTTCATCTCCCTCATGATCCTGGGGGTGAGCTCGAAGGTCGTGCCGATCCTGGGCGGGATCGACCCCCGCAGCCTTCCGGCGCTGTGGCTTCCGTTCCTCCTCGTGAACGTCGGGAATGCGATGCGCGTCACGTTCCAGGTGCTCACCGACGTGATCCCCGGGACCGCCTATCCGATCATGGGAGCGAGCGGAACGCTCGAGGTCGCCGGTCTGGCGATGTGGGGCGTCCATCTCTGGCGCCTGATGGGTCGCCGAACCGCGGAGCCGGTCGTTCCCCCCGTGCCGGCCGACGGGCGCATCACGGCCGACCTGCGGGTGGCCGATCTTGCGGAGCGGTACCCCATTCTCCTGGACGTTTTCGAGCGCTACGGCTTCAAGGAGCTGAGAAACCCGCTTCTCCGTCGCACTCTGGCCCGTCGCGTGACGGTCCGGATGGCGTGCGATCTCAAGCACGTCGGCGAGGAGGAGTTCCTCGCCGCCTTGAACGCCGCTCTCGATGCCCGGAGCCCCGCGGATCGGGGGACCCTCGAGCGGGTCTAGGAGGGTCGCCGCACCGTTCACGTCACGTCGGCTCGCGAAGATCGCGGCAGCTCGACGGGCGGATTCTTCCGCGCCTCCAGGGTTGCGTCGGCGGCCGCCGACCTCGAACGCGCGCCAAGAAGGCGAGCCGGGTCAGCGATGCGGCGATTCTGGACCGGGAACGCCGCGGCGTCGTCCTCATGTGGCACCTCTTTCTGCAGGCATGAACGCCCTGCAACAGATGGGGAGCAAGCGGCGGACCCGCCGGGTCCCGGCACATCGGCGGAGGAATCCGCAAACCCCGATGGATTCCCCGCGGGACGCCGAAGATTGGAGGCTCCTGCGGAGGCGCGGCGGGGTGGCACGCTCGTTGCATCCTCTCCATCGTCCGGGAGCGTGGGAGCCCCGGGTTGGCTCAAGGGACAGCCACAGCGGACGCGAGGTCCGCAAGGAGGATGATATGTGTCGGAAACTGATGGCTCTGCTGGGAGTGGCGGCGCTGATGGCCGCGCTCGCCGGTCCTGCGGTGGCGCAGGAGAAGGATTACGTGTGGAAGTCAGACGGCAAGCGCTATTTCCGCACGGAGGAGATCGTGAAGCCCTTCGTCATGCCCGCCACCTATCTGAAGGAGATGGCGGCGGGTGAGGAGAAGGCCGGCGATCTCGAAGGGTTCAAGTATCTCGGGAAGCGCACCGAGAAGGTGTTCTTCCGGGAGACGCCGTTCGCCGAGGCCCCCAAGGGGCATGAGTGCACCTGGAAGATGGTGTACGAGAAGAAGTACACCAGCAAGCTGCACTTCTGCCTGGTGAACGGCGCCGAGCAGGCTTGCCCCGGCATGAATGCCGCCGGCGAGTGCCTCGGCAAGAAGTAACTCCGCGTCAGTGAGGAGAGGTCTCCCGGCAACGGGAGACCTCTTCTTTTTCCGCTCCCTCCGGCGATATCGCCAGGCGCGACCGGCGCCCCACCGCCCGGTAGGATTGTTCCGGCGTTTGTAGGGATCGGCTCCGGAATTCCTCATTCATCGAGTAGAATTCGGGGCATCGGAGTTGCAATCAGAGGGGGCGTATGAATCGTGCTTGGGCGATCCTGATCTTGGCCGGAATGATCCTGGCGGGGGCGGGATGCAAGGGCTTCGATGACTCCCAGGAACAGACGGAATACGAAAGGCTCCGGACCTCCCCCCGCTCCCCTCAGCCGGACCGCGTTCTTCCCTCGTTCGAAGGCCCATCGACCACCGAAGACGCCTCCCCTTTCGCCGCCCTCGGATTCCGGCACGGCTAGGGTCCGCGCTCAGTAGGCTTTCCGAAGGCTGGCCGAGCGGAAGCGGAGCTCTTCGCGGTATTTGGCCACCGTCCGCCGCGCGGCGGGAATATGGTAGTTCTGATTCAACAGCCGCGCGATCTCCAGATCCGAATGCGGGTGGGTCTTGTCCTCTGCCTCCAGGATGTCCCGGACCTTCTCCAGGAGCGCCAGCCGCGTCCCGGGCCCGGCCGCTTCCGCCTGCGGCGCCGCCGAGGCGAAGAAGAACCTGAAGGGCAGGATGCCGTGGGGCGTCTCCATCCACTTGTCGGAAACCGCGCGCGAGACCGTGGAGAGATGGACCCCGAGCGCGTCGGCGACCTCCTGCATCCGGAGCGGCCGCAGATGCTCGATTCCCCCCTCGAAGAAGGCGCTCTGGCGCCGGACGATCTGCTCGGTGATGCGGTAGATGGTCCCGCGGCGCTGCTCGATTGCCGCGATGAGCTTGCGGCCCGCGGCAACTTTGTGTTTGAGGAAGTCTCGCTCGTTCTTCGAGCAGGCGGGGTCCCTGGCGATCGCGGCGAGGAGTCCCGCCTCTTCGGAGGGCAGGGAAGCGCCGCGCGAGAGCTCCGCGGCCCGGGTCCGATCTATCGGATGGACGCGCTTTCCGGCCGCCAGTCGCGCGAACCGCGTGCGGTCGGCCCGGGCGAAGCGCGCATTCTGCGCCATCCTTCCCGCCGTCGCGCGCTCGTCGGGCGAGAGCACGCGATCCTGGATCAGGGCCTCGTAGTTCCGATTGATCGAGATCGCCGGCAGCCAGCCCTCCTCGAGGACGATTTCCAGAACGCCGTCCACGCGCCGGATGACGACCTCGGGGAAGACCCGGGAGGGCTTCGCCGCGGCGTACGTCGCTCCGGGACTGGGGCTCAGCTTCGCGATTTCCGCGATCAGTTGCTTCACGTCGCCGAGGATGACGGCCGGGTCGACTTCCTCCTCGCGACCCAGATCCTTCATCAGGACCGGATCCGACATCACCGTCCGGACGATGTGGGGAAGGCGGTTGGCTCCGATGTCGTCCAGGTGGTTCTCGATGAACCGGCGCAGGACGGGGGCCATCGCATCGGCCGGGTCGATCTGGAGCATCAGGCACTCCTGGATCGACCGGGCGCCGACGCCGCGGGGATCGAGCGACTGGATCACCGCGATCGCGTTCTCGAGCCTCGTCGCGACGGTTTCGAGCGATCCCTCGAGAAGACTCCGGGGAAGGGAGGTCATCATGTCCTCGACGGAGGCCTTGAGCAACCCCGAGTCCTGCACGTGTTCGACGACGTGGGCGCAGTGCGTCCGGAGGTCGTCCGGAAGCTCCAGGAGCAGCAGCTGATTCGAAAGGTGTTCTTTCAGCGAGATCGCCGGGGCGGAGGTGTTATTGAGCATCTCCATCCGCCGTTCCGCATCCTCGCCCGATTCCTTGCGGCGCGTGCGGCGCTCGCTCTCAAGCCATTCGTCTTCGACCTTGGCGAGCATCTCCTCCCGGGTGGCCTCCTCGGCGGACTCCTCCTCCTCGCCGGCGGGAATCGGGGACTCCTCGCGTTCTTCGCCCTCTTCCAGAACCGGATTCTGTTCGATCTCCTTCCGGACGAAGTCCTGAAGATCCATGGCGGGCATCAGGAGCAGTTCCAGGTTCTGGAGCATCTGCTGGGAGAGATGCATCCGCTGCTCCAGCCGCTGGCGGGGGGCCATCTCGAGGCTCATGAGACTCCTTTCTCGCGGCGGCGTTCTTCCGGAAGGGGGTAGCGCAAGAGGCCTGCCAATCGAGCGGGACGCGAAAATCGAGAGGGGAAGCATCCAAGGTGCGGACTTTTCCCCAGGGCCGCGGACTTGGCCGGGGCCCGGCCGGATCACGCCTTGACGGTTTCGAGGACCAGATCCTCCAATTCGACGACATCGCCCGCAGCCCACCGGAAGGACTTGCTCAAGGTCACCCGGAAGATCGCTCCGTCCTCCATCCGCTTGAGGGTGTACAGCCACTCGGGGAAGAGGTAGCTCCGGTGCGAATATCTCGGAGCCTCCTGAACCTCGGTCACCAGGTATTTCCGTTTCATCATGTTGATCGCTCCATTGTGAATAGAGCAATCGTTGTGCCAGATGCGGCCGCCGGGACGATCCGGGAGGAGAGAACGGGTAAATTCACGCTCGATTGGGGACAACTGCGGATTCTTCGTCCGATCGATCAGGGCTGGACCGTGATCTCGACGCGCTGGTCGAGATGATCCAGATCGCTTCGATTCCAGGATTCGTCGAAGATCTTGAGACGATCCGAGGAGCGATAGATCCGGACGGTCAGACGGTCCAGGTTGTTGAAGACGAAGTGGAATTCGGCGGCGCCGTGAGGACCGACCGACAGGTCGAGGGGGTCGTCCCAGGAGGTCCAGGACCCGTATTCTGCGACCGCATGCACGTCCACCGCGGCGTCGCCGTCGTTGTGCACCGTGACATGGACCCACGTGTCCCCGCGAAGGCCGCAGCTCGGCAGCAGCAGGACCGACGCGGCCAGGAGTCCCCCTCGAAAGGCCATCCTCATCGGGCCATCTCTCCCTTCAATGAATTCGGAGCAAAGGCTGGGCCACCGGAAGGATTCAGCGCCGGGCGCGTCCGGCGGTCGAGGGGCTTCTCGGCATGCGAGTTGCTCGATCTCCTGTGTGACCTGACGCGGGAGGAGGAACGGATGACGGGCGAACGGTCGGAGTCCTGCCGGCGGATCCTGGTCATTGTCGGCAACCCTGCCCGGAAGTCCTATGACGACGCGCTGGCGGACGCCTACGTCGCCGGAGCAAGGGCCGTCGGTGCGGGAACGCGGATGTTGCGTCTCCGGGAACTCACCTTCGACCCCATCCTCCACGAAGGGTATCGACAAATCCAGGAACTGGAATCCGATCTCCGGTGGGCCCAGGCGGACCTCCTCTGGTCGCAGCATCTCGTCATCGTGTATCCGGTGTGGTGGGGATCCGTCCCGGCCCTGTTGAAGGGATTCCTGGATCGCGTCTTCCATCCGGGATTCGCCTACCGCCCTCATGACAACGATCCGTTCTTCGACAAGCTCCTGACGGGACGGTCCGGTCATCTCGTCGCCACGTCCGATGCGCCGGCCCTCTGGGTTCGCCTGGCGTACCGGAACTGCGACGCGACCATGATGCGGAGGGCGGTCCTGCAGTTCTGCGGCATTGCGCCGGTGGGCCTCACGCGGATCGGGAAGATCCGCGGGAGCACGCCGGAGTATCGCGCCGGATGGCTCGAACGCCTGCGGAAGCTCGGCGCCCGCCAGGGGGCACCGCTGTCGCCCGCTCCCCTGCCGGTGGGATTTCTGTGACTCGTCTTTGCCCTTCGGCATTCCGCGGAGCGTGGAAAAGGCCGCGCTCCCCGGGACTCTTCCGGGATCTCTCCGGCAGGTTCTTCTCTGATCGCGGTCCCCCTCGGCGGCATGCCGGTTGCGTTCCCCACGTCGACGGGAGGTGCACCATGAAGGTCCGACGCATCGGCGACTGGAGCCTGGAGGACCGGCTGGCGGCCGGCGGTCCGCCGGTCGTGGTGATGTTCCTGAATGCGGAAGGGAAGGCCGAGCCGCTCCGCCGGATGGATTTCCACCGCGTGGCGGAGAACCATTCCGAAGCGAGCTTCTATGAAGTCGATCTGCTCGAGAATCCCTCGTTGAGGATGAAGTACTCGATCACCCAGCAGCCGCTGGTCCTGATGTTCGTCGACGGGACGGAGGTGGCCCGCTATGCGGGCACGTTCCTCGGCCCGACGCTGCTGCGGGTCCTCGGTCCCTGCCATCAGGAAGGGGAAGGTCCATGAAGGCGACCGCTCCTCTTCCCCTCCAGGTGGCGCCGGGTGCCGAACAAGCGTCCACGCTCGACTTCCGGGCGGGCCTCTGGCGGCTGGCGGATCCGAAGATCACGCTGGCTTCGATGGCGTCCGTGCTCCTCGGCACCTGCTTCGCGCTGAAGGACGGCCCGCTGTCGATCGGGTGGCTCGCGGTGACCGTGCTGGGCATCTTCTTCATCGAAGTGGCCAAGAACGCTTCGGGAGAAATCTTCGACTTCGATTCGGGGACCGACCTGGCGGTCGGCGAAGAGGATCGAAGCCCGTTTTCCGGCGGAAAGAGGGTCCTGGTCGACGGACTCTTGACGCGCCGTCAGTCGTGGGCCATCGCCGCGACTGCCTATCTCCTGGGCGCCGCCTGCGGCCTGGCGATCGTCGTCTTTCGCCGGTGGGAGGTGGTCTGGCTCGGAGTCGCCGGCATGGCGCTGGCCTTCTTCTATCACGCGCCGCCGTTCCGGCTCTCCTATCGGGGGTTCGGCGAGATCGCGGTGGGGGTCACCTATGGTCCTCTGATCTCGATCGGCACCTACCTGGTCCAGACGGGGTCGATCCGTCCGGGAATCATCCTTGCCTCGATTCCCCTGGGGCTGATGATCGTCTCCTTTCTCTGGGTGTGCGAGTTTCCGGATTATCTGGCGGACCGGAAGGCCGGAAAGCGGAATCTCGTCGTCCGACTGGGCCGGCTTCGCGCCAGCCGGGTGTTCGCCGTCCTGGCCCCGGTTTCGTCCCTGAGCGTGCTGCTTCTTCCCTTCTTCGGGATTCCCTGGGCGGTCGCTCTGGGAGCCGTCTCGGTGATCCCGGCTTCGACGGCCGCCGTCCGGGTGCTGAGCAATCCGGAATTCACGGCTCAGCTGATCCCTGCCCAGGTGCTGACGTTGATCGCCTTCCTCGCGCTCGCGCTGGGAAGCGGGGGAGGCGTGCTGCTCTGCCGCTAGAACGATGGAGACGACGCTGCCGCTGACGACCTCGAAGGCCGCGCGACGCGCGCGGTATGACGCGATCGTGATCGGCACCGGTGTGGGCGGGAGCGCCGCAGCGGGACTGCTGGCGTCTCAAGGCCGAAGAATCCTCGTCCTGGAAAAGAACGACCGGGTGGGCGGCATCCTCGCCGGGTACCAGAAGGACGGTTTCTCCATCGATTTCGGCAGTCACCTGATTCCTCAGGGCTCCCGCGGCCCGGTCGGCCGGCTGCTTCGGGATCTGGGACTGAAGGAACCCAGACTGCTGACGCATCCGATCCCCGTCCGGTCTCGGGGCATGTTCGAGATCACGGCGCCTTCCGAACGGAGGGGCTTGTGGAGGACCTGGCTTGCCGCGGCGCGGATGCTGAAGATCGGCACGCGGGAACGGGTGCGGCTGGCGCGGCTGTTGTGGGAGACAAGCCTCGACGGTCCCGGCTACGATCGGTTGAACGAGCTGACGCTCGAGGAGCATCTCTTCCGCTTTACCCGTCATCCGGGCTGCTACTTCTTGATCAGCTTTCTGTCGAACATCTTCTTCGTCCTGCCTCCGTGGCGCGTCGCGGCCGGGGAAGCGCTGCGCGGAATTCGCGACGTTCTGAGAAGCTACAGTCTGTCCTACGTCGAAGGGGGCATGTCCAATCTTCCTCGGGCGCTGCTCCGCGGCGTCGCGAAGGAGGGCGGCGACGTCGTCGTCGGGGACCGGGTGTCGGCCGTCGACCCCATCGGGTCGGGGCTGCGCGTCGCAACGGAGTCCGGTTTGGAGGTCGAGGCCCCCGTCGTGATCGGGGACCTCGACGGCAAGGATCTGATCGGCCTGGTGGGCGAGCATCGGCTTCCGCCGGAGTGGGTCGCGCGGGTCCGTGCGCTTCAGTCGTCCGGGAACGCCCATCAGATCAAGCTCGGACTGACTCGGCCGCTGCTCTCCGAAGGATGTCTTATCGGGGGCTTCTCTCCGTCGGGACGGAAGACCTCAGACCTCTCGGTCGAGCTCATGCATCGGACGGTTGCCGAGATCGAGGAGGGCGGGCTGTCCGATCCTCTGGCGGTCTACGCGCCCGTGCCGACCAACTTCGATCCGCGCCTCGCGCCCGTCGGCGAGCAGCTGGTCGTCGCCAGCGTGTTCGGCTCCCCGGCGGGGTGGAGAGCCGAGAATGGGAATCGCTGGCTCGCCGCGGTGCTCGAGGTTCTGGATCGCTCGATTCCCGGACTGAAGCAGGCGATCCGCTTCGCCGATTTCGAGCCCATACCGAGGATCGGCGAATGGATGGGAAAGAGCAGCCGCGCGGCGATCTGCAACGGACAGGTTCCCGGACAGGTCGGCCGGGACCGGCTTTCCGTCGCCACTCCGATTCCCGGACTCTTCCTCGCGGGCGACGGCGCCGGCGGTACCGGAATCGGAACGGAGCTTGCCGTGCGTTCGGCCCGTGAGGCCGTGGCGGCGGCAAGCCTGGTGGTCGCATGAACGATTGGCTGCGGGGCGGGGCCTGGAGCGCCGTTCTTCTCGTCGGCCTCGGTGCCGTCACGTTCTTTCATCGCGCGGGGATGCCCCGGACCTATGCGCGGGACCTGCTTCACGTGGGCGCCGGCGTGTGGGTCGTGGGCTGGCCCTGGTGGATGGGACGGACCGTGCCGCTGCTGCTCGTCTGGGGAGCGTTTGTCGCGACGGCCTTGGTTCCGATCGTCTCCCCGAGGCTCGGGGCGATCCGGCGGCTCCACGACAGCATCGCCGGGGAAGGAGAGCGCTGGGCGGGGATCGTCGCCTACACGGGATCTTTCGCGGTGCTGACGACCCTCGCGCTGGCGTTCCGGTTCATTCCTGCGGCGGTGAGCGCGGCGGCGGCGATGTGCGCCGGCGACGGGCTGGGCGGCCTCATCGGTCGACGTTTCGGACGACATCGATACGCGCTGCCGTGGAGCAAAGCCAAGACCTGGGAGGGGAGCGCGGCCGTCCTCGTCTTTTCCGCCCTGGGCATCGCCTTGGTTCTGCACCTGCTGTCGCTCCCCCTGCGATGGGAGACGGTCTTGATTCTCTCCGCGGTGAGCGCCGTCGCGGAGGCGCTGGCGCCCCGGGCGTCGGACAACGCCGTCGTTCCCGCCGCCGTCCTCGCGGCCGGGCTGCTCCTGGGATGACGTCCCCGATTAGAACGAGATGTTCAGACCGGCGAACGGTCCGGCGAGTCGCAGGTCGACCTCGTTGACGGCGAAGTGACGGTCGGGTTCGCGGCCCGTCCACCGATGCCACATCCAGAGCAAGGTTCCTCCCGCCTCCAGCCGGACGAAGTCCGTGAGGTTCCAGCCCAGGGTCGCCCGGACCTCCACGAAGCGTCCCCGCGAGGCGTCGCTCGGGAGGACAGGCAGGGCGGCCGGGCTTCCGCGAACCTCCAGCCCCAGGGACCAGGAAGGGTCCCCGCTCGCCGCCAGGCCCGCGTTCAGGGTGGGATAGACGGCCGTGGTGGCTTCCATGGATCCGTCGGGATCCAAAGACGATGAACGGATGCCGACGTTCACGTGCGCCCAGCGCCCTCCGGCCCCCGCCCACAAGGTCCACCTCGGGCCGGTTGCGAACCGGTACGCGTACTCGAGATCGCGACAATCGATTTCGAGCCGGGACTGCGCGTGCTCGCCCTGCTCGAACACGTTGTCGTTGTATTCGAAGGTCCGCTCGAGGATCGTGCGCGCGGAGACCTCCCCGAAGAGGGCGTGGAGAGCGACCCGATGCCGATGCTCGAACTGGACGAGAAGCGCCAGGTCCGCGAGAGGCGCTCCGTGAAGGAGGCCTAAGTCGTCGCGGAGATCGACCGCCCCGCCGCGCTCGAACCCGGTAAACGAATTGCGGGCGCTGGCGGTTCCCCACGAGAAGGCCCACACCGCGCCCCCGCGAAGCGACACCTCGACGGAGGTTTCGTCGTCCTGCACCGACGCCTGCCCCGGGAAGAGGCCGAGAATCGCGATCAGGACGGCGACCGCCATCATGGCTTCCTCAGCTCGAATCCGGTTCCGCTGCGAGCGACCGTCGGACGTAGACCACGACCGCAACCAGCCCGAGCGCGGCCGTCGCCCCGACGAGCGCCGTCTGGCCGGGTTTGTCGAACAGGATCGCCGCGATCGTCGCGAACTGCGATACCGTCGTGAGCTTTCCCAGGACGTTCGCCCGGAACCGCGGCCGCAGACGGCGTCGGAGCACGGGGACCAGCGGGCGGGCCCCGACGATCAGCGTCTGGAGGATCTCGCGCAAGGCGATCAGCGGGACGATCCAGAGCGGCAGCCCATGGGCGACGGTGACCGCCACCACCACGGAAACGATGAAGATCTTGTCGCACAGCGGATCGAGCCACGTGCCGATCGAACCGCCCGCTCCGACGGCTTCTCCCCGACGCCGACGCTGCCGGCGTTCCAGCCAGCCGTCGAGCACATCGGTGAGGCCCGCGGCCGCCAGGAGACCCAGGATGAAGACCGGATCGGACGGCCGGAGCCAGGCCAGGGCGGCCATGGGGACGCGGGACAGCGTCAGCAGATTGGGCAGGGTCAGGAACGTCGAGCGAGCCGGCGCGGCGGAGTCTTCCATCAGACACCAGACGCCCGCCGTGCCGGTTGCGTGACGCACTACTTGTCGTCCTTGAACCGCTTCTCCCGTTCCCGGACCAGCAGGGCGATCTTGAATTCCAGGTCCAGGCGCATCTCTTCGAGCTTCCCCTCGGAGAACAGAGGTTCCTGCCCGAGCCGACGGGCTTCCTTTTCGAGCTCCTTCATCTCGAGCACGCCGCCGCGGGCCTTGGAGAGCGAGGCGACGGTGACGTCCGTCCGGTCCATCCATTTCCGACGCGCCTCGGGCGTGAGGCGTCCCGTGTCGCCTCCGCAACCGTCCCAGAACGTGCCCCACCAGAACCAGGTGTCCTTGTAGGTCGAGTACGTCCCGAGCTTCGGATGCCATTCCTGGGCGAGGTTCAGGAAGCGTTCGATGGAGGCCTTGGCGGCGACGCGCCGGCGGCGGTTCTGTTCGATCAGGAATTTCCGGCGATCCGAGGTCGGGGACGCTGCTTTCGCCTTCTCCGCCACGGTGGCGTGCGCCATCGCGTCCTTGCCGGCGTCGCCCGCCGTCGTCCAGCCCGTCAGACCCAGTTCCCGGCCCAGGCCGGCGGCCTCTCCGTCGTAGGCTCGGGCGAACCTCAGCTCCACGGCCTGGCGGTCCGTGAGCGTGAGGACGGAACCCGGCGGATGGCGGAGGATGAAATCGTCGGAATGAACGTCGTTGGGAGTCCATCGGCTGATCTGGACGCGTCCCGCGGCATCCCTCCACCCGTTCACGGCCTGGCCGGGATCGATCATAGCCTGGAGGAGTTCGGCCGACCGGCCGTGGCGCTTCGCCTCCTCGGCGGCGTTGAGGGCGAGATTGAGGAGCACCACGCTCGAATCGATCCCCGGATACTGGTTCTCGTCGACGACCAGATTCACGCCGCCGATCCGGGCGCCCGGGCGAACGAGGATGGTCTCGCACCAGACGAGCGGGGCCACGGCGACGCCGGTGGCCTCGCGGACGACGGCGTGGAACTGGAAGGTCCGGTCGAACTTCGCGATCAGGTTGTAGATGTCGCGGGCGACCAGCTGGTCTCCGCCCCGGCTGTCGATCGTGAAGACGATGTGGCGGGCGCCGGCACATTGGGCGAGGGCAAAGGCGTCCTCCAGCCCTTGGACCGTGATCTCCGCGCCGAACCGGCCTTCGAGCGGAATCTCCAGGTACGGGTTCTCCTGCGCCTCCGCGGCGGCGGCGAGGCAGAGCCCGAAGAGTGCGGCGGCGATGGCGTTCATGGCGGAGCCTCCTTTCGATCAAGGTCCCGAAGCCGTCGTCCGCCGGGATCCGAAGAAACGGCGGACGACGGCATCGGTCACCCTGGGGCATCTTGCCATCAGATGCCGCCGTTCTTTGGAGAGCAAACCCCGTGCCCCCGCGGGGGGCGGACCGGGAGCGTCGAGATCCGCGGGCAAAATCCCGGAGGCGCCGCGGAGAATCCCCGGGTCCTCCTTCAGCCGCGGGAAGGGCGTCGCCGCCGTCGATCGCTCTCAGGCGAATGTGATCAGCGGCTTGATGATGCCCCCTTCCTTGGTCTGCATCATCCGGAACGCCTTCTCGATCTCCGCGAACTTGAAGCGGTGGGTCGTCATGGCGGACGGATCCACCCGGCCGGCCAGGATCAGCCGCATCAGGCGCTTCATCCGTTCGGCACCGCCGGGACAGAGACCCGTGCGGATCGTCTTGTCGCTCATGCCCACGCCCCAGTCGAGGCGCGGGATGCGAACGAAGTCGCCGTGCCCGTGGTACCCGACGTTCGAGATCGTGCCGCCGGGGCGCGTGGCTTTGATGCAATGGATCAGCGTCTGCTCGGACCCGAGCGCCTCGATGGACGAATCGACGCCCTGACCGCCGGTCAGATCGAGGATGGCCGCGACGGGGTCGCGCTTGGTGAAATCGACGATCTCGTCGGCGCCGTACTGGCGGGCGAGCTCCTGCCGCCGGGCGACGTTCTCGACTCCGATGATGAGGCCCGCCCCGAGCAGCCGCGCGCCGACGGTCGCCATGAGGCCCACCGGTCCCTCGGCGAAGATCGCGACCGAGCCGCCCAGCGGGATGGCGGCATGTTCGGCGGCCATGAAGCCGGTCGAGAGCATGTCGGCGCAGTAGACGGCCTTCTCGTCCGGGAGCCCGTCCGGAATCGGCGCCAGGTTCGCCTGGGCGTTGTTCACGTGGAAGTACTCGGCCATGTTGCCGTCCTTCACGTTGGCGAACTTCCATCCGCCGAGCATCTGCGTGCACTGCGACGTGTAGCCTCGCAGGCAGTTCTCGCAATGGAAGCACGGCGTGATGGCATTGACGGCGACCCGATCTCCTTCCTTGAACCCGCGAACGGCGCTGCCGAGCCGGTGGACGACGCCGACGGCCTCGTGTCCGAGGGTGGTGTCCTTCCGCTCCCCGATGGCGCCCGCGACGGTGTGGGTGTCGGAGGTGCAGATGAGCGCGGCGGTGGTCCGGATGACCGCGTCGTTGGGGCCGGGTTCCGGAATGGGCTTCTCCAGGATGCCCACTTCGCCGATCCGCTTCATCACGAACGCCTTCATGGTCGGTGCCATGGAGATTCTCCTGAAAACCAATGATGAGGAAGCTGCAACCCAGGGACCAGGGAATGCGGGGCCTTCCGGAGGGCTGAGCCGGAGCTCCGGCCGCCGGTTACTCGGGAAAAGCCCCCGCCGGCGAGGACTTTTCCACGCCGGCCGGAGTTTCCGGCTGGAAGGGAAGGGGGAGAATGGCTGGCAACGGGATTGCTCTACCCTCGACGAATCGAGGGAGGCGACTCATGAAGGCGAACGCAGAGAAGACGGCGACCTTGAACCTGCAGATCCCGAATCGGGCCCTGGCCACCATCCTTCTGGAGAGGTGGCGGACCGGCGTCTCCCTCAATATCCTTCGGGGCCGGGTGACGTCCGAGAAGGCCGCCTACGAACTGGAAATCCACGGATCCGCCCAGCGGGTCACCACGATCGTCCGACAGAGCGCCCCTTGGGACGCCGCCCGGCGATCCCTGAATCCCCTTCCGACCGGCGCATCGGCTTGATCCCTCATGGCCTTTCCCCCAAACCCAGGGGGGCCCGACGGCCCTCCTGGGCTTCACCTCTTCGGAACACCAGAATCGAACTTCAGATGATGACGCTGACGACCCTGGGCCTGACGACCCTCCTGGGAGTCGCCTGGCTGATGCGGCGCATATTCCGGGAGATGCGGGACGCCAACAACATTCCGTCGCTGTTTTGATCGGTCAGGAGGGAGCGCTCCGTCCATGAAAGACAAAATCGAGCGGATCCTGGTGACGACCGACGGTTCTCCGGAGTCCGAGGACGCGTTCGCGGCGATGATGCCGATCGTGCGGGCCGACAATCCCGAAGTGGCGTTGCTCTATGTCTTCGAGGAACCGACGGCCTCCTTCGCCGCGCCCGAGCGCGTGGCCCAAGCCTGCGGCGCGCTTCGGGCGAACGGCGTCAGTGCCCATCTGGAGATCCGAGCGGGGAAACCGGTCGACGTGATCGTCGAACAGGCAAGGAAGTCCGACCTGATCGTCATCGCAACCCACGGCAGGGGCGGATTGAAGCGTCTCGTGCTGGGCAGCGTGACCGAGGGGGTCCTCCGTCAGGCGAAGACGCCTGTCCTTGTGACCCGTCCCGGCGTCGTGGTCCGGCAGTGGACCCGCCTGGTCGTCGCCCTCGACGGCTCGCCTCGAGGAGAGGAGATCCTGGGCGACGTGATCCCCCTGGCCCGGCGGCTGCACGCGGAGGTGGACCTCGTGCGGGCGGCGATGCCGCCGATCACCGGGGCCGGTCTCGGCGACGTTCCCGGAGTGCACATCTACGACGATCCGCGGCCCTATCTCGAAGGGATCCGCTCCTGGCTGGCGACGCAGGGAATCGACGCCACCTCGACGCCGCTCGAGGGGCGCGCCGGGGCGCAGATCCTGCGGCACGCCGAAGACCATGGGACATCCCTGCTCTGCATGTCCACGCACGGACGCAGCGGCGTCCTGCACGCGCTCATGGGAAGCATCGCCGAAGAGGTGATCCGCGGGGCGCCGTGTCCGGTGCTGCTGAGGCGGAGCGTCGCCGGGTCCCCCGTCGAAAAGGTCTGAAAACAGAGAGGGAGCTCAGTCGCCCGTCCCCGTTTCCTCGAACTGCTCCAGCCGCGGGGGCGGCTCCTGCCCGTATTCGCCTCCTCCGGTGAGCCGATGCCATTTCCGTATCAGCGTGGTGCGGCTTTCGAAATGATGCGGAGCCGGCACGATCGCCTCCAGCCGGCAGAGCGACGCGCATCTCGGTGACGCGAAGTGGCCGACGCACTCGGTGCATCGCGCGGGATCGATCTCGGGAGTCCCCCGGTCGAGTCGGTGGATCGCGGACATCGGGCAGACCTCGCCGCAGACGCCGCAGCCGGCGCAGGGATCCGCCAGGATCGTCAGGGCCATGGCTTTCCTCCTCCACCAAGGGGGGCCGGAAAAAGACCTTCGGGGCGGGCCGGCCGAACGTGGCGGCGTTGGGAGCCGCACCTGCCGTTCGAGCCGTGATCCGTGTCCGCCCCGAAACCGGATGCGGGGAGGTGACCACGGAGTCACCTCGGCATCGCTCTCCCGAGTCTCTCCCGGGAAGCTGTCGCCCGGACCCGCCGAAGCGGAAGATTCGTGCAAAGGCACGCGTCGTCGTCCGGGTCGCCGGAGGGAGTCTTCCGAAGAGGTCCCTCGGGCGCCGCTTCCTGAGTTCGAGAGAGCAATCCACTCTCTGTTCTGCAACGCTCGTGCCAGGTCATGGTCCCTGGGAGAGAGCGCTCCCAGGGCCGGGCGGGCCTGAGGATTCCAGGACGGGCCCGGGACGATTCCGCGCTGCGATCCCGCGGAAAAATCCCCGGCCCAGCCTCGTCGGAAGGCGCGACGGCGATTGGCGTCGATTTTGCGGGAGAGAACTGACGGAGGACGATGCGATGTTTGAAAGAATCCTGATTCCGCTGGACGGGTCGCCGCGCGCGGAGCACATTCTCGGCCAGGTGTCCCGGATTCTCCGAAGAAAAGACTCGGAAATCCTGCTCGTTCGGGTGGTCGATCTCCCCGAGGCGAGTCAATTCGATGCCGCCCGGAGAACGGCATCCGAGTACGCCCGAGGACGCGAGCGCGCCCAGGCGCACGAGTACCTTCACACTCTGGCCGGCCGGCTGGCGGAGCAGGGTGTGAGAGTCCGCGCGTTCCTTGCCGAAGGCGCCGCCGCGCCGGCCATCCTCGAACAGGCCGTCCGGGAAGGCGCCACCCTGATCGCGATGACCACCCACGGCCGCACGGGGATTCCCCGCTGGCTCGTGGGAAGCGTCGCCGAAAAGATCGTCCGCACCAGCCCCATTCCCGTCCTGCTGGTCCGGTCGTTCCGTCCCACGCCGCTCGGCGACCTCCAGCCTGTAACGGCGGAGGAACTGCCCTTCCGGAAGATTCTCGTCCCCACCGACGGCAGCATCGCCGCGGAGACGGTGCTCGATCCTGCGGCGCAGTTCGCGCAGTTGTTCGACGCCAAGGTGATGGTGCTCCATGCCGAGGCGCCGGTCGTCATCCCGGGCTACGGCGAGATGGGCATTCCGCCGATCCTGCCGCCGACGCCTTCGGACAAGGATGCGATCACGGAACCCGCCGCGGAGCGGCTGCGCGCGTCCGGTCTTGCCGTCTGCCGCCGGACGGTCGCGGGCGACACCGCCGGCGTCATTCTCGACCAGAGCCACTCCGACGGCGTCGATCTCGTCGCGATGGCGACTCACGGCCGGTCGGGCTTCTCCCGATGGATCCTGGGAAGCGTGGCCGAGCGCGTCCTTCGCCACGCCGGCATTCCGCTGCTCCTGGTCCGGGCGGAAGCCGAGATGAAGCCCGCTCCTGAAGCCCAGGAACGAGCCGCGGAAGCACCTCAGACGAGATAGCGTTCCGACCCGCCGGGGACCCTCTTGTTCGAGCGGTCCCCGTTGTCGGCGGCTCTCCGGATTTCCCTCGATGAAGAGACGGCGCGTCGTCGGGTTTCTCCGGGGCGCTACGGGGCTTTCGCCTCAGCCGGCAGCGGAATCGGCGCCTCCACGGTGCGCCTCAGGAGCACCGGACAGGGCGACGTGCGGAGCACGGCCTCCGCCACGCTTCCCAGGAAGAGTCGGGACAGTCCGGTTCGACCGTGAGTCGTCAGGCAGACCAGGCCCGCATCCGTCTTCCGGGCGCAGCCGACGATCTCCGCTGCGGCATCTCCCTCCCGCGGTTCGGGCACCGCCAGGAATCCCTGCTCGCTCAGCCGATCCGCCGTCCTCTGGAGATACGGAAGCGGATCCTCCTCGCGGTGGAACTCCGGAAGGGGCGGATAGGTGGCCGGGGGCGGCGGGGCCTTGACCCGAGCGAGGTGGATCGTGGCCTGCGTCGCCCGCGCGAGGGCCCGGGCATCGGGCAGGATGGCCTCGGCGGCGGGGGAGCCGTCGAGCGCGACGACGATCCGATGCCAGTCGCCGATCCTCGTCCCGGGGCGGGCGGCGAGCACCGGCGTCTTCGAATGACGAAGGATCTTCTCGGTCACGCTGCCCAGGAACGCGCGGCGAAGGCCGACGCGGCCATGGGTCGCCATCGCGATCAGGTCGAACCGCGGGGAACCGGCCAGCCAGAGGATCTCCTCCGCGGGATCGCCCCGCGCGATTTCACTTTCGGCCGCGACACCGTCGAGAAGGAGCGACGGCCGCAGGCGGGCGAAGTACGTTTCCAGAGACGCCGGCGAGTCGTTCGGCGGGATGACGCCGAACAGCGTGAGGCGCACCTTCCGTGTGCGGAACACCGGCAGAAGGGCGGGGAGGATGGTTTCCGCATCCGGTGACCCGTCCAGGGGGACCAGCAGGCGCAGTCGCGATTCGGCCATGATTCACCTCGAATTCTCGGCAAAGGAAGGGTTCCGGGAAATCTCTTTCGCCTCCATGGACGGCTTCTCGTTCACGACCTTGGCTCAGCAAGCGGGTGGCCACGACCGGAAGCGCAGGCAAGCCGTTTCTCCGGTGAATCCGGCGGACATCCGCGAAAAAGCCCGCACCCGATCGGAAAAATCCGAAGCCGTAGGAACAGAAAATCCGACGGGAAGGCTTGACTCGCCCCGCGAACCTTGGGTATTTTCCGAGCGTCCGCCGTCGTCCGTCGGCACGCGTTCTTTGAGCAATCGATCCCGTCGTCCTCCACACCATCGTCCCGTCGCCCCCCGGAACTTGTCCGTCTGGAAACTTACTTGTTTCATCTTCAGTTGAGGGAGTAGTCATGGCAAAGTCCGACATCTCGAAGCAGACCCGGAAATCGACCCGCAAACCGGTGGCCCTGAGGACCCGCGTGGGTGAGGCCCGCGACGTGGTCCTGACCGGCGACTTTACCGATTGGTCGAAGGACAGGATCCGGCTGACGAAATCGACGGATGGCGAGTGGACGGGAGCGGTGGAGCTCGCCCCGGGAGAGTATCAGTATCGACTGCTGGTGGACGGGGAGTGGCGCGACGATCCCTCGGCCCAGGCGCGGGTCCCGAACCAGTTCGGAAGCACGAACTGCATCCTGAAGGTCACCTAGAAGGTTGCCGAAGGCGCCCCCGTCTCAGGGATGGGCGGCGGGAGAACGCCGGTAAGGAAGGTACACGGGCTCCCAAAGGTCCGGAGCAGCGGGGGCGACGCCCGACCGCGCTGCGACGGCGTCCGAAATCCGGATCGAGTTCCGGCGGATCTCGCGGATGGGGGGGAAGAGCGGCCCGTCGTTCCGACCGGCCTCGCCGTTCGCCTCGGCGAGCGAGCGCGCCGCAGCCAGGAAGTGGCCGTCCGTCACATGCCGGACGCCGGTGCGAAGAACGCCCAGCGCGACTCCCGGAAAGATGTAGACGTTGTTGCACTGGCTCGTCCCGGGAAAGGGGCTGCCCGTGGCCACCAGGGCGGTCCCCCCGGTCGCCCGTCTCACGGCGTCCGGAGTGCATTCCGCCTTCTCGGTCGGATTCGACAGGGGAAGCACCAGCGGACGATCCCCGAGCCGACCCAGGAGCTCCTCGGTGAACAGGCCGCCGTGGCCGGTGACGCCGACGAGCACCGTCGGCTCCGCGGCGCGGATCACCTGGTCGAGCGTCATCGGTCGCTGGTCCCGGGCGAACTCCGCCTTGTACGGGGGCAGGCCCGCCCGATCGCGCGTCACGAGTCCCCTGGAGTCGACGAGCGAGATCTTGTCGCGCGCGCGATCGGGCGAGATCCCCGACTCGATCATGGCGGCCGTCAGCAAACGGGCGATGCCGATGGCGGCGCTCCCGGCTCCGGCAATGACGACCCGCTCCGCGGCCAGGCGGCGCCCTGTTGCCCGCTCCGCCGCGAGGATCGCGGCCAGCGCGACCGCGCCGGTGCCCTGGATGTCGTCGTTGAAGCAGAGGAATCGATCCCGGTACTTGTCCAGCAGCCGGAGGGCGTTGGCCTGGGCGAAATCCTCGAATTGAATCAGCACGCCCGGAAACGTCCGCGAAGCCGCTTCCATGAATTCCTCGACCAGTTCGTCGTACGCCGCGCCTCTCAGACGCGGAACCCGGCGGCCCAGATAGTGGGGATCGTTCCGGACGTCCTCGCGGTCCGTTCCGGTGTCCAGGCACACCGGCAGCACTTCGGAGGGCGGAATTCCCGCGGCGGCGACGACCAGCGACAGTTTTCCGACGGGAATGCCCATTCCATTGGCGCCCAGATCTCCCAGTCCCAGGATCCGTTCGCCGTCGGTCACGACGATCACGCGCACGCGAGGGAACGGCCAGCGCGCCAGGATCTCCGCGACGCGGCCACGGTCCTCGGGAGCGAGGTAGAGTCCGCGCGCCCGCCGGAAGATCCGGCCGAAGTTCCGGCAGGCGAGGCCCACGGTCGGCGTGTACACGACGGGCAGCATCTCTTCGAGATGATCCTGCAGGACGCGGTAGAACAGCGTCTCGTTCCGGTCCAGAAGCGCGACGAGATGGATATAGCGTTCGAGATCGGTCGGTTTCTCCCGGTAGTTGTCCAGGACGCGGGCCGACTGCTCCTCGATCGTGCAGACGCGGGGCGGCAGGAGCCCCCGCAGGCCCAGTTCATCCCGTTCCCGTTCCGTGAAGGCGGTCCCCTTGTTCAGCAGCGGGAAGTTCAGCAGATGCTCGCCGACCACGGGGCAGAGTAGGGTAGGTGCGCCGGGGTCGTCCCGGACGACCCGAAAGTCATGAGCGCGCTCCAGGCTCATGTTGGAGAAGGAGCAACCAAAGGACCAGCGGGCGCTCCGCGGGCGCTCGTCCTCGGAATGGGCGGTGTTTTTCGCCCCGTCGCCGGAATTTCCGCCGGCGATCGCGCGGGGCCGAGCGGCGAACCGATCCGCCCGATGGCCCTCTGTTTGCTCCGTTCTGGAGTGACGAAGGTCTTTATCGGCGTCGAGATTCGATCCGGAGTCCGGAGAGGAGAGCGGATGAAGGTCAAAGACATCTGCACGCGGGAACCCTGGATCTGTCCTATGGACGGCACGCTGGCCGATGCGGCGCGGATCATGTGGGACGGAGACTGCGGATCGGTTCCCGTCGTGGACGCCGCCGGAAAGCTCGTGGGAATGATCTCGGATCGCGACATCACCCTGGCCGCGCTGACCAAGGACCGCCCCCCGCGGCACGTGGAGGTCCGGGAAGTGATGACGGGAAAGGTTCCTACCTGCTCGGGCGAAGACGACGTGCGGCTTGCGCTTCGGACGATGGGGGAAGAGCGCGTCCGCCGCCTCCCCGTGGTCGACAGGGCGGGCACCATCACGGGGATTCTGTCGGTCAGCGACTGCATCCGGCACGCGAAGCCGATGTTCGAAGTCGGCGAGCCGGGGATCCCGTCGGACGAGCTGCTCGCCGCGCTGCAGGCGCTGTCCACTCCCTGGAAGAAGTTCACGGCCCGGCGCGCGGCGGCGATCTCCCCCTAGGCTGCGCGGCTCATGGTTGCGAAGCCAATCCAGGGAGCGGTTCGGGGACGGGAACCTCGCGAGATGCATCTGCTGGCGCCGAGCCCGGATCAGAGGCCACGTCCGGAAGGGTTCGACCCGGGGGGCGAACCAACCGGCGTCGCGTCGGGAGCTTCAGGGTCTAGCCGGATCCGGCCGCCGGGACAGGGGCGCGGCGCGATCGATGATCGGGAAGAGCACGGCCTCCTCGACATCGAAGTGGGCTTCGATCAACCCCAGAAGCCGCTCTCCCCGTCGGACGAATGCAGGGGGGTCGGGCGCGGACTGGTCGGCCAGCGTCTCCAGTTCATGAATCCAGAGGCGCATGATTTCATGCTCCCGCGTCAAGGCCTGCGTCACGGAAGCCGGGCACGGCGCCAGCTCCCGCTCCGCCGCGGGGAAGAGCACCGCCTCTTCGGCCGCCAGATGGGGAAGGAGATAGTCCTGGAGCATCCCGACGGCATCGTGCATGAGCTGGACCTGACGGGATTCGCTCCTCTCATGAACGGCCTCGAACTGCCGCTCGAGGCTCAGCAGCACCTTCCGGAGCTGCGCCAGGTTCCGGCGGATGGGCTCCGTCCTCCGCACCTCGCCGACGGGGGCCTCCCGGGCCACCTCGGTGACGAGCAGGATGAGAAAGGCGGCGCTCAAGAGCAGCCTGACGACCGTTTTCGGAGAGGGCAGCTCGCGCATGAGGACCTCCTTCGAGCTTCCACCGGCGTCAGGGGAGCACCTCGACCGTTCCAGGCGCCAGCCGCTTCATCCCTTCCACCCAGTGCCAGCACGGGAACGGCGGAAGCCCGGGAAAGAGTTGAAACGGCAGCCATTCGGGATGAATCTCCGGCAAGGAGAGGTCGGCGCTCAGGAAACAGGCGATCCATTCCTCGCTTGCGCCGTCCCTCCGGAGTTTCCGAAGTTGGGCCGTCGTGGGAGGGGAGTTGATCCCGTCGAGCCGGACCCACCCCAGGATGGCGTCTTCGGCGAATCTTTGGTCCACAAGGAAGAGCACGTCTCGAACCGAAAGGGGAGGCGACGGCGCAGGCGGTGCCGCGTCTGAGGCATAGGGTGCTTCGACGGCGCACCCGGACGTGAGCGAAGCAAGGAGGCACAGCAGCCACCAGGACGCGGACCGCCTGCTCGTCATATCGGAAAGGGAGCAACCGTCGTGCCAGCAGGCGCCGGACCCGGTCTCTCCGGCGCCGGAGCGAAAGAGTCCCGGCTCCTCTCGAAAACTTTCTCCCATGGAGCATGGCGGCGTCAGCCTGCCAGTCGCGATGGAGGAGCGTCCGCGGAGAGCGCGGGCTCGAGAAAGCGTTCCAGCTTCTCCTTCCGATCCCGGGCGTCGGCATAGCCCAAGTCGACAAGACGGTCGGTGAATCGTCGATCCACCCAGAGATAGCTGAGCAGGCCGGCGACTCTCGGGTCCCAGCCGCCGAAGGCCCGACTGAAGAGCCGGAGCGTGCGGCAGCGCGGGGGGCCCACCTCCGCGGCCAACGTCCCCAGGTCGACCGTCGGACGGATCAGAAGCAGGTCGAGATGACGACGGTGGTCCTTCCGGGGCGAATCTTCGGCCGCCACCGCCTCATTGATTTCCCTCAGGCGTGCGACATCGGACTCGATCCGATCCACGACCATCGAGTCCAGGAACAGCCCGAACGTCTCGGCGATGGTGCCCCGGGCCGCCCCTCCCGTCTGCACGGAACGGGAAGCGGGGCCGGGATCGACCACGAGAAGACGGTCCGCCCCGAGACGGACCAGCGGCGAGAGCGGGAACTGCTGCCGCACGTTCCCGTCTCCGAAGAGGCTATCCCCGATCCGGACCGGGGGAAAGAGAAGCGGGATGGCTCCCGAGGCCATGACGTGGTTGAGCGAGAGCGACTCCGCGACGCCGGTGCCGTGGTCGCGGCTCCAGTTCCGAAGTGAAGGCCGCCCCTGGAAGAAGGTGACGCTCCTTCCGGTGTCGTACGAACTGGCCGTCAGCGCCACGGCGTGGGTGCGCCCCGACTCCACGTTCGCGCGCAGTCCCGCGAAATCGGTGACCGAAGAGACGAATCTCCGGATCGGCCGGTCGTCGAAGAGGCCCTGAAACGGCCCTTGCGTTCCCGCGCGCCGCGCGATTTCGCGAAGACATCCGAAGAGGGTGTAGCTCATGCCGCTCGGAAACGAATCGAAGATCTCTTCCGGATTCAGCCGGCGCCAGCCGTCGCGAAGACGCGCGGCCGCCTCCGCCAGGTCCTTCGATCCGGCGACGGCCATGGCATTGGCCGCTCCCGCGGAGACTCCCGCGACCAGCGGAAGAGCGACCCGGGGCAGGTGCTCGGAGATCCAGGTCAGGACGCCCAGTTGATACGCCGCGCGCGCTCCGCCCCCCAGCAGGGCGGTTCCCACCAGCGGCAAGGGCCGCACCGGAGCATTCACACCTGCATTCCCGCAATCCGCGTACCCGCTCCGTTGCTGCCCGCGGCCGGTCCGGGGAACGGGAATTCCGCGGCGGAAGCGCGGATTAATCCAGGGCTCCCGCTCCGACTTACCGGATCAGGGTGAGCAGAAGCGCCTTCTCCGTGTGGAGACGGTTCTCGGCCTGGGCGAAGACGATGCTGCGCGGCCCGTCGAGGACCTCGGCGTCCAGTTCCTGGCCCCGCCACGCGGGGAGGGAGTGCATGAACACGGCGCTCTGCTGCGCGGCCTTCATCAGCGCGGCCGTGACCCGGAACGGCTGGAGCGTCTGCTCGCGCATCTCCCTCCGCTCGGGCGGGATGTGGTAGCTCATCCAGGTGTCCGTGTAGACCGCGTCCGCTCCGGCCACCGCGGTGCGCGGATCGTGGATCACCTCGAGTCGGCCGCCGCTTTCCGCAGCGAAGCCGCGGGCGCGCTTCAGAATGGCCGGGGCGGGCTCGAACTCCTCCCCGCGGGGGCACCCGATGGAGAGATGGAGGCCCATCTTTCCGCAGGCGTCGAGCAGGGAATGGGTCACGTTGTTGTTCGCGTCGCCGACATAGGCGAGCTTCACTCCCCGCAGCCGTCCGAACTTCTCCTGGAGCGTGAGAAGATCGCCGATCGCCTGACAGGGATGTTCGAGATCGGTCAGGCCGTTGATCACCGGCACGGTGGAGTGGCCCGCGAGGGACAGCAGATCCTCGTGGCGGAACAGCCGCGCCAGGATGGCGTCGACGTACCTCGATGCCGTGCGGGCCGTATCGGCCGGCGTTTCGCGCCCGTGGCCCCACGGGGAGGCGGTCAGGTCGTAGGCGATCGCGTGGCCTCCCAGCCGGGCCATCGCGGATTCGAACGAGACGCGCGTCCGCAGCGACGGCTTCTGGAACATCATCAGCAGAACCCGGCCTTCGAGAGCGCGACGGTACTGCTCGGGAAACTCCTTGATGCCCGCGGCGAATCGAAGGATCTCCTCGATCCGGGGCGGAGTCCAGTCGGCGATGGAGAGGAAATTCATCGGAGTCTCCCTAGCGCGACGCCCGCACCAGCAGGATCGGGACTTCGCCCGAGCGGAGGACCCGTTCGGCGATGCTTCCCAGGGCCCAGCGGGCCAGGCCGGATCTCCCGTGCGTGCCGAGCGCAATGAGATCGATGGCCCGATTGACGCTGAGGTCCAGGATTTCGGAGGCGGGCTCTCCGACGGTCGTGAGGCGGGTCGCCTTGAGCCCCGCCTGTTCGAAACGATGCGCCGCCTTGGCGGTCACCTCGTCCTCGGTCGACGGCGTGGCGGACGGAACCATGTGCGGGAAGACGACGTCCATGCCCGGGAGCACGGGGGTGGGCGGGACATACGGCGTTTCGACATGGAGCACCAGGAGGTCGCTTCCGTAGAGTTGGGCGAACTTCACGGCCGGCCCGAGCGCCGCCATCGACGTCTCGCTGCCGTCGACGGCAAAGAGCATGCGTCGGAACGGAAACTCCTGAGGCACGATCGGTTCGAGGTCCCCCTTCGAGGAGCGGCGGAACGAGCGGACGAGCAGGAGGGGGATGTTGCTGGCCCGGGCCACTTTTTCAGCCACGCTGCCGAGCGTCCAGCGCGCCAGACCCGTCCGGCCGTGCGTGCTCATGGCGATCAGCGTCGCGCCTTCCGTTTCCGCGGTCTGCAGGATGGCTTCCGCCGGGGCTCCTTCGGCCACGCGGCCGTGGACCTTGGCGCCCGTCCCGGAAAAGCGGCGGGCCACGTCGTGCACGTACTTCTGGGCCTCCTCGCGCTCCTGCTTCCGGATCTCGGCGAGGCTGACGCGGCCGATCGCCGCGGGGATGTCGACCACCCGGAGCAGGAGGATTTCCGAATCCTCCCGCTGCAACACGCGGGCGATCAGCGGCAGGATCACCTCGGCCCGGGGAGAACCGTCGAGAGGGACGAGGATGCGTTCGAACATACTCTGCTCCTTCGTTCGCCGTTGGAAAAGGAGCAAGGAGCGGGCCAGCCGCAGGTCGGCCGGACGCCGGAGCACGGCGCGGGATTTTTCCGCGCCCCGGCTCCGGACGCGGGTGGCCGTTCTCTTGCTCCGAAAGCCTTCAGAGGGAGGCATCCGGTTCTGTCCGGGTGCTGGAAATTCCTGGTCGTGCGGGAAGGACTCGGCTCTTCCGACCGGCGCGTTCGCGCTGCTCGTGCCGGTGGGAAACGAGCCCGTCACGACGCACGCCGATTGTCCCGAGGACCGCCCGATTTCGAACCTCGGATTCCCCGGTATCGCCTTAGCGGTCGGACGGATCGGACGGCGGCCGGCGGTCCTGCTCGACCGAGCAGGCCCGGGACATTCAGGTCGAGACGCCGAGCCTGGGCAGGATCACCGTCTGGAGCAGGATCCAGAGCCCGACGAACCCCGCGATCCACAAGACTTCGGTCATGAAAAGCCTCTTCTTTCCCATGTGTCCGGGCGGTCCGACGGACCGCCTCGCTAGAACCCTCAGCCCCGCGGCGTGCAGGGCTCGGACAACTGCTCCAGCTTCCGGCGAAGGATCGCGGCCGGAGGGGCGCCCATCACGCCGTCCACGAATTCGCCGTTCCTGAAGAACGCCAGCGTCGGAACGGCCCGAATCTGGAAGAGTCCTCCCAGGTCCTGCTCCTCGTCCACGTTGACCTCGACGATCCGGGCACGATCGTTGAATTCCTCCGCCAGCATCTCGAGGAGAGGCCGGGCCGTGCGGCACGCCGGACACGCCGACGTGCTGAACTCCACCAGGACCGGGACGTCCGATCCCAGCACGCGATCTTCGAACGTGTCCGCGGTGACTTTCTCGAGTCTCTGCATACGTCCTCCTGGGCTCGATCTTCACCGGGACTGACCCGCGAAGGTGGAGAGGTTACAAGGAGTCTAGGGCGGCCCGGGGAATTTCTTCTTCCACCGATCCCGGAGGGATCGCCGGAGCTCGTCCCGGAACTCGACCGGAAGCTCGTAAGGCTCTCCGGCCTTGTAGAGCGTGATGGTCTGCCGGATGTTGTCCACCACGATCTGGCAGGGATTGCAACCGGCAAGGTGCGACTCGAACCGCTCGCAGACGGCGGGGTCGACGCGTCCGTCGACGTAGTCGTTCAGCGCCTTCAAGAGCTCATCGCACTTCATGGTCGTGCCTCGATTCTTCGTGGTCGGCCGGAGGAGCCACGCGGGCGGACGGGTCGCCCAGGACGCGCGTCAGCCGCTCCCGGAGCCGGAGCCGGGCCCGGAGCAGCCGCACCTTGAGATTCCCTTCCGAGATTCCGAGCGCGCGCGCCGCGGCCGCGGTGGAGAGTCCCTGGAGGTCGCGCAGCACGAAGGCCAGCCGGTACTTCTCGTCGAGCTCCCCGAGGGCCTCCTCGAGGAGAACGCGGACGGAAGGCTCCCGTCCCGCCTCCCGCGGATCCCTGGCCCAGGGAGCGATGAACTCGGGCCGCGGAAGGTCCTGGTCCTCCCGGGCGGTCCGCTCGTCGAGCGGAACCGTGGGAAGCCCTCGCCGCTTCCGGAGGAGCTTGAGCGCGTAGTTGGAGGCGATCCTCGAGATCCAGGTGTAGAAGCTCGACTCCTCCCGGAAATCGCGAACGTGTTCCACCACGCTCGCGAAACTGTCCTGCACGACGTCTTCGGCGTCCTCGACGTTTCCCACGATCCTGCGGGCGAGGGTATAGATCGGCCGCTCGTACTTCGAGACCAGCGCCTCGAACGCGGCGTACTCTCCGGCCTTCGCGCGCCGGACCAGCTCAGCATCCTCGTCGGCCATGCCGGACCTCTTCAGGATCGATCCGCCGGAGGCCTTCAGGTTACAGAGGCGCAAGTTCCGTACCCGACGGGGCGGAATTCCTGTAACCGCCTCCGATCCGCGGATCAGTCGGGCGTAGGGGACGATTCCGGGCCGGACGATTCCCCGGGACCTCGAAGAATTCCGCGGCGGGCGGACGGGGTCCCCCCGCGAGGAGGCGGGCGGACGGATTGCTGCCTTAGGAACGGAGGAACCATGCCGGTTTCCATGATGGTGTGGGGAGTGGCGATTCTGCTGGGCCAGGCGTCGACCGGCCCCCGGAGTCCGGAAGGAGGAACCCCGATGCTGTATTGCATCGATACCGAGAAGCCCCTCGCAAAGCTGCGGGAGGATCTGCCCAAGGCCTGCGCCTCCCGGAAGTTCGGAGTCGTGTCCGTGATCGACCTCAAGGAGAAGATGAAGGAGAAGGGCGTCGACTACGGCGGGGAGTGCCTGATCTTCGAAGTGTGCAATCCGCAAAAGGCGAAGCAGACCCTCGAAGCCAACCCCGAGATCTCGACGGTGCTGCCGTGCCGGATCTCGGTCTTCAAGACCCGGGACGGCAAGACCCGCCTGTCGACGATCCGACCGAGCAAGCTCATCGATCTCTTCGGGACCCCGGAGCTGAAGAGCCTCGCCGCGGAGGTCGAGGAGGCCCTGACGTCGATCATGAAGGAGGCGGCCCAATGACGCATCCCTTTCCGCATCGCTATCACGCGACGCTAACCTGGGAGGGCGCGTCGCGGGCGGCCCTGTCGTCGGGCTCGCGGCCCGTCCTGGTCGGCGGTCCGCCCCCGGAGTTCGGCGGCGAGCCGGGCTGGTGGAGCCCGGAGCATCTTCTCCTTTCGGCCGCGAATCTCTGCCTGATGACCACGTACCAGGCGCTGGTCAAGCGGGCCGGCTGGGAGATCGCCGGATACCGGAGCGAGGCCGAGGGCATCCTGGACAAGACCCGGGAGGGCCTCGTGCTGACCCGCATCGTTCTCCGGGTCGCGATCCAGGTGGCTGCGGAGCGCGTCGAGGAGGCGCGAAAGATCCTGGAGACGGCCAAGAAGTATTGCATCGTGTCGAACTCGCTCCAGCGGCCGGTCGAGGTCGAAGGAACCGTCTCTTCGGTCGAGCCGGTCCGGTAGGCTCCGGGAACATGAGCGGCGAACGAATCGACGACGCCCTGGCCGACGCTCTTCGGGCAGGGGGCGCGCACCGCGGTGAAGTTCGACCTCGGGGTGGAGTACCGGTTCTAGCTACGGCGCCGTCACCTCGAAGTGAAGTTTCTGCGGCTTCGCCGCCTCGCGGATCTTGGCGTCCGCCTCTTCAACTTTCTTCGTCAAGGCGGCGAGCTGCTCTTTCAGTGCGTGGTCGGCGCCGGCCGCATGGGCCTTCTGCGAGAGAGAACGCCACTGGCCCACGATGCCTTCCTTGGCCGACACGGCCGAGAGGATCGCCCGCATCTGGGCGACGATCGGGCTCACCTCTTTCGCCTGGGGCAGAGGGCCGAACGCCGTCAGGTTGACGCCTGTTCCGAGCTCCGCGGCCGTCACCGTCGCCACCGGGACGCCGCCGATCTTCAGCGCATAGTTCCCGTCCTTGAGGCCGGTCACCTTCAACGTGTACTGGCTGAGGGCCAGGATCGTGGGGTCGAAGGCCACCACCTGCCGGGCTTCGTCGGGGATCGGGAAGGGCAGCTGCGCGTCGAGACGGTCGAATTCGATCTTCCCGTCGACGGCTTTTACGTTGTCGATCGTGCAGCCCTTGGAATCCGAAAGCCGTCCGGAGGCCTCCACCGTCGCGCTCGAGACGAAGCCGTCGGCGCCGAGGTCCTTGAGCAGCGCCGCCGCCATCATGAGCTGACCGGGCGGCCCGGGATGAACCGGATCGCCCTGCATCGACACCGACTTCTGCGGGCTCTTTTCCTGGGCGGCCAGGAAAGCGCGGAGATGGTCGACGCCGGCCAGGCCGTCGTCCGAGGCGGACGCCTTGAGGAGGTTCACCGCGTTGGCGAGATTTTCGCGAGGCTTGTTCCGGCCCCAGGGGTCGAGTAGGAGGTGGAACTGGTCGGCGTAGGGGATGCCCTCCTTGGCCGAGAAGTCCTTGAGGGCGACCGCGTACTCGTGAAGGCGCTGGTTGCCCCCGAGCTTGCCCATCGTGTCGCCGTTGTTGACCGGGCTGGCGGACAGGATGACCGGCCGGGCATGGATGCCCCGGATGCGCTCGACCATCGTGCCCATGTTGGCGACGAACTTCTCCGTCGGAGTCCCGCCCTTGTCGTTCATGCCGAGTTCGACCGAGACGACGGTCGGTTTCCAGGCGGCGATGTCGTAGTCGAAACGGGCCAGCGTCGTGGGGATGGTGTGCCCTCCGACCCCCGAGTTCCGGAAGGCGAACTTCAGGTTCGGGAATCGCGCGTAGCAGAACGCCTCGAAGTAGTTCGAATGCAGGTGCTGCGCCGTGATGCTGTCGCCGGCCATGACCCAGACATCGCCCTCCTTGAGGGGGAACTCCGCCCGCCGATGAGGTGCGGAGTGGAGCTCGGCGGCGCCGCCGAGCAGGAACAGCACTGCGACGAGTCTGAGCACGTTCACGGGAAGCCTCCTTTGGATCGGGGCGGTCGGCAACAACCTCTATAACAGTACGGTTCTGAAAGGTTGCGGGCGTCCGCATCCGCCTAGGGGAGCTAGTACCGAGTTGAGGTGGAGCGGGCGACCGGGTTCGAACCGGCGACGTCCACCTTGGGAAAATCGCGTTGGGGACCCAGAAACGCGATTCCTGAGCGAGAATAGCGTGTGCAGTGTGTGTTGTCGAGCTCAGTTCGTGCTGTGCGTCACAATTACGTCACAAACCGGGTTCGCTCGCGCTTTGAGACGAGCAAGAAGTTTCGTTCGAAGTGGGGATCCTAATCTGGGGTGTGCGATGGGCAAAGCGTTCTTCATGCAGTCCGCGATGTTTCTTCTGGCTTCAGGATGCACAGGGGTCGCTGAAGAACGGTCGTCTCGAACAGGCAGAACGATTCGGGCGGTGCTCAAGTTGAGCAAGGACGAGCGTCCCCGCCTGGGGAAGCCGATCGAACTAACCCTCGGCATCGTGAATGAGGGATCAGTTTCAGTGGGCGTGGATTTCGCGTACTCGGATATCAACGATTCACTCGTCGTGACAGGTCCTGATGGTCAGCGAGTGTCCTACATCAGCGGACATAGCTATGCCAACGGCCCCACCTTGCAACTTGACGCTGGTGAGGAAATGCACTTCACCCTGGATCTTGATCTGGCTGAGCAATACCTCGTCGACAAACCTGGACGCTACACGGTGAGGTACGAAGGCAAAGGCTTGGTGATCGACGGCAAGCGGGCGAAAGTGCTCCCCTGCACTGTGGAGATTGATGTTGCCGAGGGGAAACTGGACCGAAGGATGGAGATCGCGGCAAGACTCTTTCCCCTGGTGCCCAAGGGCTTGACGTTCGGCATCAGCCCCAAGTGGGGGGATGTGGAGACGGACAACATAGAGGTCGAGGCTGCGCATTTCGTTTACCGCGATACGGAGGCGCTGCCGGAAGTTGTGTCCTATGTGATGGTCGTCGGGTTCCAATTTCGGATTGCCAACGGACCTCCTCACCCGTCTGAGGAACTCTTGGGAGAGACTCGATGGGGATTTTTGTTTGCGGACAAGGAGACAAGAAACGAGGAATTCTGGCCCAATTGGCGCAAGCTCGTCGCGAAGGCTCTTGAGGTTAGGTAATAGTTAATTAGGATTACGAAATCCATGCGGAATGGACTTCATGTGTTCTTGGCCCTTTCCTTCGGAACAGCAGGTGCGGGCTGTGCTCTCTCGGGGTCGGCGTTTGAGGTGATCGTCACGGACCAAGATGGGGCACCGATCGTCGGCGCCCGCGTTTACCCGGTCACTCCTTCCCTGAATGGTCCGGCAAGACTTACCGACGATGCCGGAAAAACCACAATGCCCCGCAACCAGATCCAGAACGTGCAGTGGGTGAGCGTCGAGGCCGAAGGCTTCGGGTCCCGACAAGTATCGGTCCCGGGTGATGGTGTGCTACGTGTCACCTTGTCTCGTGGAGAGACGAGTGGAAAGCTGGTGATCGAGATCGTTCATGGGCCTTCCACCGGTGAAGCCTGCCCCACGTTTGAACGCGGGGAGATTTGTCGGGAATTCTCTCACTGGTTCTTGAAAATCCGCGATCAAACTTACCGCGATTGGGACGGCCCAAAACCATTTTTGCAGAGGGAGGCCGATCAGCACAGGGAGGCCTCCAATCCCCAAGTCAGCACTCTGAAAGTGCAGATCAGGGCAGGGGCTCAGGTCCCTTACCCGCTCGCCCAGAGAACCATGAACCTTTGTGCAAAATGCGGGATTTACAAGATCGAGGTGGGCCCTGCCTCCCGATAGCCCGGGTCACGTTCCAATTCTCTTCGCACACGAAGTAGAATTACGTTGGCTGCGATGATCCTGACGTCCCTGAGGATGCCGTCGATTTCTCATGAGATTGCGAATACGGCTTAGTCTTATGTGGTTGCTGGGCGCGGGATGCTCGTCCGACGCGCCGCCGGAGACGCACGAATCCATCCCGATAATTACCCTGGAAAAAGTTGCTTCGGTCGCGGATGGTGTGGCCCTCGGCTGGTTTGTCTTCGAAGCGAAGGACCGCGGTGCCAACGGCGATGTTCTCAGCCCGAAACCGATTTCCCACTTCACCGTCGAACGGCAGGCCTTTCTAACGGGTAAATGGATTCTCGCTACCACCTTGCCTCCATCCGCGCGAACCTATTTAGACCCCGAGGTCGAGTACGGAGGTCGGTACCTCTATCGCATTACCTCCCACTTCGTTGACGGAAGAAGAACGTCCTTCGAAACCGCCGACCCCGTTAACGGTCCACCCTTATGGAGCTTCAAGTTCATCAACCCCAGCAAGCCGGCCGAAGCGGCCAAGGGCATGGTCTACGTGAAAATCGTGAAGTTTGAGAAGGGGTACGGGAAGGTCGAGGCGAAGCGCATACAGTACGACGGCGACCGGCTCGGCTTCTGGGAGGAGACGCCGGGGGCCGAACCAACCTTCGTGCACCGCGTCAGCCTACCAACCGGGAAAGCAGTCGAAGTGGACTTCAATACCGGAGCGACGCTGAAGTCTGTCCTCCCAACCAAATTAGTGGTCCAGGTGAATCGGTGCAGGGTGATCTACGACAAACCCTCAGGAGACCGAGTCGGTTGTGATCAAGTCGTAGAGCCACGAACCTTGCAGGTACATCAAGTCATCTATCGGGATTCTCAAGGCTTGCACCAAGTCACAGTCCCGGACCCCGGCAACTTCGATCAGCTTTGCGATCACCATCAGAAGAATCCTGACGAGCCGCCGAAGGATCCCCGGCTCCTTCAGGCCCGTCTCGTGCTCGACGAGGCTGATCGCCTCTGGGACATTGACTCTCCGTCTTCCATCCGAGCCTACCAGAGGCTTCTCAAAGACTACCGTGACATCGTCGTCCGCCTCCACGTCCGTAACCGCGTCGAAGGCCGAGCCCGCCAGGCGGATGACAAGTAGGAAATCGGAGCGTCTTCTGAAGGCGGTGTAGATGTCCGAACCTGTGAGCGGATCTTCCACCAAGATTTCCCACAGCGCAGTGGCTTGGCTCGGTTGCTTTCTGGCCATTGGCGTGATGCTCATGATTCTCGTTGTAGAGTCTCGGCGGAATGCTCTCACTCGCCAACAAGACTCGGACATCATGGTCAGAATCGCCGGCGTTGGTGGCACGGACGATCCGGTCCATGAGCGCATTCGACTTGTTCTCGAGGGTGAAGGCATTCCAGTAGTGATGTGGGGGTCGAGATTCCACAACGTCACCGTGCTCCGAAGTGAGGCGACGAGGGCCATCAAGATCCTCAGAAAAGATGCCAAGGAGCGTGGATATTGGATTCACTTCGGCGACTTCCCGGATACTGAACCCCTTTCCGATTGGGTATACGCTCCATATGCCCAGATCCTGGAGCACGAGAAGTATGCTGCTTCGACAGATCTAGGAGCGTGCCTCAGGCATCCAGATGTGGCGACTCTTGCTCGAGGGTATCCGCAAATAGACCGGATCCTGTATCAGCGCATTCCGCTCTTCCAGTCGTGTGCGAAAGACGAAGTGATTCAAGATGTAAGCCTAGAACAGTACCTGAAGCCTGGGACCCGGAAACGACGTACGACGCTGTTTCAGATCTTCGGTGACCAGGGTGAAGTGCACATCCCCATCAATCGTGTGGTCGGAGAGGACGATTAACCCTTGCGGTTGGCGACGTCCACCTTGCGGAGGTGGACGTCACAAAAACGTCACAAAGTGACGTCCTACCTTTTTTCGTCACAGCAAGCCGTTCTGAGCCATTGCGGCCCAGCAGGTTGTGGAGCGGGCGACCGGGTTCGAACCGGCGACGTCCACCTTGGGAAAACCGCGGAGGGGGCCGAAACCGCGATTCCTGAGCGAGAATAGCGTGCGCAGTGTGTTTTGTCGAGCGTTGCGGGAGCAGTGCGTCACAACTACGTCACAATCGCGGGTGAAGCTTGGGGAGTCACGATGAAGGATGGAGATTCTTCTCCCTCTCCTTCCGCGTCAAGAAACGACGGCAGCATCGTCCGCCGAGCGACCATCAGACATGCTAATGAGCTCGAGAACATAGCTAAATGGCTGGCGTATGGGTTATAAGCAAAGATAATCGAATTCATCGCAACTATCTGTATCCTTGATCCCCGGTAAGATCCCTACAATGGATCCATGGAGATCCGGATACGGACGGGAATCCTGGCCCTGCTGCTGGGGCTTTCTTCGTGCTCCAGTCCGGAGAGGATGACGGGATCTCTCAGGATCGAAATCCCTGAGGGCGTGACCGCGCCTTGGGCCGCCCTCAGCCCTGAAGGTCGCGGATGGGCGTACACGGAGCTCCACCGCTCCGACGCCTTCATGGTTAGCAATGGCCGACGCATGGGGCCCTACTCCTGAGTGTGCGGCCCGGTGCTCAGCCGGGACGGGCAACGCGTTGCGTTCGTGAGCTGGAGCGGCGGCCGAAACGCAGTGATTCTGGACGGCGAGGCGGGGGAGGAATTCGATGCCATTTCCTGGCCCCTGGCCCTCAGTTCCGACGGGAGCGTCGTCGCCTACCAGGCACGCCTCGGACAGGATCAATTCTGTGTCGTCGGCCGGCGGAAGAGCCGGGCCTATCAGTCCGTGGGACTCCCGGCCCTCAGTGAGAACGGCTCCGTCGTCGCGTTCGCCGCGTCCGATGGGGATGGCTGGCGCATCATCCGTAACGGCAAAGTCGGTCCTCGCTTCGACTGGGTCGGAAACCTGGCACTTCATCCCGGCGGTGGTCGCCTGGCCTACACGGCCGAGCTGCGCGAGGCGGGCAAGCTCAAGAGCGTCGTCGTAGTCGACGGTGTTGCCGGACCGTCATTCGACCGCGTCACGCCGCCAGTCCTGAGCGGAGATGGCAGCATTGTCGGTTACGCAGGTCTGAAGGACAGAGATTGGACGATCGTGGTCGGACCACGGGAGTTCCCGGCTAGCGGGGAGGTCACGCGGGTCGTCTTGAGCCATGACGCTACCCAATTCGCCTACGCGGTCGACGAAGGAACTCATCGCCGGGTGATCGGCCCCTCCGGTTCCGGTCCCCAATTCGACTGGATCGGGGAAGCCGCCTTCATGAAGGACGGCCGGGTCGTCTACCTCGCCGCGCGCGGCGCGCGAAAGTACGTCTGCGTTGAGGATCAGTCCATCCCCTTGGGAGGGGGCGACATCGGCGGTCTCTGGCCGTTTCCGGACGGCACGCATATCGGTGTGGTGGTCCGCGAAGAGCGGGCCGTGGAGTGGAGAGCCCTGAAGGTCCCCGCTCGCCGGGGATCGATTGCAAAGGAGTGATCACCATGATTCGCCATTGGAAAGCATTCGTCGTGGCGCTGAGCCTTGGGTCCATCGGCTTCGGGCAGGACGATGCAAAGCCCCGAGCGGATCACACGATCGTCAGTCCGGATGACGTGAAGTGGGGCGACGCGCCGGCCTGCCTGCCTTCCGGTGCCAAGGCGGCGCTCCTGGATGGCGACCCCTCAAAGCCCGGCGTCTTCGTCTTGCGGCTCAAACTGCCCGCCGGCTACAAGATGCCTCCCCATTGGCACCCCGTCGACGAGCGGGTCACGATCGTCTCGGGCAAGCTCAAACTCGGCCTCGGCGACAACTACGATGCCGAGAAGACGCGTCCGCTTGGACCCGGCAGCTTCTACTCGCTCCCGCCGAAGACGACGCACTATAGCGTCGCGGCCGAAGAGACCGTGATGCAGATCAGCACGGTAGGGCCGTGGAGCCTGAACTACGTCCATCCCGAGGACGATCCCCGTAAGGCGAAGTCGAAATAGGAGTCGCCGTGGACGGTAAAACTGCACAGGCGCCGAATGCTCCCGAAGTCTACGAGGAGTATCAGGCATGGCCCCGCGAGACGGCGGAGGCAGTTGCCCGGTACTTCCTGTCCGCGGTGAACGGAGGCTCCAGGCGCTGCCTGGTTCTAGGCTGTGCGACGGGCGTGAACGACGCGCTGCCTCTGGCGCGCCTGGCGGGGCCTGACGATCGAATCGTGGCCGGTGATCTTGAAAACGTGTTCTTGGAGCGGCTTCGGGGTACGTCCGCGGCCGAAGGGCTCACCAACATTGAATCCCGTAGACTCGACGTTACCGATGACCTGTCCTCGCTGGGCCGGTTCGACTTGGTCTCTCTCCTCTTTGTCATCCATCGTCTGAAGTCGTGGGAACAGGTCATTGATCGACTCTGCGGTCTTGTAGCTCCCGGGGGGAGTTTCCTCATCAGTGAGTTCGTGGGCCCGGAAGGGATCATCTTCCTTTCGAATGAGGGCGGCGGAAAGGGTAAGGATCCAGTCTCACGCTTGATCCGTCGCTACTTCGAACTGCTCCCCGAGCGATTTGAGCCGGCGCTCAAGAGCACGTCGATCAAGCCGGTCCTCGATCGACTTGGGAAGGGCCTGACGCCAATGGGGCATCAGGACTTCATCTGGAAGCAGACGCTTTCGCCTCGAGAGATGCTCACCAGGATTGAGAAGCGAGCTTATGCCCCGTTTTTCAGCACTCATCCCACGACGAGCCTGCTTCAGCAGTTGAACAACGAGTTCGTTCAGGAACTGGACACGCCGGTCACGCTGAATGAAACGATCCGCATCTACCACTTCGGAAAGGTCTCCTCGGAATCTCTTCCGATCGAACTGGTTGAAGCATTCCGGCACGAGTCTGACCCGGCCCGGCGGACCACCGCGCTCCAAGCACTGGTGGCCTTGGAGGTCGGTTCCCGTCGAAGTGGATCCGGTGCCGCCGAACTGGTCAGCTTGCTTGAGACCTGCGCCATGGATGCTGCGGAGCCCAAGGCTGTCCGGGAGGCCGCGATCATCGGTCTGGTGTTCGTCTCCCTTGAGCGTGCCCGCAAGATCCTTCCACCGCTTCTGGAGTTCTCGACCGACCTCAGGGCGCGGTCGATCGACCTCCTTGAGGCGGTGACGTTTCTGGAGCGAGCGTCTTCCCTCGGTGCTTTAGGCCCCGCCGCGGTCGACTTACGGAGCATCCTGCGGAAACACGTGGCCGAGCTCGTTGCCGATCCGAACACGCCCCCGGAAACCCGGGAGAAGGGCCGAACATTGATCCAGACTTCCACTTAACATTTCTATTTAGGGAGGGATTCATGGCAAAGATCCTGTACGTTTCGACCTGCGGCTCGGAGAACCCCACGAAGGCGACGCTCCCGTGGCTGAGCGCCAAGGGGGCGATCGAGGCCGGGCACCAGCCCCAGATCGTGCTGGCCGGTGACGCGGCGATCTTGGCCAACAAGACGGTCGCCGAGAGCGTGCTCGGTGTCGGCATCCCGCCGCTCAAGGAGCTTCTCGCCTTCGCCATGGAGAAGAACGTCCCGGTCTTCACCTGAGGGATGTGCGGCCGCGCCCGTGGGGTCGCGGAGAAGGACCTGGAGTGGCTCAAGTCGAAGTTCATCGCGCCCAAGGACCTGGCCCAGATGGTCGTCGACTGCGACCGGACCTTGACCTTCTAGGAGATGCCGATGGCCAAAGCGACGCTGTACGCCAAGAAGGGCTGAGGCACCTGCGAGAACGCGAAGGCGTGGCTTTCGCAGAACAAGCCGGATGTCGAAATCCGCGACATGCTCTCGGAGCCGCCCAGCCGCCAAGTTCTGGCGGAAGTCGCCAAAGTGATTCCGGGCGGCGTTCGGGAGATGGTCACGATCCGGACGGACTCCGCCGAGTACCAGCAGAACATCGCCGGAAAGAGCCTGAACGACGAGCAATTGCTCGATCTTCTGGCGAAGATCCCGAACCTGCTTCGGAAGCCGCTTCTCGTGGACGGGAAGCGGGCGCTTCAAGGTGTGGACGATCCCGCGAAACTGAAGTCCTTCGTTGAAGGCAAGGCCTAGAAAGACTTCATCCGCAGAGCCTCCGGGGTGCCCTTGACCCCGGAGGCTCTCCCAATGGAAGCGGGATACCTAAGGTGCCAGGTCATCGTTAACCTCCCGAGGTCGTCCTTGGGAGCGGAAGGGTACCTGGTGGTCTCCCCGGTCTTCAAAACCGCGGCATCGGTCACAAGCTGGTGGGTGGGTTCGATTCCCATGCGCTCCCGCCAATAAGTCCAAGACAATCTAGGCGATTCCCGGCTGATGAGCGGAGTTGACGTCCACCTTGTGGGGGTAGACGTCACAAAAACGTCACAAAATGAGGTCCCACTTTTTTTTCGACACAGATGGCCGACCTGAGCCATTGCGGCCCAGGAGTTTGTGGAGCGGGCGACCGGGTTCGAACCGGCGACGTCCACCTTGGGAAGGTGGCATTCTACCGCTGAATTACGCCCGCTTGTGCGAAGGACAAGCCTATTAGTACAATCCGCCTCAGTGGCGTTCAAGCACAACCTCCCGATTCCCGCGGTCGCGCTCGTCCTCATCGTCGCCGCCCTGGCGGCCGTCGCGATTTTTCTCCAGGCCCCCGAAGAAGACCAGATCCGCCAGGCGGTCGACCGTTATGTCGCTACGCTCGGGCCCGTCAAGCAGATCGAAATCCACGGCACCGTCGCCGACATCATCGCCGGCGACAAGGACACGCTCATCTATGCCGAGTTCGAGCGGCGCGACGGCGGGTGGCAGTTCTCCCGCAACCTCGCCGACGAATTCACCAGGACCATGAAGGACCCCGAGACCCAGAAGGGCATCCTCTTCCGCCTCGGCGAGAAGGTCAGCCAGCGGTTCCAGACCGCGGTCGCGTTCAAGCAGGAGGCGCTCGACTTCCGGTACCAGATCCTCCGCGACCGCGAGCTCGACAAGCTCGTCGGGAAGTGCTCCGTCAACTTCGCCTATCCCAAGGTCGGCGACCAGCAGCGGCGCGGCCAGTACCTCGAGAACTTCGAGTGGAAGGACGGCCGGTGGCAGAGCTGGGGGCCGGGCGCGCTCTTCGACAAGGTCGGCCCATGACGGAGATGCGCGATCTCCTGGCCCGGTACCACGCCGAGCGCGGCGGCTCCGTCGGCGAGACCGCCGACGGCGTCCGCGAGCTCTCCGCGATGTTCAACGGGATCACCCCGCGGCGCCCCGGCTATCTGGCGGCCGCCCGGCTCCGCCGCGCCTACGTTCACTATTATCTGCCCGTCAACGCCGAGAAGGTCGCCCGCGTCCTGCGCGAGCTCGACGTCTACGCGCCCTCGCGCCGCCGGCCCAAGGTCCTCGACTTCGGCTGCGGCCCCGGCACCGCCGCCATCGCGGCGCTCCTCCACCGCCCGGTCGCCGATCTCTGCCTCGTCGACGTGGTCGACGAGGCTCTCGACGACGCGCGGTTCTTCTGCACCGCGCTCGGGACCGAGCCGCGCACGATGCACGAGGTGCCGGACGAGAAGTTCGACCTGATCCTCGCGGCGAACGTCTTCTCGGAAACCCTCGCGCCGCTCGAGGAACGGCTCGCCGACGACGGACACCTCGTCGTCCTCGAGCCGGCCCTCAAGGAGTCGACCCGGAAGCTCATGAAATGGCGCGACGACATGGTCGCCCGAGGATTCCGGATCGCGGCGCCGTGCATCGGGACGGCCGTCTGTCCGATGCTCGAGCGCGACGACCTGTGGTGCCATCAGGACGTGGCGTGGCCGCGGCCGGCGTCGGTCGCCGAGATCGACCGCCGCGTCGGCCTGACCAAGGAATCGTTGAAGTACTCCTACGCGGTCATCACGAGGACGGGGAAGACGCTGGCCGACCTGAGCGGCGACGTCCGGGTGGTCTCGAACCTCCACAAGGAGAAGGGGAAGGCGTGGGCCTGGGTGTGCGGCCGCCGGGGACCGCTCTGCCGCGCCGAGGTCCTCACGCGCCACCGGTCGGACTCGACGGCCGACTTCTTCCACGCCGACCGGGGCCAGGTCCTTTCCATGAAAGTAGAAGGAGAGTTCGCCCGGTCCGAGGGACCCGTCGAGCGCGTGCTGTGACCGCTCTTTCTTGAGGTTCGGCCCGAATTTGGTATAATTCGCATCGTTCCAAAACCACCGAAGGGTGGAGATACCGTAGACAGTGCGGCGGGGGATCCGGCGATGAAGGTCAAGTGCTCGCGGGGACAGCTTCACGAGGCGTTTTCGATCGCCTCCATGGTCGTCCCGCAGCGGACCACCATCCCGGCCATCACGAGCGTCAAGCTCACCGCCCACAAGGACAAGGGCGGCGGCACGCTCGAGATCGCGTGCACCGACCTCGAGTTCGGCCTCAAGCTGACGATCCCCGCGACCGAGGTGAAGGAGGAAGGGACGCTCGTCCTTCCCGCCGCGCGCATGGCGGGCATCCTCCGCGAGGCGGGCGAGCAGGACGTCGCGATCGACTCCGACGGCAACCTCGCCCACATCAAACTGCCCGACGCCTCCTTCAAGGTCGTCGGCATCGATCCCTCCGACTTCCCGACCGTCCCCACGTTCGAGGACAAGTCCTCCGTCAAGATCGCCACCGAGGACCTGGGGACGATGATCCGCAAGACGCAGTTCGCGGTCTCGACCGAGGTCGTCCGCTACGCGCTCACCGGCCAGCTCTTCGAGATCAAGGGCAAGGAAGTCCGGATGGTCGCGAGCGACGGCAAGCGGCTCGCCTACATCAAGAGCAAGTCGTCGGGCAAGGTCGAGGGCCAGAAGGACGTCCGCGTGATCGTCCCCACCAAGACGATGAACCTGCTCGACAAGGTCCTGGGCGAGGAGGACGATCAGGTCTCGCTCGCGGTCGAGGAGACGCAGATCAAGCTCAAGACCAAGCGCGCGCTCATCTTCTCGCGCCTGATCGAGGGCCACTTCCCGGATTACGAGGCGGTGGTGCCGTCGAACCTCGACAAGAAGGTCGTGTTCCAGCGCGAGGCGCTGCTGGGCGCGGTGCGGAAGAGCGCGCTCATGACGACGGACAAGACGCGCGCGGTGAAGTTCAGCCTGGGCAAGGGCAAGCTCGTGCTCTTCACGCGGACGCAGGACGTCGGCGAGGCGAAGGTCGAGATCCCCGTGGAGTACAAGGGGGACGAGCTCGACATCGTCTTCAACCCCGACTACGTGGCCGACTACCTCAAGGTGCTCGTGGACGAGACCGTGGAGCTCCACCTGAAGGACAAGGCGGCCGCGGGCGTGTTCAAGGCGGGCAAGGACTACGTCTACGTGCTGATGCCGCTGACGATCAATATCTAAGACCATAGGCCCATAGCGGAGCGAGGGGTTGTGAGAGAGGACCGGAAGGCCGCGGCGGCGCCGCGCTCGATTGGCGACCTGATGGCCGAGGTGATCAAGGCTACGGCGGGTCCGAAGCGGCGGGAGCTGCTGGAGCTCTCCGAGGCGTGGGCCCGGGCGGCGGGGCCGGACGTGGCCCGTCGGTCGCGGCCGCTGAGCCTCGGCAGGGGCGGGCAGCTGACGGTGAGCTTCGCCTCGTCGGCGCTGCGGCAGGAGATTCAGTCGTTCCGCCGCGCGGAGATCCTGGCGCGGCTTCAGACGGAGTATCCGGCGCGCCGGATCGCGGCGCTCAAGTGCGTGCTGGGGGAATGAGCGTCACGGCGACACCCAGGGCATTCGGCACGGGAGATCGGGGACGCCAGCGTGCCTTGGGTGATGCCGTGACGATGATCCATAGAACCTGAGGATGCCCGGGGAGAGAGTGGGCATCCTTTTTTGTTGGTGGACGGAATGACGGAAGCGACGGACAAGCCGACGAAGCCGGACGCGACGAAGCCGGTCGACTACGGCGCCTCGGAGATCAAGGTCCTCGAGGGGCTGGAGGCGGTCCGCAAGCGTCCCGGCATGTTCATCGGGGACACGGGACCGCGCGGCCTCCACCACCTCGTCTACGAGGTCGTCGACAACTCGATCGACGAGGCCATGGCGGGCCATGCCAAGACGATCGTGGCCCGCATCCATCCCGACGGCTCGCTCTCCGTGACGGACGACGGCCGCGGCATCCCGGTCGGCATGATGGAAGAGCAAGGCAAGTCCGCGCTCGAGGTCGTGCTCTGCACCCTCCACGCGGGCGGCAAGTTCGACAACAAGGCCTACAGCGTCTCGGCGGGCCTCCACGGCGTCGGCGTCTCGGCCGTGAACGCCGTCTCGGAGTTCCTCGAGGCGACCGTCTGGCGCGACGGCGGCGAGTGGTTCTTCCGCTGCGAGGCGGGCATTCCCAAGGTGCCCGTCGAGAAGAGGGGCCCGGCCACGAAGCGCGGGACGCGGATCCATTTCAAGCCCGACAAGACGATCTTCACCGACACGGTCGACTTCGTCTTCGAGACGCTGGCCAAGCGGCTGCGCGAGCTGGCGTTCCTGAACAAGGGCGTCCACATCACGCTGGTGGACGAGCGTCCCAACGGCAAGACCGAGGAGTTCAAGTACGAGGGCGGCATCGCCGAGTTCGTCGCCTTCCTGAACAAGGGCAAGGGCCGGCTCCACGAGGCCGTCATTCCCATCGAGCGCAAGGTCGGCAACATCGCCATCGAGTGCGCCCTCCAGTGGAACGACCGGTACGACCCGGCGGAGTTCTCGTTCGCCAACTCGATCAACACGCATGACGGCGGCACCCATCTGTCGGGGTTCCGGTCGGCGCTGACCCGGACGCTGAACGCGTTCGCCCGCGAGACGCAGCTGCTGCGCGAGAAGGACTCGCCGCCGTCGGGCGACGACTACCGCGCGGGACTGACGGTGGTGGTGAGCGTCCGGCTCCCGAACCCCCAGTTCGAATCGCAGACCAAGGTCAAGCTGACGAACACCGACATCGAAGGCGTCGTCACGCAGGTCGTGAACGAGGAGCTCCACGACTACCTGGAGCGCCACCGCGACGTGGGCAAGGCGGTCTTCCTGAAGGCGATGTCGGAGTCGCAGGCCCGCGAGGCGGCGCGGAAGGCGCGCGAGACGGTCCGCAAGGGCGCGCTCACGAGCGGCGACCTTCCCGGCAAGCTGGCCGACTGCACATCGCGCGACCGCGAGAACACCGAGCTGTACATCGTCGAAGGTGATTCGGCCGGCGGATCGGCCAAGCAGGGACGGGAGCGCAAGTTCCAGGCGATCCTCCCCCTCAAGGGCAAGATCCTCAACGTCGAGAAGGCCCGCATCGACAAGATGCTCAAGCACGACGAGATCCGGACGCTGATCAGCGCGATCGGCACCGGCATCGGCGAGGAGGAGTTCGACCTCTCGAAGCTCCGCTACGGCAAGATCATCATCATGACCGACGCCGACGTCGACGGCAGCCACATCCGCACGCTGCTCCTGACGTTCTTCTTCCGCCACATGCGCCAGCTGGTCGAGCAGGGCCACGTCTACATCGCCCAGCCGCCGCTCTACAAGGTCGTCTCCAAGCAGGGCGAGGAGTACGTCCACAACGAGAAGGCGATGATGCGGAAGTACGTCGACCTCGGCTGCGCGGACGCCGCGCTCGAGGGGCCGGCGCGGAAGCTGTCGGGCTCCGACCTGCGGACGATGGTCGAGGCCGTCCTGCGGGTCGAGGACGCGCTGTCGCTGGTCCAGCGCAAGGGCCTGCCGATGGAGCGGTACCTCCACCAGTACGACTCGAAGTCGGGGAAGCTGCCGGTCTACCGCGCGCGTCGCGACGGCCGGGAGTTCTTCTTCTACTCGCAGGAGGCGCTCGACCAGTGGATCGAGTCGGAGGAGAAGGCCGCGGGCAAGGAGCTCGAGGTCCACTCGGACGACGTCGAGGCGCCGCCCGCCGGCGTGATCCCCGCGATCCTGCTCAACGAATTCCACGGCGTGACCGAGGTGGGCGGCGCGGTGCGCGACCTGCTCAACCTGGGCTTCACGATGAGCGAGTACTTCCGCGCGGAGGACGTCGACGGGAAGGCGAAGTACCGCCTGGTCCACGAGCAGGACCAGCTGCCGGTGCGGACGCTCCGCGACATGCTCAAGGCGATCCGCACGGTGGGCCGCAAGGGCCTGAAGGACGTCCAGCGGTTCAAGGGCCTCGGCGAAATGGACGCCGAGCAGCTCTGGGAGACCACGATGGACCCGGCCAAGCGGACGCTGCTCAAGGTCGCGATCGAGGACGCCATCCAGGCCGAGCGGATGTTCACGATCCTCATGGGCGAGGAAGTGGAGCCGCGCCGGGAATTCATCGAGAAGCACGCGCTCGAAGTGAAGTTCCTCGACATTTAGATCCTGCCGGGATTTCTCAAAATCGCGCCTCTTGGGGTAGAATTCCAGCACGTCCGGAGGGGCCGGACTCAGGACTAGATAGGGGCGAGAGACATCATGGGTCAGACGGCGAAGAACTGTTGTCCCTCGTGCGGAGCCAAGTTCCGGGTCGGGGGGCTGCTCCCGTCCGCGGAGGTCACGCGGCTGCAGAAGGTCGGCATCATCGATCTCGGCGAGGTGGGCGAACAGATGGATTGCCCGAAGTGCAAGGCGAAGCTCAAGGTGGTGACCGTGCGCATGGGAACCTTTTTCCAGGTCGAGCCCGCCTGAAGAGGAAGACCGAAAACCGAAAATCGAAAACCGAATGAAGACCTCGGGAGGGGAGGACCCCTCCGACCTCCCCCTTATTTCGGCATGCATGCATGGGTAGCTTCCAGCGGACCGGCACCTTCAACGACCGGGAGAAGTTCCTCGAGGGCGTGAAGCAGAAGCTCGAGAAGCTGCTCGGCGGCGCGGCGCAGGGGATGACCGCGACGTGGGAGAAGCAGGGGGCCGACGACGTGGGCCGCCTCGCGGGCTTCGGGGCGAAGATCGAATTCACCGTGGGAGAGAAGAGCTGGGTCTGCCAGGCCGACATCCCCGCGTGGATCCCGATCCCCCAGTCGATGATCGAGCAGAAGTTCGACGAGAAGTTCGCCGAACTGAGCAAGCTGTGAAGAAGAATCTGGAAGTGCCCCCTTCCAAGCTATAGAATCTTCGGACCGTGCCTGCCAAGAAGAAGGAAATCTCGCTCAAGCAGCTCGCTCAGGAGCTGGGCATGAGCCTCGACCTCGTCCGCAACGTCCTGAAGGAGCTGCCGGGCTCCGTCACCCGCGAGGTCCAGGACAAGATCTACAAGACGGCCCGCAAGCTGGGCTACGACTTCCGCAAGCTGAAGATCGGCAAGCGGATGCAGTACCGCAAGGAAATGCTCGACGAGGTCCTGGAAAAGCTCGGCGAACATCCCAACTGGAGCCGCGCGGAGATCCTGAAATATCTCAAGGAGTCCCGCGCGCTCGTGGACCGCGTTCACAAGCGCGTGTTCCGCGAAGAGTTCGGCGAGGAAAGGTAACCGTCGTTGATTCCCGAGGAGCGATCCATGAGACTCTTCGTGCTGCTGTTCCTTACTGCGCTACTTCCGGGCGCGGCGGCGCCGGTCCCGCAAGGGAAGCGCGACCTTCCCGCGTTCCTGGGGCCGCTCCCCAAGCCGCCCGAGCCGAAGGACAATCCCACGACGCCGGCGAAGGTCGAGCTGGGACGGATGCTCTACTACGAGCCGCGGATCTCGGGGAACGGGACGATCTCCTGCTCGACCTGCCACAACCCGGCGCTCGGCTGGGCGGACGGACTGGCCAAGGGGATCGGCATCAACGGCGCGAAGCTGGGGCGCTCGTCGCCCACGGTGGCCAACGCCGCCTATTATGAGGTTCAGTTCTGGGACGGCCGGGCGCCGACGCTGGAGGACCAGGCCAAGGGACCCGTCGAGAATCCCAGCGAGATGGGCGGCCACCGTGAGAAGGTCGTCGCGCTGCTCAAGTCGCTCCCCGGCTACGTCCACAAGTTCGAGGAGGCGTTCGGCTCGCCCGAGGTGACGTTCGACAAGTTCGCGATGGCGATCGCGGCGTTCGAGCGGACGGTGGTCGACCTCGACTCGCCGTTCGACCGCTGGGCGCGCGGCGACGACAGGGCGATGACCGAGGCGGCGGGGCGCGGCCTGGACCTCTTCGCCGGCAAGGCCAACTGCGCGGTCTGCCACAGCGGCCCCAACCTCGCCGACAAGCGGTTCCACAACATCGGCCTCGAGGACGGCGACGTGGGCCGCTACGCGGTCTCGAAGGCCGACGTCGACAAGGGCGCGTTCCGGACGCCGACGCTGCGGAACATTGCGCTGACGGGCCCCTACATGCACGACGGCTCGCTCAGGACGCTTCGCGAGGTGATCGATCACTACGAGAAGGCGGCCAACGAGGGGAAGTCGAAACATCCCAACCTGTCGATCCTGATGCGCCCGTTCAAGCTGACCGACGACGAGAAGAAGGACCTCGAGGCGTTCATGCGCGCGCTGACGGCCGACAAGCGCGACCCGCGGGCGAACGTGGTGCCGGAGCTGCCGCAGTAGGACCGGAATCCCGAATCCTGAATCCGGGGGAAGAGGGTGCCCTCGCTCCGCTCGGCGTCAGTGGGAGTGGCCGTGGTGGGAGGACGGGCCCTCCGCGTGGGGGGTGCCGCGCTCGCAGGCGAGGGGCTCGCCCTGGGCCACCTCGAACTGCAGCGTGGCGTGGTTGATCTCCCACCGCTCGTCGAGCAGCTTCTGGAGGCGGCCGCAGATCTCCTCGGTCTGCGAGACCGGGAGGTCCTCGCGGAGCCGGACGTGGGCGGTCAGCGCGTACATCCGCGACGTGATCGTCCAGACATGGAGGTCGTGCACCTCGAGGACGCCGTCCACCGACTTCATCGCGGCCTGGATGTCGTCGAGCTTCATGTGGGCGGGGACCGATTCCAGCAGGATGCGGCCCGAGTCGCGGATCAGCGTGACGCACCAGACGAGGATGAGCAGGCTGATGCCGGCCGCGATCAGCGGGTCGGCGCGCGACCAGCCGGTGGCCCAGACGATCGCGCCCGCGACGAGGACGCCGACGGAGGAGAGGCAGTCCGCGAGCAGGTGGAGGAACGCGCCGCGGATGTTGAGGTCGTGCTTGGAGTGGCGGTGAAGCAGGCCGGCGGAGACGATGTTGGCGATGAGGCCGATGAGGCCGACGCCGATCATCGCCTCGACCTTGATCTCCTCGGGGCGGACCCAGTGGCCGTACGCCTCGTAGACGATCCAGCCCGAGAGGGGGATGAGGGAGATGCCGCTCACCAGGCTCGCGAGGATCTCGAGGCGCCAGTAGCGGTAGGTCTTGTCGGGGGGCGCCGGGCGGACCGCGATCACGATGGCCAGCCAGCTGAGGGCGATCGTGACGAAGTGGGTGAACATGTGGACGGCGTCGCTGAGGAGGGCGAGCGACCGCGTCAGGATGCCGCCCGCCAGCTCGCCGCCCATGACCAGCCCCGTGACGACCAGGACCCAGAACAGGCGGTTCCGCTCCGAAGCGCGCACCCCGGGGATTCCGGCCGTGCTTTCGGCGAGCTTCGGGTGGTGGTGCTGTTCGGACATCTCCTTATGATACCCGATCCGGCCCCGGCGGGGAACGAGGGGGATCAGGGCGCACTTGAGGGGCGGGACCCCTCCTGATAAGCTGACTGCGCCGGAAAGGCGCCGGGGATGTCGAATGGAGGGAACAGTGGGCGGCCCTCCGCCGTCTCTTCTCAACTGACGAAGGGGGCGGCTTTATGAGCGACGTCGGAACCTGGATGCCGGCTCTGTCGTGTAATCCCATGGCAGGAAGAGACGACCTGACCGCGCTGCCGGACAACGAGCTCATGACGCGGCTGAAGAGCGCCGCCTCGGGCGAGCTCATGGTCGGCTTCGAGGTCCTGGTGGGGAGGTACAAGAACTCCATCGTCTCGTTCCTGTTCCGGTTCGTGGGGGATTTCCGGACGGCGGAGGACCTGGCGCAGGAGACGTTCCTGCGCGTGTTCAAGAAGATCCAGGATTACAACAACTCCGCCAAGTTCTCCACGTGGCTGTACACGATCGCGTCGAACCTGGCGAAGGACGAGTTCAAGCGCCGCTCGCGCCACCCGGCGAAGTCGCTGGACTGGAAGGGCGGGCAGGACACGACCCGGAGCGTCCCGCAGGTGAGTGCGGACACGACCGAGTCGGTGCCGGACGTGCGGCTCGAACACGACGAAGTGAGGGTGAACGTGAACAAGGCCCTGGACCTCCTCGAGGCGCACGACCGGGAGATCCTCGTCCTGAAGGACGTCCAGGGGCTGTCGTACGAGGAGATCGCGCAGATCCTGGAGCTGCCGATGGGCACCGTGAAGTCCCGGATCTCCCGCGCGCGGGTGGCCTTCAAGGACGTCTGGAAGAAAATGGGGGCATGATGAAGAACGCGGCCGGCTGGTTCTGTTTCGTGCTGCTGCTGGGGGCCGTCGCCGGCTTCTCGGCGGGGCGCAACCACGGGGACGCCGTGGCCCAGTCCATCGACAACAAGTCCACGCGGTACCTCGCGGGGACCCTGAGCTACGGCCAGTCGACCGACGCGTTCATGATCTTCGACACGCAGACCAACAAGCTCCTCGCCTATACGATCGGCGGCAACCGCAAGCTGGAGCTGCTCGCCGCCCGCGAGGTCACCTGGGACCTCAAGCTGGCCTCCTGGGGCAAGCAGGAGCCCACCGCGCAGGAGGTCAAGGACGCGTTCGACAAGGCGGAAAAGGCGCAGCACGACAAAGAGAAGAAGGCCGAGACTCCGGAAAAGAAATGAACTGCCAGGAAACGACCGAGTTCTTCTCGGACTACTACGACGGCGGCCTCCAGGCCGGCGAGCGTCAGCTGCTCGAGGAGCATCTCCGGTCGTGCACTGAGTGCACCGGCGAGTACCGCCACTTCACCCGGTCGCTCGAGGCGCTCCACGAGACCCGCCCCATGGAGACGACCAACGTCTTCATGACCAACCTCAAGATGGCGGCCTCCCAGCACATCGAGCGGCGCCAGAACTATCCGCGCACCAAGAGCGAGCAGATGACGGTCGTGACCCCGAAGGCGGACTCGAAGCCGCTGCCCAAGGCCGACCGCACCGACTCGAAGACGGTCCTCATCCAGAAGCGGACGCCGATCCCCGGCTGGGTCCCCTGGGCCCTCGCGGCGACGACGCTGGTCGCGTTCGGCCTGGGCTTCTTCCTCTCGGGGCCGAAGGTCGACCCCGAGCGCGAGGCGCAGCTCGTCGACGCGCTCGAGGAGCTCCGGCAGCTCAAGAAGAAGCCCGCCGTCGTCGCCCCGCCGGTCGACGAGCGGAAGGTCCTCGAGTCGAACGGCCTGGTCGAGGTCGACGGCCAGTGGATCCCGATCAAGATGAAGAAGGACTTCGACCAGAAGATGGTCTGCATCGCGGGCGACATGATGACCCGCGAGAAGGCGGCGAAGCTCCTGGCGAAGGAATTCCCGGTCGAGGCGCCGCCTCCGCCGCCCACGCCGGCGCCGGCGCCGACGTCCGACGAGATCCTCGAGAAGGCCGGGTACACCCGGATGAACGACGTCGCCGTCCCCAAGGCCTGGGTCGAGAAGTGGGCCGAGGGCTTCGTCCAGATCGGCGTCGGCGAATGGCGCAAGCTCTCCGACTTCGAGGAGGAGCTGATCAAGGAGCACAACCTCGTCAAGATGCGCGGCAAGCTGATGACGCGCGAGCAGGCGGACGCGATCCAGGCCGAGCAGATGGTGCGGCCGCCCTCGAACGCCACCGTGGCGAACGAGTTCACCCAGGCGCTCGACGGCCTCCAGATCGGGCCGCCGATGAACTTCCACGGGATCACGATCTACCCGCTGCTGGCGGCCGCGGCGCCGCCGCCCGCGCCGTTCGCGACGATCCACGCGGCCCTCGGCACGGACAAGCTGGAGATCAGCGACTCGCTGGGCCTCTTCCAGGTCCTGGTGAGGAACGGCACCGACACCGACGTGCTCTTCTTCGAGGGCGACGTCCTCACGGGCGGCCGGTGCGCCCGCGTGGTGTCCGAGAACACGATGGTTCCCAAGGGCCAGACGGGCCGCGTGTCGGTGGTCTGCGTGGAGCCGGGTGTGTGGAAGGGGGCGGCCGACCGGTTCGCCAAGGAGTCGGGCCATTTCGTCGCGCTGCCGACGCTCCGCCGGTCGCTGGTCTGGGAGCAGGGGCAGGGCGCCGCGTGGGCGATCCTGGGGAAGCGGCTCGGGAAGAGCACGGGCCTCCTCGAACTCTACCGCAAGCAGTCCGACGCCATCGCCGAGGTGCGGGCGTACTTCAGCGCGCTGCCCGATCGCGAGGTCACGGCGGTGGGCATGGCGGTCGCGTCGGGCGATTCGCTCGACTTCGTCGAGCTCTTCCCCGACCATGCGATCTTCTCGGCCTACTTCGAGCGGCTGATCGCCGCCTCGGCGCTCGACCTGCTGGAGCGCGGCGACCTGGGGCCCCGCGCCGCGACGCCGTTCCCCAACTCGATGAAGGGCGTGAAGCAGCTCCTCGAAAGCGCGTTCACGAGCGTCTACGACCCGCGCGACGACGGCTTCACGGTGAAGCGGGACGACGCGACGGCCGGGCGCGTGCGGGTGGTCTCCGGGACGGTCCAGCACGCGGTGCTCTACGCGGCCGGCGCGCCCGAGTGGGAGCGGAAGTCCGCCTACACGGTCTCGAAGGACAAGGTGAAGAAGGCGCTCGACGAGTACGAGGCCCGGCTGAAAAACCTGGGCCCCGCGCGGCGGTCGGCCGTCATCCACGAGATGGCGTCGATCAACTCGCCGGACGTCGTGCCCGTCCTGGTCCGCCACCTCTCGGAGACCGACTCGGCGGTCCGCCGCTCGGTGATCCAGGAGCTCGGGGCGAGCGGCGACCCGCGCGCGACGGACCAGCTCCTCGTGCTGCTCCCCCTCGCCGTCCAGGATGCCCCCGTGTTCGTCGAGACCGTGAAAGCGATCGCGAAGCTCGGCAATCCGCGCGCCGCCGATCCGCTGCTCAAGCAGCTCGACGGCGGCGAAGCGGAGCTGTCGGTCGTCCTCATCCAGGGGCTGGCCGACCTGCTCCTCCAGGTGAAGCAGCGCGACGTCCTCGAGCGGGCGACGAACCGCCTGGTGACGCTGTTCGAGGCGAGCGAAGCGGTCTCGAAGGGCGACCTCACGATCAACGACCTCGTGGTGAAGAACATGCGCCCCGTGGACGCGACGGCGGTGATGGAAGCGGTGCGGACCGCGCTCAAGCGTCTCGCGGGGATCGAGTTCAGCGCCGCGAGCGGCGCCCGCAAGTTCTGGAACGACCGCGACGCGCGCGAGCGCTGGATCCAGATCCGGACCACGTCGAAGTGACCGCTAGTTGAGCTTCAGGCCCTTGGTGAAGGTGCGCCACTCCTCCTGGAGCTTTTCGGCCGACGCCTTGAAGACGCCGTCGAAGCATTCCCGGGGCGTCCGGCCGTCGCGCAACAGGTCGAAGTAGCGCTCGATCAGCGGGCGGTGCTTGCCGCCCTCGAACTCGTAGAAGAAGTGGATCATCGACCACGCCTGCGCGTACTTCAGGCCGACGTTTCCGCTGTAGAACTCCCGCGGCGTCTCGTTCATGATCTTGTCGAAGGTGAGGTCGGCCTTCACCTCGATCGCCAGCTGGGCGTAGGGCAGCCGCTCGAGGATCAGCCCCTTCTTCGTCACCTTGCCGTCCCGGATCTCGATCGCGCCCATGTATTCGGCGATGCCTTCGTTGTACCAGAACGGAGGCGTCCGGTTCGTGAGCAGGGTCATGAACTGGTGGACCGCCTCGTGGTAGAGCGTGTGGTTGGTGTCGCCGAGGTCGCCGGCCTTCTCGAAGAGCACGAGCTCGTTGAGGCCGGGCCAGAAGACGCCGAGCGTGTTCTGCCCGCGGTCCTCCGAGAGCAGCTCGAAGTACGTGTAGTAGTTCTCCGCCGTCATGAAGATCGAGACCCGCGGCTTGGTCCCCGGGCGCGGCGGGGAGCCCTTGAACGACGACGCGTAGTGGCGCCAGGCGGCCTCGAGGTTGTCGGCGTACCGCTTGGTCGCCTCCGCGCTGATGTCGGTGGTGACCCGGTAGTGGGCGGTCTCGACCTCGAACCGGCATCCCAGCTCCCTCGGGCCCAGCCGCTGCACCTTGAGCATCCGCTGGACGGTAAGCGCCTGGCTGTCCTGCGGGTCGAGCTTCCGCGCCAGGTCGAGGTCGTCCATGAACGCCTGCATCGACAGGGAGGTGGCGTAGACGCAGCGCGCGCGGACGACGTAGCCGTCGACGTAGTCGGGCCGCGCCTCGAGCGCCTTCCGGATCGCGGCGAGCGCCCCGTCGGGCTCCTGGCGGGCGAGCAGGATCTGGGCCTGGAGAGCCCACGCCTCGTGGAACTCGGGGAAGAGCTCGACCGCCTTCTTGAGGTCGGCGAGCGCGCCGGCGAGGTCCTGGTGGTCCTGCTCGAAGATCGCGCGGACGTGGTAGAGCGACGGCGCGTCCGGATGCTTCTTGATCAGCGCGTCCATCTCGCCCTTCCACTGCTCGGGCGTCTGCTTGTCGGGGATCCCGCCGATGTTCTTCTTGAGCTCCTCGTACTTGTTGTAATCCGGCTGGAGCCGCTCCAGGAAGTAGATGTGGTCGGAGCTGAACGACAGGTTCTCCGACTCGTTCAGGAGCATCATCGCCTTGCGGCGGTTGCGGAACCGCTCGATCTGCTCCAGGTCGGGGTCGAGGGCGCGGCGGACCATCACCTCGGTGTCGCCGATGCGCCGCTCCAGTTCTGCGGGCTGGGCGTCGCCTTCGATCTTCAGCGGCCCCTCGAGCCGGAGCTTGCCCTTCTCGATGCCGAACCCGAACGAGCCCCGCGGGCGCTCCGCCTTGGGATCGACCGGGCCCAGGTCGGCGGCCAGCCCTTCCTGCTTGTTCACCGTGACGGTGAACTTGGGGTAGTTGACGTCGACGACGACGTCGCACGGCTTCGACGGCGTCAGCTTCGCCTTGTCCGATTTCGCGGCGGGCTTGCGCCGGTCCTTCTCCGCCGCCGCGGGATCGATGCGATAGAGCGTCGTGCCCGCGGCGCCGAGCTCGATCTCGAATCCGCCGGCGGGACCGGCGAAGAGATAGAACGTGACCGGGCCGTCGCTGGTCAGCCTCACCGTCGCGTTGACGCTGCCGACGAACGCGACGGGATTCTCGTCGCTGCCGCTCGAGGTTCCGCCGACGAAGTAGACCGCCGCCTTCCGCGGAGCTTCCAGCGCCGCCGACTTGTCCCCGAGGGTGAGGCCGGCGGTGAAGTCCTCGAGCTGCTTCGCGTCGGTGAAGTCCCAGGAGATGAGGAGGTGGCTGTCGCTCGGCCGGCGCGCGGAGCCGCGGAAGCCGCCCTGGCCGCTCGAGAGGCGGTCGAGCACTTCGCTGAACTCGAGGACGCGCGACTCGAATCCCTGCCCCAGTTTCGCCGCCGCCGCGAAGGCGGCCTGCGCCTCCTTCCACCGCCGGCGGGCGACGAAGAAGCGGCCCCGGTCGAACTGGTCCTGCGCCCGCTTCGGATCGAACATCGCGTCCGCCGCGGCCGTGCAGGAAGCGGGCTCGACGGTGTCCCACGTGATGCGCATCTCGCGCCCGCCGACGTCGAGGTCGGCGCCGTGGAACGTCCACGACTTGATCACGACCTCCTTGAGGATCTCCTTCGAGGTGAGGGCGAGCGCGATCTTGCGGCCGCCGAGCCGGGCGCGGGCGGCCTCGGCGATCTGCTCCGCGTCCTTCCGCTCCTGGGCGAGCTCCTTCTTGACCTCGTCGAGCCGCGCCTGGCCTTCCTTCTTCCGTTCGGCCAGCTGCTCCTCGAGCTGCTTCTTCAGGTCGTTCCCCGGCGCGGGCTTCGCGACGTCGACTTTCGGCTCCGGCTTGGGCTCCGGCTTCGGCTCGGGCTTCGGCTCCGATTTGGGCTCCGGTTTGGGCTCGGGCTTCGGCTCCGGTTTGGGCTCCGGTTTGGGCTCGGGCTTCGGTTCGGGTTTAGGCACCGGCTTCGCCGCGACCTTGACGGGTTCCGGCTCGACGGGCGGGGGCTTCTTCGCGGTGTCGGACGGCGGGGGCTTCGAGGATCCGCCCGACATCACGATCGCGACGACGGCGATGACGACCACGGCCGCGACGGCGCCGAGGATCAGGAACAGCTTCGACTTGTTCTTCGCCGGCGCCGGGGCAGGCGCGGGGCGCACGGCGCTGCGCACGGCGGGGCGCGCCGGAGCGCTCGGAGCTGCCGGCCGGGGGGGAGGGCTGGGGGCCTTCGCCGCGGGAGCCGCCGGTGCCGCGCGGCGGACGGGCTTCGGCGCTGCCGGCGCCGCTTCGGCCAGGCGAGGCGCGGCTTGCATCGGCGGATGGGCGCCCGGAGTTTTCTGGTTGATGGCGGCGATGAGTTTCGCGGCGGCGTCGCGCGTCAGGAGGTCCTGGTCCACGGCGACGGAGGCCAGCAGCTTGGTGACGCCGGCGCTTTCGAGCTCGGCCAGCACGTCGCGGCAGGTCATCACCTGCTGGGGAGTGAGGGTCTTGGATTGGATGGCCTGCTTGGCGAACAGCTCGTCGTGTTCTGGCCGCATCGGCCCTCCATTCTACCGATCCCTCCGCCGGAATCGAGCCTTCTTCAACGGCCCCCGTAACTTCCGATCCGATTTTCCTCTTCTTTCTTTGGAACCGGACGCAGGGACCTGCGTCCAAGTTTGCATGATGATGACCAAGACGCTGGGGGCCCGGGTGAAGGAGGGATGGATGGCCGGGCTGCCCCCGCACCCCGAGAACCGGAGAAGGATCTCGGGCGCGTACCTGTCGCTGATCGCGGTCTCCTTCTCCGAGCTCCGGAAGGACCTGGCCCACCTGGTCGAATCGACCTGGGCCGAGCCGGTCCGGCGCCGCGCCGACGAGCTTTCGGTCACCCTGGCCAAGGCGTGCGCCCGGCAGGAGCTGGACGAGCTCGCGGCCGTCGCGCGCGCGCTGGCCAACCTCACGAGGATCTCCCGGGCCAACGCCCTGCCGGTCCTCTCCGCGCTGAACGACAAATTCCAGGACCTGATGCGCACCGCGAACAATCTGCTCGCGGTCGAGACGAAGCGCCAGCAGGCCTGATCCCTACAGCAGCCGGGGCAGGATTTCCCCCGCCTTTCCCTGCAGCACGTAGGTGGCCCGCTCGCTGAGCGGCGTGGGGTCGAGATTGATCTCCACGACGGGCACGCCCCGGTCGAGCGCCGCGTCGGCCATCGACGCCGCGGGCTGCACGAGGCCCGACGTTCCCACGACGAGCATCAGATCGCACGCTTCCACCGCGCGGATCGCCCTCTTGAGCAGGTCGTAGGGGAGCGGTTCGCCGAACCACACCACGTCGGGCCGCAGCAGCCCTTCGCACGGGCAGCGAGGGGGGATCCGCGCCAGCGGCGTCTCCCGGCTGTCGCGCATCTCGCGGCAAGAGAGGCAGCGCGTGCGCCAGAGGTTGCCGTGGATCTCCAGGAGGTTGCGGGATCCGGCCAGCGGGTGGAGGCCGTCGACGTTCTGGGTGATCAGCGTGAGCTCCGGCGCGCGCTTCTCGAGGGTGACGAGCGCGTAGTGGCCGAGGTTGGGCTTCGCGTCGGCGATCTTCTGTCGGCGCCAGTCGTACCACTCCCACACGAGGCGCGGGTCGTTCGAGAACGCCTCGGGCGTAGCCAGGTCTTCGGGCCGGAAGTCGCGCCACAGGCCGCCCGGTCCGCGGAAGGTCGGCACGCCCGACTCCGCCGAGATGCCCGCGCCGGTGAGGACGGCGATCGCCCGGGCCCCTGGGAGGAGCGCGCGGACGGCCTCGACGCTCACGGCAGGCGGCTCTCGAGGATGCGGCCGGCATCGAACTCGATCAGCCGGAGCGCCCGGGCGCCGTCCTCGGGGAAGGCCGCGCGCGGCACGAGGCCGATCAGCTCACCGTTGCGCACCCCGACGCCGAGCGACGCGGCCTCCTTCTCGACGGCGCGGAAGACGTCGAGCAGCCCCGTGCGGGTGTAGTCGCACACGTTGATCGAGACCTGGGCGCACTTCCGGGCGGGGAGCGGGAGCCCGAGGGCCTTGATGCCCGGCAGGCCGCCGTCGCGTTCGCGGATCCGCCGGGCGATCTTCTTGGCGACGGCGACGTCCTCGGTGTCCAGGTCGACGTTGAACGCGATGAGCGGCTGGCGGGCGCCGACGGCGACGCAGCCGGCGGTCGGATGGATCCGGTTCGGCCCGAAGTCGGGCACGCGGGCCGGGTCGGTGCCGATCAGGTCGCGGAGGCCCTCGAACTGCGGGGCGCGGACGTCGGCGAGGTTGCGCCGCTCGGGCCGCGTCGCGGCGGATTCATAGAGAAAGACGGGAAGGGCGAGCTCGGCGCCGATCCGGCTGCCGACGGCCCGCGCGAGGGCGACCGCGTCCGCCATGGTCGCGCCCTGGAGCGGCACGAAGGGAAGGACGTCGATGGCGCCCATGCGGGGGTGGTTTCCCGCGTGCTTCGTGAGGTCGATCCGCTCGACGGCCCGCAGGGCGACGTCGAACGCGGCGGCCTCGACGGCCTTGGGGGATCCCGCGAAGGTCAGGACGCTGCGGTGGTGGTCGGCGTCCATCGTGAGGTCGAGGACGGTCACGCCGCGCGCGCGGGCGGCGGCGGCCAGGGCCTCGCACACCTCGGGCTGCCGGCCCTCGCTGAAGTTCGGAACGCTTTCGATGATCACGCCCCGATCTTAAACACAAAGGCACGACGCCACAAAGAGAAGATAACCCCAGAGACAAGGAGAAGAGTCTTCTCGGTGTCTCGGTGTCTCTGTGGTTTTCTTCTTCGCGTCTTTGTGCAATAATGGGTTTTCTCCATGCACAAGATCTACGGGTTGTTCGGGATGTTCCTGATCATCGGCGCCCTGGCGGGGGCCGACGTGTACGTGCTGACCCGGGCCCAGTCGCTCTCCATGCTGGCCGAGGGCGAGCTCCGCCGGATCGCCGGCGACGTCCTCGAATGGGACCAGATCTCGGCGACGATCGACAACGCCGTGGCGCTCCAGGGGACGGTGACGCTCGAGGGCGTCCGCGGATTCCCCCTCGCGCGGCGGCTGCCGCCCGTGCAGGCCCGGCGCGCGCGGATCCACCTCCGCAGCGGCTACCCCGAGAAGTTCGTCCTGGAGGAGGTCCAGGGGGTCATCTCCGACGAGCTCTTCGAAGAGCTTCTGGGCAAGGAGACCGGCAAGTCGATCCGGGACATCTTCCCCGACCCGGCCCGGCTGCCGACGGTCGCCGTCCACGGCGGCCGGTTCGAGTTCCGGCTCTCGGGGATCTTCCAGGACGGGCTGCCCCAGAGCGTCGCGATCAGCGACCTGACGCTGACGCCGATCGGGGGCTACCGGTATCACATCGAAGCGGAGTTCCGGAGCGAGCTCTACGGCCGCTGGTCCTACCGCGGGGAGGTCGATCTCGACACCGGCGCTCAGCGGCTGGCGCTCGAGAGCGCCGGACTCGTGATCACGCCGGCGCTGCGCGAGCCCCTCATCAAGGACTTCAAGGCGATCTACGACAAGTTTCTGCCGGGCGGCCTGTGCGACCTCCGCATCTCGATCGTCAAGGAGGCGAAGAAGGACGCCGACGTCCGCGTGACGCTCGTCGCGCACGACATGACGTTCACGTACAAGAACTTCCCGTATCCCGCGGACCGGATCAGCGGCGAGATCGATTTCTTCACCGACCGGTTCGTGATCAAGAACATGCGCGGCCATCACGGCGCGTCGACGCTGCGGTTCGACGGCGCGGCGGAGGGCTACGCGTCGGAGTCCGCGTTCTCGTTCCGGATCGAAATCGACGACATGGCGCTCGACGACGCGCTCAAGAGCGCGCTCGATCCGGGGTCGCGCAAGGCGCTCGAGGCCTTCGCGCCGGCGGGGCGGGTGAGCGCCCGGGGCCGCGCGCTGCGGGCGGCGGGCCGGGACGCCAAGGAGCGGATCCCGCTGGACATCTCGTTCAAGGACGTCTCGCTCAACTATAAAGAGTTCCCCTACGAGCTCAAGAACGTCGCGGGGGAGCTCTCGGTGGACGGCGCGCAGATCACGGTCAAGCAGGCGACGATCACCGACGGCACGATGCAGGCGGTGGTGCGCGGGACGATCGGCAACATCTCCAGCGACGCGTCGGTGGACATCTCGATCGACGCGACGCGGCTGCCGCTCGACGCCCGCCTGCGGGCGGCGATCGGCGACGACGCGGGGAAGATCTGGGACATGTTCGCCCCGGGAGGCGAGCTGGACGTCCACTGGAAGCTGTCGAAGGAGCAGGGGAAGGGCGTGGTCCATCGGGCGCACGCCCGGTGCCGGGGGAACACGGCGACGTACAAGGACCTGCCGCTCCCGGCGTCGGAGATCACGGGCGACATCGAGATGGAGCCCGGCCGCTACAAGCTGGAGCATCTGAAGGGCCGGGTGAAGGGCGCCGAGGTCGAGGTCCACGGGACGATCACCGACGGCCAGACCTCGCTGCACGTAGACGGCACCGGGCTGCCGCTCGACGACGAGGTCAAGAACGCCCTGCCGCCCGGGCTGGGCGACTTCCTCAAGCTGATCCGGCTCGGCGGCAACGTCAGCTTCAACTCGAACCTGATCTTCAAGAAGGACGGCCGCCGCCAGGCCGACGTCGTCTGCAAGCTCCTGAAGGGCTACATCGACACGGAGCCGCGGTTCGAAGACCTGGACGGCACGGTCACGCTCACCGGCTACTTCGACAAGGAGCGGCCGGAGATGATCGGCTTCATCAACTGCAACCGGGCGACCGTCGCGGGGAAGCGGATCTCGGACGTGGCCGCGAGCTTCAACACCAGCGGGTCGAAGCTCAACTTCCTCAACCTGAAGGCGACCGCGTACGGCGGGATCCTGTGGGGCCGGTCGTTCTCGCTCGATACGAAGACGAAGGACTTCTACGGCGAGGCGTTCACGCTCGACCGGGTCGACCTGCAGGACTTCGTGCGCGACACCAAGAGCTACTCGACCAAGGTCATGAGCGGCAAGATGTCGCTCGAGGTCAAGGACCTCAAGGGCAACTCGCTGGACTCCTCGCAGATCACGGGCAAGGGCCGCCTGATGATCCGCGACGGCCAGCTCTACGAGGTGCCCGTCTTCCTCAAGCTGTTCACCCTGAACCCCGGCGAGCTGTTCAAGTCGCGGAACCAGTTCGACGCCGGCGTCATCGATTTCGACATCAAGGACCGGAAGATCCTGGTGGACCGGATGGCCTTCACGAGCGAAAGCGTGAGCATCGTCGGCCGGGGCCACGTCACGTTCGACGGCGACCTGAATTTCGTCCTCAAGCCGCGATCCGGTCCGCTGCTCGGGCTGGACTTCTTCGTGCTCCGCTGGGCGGGCGAGCTGCTGAGCTTCCTGCTCGATCCGGTCGTGAGCGTCGAGGTGAAGGGAACCTTCGACAAGCCCGAGTTCAAGTAAAGCTTCAGCATCCAGCATCCAGAATCCAGAATCCAGGGAAGAGGGTCCCGTCCTGCAGCGGGGCGTCCCCCGCGGGGGACGAAGAGGGGAACCGGTTCCTATTCCGAAGCGACTTTCCCGATGCCTCGGGGATCGCTCGCCCCGATCGGCGTGGAGTCCTGGAGCTCGATCGCCTGGACGTCGCCGATGCGGCCGCGGGGGAGGAACGTGTAGCCCAGGGCGGCGAGCGCGTCGCGGACGGGCACCGCGAGGCCCTGCTCGATGAAGATCGGGTCGCTGTCCTTCCGGAGCGGGGGCCACTGGTGGTGGAAGCGGGCGCCGGCGACGGCTTCGGCCAGCGGGACGCCGAAGTCGACGCGGTTGACGATCACCTGGAAGACCGTGGTGAAGATCGTGGGGCCGCCGGGGGTGCCCAGGACGAGCCAGAGGGCGCCGTCGCGGAAGACGAACGTGGGGCACATCGACGACAGCATCCGCTTGCCGGGGGCGATCGCGTTGGCCTCGCGGCCGATGACGCCGAACAGGTTCGGCACGCCGGGCTTGGCGGAGAAGTCGTCCATCTCGTTGTTGAGCAGGAAGCCGGCGCCGCGCACGACGAGGCCGCAGCCGTAGCTGCCGTTGAGAGTCGTGGTGTTGGAGACGGCGTTGCCCCGCTTGTCGACCACCGAGAAGTGGGTCGTCTCCTCGCGCTCCCGGGGCATCGTCCCGTGGGTGATCGACCCGGGATCGGTCCGCCGGTCGGGCGAGAACCCCTTCATGCGCTCCGCGGCGTAGTCCTTGGAAGTGAGGCGCTTCACCGAGACGGCGACGAAATCCGGATCGCCCAGGTGCTCGGTGCGGTCGGCGAAGACGCGCTTCTCGATCTCGGCGACGAGGTGGAGATGGGCGGCGGAGTGGAACCCGAGGGGCTTGATCTCGCGGGGCTCCAGCATGTTGAGGAGCTGCAGGAGGGCGACGCCGCCGGAAGAGGGCGGCGCCATCGAAACGACGCGCAGTCCGCGATACGAGCCCTCGATCGGCTTCCGTTCCTTCGGTTCGTAGCGGGCCAGGTCGTCGGCGGCGATGATTCCGCCGCTCCGCTTCATCTCTTCGACGATCCGCTCGGCGGTCTCGCCGAGGTAGAAGCCGTCGCGACCCCGCTCGGCGATGCGGCGGAGCGTGGCCGACAGCTCCTTCTGGATCAGGAGGCCGCCGGCGGCGCCGCGGAAATAATCGTGGAAGTTGTGCCGCCGCTCGCGCGCGAAGCTGGCGGCGCTCCAGCGGTCGAGGATCCACCCCTCCTCGGCGAGGCGGATCGCGGGCTCGAGGAGCCGCTTCCAGGGCAGGCTTCCGAATCTCCGGTGGGCAAGCCACATGCCGGCGACCGTTCCCGGCACGCCGGCGGCCTTCGCGGTGTCGAGGCTCAGGCCGGGGACGACTTCGCCCGCGGCGTCCAGGTAGAGGTCGCGATGGGCCGCGGCGGGCGCCGTCTCGCGGTAGTCGATCGACGTCTCCCCCGCGGCGGTGTGGACGAGCATGAAGCCGCCGCCGCCCAGGTTGCCGGCATTCGGGAAGGTGACGGCGAGGGCGAACTGGATCGCGATCGCGGCGTCGACCGCGTTGCCGCCGTCGCGCAGCACCGCGGCGCCGGCCTCGGCGGCGTGGGGCTCCGGAGCGGCGACGAGGCCGCGCTCGAGGACCGGACGGGCCGCGGGAGCGGCGCAGGAGACGAGCAGGAGCAGGGCGACGCCGAGGGGGCGCATCGCCGCCCATCCTAGCGGAATTCCGCGTCCGCGCGAGATTTCTTTAAACCCTTCCGCAGGGGCCTGTGTCCCATCCCGTAGAATTGGGCCCCATGAACGCCGAACCGGACCCGCGCGCGGAGGCGGACTGCCTCCGGCGCGCCGCGGAGGGCGACCTCGACGCCATGGAGACGATCTATACGGGATATCGGACGATGGCCTACGCGGTCGGCATGGCGGTGTGCGGGAACGCGAGCGACGCCGACGACGTGGTGCAGGAGACCTTCCTGCGCGCCTTCCGGAGCCTGGGCCAGTGGCGCGGCGAATCGAGCTTCCGGACGTGGCTCTATGCCGTCGCCCTGCGGACCGCGCAGAACTGGCGGTCCCGCTTCGTCCGGCGAAAGGCCGTGCAGGTCGCGGCCGCCGGCGAAGACCGGCCGGCGGCGGAGGCGCAGGAGCAGCATGAAGCGCTGCTCGCGGCGATCCGGGACTTGCCGGAGAAGCAGCGGCTCGTGCTCCTGCTCAAACACCTGCGCGGACTGACGATCCGGGAAATCGCCGACCTCGAGGGGTGCGCGGAAGGAACCGTGAAGGCCAATCTCCATCACGCCGTCACCGCGCTGGCGCGGCGGTTGGGCAAGGGGTTCGAATGAGCCGCCATCCGCTGGAAGTCCTGACGGTCTATGCCTCGGGCGAGCTGTCCGCCGCCGAGACGGCGGAGATCGGGCTCCATCTGGCGGAGTGCGCCTCCTGCCGCTCGGCGCTGGACCGGATCCGCGCGACGCTCGATCTGCTCGGCGGACTGCCGCGGTCGGAAGCGACGTTCCCGGACTTGCTCGCGCGCCGCGCCGCGGAGGAGGCGTGCGACGCGATGTCCGAGGCGCTCACGGTCCACGCCTACGAAGGCGGCGACGACGGCGTCGCCCGGCACGCCGTCGAATGTCTCCGCTGCGCGGATCGGCTGGCCGCGATCCGATCGGTGAGCGGGGCGCTGGACGCCCTTCCTCCGTCGCGGGCAACGTTCGCCGCGCTGCGGGCGCGCCTCCGTCCGTCGCGGCTGCCCTGGATCGCCGCCGCCGCGGCCCTGATCGCCGCCCTGGCGGGCGCGGCGCTCCTGGCGCGACGCGAGCCGCCGCCTCCGGTCGCCGAAGCGAAGGTCCCCCCGGTTCCCTCGCGGGCGGCCGGGATCCTGTCGAGTCTGGACTCGGTCGACGAAGCCTCGCTCCGGACGGCCGCGGCCCGGTTCGACCGGCAGAACGTCCTCGAGGCGCTGGGTCTCGTCGAAGCCATGGACGATCTTTCGGACTCGTTCCGGAGCTATGCGGCGATCCGGATCCTGAGATACCTCGAGACCCCCGCGGCGGAAGACCTGCTGGTGCGCGCGCTGGGAAAGAACGGCGGCCGGGACCGCACGCTGGTCCGGGCTCTGGTGGAGCTTCAGTCCCCGCACGTGGTTCCGTGGCTCGTCGACCGCCTGGGGGATCCGGCGTCCCGCGCGGGAGCGCTGGACGACCTGGGGCGGATCCGCGACCGCTCGACGATCGACGCCCTGGCGAATCACCTCTCCGATCCCCGGGTCGGAGAATTGCTCGCCCGGTTCGAGGCCGGCGACCTGATCCAGGCCTGCGACGGCCATCGCAACGGGCCGCTCTTCGTCCGGATCCCCAGCCCGGCGGTCCAGGTCCATCTCCTGAAGCGGGCGGCGGACGACCCGTCGTTCCGGGCCCGGGTCCTGGCGGCCGCGGCGGACGCGGGCGTTCCGGGAGCGGAGTTCCTGCTGCGCGCCCTGCCGGTCGAGCCGATGGGGGCGGAGGCCCTGTCGGTGCTGAATCTGCTCCCTCACGCGACTCTGGAACGGGCGACGAACCGCGCGCTCGACCGGGACGACCTGGCTTCGGCGGCGGTGTGGATCATCGGGGAGCTGAAGCTCGAGGCGCTCCTGCCGAAGCTGAGGCGGGGCGTTTCTTCCGGACGCTACCGTCCCGAGGAAGCGCTGCCGGTCCTGGCCAAGCTGGGCGACCTGGACACGTTGATTTTCATCGCCCGTCTGCGGGCCAACGAAAAGATGGCGAAGGCCGCGATGGCGGCCCTCGAGAATGCGGATCCGATGCTGCGGTCGGAGGCGATGGCCGCCGCCGCTCCGGCGGAGGAGCGGGCGGTCTTCCCGAAGCCGCCCTCCGCGGCGAAATCGGGCCGCTTCCGTCGCGACAACCCCTGAACTGGAGGACCCCATGAACGTGCGACTCCTGGCGATCGGGCTGGCGATCTCGGTCCTGCCCTGCGGCGCGCCGCCCGCGGTGTCGCAGGAAGCCCCTCTTCCCGAACTGGAGAAGAGAATCACTCTCGAGCATCGGGGAAAGTTCAAGGACTTCGTCGAACGGCTCCGGACCTCTCTCGGGGTCAACATCTTCGTCCATCCGAAGGCGAAGGACGAGGCGGACCTCGACGTCGAGCGGGAGCTGCTGCTCCGGGAAGTCACGGGCGAAAGCGCGCTGCGCTGGGTGACCTGGCTGTACCAGTTGGAGTACGTCGTCCAGGGCGGCGGCGTCGTCATCGGCCGCCCGGGGCGGCTTCGAGCTCCCGTGCTGCGCGGCTACGACGTCCGTCATCTCCTGGCGAATCCCAAGGATTGCGACGGCGCCCACGTCGCCCTGCTCCAGGGGCCGGGCAACACGCCCCAAAGCGTCGGGTTTTCCGTCACGACGAGCGAGGCGGTGGAGAAATCTCTGCCTTCGGAATACTTCATCGACCTCCTCAAGGAAAACATCGCTCCCGGCACCTGGGAAGGGGCCGCGACCGCCGAGTTCAGCCTGGACCGCCGGCTCGTCGTGAACCACACGCTCTCCGTCCATCACGAGCTGCTCCGCTTTCTGGACGCCCTGGGACAGCTGTCTCCGCCGATGGTGACCGTGACGGCGGAAATCTTCGAATCGGACGAGGCCTCGGCTCCCCTCACGCATCCCGGGTCGTCCTCCCAGTTCACGGCGGACGAGCTCGGCGCGGTGCTGAATCAGCTCGCCAGCGCGAAAAAATCGCCCGCCGCGCGGGTGATGCAGTGCAGCGGCACGGCGGGGCAGCGGCTCCATGCGATTCTCATGGACGAATCGGCGACCGTCGAAGGCCTCCATGGGAAGGATCCCGTGGTCGCCACCGGCATCGACGACGTCTCGGTGCTCGACTGCCGGCCGATCCTGGTCGGAGACGGCAAGTACATCTCGATCGAGACCCGGCTGACGATCGGCCAGTCGACCGACCTGGATCCCGTCAAGACCAAGAACGGCGACCTCACCTTCCGGGAGGCGACTCTGACCAAGGTCCGATCGACCTTCCTCATTCCGAACGGCGGGGGAGCCCTCTTCGCGCTTCCGGCCCGGAGCACGTCGGCGAAGAAGGGCCAGCTCTGCCTCCTCCGCGCGTCCTCCGATCCGACACCGCCGCTCCGGCCGCGCGAGATCGTCATGGGCGGAACCCGCCCGGGAGAGGCGGCCCTGGTCGAGCGGCTGAAAAAAGTTCCTCCGGTCTCGGTCGACCTGGAAGACGTCTCCTTCGACGACTTCCTGAAGTGGCTCCGAGGCACCTCGGGCCTGAACGTCGTGGCCGACGAAGCGGCGCGAAGCCACCGGGTGACGGTCCACGGGAAGAACCTGAACCTTCCGTCGATCCTGACGCTCGTCCTCGAGCCCGAAGGTCTGCATCCGATCCTGCGGGACGAGGCCCTGCTCATCGCCACGACGGACCTGGGACGCAAGGAGAAGCATCTCGCGCTGCTGGACGTGCGCGATGTCAGCTACGGCGTGCGGGAGTTCCCCCGGCCCGGCATCGAGGAGGCGAAGCAGCAGTTCACGGGAGAAGATCTGGCCAATCTCATCAAGAATACGGTCGACAAGTCCGCCTGGGAGGAGGCCGACGGCAACTCCATCCAGTACGACCGCGGGATCCTCTTCGTCCGCAACAGCATTCCCATGATCAATCAGGTCCTCCGCTTCGTGGACGACCACCGGCGGTCGCGGCTCCGCACCGTCACCCTTCGCGCGGACACGCTGCTGGTGCCCGCGGCGGCGGCCGAACCGATCCTCCAGCGCGCCGGCGGCGACACCTGCCTGATCGACGAGAAGCAGTACGAAGCGCTGATGCGCGCGGGCAAGTCTCAGGAGCATCTGTCCTGGACCTGCTTCGAGTCGCAGCGGACGGCGATGTCGTGGGAGCGCAGCGTGGGATACCTCCGGGACTGGAATGAGGCCGGGGATTCCCTTTCGGACGCGTATCCCACCCAATCCTACCTGGACGTCCGGCCGACCCTGTCGGAGGACGGTCGGTCCTTCACGCTGGACCTGGAGTACGAAGACCGGCGGCTGACGGACATCAACGCCAAGATGGTCCGGGATCTGCTGCTCCAGACGCCGCTCTCGTCGGGGGTCCAGATGAAGACGCTGCTCCGCGTCCCCGGAGACAGGATGGCGCTCTTCAAGTGGAGCGCGCCGACGAAGGGGCCGGAGCGCCAGGTCCGCCTCCTGATCCTGAAGCCGTCGCTCTGGCAGGAGGGCAAATAGCGGAATCGGCTGCAGGATCGCCCGCCTCCGGTCGATACATAAAACAGATAGAGAGAGCGGAGGAGACATTCCATGGGCGAGACCCCCAAGCATTCCTGCAACCATTGCGGCGGAAACAGCCTCTGGCGCGGGTTCGTCGAAGGCGTGAAGCGCGTCTTCAAGTCCAAGCGTCCCGAGGACCGGCTGATGTACATCGCGGTCGAGAAGGTGGATCAGAACCCCTACCAGCCGCGCGAGTACGTCGTCGAAGAGCCGCTGGAGAGCCTCCGCAAGTCGATCGAGCAGTACGGCGTGATCGTCCCGATCATCGTCAACCGCCAGGGGAGCCGCTTCACCCTTGTGGCCGGCCAGCGCCGCCTGCAGGCCGCCCGGGAGCTCGGCTTCAAGTTCATCCCCGCGATCGTCCGCTCGCTCAATCCGCGCCAGATGATGGAGGTCAGCTACCTGGAGAACCTCCACCGCGAGGAGCTGTCGAAGGTCGACGTGGTCGAGATGTTCGACCGCATCCACCGCAAGTACCCGAAGATCGAGGAGACCGAGATCGCCGAGGCGATGGGCCTCAAGGTCGACGAGCTGCGCCACGCGCGGACGCTGCTCGACCTTCCGATCCCCGTCCTGGAAGCGCTCCGTGCGAACATGATCACCGAGGCCCACGCCAAGGTGGTGAGCGCGATCTCCGATCCGGACGCCCAGCTCGAGGTGATCGAGATGGTGTACAACGAGAAGCTGGGCCTCGAGGAGACCCAGGAGCTCGTGAACCGCATGACCAACAAGGAGGCGTCGTACGTCACGGCCGACCACGCCGCCCACTTCCACGCGCCCACCTGCCCCTACGCCCAGCTGATCCCGGAGGACCGGAAGCTGAAGTTCTACTCGAAGAAGGAAGTGTCGCGGAAGGGCAAGGTGCCGTGCATGCAGTGCCTGTAGGCGGAATCCCGAATCCTGAATCCCGGGAAGAGGGCCTCGCCCTGCAGCGGGGCGGGCGAAGGGGCGCATAGACCATCCCGCTCCGCGTTGGTATAATCCCGCCGCGATGGAGTTTCTCACCGAGTTCACCGTCCAGGAGCTCGAGGCCCGGCTGGTCGAGCTGGGCGTCGAGAAGTGGCGCGCGCGGCCGATCCTCCTCTGGGTCCACCGGCGCCACGCGACGTCGTTCGACGAGATGACGGACCTTTCCCTCGAGCTCCGCGCCGAGCTCGCGAAGCATTTCGGCGTCTACCGCACGAAGATCCAGACGAGCCACGCGAGCCCCGACGGCACGACCAAGCACCTGATCGGCCTCGAGGACGGCGACGTGATCGAGACGGTCCTGATCCCCGAGGAGGACCGGCGGACGGTCTGCGTCTCGACCCAGGTGGGCTGTCCGATCAAGTGCGTCTTCTGCGCCAGCGGGCTCAACGGCCTGAAGCGGAACCTGACGTCGGGCGAGATCGTCGAGCAGGTGCTCTACGCCAAGCGGGGCCTGGGGGACGAGGACCGCCTCTCCAACGTGGTGATCATGGGGATCGGCGAGCCGCTGCTCAACGCGACGGCGCTCATCAAGGCGCTGCGGACCATGAAGGCTTCCTGGGGCATGGGCATCGGCTACAACCGGATCACGCTCTCGACGGTGGGGGTGCTGGGCCAGCTGCCGGAGCTGGTAAAGCAGAACGTCACGCCCAACCTGGCGCTCTCGCTCCACGCGCCCAACGACGCGATCCGCGCCGAGATCGTGCCCACGATGAAGAACGTCAAGCTGATCGACATCATCAAGGCCGGCTACGAGTACAAGCAGGCCACCGGGAAGAACGTCACGTTCGAGTACGTGCTCCTGGAAGGCGTGAACGACGACAAGAAGCACGCCCTCGAGCTGGGGAAGAAGATCGCGGGCACCAAGATGAAGGTGAACGTGATTCCGTTCAACCGGGTCGAGGAGGTGTCGTACCGGGCGCCGTCGCAGGAGAAGATCGACCGGTTCGTGACGGCGCTGGGGAACTGCGGCGTGCCGGTCATGGTGCGCAAGCGCAAGGGCGACGAGGTCGCCGCCGCGTGTGGCCAGCTCCGGGCGAAGTTCACCGCCAAGAAGGCCGAATGCCCAACGAGCTAGCCTACACGCTCGCGGGGTTGATCTCCTACTTCGTGGGCGCGATCCCCGCGGGATACATCGTCGTCAAGCTGAAGACCGGCAAGGACGTCCGCACGATGGGGTCGGGCAACATCGGCGCGACCAACGTGGCGCGCGTCCTCGGGACGGCGTGGTTCGTCCCGGTCTTCCTGTTCGACTTCCTGAAGGGCTTCGCGCCCGTCTTCTGGATGGCGCCGTGGGTCGCGACGCGGTGGCACTGCCCGACCTGCCAGGCGCCGCTGTCGTCGCTGGCGGTCTTCTGCGCGCTGCTGTCGCTGGTGGGCCACCTCTGGCCGATCTACCTCGGCTTCCGCGGAGGCAAGGGCGTGGCGACGGTGGGCGGGATCCTGTTCGCGATGAACTGGGCGGCCGCGCTGATCGCCTGCGCCGTCTGGGTCCTCGTCTTCCTCCCGTTCCGGTACGTGTCGCTCGGGTCGGTGGTCGCGGCGCTCTCGCTCCCCGTGGCCCAGCACTTCACCTGGAATCTCGTGAAGTACCGCTGGGGCGGGGAGACCCCGTGGGTGGTGACGGTCTTCCTGGCCATCGCGGGGCTCCTGGTCATCTGGCGGCACAAGGCGAACCTGAAGCGGCTGTTCGAGGGGACGGAGAAGCGGTTCGGGACGAAGCAGGCATGAAGAAGATCGTCATCCTGGGCGACGGGGCGTGGGGCACGGCGCTGGCGCTGGTGCTGGAGCGGGGGGGACACGGGGTCGCGCTCTGGAGCAAGTTCCCGGAATACGCGGCGCAGATGCGCGAGCGGCGGGAGAACGGGAAGTTCCTCCCGGGCGTGCCGCTGGGGCCGTCGATCGAAGTGGTGTCCGGGTCGCCGCCGGAGGGCGACGTCTACATCGCCGCCGTCCCGACGCAGTTCATCCGGCCGACCTTCCAGGAACTGGGCCCGTCGATGCCGAAGCGGGCGCTGGTCGCGTGCGTGGCCAAGGGCCTCGAGCAGTCGACCGGGAAGCGGCCCTCGGAGATCCTGCGCGAGGTGCTGAAGACGGCGCGGATCGTGGCGCTGAGCGGGCCGAGCCATGCGCCCGAAGTGGCGCGCGGGCTGCCCGCGTCGATCGTCGCGGCCGGCGAGGGGAAGGCGGCGAAGGCGGTCCAGGCGCTCTTCATCGGCAGCTCGGTGCGGGTCTACACGAGCGGCGACATGCTGGGCGTCGAGCTGGGCGGCGCGCTCAAGAACGTCATCGCCCTCGGGGCGGGCCTCTCCGACGGCCTCGGGCTGGGCTACAACGCCAAGGCGGCGCTCCTCACGCGCGGCATCGTCGAGATGGCGCGGCTCGGCGTCGCGATGGGCGCCAAGAAGCAGACGTTCTTCGGGCTTTCGGGGATCGGCGACCTGATCACGACGACCACGTTCCCGACGGGGCGCAACCTGTCGGTCGGCCGCGCGCTGGGCGAGGGCAAGAAGCTCGACGAGATCCTCGGCGGGATGAACTCGGTGGTCGAAGGCGTGTGGACCACCAAGGCCGCGCTCGCGCTGGCCCGGAAGCACAAGGTCGACATGCCGATCACCGAAGAACTGCACAAGATCCTTCATGAAGGGAAATCCGCCAAAGAAGCGCTCAAGGACCTGATGAAGAGGGATCAGCGGAGAGAATAAAGAATAGAGAATAGAGAATGAAGAGAGCCCTGTTCGTGAGTCTCCTCCTGGCAGGATGCGCCGCCCTCCCGGCGGACAAATCCCGGACGGCGCGACAGCTGGACGAGCTCTACCGGCCGCTCCTCGCGCTGGTCGAGGAGTCGCGCGTTTCGTACCTCGACTTCAAGAAGAAGGAAGGGCGCGAGGAACTCCTGCCGACGAACCGGACGCTGACCGACGAGGAGATGAAGCGCTACCTCGAGCACGTCGAGAAGGACATGTTCCCGAGAAACGAGAAGATGTGCGCGCTCATCCGGTCGAAGCGCGACCTCGTCGACGGCCCCGGCCTCCCCGCGAGCTGGAAGGCGCTCCTCGAGCACCAGGACGGCTGGCGCGAAGACCACACCCGGTGGCGCAAGGAAGGAGTCGCCTACCCGTTCCATGCCCGCACGTCCTTCCCGAGGACGCTGGAGAAGGAACTGCGGGCGAGCATCGCCGAACTGGAGAAGCGGGTAACCGGTACACCGTAACCCGTCACCGGGAGTTCCCCCCTGGCGTCCCCCCGGGGGGACGGGAGGGGGCGATCGGATCGCGGGTTACCGGTTACAGAGTACGGGTTACGGTTTCGGCGCGTCCGGCCCGCGCGCCAGCGCCTTCACCATCTCCTCCGGGATCGCCGCGTGGGGCGGCGTGAGGAGGCCCGAGGTGGGGCCGAGCGCCTGGTGGGACGGATGGATCACGCCCGCCGAGATGATGATGCGCATCGCTTCGTCGACCGACAGCGGCAGCGGGATGAGGTCCTCGCGCGGCACGTAGAGCACGAAACCGCTGAACGGCGTCGGCGCGGCGGGGACGAAGACGCAGACCAGGTGCTTCTGGGTCGACTCGTTCAGCGCCTTCATGCCTTCCGACGTGACGAACCCGATGGAGTAGACGCCCTTCATGGGGAAGGGCACCGCGACCGCGGTCTTGAAGTCCTGCTTCTTCTCGTCGCCGAAGAAGAAGTCGGTGAACTGGCGCGCGTAAGGGTAGATCGTGCCGATCAGCGGCACGCGCTTCAGGATCGCCTCGAACCACTGGTAGAGCTTGCGGCCGAAGAAGGTCGCGACGAAGAAGCCGGCGATGAGGGTCAGGACGATGGCGGCGCAGAAGCCCAGGACGGGCGCGCCCCACGTGAAGAGCCACGACCAGTGGGCGCTCGGGGCCCTCGGGTCTTCGCCGGCGAACCGGACGACGAGCCACTTGACGGTCTCGCCGATCGGGACGCCGACGTTGTTGTACAGGAAGCCGACGACGAGGTAGAGCACCGCCGCCGTCAGGACGATCGGCAGGACGGCGAACAGCCCCTTGGAGAAGAACTTTTTCACGTCCCTTCATTTTACAAGAGAGGGACGGGGGCGCGAAAGAGCGAAATTTAGACCGTCGGGAGCTCGAACCCCTTGCGGTATTCGCGGCCCAGGAACTTGTTGGCCTCGGGGTCGTCGAAGGTCTCGGTCTTCGGGTCGAACCGGATCTTCTTTCCGGTCCTCCAGGCGATGTTGCCGGCGTGGCACATGACGCTGGAGACGTGGCCCCGAGAAGAGCTTCTCCGTGTCTCTGTGGTGAATCTCTCCGGCGGTCAGGGCGCGGCGGGCTTTCTGCGAAGCGCGAGGAGGAGGGGAACCGCGAGCGAGAGGCCCCAGACGGCGACGAGACCCCAGAGCTCGATCCGGGCGGCGGAGAGGAGGGCCTCGCGCGGATGCTCGTCGAGGATCACCATGGGCGCGCGGGGCTGCGAGGTCAGGCCGTTGCCCTCGATCATGTTGCGGTAGGTCGCGTCCGAGATCAGGCGGTAGCCGCCGCGGACGGGCTTCGTCCAGTCGTCGGGGAAGGCCTTGCCCTGAAACTCGCCGACGGCCCAGAGGGGGACGGGATCGAATTCCTTCCATCCCTCGGGAACGACGGGGGCGGCGTGGTAGAAGCCCGCCGCGAGCATTCTCCGGCTGACTTGTCGGGTCGATCGGTATCGCTTGAGGACGTTGCCGTCGGAGAAATGGAAGACGTCGCTGGTCTCGTAGGCAGGCTGGCCGGCCTCCGCCACGGAGATGGCGGGCGTTTCCCGCAGGGTCACGAGCCGGGGCAGCAGGCCGCCGAGGATGCCGTAGAGACAGGAATAGAGGGCGAAGAGGAGGAAGGGGAGGAAGAAGCGCCCGGAGTCTCCGAGCTTCCATTTCGCCAGCACGCCCCCCGCCGCGGCGAGGGCGGCGAGGCAGAGCAGCCACCCCAGGAACATGCCGCCGCCGGTCCGGTAGGGCGTCATCAGCCCGTTGATTCCAACGACCGCCGCGCTCCCGGCGAGGAGGAAGAGCAGCGTCCCCGGCAGCGTCCTTCCCAGGCTCATCCCTTGATGCACCCGATGGGGCGGAGGCGCGCGACCTTGTCGGTGACGCCGGCCCGCTCCATGACGTCCACGACGAGCGACGCGTCCTTGTAGGCTTCCGGCATTTCCTCGGCGATCGAGTCGCGGCCGTGGGCCATGACGATGACGCCGCGGTCCTCCTCCATCTCCTTGAAGAGGTTTCGGCCCTGGGTGCGGCGCTTCATCTCATTGCGCGAATGGGCGCGGCCGGCGCCGTGGCAGGTGGAGCCGAACGTCTCGCGCATCGAGCCTTCGCGGCCGACGAGCAGGAAGCTCGCGCGGCCCATGTCGCCCGGGATGAACGTGGGCTGGCCGAGCTCGCGGTACGCGGCGGGGAGGAGCGGATGGCCGGGGCCGAACGCGCGGGTGGCGCCCTTGCGGTGGACGCAGAGCCGGCGTCCGCCGTGCTCCTCGAACTTCGCGATGTTGTGGCAGACGTCGTAGATGAGCCGCGCCTGGAGCGACTCCTCCGAGACCGCGAGCGTGCGGGCGAACACCTGCCGGGTGAGGGCGGTCATGACCTGCCGGTTGACCCACGCGTAGTTGGCCGCGCAGCCCATCGCGGCGAGGTAGCGCTTCGCCTCGGGCGACCGGAGCGGCGCGCAGCAGAGCTGGCGGTCGGCGAGTTCGATGCCATAGTCGCGGCTCGCCTTCATCATGGTCTTGAGGAAGTCGTCGCACACCTGGTAGCCGAAGCCGCGCGAGCCCGAATGGATCGAGAAGCAGACCGTGCCGACCTCGAGCCCGAAGTGGGCGGCGACGTCCTTGCGGTAGATCTCGTCGACGACCTGGATCTCGAGGAAGTGGTTGCCGCTGCCGAGGGTGCCGATCTGGGGCATGCCGCGCGAGAAGGCGCGCTCGCTCGCGGCCTTCGGATCGGCGCCGGGATAGAGTCCGCCGTCCTCGATGTGGTCGAGGTCGTCGGGCGTGCCGTAACCGTGGTAGACCGCCCACTTCGCGCCCTGGGTGACGACCGCGGCCGCGTCGTCGCCGCGCGGGGCCTTGATGGCGCCCTCGCTGCCGACGCCGGCGGGGATGGCGCGGAAGAGGTTCTTCACGAGCTCGCGGAGCTTCGGCTGGACGTCGGCGCGCGTGAGGCTCGTCCGGATGATGCGGACGCCGCAGTTGATGTCGTAGCCCACGCCGCCGGGCGAGATGACGCCTTCCTCCTCCTCGAACGCGGCGACGCCGCCGATGGGGAAGCCGTAGCCCCAGTGGAAGTCGGGCATGGCGAGGGCGTAGCCCACGATGCCGGGGAGGTGGGCGACGTTGCGGACCTGCTGGATCGCCTCGTCGGCCTTCTGCGATTCCATGAGCTCCCGCGTGGCGTAGACCCGTCCGGGGACGCGCATGGCGCCGGTTTTCGGGATTTCGTAGAGGTACGGGGCGATCTGCTTCAGCTCAGCCATGAGCCGATTTCACCACAAAGGCACAAAGGACACAAAGAAAGAACCGGAAGGCGCACCGGAGGTTCGGCCGAATCGACGCCTCCTGCGACTTTGTGTCCTTTGTGCCTTTGTGGTGCGCTTCACACGTCGAAGATGACGCGGCCGCGCCATCCGGGCCCCTCGCGGACGACTTCGAGCTGGTGGTAGGTCACCGCCTTGAGCTCGGTGTGGAGCGGATGGCGGGCGGCGTCGTAGGGCTCCCACGCGGCGTCGACGGCGCCCGGTTTCGGCGCGAACGCGACGTACATGCGATGGTCGGCCGAGAACCGGTAGAGGAGCTCGGACAGAAAGTCGCGCAGCTCCTCGGCGGGGTCGGCGCCGGCGACGGGAAAGGGGTCGCTGCCCGAGGGCGCCGGGGAGGGCGCCTCGGCCAGGATCTCGAACATCGCCCGGGCGCACTCGGCGAAGAGCGCCTCCAGGGTCGGAGCGCGGGCGACGACCCCGATGTCGCCCGTGTGGTCGATGAGCTCGTACGCCATGGCGCGGATTGTACCATGCCCGAGGTTCCGCGTTCTTCGGACTCGTTTTGCTTGACCGGCCGCCGGGGTTGGCCTATAGATAGCCGCTCGAATCTTCCGGAGGAGTCCTCATGCACTCGAAAGCCATCGGCGAAGCCGCGGGCGCGGTCTGGAAAATCCTGGGCGCCAAGGGCCGCATCGCGCTGACGACGCTTCCGAAGCTGCTCGACCGGGACAACATGGTCGTCCAGCAGGGCGTCGGCTGGCTCGCGCGCGAGCACAAGGTGGAGTTCGAGAAGGAGGGCCGCGCCCTCTACGTCAAGCTGACTTCCCACGAAGCCGACGTCTACAAGAAGCACCCGTCGAAGTAGGCGCGCTCCCACCACCAAGGCACAAAGCCCACAAAGGGCCGCTTCGTGTCCTTCGTGGCTTTGTGGTGAAAACCGCTCCGGCTGAGTAAGATCATTCCGTGCGCACGATCGTCCTCGACGGGGAGAGCCTCGGGTTCGCCGACCTGCGGGCGCTCTCGCGCGACTTCCTCCAGCGCGAGATCCGGCTGAAGGCCGCGCCCGCGGCGCTGCGGCGCGTGAAGAAGTCCCGCGACGTGGTGGAGCGGGCGATCCGCGAGGGCCGCGTCGTCTACGGGATCAACACCGGGTTCGGGAAGCTTTCCGACACGCGCATCGATCCGAAGCAGCTCGAGGAGCTGCAGGAGAAGCTGCTCCTCTCCCACAGCGCGGGGATGGGGATCCCGATCCACGAGGTCGGCGTCATGATCGCGCTGCGGGCCAACGCGCTGCTGATCGGCTACTCGGGCGTGACACCGGGCCTGGTGCGCCACCTGATCGAACTCTACAACCGCGGCGTGATCCCCGTGATCCTCGAGCAGGGGTCGGTGGGGGCGAGCGGGGATCTCGCGCCGCTCGCGCAGCTGGGCGCGGCGATGCTCGGCCACGGCGAGGCGTTCCTCGGCACGAAGAAGTATTCCGCGGCGGCGGCGCTGCGGCGGGCGCGTCTGGCGCCCTACCGGTTCCGTCCGAAGGAGGCGCTCTCGCTCATCAACGGCACGCCGTTCACGGCGGCGCTGCTCGCGCGGGTCCTGGCCGACGCGGAGGAGCTGTTCAAGCTGGCCGACATCGCGGGCGCGATGAGCCTCGAGGCGCTGAAGGGCAGCCTCAAGCCGTTCGATCCGCGGTTCCACAAGCACCGGCCCCATCCGGGCCAGCTGGCCACCGCCCACAACATCCGCGCGCTGCTCCTGCGCAGCGAGGTGCTCGAATCGCACCGCCAGTGCCAGAAGGTGCAGGACGCGTACTCGCTCCGCTGCATCCCGCAGGTCCACGGCGCGGCGCGGGACGTGTGGAGCTTCGCGCGCGACATCCTCGTCCGCGAGGCGAACTCCGTCACCGACAACCCGCTGGTGTTCGAGAACGGCGACATCCTCTCGGGCGGGAACTTCCACGGGCAGTCGCTCGCCCAGGCGGCGGACTTCCTGACGACCTCGCTCGTCTCGCTCGCCAACATTTCGGAGCGGCGCATCGACCGGATGACGAACCCCGAGATGAGCGAGCTTCCGGCGTTCCTGGTGACGGAGAGCGGGCTCAACTCCGGCTACATGATGGTCCAGGTCGCCGCCGCGGCGATCGCGGCGGAGTGCCGCGCGGAGGCGTCGCCGGCGAGCGTCCATTCGATCCCGACCGGCGCGTCGAAGGAGGACCACGTCCCGATGTCTCCGATCGCGGTCCGTAAGTGCCGCCGGGTGCTCGACAACGTCCGCAAGGTCGTCGGCCTGGAGCTGCTCTGTGCGGCGCAGGGGCTCGACTTCCTCCGGCCGCTCCAGCCGGGGCACGGCGTCCGGGCGGCGCACGACCGCCTCCGCCGCGACATCCCCTCCCTGAAGGGCGACCGTTACCTGAGGCCGGAGCTCGACCGGGTCACGTCGGTCTATTCGAAGCTGCCGGAGGAGATCCTCCGCGCGGTGGAGAAGGCGATCGGGCCGCTGTTCTGACCGTCGTTACCGGTTGACGCGCGCCCGGACGAACACCGCCAGCTCCTCCAGGTCCTCGCCCGAGCCGACGGTCTCCATCGCGGCCAGGCTCCAGCGGTCCTTCGAACAGCGGACCGTCGCCGTCCACTTGTGGACGCGAGCCGTGGCGGTCTGGAGCGCGCCGGCCGCCGCCTCGAGCGCGTCCGAGTCCTTCAGCTCGCCGGAGGACATCCCGGCGCGGAGCTCCACCGCGACGGTTCCGCCGGCCGCGTCGGCCCGGGACCGCACGTCGATGCCGAACCCGGTGAGGAAATTGTCGATGATCGGATCCATGATGGAAACGAGCGTGGACACCTGCGGTTCGTAGTCGCCGACATAAGCCTCCTGCCGGGAGCGCAGCGCGTGGACGCGCTGCTCCGAGAACCCGGTGACCTCGGCGCGGTCGACCAGACGGACGCGGGCGCGGCGAGCGGCCTCCTCGAGCAGCCGCTCGAAGGGCGCGGCCTCGGCGAGATATCCTCCCGGAGCGAGCGCGGGAATGTCCTTCTCCCATTCGGCGCGGGCGCCCTTGCGGAAGCCGACGACCACCACCTCGGTGGTGATCGTCTGCAGCCGGGAGGAAATCAGCGAGCCGAGGAACTTCTCCACGTCGGCAAGCACCTCGGGCTTGTGCCGCACGAGCATCAGTCCCCCGCGGAGGCCGACGATGGCGGCGGTCTTGTCGGTCCACGAGCCGGGGGCGACGCGCGCCCGGAGGAGGTCCGCGGCCTCCTCGAGGCCCATGTACTGCCGGGGCTCGTCGAGCGTGAAGGTCGCGCCCGTGAGCGGCCCCCCGCCTCCCTTCTGGGGCGAGACGAGATCGAGCGACGGGCCGGCCCAGTCCTGCACGCCCCGCGTGAGCGCCGAAACGTCGAAGATCCGGACCGACGTCGGGGCAGCCGCGGGCTTCTCGTCGACCGCCAGGACGGAGGGCGTGAGGAGGAACAGATGATCGCGACCCTTGCGGAGCACGGAGGCCACGACGGCGGTCTCGCGCTCCCGGACGGCGACCATCGTGCGGATCCGGTCGTGCTGCACCTTGGGCAGCTGGACTTTCTGGTCGAGCACGACGCGGGTCCATCCCTTCGGAGCCGCGGGCGCCTTGCCGGCCTCGGCCTCGACGCCGCCTCCCGTCATGAGATCCTTCGGGATGCGGAGGCGCCGTTCGTCCATCGCCTCGAACTCCACCGCGTCGAGCCGGGCGTCGAGCGTGACGGCGCCGCCGGGTTCCAGGAACGGACGGACGTCGACGCTGGGCCCGGTCGACAGCACGTTCACGACGGGATCGAGCGTGCCTTCTCCGGTGGCGATCTGGACGTCGAAGTCCTGGACGTACTTGCGCTTGACGAGCTCCTGGAGCGAGACCCGCTGCCCGGGACGGGCGGTGAGGCGCATCGTCCGGATCACTTCCGCGGACTTGCCTTCGCGGGCGGTTTCGAGCAGCCGCCGGAGCTGATCGGCCGACAGCGCGCCGGGCCGTCCGGGGTCTCCGGCGGCGCGGATGCGGGCCAGGACCGGCGGGTCGACGGCGACGACGACCGCATCGAGGACGATCACCCGGTCGGCGACCCGGCGCCACTCCTCGACGAAGCGGCCGACCCTCGCCTGAACCGACCGGCGATGGGTGACCGTCAGGATCCCGTTCCGACTCTGGGCCGACAGGGTTCCATTCCCCCAGCTGTCGGGCTCGAAATTCTCCCGGATCTGATCCGCGATCTCTCCGCCGTCGGGAAGGTCCCTGCCGGCCGCGACGACGGTGCCGACCGCGTCCATCACGATTCCCACCGGCTCGCCCGGCGTGTCCTCCGCCTCATGCGCGAGGAACACGACGTCGTAGTCGCGGGTTTCGACGGGGTCGTCCTGGAGGGGCGCGAACGAGCACGAGGCGGCCGCGAGGAGGAGCAGAGCACGGGCCATGGCGCACCTCCGGAACAGGTCCGTCACGAAATCAGGCGCAGCTCGGCGTCGATGTCGACCGGCGGAAGCTGGAGGCTTCCGCGGACGAACTGGTTTTCCCGTGCGAGCGAGCGGTTGAGGGCGTCGACGGCCTCGGCGAGGCGGACGAGCCGGTTGCGGCAGGCCAGGCGCCGCCAGTCGAGGTCGCGGCTGCGGTCTTCCCGGAGCACGCGGATCTCGTCGCGGATCGCCTCGATTTCCTTTCGCCGTTCGACAAATTCCGGAACGATCTTGTGGTCGGCGAGGATCTTGAACGCGAGGCGCCGGTCGGCGGGGACGTAGGGGTTTTCGGAGAGGTCGATCGGGGCGCCGGCGCCCGGAAGGCGGTCGAAGGCGCCCGCGCGGGCGGCTTCCTCCAGTTTCCGTTCGACGAACATCCACATGCCGACAGCATACCCGCCCGTTCGATCTTTTTCAGCCCGATCGCGCCGATCGTGTACGGAAAACGGCGGTTGGGCCGTATAATACACAAGAACCATGGGCGTCCCGCGCGAAGATCTGCTCCTGATGATGCGCGCCTTGAAGCGGGGATTCGCCGATCCGAAGGCGATCCGCAAGGCGTTGGATCGTCAAGTCTCCAAACCGATCTCCTTTCTCGAGGCGCTCCATCTTCCGGCGGCGCAGGTGGAGGCGCTGAAGGCCGACACGACCCCGCCGGATCCCCTGCAGGACCGCCCGCTCCTCGACGCCCTCCAGAAGGTCCTGGTCGAGGCCGAGCAGATGTCCTCCGCGGAATTGGAGAAGTTCGCGGCGTCGCTGTCGCGGCCGACCCAGCGCCATTTCGGGCCGCTCTCCGTCCCGCAGGAGTTCGACGGCTTCACGCTCCAGTGGGAGCTCGCGCGCCGCGAGCGCGGGGTGGTCTACCGGGCGAAGGACAAGGACGGCCGCGACACGGCCGTGAAGGTGTTCCGCAAGGAGGTCGAGGCGGGGGCCGGGCTGCCGCGCGTGGAGGGCCACGCCTACGCGGTCTCCGAATTCGTCGACGGCGAGTCGCTCGAGGCCAAGCGACCGTCCGCCCGTCGCGGCGCGTACGCGATCTGGAAGGCGGCGGAGCTGCTGCGCGACCGGGTTCACGGCGCGCTCTCACCCGCGCGCATCCTGATCAAGAAGGACGACTCCGTCGCGGTGCTCGGATTCGAGTCCGCGGCTTCGGTCCCGCTCTCGGTGCGCGCGAAGGCGTACTCGGGAGCGTCGGACGTCCATGCGCTGGGCGCGATCCTCTACGACGTCATCGTGAGCTCGCCGCCCGCGGGCGAGACGTCGCCGAAGGCGCGCGTCCGGGACACCGACGAGAACCTCGACCGGATCGTCTCGTGCGCGCTCTCCGGCGGATATCCTTCGACGGGCGCGCTGGCGGACGACCTCGGCCACTACTTCAAGGGCGAGCCGATCACGGGCCGCAAGGCGCCGGTCGAGACGTCCGCGGCGGGGAAGTCGTCGCGCGTCTGGATCGCGGTGGCCGCCGCGGTGCCGGTCGTCGCGCTGGCCGTCTGGCTCCTGATGCCGAAGGCGAAGCCGCCGGAGCCGGTGCCCGAGCCGGTGGCGGCGGAGGAGAAGCCCGCGCCGAAGGCGGTCGTTCCCGAGAAGCCGAAGGAGACCGCGAAGACGCCGCCGAAGGTGGTGCCGCCGCTCAAGCCGCTGGACGCCGACGAGGAGCAGAAGCTTTACGACCAGTGCGTCGAGGCGCAGGCGAAGGGCGACACCGACAAGGTGATCGCGACGGCCAACGAGGCGATCGCGCGGGGGACGAAGCGGGACTGGCCGTACTACCAGCTCTCGAATCTCTTCCTCGCGAAGAACGAGCTCGACAAGGCGCTCCAGTACGTGTCGCGCGCGCTCGAGATCGCGCCGGAGAATCGCGACTATCTGGAGCTGCGGGCCCAGACGTACGTGTTCCGGGGCGAGTCGAAGAAGGCGATGGCCGACCTCGACGCCCTCTACGGCAAGAAAGTATCGGACCTGACGCGGCAGATCATCCAGCTGGGCAAGCAGTCGGAGGCGGATCCGAAGGACGCCCGTCCGCGGTTCCTGCGGGGCGTGTTCTACCTGATGAAGCGCCACCACGAGACGGCGGCCACGGACTTCACGGCGGCGATCGAAGGCGGGTTTCCGCGGGCGCTCGCCTGGCGGGCGCTGGCGTTCCGCGGGGCCGACGACATTTCGCGCGCGGCGCAGGACGGCCGTGCCTATCTCCAGCAGTTCCCGAACGACTTCGCGAGCGAGGAAGTGAGGGCGCTGCTCAAGGAGATCGGGGCGAACTAGCAGCAGCCAGAATCCAGCATCCAGAATCCAGGATGTGAATCCCTATCCCAAGTCCGGCGTCGGGCCCTCTCCCTGTTCGGGAGCGACGGGCGGAAGAGCGTCCGCCGGCGCGGGCGTCTCGGCGACCTTGGGTTTCCGGGGGCGGCGGACTTTCAGGGGCGGCGGCTCCGAGGACGTCGCCGCCGGGGGCACCGGCTCCTCGGACGTCGCCGGTGAAGAGAACTCGGCGGCAGCGGCCGCCTCGACCGGGGGGGCCGCGGGGACCGAGCGTCCGAAGGGCTTCTCGACGACGGCCGTCTCGGACGGGACGGCGGTTTCGAGGACGAGGGGCGCCGGGGGCGCGTCGACGGCCTGGACCCGGATGTCGCCGTAGTCGGTCTCCTGCTCGACGGTGACCTTCTGGATCTTGGCGAGCTGGAGGAGGGCGAGGAAGGTGCCGAGGATCGACGTGCGGTCGGGCGATTCGCCGAGGAGCTCGCGGAGGCTGGTGGTCTTGCGGTCGACGAGGGTGTTGAGGATCTTGTCGATGAAGACCTCGAGGGGCACGTCGCGGTAGAGGATCGACATCATCGCGTCGAGGCGGGTGCCCTTGAGCGCCTTGGAATAGAGGAGCACGAGGTCCCAGAGCTCGAGGTTGCGGAGCGGCTCCTGCTCGGTCTCGCCCTCCAGCTTGATGTGGGGGCGGCCGAACTTCTGGGCCCGCTCGGTCATCATCAGGTCGAGCGTCCGGGCGCGGTCCTTGAACCGCTTGTAGTCGAGCAGCTTCTTGATGAGCTCGAGGGAGGCGTCGCCCTCTTCCTCCTCCTCCTCGCCTTCGGCACCCGGGGTCAGCTCGGGGGGCGCGATGGTGCGCGACTTGATGAGGAGCAGCTGGGAAGCCAGCGCGAGGAAGTTGCCGGAGAGATCGATGTCGCGCCGCTCCATGGCCGAGAGGAACCCGATGTACTGCTCGCAGGCGCGGGCGAGCGCGATGGCGGTGATGTCGACCTCGGTCTCCTTCACCAGGTGGAGGAGGAGATCGAGCGGTCCGTAGTAATTGTCGAGTTTGACCTTGTACTCCGCGACCTCGGGCATGCCCTCTCTCCGTAACCGGTACCCCGTAACCGGCACCCCCCCTCACCGGTCAGCCAGAGTATAGCTCGAATCAGGTGGTTTTGAAGACCGCTTTGCGAACTTCCTTCATCGTGGCCTTGGCGACCGCGCGGGCCCGCTCGGTGCCCCGGGCGAGGATCGCGTCGAGCTTGCCGGACTCGGAGATCAGGGCCTTGCGGCGCTCCTGGATGGGGCGGAGCCAGTCGAGCATCTTCGTCGCGAGCTCCGCCTTGCACTCGACGCAGCCGATCTTGGCGCCGCTGCAGTCGGCTTCGATCTGCTTGTGGCGCTCGGCGGTGTTGAGCATGCCGTGGAACGCGAAGACGTTGCAGACGTGCGGGTTGCCGGGGTCGCTGCGCTTCTTGCGGTTGGGGTCGGTGAACATGCCTTTGACCTTTTTCTCGACCGAGACGAGGTCCTCGGAAAGGTCGATGGTGTTCCCCTTGCTCTTGGCCATCCGGGTATTGTCGAGTCCCATGAGGCGCGGGGTCTGGGTGAGCTTGCCGGCAGGCTCGGGGAAGACCCCTTCGCCGTAGTGCGAGGCGAACTTGCGGACGATTTCGCGGGCGAGCTCGAGATGAGGGAGCTGGTCCTCTCCGACGGGAACCACGTTTCCTTTATAGAGAAGGATGTCGGCCGCCTGGAGGACGGGGTAGCCGAGGAAGGCGTAGTTGCCGACCTTCTCGGGATTCTGCTCGCGGGCCTCCTTATAGGTAGGGACGCGCTCCAGCCACCCCAGGGGGGTGAGGCAGGAGAGGATCATGTTCAGCTCGAGATGCTCGGGGATGTCGGACTGGACGAAGATGCAGGACTTCTCGGGGTCGACGCCGCAGGCGATCCAGTCGGCGGCGATCTCCCGGACGTTTCTCGGGATGGCGGCCGCGTTCTCCCATTCGCTGGTGAGGGCGTGCCAGTCGGCGATCATGAAGAAGCAGTCGAACTCGTCCTGGAGGGCGATCCAGTTCTGGAGGACGCCGAAGTAATGGCCGAGGTGGAGCTTGCCGGTGGGCCGCATGCCCGAGAGGATGCGTTTCTTCATGGGAGCTAGAGCCTACTGTCGGCGGGTCCGGACTGCAAGAGGTTGTCCGCGGAGGCGCCAGCGGGTATCTTCGCGCCCATGAAAGCGGCGCTGCTCGACCTGCTCTACCCGCGCGAATGCGCGTCGTGCGGCGCCCGGATCGCGGAGCCGGACCGTCTGGCGTTCTGCGCGGGGTGCGAGACGCGGCTCGAATGGATCGCGCCGCCCGCGTGTCCGAGGTGCGGGGCGGCGGCCTCGCGCGGGCCGTGCGGGGAGTGCGCGGGGCGCGAGTTCCGGTTCGCCGGCGCGACGGCGCTGGGCAAGTACGAGGGCCGCCTCCGCGACTTCTTGCTCGCGCTCAAGTTCCGCGGCAGCCGGTACCTGGCGGACGAGTTCGGCCGCCGGCTCGCGGCCCGGATCGCGCGGAAGTTCGACCTCGTGGTCCCGGTCCCGATGTCGCGCTGGAAGCTGCTCTTCCGCGGCTACAACGCGGCGGCGCTCGTCGCGGAGCGGACGGCGAGCCGCGCGGGGCTGCCGTTCTCGTCGCGGGCGCTGCGGAAGATCCGGCGGACGAAGCCTCAGGCGGAGCTGGAGCGCGACGAGCGGCTGGTCAACCCGCAGGGCGCGTACCGGGCGTCGGGGGTCCGCGGCGTGGTGCTGCTGGTGGACGACGTCCTGACGACGGGGGCGACGGCGAACGCCTGCACCGAGGCGCTCCGGGCCGCCGGCGCGGCGGAGGTCCACGTCGCGGTCGTCGCCCGCTAGGACGAAAATCGAAAGCCGAAAACCGAAAATCGGGAAGAGGGTCCTCCTCCGCCCCGCGGGCGTCGGAGGACCGGGGGCTTGTCCCCCCCTTTGGGATCGGGGACGCGGGGCGGCCCGCAATCGGCCGATTTTCGATTTTCGGTTTTCGATTTTCGAAAATAGGCCGATAAGTCTTCCGGTCCGCTGAAGGGGGATTAGGGATGAAGCTGCTTCCGTTCCTGGCTGCCGCTCTGATGGTTCCCGCCGCCGCGCTGGGCGCGCCGCCGGCCGGGTCGGACGAGATCCGCGCGATCTGGGTGACGCGGTTCGAGTACCAGACCGAGGCGGACGTGAAGGCGATCGTCGCCAACTGCGCGGCGCTCGGCTTCAACACGATCCTCTTCCAGGTGCGCGGCCAGGCGGACGCCTACTACCGGTCCTCGATCGAGCCGTGGGCGGAGCGGCTGGGCGGGCGCGATCCCGGCTTCGATCCGCTCGAGACGGCCTGCCGCGAGTCGAAGCGGCTGGGAATCTCGCTCCACGCGTGGGTGAACATGATGCCCGCGTGGCGCGGCAAGGTCCCGCCGGCCGACCGGAACCACGTCTGCTATCGGCATCCCGACTGGATCGTGACGGGGCGGGACGGCCGGCGGCAGACGTTCAACGACCACTACGTCTGCCTGAACCCCTGCCTGCCCGAGGTGCGAGAGTACATCGTCTCGGTGCTGCGCGACCTGGCGGAGCGGTATCCGATCGACGGGCTCCATCTCGACTACATCCGGTTCATCGAGGGCGACTGGTCGTACGACGCGAAGACGCTCGCGCTGTTCGGAGACTCGCCCGACGCGAATCCCGAGGGGTGGACGCAGTTCCGGCGCGGGGCGGTGACGGAGCTGGTCCAGGCGACGCGGCGGATGCTGCGGGACATGCGGCCCAACGCGATGCTCACGGCGGCGGTGTTCCCGTCGGCGAAGTCGCGCCAGCGGGTGCTCCAGGACGCCGAGGGCTGGGCGCGCCGCAGCCTGATCGACGCGGTCTTCCCGATGACGTACGACGACTCGGACGCCGCCTATCGCGACGTGATCGACGAGGGCTACGGCCTGTTCCGGGGCCGGGCGGCGTGCGTCCCGGGCGTCGGCGCGTACAAGCACAAGACGGCGGATCAGACCGTCCGGCAGATGGCCATGTGCCGCTCCGGCTTCGCCGTGTTCAGCTACTCCAGCCTCTACGTCTCTCCGGACGAGACGCGCCGGGAGAACGAGAAGCTCTGCCGGTCGCGGCGGGACGCGGTGCGCCGGTTCCTGGCGCGCTGACGTTTTCCGGTGACCGTCCGGGGTCCCCGCTCGTCTGGATAAGAGATGGGGGAGTTCGACGAGTTCTTCGGCGCCCACGCCGGGCCGGTCTGGAACTATCTCCGGCGCCTCACCGGCGACCGGGAGCGGTCGGCCGATCTCTTCCAGCGGATCTTCCTGAAGGCCTGGACCCACTTCTCCGCGCGGACCGGGACGAACGACCGGGCGTGGATCTTCACCATCGCGGTGAACGAGGCGCGCGACGAGATGCGGCGCCGGCGGCGCGACCCGGTGCGACCCACGGACCCGGAGGAGCTGCGGACGCGGGCGGCGGCGCCGGGCCTGGCGCCGGAGGACCGGGAGCTGGTGGGCGAGGTGATGCGGGGGCTCGAGGAACTGCCGGCGCACCAGCGGGAAATCTTCCTGCTCGTGCGGTACCACGGGTTCACGTTCGCGGAGGCGGCGGCGCTGTCGGGCGTGGGGCTCTCGGCCGCGAAGATGGCGGTGGCGCGGGCCCACGAGAAGCTGGTGCGGGTGCTGGCGGGACGGCTCCATCTGGGATCCCTTCTATGAACTGCGACGACTATCGGGAACGGGTGACGGTCCATCTGGCGGAAGGCGCCGACGGGCCGGGCGATCACGGGGCGTCGTGCCCCGAGTGCGCGCGGTACGCGGAGCGGGCGCGCGCGGCGTGGGAGGCGGCCGGACGGTGGAGCGAGGCGCCGGTTCCTCCCGCGGTGCTTCAGCAATTCCAATCGAGCCGCCGTCCGCGACGGGCCGACCTTACCCTACTCCGACCGGGTCCTCTCGCGGCGGCGGCCATTCTTCTGGTGGGCGCGATCTTCCTCTTCCTGCGGCCGGGCAAGGCGGGGACGGAGGGGCGCTCGGACTACGAGTCCGACGGGATGACGGTGGAGCGCTACGAGCTGCCCGCGGGGGTCGACGCGGCGCGCGCGGCGGAGGAGATCCGGAGCGAGGTCGCGCCGGAGGCCTGGGGAGGGGGGGAGTGCGGCATCGAGGCCGGAGACGGATTCCTGCGGGTGCGGGCCCGGGCGGAGATCCAGCGGGCCGTGCGCGAGCACCTCAAGAAGCTGCAGCGCTGACCCGTTTCGGAACAACACAGAGACACAGAGGCACAGAGCGCCGCAGGCGATCGGACGAAGGACCCGATCCGGAACCAAACCTCAAGGGTTGTTTGATTCCGAATCGCCTCCTTCGCCCGATCCCGCCGCTGCGCGGCCCGTCCGGCCTTCGGCCGTCCGCCTGCGGCTCACAGAGCAGATCCGCCTCGGCGTCTCCGTGTCTCTGCGGCAGTCTGCCAAAAAAAAGCCCCGCCGGATTCCCGGCGGGGCGTTTATCCGTATGAGGTTGGTTTAGTAGCGGTCCGGATCGCGGTCGTCGAGGTTGAAGATGTAGCGGTCGACGTCGCGATGGAGCTGGACGAGGTCCTTGTAGGCGCCGAGGATGTGCCACTCGATGTGCTTCCATCCGCGGTAGAAGAAGTCGCCGCCGCCGGCCGCGCAGCCGGAGAAGGTGAACATCGTGACCGCGAGCAGCGCCGCCAGCCCGAGCTTCTTCGCCATGACCAGTCCTCCCGTATCGTTTTGGTACTTCCTAGACGGGTTATCCTAGTGGAACCCTGCATCCGGTCAAGAAAAAAACGCGAATGGGTGAGCCGGGAAGGGCGGGGGATGTGACGCGGCCGAAATTAGGTGTTGCGCGTGGGGGGGAGCGGGGGATATCATCCGCGGTAGACCTCTGCCGTGTCCGTCATTGGATTGGGCCGGGACTTACACGCGTTGAACAGGCGTCGGACTTCCGCGGGGAGGGGGCACGCCGAGCCGCCACGTGCGATAGCCGGGAGGCGCGGAAGCTTTTGAGCCGCGGAGAGGCGCCTGCCTTGAAGAAGTAAGTTCGGTTGACCTCATCCTGACGGCATGCGCGGAGGTTTTTTTTTCGTCGGTGGGAAGCGTGGAGCTGTCGATCATCGGCGCGGGTCGGACGGGGAGGACGCTGGGGCGCCTGGCGCTTCGGGCGGGGTACTCGATCGGGGCGGTGGTGTGCCGCACGGCATCCCACGCCCGGGAGGCGGCGTCGTTCATCGGCGCGGGGCGGCCGGGGACGGAGCTGCGGGGATCGGAGCTGACGATCGTCGCGGTTCCCGACGCGGCCATCCCGTCGGTCGCGCGGTCGATCCGGATGCCCCGGGGCGGCGTGATGGCCCACACCTGCGCGTCGCTCGGCGCGGAAGCGCTGCGGCCGTGGCGCCCGGCGGGCGCGATTCATCCGCTGCGCAGCTTCGGCGACCCGGCGAAAGCGGCGGACGCTTTCGCGGGGACGGCCTGCGCGATCGACGGCGATCCTGCCGCGGTGAAGGCGCTGGAGAAGCTCGCCCGCGCGATCGGCGGCGAGCCCCTGCGGGTGAAGACCGGCCGCAAGGCCTTGTATCATGCCGGCGCGGTGTTTGCGTCCAACTACGTGATCTCCACTCTCGAGGCCGCGCTCCGGCTGTTCGAACGGGCGGGGGTTCCCCGCCGGAAGGCGACGCCGGTGCTGGTCCGGCTCGCCGAGGGAACGCTCCAGAACGTCACGTCGGTCGGCATTCCCGAGGCCCTGACGGGGCCGATCGAACGGGGCGACGTTGAGACCGTGCGCCGCCACGCCCGGGCTATCTTCGAGGTGACGGGGACCTGGGGGCCGAATTTCCAGCTGGGGCTTCTGGCGATCGACGCGGCGGTGGCGAAGGGGTCGATTCGCGAACGGGATCGGATCGGCCTGTTGGCCGCGCTCGCCTCGCTGCCCTCGGACGATCGCCGGAAGAAAGCCGCGGTGCGGCGGTGAACGTCGTGCTCATCGGGTTCCGGGGATCGGGCAAGTCGACGATCGGCAAGACGCTGTCGGAGCGGCTGGGGCGCGAGTTCATCGACTGCGACGAGTGGATCGAGAAGCACACCGGCCTGACGATCAAGGAGATCTTCGAGAAGCACGGCGAGAGCCATTTCCGGACGCTGGAGAGCCAGGCGATCGGGGAGCTGTCGGCGATGGACGGGAAGGTGATCGCCACGGGCGGCGGCGCGGCGCTCAAGTACCAGAACATGCAGGTCTTCAAGCGCAACGGCGGGAAGATCTTCTTCCTGGAGGTCGGCGCGGAGACGGCGTTCGCGCGGATCCAGGGCGACGAGTCGACGCGGTCGCGGCGGCCGGCGCTGACCGACAAGGATCCGTTCACCGAGGTGAAGGAGCAGATCGATTTCCGGCGCCCCTACTACCTGAAGGGCGCGGACGTCACGGTGGGGACGGACGGCCGCACGATCGACGAGGTCGTGAAGGAGATCCTGCAACACGTGCAGGAGGAGGGGCCGGACGACCGGCCCGAGCGGCGGGACCACGATCCCGTGCCGCTCTGATCGTCGGCATCTCTCCGGGAGGCTCGATCGCGGATCAGTAAAGGGACCGAAGTCATGGAGACGGCACCGCAGGCCAGCCTTCCCCGTTCGAAATCTGAACTCCGAAATCCGCCATCCGAAATTCGGGGTCCGCAGTCGATCTACACCGAGAAGGATCTCCACGATCTCTGGGAGGGGCAGCGGTTCCGGCGAGAGGGGCTCCTGACGGAGGACGCCGAGCCGGTGTCGATCGAGTTCCCCGGGGTCCGGTGGGGCGAGGGCGGGCCGGACTTCCGCGGCGCGCGGCTCGTCCTGGGCGGGGAGCCGCGGTGCGGCGACGTGGAGATTCATCTGACGCCGTCGGGCTGGCGGGCCCACGGTCACCGCCGCGACGGCGCGTACGCGTCGGTCGTGCTCCACGTGGTGCTGCGGCGCGATCCCTTCTCGGAGCCGCCGCGGGACCTGCCGCTGCTCGTGCTCGAGCCGTACCTTCACGGCGCGGTGGCTCCGGCGGCGGAGCGCGGCGCGGAGGATCTCGACGCGCTTGGCGAGGAATGGTTCGCGGAGCGGCGCGCGCGGATGGAGCGGTCGCTCGAGCGGTCGCCGGGCGACGACGTGCTGTACCGGGAGATCCTGGTCGCCCTGGGATACAAGCACAACAAGGCCGCGATGGCGGAGCTGGCGCGGCGGTGCCCGCTCGCGTCGCTCGAGGGGGACGCGAGGGAGGTCGAGCGTCGGCTGCGCGCGGCGGCGGCGGAGCTGCCGCGCGCGCTCTGGCGGCTGCGGAACGTGCGGCCCGCGAACCATCCGTGGCGCCGTCTTGCCGAGATGGCGCGCCTCGTCGCGGGGGCGCGCGACGGGGGGCTGACGCGCGGGCTGGCCGCGCGGCCGGCGCTCGCGGCGATGACGTCGTGGCTCGCCGACGCGGGGATCGGCCCGACGCGGTCGGCGGAGATTGCGCTCAACGTGTTCGTGCCGTTCCTCGGTCCGGAGGCGTGGCGGCGGATCGCGGACGGCCCGCCGCCGTCGTCGGTGCCGGGGCTCGTCGAGCGGGAGGCCGGGGCGCCGGTGACCTCGGTGCGGCGCTACTTCGGGGCGATCCGTTCCTTAAAGCGGCGCGTCTGAATCCGGATTGATGTAAGGTCGGGGCCCGCGGCGTCATATGATTTGTGCGGGCGCTGAATTAGGCTTGCCCCGCTCCAGGGCCCATGCTAGACTTTTTTGGTTGTCCTCAAGGGGGACCGAGCCACAGTCGTCATCGGGTGGGTAAGTTCGTCCGACACAGTCCAGGGGGGTGGCGGTCGATGTCCCTTCGGCTGGTCCGTTGTCCCTATTGCGCGAGGCGCTTCAACGTCGCCGGCGTCGAGCCGGGCACGCGCCTCCGTTGCGGCGGCTGCACCGCGATCCTCACGGTGCCGCCCGCCGGCACCACGGCCCGTCTGCAGCGTCGCCTGACGCGGCGGCTCTTCTTCCAGATCGGGGGCGGCATCGCCGCCGGCCTCGTCGCGGCGGTCGCGCTGTGGCTCGCGCTTCGTCCCTCCGCGCCCGCGCCGGTGCGTCCGGCGGATCCGGTCGCGCTCGCGAATGCCAAGGCGCCGGCCGAAGCGCCGAGCGATCCCACGCCGTACATCGACGACCCGGTGGCGCGCGCCACGCAGTCGATCTACTGGGAGTTCCCCGGCTCGCAGTTCATCTTCAACCTGCACACGAAGCCGTACCTGATCGCGCTGGAGCGGTCGGACCGGTTCATTCCCAAGGAGCTGGTCGAGGAGTACGCCCGCCGGATGGAGACGATCCACCTGGCGTTCCGGCGCGAGGTGGGCGATCCGCTCGGCCTGCCGCCGGTGAACGACACGCTCCTCAAAGTGGTGATCCTGAACTCGCGCGAGAGCTTCGACCGCTATTGCGAGAAGCGGGACAAGAAGCGGATGGCGCCGGCGATCAAGGGGCTCTACGAGTACCGCGAGCGGCGCATCCTCACGTACCACGACCTGAGCGCCCCCTACGAGGTGCTTCTCCACGAAGGGGCCCACCAGCTCGTCCACTATTACACGCTGCGCGAGACGGAAGGCCGCAAGGTGCCCAGCTCGTACTGGTTCCAGGAGGGGCTGGGGACGTACTTCGAAGGCTTCCGCCGCCGCGTCGACGGCGAGATCACGCTCGACCCGGGCGTGAACAGCCAGCGGCTGCCGACGCTCAAGCAGATCCTCCTGCAGCAGGACCGCCGCGACTTCGTCCCGATCACGATGCTGGTGGGGATGACGGTCGACGACTTCTGGGACTGGTTCGAGCGGGGGATGATGACCGAACCCGCCGAAGTGACGCGCAAGGCGCAGCTGTACTACGCCGAGTCCTGGGCGTTCGCCCACTTCCTGCGCCAGGCCGGCGGCAACCACCGCAAGGTGTTCGACGCCTACTTCCGGCGCGAGATTGCCGGCACCGGCTCCAAGGCGGTCTTCGAGGAGCTCGTCCGCAACGAGCTCGGCGTCGACCTGCTCCAGCTCGAGGACCAGTTCGTCAAGTACATCCAGGGCCTGCGCTAGGCCCCCCTTCATGATCGCCGCCGTCGCCTTCCTGTCGCTGCTCTCGCTCCGTCCCGTCGACGTCGACCAGCTCCTCGAGCGCCTGCGGACCGAGGACGCGGCCGAGCGGCGGAAGGCGCAGGCGGAGCTGGCGGCGCTGGGCGCCGAGGCGGTGCCCGCGATGATCAAGACGCTCGAGACCGCGTCGCCCCGTCCCGAGGAAGAAGTGGCCCGACTGGTGAAGAAGCTGGGCTCGCCTTCGTGGAAGGAGCGGAGCGAGACGACGCAGGCGCTGGCGCGGCTGGGCCGGAGCGCCGTGCCGGTGCTGGAGGCGCTCATCTCCACGGCGGACGCGGAGGTCGCGTGGCGGCTCCGGTCGGCCATCGTGGAGATCCGCGACAAGGCGGGGCAGGACGAGCAGCTCGAGGAGCTTCGGGCGGCGGCGCTGTGCGACCTGCTGGGGCAGTCGGGCGACGGCCGCGCGGCGGCGACGCTGCTGAAGCTGCTCGCGGCCGACGGACCGGACAAGCGTCCGCAGCTCAAGCTGCGGGCGTGCCAGGCGCTGGGGCTCCTGCGCGGGGCGATGAGCGCGGCGCAGGCGGAAGAGGCGGCGGAGCGGGTGCTCCAGACGCTGGAGCGGACCGCGGGGCCGCTCGAGAAGTCGATGCTGCTCAAGGCGCTCGGCCGCCTGGGCGCGCCCGGCGCGGTGCGCCCGCTGTCGGCGCTGCTGGCCGACCGGAGCGAGAAGAATGTCCACCTGAAGCGCAGCTGCATGGCGGCGCTCGCGGCGATCGGCGAGGCGCGCGGCGTGCGCGCGATCACGGCCGCGCTGTCGTCCGACGACGTCTATCTCCGCCAGGGCGCGGCGGCGGTCCTCGAGGAGCTCGCGGGCGAGTCGTTCGACTTCGACCCGCGGAAGACGCCGGACGAGAACAAGGCCGCTCTCGAGAAGGTCCAGGCCTGGGGCGCGGCGAAGCACGGCAAGTCGTGGGACGACTAGGTCGACTCGTCCCCGGAGCTGAGCTCCGGGGGACGCGCTCACTACAAGTAGCGCTCCATCCTGCCTCGAAGTAGAATCCCACGCCATGCTCTGCGCCGTCGTCCGCACCGAGACCTCCGAGGCCGCCATCGCCGCCATGGGCGAGGCGAAGCGCGCGGGAGCCGATCTGTGCGAGCTCCGCGCCGACTACCTGAAGGACCCCGACCTCGCGAAGATCCTCGCCGCGAAGCCGCTGCCGGTGCTCGTCACGGTCCGCCCCCGGTGGGAGGGCGGCCAGTACGCGGGCGACGAAGCGCTGCGCCTGGGGATGCTCGAGGACGCCTGCCTGCACGGCGCCGACTACGTCGACGTCGAGTTCAAGGCGTACAAGGACTTCAACCGTCGCGGGGCGAAGCTGGTCCTCTCCTTCCACGACTTCGAAAAGACCCCCGGGGACCTCGAGGCGACGGCGCGGAAGATGGCGGCGCTGGAGCCGTTCCTCGTCAAGGTCGCCTGCGCGCCGGGCGGGACCGCCGACCTGATCCGCCTCGTGAAGCTCCAGAAGACGTTCCCGTCGCCGATCGCGGTGATCGCGATGGGCGAGTTCGGCGAGCCGCTGCGCGTGCTGTACCACCGGTACGGCGGGTGGCTGACGTTCGCCTCGCTGAAGACGGGGCAGGAGTCGGCCCCGGGCCAGATCACGCTGGAGGAGATGGTCCGGCTCTACCAGGCGAAGACGATCGACGACGCGACGGACGTCTACGGGGTCATCGGCAACCCGGTCGCCCACTCGAAGAGCCCCGTGGTGTTCAACGACGTCTTCAAGCACCTCGGGATGAACGCGCGGTACGTGAAGATCAAAGTCGACGATCCGGCGTCGCTGCGCGAGCTGGTCGAGGTGATGGAATTGCGGGGGCTCTCGGTGACGATCCCGCACAAGCAGGCGGTGATCGCGTCGGTGGACGAGGCGGACGAGATCGCGACGGGCGTGGGCGCGGCCAACACGGTGACCGTGCGCGAGGGGAGGCTGCTCGGGGCGAACACCGATCTTCCCGCGGCGATGGACGCGATCAAGGAAGCGGCGGTGAAGACCTGGTCGCACGGCATCTACGGGATGAGGGCGCTGGTGCTCGGGGCGGGGGGCGTGTCGCGCGCGATCGCCTGGGGCCTCCAGCGCGAGGCGGCGCGGGTGGTGATCGCGAACCGCACGTTCGACCGGGGGAAGGCGCTCGCGGAGGAGCTGGGGGTCGACTTCGTCCGGTGGGAGAGCCTGATGGACGCGCGGGCGCAGCTCGTGGTGAACGGTACCTCGGTGGGGATGACGCCCAGGACGGAGGAGTCGCCGGTCGACCCGTCCTTCTTCAAGAAGGACATGGTGGTGATGGACACCGTCTACACGCCGCGGGCCACGAAGTTCCTCCGGGACGCGCGGTCGGCCGGGGCGACGACGATCGACGGCGTGGAGATGTTCCTGCGCCAGGCGAACCTGCAGTTCAAGCTCTGGAAGGGAAGGCCGATCCCGACGGAGATCCTGAAGGAGTTCGGAAGCCGTCTCTGAGAATGAAGAATAGAGAATAAAGAATAAAGAAGGGGTCGCCCCCTCCGCCCCCCCCTGGGGGGAAGAAGGGGGGACCCCTTCTCGATTCTCTATTCTGTATTCCTTATTCTCGCGGCTACTCCACCACCGTCACGACCATCCCCTTGTAGGCGAGGGCGGCCACTTCGACGACCTCCTCATTCAGCATCCGGACGCAGCCGTTGGAGGCCTTGGAGCCGATCGAGCCGGGATCGTTCGTGCCGTGGATGCCGATGCCGTGATGGATGTCGTGCTCGAGGGAGATCCACCACTTGCCGAGCGGGTTCTGGGGATCGCCGTACGGCACGGGGGTCTTGCCGGTGATCTTGACGTCGGGCGGCGGCCACCAGGCGGGATTGGGATTCTTGCCGCCCATGACGAATTTCGCGAGGGGCGTCTCCTTGTTCGGCGCGCCGATGGTGACGGTGTACTGCTTGAAGGGGCAGCCCTCGTACATCACCCACATCTTGAACATCGACTTGTCGACGAGGATCGACCAGGTCCCCTTGGGCAGGCGGACCTTCCGGCCGGCGCGGAGGAGGGCGTTCTCCGTGTAGTTGTTCACGTACATGATCGCGCCCTTGACGCCGTTGAGCGCCTTGAACTTGCGGGCGATCATCTCGAGCGTGTCGCCCTGCTGGATCTCGTAGAGCTCCACGTCCTTCTCGTCGGCGCGGTTCTGGAGCAGCTCGTGGTTGATCTTGATCCCCTGCTGGGCCATCTCGGTGCGCTCGGCGTCGCCGATGGAGCCGGAGAACCCGGCGGCGACCTTGGCGCGGGCCTCGCGCCACTTGCCGTCGGCGATCAGCTCGTCGATCTCCGTCTTGAGCGTCTTGACGGGCGGGGTGAAGACGACGGGGACGGGCGGCGGGGCCGCGGCCTTCTTCGGCTCGGGCTTTACGGCCTCGACCTTCGGCACCGGGAGGACGCAGCCCGGCGCCGGCTCGACCTTGGGAGCGGGGGCGGCCGCGACGGCGGGCGTTGCGGCGGCGGCTGCGGGAGCCGCCGGCTGCTGGGGCCGGGGGCGGAAGAACGCGAAGTACGCGACGGCCGACGCGAGCGCGATCACGATCAGGAGGGTCGGCAGCCGGGACGGTTTGCGGACGTTGGGTGCGGCGAGCATGATTCCCCTCTCTCTCTCTCGTTGTCCCCAAGTATGACCCGGAAGGGAAAGTTGTCAAGCACAAATCATAACTTATGATTTGGAAGGGGCGGAACGGAGTCAATCGCTTTGACTTGCGCGGAGCGGGAGAGTAAGCTGTCGGCCCTATGAAGACCTACAAGATCGGCGTCGTCGGCGGGGACGGCATCGGGCCCGAAGTGGCCGCGGAAGCCGTCAAAGTCCTCAAGAAGGTGCAGGACGGGTTCAAGCTCGACTTCATCGACTACCCGTTCGGCGCGGACCACTACCTCAAGACCAACGAGTTCGTGCCCGACAAGGCGATGGACGAGATCCGCACGCTCGACGCGGTGATGCTGGGCGCGCTCGGCGATCCGCGCTGCGCCCCCGGCGTGCTGGAGCGCGGCATCCTCTTCCGCCTCCGCTTCGGGCTCGACCTCTACGTCAACCTCCGGCCGATCAAGCTGTACACCGAGAAGCTCTGCCCCATCAAGGGCAAGACGCCGAAGGACATCGACATGGTCGTCTGCCGCGAGAACACCGAGGACGCGTACTCGGGGGAGGCGCGCTTCGAGAAGAAGGGCACGCCGGACGAGGTCGCGATCCAGGAGGCGAAGTACAGCTGGAAGGGCACGGAGCGCATCATCCGCTACGCGTTCGAGACGGCGAAGAAGCGCAACGGGAAGAAGAAGGTCACGCTCGTCGACAAGGCCAACGCCGTCCGCGCACACGACCTCCTGCGCCGCGTGTTCGACCATGTCGCGAAGGACTATCCCGACATCCAGAAGGACAACGCCTACGTCGACGCCACCTGCATGTGGTTCGTGAAGAACCCGGAGTCGTTCGACGTGCTGGTCACGACCAACATGTTCGGCGACATCATCACCGACCTGGGCGCGATGATCCAGGGCGGCATGGGCATCGCCGCGGGCGGCAACATCCATCCCGGCAAGGTCTCGGTGTTCGAGCCCATCCACGGCTCGGCGCCGAAGTACAAGGGCCTGAAGAAGGTCAGCCCGCTCGCCGCGATCCTCGCGGGCGGCATGCTCCTCGAGCACATCGGCCAGAAGAAGGCGGCCGACCGGATCGAAGAGGCCGTGAAGCTGGTCCTCCAGTCCGACGCGCTGCCGTCGATCGACGCGTCGAGCGGCGTGCCGACCGACAAGGTCGGCGACATGGTCGTCGCCAAACTGTAACCGGTACCCCGTCACCGGTAACCGGACGGAAGGGTCCCCCTCCTGCGCCTCCCCCCGGGGGAGGAGTGGGAGGGGGATTTTCTTTTACGGGTTACCGGTTACGGGTTCCTGGCTACCGTTCAGCGGCGGTCGATGAAGAGCTGGGGGGCCGCGAGCACCACCGAGCGGCCGTTCCACGACACCGGGGACGCCCAGTTCAGCGTGTAGCGGCCCGCGACCGCCATCGCGAGGGTGATCTTCGGGAACGTGCCGCCGACGAATTCGCCCGGGCCAAGGCGCACGATGCGCCGCCCGCCGCCCGGGAGCGTGTAGGGTACGGTGCCGTTGGGGCCCGTCATCTTGAGCCGCTGCGCGGGAGGCTCCTCGAGCGCGAGCTCGACCTCGGCGGGGCTCAGGTTCGTCAAGCGCCACTCGACGGAAAGTTCCTCGCCCGGCTTGACGGAGTCGCGGGGGCCGATCAGCGTCGCCTGGAGCGGGGTCCGCTTCTTCTCGACGAGGTGGGCCGCGGCCGCCTGGGTGATCGACGGCTCGGGATCGGCGAGCGCGCGGATCAGGCCCGTCACGGAGGTTTCGCTCTCGATGCCTCCCAGGGCGGTGACCGCGGCCAGGCGCATCAGAGGCTTCTCGTGTCCGAGCAGACCCACGAGCGCCGGCACCGCCAGCGGATTGGTCTCGACGCCGATCTCCTTCGGATCCTTGTTCTTCAGCTTCTCCGTCCACTCGCGTTCCTTCTCGACCCGCTTGCTGCGGAGCTTGGCCCGCTGGTCGATGATGGTCCCCCGGTGGGCCTCCAGGCGGATGAGCGGATCCGCGCCCTCGAGCTCGGCGATGGCCTCCGGCAGCTGGCCTTTTTTCTCCAGGTCCGCGGCACGGTCGGTCACCTCCTTCATGAACCGTCCCTCCTCGTCCTCGCGGTAGGGGCGGAGCTCGCGGGTGATCAGGCTGTAGCGGTAGCGGTCGAGGACCGAGTCGTAGAGCCGCAGCACCTCGCGGAGATTCTTGTTCTCCTGCGCGTCGCGGATCGGCGACCGCACCATCGCGTAGGTGTCGCGGGCGCGGAACTCGTAGAGCGCGGCGGCGCAGACGAGCGCGAGCGCAAGGCCGCCGCCGGCGAGGGACCGGATCAGCCTCCGGCGCTGGCGGGCCTTCTCCACCTGGCCCGACTCGAGGCTCTGGCGGAGCGCGAGGGCCTCCTCGTGGCGCGCGTCGAGCTTGAGGATCGTGCGGCAGTAGTCGAGCGAGAGCTGGTCGTTCTTGGCCTCCATCGCCCGCTCGAGGAGCCGGGCGTAGAGCTTGACGGCCTCGCCCTTGTCGCCGAGGTGGCGCTGCATTTCCGCGACCGACTCGATCAGCTCCGAGTGGTCGCCGACCTTCTCGACGAGCTGCTGGTAGACGGCGAGCGCCTTGTCGGGGAGGCCGGCCTTCTTGTACGCGGCCGCGAGGCCTTCGCCGGCGGCGAGCGCGTCGAGCTTGAGGTCGAGCTGGAGGAGGGTCTGGAAGAGCCGCTCGTGGGCGGTGATGTCGCGCGGCGCGTGAGAGAGCACCTTGTGGTAGCTCTTGATCGCGAGCTCGAGGGCGCCCGACTCCGCCTGGGCGGAGGCGAGCTGCCGCGCGAAGCTCGCGGCGCTCTCGTGGTCCTGGAGCTCCTCGGCGCACCGGAGTCCGAGCTCCAGCAGGCCCGTGTTCTTCCGCTCGTGCTCCAGGCCGTACCGCGCCATCTTGAGCGCGGCGTCCCACTCCTTCTTGCCGGCGCGGGCGCGGCCGCGCTCGAAGGCGTCGGCGGCGGAGAGGGGACGGCACGCGCCCGAGCGGATCAGGAGGGCCGCCGCGCGGAGGAGCATGAACTGGCCCAGCCGGGTCAGCTCCTGGATGTCGCGGAGCGACCGCTCGCCGTCGAGCAGCGCGAAGATGCGGCGGATGGTCGGCTCGGCCTCCTTGGGGAGGCGGGCCGGATCGGGGACCAGGATTTCGTTCTGGGACAGGATGGCCTTGCGGGTCTCGCCCCACTCGTCGGCGCGGCGCACGGCCTCCATGATCGCGCCTTCCACGGCGAGGCGGGGCTCGAGGTCGAGCTGGTCGACGTCGAAGCCGCGGTCGTCGGGCTCGCCCTCCTCGAACTCGAAGGTCGCGTCGTTCCAGAGGAAGGCGTCGCACAGGTGCTCGCTCATCTGGTGCTCGCACGCGGCCTTCAGGTCCTCGCGCGTGATCCGCCCCTTCTTGATCATCCCGCGGATGAAGCCCCCTTCGCTGGTGTGGCGGCCCGTGACGGTGGGAGCCTCGTCGGCCCGGATCTTCTCGAGGGCGAGGAGGCCGTTCAGGAGCGACGGGCCCTGGCTGTTCCCGAGGCCCACCAGCTTGAGCGCGCCCTTGTCGAACCAGAGGTAGAGCGCCAGACGATCCTTCTTGTGCCGGATCGCGAGCGTTCCGGTCTGCTCGTTGGTGACCAGGTCCTGAAGGACGTTGGCCAGCGAGATCGAACGGACGTCCCCTTTGATTCCCATGAGTCTGTTTCGATCGGGAGGAGCGCGGTCTTCCTAAGTCTAGCCTATGGGGGCGCCGGATGCCAAGGATCCCGAACGGCCCCGCGCCCGTGACCACCCCGGGAGGGCGTCGTAAATAGGCTGTGGAGAGACCGCGCGGCGACGGTGCCGCCGGACGCGGATCGAGCATATGGTGTGGACTATCGGACTGATGTTCTTGGTCCTGTCCCCCGTATCCGCTGCCGAGCGGACCTCCCCCGTCCCCGGCCCGATGGCGACCCTCCTCGTCCCCCTGCCGACCCCCCGTTCCCAGGAGTGGTTCGGCGCCCCCGTGCTCCCGGCGATCTTCCAGTCCAATGATCCGGCCGACGAGCCGCCGCCGCCCGAGGTTCACCGATCGCAGGACATTCCGATGCCTCCCCGGGATCCCGTCTCCCCCGAGCACCCGTGGGGGAAAGGGCTCACCGCGCTCGATCTCCAGGCGTGGCGGGAGGAGGACGATCTCCGGATCATCCGCGAATGGGCGGGCGACGCGCTGCTCGGGGTGCCGCTCCTTCTCCCGCAGCTGATTCTTGAGGAGGTGCTGCCCCGAGGGCTCAAGGTCGGACCGACCACCTACCTCTACCGCACCTCGCCCGCCTCCTCCTCGATCGTCCTCGTCGTCCTCGACCAGATGCTCTTCCACGAGGCGGAATTCCTCACCCGCGTGCACGAGCTCTCGGAAGACCGCTGGGGCGGGGACGATCTGACCCGCGGCCAGCGCCGGGTGATGCGCCGGTCGCTCACGATGGGGCTTCGCGCCTCGTACGCCGTCCCCGGGGTGACGCTGGGCACCGTCTTCCAGACCGCCGCCGACCAGGGCCCGGCGGGCGTGCTGCTCATCCCTCCGCTCGGCGCCGCGGTCCTCTTTCTCAAGGGCATCGATCAGAAACTCGACCTCGAGGACAAAGTCCACGTCCGCTTCAAGATCGCCAGCGGCCGCGAGTGGGTCCGCGGGGCGTGGTCCGATTCCGGGGTGCCCACGTTCAGCTTCGAGCTGAAATTCTGCGACCTGCCCGTCGGCATCCTCGGAAGCTTCGATCTCTCCCGCAACGGCATGGTTCCCGCGTTCATCGGCGTCGGGACCACCCTCGACGTCATCGAGGAACTGCTCGGCCGCGAAGCCGAGCGCGGCCGGCGTCCGGAGTAACCTCCCCCGCTTGCCCCGGGACGGACGCCGCGTTATAGTTCACCCGCTTCCATGTCGGCCCCCGACGAGCGAGCGGCGATCCGCCGCGAGGTGACGCGCCAGGCGTGGCCCGTCGTCCTCCAGATGCTGCTCAAGACGCTGATGTTCTACGTCGACACCTACATGATCTCGGGGGTCGGCGCGGCGGCGATGGCGGCGATGGGGGTGGTGGGGCCGATCTCCCACACCCTCGTCGCGATCCTCTCGGCGCTGTCGGTGGGGACGATCGCGACCGTCGCGCGCGCCTGGGGGGAAGGGGACCGCGCGCGCCAGGAGCGCGAGGCGTCCGCGGCGGCGGCGCTCGCGTTCGCCGTGGGAATCCCGCTCACGATCCTCGGCGTATTCCTCCTCCCCGCGCTCGCGGACCTGTTCCGCGTCCCCGACTCGGCGCACGTGACGGAGATGGCGCGCCGCTTCCTGCGGATCGAGTCGATGATCTTCCTCTTCTTCTGCCTGGACGCGGTGGCGACGGGCATCCTCCGGGCGGCGGGCCATACGGTCTTCCCGATGGTCGCGACGCTCGCCGCGAACGTGCTGAACATCTTCCTCAACTGGGTCTTCATCTACGGAAACCTGGGCGCGCCGCGGATGGAGGTGGCGGGGGCGGCGGTGGCGACGTCGATCTCGTTCGCGCTCCAGGGAACGGCGCTGTTCGCCTATCTCTGGCTGCCGCGGTCGCCGGTCCGGCTGTCGATCGCCGGCCTTCGGGGCGTGACGCGCGAATCGATGGCGCGGCTCGTCCGGGTGTCGATCCCCGCGGCGGTGGAGCCGGTGATCCTGCAGACGGGCTTCCTGATCTACAACAAGGCGATCACCGGCCTGGGGGTGATCCCGATGGCGGCCCACCGGGCCGCCATCACGGTGGAGTCGCTGACGTTCATGCCCGCCTGGGGCTTCGCGGTCGCCGGCTCGGCCGTCGTGGGCCAGTACCTCGGCGCGGGGCGCCCGGACCGCGCGGAGGCGGGTCTGCGCGAATGCGCGCGGATGTCGACGGCGCTCCTGACGGTGATGGGCGTCGTCTTCTTCTTCACCGCCGAGCCGCTCGTGCGGCTCTTCCTGCGCGGGCCCGGGGAGGAGGCGACGGTCGCGGTCGCCGCGGCCTGCCTGCGGATCGCCGCGTTCGAGCAGCCGTTCATGGCGATGGGGATGGCGCTGGGCGGCGCGCTCCGCGGCGCGGGGGACACGAAGAGCCCGGTGATCGTCGGCATCCTCGGCGTGTGGGGCGTGCGGATCCCGCTCGCCTGGGCGCTCGCGTTCCCGGCCGGGCTCGGCCTGAACGGCATCTGGATCACCATGATCGCCGACTGGGCGCTGCGGACGGTCGTGTTCTCCGTGCTGTTCCGCCGGGGACGGTGGAAGACCATCAAACTGTGAGGCGCTCCCGTATAATGTTCTTAGGTGGTGTCTCATCCCTGATAGCTCCGGAGGCTTGATGCGTCGACTGCTGATCTTCGCGCTGGTGGCCGCCCTCTTTTCGCCGCTCTCGGCGCAGGACTCCCAGGACCGGGCGGCCGAGATCCTGAAGAAGATCGAGCTGACGATCCAGAAGGAATCGGAGCGGTCGCGCGCGGAGCTGCTCGACCTCGTCCGCCAGGAGCTGCGCGGAACCAAGCCCGTCGACCCGGCTCAGGGCAAGCCCGAGCCCAAGGCGGTCGACCCCGCCCCGAAGGTTCCCGCGCTCTCGACGGAGAAGGCGAGGGCGATCGTGACGATCGACCTCCTCAAGAAGCATGCCGGCTATCTCGCGAGCGACGAGCTCGAGGGCCGCTGCGCCGGCTATCCGGGCTGCGACAAGGCCGCGGACTACATCGCCGAGTCGTTCAAGAAATCGGGGCTGAAGCCCGCCGGCGACAACGGCACGTACTTCCAGAAGTTCCGGCTGGTGGGGAAGGACACGAAGAACGTGATCGGCCTGATCGAAGGCACCGATCCGACGCTCAAGAACGAGTACGTCGTGGTCGGCGCCCACTACGACCACGTCGGCACCGCCGACCAGCGCGACTTCGGCCGCATGGGCGGGAAGGGCGACGACACCATCTGGAACGGCGCCGACGACAACGGTTCGGGCACGACGTGCGTCCTCGCGCTGGCCCAGGCGTTCGGCGAGGGCGGCCTGTCGGCCAGGCGGACGGTCATTTTCATGTGCTTCAGCGGGGAGGAGGCGGGGCTCGTGGGTTCCCGCTTCTACACGCGCAATCCGGTCGGCGGCTCGCTCGACAAGACCGCCTTCATGCTGAACCTGGACATGGTCGGCCGCAACCCGAACAAGCCGATGGAGATCCACGGCGTGGGCTCGGCCGAGAACGGCGTGATCCGCAAGGCGGTCGAGCGCGCGGTCCAGGCGTCGGGCCTCAAGGCGAAGCTCAACGACGCGGTGACGCTCATGGGCGGCGACAGCGATCATTCGTCGTTCGCCGAGAAGCGGGTCCCGTTCACCTTCTTCTTCTCGGGCTTCCACCCCGACTACCACCGGCCGAGCGACCACGCCGACCGGCTCGCGTACGACAACATGGTGAAGGTGGCGCTGACGTCGATGGACATCCTCCTGGAGATGGGCAACCTCGAGGAGCGGCCCAAGTTCTCCGGGAAGGCGAAGCCGGCGCTGACGCTGCCGGACCTCGAGCCGCCCGCCCAGACGCGGGTGCTGGGCGTGACGGTCCAGGAGCTCGACGACGCGGACTGCAACGGCCTCAAGCTGGCGGCGGATCAGGGCGGCCTCCGCGTGGACGCCGTCCGGGCCGGCATGGCCGCCCAGGCGGCGGGCGTGAAGGTGGGCGACGTCGTCCTGTCGGTCGCGGGCGTGACGCTGCCGCGCGGCGGGACGCGCGACGAGCTCCGCAAGGTCCTCACCGAGAAGGTGACGCCGGGCAAGGAAGTCGACATCGTCGTCCTGCGTTCCGGCGAGCGGGTCGTGCTCAAGGGGAAGTGGACGGAGTAGTGGCCGAGAATCCAGAATCCGGAATCCAGAATCCAGGGTGCCCCGCCCCCTCCTGTCCCCCACGGGGGGATGCCGGCCGGATGCGCTGGAAGGTTATGACCGCGACCGTTCTCGCCTGGGCCGGTCTGCTTGCCTTTCTGGTCTACGCCCGAATCCTGCAGCACTGTGCGGTGGTTGAGCCGGACAACTACGAGACTTGGCCCGATTTTCAGATTCTCGTCGGGCTAATGGTTTGGATCCCGAGGCTCCTTCCCTTTCTCGGCGTCGCGCTTCTGGCGCAAGCCTTTCTGTTCAGAACAGGCCGCCGGCCCTCCAATCAGGGCAGCTCCTCAATTCCTCAGTAGCTCGACCTCGCGATCCTACAATCGCGCTCCGGCGAGCGGGTCGTGCTCAAGGGGAAGTGGACGGAGGTGACCCGAAATCGCCGTCCGGTCTCTCCCCTCGGGGTAGAATTCGTTCGGATTCCCTGAGGAGCGACGCATGCCATCCATCCTGGCCAACGGCAATCCCCGCTACATGACCAGCGCCAACATCTTCGAGTGCAAGATCGCGTGGGTCGTCACGAACGTCTCGACCCCCGGCTGGATCGTGCAGCACATCTCCCGCAACGAGAAGTGGACGAGCACGTTCGGGAACTCCATCGTCGCGCCGAACTCCTACTGGGAATGCTGGAAGGCGGAGGTCAACGCCCGCGGCGAGGTCACCCGGATCCATCCGGAGCTCAACAACATCCACGACAATTTTTCGGTCCCCGGCAACGAGACGGTCATCACCTACGCGGACAAAGCCGTGAAGTTCCCGCGCAAGCACAAGAACCAGGTGAACAACAAGGGCACCCTGGGAAAGTGGAAGATCCGGGGCCGCGTCTACTGGGTGCCCGAGGCCATGTTCGACGAGAAGGGGTGGAAGCGGGCGATGGATCCCGAGACGGGCGCGGTGACGAACACGCCGGGCGCGGTCCTGGGAGCCGGACGGCTGCTCAGCCGGTTCCCGACGCCGGTGGCCGGCGACGGTCTGAAGCCCCGCGGGTCCCTGGGCAAGGTCCTTCTCACCCGGACCCATGCGGGAGAGTGGGATTTCACCGGCGACCCGCTGATCCACAACGCGCGCGACTTTCCCGACATGCACACCGACGGCTTCCGGAGCAAGGGGAAGACGGAAGACGCGAGCGGAAAGCCCATCACGCTGTGAGGACTCCGGCGGCCTGAAACGATACAATAGGCCGCCATGCGTTCCGTCTTCCGGATCCTCGACGCCAACCTCAACCGCGCCCGCGAGGCGCTCCGCGTGCTCGAGGACATCGCCCGCTTCCACCACGACGACGCGGACGCCGCAGCGCGGTTCAAGGACGCGCGCCACGCGCTCGACGCCCGGGCCCGGCCGCTGGCCCGCGATCTCCTGCGCGCTCGCGATTCCGCGAACGACGTCGGACGGGAAAGCGACCGTCCGGTGGACGGGCCCCGGCCGCTGCGCGACGTCGTCGCGGCCAACCTGAAGCGGGCGGGCGAGGCGCTGCGGACCATCGAGGAGATCGCCAAGGGGCGGCATGCCGGGCTCTCGCGCGAGGCGCACCGCCGCCGCTTCCAGCTCTACACGCTCGAGAAGGAGATGGCCGATCCGCGCGGGCGGCTCGAGTCGGCGCGGCTCTACGTGCTGCTCGACCCGTCGGTGACGCCGCGGCCGCTGACCCGCGTCGCGGAGGAGGCGGTGCGGGGCGGCGCCGACGTCCTCCAGCTCCGTCAGAAGCCGCGGGTCGACCTCGGCCTCGCCAAGGCGATCCGCGCCGCGGCGCCCGACACGCTCTTCATCGTGAACGACCGGCCCGACGTCGCGCTCGCGTCGGGGGCGAACGGCGTCCACCTCGGGCTCGAGGACCTGCCGGTCGAGGACGCGCGCCGGCTGGGCGTGGGCATCATCGGCGCGACGACCCACTCGATCGCCGAGGCGCGGCGGGCGAAGGCGGACGGCGCCGACTATCTCTCGTGCGGCCCGATGTTCGCGACGCCGCTCAAGCCCGACCTCGCGCCGCGGGGCTTCTCCTACCTGGCCGCGCTCAAGAAGCTGGGCGTCCCGTTCTTCTGCATCGGGGGGATCACGAGGGAGAACGCGTCGCCGGCGCTGGTGCGGGCGGCGGTGTGCGCGGGGGTGATCGCGGCGCCCGACGTGGCGGCGGCCGCGCGGTCGATCCGGGCCCGTCTTATTTCGGGAAAGCCAGGTCGTTCCCCTTCGCCTTCCGCTTCGTCTCGCGGACGGCGCGGTACTGGGGCGAGGTGAACCACTCGCGCATCAGGACGATCTTCCGCTTCTGGATGGGATCGAGGTCGTCGAACTCCACGCCGGCGTAGAAGTCCTCGGTGTGCTTGGCGCTCTGGTAGCACCACCGGATCTCCCCCGCGGCCTCGATCTGGTCCTTGTACTTCTCCATCTGGATGACCATGCGGACCTTGGTGCCGATGGGGATGCGCTCGCGGATCAGGAAGCGGGCGCCGCCTTCGGAGAGGTCGAGGGCCGCCCGGGCGTTGTTGCCCTTACCGACGCCGAAGACGGAGAGGATGCCTTCGCGGTAGAGCGTCGCCTGGCACTCGTCGATTTCGAAGCGGGGATGGCGGCGACGTTCGGTGCCCTTCTTGCTGCCGGTGGGGGTGGAGTCGGTTTTGCCGCCGACGGGCGCGCCCGACTTGTTGACCTTCTTGAATTCGGCGAACCAGTCGGATTGGTTCTTGTCGGTGTCGCCGGCCATAGCCTCCCTCAGACTCGTTCAATTTATCCCGTAATCCGGGGAGAGTCAACATCGTGGGAGAGAAGGCAGGCGCCGGCGACGGAGAGCGGCAGCAGGACGTAGCCGACGAAGGGGATGAGGAGGATCGGGAAGAGGACGGCGCCGAATCCCAGGGCGGGGCCGAGGCGCCGGAGCAGCCAGGCGAACCGGTCGGGAACGGAAAGACCGCGGGCGTCGAGCGGGTAGTCGAGGTACTCGAACCCGAGGAAGACGACGCCGACGAAGGCCGAAAGGACCGCGTGGAGCACCGACCCGACGCCGGGGATGAGATGGAGGAACAGCAGGCCGACCTGGATCGCGCCGAAGATCAGGAGCTTGAGCGACTGATTGACCAGACCTCGAACCAGCGCGCGCCACGGTCCGCGGGAAGGCGGCAGCGGCTCGCCCAGGTCGCGCAGGATGCGCTCGGTCATCGCGTCGAGGAACGGCGATGCGAGGATGTTGCCGACGATCGTGAAGAGAAACAGGCCGGCGATCGCGACGGCGATCGCGAGGAGCCAGCCCAGGCCGGTGCGGACCCACCCCCACCACTTCGCGGGGAGGATCGCGTCGACGACGTCGGTCCGGTACTCGACGAAGAGCCAGGTGAGGATCCCGAAGAGGACGACGTTGATCGCAAACGCGGCGGCGAAGTACTTCCAGAGCGACGGGCGGCCGAGGAAGAACGCGACGCCGCGGAAGGGGTAGGTCAGGGCGGAGAAGAAGCTCAGCACGCAGCACCCAGCACCCGGCACCCGGCCGCGGGGTGCGGCAGGAGAAATTGGGCCGTCAGGATTCGAACCTGAACAGAGGGATCCAAAATCCCTCGTGCTACCGTTACACCACGGCCCAGTGGAATCAATCGAGGAGCCGCCAATCGAAGAGGGGGAGCGAACGGAGAGCGGATGGCGCGCTAGGATTGTCGCCGGGGGAACGTCGTCCGCATGACCAGATCCTAGCCGATCGCGGCGGTCCTGGCAACGCCCTTCGGCGCATTACTTCCGGTACGTCGAGACGGAGGTGGCGTGGGAGGCCGGATAGGTCCCGTGATAATAGTAGGGGTAGTGGGCGTAGCCGTGGTAGTACGGGTAGCCGTAGTACCCGTAGGATCCGTAGAACCCGTAGGAGTACGGGTAGGAGTAGGGATAGTAGGAATAGGGATAGTAGTAGGGATACGAGTAGTACGGGTAGTCGTAGACGACCTCGACGGTCCGCTCCTCCGGGACCACGGGGGCGGTCAGCATCGCGCCGATGACCGTCTCGCTCACGCCTTCATTCTTCAGCGACACCACCTGGTCGGCCGACGGCCGCGCGGCGACGCCCTCCGACTTGATCTTTTCGAGGAGGACGGAGTCGGAGAGGCCCGCCTTGGTCAGGCGGACCACTTCTTCGCTGGAGATGCCCGCGGGCTTCACCTGGCGGACCCGGTAGCGGGGAACGGGGCCGACGACGCATCCGGCGAGGAGGAGGGAGAGGAAGAAGAACCACAGCGCAGTTCTCATAACTCACCTGCTGAAAGAGCGTTTCCCGCTTCCCCCCTAGAGTTGAGCCTCGGGGCCGCGGGATATGACGCGGCCGCCCGCCGATTCCTGTCGGGCCGCCGGCTCCGACGCCGCGTGTAGATCGGGAACGCGGGTTGGGGTCGACACCTTTGACGGGAGGGGGCCATGACGGGAGCAGCACTGGCGGCCGTGCTGGATCGACTTCGGGCGGAGGTGCTGCCCCCGAAGCTGCAGTCGTCGAAGATCCGCTACCGGTTCCGGCTGGACCGGGGCGACTCGCTCGACGTCGTGCTGGACCGGGGACGCCTGTCCGTCGCGGAGTCCCCGGAGCCGCCAGACTGCGTGGTGGAGTGCACGTCGGAGGAGCTGGAGGCCGTGCTGTCGGGCCGGCACAACCTGCTGACGACCTTCATGCGCGGAGATGCGCGGCTCCTGGGAACGCTCGCCGCGGCGAAGAGCCTGTATTCGTACCTGCGCTACGCCCACGTGGAGGAGTCGAAGGGATGACCATGGAGACCGTCAGCATTCTCGACGGCAACACGTTCGTCGTCACGGACCGCCGGGGCGACATCGATGCGTCCCCGACCGAGGCCCAGGGGCTGTTCGAGGACGACACCCGGTACCTGTCCAAGTGGCTCCTCCTGATCGACGACCGTCGCCCCAACATCCTCTCCATCGAGGACCTCAACTACTTCGAAGCGCAGCACTTTCTGGTCCCCGGAACCGGAACGATCTACGTCGACTCGCCGCTGTCGATCGTCCGGCGCCACCGCGTCTACCAGGGATTCTCGGAGCACCTGACGGTGATGAACCACTCCGGGGAGCCCAAGGAGGTGCGGCTGCGCCTGGCGATTGATGCCGACTTCGCCGACCTCTTCGAGATCAAGGACAAGCTCGCCAAGAAGGGGACGCTGTATCGGCGGATGGAGGACCGGAAGCTCGTGCTGGGCTACCGCCGGGACGCGTTCTGCCGCGAAACCTGGATCACCAGCAGCCAGCCGCCCGAGGTGGACGGGAACGAGCTGCGGTTCCACGTCTCCCTCCCTCCGCACGGGGAGTGGAGCACCCAGCTTCGGGTCGAGAGCATCGACGTGAACCTGCGGGCCAGCGGCGCGGTGCTGGGCCGGAAGAAGGACGTCGAATCCGACCATCGGGTGCGGCTGGAGGAGGTGGAAAAGTGGCGCCAGGCGGCGCCGAAGCTCACCTCGTCGTGGCGCTCGCTCGAACGGACCTACCAGCGGTCCATCGAGGACCTGGCGGCGCTGCGGTTCTATCCGTACCTCTTCCCGAACGGCGCCGTTCCGGCCGCGGGACTTCCGTGGTTCATGGCGATCTTCGGCCGGGACAGCCTCATCACGAGCCTCCAGTCGATCCCGTTCATGCCCGACCTGTCGCGGACCACGCTGATGCTGCTCTCGGAGCACCAGGGGGCGCGGCTGGACGACTTCCGCGACGAGGAGCCCGGCAAGATCCTCCACGAGCTCCGCCGCGGCGAGATGACCGCGTTCGAGGAGCGGCCCCATTCGCCCTACTTCGGCTCCGCAGACAGCACGCCGCTGTTCCTGATCCTGCTCGACGAGTACGAGCGGTGGAGCGGGGATGCGTCGCTGGTCCGCGAGCTGGAGTTCGCCGCGCGGCGGGCCCTCGAGTGGATCGACCGCTACGGCGACCGGGACGGCGACGGCTACGTGGAGTACGAGCGGCGGCGTCCCGAAACGGGCCTCGACAACCAGTGCTGGAAGGACTCGTGGGACTCCATCCGGTTCGCCGACGGCCGCCTGGCCCGGCTTCCGCGCGCGACGTGCGAGATCCAGGGCTACGTCTACGACGCGAAGCTGCGCTGCGCGCGCCTCGCGCGGGGCCCCTGGAAGGACTCCGCGCTCGCGGAGCGTCTCGAGCGGGAGGCCGCCGACCTGAAGCAGCGGTTCAACCGCGACTTCTGGATCGAGAAGGGGAGGTACTTCGCGCTGGCGCTGGACGGCGACAAGAAGCAGGTCGACGCGCTGACCTCGAACATCGGCCACCTGCTCTGGAGCGGCATCGTCGAGGACGACAAGATCGACGCATGCGTCCAGCATCTGATGGGCGACCGCCTCTTCAGCGGCTGGGGCGTCCGGACGATGGCGGAAGGCGACGCCGCCTACAACCCGATCGGATACCACGTCGGCACCGTCTGGCCGCACGACAACTCCATCATCGCCTGGGGGCTGCGGCGGTGCGGCTACCGGAAGGAGGCCGCGAAGGTGGCGCTGTCGATGCTCGAGGCCGCCACGTACTTCCACGGCCGGCTGCCGGAGGCGTTCGCCGGCTATCCGCGCGCGATGACGGGCTGGCCGGTGGAGTACCCCACCGCGTGCAGTCCGCAGGCCTGGGCGACGGCGGCGCCGATGCTGCTCTGCCGGACGCTGCTCGGACTGGAGCCCGTGGGCGGCCAGCTCCTGGTCGATGCGGCGCTGCCGGAGGGCATCGAGCGGATCGAGATCCTCGACATTCCGGGCCGGTGGGGCCAGGCGGACGCGTTCGGACGGGGCCGGCTCTCCCTGGGAAGTCTTTCGCTGGGAACTGCGGTGTAGAGGAGGGGAGGATGGCCACGCCGTCGTCGAGGCCGAGACGCTCGGGCGGGAGGTCCGAATCCCGGACGTGGAAGCAGCTCCGCCGGACGTCGCTGATCGCGTCGTTCCTCTCCCGGGAAGCCCTGATGCTCGCGGCCGAGGCGGCGGAGAGCACGGAGAATCTGCGGAGGGCCATCGCCGAAAAGTGCCGCGTCCGGCCGCGTCGCACCGGAGTTCCATAACATTCCAACCTCGAGTAGGTCTGTACAGGCCTGGGAGGTCGCATGGACCCGCTCGATCCATCCGATGCCGTCGTCCGCCGTGCGGGCGCGGTTCCGGAACGTCCGTCGCAGGGGTGTCCCGAGTGCTTCGGCCGGCTGCTGTACAACGGGTTCGGGTACAGCTGCATCGCCTGCGCCTATACGTGTCCGCTCCTCGGCTATCCCGCGTTCTCGGGCCGGGGCCGGTCGCGCGTCGAACCCCGGTGTCCTCCCGGCGCCCCGGATCAGATGTGAATGGAGTGTTGTTCAATTAGCTTGCGCCGTAGGTTCTAGATTCCTAGAATTCGCCTCTCCACCGGCCCCGATCGGACGGGGGAGGGGAATTCGGAGGATGCTTGCGCGAACTTGTGAAGACGGCCGGCCCGCGCGCGCGGGACACGGAGCGGCGCCGGAAGGCGGAGCTCGAACGTCGGGTCGTTGAGCAGGGCGCGCGGCTCCAGGCGGCGCAGCGCGAGATCGACGTCCTCTGCCACGCGATCGCCCACGATCTCCGGTCGCCGCTCCGCACGATCGCCTCCGGCGCCCAGATCCTCCTGGAGGACCGCGGGCGCCTCGGCGACGACGCGCGCGAATGGACGACCCGCATCGCCGCGGCGGCGAACCGCATGGACTCGCTGGTCCTCGGGCTGCTCGACTACGCGGGGCTGGCGGAGCCGGAGGCGAAGCTTCACACGGTCGACGCGGGCGCGGTCGTGCGGGACGTCCTGGCCCGGATGGCTCCCGCCATCGCCCAGGCCCGGGCGAAGGTCGTGGTGGACGGCCCGCTGCCGACGGTCCGCGCCCACGTCCGGAGTCTCGACCAGGCGATCGCGACGCTGCTGTCCAACGCCGTGAAGTTCGCGAGGGACGGCGTGGCGCCGAGGGTGCGGATCCGGGCGGAGCGGCGCGGGCGCGCGGTCCGGCTCTGGGTCGACGACAACGGCATCGGGATCGCGCCCGAGCATCAGCATCGCCTCTTCGGCGTGTTCGAACGGCTGCAGCGGCGGGAGCGGTTCGACGGCACGGGCATCGGCCTCGCGGTGGCGAAGCGGCTGGTGGAGCGGATGGGCGGAGCGATCGGCGTGAAGTCCGAACCGGGACGGGGGAGCAGTTTCTTCCTGGATCTGACGGGGGCCTGAGCCCATGGGATCGTCCTCCCCGTCGCTCCTCCTCGTCGAGGATGAGCCCGACGACATCGCCCTCTTCCGCAGAGCGCTGAAGATCGTCCGGCCGGGAACGCCGCTCCTCATCGCCCGCGACGGGGAGGAAGCGCTCGACTTTCTGTCGAAATTCTGCGCGGAATCGCCGCGGGACGGGCATCCGGCGCTGCCGCACGTTATCTTGGATCTCAAGCTGCCGAGGAGGTCGGGACTGGAGGTCCTCGAGTGGATCCGGCGCCGGCGGGAGCTGCGGGAACTACGGGTCGTCATGCTGACGTCCTCCCCGCAGTCCCGGGATCTCGAGCGCGCCCGTCGCGCCGGGCTGGACCGCTACTACGTGAAGCCTCCCAATTTCACGGAGCTCGTCGACGTCGTCCGGACGATCCTCCGGGAATGGGTCCTGCTGCCGTGACTTCAGGATCGGCGGGCCAAGGAGGGGAAGGATGCCGTCCGAGGAAATCTCCGCCCTGATGAGCCGGATCTCCCAGGGGGACCGGTCGGGCGTCAGCCGGCTGATGTCCGCGCTGTACGACGACCTCCGCACCCTGGCCTCGAAGTTCCTCAGCCGCGAATCGTCGAGCCACACGTTCCAGCCGACCGACCTGGTGAACGAATCCTTCCTCAAGCTGGTGGACCAGACCAAGGTCTCGTGGCAGGGGAAGACCCATTTCATGGCCGTGAGCGCGCAGGCAATGCGGCGCATCCTGGTCGACCACGCCCGCACCAAGCACCGGAAGAAGCGCGGCGGCCGCGACCGCCTCCGCCTGCAGCTGCGCGAGGACCACGCCTTCTCGCTGGAGTGCCCCGACGAGATCATCTTCGTCGACGAGATCCTCGCGAAGCTCGACAAGCTGGATCCGCTCCACGCCCGGATCCTCGAGTTCCGGCTCTTCGGCGGCATGGGCATGAAGGAGATCGGGGAGGTCCTCGGCGTCTGCTCGCGCACCGTCGAGCGCCACTGGGCGATGGTCCGCGCGTGGTTCCTGCGCGAGCTCCGGACGTCCGAGTTTCCGGAAGAATCGACGCCCGACGGAGAGGTCGAGGCGACGGTCTGAGTTTGAAGATTTTTGCGTAACGAATCTCCCGGCGCCCGGCTCTATTCCGGCCGAGGGTGCTGGGGGGGCTTGTCCGAACACGGTCCACGACCCACGAGGGTGACGGAACTTCCCGAGACACTCCGGACCCACGATGGTCGAGCGGTCGCCGGAACAGGTCGGTCTCACGGTCGCGGAGGTGCCTCCGGGTCCCGTCCGCTACCGTCTGCTGAGCGAGCACTTCCAGGCGTGCGCCGACCTTCCGGAGCGCGAGCGGGAGGAGTACCTGTCCGGCCCGAGCGTCACCGATCTCGCGCTGCGCGAGGAGCTGCGCTCGCTGCTTCAGTACCACGACCACCCGCAGGTCCCTCCGCCCTCGACGGTCCGCGCGGTCCCGGGAGCCCCGCGGCGGCAGCAGGGCCTGGTTCCGTTCCTGATCCTGGGCGGGTCGATGATCCTTCTGGTGATCGTCGTCCGCGCCTGGACGCTGTCGCAGCTCGAGGCCTCGGCGCGCGCCGAGGGCATGCGTCAGCTTCAGCAGATCCTCGATCATCGGGTCTCGTCCGTCCGGGCGTTCCTGGAGCGCCGGAAGGAGCTCACCCGGTCGGTGCTGGAGGACGGCGCGCTGATCCCCCACGTCGCGGCGCTGGCGGAGGCCGCGCGGAAGCCGGAGGCCCTGCGGTCGTCGCCGTCCTATGAAGCGGTCTCGACGCTGCTTTCGAAGGCGCCGGGGCGACTCGGCGAATGCGGCTTTCTCCTCTTCGATCCCGCCGGCGTGGTCCTCTGTTCCGATTCGGCCGCCGCGGTGGGGCGGCCGCTGTCGCCCGGAAACGTGGCGGTCGCGCGGGCGCTGGCGATCGGACAGTGGATCGTTTCGCGGCCGGTGGAGCTAGGTCCGGAGACGGCGGGGCCCGTGATGTTCGCCGGCGGGCCGGTGCGCGGCGACGGCGGACGAATCCTCGCGACCGGCGTCTTCTTCTTCTCGCCCCGGTCGGAGTTCGACGGTCTCCTCGCGGCGGCGGGGCCCGTCCGACTCCTGATCTCGGCGACGCCGGGCCGCAACGACCGAGAGACCGTCCTGGGGACGTGGACCTGGCTGCCCGAACAGGACATGGGCCTCGGCGCCGAGCAGGAGGTGGACGCGCTGCTGTCCTCGCTCCAGCCGCTGCGGTCCGCCTTCCTGTTCCTGATGTCGGTCCCCGCGGTCCTGACGGGCGTCCTGTGCTTCTCGACCGGCGCGCTGAGGCTGCCCCGGCCGCGCGACGGGGAATCCATCGGCTTCTACGTCGTCGAGCGTCCGATCGGGCAGGGGGGCATGGGGGACGTCTTCCTCGCGACCCACACCGTTCTCCGCCGCCCGGCCGCGCTCAAGATCCTCCGCGATCCGCGTCCGAACGGAACGACGGTCGCGCGGTTCAAGCGGGAAGCGCGGATGGCCGGCCGCCTGGGCCATCCGAATGCCCTCCAGATCTTCGACTACGGCGAAACGTCCGACGGCCGCCTCTACTACGCCATGGAGTACGTGGAGGGCATGAACCTGGCGCAGCTGCTGACGCTGGAAGGGCCGCTCCCCCTCGCCCGGACCCTCTACCTGCTCCGCCAGATCTCCGGCGCGATGGAGGAAGCGCACGCGCTCGGGATGCTCCACCGCGACCTGAAGCCGTCGAACATCATGGTCGGCCGCAAGGGCGGCCTGGGCGACGTCGTGAAGATCCTCGACTTCGGCATCGCCTCGTCGGTCTCGGGCGGGGCGGAGGACATCACGCGGTCGACGAACCTGGTCGGAACGCCGGCGTACATGGCGCCCGAGCGGATCCGCCGGCCCCATCAGCTCGACTTCCGCTCGGACGTCTACTCGTTCGGCGGCGTTGCATTCCACCTGCTGACCGGCCGGAGCCTCTTCGAGGGACCCGGCCCGGCGGAGCTCCTCTACCAGGTGCTGACGTCGAAGCGCCCGTCGCCGTCGACGCTGCGCGGAGACCCGCTGCCCGAGGCGCTCGAAGCGCTCATCCTCGACTGCCTCGCCATCGAGCCGGAGCTGAGGCCCTCGTCCATGAGCGAGATCTCCGCGACGCTGAAGACGATCGAGACGCCCGAGCCGTGGAGCCAGGACGAAGCCCGCGCCTGGTGGGCCGAGAACCGGGAGAACGTCGCGCGCTTCACGGGCGCGTCCGGACCCGCCGCATAACGGTCCCGTTCCGGACGCATCAGCTGGGTATGAAGCATGTCGCGCCCGCGATCCTCCTTCTCGCCGCCCTGTCGGGCTGCGCGGGGAGTTCGGCCCTCGAACCTCCCAAGTCGCGTCCCCTCGTGCTCGATCCCGTCTGCGGCCGCGTCGTGGACCCCTCCACCCCGTGGAGGGCCGTGCACCGGGACGTGGTCTACTCGTTCCACTCGGAAGATTGCCGCGGGCGGTTCGCCGCCGATCCGGACCTCTTCGCCTTCGGATCCGTGCAGGAGCAGGGGCCTCGGGTCGTCGAGAACCGGGTCTACTACACCGATCCGGTCTGCGGCCTGGAGACGCCGCCGACGCGGTGGTCGACCGAGTACGGCGGCCGCGTCTACTACTTCCACGGCGAGGAGTGCGCCCTCGAATTCCGGTTCCACCCCCAGGCGTATGCCCAGACGGCGGGCCGCCTCGAGGCGCGCTGATCCGGTAACGTCCGGCCTCCTCGGTCGTCCTATATCAAATCCGCTCCACGGAGGGTGTACGGGATGGGCGACACGACCACCTACACAGATCTGCGACGGATCACTCCCTGGTCGGAGACCCATTGGCGGGAGATCGCCGCGCGGGCCCACCGGCTCCGCGCCGACGTCGGGGACGAAGCCGCCGCCCGGACCCACGAGACGGTCATCCACGAGATCCGGGCCAACGCGGCCGCCGGATCCTCCCGCCGCGTCCGCTACTGTCCTCGCTGCCTGGAGCGGGGGGTCCGCTACATCCTCATCTTCATGGGCGGCGTGGATCGTTGCGGCTCGTGTGGATGGCCCGGTAACCCGTAAACCGTACCCCGTACGCCGTACCTGGTACGAAGGTCCCCTACGGAGTACGGAGTACTGGGTACGGGTTAGGCAAGGATCGGTTTGACGACGTGGCCGTGGACGTCCGTCAGCCGGAAGTCGCGGCCCTGGAAGCGGAAGGTCAGCTTCTCGTGCTGGATGCCCAGCAGGTGAAGCACCGTCGCCTGGAAGTCGTGGACGTGGACCGGATCCTTCGCCGCGTTGATCCCCAGGTCGTCCGATTCCCCGTGCGTCGTCCCGCGCTTCACGCCGCCGCCGGCCATCCAGAGCGTAAACGCGTAGGGATGGTGGTCGCGGCCCCAGCGGGGACGGTCGGCGAGGTTGCCCTGCAGGAACGGCGTCCGGCCGAACTCGCCGCCCCAGATCACCAGCGTGTCGTCGAGCAGCCCGCGCTGCTTGAGGTCGCGCACGAGCCCGGCGCTCGGCTGGTCGGTGTCGCGGCACTGGGTGTAGAGCTCGGTGGTCAGGCTGTTGTGCTGGTCCCAGCCGGCGTGCATCAGCTGGACGAACCGGACGCCGCGCTCGACGAGCCGCCGGGCCATCAGGCAGTTGTACGCGAACGTTCCCTGCTCCTTCACCTGCGGTCCGTAGAGGTCGAGCACCTCCTTCGGTTCCTTGGACAGGTCGGAGAGCTCGGGGACGCTGGCCTGCATCCGGTAGGCCATCTCGTACTGCGAGATGCGCGTCGCGATCTCGGGATCGCCCGACTCGCGGAGCTTGATCTCATTCAGCTTTGCGAGATCGTCCAGCATGCCTCGGCGGGTCTCGCGGCTCATCCCGTCCGGATTCGAGAGGTAAAGCACGGGGTCGCCGCTGCCGCGGAGCTTCACTCCCTGGTAGCGCGACGGCAGGAACCCCGAGGCCCAGTAGAAGTCGTAGAAGATCTGGCCGCAGGTCGTCCCCTTGCTGACCGACGTCATCACCGCGAACGCCGGCAGGTTCTCCGTGAGGCTGCCCAGCCCGTAGTGCATCCACGCGCCCATCGTCGGCCGGCCCGGCTGCTCGCCGCCGCTCAGCATGAACGAGATGGCCGGCGCGTGATTGACCTGCTCGGTGTGCATCGACTTGATGAAGCAGAGGTCGTCGGCCACCTGCGCGGTGTGGGGCATCAGGCCGCTCACCCACGCGCCGCTCCCGCCGTGCCGGCGGAAGGGCTCGACCGGCGCGAGCAGCAGCTTGCCCTTCGGATCGCCGGTCATCGTGCTGAACCGCTTCGAGCCGAGGTACTCCTGGGGCACCGGCTTGCCGTGCATCTCCTGGAGCTTCGGCTTGTAGTCGAAGAGATCGACGTGCGTGGGCGCGCCGTTCATGAACAGGTAGATCACCCGCTTCGCCTTCGGAGCGAAGTGGGGAAGGCCGGGGAGCCCGCCGGAGGCCGACGCGTCCTTCGAGAGGAGCGTCCCCAGCGCCGCGGCGCCCAGTCCCAACGCGCCCTTCCGGAACAGCTCGCGGCGCGTCAGGAGCAGCCGATGTTCGTCGATCGGGTTCATTCCTTCGTCAACGCCTCGTCGAGGTTCAGGATCGAGAGCGCGAGCGACGCCCACGCGGCGTGCTCGACGGGGTCGATCGACTCGTTCCGCTTCGACTCGCCGACCTTCAGCAGCTTCCGCGCGTCGTCGGGCCTCTGGGCGAACTCCCGGCGCAGGCGGTTCACGCCCGCGATCAGGATCTTCCGCTCCTCCTCCGACGGCGCCCGGGCCAGCACGCGCCGGAACGCGACGTCGAGGCGCGCCGCGTCGTCCTTCGCCGCGAGCGCCTGCTCGGCGAGCGCCCGCGCGGCCTCGACGTAGGTCGGATCGTTCAGCGTCGAGAGCGCCTGGAGCGGCGTGTTGGTCCGCGTGGGCTTCACGACGCAGGTCGACCGCGACTGCGTGTCGAAGAACATCGTGGGTCCGATGATCCGCCGCCAGAACACGTAGAGCGAGCGGCGGTAGATCGCCTCGCCGTGGTCCTGCTTGTACCGCTTGTTGCCGAACGTGGTCTCCTCCCACACGCCCGGCGGCTGGTACGGATTCACGGGCGGGCCGCCCGGACGGTCGACCAGGAGACCGCTCGCGGCCAGCGCCTGGTCGCGGATCATGAACGACGGCATGCGGTAGCGCGGCCCGCGCCCGAGGAGCCTGTTGGCGGGATCGGCGGCGAGGAGCTCCGGCGTCGTCCGCGACGACTGACGGTAGGCGGCGCTCGTCACGACCAGCCGCAGGAACTTCTTCACGTCCCATCCGCCGTCGCGGAAGTCGGCGGCGAGCCAGTCGAGGAGCTCGCGGTGGACCGGCTGCTCGCCCTGGCGTCCGAGATCCTCGGACGTCTTGGTCAGGCCGATGCCGAAGAGCATCTGCCAGAAGCGGTTCACCGTGACGCGGGCGGTGAGCGGATGGTCGGGCGAGACGAGCCAGCGGGCGAGCGCGAGGCGGTTGCGCGGCCCGTCGCCCGCCAGCGCCGGGAGCCGCGCGGGGACGGCGGCGGAGATCTCGTCGAGCCGCTTGTCGTAGAGTCCCTTGTCGAGGACGTAGGTCTTGCGCGGCTTGGCCATGTCCTCCATGACCATCACGCGCGTGAGCGATTTCCGCGCCGCGCTCCGCTGGTCCGACAGGTCGCGGCACTTCTTCGCCACGGCCGCGTAGGAGGGCGCGTCCTTCTCGAAGCCCTTGTAGAGGTCCTCGAACTGCTGGCGGCTGCGCTTCTCGGCGGCGGTCTTCAGGATGTCCGCCATCTTCGGGTTCTTCTCGAGCGCCTCGCCCAAGCCGACGTCCTCGACCTTGAGCTCGGCCGCGGCCGCCGCGAACGTCTTCTCCAGCGCGGCGATCCGCTCCGACTGCTCGGGCGTGGTCATGTCGAGGGCCGGCGCCGTCTGGGGATCGCCGCCGCCGCCGGTCACGGGCGTCTGGTTGAAGAAGGCGAAGAGCCCGAAGTAGTCCTTCTTGGACAGAGGGTCGAACTTGTGGTCGTGGCAGCGGGTGCAGGTGAGCGTCAGGCCGAGCCAGACGGTGCCCATGGTCTCGGTCATGTCGAACACGTACTCGATCCGGTTTTCCTCCGAGATCCGGCCGCCCTCGCCGTTGATCGGATGGTTCCGGCAGAATCCGGTCGCGAGCTTCTGGTCGCGGGTGGCCTCCGGCAGCTGGTCGCCCGCGAGCTGCCAGACGGTGAACTGGTCGTACCGCAGGTTCTCGTTGAACGCCCGCACCACCCAGTCGCGCCAGGGCCACATGGTCCGTTCCCCGTCGCCCTGATAGCCGTTCGAGTCGGCGTAGCGGGAGACTTCCATCCATTCCCATGCCATCCGTTCGCCGTAGCGGGGCGACGCGAGGAGGCGGTCGACCACCTTCTCGTACGCGCCCGGAGCGCGGTCGGCGAGGTACGCGTCGGTCTCCTCGGGCGTCGGCGGCAGTCCGGTCAGGTCGAGCGTGAGCCGGCGGAGCAGCGTGGTCCGGTCCGCCTCGGGGGAGGGGCGGAGCTTCTCGCGCGCCAGCCGCGCGTGGATGAAGGCGTCGACCGGGTGGGCGGCGCCCGCGGGGACCGGCGGCTTGACGAGCGGCCGGAACGACCAGTGCTCGCCCCACCGCGCGCCGGCGTCGACCCACTTGCGCAGGATCTCCATCTGCTCGCGGGTGAGCTTCTTGTTGGCCTTGGGCGGAGGCATCATCTCGTCCGGATCGGTCGAGAGGATGCGCTTGATCATCTCGCTCTGGGCGCTCTTGCCCGGCACGACCGCGGACTTCTTGGCTTCCTTCTCCTCGTCGAGGCGGAGGTCGCCCTTGCGCTTCTTCTCGTCGGGGCCGTGGCAGTAGTAGCAGTGGTTGGAGAGGATGGGCTGGACGACGCGGTCGAAGTCCACGGGCGCCGGCGCTTCCTGCGCGGAAGAAGGAGCCCCCCCGAGGAGGAGGAGACCCGCCCACGCCGCCCAAAGTCGCTTCATGCCTTACTCTTATTACCCGGCGGTCGGGCGGGAGGTCGGACGTCCGCGAATTCCCCTGCTCACGTCGCGGCCCTCGGCGTAGAATCCTTCAGCGATGGGTCGAGGCAAGGGTCCCGCGAACGCGGTCGCACGCTACCTCCAGGAGATCGGCGCCTCCGCCGTCTCCGGGGAGGACCTCGTCATGGCGCTCAGCCGGCGGGGGACGGGGGAGTCCCTGGACGTGGACGGCCTGCTCCTGCAGCCCGACGTCCTCCGCAGCGTGCCTGAGCCGCTCGCGTTCGAGCATCGCATCCTTCCGATCCATCGGATGAACGGAATCCTCTTCGTCGCGGTTCCGTCCGGTCGGATGCCGGACGACGCGCTCGACGAGGTCGAGCGGCTGCTGAAGGTCCAGGTCGAAGCCATCCCGGTCGCGGAGATCGACGTCGCGGGCATCCTCGTGAAGGCCCATCAGCTCCTGAGGCGGCACCACCGCGCCGAGACGACCCGGCGGGTCGTCTCGACGCCCGCAGAGGGGGACGCGGGCCGGGGGCTCGCGGAGCTGGCCATTCCGGCGGAGATCCTGAAGCGCATCCGAAAATTTCTCGCGGAGCCCCAGGGGCTGCTCCTCGTCACGGGTCCGGCCCGGTCGGGGAAGAGCACCACGCTGCGGGCGCTGGCGGGAGAGCTCCGGGGTCGCGGCCTGCGGGTCGCTTCGTTCGAGGAACCCGCGCTCGCCGCGATCGAGGACGAGCTGGAGGAGGATCCCGACGCGCTGACGATCGACGGCATGAAGAGTCCGTCGGTGGCCGCGCAGGCGGTGCGGGCGGCGGTCGAAGGGCGCAAGGTGGCGATCGCGCTCGAGGCGGCGGACGGCGCCGGGGCGGTCGCGCGGCTGGCGGAGATGAAGGTCGACCCGCACCTCGTGGGGACGGCGCTGCGGGCGGGGCTGAACCAGCGGCTGCTGCGGCGGCTCTGCCCCGACTGCCGCGAGGAGTACCAGGAAGACGCGACGATGCTCGAGGATCTCCGGCTGCTGTCGCTCCTCAAGGGGGTTCCGCTCTGGCGGCGCCGAGGCTGCGGCGCGTGCGCCGGCGCGGGGGTGCAGGGCCAGGTGGCGATCTTCGAGTACGGCGAGCGCGGCTCCGAGCAGGTCCTGCGCGGCGGGTTTCAGCCGATGGTCGCCGACGCGCTCGGGAAGCTGCTCGCCGGCCGGACGACGCTGCGCGAGGTGATCGATCAGGTGCCGTTCACCCAGGTGTTGCAGGCGGCGGACCGGCTCAACATCCGGCGGGTCAGTCCTTGATCGGAATGGGCTGGCCCTTCTCGTTCACCGCGACGAACGTGATCTCCGCCTCGGTGACGAGGGCCCTTTCCTTCGGGTTCTGCCACCGCTGGGCCTCGACCTCGACCTGGATGGTGACCGACGTCGTGCCGAGCTTCTTGGTCTTCGTGAAGAACGAGACCGTGTCGCCGACGTAGACCGGCTTCTTGAACACGACCTCCTTCATCGCCACGGTGACGAACCGCTTGGCGGCGTG
>Ga0134121_10000013_pt1 | contig 209185 bp, 191 predicted proteins | sample KB301_FD_96463 | JGI IMG/M metagenome (GOLD analysis project Ga0134121, IMG submission 96463) | Terrestrial soil microbial communities without Nitrogen fertilizer from Kellogg Biological Station, Michigan, USA - KB3-0-1 | ecosystem: Environmental > Terrestrial > Soil > Unclassified ... | reverse complement strand
GCCCCGTTCCGGCGTCGCCGAAAGGCCGGTCTTCCGATGCGGACACGGCCGCGGCGCCGGGCTCGTCGTAGACGTCGAGCGGCGAGACCCAGCGCAGCGCCTCCTCGATGTAGCTGTTCGCGCCCCGTGCGGCGGGCCGGGCGGCCCGCTCCTCGACGCCGGCCTCGTCGACGATCTGATCGGCCGGCAGGTGGGCCGAGCCGGGAGGCACGACCACCGTGAAAGTCGTCCCCTTCCCGGGCTCGCTCGTGGCGGAGATGGTCCCGCCGTGCAGACGCACCAGCTCCTGCACCAGGGCCAGCCCGATGCCGCTGCCTTCGTGCGTCCGGCCGCGGGCGTTCTGCACCCGGTGAAAACGCTCGAACAGGCGCGGCATCTCGGACGCCGGGATGCCGGTGCCGGTGTCCCGCACCTCGAGCTGCACGTGCCCATCCTCGCGCTCGCGCAGGTCGACCGCGATCCCGCCGTCGAAGGTGAACTTGAAGGCGTTCGAGAGGAGGTTGAGAACGATCTTCTCCCACATCTCCCGATCGACGAAGGTGGGCGTCGAGGGCGGGGCGCACTCGACCCGAAGCGTGAGCCCCGCCCGTTCCACCGCGGCGCGGAACATGCTCGCGAGGTCCGCCGTGAACGGGCCGAGGTCGGTCGGCTGGTAGCGCGCCCGCACCCGGCCCGCCTCGATGCGCGAGAAATCCAGCAGCGTGTTCACCAGCCGCAGCAGCCGCTGGCCGTTGCGGTGCACGACCTCGAGCTCGCCGTCGTACGAGCCGCGATCGAGCAGGTCCTCGATCGGCCCGAGCATCAGGGTGAGCGGCGTGCGGAACTCGTGGCTGACGTTGGAGAAAAACGCCGTCTTGGCGCGGTCGAGCTCCGCCAGCGCCTCCGCGCGGCGTTTTTCCTCTTCGTAGGCGCGCGCATTGGCGATCGCGGTGGCGACCTGGGTGCGCACGAGGTCGAAGAAGTCGCGGTAGAAATCGTTCCACTGCAGGCGTGACGAGAGGCCCGCGACCATCAGCCCGGCCGGCTCCGAAGGCTTGCTCGAGGGGATCGGCACGACGACCGCGCTGTGCGGCGCGTCGGTCCACGGCCCCTGCGGCACGCCCGGGAACCGCGCCCGCAGATCGTCCACCAGCTGGATGGCCCCGGACACCTTCGCGAGGCGAAAGGGCCAGCCGCCGTCCGCCGCCGCGTCGAGATCGACGAAGCGCGGCGCGAACGAGACGGTGATGGTCGGATCGCCCAGGCCGGACGAGCCGACCAGCCGCGCCTGCCTCCCCTCGTCCTCGAGCAGGTAGAAGAGCGAGAAGGGCACGTCCCGGTCGTGCCTCCGGAGCGTCTCGGCCGCGAACAGGCACGCCTCCTCCGCCGTCTTCGCCTCGACCAGGCGGCTGCCGAGATCGCGCAGCGTCAGCCCGCGCCGCTCCCCGATCACCTTCTCGGTGATCTCGTGCACCGTGGCGAGAACGCCGCCGATGCCGTTGGGGGCGGTCTCGTCCGGCACCGGGCTGTAGGCGATGGTGAAGTGCGACTCCTCGAGGAAGCCCTGCCGGTTGATCTCGAGGAAGATGTCCTCGTTCCACGTCGGCGGCCCGCCCAGGAACGGCGTGTCGATGAGCGGGCCGATGACGTGCCAGATCTCCTTCCAGCACTCGCTCGCGGGAACGCCCAGCACCCGCTCCGGGTGCTTGTTCCCCGGGATCGGTCGATAGGGATCGTTGTAGAACTGGATGTACCGGGGCCCCCACCAGAGGAGCTGGGGGAAGCGGTTGGCGAGCATGATGCGCAGCATCGTGCGCAAGGCCGGCGACCACGACTCCGCCGGCCCCAGCGGCGTCCGCGCCCAGTCGAAGGCGCGGATGCGCTCGCCCATCTCGCCTCCCCCGACCAGGAATCCGAGAGCGTCTTCCTTCATGAAGGCTCCGCGCGGCGCGGCGCCGCGAAAACGAAGAGCGGTCCTAGCCGGTCTTGTTCCGGCCGTTGGCCGGGCTCAGAGTTCCCAGAAGCCGAAGCAGGTCGTTCGAATCCGCGGGCTTGACGAGGTGCGCGTCGAAACCGGCGTCGTGGGATCGCCGCCGGTCCTCGTCCTTGCCCCACCCGGTCACCGCGACCAGGAGCACGTCGCGCCCCCAGTCCTGCTGCCGGATGCGGCGCGCCGCATCGTAGCCGTTCATCCGCGGCATGCCGATGTCGAGGAAGACGACCTCGGGCCGGAAGCGCTCGGCCGTCGCCAGCGCCTCGACCCCGTCGTGGGCCGTGATCGCCTCGTGACCGGTGACGCGTAAGAGGGTCGCCAGGGAGTCGGCCGAATCGACGTTGTCGTCCACGACGAGGGCGCGCCGCGCCGCGTGTTTCGTCGCCGCCGTCTTCGGGAGCAGGCGAACCCCGGGCCGGGCGTGCCGCTCGAACTCGGAGAGCGGCTTCAGGACCGGCAGCCGCACCACGAACTCGCTGCCCCGGCCGGGCCCGTCGCTCGTGGCGAGAACGCTCCCGCCGTGCAGCTCGACGAGACGCCGCACCAGCGTCAGCCCGATGCCGAGGCCGCCCTGGGCCCGCTCGATCGAGCGATCGACCTGGTTGAACATGTCGAAGATGTTCCCCAGCCGGTCGGACGGAATGCCGAGCCCGGTGTCGCGCACCCGCATGACCACTTCGGCCCCGTGGCGCTCGGCCGACAGCCAGACCTGCCCGCCGGCCTCGGTGTACTTGCAGGCATTGTTCATCAGGTTGTTGAGGACCTGGGCCAGGCGCACGGGATCCGCCTGCAGCCAGATGGGCTCCGGCGGCAGGGTGACGGTGATCTCGTGCCGGCGCTCCTCGGCGAGCGGCCGCGCCGTCTCGACCGCGTGGGCCACGACGGCCGAAAGCTCCACGGGCTCGCGCCGCAGCTGCAGCGTGCCGCGGGTGATGCGCGACACGTCGAGCAGATCGTCCACCAGACGGATGAGATGGTGCAGCTGGCGCTCGAGCACGCCGCGCAGGCGCTCCCCGCCGATCCCCGGCGTTCCTTCCGACAGCTTCATGACCATGAGCGAGTTGCGCATCGGCGCCAGGGGGTTGCGCAGCTCGTGCGCCAACATGGCGAGGAACTCGTCCTTGCGGCGGTCGGCATCGCGCAGCGCCTCTTCGTGGCGCCGGCGTTCGATGAGGTCGGCGGCCTGCCGCGCCAGGATGTCGAGATTGCGGAGATCCCGCTCCGGCGGGACATGGGGCCGGCTCCAGTGCGTCGAGATCATCCCCACCGTGTTGCCGGCGCGCGAGACGAGCGGGGTCGTCTGCACCGCCCTGATCCCGGTCTCGCGGTACACCAGGAGCTCCGGCGATCCGGCGAGGGAAGCGCAACGCTCGGTGTCGGGGACCAGAACCCGTCCCCCCGTCTTCAGTGCCCGCCCGCACGCCAGCGCGGAGTTGCAGCGCACCCGCTGCCAGCTCCGCTCCGCCAGCGCGCTGAACCCGCGGCACGCGAGCAGCCGCAGCTCGGTGCCGCCGTCCCCTCCCGGCTCGACCGCCTGCATGCTGGCGAACTCCGAGCGCATGAGGGCGGCCGCGGCGTCGATCACCCTGCGGTACAGGGTCTCCTCCCCGATCTCGCTCAGGAGCTCGGCCCCGAGGGTCTGCAGGAGCCGCGCGTCGGATTCGGCCTGGCGCAGGTCGGCGTCCGCCTGGTCCCGCTCGATGGCGATGGCGATGAGCTGGCGCGCCACGAACCCGATCTGCGGATTCCCCGGTTCGGGATTGCCGGGCTCGCGCCGGTACATGGCGAAGGTGGCGAGCGGCTCCCCGGTGGCGCCCCGCACCACCGTCGAGAGGACCGACCGCAGCCCGCTCGCGAGCGCCAGCTCGCGCCAGCGGCCCGAAAAGCGGGCATCGCTCCTGATGTCCGCGACCAGGACGTCCTTTTTTTCCTGCAGGGCCAGGCAGCAGGGCCCGGCCGCAGGCGGCTGGATCGGCGCCGCGTGCATCGCGGCCATGTAGTCGAACGGCAGGCTCGGCCCCGCCCCCGCCCGCAGCGTGCCGGTGACGGAATCCACCAGGTGGATGGAGCACAGCAGCCCCGGCTCCTGCTCTTCGACCAGGCGCACCAGGTCGGCCAGCACCTCGGAAAGCGCCACGCGCCGGGCGATCTTCTCGAGGACGTGGCGCTGCCCTTCCATGAACGCCTCGGCCCGCTTGCGTTCGGTGATCTCCTGCACCGTGCCGCGCAGGCCGATCACCTTCCCCTGCGCGTCCTGGATCGCCTCGCCGCGCATCGCCACCGCGATCCGCTCGCCTTTCCGCAATGCCTCGAGGTCGAGGTGGAAGCCGTGGCCGGTGCGCATCGCATCCTTCATGGCGGCGTCGATGCGGAGCCACGAGTCGTGCGGATAGAGGGTGTCGTCCTGGTCCGCGAGGCGCGGCAGAACAGCCCCGTCCGGCAACCCGAAGATGCGCCGCAGCTCGTCCGAGACGAAGGAACGCCCGGTGGCGGCACGCCACTCCCAAGACCCGAGGCGCGCCAGGCGCTGCGCCTCGCCGATGACCGCCCGCTCGCGAACCCGGGCCGCACGCAATCCCTCCCCGAAAGCGATGATGACGGCGCTCGACAGGAAAAAGGCGCCGAACCCGATCGGGTCACGGGTGCCGTGAATCCCGGCGGCCGCGCGGGCCGCGGGGAAGAGCAGGTCGCACAGCAGCCACCCCACCCCCATGGCCAGGAGGCCGGCGCGATAGCCGCAGAGCCAGGCGCCGAAGGCCACCGCCGCGAACAGGGTCACGAGGGGAAACTGGTCGCCGATCCAGGGCGTCAGGAGCCAGCGCACCCCGACGGCGACGGCGGTGGCGGCCAGCGTCCCGAGGTAGAGCCATTCCTTCGACGGCGATCGATTCCACATGGTTGATCGATGCAACGCAAGTCCGCTGGCCGAAACCGGTTCGAAGTCCAAAAAGCTATACACCGGGGGAATCCCCTTGGGAATAAGTGAAACAACGGATGCAGCCGTACGGACCTGGCTCCATCGCCGTGCTTGACTCTGGCGGCGAAGGCCCGGAAAATCAGCCCGAACAAGGGAAATTCGTCGTTCCCGGGACACTTTTCGCGACTCCGTGATGCCACCGATCTTCCATGCGCGCCGGCGAGGCCTTCTGTCCTCGCGCTGGATCGCCCTTCCGGCCCTGCTGCTCTCCATCGGGTCGGCGGAGGCCGGGCGGCGCTCCCTCGTGGCCCGGGACCTGGGAACGTTCGAAGGAGACGACACCCAGGGCACGGGGATCAACGACCGGGGACAGATCGTCGGTGTCGGCGGCTCGGGTGCGACCCAGAGCGCCTTCCTCATGGAGGCCGGGGGCACGGTGAGCCTGGGCCCCTTCGCCGCCATCGACATCAACAACGCCGGCCAGATCCTGCTCCAGACGGTGGTCGGCAACCCGGACGATCCGTCCTCGTGCTTCCTGCGCCAGCCCGACGGCACCCTCGTCGAGCTGAACACTCCGGCCGGGTCGCAGTGCTACGGCACCGACTTGAACGACCGTGGCCAGGTGGTCGGAGCGGTGCAGCGCCTGGTCGGAACCCAGCGGGTGACCAGCGGCTTTCTCTGGGAGGCGGGGACCTACAGCGATCTCGGCACGCTCGGCGGCGATTTCGTCCAGGCGAACGCCGTCAACGAGCTGGGTCAGATCACCGGCACCGCGACGTTGTCCTCTTCGGGGTATCAGCACGCGTTCTTCTGGGACCGTGGCGTGATGACCGATCTCGGCTCACCGGGGGGTCTCTGGAGCCAGGGGCGTGCCATCAATGATCGCGGGCAGGTCGCCTTCTCCAGCGGCGCGCACGTGTACTTCTGGCAGGCCGGAGCTCTGACCGATCTCGGCACCCTGGGAGGTCCCGACGTGCCGGAGCAGGTGAGCGTGCCGCTCGGCCTGAACGATCGCGGCCAGCTGCTCGTCGCCGTCTATGACATCCCGGCGGCGCTGTACCGCTGGGGCATCTGGGCGTCCGGTCGCTTCACGCCGCTGCCCAGCCTCGGAAGCGGCCTTCCGACCGCCAACCGCATCAACGAGCAGGGACAGGCGATCGGGACCGATCGCACCACCACGTCGTCGATCCGCCACATGGTCGTCTGGAGCGCGGAAGCGGTCCGCGGCCGCCGCCGCTAACCGGGCGCGGGCGCCGCGCGCTGTCTCACTTCGCTTCGAGCATCTGCCCCAGGACGGGGTAGCCCCCTTCGATGTTCTCGAAGCGCGCCGGCAGCGGATCGCTCTTGAAGAGGACCGGCCCGTCCATCAGGTTGTAATGCAGGTGCGGCCCCTCCGAGTGCCCGGAGTTCCCGAGCAGTCCGAGCACCGCGCCCGCCTCCACCTGGTCCCCGGCCTTCACGCGCACCGATCCCTTCTGCATGTGGGCGAGCAGGCTGAACTCCTCCTCGTCGTGCTCGATGACGACGACGTTGCCGGCGAGCGGCCAGGGCTGGTCGGGCAGCTTTTCGAGCGCCGCCATGTCGATGATCCCCGGGGCGGCGTTGTCCGGCACGTCGTTGCGGGCGTAGACGATCCTGCCGCGTGCCGGGGCGAGCACCTCGCGCCCCCACCCGGCGAAATCGGAGTTCTTCTCCCCCGCTGTCGCGAGCGCGTTGTAGTTCGGACCAAGCGCCAGGATGTCGCTCGCGAACATCTGGCTCCACTCGTGATGTCCCCCTTCGAGGACCGTCCCGTTCGCCACGATGAAGTTCCCTTTCAGCGGGAAGGTGAGCTTGACCCGCTGCGTCACGACCGCCACCGGGATCTCGAGCGTCTGGCGGATCGGTTTCTTCCCCGCCCCGCCGAGGTCGAGGTTGTACGTCACTCGATCGATCGCCAGCGCCGCCGGCTCGCAGACGTGGTGGCGCAGGTCGAACGACTCCTCGAGACCGGAGTACTTCGTGAGGCTGGACCCCTGCAGCGCCTTCAGCGCCTCGGAGGAAAGGGTCACGGTCTTGCGCTCCGCCGATCCGGCATAGAAGCGCAGCGTCGCCGTCGTCGGCTCGAGCTTGCGATTCGCGAGGTCCCGGACGACCAGGTGGAAGTAGAAGCACTCCTGCTTCTCCTTCACGTCGACGCGATCGGGCTCCTTCCAGACATGCCGCGGGATGGTGAAGAGGCTGATTCCCTCGGCCGGATTGCCGCCCGCGGCCCGCGCCGTGCCCGAATGCCCCCACGGATCGGGGAGCCCCACGGCCGTCGGCCCGACCGCCGCAGATCCGAGGACCGCCAGCGTGACAGCTGCCTGCACGACGACCGGCCAGGCCCTCATTTCGAGAGCTGTACGAAGGCCAGCTTGTTGCCGTCGGCGTCGCGGACGTACATCTCGCGGTTCCCCCAGGTCTGGTCGGTCGGCTTCAGGTCGATGGCCACTTTCTTTTCCACGAGCTCCACGTAGAGCGCATCGACGTCGTCCACGACGATGAAAGCGGTCGTCCAGGTCCCGCTGTCGCCGGGAAAAGACGACAGGTGCAGCCAGGCCCCCCCGCGCACCACCCCCATGTAGCACGGATCGACCTCGTCCCCCGGGCTGTACGCGAATTCCTTCCTGAACCCGATGCGGCCGCAGTAGAACTCCTCCGCGGCGGCGGCGCTGGACACGTGGAACACCGGGATGGCCATCGTGAAGCGGGTCATCGCGATTCCTCCTGAGCCGGCGCTCCCGGGATCGGCACGCCCGCGGGCAGCTTCGGCGGCCAGACGCGGTGGCCGAAGCCGATGCCGACGTGGAAGAGGTCCTGCGAGCGAGTGCCGATGCCGAAGTCGTGCTCGACGCCGGCGGTGAGCTGCACGTGCATGCCGAACCAGAGGATCCCCTCGACGCCGGGACCGACGAACCCGCCGAAGCCCTCGTGCGGCGACTCGGTGCGGTATTCGAAGCCATGGTTGATCAGGAGGCCGAGCCCGCCCCACTTCCTGAACCACGGGATGGCGGTGAGCTGGATGCCGATGCCGTAGACATCGAGATCGCCTCCCTGCTGGAACGACAACCAGGTCTCCGCCTTGCCGATGATGTGCTTGACCTGTCCCTGCGGGCCGAACGAGAAGCGGAGTCCCTTGACGTTCGTCCCGTCGGTCTCCTCCGCGAACGTGGGCGTGAGGGAGAAGAACCCGCCGAACTGGTAGTCGTGCCACCAGTCGGCCGGCTTCTGACCGGCCTCGGGCTCGGGCACCGGGTCGACTGCCGGGGTCGGACTCGCCGGGATTTCGCCCGCTCCGACGAGCCCGAACGGGGCTGCCGCAAGCAGAAGCGCAACCGCTGAAAGGGACGATTTCCGAGGTGACAGGCTGCGCCTGACGTGGCGCTCCTGATTTCCTGACATCCGCATCCAACCTCCCCTGACGGGCGAACGCCCTCGCTGGCACTACCGTTGCGACACGTTCTGATCGCGATGCACCGTTTTCAACGAAAGGAGTGTGCCATGCGAAAGCTGATGTTCGTACCCGCTCTCCTGGTGGCCGGGCTGCTGGCCGCGCCGCTGGTCACGGCCAACGACAAAGACAAGACGTATGAGGAGAAGGACAAGAAAGAGGTGAAGGTGTCGGCCGAGGACAAGCAGAAGGCCGAGGCGCGTCTCACGGAGGCCGAAGAGGTCCTGAAGGCTTCGGTGACGGCTCCCGATCAGGGGATTCCGAAGAACCTGCTCGAGAGGGCCGAGTGCGTCGGCGTGTTCCCCGGCGTGAAGAAGGGCGCTCTCATCGTCGGCGGCGCCGGCGGCAAGGGCGTCTTCACCTGCAAGAACGGCAACGGGATGACCGGGCCGGCCTTCTTCAAGATCGGCGGCCCCAGCATCGGCTGGCAGGCCGGCGTCGAGTCGGCCGACCTCGTCCTGCTGATCATGAACAAGGAAGGGATCGACAAGCTCCTGACCGACAAGTTCAAGATCGGCGCGGATGCGACGGCCGCTGCGGGCCCGGTGGGCCGCAACACCCAGGCTTCCACCGACGCGCTGCTGCACTCGCAGATCCTGTCCTGGTCGCGCACGCGCGGCCTGTTCGCGGGCATCTCCCTCGAGGGGATGGTCATGACGCAGGACAAGGAGGACAACGCGTCCATCTACGGCAAGGCGGTCGAGGCGCGTGAGATCCTGACCACCGACACGCTGCAGGTCCCTCAAGTCGCCAAGTCGTTCGTGAAGACCACGGAGCAGTACGTCCGGCCGGTGTCGTGAAGCTCTGAAGCTCACGACGACCGGCTGGATTCAGGAGCGGCCCGCCCTTCGGGGCGGGCCGCGACCTTTCTGGCGGCCTCCGGGTGAGGTGCCGACGATGTCCGCTCAGCGGCCGAAGAACTGGATGAGATTGCCGGCGTTGTCGCGGATGGCGAAGTTGGCGCGCTGATTCCCCTTCGCCGGAAATGGTCCGAAGGCGAGCGGGACACCCCGCTCGCGCAGCTTCGCGAGCGCCGCGTCGAAATCGGACACGATCACACCCGACCTCCGGATTCTCACTCGGCACGTCGGCCGAGGGACCACCGCGCGGGAGCTTACCGGACCTCAGCTGTCGTCGCGCTGGAACTCACGCAGGAACGCGAGCGGGTCCACCGGTGTCAGCGAATCGAGGTCGATCTCGGCGTTCAGATCGGGCCAGCGCAGATGGTCCGGGTCGGACAGCTCCACGTTGAGCACCTGGCCCACCGGGGCATTCTGGAGCCAGGGGAAATGCCCGTAGTCCAGGAAGAACTCCTGGTCGCCCGCCCGCACCTTCAGTCCATCCGGTGAGATCTGGAGAACTTCGGCCGAGACGGCTCGCGAAGCCAGGCAGGTCCTCCTTCCCTCTTACCTCTGCAGGCTCGTGCAGAAGGCGCGCAGGCGCTTGTTGAACTCCGGCGCGTCGGTCCAGAACAGGGCGTGCGGGGCGCCCGGCACCAGGTCGACCACGGCTTTGGCGATCAGCGCCTTGTGGTCGTCCACGATCGACGGCTTGATCACCGTGTCGGCCGTGCCATGGGTCAGCAGCACCGGCACCCGCAGCCGCTTCAGGAGACCGTCGTTGTCGATGGCGCGCGCGAACAACCCCTGCCTCACGTAGGACGGGACCGACGCGCTGGCATCGAGCAGGCGGCCCGCCTCGTCCGCCGACAGGCCCCGCGGGATACAGAGCCGGATGAGCGACTCGAGCGCCACGCGGTTCTCGGCGGCGTTCTCCGAGAAGAAACCCGGGACGAGCGCGAGGAACTCCGGGCTGATGACCGCCATGGCGGCATCGCTGCCGATCTTGCTGATGCCCCCGACGAACTGCAGGCCGCCGAGGTCGTCATCGCCGTAGTGGCGGACGTAGTCGAGGGCGACGAGCGGTCCGTAGGACCAGCCCGACAGCACCGGCCGCTTCAACCCCAGCGCCTGGATGACGGCGCGGATGTCGTCCGCCCACGCCTTCGTGTCGCCGTACGCATCGCGCGGCTTCTCCGAAGCGCCGTGACCGCGCAGGTCGAGAGCGACCAGGCGGTGATCCTTCGCCAGGTCGGATTCGAGCTGCCGCGCCCATGCCCCGCCTGACTGGGAGAATCCGTGAATGAAAACGATGGGCTGCGCGGCCGGCTCGCCGGTCTCCACGACATGGAGCTTCACGCCGCCGCCGCCCGTGACCTGGTGCTTCTTCATGGCGCACCTCCAGGACCGAATCCGCGGGATGGGAGGGGGATCCGCCGCCATTCTAGGCGGAGATCAGGACGTTCTCACCTCGATTCTCTTGGTCCGGCCGGTGGCGCCGGTTTTGATGGTGACGGCCGACTTCGGACAGCGGAAGTGCCCGGCCACGAGGCGGACGAGCTCGTCGTTCGCCTTGCCGTCCACGGGCGGCGATTTCACGCGCGCGGTCCAGGTGCCGTCGCTCTCCTGCGTCAGCGACGAAGCGCGCGCGTTCGGTTTGACCTTCACCTGGAGAATCAAGCGTGGGCATCTTAAGAGAAAAGCCCCGCGCTGGCGGGGCTTCTCTGCGGCTCGCCGGCCGGCCCGGCGCAAGCCTGGCCCGACTGGTCAACGACCGGTCGTGGAGCTCATGGGCGGCGTGGTCGGCGCGGTGCTGGGAGGCGTCTGCGACGGCGTCGTGGTCGGCGTGGGCGACGTCACGGTCGGCGCCGTGTACGGATTGCCGAACAGGCTGAACGGATTCAACAGCGTCGGCGCCGCGAAGATGCTGAAAGGGTTCAGGCTCGCGGGTCCGAGCAGGCCGAAGATGCCTGCCGCGGACGAGCTGCCGACCGATCCCCCGACGCCCGACTGGCTTCCCATCGTCGAGCCCGGCGAGGAGAAGACCAGGAAGCTGTTCGGGCTGAGGCCCGTGGTCGATCCACCGACGCCCCCGACCACATAAGGGCTGAAGGGAGACACTCCGGTCGGCATTCCGAAGCCGGTTCCACCGGGAACGCCGTTCGGGTTGGTGCCCAGCGGGTTGGCAGGGTTGTACGGCGGCCCGAAGACCGGCGACGTCGGCGACACGGGAGACGTCGGTGACGCTGGAGTCGTCGGAGACGTGGGAGAGGTCGGCGTCGTCTGCGCGAACGCCACGCTCCCGCACATCACCGACAGGCTCAAGAGCAGGGCTGCTTTTCTCATGACACACCTCGATTCGCATTCACCTCGTGCATGCGACGTGCCATCGAAGACGCGCCCCCGGCCATCCTCACCCGCGCGGACCGATCGGCCGTCGGCCCATGACTGACAGGCCTTTGCGGGGAACTGGCGATGGAGACACAGCGCCATCCGGCGCACAGTGGCGATGACGAAAGAATCGAACCAAGAAGGGAGTCCACGCATGCGCAAAACGATCCGAATCCTTCCCGCTGTTCTCGTCGCCGGCCTGCTCGCCACGCCGGTGATGCTGCGGGCGGGCGACACGCACACGAGCGACGACGGGTACAAGTCCAGCCAGGCGAGCAAGTCCGCGAAGAAGGACGCCAAGACCGCGGCGAAGCTGTCCGACGCCGAAGCGGTGCTCAAGGCGGCGGCCGAGTCGAAAGACGAAGGCATTCCGCGCGACCTGCTCGAGAAGGCGAAGTGCGTCGGCGTCTTCCCGAGCTTCAAGAAGGTCGCCCTCGGAGTCGGCGGCGAAGGCGGCAAGGGCGTCTTCACGTGCCGCACCGACCACGGCATGAGCGGCCCGGCCATCTACAAGATCGGCGGCGGCAGCGTCGGCTGGCAGGCCGGCGTCAAGGAGGCCGACCTGGTGCTCCTCGTCATGGACGACGAAGCGATGAACAAGCTCCTGAACGACGATCACGTCGAGATCGGCACCGACGTCTCGGCCACGGCCGGTCCGGTCGGGCACGATGCGAAGATGACCGACACCCAGTCGAGCGCTCAGCTTCTGGCGTGGTCACGGACGCACGGCGCCTTTGCGGGGGCGTCCCTCGATGGCCTGGGGCTGAAGCAGGACGACGACGACAACGCGGAGCTCTACAACAAGACCGTCGGGGCCAAGGAAATCCTGACCAGCGACACGGACACCCTTCCGGTGCCGCAGGTGGCGCAGTCCTTCGTGAAGACGACCGAGCAGTACATGTAGCGCGCTGGTACCAGATCGCCTGCTGACGGCTCGGTCACTCGCTGCGGCCCGCCCCTCACAAGGCGGGCCGCAGTTTGTTCAGCGGGCGGCGTGGCGGGCGAGGCGCAGGTCGAGGTGCTTCTTCACGTCGGGCCACTCGGTCGTCAGGATGCTGTACATGACCGAGTCGCGCACCGATCCGTCCGGACGCAACTTGTGGTGCCGCAGCACGCCGTCCCGGCGCGCGCCGAGCGCCTCGATGGCGCGCTGCGACGGGATGTTGAAGTTATCGGTGCGGAAGCCGACGACCCGGCAGCCGAGCGACTCGAACGCGTGCCCGAGCAGCAGCCGCTTGCACGCCGCGTTCACGTGGGTCCGCTGCCACGCGAGCGCGTACCAGGTGTAGCCGATCTCCACCCGGTCGATGGGCGCGTCGATGTCATGGAAACGCGTGCTGCCGACGATCGCGCCCGTCTTCGACTCGCGCACGGCCCACGGCAGCATGTGCCCGGCCTTTTGTCCCGCCAGCGCTTCGGCGATGTAGGCGCCGGTTTTCTCGCGCGGCGGCACGAAGGTGTAGAAGAGCTCCCACAGCCGGCCGTCCGCCGCCGCGGCCGCGAGCTCCTCCTCGTGCGACGGGGCCAGCGGCTCGAGCCGCACGCCGTGTCCTTCGAGAGTCACCGGGGCCGGATGGATCACCGGCGCATTCTACCGAGTCCCATCGAGCCGGGCCCCGGCGACGCCCCGCTCACTTCGCCGCGGTGCGCTTCTGCGGATCGTCGGCCGGATTGATGTAGGTCAGAGCGAACGGCCCCAGGCCGTGCACCTGCACCACCGTGTCGGTTTTCGCGAACGCATAGTGATGCATCTGGGCGGGCAGCAGCGCGTAGCCGCCGGCGGCCAGCTCCTTCCCCGTGGCCTTGTCGAACTTGTCGCCCATGCCGAGGCCGAGCGTCCCCTGCAGCACCGTCACGTGCTCGTCGGTCGGATGCCAGTGAGGCGCGATCTTGTAGCCGGCCGGCATCTTCAGGCGCACGACGAAGATGCCGCTCGCACCGGGATCGCCGGAGACCACGGTGAAGGACATCCCCTTCTCGAACACCGGCGGAGGATCGCCCCACTTGAGATCGGCGGGCATGACCATCACGTGCGCCGGCTTCGCCCCCTCCTGGGCGAGAGCCACCGCCCCCGCCACGGCGAGGCAGGCCAGAACGACCGCCACACTCCACGAGCCAGGTCTTCGCATATCCCACCTCCATGAGAGGAGCGGATTCTGCGACGGGGAACCGGTTCCTGTCCTTACCCGAGGTGCCGAAGGATTTTGCCCGGCGTCCGGCTTCATCGCGCCGGATCGAGCTCGTCGGCGAGCAGGCGCAGGAAGAGGCCGACGTCGGTGACGATCCCGGAGGCCTGGGCCGAGCCGCGATCGACGAGCTTGGTCACGACCGCCGGGTGGATGTCGACGCACACGGTCCGCACCCACGACGGCGTCATGTTGCCGACCCCGATGCCGTGCAGCATCGTCCCGAGGATGAGGACGAGATCGGCGCCTCGCAGGAGCGTGGCATAGCGCTCCTGCGCCTGCGTCATGTCCATCAGCGTGTCCGGAAGCGGCCCGTCGTCGCGGATCGAGCCCGCCAGCGCCAGATCGACCCGATGGACGATGCAGTCGTGCATCAGCCCCGACTTCAGGACGCCGCGCTCGACCGCCGCGCCGAGCGACCCGGCCATCCGGATGGCGTTGATGGCGCGCATGTGGTTGCGATGCCCCTCGTCCACCGGGATGCCGGTGGCCACGTCCACCCCGAGCGAGGTGTTGAACAGCGCCGCCTCGACGTCGTGCACCCCCAGCGCGTTGCCGGACAGCACCCCCTGGATGTAGCCGCCGCGCACCAGGCGCCCGAGGTGCCGCGTCCCGCCGGTGTGCACCACCACCGGCCCCGGCACCGCGATGGTGCGGCCGCGACGCGCCCGGATGGCGCGCATCGCCTCGGCGAGCTGCGCCACCGCCAGCTCGACGCGCCGCTCCGACGAGACCTCGTTGTTCATGAACACGAAGTCCGCCTTCTCGCGCTCGCGAAACGGCGGGAAGACCTGCACGCCGGCGAGCCCGGCGACGACCTGGTCGCCCGCCTTCACGTCGCGCAGCTTCACGCAGCGCGCCCGGTCGCCTTCGACCACGATGACCGCGTCCATGCGCTGGTCGGCGACGTCGAGGAAGCGCCCGCCGTGGTAGACGCGCGTGCGGTGGTTGGTGGTCGAGTAGAAATCGTCCGGCACCGTGCCGTCCGCGGCCGACGGCTTCAGCACGATCGCCCGGCTCTCGTCCACCGGATGGCAGCCGAGCGCGGTCAAGTTCTCGAGGATGCGCTCGAGGCGCTCCGGCTCGGCGGCGCTGACCGTCATCTCGACGCGCGAGAAATCCGACACCGTGCGGCCGATGTCGAAGCGCAGCAGCTCGTACGTGCCGCCGTTCTCGACCACGATGGCGAGGAACTTCGACATCAGGCCCGAGTCGATGAGGTGGCCTTCGGCGACCAGACGGCGCGGCTGGCTCATGGAGGGCGAATCATAACCCGCCGGCCGTGCCGCGCCGGGGCGGGCGGCGCGCGGTGTCAGTCGGCCCGGACGCGGGCCTGGCCGTCGACGATCTCGAAGGTGAACCGGACGTCGATGTAGACCGGGATCCGGTGGGAATCCACGAGGATGGTGTAGTCGGGCTTCGAGTCGTGGTCGAGATCCTCCCCGGGCTCGATCGTCCGGATGGCGGCGGGCACGAAGATCCAGCTCAGGACGGCGTCCACCGCGGCCACCCTGAAATCCGGATCGGCCTGGGCGGCCGGAAGGGCGAGCGGACTGTCCTGGACTTGCCGGACCGCTCCGTCGGCCTCGACCACGAGGCGCAGGACCAGAACGACCGGCCGGCGCAGGTCCTGGTGATCGGCCGGAAACCGCGGCAGGGGGGTGACGATGGGATGGGGTGCGACGAAGTCCTGCCCCTCGCGGAGCTGCGGCGACACCCGGGACGGGTCCACGAGGTATTCGGCGCTGATCTGCGCGAGGGATGTCTCGTCCGGCGCGGCCGCCTTCCGATCCGGGACGCTGGCACATCCCGCCCCCCACACCAGGAACGCGACGACGGGCAGAAGCCGGAAGGGAGACGAGACGGGCATCGCCCCTAATCTAGCGGCAACCGCCTGCCCTCTCCCACTTCGAGATGGCGGCCCTGCGTCGCTTCAGCCGCGGCCGGCCAGGTAGTTCTTCACCGCGGCCAGCACGGTCTTCGGGCGGGGGTACAGGTATCGCTTGCCGTCGTAGACATCGTGGCCGTCCACGCTGACCCGGAACTCCCCGATTCCCCCCTTGATCTTCTGCACCCGCCGGTCGGGTCCTTCGAGCTGGGCCGCCACCCGGGCGGCGATGATCCTCTTGGCAAGTCAGGTGTGACAGTAGTGAACTTCGATGTGCGTCATGCCCGGTATTCTAGAGGAGCGAAGGTTTCTCCCACCCCATGTCCTATGAAAACGACCCCCGCGCCACCAATCCCTCGATGGCGCGGACGGAGCGGCGGGCGGAAAGCCCGGTTCCGGAAGACAGCGGCTCCGGGGCTCCGGCACCGATGACCCGGCAGGATTGGGACAAGGCGCTGGAGGAACTGCACCCCGTGAGCTTTCGCTGGGCCGTGACCTGCTGTCGCGGGGATCGCGAGGAGGCTCGAGACGTGCTGCAGAGCGTGTACGTGGACGTGCTGGACGGGCGGGCCCGGTTCGACGGCCTCGCCTCGGTCCAGACGTGGCTCTTCGCCGTCATCCGCCGCACCGCCGCCTCGCGGCGGCGCCGCGGCCTCGTCCGCAGCGTGCTGCTCGGGCAGTGGGCGCGGCGCCGCCCCGAGCCGGTTTCGCCCGACCCGGCCGCGCGCCTGGAGAAGGCCGAGCGCGTCGCCCGCATCCGCGAGGCGATGCGGACCCTGTCGGCGCGCCAGCGCCAGGTCCTCGAGCTGGTCTTCCATCACGAACTCACCATCGAGGAGGCCGCCGGTGTCCTGGGCATCGGCGTGGGGAGCGCCCGCACGCACTACGAGCGCGGCAAGCGCGCCCTCCACGATCGCCTCACGGAGGCGGGCCTGTGACCCGGGAGAACGAGCGGCTGCGACGTGTCTTCCACGAGATGCACGATGCCGACCTTCCGGCGCCGGCGTATGAATCCCCCGACGCTGCGTCGGGCGCACCGGCCGCGTCAGCCTCCACTGCGCGGCCGGTGCGGAAGTCCGCCGTCGGCCGGCCGGGGCGCACCCCGGTGTTCGCGCGCGCGGCCTGGGCCTTCGCCGCGGCCGCGGCGGCCTGCGCGGTCGTCCTGGCGCTTCGCGACGGCGGCCTGCTCCACCCGGCCCCCGGCGCGCCCACGACACCCGGCGAGGACGAGACCGTGCAGCTCGCCGCCACCCTCACCACCTGGGAGGCGCCCACCGATTTCCTCTTGACCACACCCGGCGCGGAGTTCCTGCAATCGGCTCCGCGCCTCGGCACCGGAATGGAGACGCTGTCGGGTGACCACGGCGACCTCCTGCAGAACGACAACAACGAGAACGACACGGAGGTGTACCAATGAAGAAGCTTTTCCTCGTCGCCGCCCTGGTCGCATCCGCGACCGTCGTCATCGCCCAGGCCCGCCCATGGGGCCGTGAAGGCGGCCCTCCCGGCGGTCCCGGCGCCTTCGGCGGGCCGCGCGCCGAGATCATGGGAGAGCTGTTCTCGCCCGAGCTGGTGATGCGCCACCAGGAGGAGATCGGGCTCAGCGCCGATCAGAAGTCGAAGCTGATCAAGGCCACGCAGGCGCTGCAGACCGATCTCGTGCCGCTGCAGTTCGAGATGGGCGAAGCGAGCGGCAAGCTGCGCGACGCCCTCGCCCAGCCGACCATCGACGAGCAGAAGGCCGGTGACCTGGCCGACCACCTCATGACCCTCGAAACAAAGATCAAGAAGCGCCACCTGACCACGATGATCCAGGTCAAGAACGCCCTCACGCCGGAGCAGCAGGATCGCCTGAAGGCCCTGCGCGAGCAGGATCGCGCCGAGCGCCGCGCCCGGCGCGGCGACCGCGGCGGCCCGCCCGACGGCGGCGCCGGCGCCCCGCCGGACGGCGGCGGCGACGACCTGGCCCCGGAGCCCGGCAACTAGAACCGCCGCCCCTCCCCCGCGCCCCGAAGGGACCGGACCGACCCGGCCCGACGGGGCGCGGGCGCTTCGAGACGCTGCCGGACGCGTCCGCGGCGCATCTCCGCTTGACGCCTCCCCGCCACCGCGGGTACAGTCGCCTCCACTTGACTGTCTAGTGGAACGTCTCCACTCGACGGTCGAGTGGAGGGCACCGCGTGGGCACACAACCCGTCAAGGACAGGTCGGCCGGGCTCGTCCAGGGCACGCTCGACATGCTCATCCTCAAGACGCTGGCGCTCGAGGCGATGCACAGCTACGACATCGGCGCCCGCCTCGCCCGCGTCAGCCAGGGGGTGTTCGTCGTCAACCCGGGGTCGCTCTTCCCCGCCTTCCGGCGGCTGGAGCGCTCCGGCCTCATCCGCGGCGAGTGGCGTGACACCGAGAACAACCGCCGCGCCCGCTACTACAGCCTGACCTCGCGCGGCCGCAAGCGCCTCGGCGACGAGACGAAGCACTGGCGCCGCCTCTCCGGCGCCATCGCGCGCGTCCTGGAGGCCTGATGGACGCCCTCGGCCGGTTCTTCCGCGGTCTGCGCGCCCTCTTCCGGCGCGATCGCGACGACCACGAGCTCGACGAAGAGCTGCGCGCTTACGCCGACGACTCGGCGGCCGCGCACGCGCGCGCCGGGATGGACCCCGCCGCCGCGCGGCGCGCCGCCGGCGTGGAGATGGGCTCCGCCGAGGCGGTCAAGGACCACGTGCGCGACGTCGGCTGGGAAACGCATTTCGACTCGCTCCTGCGCGACCTGCGCTACGGGGCGCGGATCCTTTTCCGACACCCCGGGTTCTCCGCCGCGGCCATCCTCACCCTGGCGCTCGGCGTCGGCGCCAACACGGCGCTGTTCAGCGTGGTGAACGCGGTCCTCCTGAAGCCGCTCCCCTATCCGGACGACGACCGCCTGGTGACGCTCGCGGGAACGCATTCGGTTCCCGACGTCGCCGACCTCGCCACCCTGTCGAAGTCGTTCACGGCGATGGGGACCCTGGCGCGCTGGGATGCCGACCTCGTCGGCGAGGGGGAGCCGGAGCGGATCTTCGCCGAGCTGGCCGGAGAGGACACCTTCAAGGCGCTCGCGGTCCCGGCGGCGATCGGGCGGACCTTCGACGCCCGTGACGACCAGGCCCGCGCACCGGTCGTGATCCTGAGCGACGGGTTCTGGCGCAGCCATCTCGCCGCCGACCCGGCGGTCATCGGAAGAAAACTGACGCTCAGCGGCAAGGTGTACGACGTGATCGGCGTGATGCCTCCCGGTTTCCGGACCCCGTTCAACGGGTCGGCCGCGCAGCTCTGGGTGCCTTTCCGGTTCGGCTACCCCGAGGCGGCCGAGGCGCGCGGCGCCCACTTCACCAACCCGGTGGCCCGGCTCGCCCCTCATGTCACGCTGGCCGCGGCCCGGGCCGAGCTCGAGCTTTTGGGCCGGCGCCTGGCCGAGGCCCACCCGGACGAGGCCCGCACCTTCGTGCCCGAGCCGTTGCGCGACCGCGTCAATGGAGAGATCCGCCGGCCGCTCCTGCTGCTGTTCGCGGCGGTGTCGCTCGTTTTGCTCGTCGCCTGCGCCAACTACGCGTCGCTCCTTCTGGCCCGCGGCGCCGGGCGCGGGGCCGAGATGCGCCTGCGACGGGCGCTGGGCGCCGGGCGCGGCCGGCTGGTGCGCCAGCTCGTCACCGAGAGCGCGCTCCTGTCGCTTCTCGGCGGCCTGGCCGGCGCGCTCCTCGCGAGCCTCGGCCTGCGTGCTCTGGCGGCGCTTCGACCCGAGGGACTGCCGGCGGTCAATCCGATCGGGCTCGACCTCGACGCTCTCGCCTTCGCGCTGCTCGCGTCGTTCGTCACCGGACTCGCGTTCGGTGCGGCCCCGGCGTGGCAGGCGGCGCGCGGCGGCGAGCGGCCGCCGGCCTCGTCCACGACGAGCGCCGCGACCTCACCCCTGCGGCGCGGCCTCGTGGTCGCGCAGCTGGCGCTGGCGCTGGTCCTCCTGACGGGAGCGGGCCTGCTGATGCGCTCGTTCGCGATCCTGCTCGCCCAGCCGAGCGGCTTCCAGCCGGCCGGGGTGCTGACGATGCGGCTGCAGCTGCCGGCGGCGCGCTACGACTCGATCCCGTCGCAGCAGGCGTTCCTGTCGCGGCTCGAGGAAGGACTACGCGACCTGCCGGGCGCGCGCGCCGCCGGGCTCGTCTCCGAGCTGCCGCTTTCCGGCTGGCGGATGATGCACAACATGATCGTCGAGGGGCAGCCCCAGGTTCCCGAAGGCCAGGAGCCGGAGATCTACACGCACGAGGTGAGCCCCGGCTACTTCGCCGCCGCGGGAACGCCGATCGTGCGCGGCCGCGGCATCGCCGTCTCCGATGCGCCCGGCGCGGCGCTCGTGGGCGTGGTCAACGAGGCGTTCGTGCGCCGCTTCGCGCCCGATCGCGACCCTTTGGGGATGCGGGCGCGCTGGGCCCGCGCCGATCCGAACGCCTGGATGACCATCGTGGGCGTCGTCGGCGATGCGCGCTTCGAGAGCCTGGGCGAGGAGCAATCCCCGACCATCTACACGCCCTTTCTCCAGAAGCAGCAGCCGTGGAAGCGCTGGACCGCCGTCGTCATCCGCACCGCGGGAGGCGATCCGATGGCCTTCGCGGAGCGGGTCCGGCAGGACGTGCGGCGCCTCGACCCGGCGCTGCCGATCACCGAGGTCCGGCCGATGTCCGCGGTGCTTCTCTCGTCGGTCAGCGACCGGCGCTTCAATCTCATCCTGCTGTCGGCCTTCGCCGGCCTGGCGTTCGGCCTGGCCGCGGTCGGCGTCTACGGCGTGCTGGCGCACCTCGTGGCGCAGCGGTCGCGCGAGGTCGGGGTGCGCATGGCGCTCGGCGCCCGGCGTCTCGACGTCCTGTGGCTCATGCTGCGCCAGGGCCTGCCGCTCATCGGCCTCGGCATCGCCGGCGGGACGCTCGCCGCCCTGGCCTCGACGCACCTGATGCGGAGCCTGCTCTACGGCATCGGACCCGGCGATCCCCTGACCTTCGTCGCCGCGGCCGCCTGCCTGGCCCTCGTCGGCGTGCTCGCGAGCCTGATCCCGGCGCAGCGGGCGGCGCGCGTCGATCCCTGCATCGCCCTGCGCGCCGAATAGCTTCGCCGCATCGACTCGCGCCGCCGCGCCGAATAGCCTAGACGGCGTACTGGTTCAGGATGTGCTCGATCTCGGCCGTCGTGAAGTCATTCAGGCCGATGACCCGGGTCTCGGGACGCAGCGTCGGCGGCACGATGTTGCGGGCGTCATCGCGGCTGTCCACGTCGGCGATGAACCACGCCTTGTGGACGCCGTCCTTGCAGCCCCAGTCGGCGTGCGTCAGGAAGTGCGAACCGGTCTTGAGGAAGATGTCCACGACCCGCGCGCACGGCACCATCCCCGCATCGTGCGGAACCTCGACCAGAAATCTCGCCATGGCTCTGTCTCCTTGATGAGGACACCAGAGGGTGGTGACCGACGCCCAATCTACGGCATCGACGTGGCTGGAGACTTGCCCCGGAGACCGTCGCTCTTTGCCGGGCGTCCGGAGCATGCGGCCGAGCGACCCGTAGTACCCTGCGATCACCGGATCACGAACCCGATGCGGCCGGCCGAAGCGGCGCCGCATTTCGCACAGGAGACCTCATGCCCACGAAAACCCGCGCGAAGATCTTCCCGTTCCTCTGGTACGCGAAGGAAGCCGAGGAGGCGGCGAAGTTCTACGCCTCCGTCTTCCCGGATTCCCATGTCGACAGGGTCACAACGATGATGAGCGAATCGCCGAGCGGTCCGCCCGGCTCGGTGAAGGTCGTCGACTTCACGCTCCTCGGCCAGCGCTTCCAGGCGATGACGGCGGGCAAGCACGACGACTTCAACGACTCCATCTCGATCACGGTGCTCTGCGAGGACCAGGCGGAAATCGATCGCTACTGGCACGCGCTCCTGAAGGACGGCGGCAAGGAGCAGGCGTGCGGCTGGCTGACCGACCGCTACGGCCTGCGCTGGCAGATCGTTCCGGCCGTCATGGAAGAGATGATGGCCGACCCCGACCCGAAGCGCTCCAGGAAGGCCACCGACGCGATGATGAAGATGGTCAAGTTCGACATCGCCGCGCTGGAGAAGGCCTACCGGTCGTAGGCCGCCGCTCAGTCGCGGTTGATCGCCGCCAGGACGACGCCGGTGACCAGCGCCATGACGGTCTCGAGGGCGATCTGCTTGACGACGATCGCCCCGGGCCAGGGCTGCACGACGTAATAGATGAGGTACATCGGGATGGCGAAGGCGCACGCGAGCGCCACGCCGAAGCGCAGCCCCTGTCCGAGCCATGGCCGGCCGGACTCGCGTCCCTTGCGATAGATCCACGTGAAGCCGAAGGCCATCACGAGATTCGCGATGAACATCCAGTGGAAGTGCGCCTGCGCGTCGGCCTCGGTGCGCATCAGGTTCGGCTGCGCCGCGTAGTCGGCGTGCAGAATCGTCCCGTGGATCAGGAACCCGCCCAGCATCACGACCACGAACGTCACGACCCCCGAGATCCAGAACCGTGGCCCCATTCACCCCCCCTGGCGCGACGCGGCGCGGCGGAGATGGTAGCATCCGCCCCGCGAAGTCACCTGTCACCCGTTCACGCAGCGCGATCACAGGAGGAACCCGATGCACTGGATCGTCACGATCGTGGTCGGCGGGATTATCGGTTGGCTTGCCAGCATGGTGATGAAGACCAACGCCCAGATGGGTCTCATCGCCAACATCATCGTCGGGATCGTGGGGTCGAGCCTCGGCTTCTGGCTGGCCGGCGTGCTCGGCCTGGCCGCCTACGGCGTCGTCGCCCAGTGGATCGTGGCGGTGATCGGCGCCGCGGTCCTGATCTTCATCCTCAAGGCTCTCGGGATCTTCAAGTAGGCATCTTCAAGTCACGTTCAGGTTGCCGCCGGGTGTGACTCGGCGTACTTAGGGTCGGTCCGGAATCGCGGCGCCGGCACGGTGTCCGTGCGCCCGTCGTCCGGGCCAGGGAGGGACCACGATGCGAGACAAAACGACTCGGTGGATCGTCGGTGGCGTCGTCCTCATGGCTGTCCTCATGCTGTCCTCTCCGGCGGCGTTCGCGGCCTCGGGGTGGTCGAGCAAGATCGTCGGAAACCCCGCCGACGTCGTCCGGCCCACCACCGGCCTGTGGGTGGCGCAGGGCGGCGGCACGGACGTGGACGAGAACTTCGTGCGCATGGGCGCGGCCTCCGGCGGCGGCGACTTCGTCGTCATCCGTTGGGGCGGGACCGACGCCTACAACGACTACATCCTGAGCCTGTGCGGCTGCGACTCGGTCGAGACCATCATCTTCAAGAACAAGAACGCCGCCAACGATCCGGTCGTGGCGCAGAAGATCCGCAACGCCGAGGCGCTGTTCATCGCCGGCGGCGATCAGTCGGAGTACGTCAACAACTGGAAGGACACGCCGATCGAGGACGCCATCAACTTCGTCGCCGCCAAGCCGGCCCCCATCGGCGGCAGCAGCGCCGGCATGGCGGTGATGAGCCAGTTCGTCAACTCCGCCCAGGGACGCTACACGCTCACGTCCACCATGGCGCTGGCGAACCCGTTCGACCCGAACCTGACGCTGGTCAAGGACTTCATCAACCTGTCGGGATTGCAGGGGATCATCACCGACCAGCACCTGATCGAGCGCGACCGGATCGGCCGCACCATGGCGTTCATGGCCCGGCTGGTGAACGACGGCTACACCAATGACGCCAAGGCCATCGCCGCCGACCGCGAGACCACGGCGCTCATCAACCCGGCCAACAACACGGTCTCGGTGATCGCCAACGCCACGCACCCGACGCCCTACGTCTACTTCATGCGCCGATCGGGTGCGGCCGAGGTGTGTCAGCCGGGCGTGCCGCTGACATACCAGAACGTGACGATCTACCGCATCCAGCCCGGGGGCACGTTCAACCTCAACACCTGGACCGGCACCGGCGGCATTTCCTACACGCTGAGCGCCAACGCGGGCGTCCTGTCTTCGTCGAACGGCTCCATCTACTGAAGCACTCCCGCGCCACGGCATGGCGCGGGGATCTCACGCAAGGGGAGGGCGACACCGCCCTCCCCTTTTTTCTGCTCTGCGGGTGTCGACGAAATCCGCTCAGTGGTGCTGAGTTCGGGTCGTCTCAGGCTGCAGCGCGGAGCCGTTCATCTTCTGCGTGAACGCTTCTTTACCCGCCGCCGTGGCCTTCTTCCAGGCCTCCTGGGTCGCCGAGGCAACCTGGGACGCCTTCCGGGCCAGCTCCCCGGAGGTCTGCTTCACTTTCCTGCGGGTGTCCCGCCCGGACGACGGAGCCGTGAAGAGCGCCGCGGTCGCGCCGATGGCGGCCCCTCCGAGAATCAACAGGATGGACTTGACTGCAGCATTCATGGCAACCTCCTGATGCCCAGAATACCAAGCAAGCAGGATGCCAGACAGCGACGCTGACGGTATTACTCGGACCGCAGGGCGATGACGGGCGAGATGCTGGCGGCGCGCGCCGCGGGGATGAAACCCGCGATGCACGAGCCGATGCCGAGCGCGATCGCCGCGAGACCGAGCGCCGGCGGATCCCACGGATTCACGCCGTACAGCTCCGTCGAAATGAGGGAACCGGCGCCGATCGCCAGCGGCAGGCCGAGGATGAGGCCGAACGACACCTGGCCGAGTGCGCCGCCGATGACGTTCCGGATCACCCGCGACGGATCCGATCCGAGCGCCATGCGGATGCCGATCTCGTTGGTGCGCCGCGCCACCGAGTACGCGGTCACGGCGTAGAGGCCGATGGCGGCGAGGGTCAGCGCGACCGATCCGAACAGGGCGGCGAGCCCGGCGACCGCGCGCTCCTGGTCGAACGACAACTCAACCTGATGCCGCAGCGTCCGGATGGAGGTGACGGTCAGGTTCGGATCCAGGTCGGACAGCACCCGGTTCAGAGGCGGCTCCAGCGCGCCGGCGGACTGCCGGGTGACGAGCAGGACGCCGCCGACGTTGTGCGAGCGCAGCTCGATGCTGTCCATGAGCTCGTGGTGGTAGGTCACGCTCTGGGCCAATGGCACGTAGAACATCGGCCGGGCGGGCCGGCGCAGGCCCCAGCCGGCGAACTTGGCGTCGTGCACGACGCCGACGATGCGGAAGGTGTCGGCGTACTCCGGGATGTCGAGACCGAAGTGCTGCTCGAGCGGGTCTTCCCCCTGCTTGAAGAAGCGCTTCACGAACGCTTCGTTGACGACGGCGACGGGAGCCGTCGTCTCGTTGTCGGCGCTCGTGAACATCCGGCCGCGCGCGAGCTTCACGCCCAGGCTCTGGAGATAGCCGGCGCTGACGCGGTTCCAGGACGCCCCGGCGTCCTCGTCCATCCCGGGGGGCGGATGTCCCGACACCAGGATCAGCTCTCCCCAGTTGTCGGTGAGCGGGTTGTAGAGCGCCAGACCCGCCGACTCCACACCCGGGAGCGCCGCGAGGCGCTCCTCGAGCTGCCGGTTGATCGCCGCCAGCTCGGGCAGATCCTTGCCCGCCGAGGGATTGTGCAGCGAGACCAGCACCCGTCCCTCGACCGGGTAGCCGAAATCCTGCCCCTTCAGCTTGTCGAGGCTCCGGGCGAGCATGGTCGCGACGGCGATCAGGACGACCGACGCGGTGGCCTGCGCGACCAGCAGGGCCTTGCGAGTGAAGGACGCGTGATCGTGCGTGGTCCGGCTCGAGGCGTGCAGCGCCTCGGTCGGGTCGGTGCGCGTGGCGAACCACGCCGGCGCCGCCCCGAAGATCACCCCGGTGAGGAGCGACAGCCCGAACGAGAAGCCCAGCACCATGAGCGACGGCGAGGTCTCGATGGGCAGGAACGTGGCCTCGCGGAACGCCAGCACCAGGAGCAGCCGCGCCGCTCCCTCCGCCACCAGCAGCCCGAGGAATCCCCCGATGACGGCGAGGAGGATGCTCTCGGTCAACGCCTCGCCGATGAGCTGCGCGGCCGTGGCCCCGAGCGCGCGCCGGATGGCGGTCTGGCTGCGCCGCGCCGCCGCGCGCGCCAGGAGGAGATTCGCCACGTTGGCGCAGGCGATGAGGAGCACCAGCCCGCACACGGAGAGGAGAATGTTGAGGCTCCGCCCGTACTCCTCCTTGAGGACCGCGACGCCGGCGCCGGCGGGGACGACGTTGAGCACCTGCTTCGGGAGCATCCGGATGACCTCGGGCAGCCAGTTCGCCGGATAGCCGGCGTCGTGCTCCATCCACTGGCGCAGCACGGAGGTCAGGCGCGAGGACATGCCGCCGGTGGTCGCACCCGGCTTGAGCCGCCCGATCATCCGCAGCCAGGCGGAGAACGGCGAATGCAGAAGCGACGTCTGTCCGGCGATCATCGGTTCCTGCTGCAGCGGGATCCACAGGTCCGGCGGGTCGTCCTCGAGCGTGTCACCGAAGAACCCGGCCGGCGCCACGCCGATCACCGTGAACGGCTGCCCTTCGATGGCGAAATGCCCGCCGATGACGGCGGGATCGGCCGCGTAGGTCGTCTGCCAGGCGCGATGACTGAGAACCGCGACCGGCGCCGCCCCCGCGCGGTCGTCCTCGGGGGTGATGATGCGTCCGGCCCGCGCCTGCACTCCGAGCACGGAGAAATAGCTTCCGTCGACGTACTCCGAGCGTAACGGCCGGGCCGCCGCCTCGGCCCTCTCTCCCTCGCGCCGCACGCTCAGCCGGCCCCGCCCCGCCTGGAAAGCGGTCACCGCGTCGAACTCGGGGGCCTCCCCTTTCAGGCGCTCGAACAGGTTGAAGGAGAACATCCCCCAGCGATCCTGGGGCCCGCCTTCGACGCAGCAGTTGTCGCCTTCGCCGACCCGCCAGAGCCGCGCCGGGTCGGACACCGGCAACGACCGGAGCATCACCGCGTCCATCAGCGTGAAGATGGCCGTCGTCCCGCCGATGCCGAGCGCCAGCGTCAGGATGGCCGCCCCCGAGAACAGCGGCGCCGACCAGAACTGCCTCAACGCGTACCGGATGTTGCCCCACAGGTTGCGCATGTTCGTGCTACGCGCGGCGGCCGGGACGGGTTCCCGGGCGCTTCGGGACACCCCGAAGGTCGGCCTCGGGATGCCCTAGGTTAGGATCCGCATCCCCCTGGAGGGTAGGATCGCCACGTGAGCACACCAACGAACGAGAGGATTGCCGTCGTCGGCCTGGGGTACGTCGGGCTGCCCGTCGCGCTGGGGTTCGCGCGGCGGTTCCCCGGGACCGTCGGATTCGACATCAACGTCGCCAAGGTCGACGCGCTGAAACAAGGACGCGACGTCACCGGCGAGGTCACCCCCGAAACGCTCCGAGCGACTTCGCTGAAGATGACCTCCGACCAGGCCGACCTGAAACCGGCGACCTTCTTCGTCGTCGCCGTGCCGACGCCGGTGGACGGGAACAACCGGCCCGACCTCACCCCCGTCGTGAAGGCCTCCGAGACGGTCGGCCGCGCCCTCAAGAAGGGCGACGTCGTGGTCTACGAGTCCACCGTCTACCCCGGCGTCACCGAGGAGATCTGCGGCCCGATCCTGGCGAAGGTCTCGGGCCTCGCGCGCGCGGATTTCCACCTCGGGTACTCCCCCGAGCGTATCAACCCGGGCGACCACCAGCACACCCTCGAGAAGATCACCAAGGTCGTGTCGGGCGAGGACGCCGCGACGCTCGATCGGGTGGCCGCCGCCTACGGCGCCATCATCGAGGCGGGCGTGTTCCGCGCCGCGTCGATCAAGGTCGCCGAGGCGGCCAAGGTCATCGAGAACACCCAGCGCGACCTGAACATCGCGCTGATGAACGAGCTGGCGCTCATCTTCGATCGGATGGAGATCCGCAGCCGCGACGTGCTCGAAGCCGCCGGCACCAAGTGGAACTTCCTGAAGTTCTCCCCCGGCCTCGTCGGCGGGCACTGCATCGGCGTCGACCCGTATTACCTGACCACGAAGGCCGAGGAGCTGGGCTACCAGCCCCAGGTCATCCTGGCCGGCCGCCGCATTAATAATGATATGGGGCCGTTCGTCGCCCAGAAGACCATCAAGATGCTGATCCACTCCGACCGCCAGGTGAAGGGCGCCAAGGTCGGCGTCCTCGGCCTGACCTTCAAGGAGAACGTCGCCGACATCCGCAACTCGAAGGTTCCCGACATCCTGCGCGAGCTGCGCGCCTTCGGCATCACCCCGATGGTGCACGACCCCTACGCCGGCGCCGAGGAGACGCACCACGAGTACGGCCTGACGCTCTCGCCGCTCGAGCAGTTCCAGGGCCTCGACGCGCTCATCCTCGCCGTGGCCCACAAGCAGTACCTCGACCTGGGCGCGGCCGCGCTGGCGCAGCGCGTCAACCCGGGCGGCGTGCTGATCGACGTGAAGAGCGCCCTCGAGCCGATCGCCCTGCCCGCGGGGCGGGTGCGCTACTGGAGCCTGTAGGCGTTCTCAGCTTCGGCGACGACGACGCTTCGCCATTCTCGCGCCCTCTACCGACTCCCGAGCACTTCGAGGCGCACCTTCGTCGTGCCCTTGTCGAGGAACTTCAACTCCTCGGCGGCCGCCCAGGACAGGTCGATGACCCGCTTCTCGACATAGGGACCGCGATCGTTGATGCGGACCACGACCGAGCGGCCGTTGGCGAGATTGGTGACCTTGACCCGGCTTCCGAACGGCAGCGTCCGGTGCGCCGCGGTCAGCGCCTTGCGGTCATAGCGTTCGCCGCTGGCGGTGCGCTCGCCGTCGAGCGACTTCGCGTAATACGACGCGACCCCGGACTCCGTGGCCGGCCGATGCGCCGTCTGCGGCACGGTGGCGCAGCCGGCGAGCGCCAGCATCGTCCCAACGGCCATCGCGGCGCTGAGCCGCGCTGTCTTCCGGGCGGCGGGCATCGCCAGCGATTCTACGCTCCGGAATGCTTCACGACCGGCTTCGTCGCGGTGACGAGGCGCGTGGGCGCCCACGGGCCGCCCCACCACATGCGCCAGCCGAGGTTGTGACGCTCGACGTCGAGCATCCCGAGGGCCGCGAGACGCTTCACCTGCCTGTCGGTGTCCCTGAGGTCGGCGAGGGCCAGCCGCCCGCCGGGACGGAGCACGCGGACGGCCTCCTCGAGCGCCCGCCGCCGACCGTCAGCCCCCTTGATGTTGTGGATGGCGACGTTCGAGGTGATGAGGTCGAACGAGCCGGAGTCGAACGGCAGCGCCGTCATGTCCCCCGTGACGAGCAGGACCCTGTCGGCGACGTTCTCGATCCGGGCGTTCGCGCGCGTCGCATCGGCGGCATTGCCCGACTGGTCGACGCGCCTCCAGATGTCCACTCCCACCGCGCGCCCACCCGTCAGCCGGTCGGCCGCCGCCATGAGCACCGCCCCGCGCCCGCAGCCGAGATCGAGGACCCGTTCGTTTCCCGTGAGCCGCAGCCCGTCGAGGACGTCGCGCCACACGAGGAACTTGCCGCGCCTCGACGTGTGGACCGCGATGGCGACCACCATGAGCGGGAAGAGCCCGCCGACGAATGGTCCGATCGATCGAGTGAAGACTGCGAGGACGAGATTGCCCAACCCGACCAGGGCGATCATCGTGAATGGACCCGGAGCGTCCATCCCGTAGGAACCGCGACGCTCCGAACTCATGAGTGCGTCCCGGCCGTCCGATGCTCCGCCGAGCGCGCGGCAGCCTCGCGGGCCAGGAGCGCCAGCTCGGCGGTGTAGACGCGCCGCAGGTAGCCGGGAACGACGAGCCTTTCGATCCAGCCGCCGACGCCGGCCTTCTCGTAAGTGGTCGTGATGGTGACGTGCGAGGACTCCCGGGACAGGCTTTCGACCAGGAAGGTGCTCACGATGCCGCTGTCGAGGGTCTCGCGCAGCTCTCTCCCGGGGTCCGGCTCCGTCACCGTGCCTTCCGCGGTCGTGGTTCGTCCGAACGCCTTCATGTCGAAGCGGATGCGCGTGCCCGCTCCACGCCCTCCGGCCAGGACATCGAGCCTGCCGAAGTACTGCGGCGGCAGGATGCGCGGGTGTCCGTTGCGGTAGTCCGCGACGAGTTCGTAGAGCACCGCGGCCGGCGCGGCGATCGTGAGCGACTGCGTGGCGCGGATGGTCGGCACGGGGCCATCCTACTCGCTGAACGAAAAAAACTGCCGTAGGCTGTCGATCAGGACCCGGCCAGTTCGTCGTCAGGGTGAAGGCAGGCAGAAGGCCGGGTCCGGCCTCAAAGGAGACAACCGATGCGTGTCATGGTGATGGTCAAGGCAACACCGAACTCGGAGAAGGGACTCCCCCCGAAGGAGAAGTTCGAGAAGGCCCTCGAGGCCATGGGCAAGTTCAACGACGAGCTGGCCAAGGCCGGCGTGCTGCTGGCAATGGGCGGCCTGCAGCCGAGCAGCAAGGGCAAGCGCGTCCGCTTCGCCGGACCGAAGCGGACCGTCATCGACGGTCCGTTCGCCGAGGCGAAGGAGCTCGTCGCCGGCTTCTGGCTCTGGCAGGTGAAGTCGATGGAGGAGGCGGTCGAGTGGGTTCGCCGCTGCCCCGAGCCGATGCCCGGCGAAGAATCGGACATCGAGATCCGCCCGCTGTTCGAGGTCGAAGACCTCTACGACGACGAGCTCACTGCCGAGCAGAGCGCGCGGAAGGCCCGCCTGGAGGCGGCGATGGAGCGCCACCAGAAGTAACCGTCAGGTCATTCGCCGCCGGCGCGCTCCTCCTCCAGACGCTCGTCGAGGCGCTGCGACATCCGGTCCGCGTAGGAGCGGCACGCCTGTGGATTCACGAGACTGGCCAGGGCCGAGGCATCCGGGTGCGCGGTCAGCAGGATGTCGCACGGCAAAGCGGCGACGCGCGCGATGCTGCGGCGGAGCGTCGCCTCGACGCCCGGATGGCCCGGGGTCCCGCCGAAGTGGAACCCGGGCGCGGAGACAGCGGTGAGGCTGTCGGCGTAGACCAGGTCCAGGCAGCGCTCCCCTTCGCACGCGCGCCAGGTCCAAGTGGTGCCCCCGGGCGTGTGACCAGGAGTGAAGTGCGCCGTGACGGCCACCTCACCGACGCGCAGCACCTCCCCATCCCGGATGACCTGGACGCGCTTCACCTTCGGGAAGCGCGCGCTCGCGCCGAATCCGTACTGCGGATCGTCGCGCAGCGGCCCGCCGTGCTCGAGCGCCCCGGCCGCCTCGCGGCTGGCCGCCACTCTCGCGCCGCTCGCGCGCTGCAGCGCGGCGATCCCGCCGGCATGGTCGTAATGGGTGTGCGAGTTGAGGATGAGCCGGATGTCGGCGGTGTCGAAGCCCAGCTTGCGGATGCTGGCGTGGATGCGCGGCGCGGACTGCGGCAGCCCGCCATCCAGGAGGACCAGCCCGTCCCCCGTTGTAATAAGGATGGAGCTCAGCCCCGCCGTGCCGACGTAGTACGTGTTGCCGAAGATCCGGAACGGCTCCCGCGGCGCGTTCCACTCGTCGCATTGCTCGCACGGGTGCGGCGCGTCGGGCACGAAGCCACCCTGCGGCGCGGCCCCGAGCGCCAGCGCGAGGAGCGGGAGCCACAGCCACGGCCTGGACGCGCGTCCGATCAAGAGTCGCGCAGCGCCGGCGGCGGCAGGCAGTCGATCAGAAGCGTTCCGCTGCCCCAGGGATACGGCGCCTCGAGGCGCGCCGCGTGCAGGAGGAAGCCTCCCTCGCCGGGGCGCAGCGCCCCGGGTCGCCGCCCGCCGCCCGCGGCGTAGAACGGGTCGCCCGCGAGCGGATGCCCGGCCGCGGCGAGATGGATGCGGATCTGATGCGGGCGGCCGGTGATCGGCCGGACCTCGACGAGCGAGTTGCCGTCGTCACGCCGCTGCAGAACGCGCACCTCCGTCCGCGCCGGCCGCGCCACACCCGCGGTGTTCGACTGCAGGTCGAGGCGCGCGATCGGCTGCGTGATGTCGAACGTGTCCCGGTCCGGTCGGCCTTCGACGAGGGCGCGATAGGTCTTGGTGACCCGCCGCTGCCGGAACGACTCCGCCAGGGCCGCGGCCGCGGCTGCGCTGCGCGCGAACAGGACGACGCCCGAAGTGCCGCGATCGAGCCTGTGGACGGGCGCGGCCTCCGGATGACGCCGGCGCAGCAGCGACCAGAGCGTGTTCTCGAGATAGCCGCCGCCCGGCAGCGTCGGAAGCCCCGCCGGCTTCGCCACCCCGAGGACATGGTCGTCGCGATACAGCAGCGCCCAGGTCAGCGGCGCCTCCGGCTCCTCCCACGGCGGCCGCCGCCAGACGATCGACTGCCCCGCCCGAATCGGGGTCTCGAGGCCAGCGACGACGCCGTCCACGAGCACCCGTCCGTCGGCGATGCGCGCGCTCCACTCTTCGCGGCTGCTGTGCCGGTGCCGGCGCGCGAGGTGATCGAGAAGTGTGCCGACGCATGAAGCGTCCGACACCACCTCTCGATAGTCGAACCCTCGGTTCATGTGAGGAGCACGCGGGACCGGTGTCAGGGCGCGACGGCCGGAGCGGGTGCGGAGGTGACGGGATCCGCCGGACGGAGTGACCCGCGCCGGTCCTTCAGCGTCCCCTCCCCTTCCCCGACAAGCTCGGCATAGACCACATGAATGTCGCCGCCCGCCCCAGTCGCCGACTCGACGATGTCACCAGGCGATCGCCTGACCGTGCTCGATCGTCTTCACACTCAGCGGATGAGGACCGTCCCGTCCGCCTGAGACCCCGGACGAGCCAGGAGCAAAGGAGTCAGGAGCGCAGCAAGACCTGTCAACCGACGAAGGCGCACGATCGACTCGAAGGCTAGCACACGGCGCCAATGACCTCGCGTCGCGGTGGCTCGCCGCCAGGACGACGCCGGTGACCAGGGCCATGACGGACTCCATGGCGATCTGTTTGATGACGATCGACTCGGGCCACGGCCCGGGGAAGACCGAGCTGACGAACATCCAGATGCTCGAGCCGTCCGCAGCGTCAAGAACCGCACGGCCGGTCGCCTGCCTTTCCGGCCGCGATGCGTTCTAATGTGGGGTGCGCCTCTTCACCACCCGACCCTGCGCCGCCCGCACGCCGGCCTTCGCATCACCCTTGCCGGCCCTCGGCCTCCTCGGCGTTTTCCTGGCGACCGCGGCGGCCACCACCGCCGCGCGCGCCGACCCCGTCGCCGTCCGCCATGCCGAGGGCCTGATTCACGGCTTCCTGGCTCTGCGCACGCTGGACGGGACGACCCTCGGAGATGGCGACCTGGTCCAGGTCGCCGCGGGCAATCAGGTCACGCTGCGGCTGACGTTTCACTTCAAGGACGGGTCGCTGCAGGACGAGACGACCGTCTACACGCAGCGCAAACAGTTCCGGCTGGTGAGCGACCACCTGGTGCAGAAGGGGCCCGCGTTCAAGACGCAGGTCGACGCCCTGATCGACGCGCGCAGCGGCCGCGTCCAGGTCCGCTCTCGAGAAGGAGACGACAAGGAGGAGATCCACGACGAGCGCCTCAAGCTGCCTCCCGACGTCGCCAACGGCCTGATCCTCACCCTGCTCAAGAACATTCCCCCGGACGCGCCGAAGACCACGCTGTCGATGGTCGCGATCACCCCGAAGCCGCGGCTGGTGAAGGTGGAGCTGACGCCCGCGGGCGAAGAACCCTTCGCGACCGGCGGGATGCACCGCAAGGCGATGCACTTCGTCGCGAAGGTGGACATCCCCGGCCTGGCGGGGGCCGTCGCGTCGCTGCTCGACAAGACGCCTCCCGACTCGCACATCTGGATCCTGGAGGGCGACGGGCCCGCCTTCGTGAAGTCGGAGTCACCCTTCTTCCCCGGCGCTCCGCTGTGGAGGATCGAGCTGGTCAGTCCGACCTGGCCCTGACCCGTTTCGAGCGCGTGGGCTGCGATTTCGGGAGCATGGAAGTGAAATCCGCTCAGCCTGGGAAACGCCCTTCGGCTGCGTCACCTCAGGTGTTCCGCTGCGCCGTCCCCAGCCGCTTCACCATCTCGGGGTCGCGATGGTCGAAGAAGGCGCTTTTCCCGGTGTCCAGGGCGGCGATGGCCTGCAGGTCCTCGGCGCTCAACTCAAAGTCGAAGATGGCGAAGTTCTCGGCCATCCGCTCCTTGCGCACCGACTTGGGGATCGCCACGATGCCGCGCTGCGTCAGCCAGCGGAGCACGACCTGGGCGACGCTCCTGCCGTGCCGGCCGGCGATGGCCAGGAGCACCTCGTTGTGGAAGATGTTGTTCCGCCCTTCGGCGAACGGTCCCCAGGATTCGTGCTGGACCCTGTATTCGTCGAGGGTCTTGCGCGCCTCGACCTGCTGCTGGAAAGGATGCGTCTCGATCTGATCGACCGCCGGCACGACCTCGTTGTGCAGGACGAAGTCCACCAGGCGGTCGGGAGAGAAGTTGCTGACGCCGATGGCCTTGACCCGGCCCTGTCGGCACAGTTCCTCCATCGCGCGCCATGAGCCGTACACGTCCCCGTAGGGCTGGTGGATGAGATACAGGTCCAGGTCATCGAGGGCCAGCCGCGCGAGCGAACGGTCGAACGCCCTGAGGGTCTTTTCGTAACCCGCGTCCGCGATCCACAGCTTGGTGGTGATGAAGAGGTCGCGGCGCGCCACGCCGCACCGCTGGATCGCCCTGCCGACCGCCTCTTCGTTCTCGTAGGACGCCGCCGTGTCGATCAGGCGATACCCGACCTCGATCGCGTCCACCACACTTCTTTCGCACTCGGCCAGGTCGGTCACCTGGAAGACACCGAACCCCAGGATCGGCATCTCCAGCCCGTTGTTGAGGGTGACCGTCTGCATGGGTTGGCTTCCCGGGACCACGCGTGCGCTGGTGTGGAGACTATCAGTTTTCACGCAGGAGACCCAGGACGACCAGGGACAGCCGCCGTGATTGATTAAGTTGCATCAATCACGCGCTGAATTGACATCTTTGCTCTTCTCTCTCGCGACCATTGACACCGGGAGGAGAGTCGAGTACAGTTGGCACTCAAGAGCCCCGAGTGCCAATCGCACCGGGTGCCAGCACCCCCCAGGGCCTTCTCCCGGCCAACTCATCACTCACAGGAGGTACTTCCAATGAAAATGAAGATCCGTCCGCTCAACGACCGGATTCTGGTCAAGCGCGTCGAGCCCGAGCAGAAGGCCAAGGGCGGCCTCATCATCCCCGACACCGCCAAGGAAAAGCCGCTCGAGGGCCTGGTCATCGCCGTCGGCGTGGGCCGCCTGAACGACGCCGGCGAGAGGGTCGCCTGCGAGGTGAAGGCGGGCGACCGGGTGCTCGTCGGCAAGTACACCGGGACCGAGATCCAGATCGAGGACGTCGAGCACGTGATGGTCCGGGAAGAAGAGATTCTCGGAATTGTCGTCTAGAAGAGGAGATTCGCCATGTCCGCAAGAGAGATCATCTATTCGGAAGATTGCCGCCAGGCCATCCTGCGCGGCGTGAACAAGCTCGCCGGCGCGGTCAAGATCACGCTCGGCCCCCTGGGCCGCAACGTCGTCCTGGAGAAGAAGTTCGGGGCGCCGACGAGCACCAAGGACGGCGTGACGGTGGCGAAGGAAGTCGAGCTCGAGGATCCGCGCGAGAACATGGGCGCGCAGCTCGTGCGCGAGGTCGCCAGCAAGACTTCAGACGTCGCCGGCGACGGCACCACCACCGCGACCGTGCTCGCCCAGGCGATCTACCGCGAGGGCGTCAAGGCGGTTACCTCGGGCGCCAGCCCCATCGACCTCAAGCGTGGGATCGAGCTGGCGGTCGAGAAGGCGGTCGAGGAGGTCCGCAAGCTGTCACGCACGGTCAGCGGCAAGGCTATTGCCCAGGTCGGCACCATCTCCGCGAACAGCGACGAGACCATCGGCGGCATCATCGCCGAGGCGATGGAGCAGGTCGGCAAGGACGGCGTCATCACGGTCGAGGAGGCCAAGGGCCTCGAGACCTCGCTCGAGATCGTCGAGGGGATGCAGTTCGACCGCGGCTACCTCAGCCCGTACTTCGTCACCGACTCCGAGCGCATGCAGTGCGTCCTGGAGAACCCGTACATCCTGATCCACGAGCGGAAGATCTCCAACATGCGCGAGCTGCTGCCGCTGCTCGAGCAGGTCGTGAAGAGCGGCCGTCCGATGATGCTCATCGCCGAGGACATCGACGGCGAGGCGCTCGCGACGCTGGTGGTCAACAAGCTGCGCGGCACCCTCCAGGTGTGCGCCGTCAAGGCTCCCGGCTTCGGCGATCGCCGCAAGGCCATGCTCGAGGACATCGCCGTCCTGACCGGCGGCAAGTGCATCAGCGAAGATCTCGGCATGAAGCTCGAGAAGCTGACCATCGAGGACCTCGGCCAGGCCAAGCGGATCACCGCCGACAAGGACAACACCACCATCCTCGAAGGCAAGGGCAAGCGCTCCGACGTCGAAAGCCGCGTCAAGCAGCTCCGGGCGCAGATCGAGGAGTCCACCTCGGATTACGACACCGAGAAGATGCAGGAGCGGCTCGCCAAGCTGGTCGGCGGTGTCGCGATCATCAAGGTCGGCGCGGCCACCGAGACCGAGATGAAGGAAAAGAAGGCCCGCGTCGAGGACGCCATGCACGCCACCAAGGCGGCCGTCGAGGAGGGGATCGTCCCCGGCGGCGGCATCGCGCTGTTGCGCGCGATTCCGGCCCTCGCGAAGATCAAGGAGAAGAACGACGACATCCAGGCCGGCATCAACATCGTCCGCCGCGCCCTGGAGGAGCCGATCCGCCAGATCGTCATCAACGCCGGCTACGAGGGCTCCATCATCGTGGCGGAGGCGAAGGACAAGGAGAAGGCCTCGATGGGCTTCGACGCCTACACCGGCAAGTGGGTCGACATGTTCGAGGCCGGGATCATCGACCCGACCAAGGTCACCCGCTCGGCCCTGCAGAACGCCGCCAGCATCGCCAGCCTGATGCTGATCACCGAGGCGATGGTGTCCGAGATCCCCGACAAGACGTCGGAGATGACTGGCGGCATGCACGGCATGGGTGGCGAATGAACTCCAGGACCCTGCTCGCCATGCTGCTGATCGTCCTCGGGATCGCCGCGCTGGCCTACGGCGGCATCGCCTACCAAAGCCGCGATACGGTCCTCGACGTCGGCAACCTGCACGTCGCGACCGAGAGAGCCCACCACGTCCCGTTACCGCCGCTCGCCGGAGCACTGGCCATCGGAGTCGGAGTCATCCTTTTGATCATGAATGTCCGGAAGCCCGTTCTCGCAGGAGCGCGATCATGAATAGCAGCCAGGCTCGTCGTGTCGGCATCTCCCTCGCATTGACCAGTCTTTTCCTCGGAGGCCTCTTGGGTTGCTCCGAGTCCCCGCTGGCGCAGCAGCAGACCCCGGCGAAACCGGCCGCCCACGTCGCCCCGGCGCACCTGACGATCCCCGAAGGGACGGAAGTGCACGTGACCCTGTCCACCCCCGTCGGCTCCGAGTCGAGCAAGGTCGGAGAGGCCCTCACCGCCACGACCACCGAGAACATCGAAATCGGCGGCAAGGTCGCCATCCCTTCGGGCAGCATCATCCGCGGGCACGTGGCGCAGGTGATCCCGGGGAACACGGGGATGCACATCTCCGACAAGGGTGGGGCCGTCGTCCTCGCCTTCAACAACGTCACGACTCCGGCGGGTGACAGCGAACCCCTGACGGCGTCTCTCACCAGCATGGCCAGCTCCACCGGCAAGACCGCCGGGATCATCGGCGGCAGCGCCGCGGGTGGCGCGTTGCTCGGCAAGATCCTGGGCCACGACACGAAGGACGCCGCCATCGGCGCCATCGTGGGCGGCGGCATCGGGACCGCGATCGTCGCCGGCACCAAGGGAAAGGAACTGAAGATCCCCGCGGGGACCGACCTGATCCTCACCTTGAGCCAGCCGCTCAAGATGACCGACAGGACGTAGAACTCAGGTTCTCAGGCCCTCCAGGTCCAGGCCGGCCCGAGCCCCCAAACACTCGGGTCGCCTGAACCTGGAGGGCGCTTTACCCCGCCTGCCCCCGCCGAGGTCCTGCTGCTTCTTCATCAGGGCTCGGCTCCTTGTGCGGCTTCCCAGTGCACGTCTTCGACGTAGCGGACCAGCGGCCCGTCGAAGGGATCCGGCGCGAACTCCCACGCCAGCAGGCCGTCCGGCAGGGCGTGGCAGCGCAGCCGGCCCTGGTGGATGCCGCGCAGATGGTGCGTGGCGCAGAGCGTGACCAGATTGCCGTCGTCCTCGCCGCCGCCCTGCGAGCGGAACACGACGTGATGGACCTGGAGATTGGCGCGCGACGAGCAGCCCGGCACCCGGCAGCGCCAGCCGTCCCGCTCGAAGATGCGGTAACGGCGCTGCCACGCCGCCGTCTTCCGCACGCTCCAGGCCGCGACGAACGCTTCCAGGACATGCTCGACGCACTCCCATTCCGCGGGACCGGCCACATCCGCCGCCCGCTCGCGACCAAGCGCCACGCGGCTCGCCGCGATGGCCTGCCGCCACAACGACGCGACCTCGAGGGGCGCCCAGAAGCGGATCTGGACGCGGCCCTCACCGTCGGAGAGGGCCGTCTCGGCGGCCCCCGTCTCGGCGGCCCCCGTCTCGCCTGCCCTCGTCTCGCCGGCCCCCGCCGCGCGTGGCGCAGACAATTGCACCCGGCCGTCGGAGGCAAGCCCGGGCGGGCGCGCACCCTGGACGGCCATCGCGAGCCCGACCTCCGCGCGCAGCCGGCGCACGGTCACCGATCGCGCCACACGCATCCAGTCCGCTTCCGTCGCTTCGGTCGCAATCCCCGCGATGGCCGACGCGCGCACCCAGGACAGCTCGCCGGTGCGGTAGGCGGCCGCGAGCCGTGGCAGCGACACGAGCCGGCGGTCCAGCGCGACCAGCTGCCAGGCGCGCCGCGCTGACAGGCCGGCCCGCTCCTGGCAGTACCGGCTGAAAGAAAGGAAGCCGAGGTGGCGGTACAGGCGCCGCGCCGCCATGACGCGCAGCAGCCGGCCCTGGTGCCAGGCGAGATTCTGCCGCAACGCCACGAGCCGGCGCAGCCGAAGGTCGATCAGGCGCGGCGTGTCGTTCAGCCCTTCGATGACGGCGTCCGGCAGTGACGCCTCCAGCCGGTCGGCGTCCGCTCCGCGCGGGGTCTTCGGTTCGATGGCACCGAGAATCGCCTCGAACAGGTCGGTCCCGTCCGGCTCGGCTGCGCCGGGGCCTCCTTGCTTCCCTACCACTGGACAGGCCGCGGGGACACGCGGCCCGTCCGGCGCGCCGGCGAGGAAATCGGCGGCGATGAACTCCACGCAGCCATGCGTCGGCTCGTCCACACCACCGCTGCGGCGCGCCAGCTCGAGGGCCTCATCCCACAGCGGACGCAACCTGGTCGGTCCGCTCCACGCCACCGTCTCGCCCGCGTCTTCCTCGTCACAGGCCATGGCGATCGCTCCAGCGTCGGGAACACCGGCCCCCTCGGCCCGCATCCCGCCCTCCCGTTGCGTGAGCGCCTCCAGGACCTCCTGTGTCAGACGACGGACCGTGAGCGACTTCGCTCGCAGGATCCACCGCTCCTGGTCGGAGGCAACAGCCACCCTGGCGACCAGCGCCGCCTGCGACTGCGACAGGACGCCAGACTCGTACGCCGCGGCCACGCGACGCAGCGGCCCGAGGCGGCGCGCCAGGCCCAGAAGCGTCTGCACCCGTCGCGCCGTCAGGCCCAGGCGCTCCCGCGCGTAGTCGGACAGACGCGCGAACCCGAGATCGAGGTATCCGGAGCCGTGGCCCAGGCGTTCGAGCAGCCGTGCCACGCGCCATTCCACCGGATTCCGCAGACGCGACAGCCGCCGCAGATGCCGGTCGAGCAGCCGCGCCCGGTAAGCCAGATCCGCCCCGGGCGTGTCGGAGCGAGGCGGGGTGAACGATGCCCCGGCGGACGACAGCGTTGCCTGCGGCGACACGCGGCCCCCCTCTCCAGTGACGTGGACGCGGGAGCCGTCACGATGGTATGCATACTATACATACTCTCGTGGTGCCGGTCAAGCGATTTCCACCTCCCGCTCTCACCTGTTCACCGCCGACCGCGGAAGACGCCGGGACGTCCACGCGTGGTCGTCCCCAGTTCGGTTCATAATCATGGGGCGATCGCAGGCGCAGAGGCTTCTCGTGGTCGTGCACGTCGAACGGGGCGATCGCATCAGAATCATCAGCGCTCGTTCGGCAACCCGGCGCGAAAGAAGAGACTATGAAGGCGCGGAAAAAAGGCGCGATGGTGGCTGAAATGATGAAGGAGTATGACTTCTCCCGGGGCATCCGCGGAAAGTACGCGCGTCGGTTCGCTCCCGGGAGCAAAGCCGTCGTGCTCGACCCCGACGTCGCACGCGTGTTCCCGGACTCGAAATCCGTGAATGAAGTTCTTCGGGCTCTGGCCCCCGTCCTCAGGCGGCGGCGCCGCAGGGCTTCCTAGTCGCGTGGTGCGGGCGGGGGCAGGGCCGCGGGCGAGTGTCTCCCCTGCGCGCCGGGAGGAATTGTCGCTTCCTGAAGCGCCGCCTCAACGGGCGGGTGTCCGTGAGACGATTGCGCTTCGCCCGGGACCGGGCGTGAGCGGGGGCCTATGACATTCCAGGAGTCGATCGGGACCTGCTTCAGGAAGTACGCCGACTTCTACGGGACAGCGTCCCGATCGGAGTACTGGTGGTTCCTCCTCTTCGTGGTGCTCGGAGAGGCGGTGGCCTCGGTGCTGCGGTTGCGGGCCGCACCCGACGCGACCACGCTCTTTTCTCTCCTGACGATCCTGCCGCTCTTGGCCGCCGGGAGTCGCCGGCTGCACGACACCGGGCGAAGTGGATGGCAGCAGCTGCTGGGTCTGATCCCCGTGGGCGGCCTCGTCATCGTGCTCTTCCTTCTCGCGCGGCCCGGGAAGGAGGAGACGGTCGTGAGCGGGTCGGCGCCGAAGGGGACGGGATCGGCGCAGAGCGAACAGCCGGAGGGCTGATCCGGCGAGCTGTCGCCGTCAGTGCGCGCGGACGAACTCCCGCATGGCGGCCTCGGCGGCGGCATAGGTGGGATAGTTGCCGCCGTAATCGATGCCGTCGACGCCGAGTTGGCGCGGGGTCTGGAGGACCGTGAGGCGCCAGCCGGCCGCCGCCAGGGGCTCCAGGGTGATTTCGTAGGAGCGCCCCTGCGGGCTCTCGAGACGACGCTTGACCGGGCCGCTCGGTTCAGGCCCGGCTGCGGCGGGGGGTGGATCGGCCGCCGCACCGGCGGGCTTGTCCGGTCCCCCGCCCCCCGCCTGCTTCACCTCCTCCAGCCAGACCTTGTAGGCGTCGGCGAGCGCCGGCTCGGCGCGCGTGAAAACCAGCCCCATCGCCCGGCCGCCACCCGCCTCGCTGGAGGTGCCCGTCCAGGTGACCCGGGCCCGCAGCCGCACCGCCCGGCCGGGAAACTGCACCAGGACGTCCAAAAGCGTGTGCATCGGGAAGATGTCGGCCGCCGCGACCTTCAAACCGCCCTGCGAGATGTCGACGGCGATGCCGCCGCGCATGTGCCCCGCCGTCCCGAACTGCACCGGCAGCCGGCGCGCAATGCGCGGCTGCTCGCGTTTCTCGATCGGCTCGCCCGGGGACATGTCGGCCCTCCTACCGGCATCGAATCGGCACCGGTGGATCCCTCAACCGGAACGACGAACCCGGCGACCCTTCAGTGCCGCAATCGCGGCTCGGAGGAATGAGTTGAGTCGCCTGGAGTCACGGAAGTGCGCCGCAACGTCCGGATCGAGCACGACGACGACGGCATCCCGAGGCAGCAGGCGCGCAAACCGGTTCGGCTTCGACTTGGAGTAGTCGAACCGATACTCGGGCGAAAGATCACCCACCGTGTATCGAGTCCTATGGCTTGGGCGCCTCTTCGTAGTCTTCACGCTCATTCCTGGTGGCTCTTCGGGCACTGATGACCCGAATCAAGCCGTTGCGATCGAAAAAGGAGACCAGCAGCAGTCGACTCTTGATCGAATGCCCGACGATGATCTCGCGCATTTCCTGCTCGGAATGTGCCGGGTCGGAGTGAATGCACGCCAGAGGGTCCTCGAACACCGTGCGAGCTTCCTCGAAAGAAACGCCATGCTTCCTCAGATTGTCGGCCGCCTTGCAAGCGTCCCATGTGAACCGGTAGAGCATAGCACCCCGCTTCGCGCTGTTCGTGCGGGGCGTTGGTCGTCATCTCCAGGCATGAAGCCGCCAGCCCGCTCATCCCCGCTTCCGGCCCTTCCGCCCGACCCGGTACTTCGGGATCTCCTCCCGGAGAATGCGCCGGAGGGTCTGCGCGTTGATGGGCTGCGCCTCGTCTCCCAGGGCCGCCCGCAACGCATCGTTGATCATCGTCTGGTAGCCGCGACCCGCCGCATCGCCCCGCGCGCGGAACTTCTCCAGGATGTCGTTGTCGAGATAGATGGTGATGCGCGACTTGCCCGGAGCCTTGAGAACAGCGCCGCGCTTTGCTCCGCTGAAGTCATATTCCTTCTTCATACCTGCTCCGCTCCTTCCGGGTGGCACGACGCGTTGAGATGATTCGCGACACGGACTCCATCCCTCGCGCCCGGCCAGTGCTGCGAAGCCCGGGGCCCTCGCGTAGACACTCACCTGCCGTCACTGTATGCACTTTATGCATACTGACACGATGCGTGTCAAGTACATTCTTCATCGCCGTGGCGGTTCATTCGGCGTTGAGGAACCACTCGCCTGCGGGCGGTAGTCGGGACGCGAGCGCCTTTGCCTTCTGCCGCGTGCGCGCCAGCCAGTCGAGGGCGCCGGGCGTGTCGCGCCAGGGCGTGCCGATCTCGATGACGGCGTAGCTGGCTTCCTCGAGGCTGCCGGGAGTGTAGTAGCTGACATCTGGGAGCGGCTCGATCCGGCCGAGCAGGATCTCCGTCACGTGGGAGTTGGCGCGCCGGGCGCGGGCCAGGGACTCGCGGCTGGCTTCGGTGTCCCCTTCCTGACGGTACCGGAGCAGGGCTGCGGCGTACCGAAGGATCGTCTCCAGGTCGCTGTCATAGGTGGTGATGAGGGTCTCAAGCGCCGCGTGGTCCGCGGTGGCGAGGAGCAGGCCGGCGAGCGGATGGCGCACGCCCTGGTTGTCATCGGGATTGAGTCGGAGCAGGCGCTGGTAATGACCGATGGCTTCGTCGACCAGGCCGCGCTCGGCGCAGGCGACCGCCAGTCCGTCGAGCGCGCGCATGAACGGGCGCGTCAGGACGTCCCCCCAGAAGGGAGCGCCGGACGCGAAGCGTTCCGGCCCCAGCGCCCGCTCGGCCGCGGCCACCGCCTCGCGACGACGGCGCAGGACCTGCTCAGCGTCGCCGCCGTGATCCGCCAGGATGGTCCACGCGTCGCCGCAGTCGGGCGAGATCTGAAGCGCCCGCCGCGCCAGCACGACGCGGCGCCGCCCGAGGGCGCCGAAGGCTTCATAACAGATGTCCTGGGCCCGCTCGAGGGGCGTGGACGCCGTGGAGGGGATTTCGGTCCGCTCGCGCGATCGCGGGTCGGTGAAGTCAGGCCGTACGGGCCGGCTGTGCTCGTCGAGAAGCGCCGGCAGCGCCAGGCGCACCGCGACCGACCCTTCCGGCGTCGGGACCATCCGCGTCCAGCGTCCCGTGTCCATCTCCTGTTCCGTCGTGGCCGCCAGCGCCCGCAGAACGGCTTCGACGCGCGCCAGCGCCCGGGGGCTCAACCGATCGAGCTGACCCGTCGGGCGGTGGCGCACCACCCACGGATAGGCCTGCGGGCCCGCCACGGCGAACCCGTGGTCCTCGAACAGCGCGGCATCCTCGATCGGCATGTCGGTGATCGCACTGAAGAGCACGGCGTCGTGCGCCTCGCCGTGGAGCACCTCCCCGGGGTCGTCCGGTGCGTGAAGCCGCTCGAGGAATCCCGGCGACTCGAAGAGCCATAGCCCGGGATCGCCGCCGCGGCCGGTCACCAGCGCGTGCCGCTGCTCCGAAGGTCCCGGCGGCGCCTCGATGAGGATGAGATCGTCGGTCGTCAGGTGGCGCCACGGCATCGCCGCGTGGAAGAGCCGCGCCGCCTCGGCGAACGACGCGAAGCGCTCGAGAGTCGCTCCCGCCGGCGACAGCGGATGCGGGACGTCCTCCGGATCGTCGGCATGCCGAACCGAATCCTGCAACGCGGCTTCGAGCACCGGAAGACGCTCGCGCTCCCGCACCTCGATCCCGAGCGGCCCGAGCGCGGTCTGCAGTGCGGCCGCCACGCCGGGCCCCTTCACTTCGACCCGGCCCGGAAGGTATCCACCCGTCGTCTGGTCCTCGGCAAACGCGGCGAACGCCAGCAGCGCCTGTTCCGGGCTGCGCTGCGCCGTTGGGACCGCTTCGCCGATGTGCACCAGGCCGGGCCCGACGCTCATCCAGGCGCCGACCCAGGGCATGAACGCTGTCTCGCCTTCCCCGGTCCCGTCTTCCCCGCCGACCCAGGCTGGCAATCGCACCAGCCCTCCCTGCCAGACCTGCTTCGGCCGTCGCGGCAATCGTTGCAGCCTTTCGAAATCGAACTCCGGCATTCCCCTGTCTCCACCGACTCGCGATTCATCAACCTTGACAGCAAGAACCCGGCCAGTGTCATGACGCTCGGGCTCAGGCGGACCTCGCGTGGAAAACATCCGGCGTGGGAAGGAGTGTGGTACCCGCCCCTGCACGGGTGTCCGCCGGCGGCCAGCTGCTCATCGCACAAGCTGGAAATGTGACGGCGCAGCCGGAATCCGGCCGCCGAGGCCCGCGCCAGGAATGGCACACTTCTTCCAAGGTATGCCTCGCCGCCCCGATGCGAACGAGGCCCCGCCATCGGAGCGAGACTCCCCAACGCCCGCCGCGCCGTCATCGACGAACGCAAGGTGCGGGACTATCTGCTGTCGAGTTTCCATCCCGCCGGCCGCTTCAAGGCGAGGCTGCTTGCGCGGGCGGGATTCCGGGAGTCGGACTGGAAGGTGCTCATGGCCGAGTTGCGCCGGATCGCGGCGCACGGGATCACGGCACCCGGACAGCCAACTCCCCATGGCCGGAAATACGTCGTCTGGGGTACCCTGAGGCACGGTGACGGGATCGCGTTGCCCGTGGTCACGGTATGGATCGTGACCTCTCCCGGACGGCCCCCGCGATTCGTCACCTTGATTCCGAGGCGAGGATGACCTTCAAGACGCTCGAGCCCGTAGTACTCCTCCACGACATCCCGCGGCGCGGCCTCAAGGCTGGAGACATGGGCACCGTGGTCGAGCTCTACGCGCCGGACGCCGTCGAAGTCGAGTTCGTGGTGGCCTCGGGCCGGACGAAGGCGCTCCTCACCCTCAAGGTCTCGGACATCCGGTCCATCCGCGGCTCGGACATGCCCGCCATCCGTTCCGCGGGCCACCGGACCTGAACGCTCGCGCCCGGCGACGATCTTGTCCACAGAACGTTCAGCCGGTACGACGCGGTCGGCAACCCTTGAGCGCCGCGATCGCGGCTCGCAGGAATGAGTTGAGTCGCCTGGAGTCACGAAAGTACGTCGCAACGTCCGGATCGAGCACGACGACGGAATCCCGGGGCAGCAGGCGCGCAAACCGGTTCGGCTTCGACTTGGAGTAGTCGAACCGATACTCGGGCGAAAGATCACCCAGCCTGTTTTGGGACTTACGGCTTGGGCGCTTCTTCGTAGTCTTCACGCCCACGACCGTCAGCCGACGGAGACTACCTGCACCCCGACGAAATCCAGCGGCTCGAACTCGTCCCCTTGGACTTCGAGGCAAAGCTCGATGGCCTCTCGAATTCGAGCCATGAGCTCGTCGAGGGACCGGGCCTGGCTATGGCAGCCGCGAAGGGCGGGAACAGTGCCGACGAAGTACCCCTCGCCGTCGCGCTCGATGATCACGTTGAATCCGCGGGCCATGCGGCGCTCGGACTCAGGCGGCGACTTCGACCGTCGCGTAGAAACTCACCTGCCGGGAGGTGCGCCGCGGAACGACGGTCCGATGCCGCGGACGCGGTGGACGAAGGCCGTCCTCGCGCAGACCTCGAAGATACAGCTGGATCGCCACCTGCACTCGCCGCAGGGCCGCATCGATGGTCTTGGCGGTCGCGACACAGCCCGGAAGGTCAGGGACCGACGCTCCCCAGTCGCTGCCGGCGTCCTTGTTGATGCGGACGAGATACTGAAGTTTCCTCACGATTCTCCTCGCTTCAGGCCGGAGCTGCCGCGGGACCGATGCGAGCGTTCCCTTCGGCGCACCTTCAAGCCGCGCTTCCGCCGAGGGCAGGATCAACGCGTTCGTGTCCAACCAGTCGGCGCGCGTAGACAAGGCATGCCTGGATATCCGCCGGTTCGAGCCAGGGATAGCCTTCGAGGATGGTCTCGGGACGATCACCGGCGGCAAGCATGCCGAGGACGTGCTCCACGGCCAGGCGATGCCCCCGAATAATCGGCTTGCCGCCGAAAATCCCCGGGTCGACGGTAATCCGATGGAGGAGCTGATCTTCCCGGGAAATCTGCGTTTTCATCCAGCCTCCCTGAATGCAAGAGAAGCGCTCGGTAAACCGTGAAAGTCTGCCACAACCATGGGCGTCGCTCGCTAAGCGCAGAATGCAGGCTTCGGCCCTCCGGGCGCTGGTGCGCTGCCCGTCGTGAGATTCGGCGACTGGAAGTACTGCCGGCAGGAATCTGCACTCACGTCAGCTCCGCGGCGCCGTCCAGGGACCACCGGGCGGCCAATGCCCGGCTTTCGCCCTGCCCTCCCGCAGGTCGTCGAGGATCGGGGCGAGGAACGGGCCGATGACCGTGGTCACGCCTTCCCCTGGCTCCTCAGGTCCCTGGAGGCCGGCTCTTCGCAGGAAGGCCCGCACCTGGGCCGGACGAGAGGGATTCTCCCAGTACGCCGACGTGAGGCCGAGTGGCGTCTCGCCCGGGAACGGAGTCCGCCGCCGCGCGAACGTGCGCCGGATGGTTTCGGTCAGGGTCTCGCGGTCGAACCCGAATCGGCTGGCGAGGTAATGCAGGTCGAAGAAGTCCTTGATGCGGCTGTTGCGATCGCCGAGCACGACGATGGCCTCGAGCTTCTCCGCGACGACCGCCTCGCGTGGATAGACGAGCACGGTCGGTGCGGGAAGATCCAGAAGACTCGGGTAGACGCAGCGCTCGGGCGCCGGCCACACGGCATCTCCCAGGCCGACATCGATCTGCGCGGTCAGGCGCGCGTTCCCACATCGGGCGGCAAGGGTCGCCCGCGCGCCATTGAAATCCTCTGTGGCGCGTATCACCTCGACGGTGACCCGATCCGCGTCGAAGGAGATTCCGTCCGGAGGAACCTGCAGACCCGCCACGATTTGGATCTCCTCGGCGGTCGTCTCCAGCGTACCGGACCCCTGGCGGAGCAGATCGAGATCGCGCGTGGCGCGATAGGGCTGATCGGACCAGAGACGAAGAAGCATCGCCCCTTTCAGGACGAACCGGTCCCGGAGATCCGACACCCCGAGCCGGTAGAGAAAACGCTCGAGTGCGAAACTCGTCAGCAGTGTCTGATAGTCGTCCCCCGTCTCTTTCGAACGATTCAGCAGCCGGGCGGCAACCGAGGCGGCCACATTCCTGCCGCTCATGCGATCGAGTCCAGGTAGGGCTGCATCACTCGCGCCACGCGGCAGATGCGCGCGAAGCGCGCCAGGTCGTTGGCGCCCCCGCGATGCTTCCGTGAAAAATCGCGCAGTGCCTCGACGGCGACATCGACCCCGATCTTGTTCCGGTACTTGAAGCAATCCGCCACGGTCTTGGCGGCGGAGTAGACCCGCAGCGGGACGCCTTCCGCCTGGTGGATTTCGATCCCCTCGGTCAGCGCCGGGCCGGAGAAGCGGGCGACGCGGAGCCGCGGAGAGTCGAGGCGCGGTCGTCGCGCTTTCTCGGCGAGAGCCACCCACACTTCGGCCGGAGATTGAGTGGTCAGGCCATGGAAGCGCAGCGCGGTGAGCAGACAAAACACCCCGCCCGGTACGCGGCGCGCGACCTGGGCGAGGGTGTGATGGGCCGTCGGCTCATGACGGCTCACCGTATAAACCCCGCGCGCTTCCCGGAGCACCATGCCCCGCTCGACGAGACGGGACAGGTAGACGCGCGAGACGCCCTGCCGTTCGAGGTCCTTCGGCCGGACGATTCCCAGCTTGGCAATCAGTCGGAGGGTGTTCCTGGTCTTCTTCTCGGACATGCCGGAGGGAATGATACGTAACGTCGGGGATAATAGTCAAGTCCCGACGTTTCATATCGGCCTGCCGGCGAGGAGGTCTTCGCGACCCTCAGGCAAACACCCTCTCCCCCCGCACCGCCGCCGCCCCGTAGAGGTTCGGCGACTGCGGGTACTGCCGCGACGGCAGCAGCCGCCGGATGGCGTCGAACCACTTCTGGTAGGTGGCGGACAGTGGCAGCCGCTTCAAAGCGTTCAGCGCCACGAAGGTGAAGGCGCCGTTCGGGCGGCCGCGGAACCAGGCGTCGTAGGAGTACTCGCTGTCCTGGCAGCCGGCCAGGAGCAGCCCGCCGAATCGGAGGGGTGTGTCCGGAGCCGGCCGCCGGCCCTTCTGCCCCACAGCCGCACGGGCCACCCCGGCCGCCGCCCGCGCCGGCAGGAACGCCAGCGGCGGGAGGAACCGCACCGTCCGGCGCGGCGCGCGCCCGGAGGGAAGAGTCGGCGGGGTGCGTATCGGTGCGAAGCGCGCCACGGTGCCCGAGTGGCACGAGTCCGACACCATCAGCAGCCGGACGCCCCGCGGTCGCTCCTTGTAGATCGCCGCCAGCTCGTCATCGACGATGGGCCCCTGCGTCGCGACGTCCCACGGGCACAGGCATTCGTCCAGGCCGTCCGGCTCGTCGCCGTCCCGATCCGGGACGAACGAGCCGTGCCCGGAATACTGCACGACGACGAGGTCCCCTGCCCGCGCCCGTCCCAGGAGCGCCGCGATCTCCTCCCGCATCCGCCGCCCCGTCGCGGCCCGATCCAGAAGTGTCTTCACCTGAAACCCGCGGCGCGTAAGAGCCGCCGCCCAGTCGTGCGCGTCATTGACGCATCCCGCGAGGTCGTTCCCGTTCCCGGGGTAATCGTTGATCCCGATGCACAACGCGTAGCGTTTCATGGAGGGGGGATTTACGGCGGGGGCGGGGGGAGGGGGGATCGGATCGTGCACGCGATCGCGGCGATCGAGTCGCTCCAGGCGTTGCAGGTGGCCCGCAACCACGACCGCAAAGGAGGGCGCCTTCGTCCGGCTCGCCGTCCCACAGGGGAACCCCGATGCTGACCCTCCAGAACGCCCGCTCTTGACAAGCATCCCCTGACTCGTAGACTTCGGACCAGAATCCATCCTTTGGAGCCCCTCATGTACACGCGACGAGGTCTTGCAGCTACAGTCCTGCTTGTTGGTGCGCTCTATCATTCCCCGCTTCTTGCAGCTGGCGTGGCTCCGGGAGACATCGTCGTAGCGGACGTGGGGAATGACGATAACGACTATCATTCATCCCTTGTGATCGTTGATCCGCACACTGGAAAGCAGTCGGTCCTGTCGAGCGGTGGCCTTCTCGACATTCCGCGAGGGATGGCCTTCGACCGAACCGGCCATCGCCTTCTCGTGGTGAACTATGGAACTCTCATTGCGGTGGACGCCTCAACTGGAGAACAGTCGTTCATTACTACATTTTCTGGACTCGTTGATGCCATTGCGGTAGAGGGACCAGGTCGCTTCCTTTTGACCGACTACAACGGGAGGTTACTTCGCTACGAAGAGGTGGCTAACTCGGTGCAAGTTGTTGCCTCTGGTGGCCTAATTGGTGGGGTGGCTCCTTGGTCCATTCAGCTAGGCAACAACGGGGAGGCTATCGTCTCGTCCCTGACTGCAGAAGGCCTCGATGCTCCTGGGCTTCCTACCCGTGTCATCCTGATCGATCCAAGCACTGGCGCTCAGTCCTTAGTCTTCGAAAGCCTCGATCTTCAGCTGCGGGACTTCGTCGTCTTCGGGAATGAGATAGTCATAGTAACAAACTCACGGGGCTATCCATTTCCTTCTGGATCAGATGGCGTCTCGCGCTTAGATCTCAGAACGGGACTTCTGACGCCCATCTATTCCGGGTTGGAGAGAGCTTTGGATGTTGACGAGCTATCTGATGGGAGACTCAGCGTCCTTGATCAGATTCTCACTCTCGAAGACATTCGCTCACCGGTGGTCTATAGGGAACGCGGTAACAAGCTCCAGGCTCTCAGCTCCTACGGCTACATGTCCATTCCTGCCAGGTCTGTAGCCGTTCAATGCCTCTCTGCGCAGGACTGCCGTAGGCATGGCAAGATTGGCACCTGCGACCTGCAGGGAGCTTGCAAATACGCCGACAACTGACTATTGAGTGAAATCGAAGCATTGAGCCCTGTGACGTGAGCGAATCAGACTTCTCGGCCACGCCCAACCGCTAAGCTCATGGCTGATCAATCCGTCTCATCTTTTTCTTCTCTATCAGACCCCTGCGGCTGGCTCTCCGACCTCCCCGCCTTCTGCGGCGCGCAACCCCGCGTCGTCCGCCTCAAGCTGGAGCAGTTCGTCCGCGATGCCGGCGCCGAGCAGCTCCGTGCCTGGGACGAGTCGATTCCCTGGCTCCAGCGCGAATGCAAAGAAGCCGTGGACACCTACGACGCGGCCCGGACTTGGACGACCATCCTCGAGTACGAGCTGCCGCGCGAGTCCCGCCGCCCGGACGTCATCGTCCTCGAGAACGGCGTCGTCGTGGTGCTCGAGGTCAAGGGCAAGTCGGTGCCTTCGCAGGCCGACATCGACCAGGTCTTCGCCTACGCGCGTGACCTCCGAAGCTACCACTGCGAATGCGCCGACCGTCCGGTGCACGCCGTCCTGGTGCCCAGCCGGGGAGACTCGACGCCGCGCGAGGTCGACGGCGTGCGGGTCGTCGGCCCGGGCGGGGTCGACCGGGTGCTTCTCGAGTGCCTGCGTCCTCCGGCGTCGAGCCCTCTCACTCCCGAAGCGTTCCTCAACCGGGATGCTTACTCTCCCCTGCCGAGCCTCGTGCGCGCCGCGCGCGACCTGTTCGCGGGGCAGCCGCTGCCGCGCATCAAGCGGGCGCATGCGGCGACCGAGCCGGCCGTCGCCCGCATCACCGCCATTGCGCATGAGGCCGCGGCCGGCCGCAACCGGCATCTGGTCCTGCTCACCGGTGTGCCCGGGTCGGGGAAGACTCTCGTCGGGCTGCAGATGGTCCACGCCGGCTTCCTCGACGACCTCTCGGTGCCGCGCGCCGGCGGCAGGAAGCCGGCGGCGCCGGCGGTCTTCCTGTCAGGCAACGCTCCGCTCGTGATGGTCCTGCAGGACGCCCTGAAGGAGGCGGGCGGAGGCGGGAAGGTCTTCGTGCGCGACGTGAAGCAGTACGTGCGTTATTACAGTCGGAGCGCCCGCTCCGTCCCGCCCGAGCATCTGCTGATCTTCGACGAGGCCCAGCGCGCCTGGGACGCCGACCACGTCCGCCGCAAGCACACGCAGGACGGAGCGCCGGGCGGTGCGTCGCCGCAGGACATGAAGTCCGAACCGGAGCATTTCATCGAGTTCGCCGAGCGCATCCCGGAGTGGTGCGTCGTCGTCGGCCTGGTCGGCAGCGGCCAGGAGATCCACACCGGCGAGGAAGGGGGCCTGGTCCAGTGGCGCCGCGCTCTCGAAGGAAGCCGCGACCCCGGCGCCTGGACCGTCCACGGCCCGCCCGCCGTCGCCGAGGTCTTCGCCGGCTCGCCCATTCGCGCCGGCTGGACCCCGGCGCTGAACCTCGACACCGAGATCCGCTTCCACCTTGCGCCGCGCCTGCACCAGTTCGTGGAGCTGCTGCTGGGGGATGGCCCCCCGGAGGCGGCGGCCCCCCTGGCCGACGAGATGTTCGACGGGGGTCTCAGGTTCTACCTCACCCGTGACCTCGAGGTCGCCCGCCGTCATGCGCGCGAGCGCTACGCCGGCGCGTCGGACGCGCGCTACGGCCTGCTGGCGTCCTCGAAGGACAAGGACCTGCCGCGCTTCGGCGTCGATAACAGCTTCCCGGCCACCCGGCGCGTCAGCAGCCGCATCGGCCGCTGGTACAACGCGCCCCAGGACGACCCGGAGTCGTGCTGCCGCCTCGACACCGTCGCCACCGAGTTCTCCGCCCAGGGAATGGAGATCGACCTGGCCGTCCTCGCCTGGGGTTCGGACTACGTCCGGCGCGATGGCCGCTGGACGATCGCCCGCGCCGGCCGCACGAACCACGCCCGGGACCAGCACCGACTGCGGCAGAACGTCTACCGGGTGCTGCTGACGCGGGGGCGGGATGGGACCGTCATTTTCCTCCCTCCGGATGAGTGGTACGCGGAGACTGCCGAGTACCTGCGGAGGGCAGGAGTACGGCAAGTCTAGGAATTCAGGCTGAAGCGCCTGGCACTACCCACGCAGATCCGCGAAAATCCTGGCAAAGTAAGGACTTCCGGGCTGACACTGGCCGACCTACGCGAACACCCGCTCCCCCCTCGCCGCCGCGCTGCCATAGAGATTCGGCGACTGCGGGACATCGTCCGCATGGTGCACCGCTCACAGCTCGATGTCGCCCTGATCTTCAGGGGACCAGAACCTGTCCGAGGTCGCCAGGGAGATTCGGAGCATCGCCAGGGAGCATCACCGGTGGATCAAGGCAGCCTGCGCCTTCCCCGACGGCCCCGGAACAACGGACACGCGCGGCATCGGCAGAACCGACTGGCTTCGAATCGACCGTGCCCTGTACGACAGTTGCCTTGACCCTTGGGACTACCGCCCTCGGCAGCCTTCAGGCTCCTCGTGACCCAAACGATCGCCGCGCAGGACGTGAGTCTGCACCGCGACGTCGTCGTAGTACTGGTCCTTCACGGACGTCGAGGACTTCACCTCGATCAGGTTCCAGCCCCGCGGGCCGCGCTCCAGGATGTCCGCGAGGACCATGACCCCGTCGTGCTCGACGGCCGCCTCGTACAGGACCGTGGCGCCCGCCCGAAGCGCCTCCGCCGTCTCCCGCAGCCGGCGCTCGGGCTCATGATGAGAAACGTCGATCAGGACTCCGCCGGGGACGTACGTCTGCGCCAGCCGCCCGACCTCGTGCCCCTGGTCGAAGATGAACTGAAGCCCCGGCTCGGCCGTCAGCTCAGGCGCATCCGGCTCATTCACCTGCCACCACAGGAGCTTCGGGCACTGGATGCCCGCCATGTACTTCGACTTGGAGAGGCGCGGGGCGGATGGCGATGTCATGCGACATCCCCGCATTGCTAGGGGTAAAAACTGGTCGACGACGCCGCACCCCCGCCCCGGCGCCTTAGCGCTTGCCGCCCGAGCCGGACTGCGATTCGGAGGGAGTTATCGATTGAGCTAAGTGTAGAGACGGCTATTCAATTGTTTGCGCAGATCTTCGGGTCACCCTGATAGCAGTAGCCGCCCTCGCTGTAATCGCTGCCCTTCGGGCTGTGCACACCGTCATATCCGAGGTTCTTGCAGAAATGCGTCTTGTCTCCTTGGCTCCAGCCCAGCCTGATGATATTTGCCCTGACGCAAGGCTTACTGCAATCACGGGTGCACGTCCACCCATGACTACCGTCAAAACCCTCAAGTTTGCACTTGCGCGTCTTGTTTCCGCTCTTGTAGTCAAGATCATGAAGGTTCCTGGACTCTACGCATAGCTGTGCGCCAGGCCCAAGGTCTTGGTTTCCTCCACCACCAGAATTCGGACATGGACCATCGTTGTATGCAATTTTTGTCATACCGATAGGACAAGGTTTTCCATCGCACACGATGGTTTGCTCATGTAACTGGGGATCTTCGCACACGATGTACCCAGCGACGCTCCCCATTTGGAGCAATGGTGCCGTACACAGAAGCGCCGCCATCATCAGGCTACGGTTCGTCTGCACTTTCATACCGTGTCCCCCTGTTTTGTGGATTGCAGTTCCGGCCGACTTGGGCGCGGACACTACGTTAAGGCGGTCTTCAGGTCAAGAGCACTAAGGAGGAAGTGCGCAGGGGATCACTTTCGGACATCGCCAATCCGGCCACGGTCGCTACCGAGATGCCCCCTATCACCGCGCCTGAATGAGTTCGTGCAGGTCAGGGGGGCGGTGACCCAGCCGCGAGCGAAATGATTCTCGACTGAGGAACAATACCCCTCGGATGCCTCCGCTCGGAACAGCTTTCCATCACCGGTTCGGCCGCCTCGCCCGGCTGTTCGGCTCCGCCCGCCACAGCGACATCGCGCTGGACGACGACGTTCTGCGTCTGGTTCTCCGTGACGGCAGTATGGACACGTTGCGACCCACCGATGTGGGTTCGCCGATCCACCTCAGCAAGGGGTGGTTCTGGTCCTCACTGGGCTTTCGGCGCCGCGATGGCCGGCGTATCCGCATGGCAGGCATCCGCCGTGCAGACGCACAGGCGCTCAGCCGGATCCTCGAGATATGGGCCGCACCGGAGCTCCAGCGCTACTTCGCCGAACTGGACGGAAAGCTACAGGCGACGGAGACGCTGGTGGCATGGCTGCTCGACGGCTCCCGCTACATCCGGCACAGCGCCGTCGATTCAGTCACTGAGCGTGTTGAGCAGTCGATGCGGGAGTTCGCCGAACGGCTGGAACCCTCCGACCGACCACCGGCGCTGGCGGCACGCCATGAGCAGTTGGGGCGACTCCGCGAGTCGCTGAGGGGCCAGGCCGTGCAGGCCAACGAGCGATTCGTCAGCACTGAGCTAACGCGCCATTCACACCTGTTCGACACCGTCGAATCAAAGCCGCTGACCGCCGCCCAGCGACGCGCCTGTGTCGTGGACGACGACAACAACCTCGTGCTGGCGGGGGCCGGGACCGGCAAGACCAGCGTCATGATCGGACGGGCAGGCTACCTGCTGGCTGCCGGAATCGCTCGGCCGGAGTCCCTGCTGCTGGTCGCCTACAACCGGGACGCAGCCAAAGAGCTCCGAGAACGGGCAACCCGTCGACTCAAAGACGTCCCCGACATCCACCGGCTGACCATCAAGACGTTTCACGCTCTCGGCCTGGACCTCATCGCGAAGGCAGAGGGCAAACGCCCGTCACTGTCGCTCCTGGCCGAGGACGGCCTCGCGCTCGCACGGTTCGTCACCGAGCAGCTCGACGAGCTCTTGCGTGACCCGTGGTACGCCGCCAGGTTCATCGAATACGGCTTCGATCGCCACCAGCCGAACCGTTCGATCTTCGACTACGCGACCCGCGAGGAGTACGAGCGCGCCGAGGCGCGCCTGAACCTGCGCACCCTGCGCGGCGAGCGGGTCAAAAGCTACGAGGAGGTGCGCATCGCGAACTTCCTGACCAGGAACGGAATCGACTATCGCTACGAAGAACCCTTCCCCGTCGACACGGCGACCCGCGACCATGGACGGTACCGGCCGGACTTCACCATCCAGCGCGAAGCAACCAACGAGGGGGGCCATGAAGCCACCTGGCAGGGGCCGCTTTTCCTGGAGCATTTCGGAATCGATGAGCGGGGGCAACCGCCGCCGTTCTATACCGTGGCGGAGGCCGAACGTTACCGGCAGGGCATCGTTTGGAAGCGGAACCTGTTCAAGGAATTGCAGTGGCCGCTGATCGAAACCTACTCCCACGAGTTCCGACGGGGAGACATCTTCGAGCGACTCCACGACAAGCTCGCCGCGCACGGAATCAAGACGAATCCGCGCTCGGACGAAGACTGCCTCGAAATGCTGCGGAAGGAGGGCGTCGTCTCGTCCACGGCAGGGTTCTTCACGGACCTCCTTCCGCTCGTACGGGAGCGCAGGCTAAGTCCCAGCGCGCTGGAACAGCAGATCGCCGCCATGGAGGACGACGAGCGGGACCGGGCGCGGCTTCAGTGGCAGTTGCTGCAACCGATCGTCGAGCGCCATGACCGCCACCTGGCCGAGCGCAACGAGATCGATTTCGCAGACATGGTGCGCCGGGCGACGGACTACGTCGTCTCCGGGAAGGTGCCATCTCCATTCACGCACCTGCTGGTCGACGAGTTCCAGGACATCAGCCGGTCCAGGGCAGAGCTCATCCTGGCGCTGGCGCGATCACGCCCGGGGTCAAGCGTGTTCTGTGTCGGCGACGACTGGCAGTCCATCTACCGGTTCGCGGGGAGCGACATTCGCTACATCAGCCAGTTCGAGACCCACGTGGGCCCAGGCACGACGACCGCGCTGGATCGGACCTTCCGGTTCAACAACCAGATTGGCGAGGTCGCGTCGGCGTTCGTGACCCGCAATCCGGCGCAGGTGAGGAAGCGCATCCAGAGCCAGACGACCGTGATGCGACCAGCCGTCTCGCTGGTCTCCACGGCGAAGCCGGACCTCGGGCTCCATGCGGTGCTGATGCGCATCAACGCGACAGCCCAGAGCAGCGGTGCCCGGCACTCCGTTTACGTGCTCGCGCGTTACTGGTATGAGCTGGAGGCGCTACGGAGTCCGCGCCAGGGAGGCTGGCGACAACGGTTCGCGCACCTGTCGGACGTCACGTTCAGCTCGGTCCACGCCGCCAAGGGGCTGGAAGCGGATTTCGTGGTGGTCGTCGGACTCGAGGCAGGCCGTGACGGCTTCCCGGCGGACAAGCCCATCGATTCGTTCCACGAGCTGTTCCTGCCCCCGAAGGAGGCCTATTCCTTTGCGGAGGAGCGCCGTCTCTTCTACGTGGCGTTGACGAGGGCCCGGCATCGCGTCTACCTGCTGTTCGACGCCGTGACGTACTCCCCTTTCATCCGGGAGCTGAGGTCGGGTGGTTATCCGATCGAAGAGCACGAACTGTCCGAGGAGTTCGTCCAGGCTCCCCTGCCGGTCGTGCCATGCCCGCGATGTGCCACAGGCGAGATACGTCCCAAGACATCCCAGAGCGGCCGCCCGTTCTTCGCCTGCCATCGCTTCCCGAGCTGCCGATACACCGAGCGCGGCTGCGGCACCTGCGGCGGGCTTCTGCTCAGGATTGAAGGCTACTGCGTGTGCAGCGTCCCGAGCTGCGCTGGCGTGTATCTCATCTGCCCGAAGTGCGGGGCGCCCATGGTCGAGCGCCGCGGCAGGACCGGCATCTTCTTCGGCTGTTCGAAGTACGGGTCGCAGGACGTGCTGCAGAAGTGCTCGGCGATGCTGCCGTGGAGGCCGTTACCGGGGGCGGCAGCGTTACGGCAAGAAACACGGTAAACGTTAGCGCACGGCGGCGATGGCCGCGTCGTCGAATCCGGGCTTCGCACCTGGTGACTAAAGCACCTGGAACCACGTGAGCGTAGCATCGCACAGGGCTTGGACTCCGGGAGCTTCTCAATAGCGTGTTCAGTGTGGGACAAGGTCGGCCGGAGGGTTCGGGGAGCTGCTCGCACCTTAAAGCTAAATCAGTGGCCCTGGCGAACGGCCTTGATGATCTCCGTGATGAACTCTCGGAATTCCTTCGATTTCATGACCACATCCACTACCGATGCTGGACTCTTGTCGCCGCGGCGCACCAAGGTAGACTCCTCGCGTCCAAAAGACCGCTCGCCTACATCAATTCGAAACTGATCTTGCTTTTCTTGCGGCAGCGGTGCCAGATACGGGCCGATCGCTTCAAGTTCAAGAGCCACCTTCCGATTTCGACGCTCGCTCTCAAGGTACTTGTCGGCCTGACTGGCAGCATAGGCAGCTAACACCCCGACCGTCAGAGACAGGAATACCCGGCCTGCAAAGCCTTCCCAGGTAAAGCTCCCTTGAACGATTGGGATAAATGCCTTGTAAGCGACAGTGATGAGCCCGCCCATAGCGAGAACAGTTATCGCCTGCCACACCCAGACACTCACGCGCGCGTAATTCGCCGTCTTCAGGTAGCCAGAAGTAACACCAAGGTTTCCAATTACCCCAACCAGCTTTTCTACCTGAGTCTTGTGGTCTCGAATATCAAGCAACAACCTTTCAGCAGCCTCAGCGAATTCGCTCCTGAGCTTGGCGACTTCCTGTTCGTGTTGTTGGAGAGCCAGATCCTTCTGGCGGATAAGATCAGCCTCCTGTTCAGTGAGGCGCTTGGTATAGTCAGCAATTAGGTCGCCAAACTTCTCTTGTCGTGACGCCTGGGCATCCGTATATTCTCGGTTGCGACTCTCCTGCGCAGCCGAGAACTGTGACTGGAACTCCGAGCCGATCTGAGAAAGGCGCTGGCGCTCACCGGCCACGTCGTTGGCTAGTTCCGCAATCCTAGCCTTCAGCGCGTCCGCGTCGACACGGAGCTGTGAAGAGAGACCAGAGGCGATACCGATCTGCTCCTCAAGTGTTGTTCGGTACGCCACAGCCGCATCTTTGAGAGCCGCGAGTTCTTGTGGCGTACCCGGCACCGGCAGTTGCGCGAGATACGCAAGGGCAGCATCAGCGTGTGTGTTCGCATTCGCAACATTTCCGCTATTCCCGTTGGCTACGAATGCCTGAAGCTCCGATGTGGCACTCTGCAGCGTTGAGGCGATTGAATCCATAGGAGCGGGCTGCGTCGTAAACGGATCAGCCGCTGCCAAACGCTTGCCTACGAACGCGAGGACCGCGCGAATTCGCTCGAGAGTGTCGAGAGTCTGGGGATCGACTCCCTCACGAACACAAGCCTGGTCGATTGTTGGTCCGAGAGAATTGAGTTGCTGCCAAACCTGGTGGTCTCGTATTCGGTCGGTCCACTGGCTCATGCAGGATCCTCGCAAAACACCAAGAGACACATCTACCCGCTCCGTCTTCAGTAGTTAGCGCTTCCCGCAGGCTGGCGATGGCCTCTACTTCACATCTGACAACCCAGCCGGCACCAGGAGCCTTGCCACGAGGGCTAGCACAGCTTCAGACTCGCGTCTTCTCAATCCAGATGAACAGACCACGTCGGAGGTCAGTATCCAAGACTGCCGGAAGTTGATACATCGTCCCCCGAGGGGACTGAGCCCGAATTAACTCCATGATTTCCTCGGCTCGGTCGTCCATCCATGGTCGACGCTTGAGCAGATTGGTGGGAGGGAGCGGAAGCCAGTCAAAACTCCGCGACTTGGGAAGATACCTCGTTATTAGTCCGAGCCCGCAGAAGCCGGGGCTGGGGGACCCGGACGAAGCGTAAGAAAGTACGACGAGATCACCTGCCGCAGGCAGTGTCTGACGGAACATGAGCTTCCTCGTTGGCCACCTTAGTGATCTCCCCTCCCGCACCTCTTTCCTATAGTTCGCGTAGGGCCAGGATGCCTCACTCATCTGATACATCCATCTACTCAAGGTGTCTTCCCCCACTTCAAGAAGTGCCTAGTTCACATCCCGTCCCAGCTCCTCCTCAAAGCGTCTCATGGCTCCCTTGAAGTTGGAGCGCGACGAACCCAGCCTGCCCCAGAATCCGCTGAATTCTGAATGCAACCCCTTCAGCTGAAAGAATGTAGAGATGTCCTTGGCTGTTGGTCCACGTCCGCGCCGCTTCCTATAGAACCTGAGGGCTGCCCGATAGACCTCAGTTATGGCGCTGATCAGTGGCCGGACCGATGGGCCATCACGATAGGAATCGTCAACCATTTGTTCTGCCCGGGCACGGGCACGGACGACAGGCGACACCTTATCCCACATGAAGTTCAAGACTAGCCACTTTGCATACGCACGGCTCGGATAGCCCTTCGCGCAATAGCTAACTTGGCGCATCAACCAGTATCTGGGAAGGTAATACATCGCATCCGAGTTGGGGAATATCTTCGCGTACCAGCGCTCCTCGAACATGCCTTCCTTGCCCTCAGTCCGAAGGATGGCCGGATCGAACTCACATGCAGCGACAGCCTGAGCCAGCTCTTCCTTCTTGATCATTTCACGGCGAGGACCTCGCCGCGAACGGCGCGCTTCTCCCTTCTTCATCCTTTTTCTGAGGTAGTGGTATTCGTACTTCGATAGCGCACGTTCGATCTCGATCTGCCGACGGTCGTTCGCCATCAGATCCGACGCCCGAATCGCGTTTTGCCAATTCGTCGCCGCCACGATATGCGACACGAGACCTTCGAATCGTTCCGAATCCTTCCAGGGATCTCGCGGCACGGCGATAACCCGCATCAAGACGCTGGCACGCCGCGCCTTCGATCCCGCACCAGCAAGCGTTCTCGTCGTCTGCTGACCGTTGATGATCTGTGGATTCGAGACTCTCAGGACGTCCTTCCCCTGCGAGCCCTTCGTCTCCGCCTTGTCGCAGACGACGGTGATGCCGTTGTTGTAGTACCAGAAATGGTCAGGCTCCGAGTCCAGAGTTGCTTCCATTCCACGGTTGATCTCGGTTAGCCCCAGAAACCCCCTGACATTCCTGGCGAAGATAGCTGGCCCAGCCTTGCGATACAGTTCGCCCACGACGTCTCCACGCATGCTGAAAATCCAGGATTCGATCCCTGTCTCAGGGTCGAATCTGTGCAGGTTGTGGTTCCCTGAGGTGCCAGTCTCCATCTCAAGATCCAGGGATGGAACCGGGGGCGCTACTCCGTCGAGGTAGTCCTTCAAGCAGAGAAGGACTTGCCGCCCATCAATGAACTCGAAAGCCACATCGCCATCGATCCGCCGGACGATGCGATCCGCTTCGCTGACCAAGCCGTTGCTTCCGGTACCAAGGGTGACGTACTTGAGCCGCAGACGGTACTTCCGAGCTTTGACTCGCTCCCGTGCATCCTCTAGCTTCGAGGCTGTCTCCTCCCGAAGCCCCTTCATGTGCGATTCGTAAGCCTCCTTTGAACCACAGAGCGCATCAGCCACGCCCACGAACCCAAGCACGCTGTCACGGCTTTCGCTGTGCGCCCCCGTCTTCTGTCGATACTTGGACTGCACGAGGGTGACGCACTTGTCCTTCTCATCGACCACCACAGCGTCGATGTTCTTATCGCCTGTTCCTCCTGTCAGACTTCTGGCAGCCAGCTCCTCGTCTTCGGTTACGTAGGCACGGAGAAACCACAGGACGAACAGATCATCTTGTGCCAGCCTTGGATGGCGTTCCCTAAGGTGGTCAAGCTCACGCTTAAGGTCCCTCTCGTCTATCCTATTCCCCTTCACGGTTCTCCCCCCTAGAGGACCTGCAGGCGACCAACTCCAATCGGACGAATCTCAGGACTCCCTGGCGACTTGACGGAGCCAGTCGGTCACTACATCTACGAACTCCTGCGGCTTTCGGCCAGGATGACCGGTTCGAAGGAAGCGCACATGGCCTTCGTTTGACACTAGCCGACGATCCCACCATGGGATGGTAGTGCTACCACAGCCCACCCGGTGTCGCTGGGTTGTCGAGTCTACCCATTTCTGGTCGTCCTCCCATGGAAGATCGGCAACACAATCTTCGTAGTCCAGAGCTGTGTATAGCACTATGGTTCGAGGCTTCAGGATCTTCAGCTCCTGTTGGATAACTCTATTCGCCGAGACGCACGCTGCCTTCATCTTGTTGGTTGTCTGGTCGTGCCACCCAGTCGCCGGCGAAGAATTGGTGCACTTGACTATCGTCGTGATGCCTGTCCGCCTCCAGCCTTCGTCGTCTGATCCGTACACGTTGCGGAAGATCTGTCGCGTGTACTTCCAGAAATCCCAGTCCTTGGTCACGTATAGCCAGCGCGCCGTACCACGGCCATCCTGAGTTCCGGCCGCACGACTGGCCGTCTTCACGTCCTCCCGGTGGGGCTTCCCAACGATTACCAGTCTCAACGGGTCGGTGGAATAAAAGTCCCCGATATGCCATGGCAACAGCGGCCGGACGCACTTGGCATCGCACTGGGTGCGACAGATTTCGTTCTTAGGGATTCGAACAGAGCCTTCGTAAAGCGCAGCGATCTGCGCGAATAGAGCGTCGTCCTCCCACACTGGCCTCCGAGGCCCATCTCTTCCTCCGCCGTCCTGGACTGCATTGGCGCCAGACATAGGGAGGGACGGTTCTTGGCCTGAGATGTCGGCACGTCTGGCCGTCGTGTCATCCCCACCGAGCTCTTTCAGACGCTCTGCCACCCGATTCTGAAGCGCTCGGGCACGCCGCCGAGTGCGGAAGCTCATCTCCTTAGCAATCGCGGCGAGCTGTTCCGGACTATTCCAGTACGCCTCAGCCAAGGCTTCAAGATCCTCGATACCGGCGCTGAAATGGGGGCGCTCGCTCATTTCTAGCTAGCCAAGGAAGAGGTTCGACTCATGCCAGGCAAGCGCATCGCGGTCAGGCAAATCCACCTTAGCTGCAGGAACCCTGATTGCCTGTCCATTCAAGGGGAAGTAACTCCGGCCATTCGAGAACTCAAGCCGAAGGCGCTCGCTCACGCGGAAGCGGTAGTCGGGCGTGACCGTGACGTATCCCTTGTCGAACAGCCTGTGGATGTCGCTTCGAAGCAACATTCCGTTGGAAACGGCATGCTCTCCGCCGTCAGCGTAGGGCCGGATGTGGCCTGCTTCCAGGGCGGGAAGGGAATGCTCATTGCTTACTGCGCAGGCCCGCCCGTACGCGTCGGTGACTGCAGCACGAAAGATGCCCTGCCCCATTCGAGGGCGGATGAGAGTCGGCTCCCCGTACCTCGGGCCAGATACGGCAAGCGTAGATGTAGGCTCAAGGCGTGCCCTCGACCGGCACTCATCCCAGATACGCTTGCCCTCGCCAACCGTGAGATCGTATCCAGCGCCGCGAACGGTCTGCCGCTCAAAATCGCTCGGCTGACGGACCCATTCATTCTCGGCGAAAAAGACCGGGGCGGAGATCATGATGCACCCCACCATGTAATTCCCTATCGAGTCGTTGCGCTGCTGCTTTCGCAGTTTCTCGACCCGCTCGCGCATCGTCGGGAAATCGGGGGCGCCGTTGGCTTTCTCAAAACACTCCCAAGCTAGCCAAGCAGGAAGGATGGAATGCCGGGCGAAGTAGCCGAATCCAGCGATGGCGTAGTGGGGACTCTTGAGCTTGAAGAAGAATGGCTCGCCCGGTTGGATGGCACGAAAGGCCTGTCCGCCCTTCGGCTGCCAGAAGTTCACTTCGTCGATCCCAGTCTGCGACCTCAGGAACTGGTACCAGTCGTAGTCCGTGTTGGCGACGAATCCGCGCATTCCTCATCCCCGGGCGCAGCTCACAACGCCCCCGCTAGCCAACCCGCGTGGCCATGGCGAGGCGGCGGCCTACCCTTCGACTTACGCGACTACCGCCCATCTGCCCGTTCCGGGGCAACAACGCTCTCGTCGGGAAAGGGGCGGTGGCGGCTGGCGACCTTGTGCTCGTCTCAGCCAACCGTCTCCAGGTATTCAGCGACTACCTGAACCTCTTCATCTCCGACGGCAACGACGATCGGCTTCAAAGCCCTGTTGTCCGGCGTCAGCGTGACTTCAAGAGGCTCGCCTCCAGGACCAATCTTGCTCACCTTCCAACGCTTGATGGTGTATCTCCCAGTCTCAGGGTCCACCTTTGAGCGCAAGAGGGCGAGCACGCGACGGCCGTCGAGGGACGTCGGGGTCATATCGGTCCCGGGGAGCGACCGGAAAAGGCCCCAGGAACCCTCAGGGATAGTAGGCTCCATGGAGCGCCCAACCACCTTTCCGAGGAACATTTCGGAATCGAGCGGCTCACGACCAACTTGCGCCCATCCTTTAACCATTGGGCTTACGTCGCTCTTATAACCTGCGACCTTTTCGCCAAGGTCATAAACAGGGAGTGCCGTTCGGAATTGCTCATCCGAGCGGACGGTCGGTAGGACCTGGTAAACGCCGGCCGGTCGACCACCCGAATCGGGGACCAAAGGAAGGCCCTCATGATGACGAAGGAGATCCTCTATTGCGTGTCGAGACTGCTTCTGCCACCAGGTGATGTCTTCTCGCTCGAGTGCCTCATTCTCCACCAGCATGACGAAGTGCCAGGGCTCGACGTCGTTCTCGGTCAGAAGCTCGCACCAGCGCCGGCCGCGGAGCGCTTTGGCCTTGTCCTTGTCGTCGAGCCGCCCCTTCACTTCGATGATGAAGTTGTGGAAGACCTCGCCGAACTTGGCTCGCACCACAAAGTCAGGGAAGTAGCGAGCGCTGTGCCCTTGCCAGTCGTAGGGGATCGAGTAGCCCACGCCATGGCGGTGGTTGAAGATCCAGCCCACGACGTCGCGGCAATCCTCTAGCAGCACGGCCAAGCGACGTTCCTCGGGATTTGCCCCGGCAAGCCGCTGGAATGGCGACTTCTTGAGATGCTCGAGAAGACCCTGCTTCACCGCCTGGTATCCGCTGATGCGCGAGGCGCGGCGCTCTTCGAGGTCCGCCCTGGCGGCACGGAGCGACTTCTGCACGGCGTCGTGGATAGGCTGGCGGAGGGCGCTGCGGACCGCCTCCCCCACCTCGGGGCGCGACAGGTTGCCGAGCGCGATGATGGCACTCTCGGCGTCCTTCACCTCGTCGAAGCGGATGGGGATGCCGGCCGGGAGGGCGAAGGTCTTGCGCTCCAGGAACTCTCGCACCACGTCCTTCACAGCATTTTTGTGGGTGAAGGCGAGCCGCATGTCGCGCAGCAGCGGAATCGCGTACGCCACTTCGATGACGTGGTCGAAGTCCCGATAAGAGGGGTCGGACGGAAGCGTGAACTCCTGGCCCTCTTTCTCTCCGGGCTGGAGCGCGGCCTTGAGCCAGGTCTTGATGATGGTCCGGTCGATCTCAGCGAGCCAGGGGAGCCGCGGCCCGAGACCGGGAAGCTTCCCGACATCGAGGTCCTTGCGCCAGTCCCGCGCGCCGGCGCGAGGTTCGCCGATCCGAACCAAGCGGACGTCCACCGCCTCACGCAGTTCGGGCTGCTCGACAGGTGGCACGGCCACGTACTCGGGCCGGTGGTCGATGTCCTTGCTGTCTTTGCGCTCGATCAGATCATCGATCTGATCGAGGATTTCCTCGAAGGAGGGGTGCTCGATGACGTACAGCTCCTCGGACGTCATCGCCGCGGCGCCATCGTCCTGGATCTCCGGCGGGTGCATCTTGCGGAGGCCGCGCCCCAGCACCTGCTCCGTGAGCGTGCGCGAGCCACAGGGCCGCAGCGGGACGATTACCTTCACGTTCCGAACGTCCCAGCCTTCCTTAAGCATCATGACGCTGACGACCACGTTGTACGGGTTGGGAAGCGTCACCACGTTGCCAGCGTCGTCCCGATGCTCGATCTCGTCGCGGTCGATGGCATTCACGAGCGCGCGGACCTTTTCCCACTCCGCTTCGTTCGACTCCTCCTTCTGGCCTATGTGAATCTGCACGACCGTCGAGCGTTCAACCCCGTCGTCGCTCTTCTCGACGAACAAACGCTCCTTGTCCTTGGGCTCGACGTAGCCCTTGATGGACGAACCCGACAGGTCGTCCCTGACCGGGTTGGCATAGGTGAGGAAATTGGAGACCTCAGCGGCCTCGCCCTTGTCGGCACACAGAACGAACAAGATGGGTTTCCGCTCGTCGCCCTCCGCGCGTAGCTGGTCGCGGACCTTGACCCACCGCTCGATGCCGGTAGCGAGCAGGTGCTCATACTTCTTCCAGGCGTTTGGAGCGGCTTGCTGCACGAGTGGGAGCGGCTGCCCGGTCCGCTCGTTCTTCACCTCTACCCGCTCCAAGATCGGCTTCTTCACAATGCCGTCCCGGATCGCCTCCGCGAGGTCGTAGGTGACCACGGTGTGACGGAACAGTTCGTTCTCCTTGAACTGGACCTCGGGCTGGCCCTTCTTGGTCTTCTTCTTCGCCTGAGTGGTGGTGCCGGTCTCTTGGAAGAGCGTGGCCGACAGGTCGACCTGAAGCCCCACTCGACCTGGGGAGTTATCGCTCCCGTTGAGCTTCCGGATAGACCTGATCCAGGCCATCGCCTCGGCTTCCTCGTCGCTCGCGTCAACCTTCTGCCTGGCCTTCTCCTCGAACACCGCATGGCCTGGCTCGTCCCAGACGTGATGGGCCTCGTCGTTCAACACCAGGACGCCGCGCGAACGCGCAAAACGGTCCAAGAGCGGCGCCTTCACCGCCTCCAGCTTCTGGGGGTCCGGGTCGCCGAAGAGGATCTGGAGCTGCCGGTCCTGCATAGGGTCGAGCGGCTGCTCTCGGTCTTCGCGGGTGCGGAGAAGCTGGTGGTAGTTCGTCACCACCAAGGCCCCTTCGTCGGGGTCGAGTTGCCGCGGGCAGGTGTTCGGATCGTAGACCTTGAGGTCCCACAGCCGCTCCAGCTCGGGCGGCACGACTGGGTCGGACCAGAAGACCGAGGTGCCGTGGCCGGGCGGCGCGAAGTCCTGGAGCAACCGGTCCTTCACGAAGAGGCCCGGGGCAATAAGGATGGCGTGCTTCCCAAGGCCGAGGTCGTTGTCCGGGTGGCAGACGGCGTTCAGGTACGACCAGGCGATGATGAGGCTCATCATCTTTGTCTTACCTGAGCCGGTGGCGAGTTGGCCGCCCAGCTTGGTCCACGGGTCTCGCTGGTCGCTCATCTTCTCGACACCGGCGAAGGCGTAGAGGTCCTGCGTGCGCCGGAGGCCGACCACCTCGTGCAGGTAGATGAACGTCTCCACGAGCCGGCGCTGGTGGGGCCAATATTTGAACGCGAAGGTGTGTGGCGCCACGCCGATGTCGTGCGGCTCCTTGCGGAACCAGTGCTGGAGGAGCGCCATCGTGGTGTCCGAAACCGCCCGTTCGTCAGCGGCCACCGGCTCGTACCGCGGCTCGTCGTCAGGGTAGGCTTCCGCCGCGTGGCCGAGCGGGAAGCCGCGCCAGGCGTTCACACGGTTCCTCACCGCCTCGATGACCTGGTGCTGGAGGGGTTTGGGGCTCACCGGCGGACCTCCACCTCAACGGTGGCAATGCCGTCATTGCCGAAGACATCGGTGACGCGGGCAGCGATCCGATAGACCCCCGCCTCGGGGTAGCTGAACCTGGCCGAGAACGTCAGCTCCGCGTTCCCCTCCGCGCCGCGGCTCCTGAAGCTCTGCCACTCGGTCACGAAGATGGGCTTCTCGTCCTCACCGAGGTGCCGCCCGTAGTCCCAGTCGATCGCCCAGAAGTCCACGAACGCTTGCCAGCTCCGCGCCTTGTCGAGCCACTCCTTCAGATCCTTCTCCCGTTTCTCCCAGCGCTTAATCTCGTCGACCGCCTTGCTCCTGGCCTTGTCCGTCATATTCGGGGTGACGGCTTTTAGCATCGGGCGCTGGCTCGCGATGAAGGACTCGATGTCCACCTCACAGCGCCTGAGCGCGAGCGTCACGTTTCGACCAGACACTTGCTCCTCCAGCACGATGGAGAGCGGTGCATAGAAGGCCGGGATAGCGGTGGATTCCACTGCCAACTCGGGGTTGCCCCGCAGAAGGTCGAGCCGGCGCTTCACCTCGTCGATGGCGCTGGCCGGAATCACGCGGATGATGACGGCCACGCCGGTCTTCTCCTTGATGTCGTCCTTCTCACTACCGGAGAGCGTGTCGAAGTCGGCCGAGAGAACTGTGACCGCCTTGGTGCTGGTGCGCTGCGCCTCGCGGGCAATGGACCAGACCTGGACCGATGAGACCGGCGCGTCGAGCGGGCCTACGTGGACCCAGGCGTTCCCCTTGCGCCCGTGCAGTAACGGCGAGTGCTCTATCGGCTCGCCGCCGAAGACCCTGATCATCTCGTCACGGTAGGCGGTGCGGTGCTTCTGGAACCCCTGCCACTCCGAAGCGCGCTGGTAGACGCCCATATTCTCAACAGTAAAGGGGCGTACCTGGTACGGGCCGGGGCTCCGCTGGGGCTTGTCCTTGCGCTCGATGTTCCCGCAGTGCTTGCACTCGACGTAGTCGTAGCCGGGTTTCTCAGGCGGCCGCGGCTGGTCGTGGAGCTGGATGATCCGCTTACGAGCCAGGTGAATGCCGAATTTCCCGTTGTCTATCCCTATCCAGCGGCGGCCAAGGCGCTCGGCGGCTTCGGCGGTGGTTCCGGAGCCGATGAAGCAGTCCAGCACCAAGCCACCTGCGGGACACGAAGCACTGATTATGCGCTCAACAAGATCGACCGGCTTTTGTGTTGGGTACTGCAATCGCTCGTGAGCCTGCGAGTTGACCGGAACGATGTCGTCCCAGATGTCCCCGACAGGTACGCCTGCCATCTCATCCAGGTACCTTTTGTACCTCGGGACTGCGCCGGGAGATGGCTGCACTATGCGGCCCGCTGCCACCAAAGCTTCCATCTTGTCTTTGCCGTAGCGCCAGTACCGAGTGACGCCCATCAACTCGTATTGCGGATGGCCGCGGGATCCCGAACCGGGGGCAATCAGGCTCGTCAACTGGTATCGCCGGCCGTCGCGATCGCGAAGACTGTATTTCTCGTTAACGTACTCGCTGGAATAGTCCCTAAGAACCTGGCTAAAGGTCATCTGCGCGGCGTCCACGGCGAACTGAAGGAGAACATCGTGCACGCGCGGCCATACGGTCGCCCCCTGTTGAAAATCCGACTTGGGGACCGTGCGCTTCCAAATCAGCTGGTTGACGAAGTTGTCGTACCCGAAGATCTCGTCCATCAGCACTTTCACATAGTGGACGGCGTGCCAATCGAGGTGGACGTAAATGCACCCGGTCGGCGCGAGGAGCTGCCTCAGGAGCCACAACCGAGCCCGCAGCATCGATATGAACGAGTCGAGCCCCTGACGCCAAGTGTCCTTGTAGGCGATGATCTCGACGAGCGACGGCTCCTTACGGGCCTGGACGTGCGCCTTCTCGTCGAGTTCGATCTCGATGGCGTTGTCAGCTCGAAAGTCGTTGTTCACCATGAACGGCGGGTCGATGTAGACGAGGTCAATCTTCCTCCTGTACCGCCAGTCCTTCGTAATCGGGTCCCGCTCCTCCAGGAGCGTCTGGAGTGCAACGAGGTTGTCGTTGGTCCAGATGAGTCGGTTCTCGGGCCGCACAAGCTCATCGCGGGCTGAAGCTCGGGCAGCGAGGTCCAGTTCGCCCTTGCGCTCTACGGTAAGGCCGGGGCGAACGATCTCCACCACCTGCGTCGGCACCGGTGCTGCCAACTCCTTCCGCTCCATGCCTTGCCAAGCGAGGCGTGGCTTGCGAGGGTCAACGTCAAGTTGAATAGTGAGATCGGAGCCTACGCTAGGAGCCGCGGAGGATGGGATTAGTGTCGTTAGCTTATCGTTCGGGGGCTTGGCCATTTCGCACTACCCTGTCGTGAAGTTCACGCCTTTCAGAATCTCGCGTTGATGTTCTCGATAACCTGGCTGTTTTCCGCTGAAGGCCTGCATCGAGCGCGAGAAAGAGGTTCGTTGCATGCCTGTCAGAGTCCGCGTTGTAGCAGTCGAGGCGCGCGAGAGTGTCGTGCGGTCGTATTGTACTTACCCCGACCAACCAGCCCGCTTGCAGTGGAGCAGGAACTTTTGCCCCTCTGGACTAACGACAATTCTCTTAAACCATTTCGCTTGCGCAGCGGGCAGCCTGTCAAAGTGAGTGAGACCATATGGCAACAGACGTAGCCCTATCTCGTGATACATGAACCCGCCGGCAGTATCTCTCTCCCAATTGCTCTGGAAGCCGTCCGCGAGCTGTCGCGCGTTGCCGAGAAACGCACTTAAGAGGTTCATTTCAACATCAGCTTTGCCGCCGGAGAGCTTGGCCGGCACAGATATTTTCTCATTCCTCAGCAAGGTTACGAGCTCAGAGAACGGTACTTTGGCAAAAACCGGCTCTATTGTCTTTGTCTTAACATGTCCACTGTTGTAGCGAGAACTTATTCCATCGACATGCAGCCCATGTGCCTTAGATAGGTCATCGATCGCTTTGTCAATTTTTGAGGCGGACCGGGGACTAACGCCAATCATCCTACTGACTTCCTCAAGGAACTGAGCGATATCAGCATGGTTTGACAGTCGTGCCGCATGAGCACCGGAGAGTGGACCCGGCAAACTCTTCAAGTCCACATCATCGGCAACTAGAGGCTTCAGGTTCTTCTTGGATCCACATGTTGCTCCGAGCTCGAACAGAACCCAGCCTGATGTCAGCGCCTGGCTAGTGAGCAGTCCGACAACAACCGCCGAGTCACCGATATCATCCAGTATGGTGGATACGAAATCGGACCCTACTGGAAGCTTGTGACCCGGCACGGAAGTGCAACGCAGGTCACTGTCGGCAAGAACCATACTGGAGAAAATGCAGTCGACCAGCGCAGTAGCCAACATCACATCCTTTGAGGCGTGACTAACAAAAATCTTGACCCTCATGCGCTGCTTTCTCCATGCCGTTTTCTGTGGCTAATCAACCATTTCAAGGGTCCGCGTGGCCCAGTTGGCTGCGAGTAAGCAAGGTGCAAATGGTTCGTGGCTCGACGAGAGGCCTTGGGTCATACCCAGCCGAAATGAGGCTGGATGATAGCGCGGGTCCCTGCTTTGTCGCATCTGCATGAACGTTGACCTCCGTCACCAAACTTGTCGCCTACGAGCTGACTGGCGAAGTCGGGCCCGGCGGCATGAGGCAGGGCTGACGCTCCGGAACCCGGGGCTGCAGGGGATGTCGCCGTTTGGGTTCTCCCAGTCCTTCTCGCCTAGGAGACGGAGAGGCCAGCCTGCGCAAGCGGAAAGCCGAAGATGCCAGCCTTGAGGCCGCGCCCGCATCGGCGAGAAAAACCCCTTCCCCCCGGACCTGGCGAACCGGCCAGGACCAGGTGCTGCGCCTCGGCGCGCGCTGGACGTTCTGATCGGGCGGGCCCGGCCGCTATCGGGGCCCAGCCAGCCCGCCAGACATGCTCCCTTGCCGTTTCCTCTGCTACCCTCCCCGCCATGCCTCTCTCCCCCGGTACGAAACTCGGCATCTACGAGCTGCTCGCCCCCCTCGGCGCCGGCGGCATGGGAGAGGTCTGGCGCGCCCGCGACACGCGCCTGCAGCGCGACGTCGCCATCAAAGTTCTCCCAGAGGCCCTGGCCACCGAGCCGGAGCGGCTCGCCCGGCTGATGCGGGAGGCGCAGGCGCTGGCGTCGCTCAACCATCCGAACATCGCGCAGATCCATGGGCTGGAGGAGTCGGGGGGCGTGCGGGCCCTGGTCATGGAGCTGGTGGACGGCGACGACCTGTCGGTGCTCATCGCGCGCGGGGCGATACCGGTCGCCGAGGCGCTGCCGATAGCCCGGCAGATTGCCGAAGCACTCGAAGCGGCGCACGAGCAGGGGATCATCCACCGGGACCTGAAGCCGGCGAACGTCAAGGTGCGGCGGGACGGGACGGTCAAGGTCCTCGACTTCGGCCTGGCGAAAGTGCTGGACCCGCTGGGGTCCGCCTCGGGAAGCCGCCCCGGGGGTGAGCTCGGGCTCTCCCCCACCCTCACCGCGCAGGCGACGCGGGCCGGGGTCATCCTCGGGACCGCGGCGTACATGTCCCCCGAGCAGGCGCGCGGCCGGGCGGTCGATCGCCGCGCCGACGTCTGGGCCTTCGGCGCCGTCGTCTACGAAATGCTCACCGGGCGCCTCGCCTTCGAGGGCGAGGACATCTCCCTGACTTTGGCCAACGTCCTCAAGCAGGACGTGGACTGGAGCGGCCTCCCGCCCGACCTGCCTTCCGGCCTGCGGCGCCTGCTGCGGCGGTGCCTGGAGAAAGACCCGCGGCGGCGGCTGGCTTCGATGGCCGACGCGCGGCTGGAGTTGGACGACACCGAGATAGCCACCACCGCCGTCCCGGGCGCCTCCACTGCCGCGCCGCCTGCCCGCCGCGGCATCAGCCTCCCGCTCTTCCTCGCCCTCGCCCTCGCCGTCGCCGCCTTCGGCCTCGCCATCGCCACCGTCACCCTTGGCATCCTCTACCACCGCCTCGCCTCGACTGAGCCCCAGGTCATCCGAGCCTTCGTCCAGCCTCCCGAGAAGGGGTCCTTTCGGTTCGTCGGCGGGGGGAACCTGGGGCCGGTGACGCTTTCGCCGGACGGGCGGATGCTGGCGTTCAGTGCGCAGGGGGCGGACGGGGTGCAGGCGCTTTACGTGCGGGCGCTCGAGGCGAGTGTGCCGCGGCTGCTGGCGGGGACGAACGGGGCGGGGATGCCGTTCTGGTCGCCGGACAGCCGCAACCTCGGCTTTTATGCCGACGGGCAGCTGAAGCGCATCGCGGCGGCGGGCGGGCCGGCGATGACGCTGTGTGACGTTGGGGTCATCGCGCGCGGCGGCACCTGGAACAAGGACGGCGTCATCGTGTTCGCGCCGGGCCCCAACGACCCGCTGCAGAAAATTGGCGAAGGCGGCGGCAAGCCCACGCCGGCCACGACCCTCGATACAGCCCACGGGGAGTCCTCGCACCGCTGGCCGCAGTTCCTGCCGGACGGGAAGCACTTCCTGTACTTCGTGAGATTCGGCGCCCTGGGCACCTCGAACGAGAACAACGGCATCGAGATCGGCTCACTCGACGGCAGCCCGCCGAAGTTTCTCCTGCGCTCGCAGACCAACGCCGCCTATGCGTCGGGGTACCTGCTATCGCTGAGCGACACGACGCTGATGGCCCAGCCCTTCGATCCCGACCGGCTCGCCTTTTCCGGCGACGCGGTGCCCGTCGCGGAGGAAATCCAGACCGAACCCGCCAGCGGCGTGGGCGTGTTCACCGCCACGGGCCCGATCCTCGCCTACCAGACCGGGACGGAAGTCCCCGGCGGCCATTTGTTCTGGCGCGACCGCGCCGGCAAGCAGACGAGCGTGCTGGGCGACCCGGCGACCTACATGGACCTCAGCCTGTCGCGCGACCGGCAGAAACTCGCCGTGAGCGTGCTCGATCCGAAAGTCGGCCCCCCGGATCTCTGGATCTACGACCTGGCGCGCGGCCTGCGGTCGCGCTTCACCTTCGATCCGGGCGCCGATCGGTGGCCGGTCTGGTCACCGGACGGCACGCGCATCGCCTTCAGCTCGAATCGCAAAGGCCGCTTCAATCTCTACATGCGGACGTATGCGGGCACGGGCGTCGAGGAACCGATTCTCGAAAGCGACCGCGACAAGGTCCTGTGCGACTGGTCGCCCGACGGCCGCTTTCTTCTTTTCGAGACCCGCAGCGATCCGGTCACCCGATCCGACGTGTGGGCCCTGCCGCTTCAAGGCGACCGCAAGCCCTTCCCGGTGCTGCAGACCGCGTTTCGCGAGCTCGAGGCGGTGTTCTCCCCCGACGGACGCTGGATCGCCTACAACTCCGACGAGTCGGGGCGCAGCGAGGTGTACGTCACCCCCTTCCCCGGGCCGGGACGCAAGTGGCAGGTCTCCTCGAGCGGCGGGCTGCTCCCCCGCTGGTCGCGCACCGGCAAGGAGATCTTCTTCATCGGCCCCGGCGAGCGTATCAACGTGGCCGAGGTTGTGACCCAGGGGGACACCTTCGACGTCGGCCGCACGCAGGCCCTGTTCGAGGTCCGCGGCCAGCGGCCGGGGAACATCTTTGACGTCACCCCCGACGGCCAGCGTTTTCTCGTGAACACCACCAGCGACCAGCTGAACGCCGCCTCGGTGACTTTGGTCGTGAACTGGACCGCGGCGCTGCACGGCCCGGGAGGCCCCGGGCGGTAAACCTCAGCCTGCGGCGGGTGCTCTTCCCTGCCGCCGCAGCTCACGCACCCGGCGGAAGGCGACCAGCCGGCCGTGCTGCTCGTCCCACAGGCGCAGGGACAACGACTTCAGGCTGGCGAGAAGAGTAATCGCCCGGACCTGCTGGAAGAGCGGATCCGCCCGGTGGCAGCGCTCGAGGTTGTAGTTGGGGATGCGCGGGCTCAGGTGGTGGATGTGATGAAACCCGATGTTGCCCGAGAACCACTGCGCGATGCGGGGCAGCTTGTAGAACGAAGAGCCCTCGAGCGCCGCAGAGGTGTAGTCCCAGGCGGCGCCGCGCTCCCAGTAGACCCCGTCGAACTGGTGCTGCACGTAGAACAGCCACACCCCGGCGGTCGAGGCGGCGGTCAACGCCGTCACCTGGATGAGCAGGTACGCCTTGAGGCCGAAGAGCGTGGAGAGCGCCGCGGCCAGCCCGACGATGGCGAGGTTCAGCCAGTGCACCGAGCGCCGCTCCCGCCCTCTCGCCCCGGCCGATGCAAACCGCTGCTCGAACAGGAAGATGTAGAGCGGCGCGAGCACGAAGATGACCACGGGGTTGCGCGCCAGGCGGTAGGCCAGACGCCTCAGGCGCGATGACTCGAGGTATTCCTGCACGGTCATCGTCCAGACATCACCCGTGCCGCGGCGATCGAGATTCCCCGACGAGGCGTGGTGCAGGGCATGCTCCCAGCGCCAGTGGTAGTAGGGGGTGAAGGTCAGGACCCCGGCGATGGAGCCGACGATGTCGTTGGCTTTCCTCGAGGCGAAGAACGAGCCGTGGCCGCAGTCGTGGAAGATGATGAAGATGCGCACCAGGAACGCCCCCGACAGAACCGCCAAAGGCAGCGTCAGCCACCAGGAGACCGCCAGGCTGAAATACATCGCCACCCACAGGAGCGTGTACGGGACGACCGTGTTGACGATCTGCCAGATCCCCCGCCCCATCGAGGGCTGCTGGAACCGGGCGACGATGCCCTTCCAGGCCGCAACATCAATCCGCGGCCGCGGGACGAAGCCCGGAAGCCGGGTGACGGCGGTGGCGCGGGGCGGTGGCGGGGACATGGTGCGGCCTCAGACCGCGCTGCAGGCGAAAATGCTCAGGTTGATCGGCAGCCGTACTTCTGTGCCGATCCGGCGCAGGATGCTCAGGACGTTGAGGCGGATGTCATCCACCCGGTCGGTGGTCAGGGTCTCGTGGATGAGCTTGCCGACGTAGACGTCGTCGCCGACCCGGCAGAGGCGCAGAAACGACGAATCCTCGCGGCTGAAGTACGGCTGATTGGCTTCGCTCAGGGACTCCAGCCGGCGCACCAGGTCGGCGTTCGCCTTGAAGCCGATGAAGATGGGCAGGCCAATCTGGAGGTCGAGCAGGGGGCTGTCGGACAAAGGAGGACCTTCCCTTCTGACGTGCACAGCCACCTTGGGCGATATCTCCCGCTGTGTCAAGCACGATAACGTGGCGCGGAGAATGTGTGTCCCGAAAACCGGGTTCCAGGCTCGGATCGGCCTGGATCTCCGGCCATGGAGGCTCCTGGCTCCGGTCCTGCAGGCCGGTCGCGGGTCAGTTTGCCGCCGTCTTTTTTTCGGTGGCCTCTAGGAGTCCGATCACCTCGTCCAGCGTCCAGACGTGATCCGTGACCCCGGCGGCCATCGCTGGCGTCACGCGAAGGCTCTGGTGAATCCGGCCAAAGTTGTACCACATGAAATGCAGCGCGACGGCGGCCTCAAGGTTCGCCACCTTGCGGGTGAAGGCGTTCGTGAGCCGGGTGAAGCGGCGCATGCTCATCCTCATGGTCAGGTTCTGGCGCTCCACGTAGGACGTGGAGATATGGTCCGCGTTCGGGTTACCGGAGCAGCACTGAGTGATCGTCCCGATGCACTTCGGCGGGCTGTAGCGGGCCTCTTCGGGATTCTCCTGCCCGTAGATCTTGATCAGCATGGCGTAGTCGATGCCCGCGCCGAAGGCGGTTTCCACGGCCTCGATATAGACCTTGTGGCCGTCCGTCGTTAGCTGGATTCGGTTCGCCAGACGGGAGGCCAGATCCTCCATGATTCGGACAGGTTCCCGATAGAATCCAGCCACCTCTACGGTGCGCCACAATCTGTGGTATCATCTTTTTATGATACCACAACGGCTCTTCTAGATATACGGAAAAGGTGATAGCATGGTGAGGGTTTACGAGTATATTCAGAGCGGCCGTGGAGTGATCTCGGGCTGGACGCTTGACGATGAGCCAGCCGGTAAACTGGATCTTCGCATCAGAGCCTTGAAGAAACAGGAATCCGTGAAACTGGCCCTTGAAAATAAGTTCTTGGTCGGCTTGAGAGGCCACGGCGGCATTCTGAAGATGAAAATCAATGGCAAGGTTGCCTTGCGGCCCCTGGCCTGTCGTGGCCCCGTGAACAAGGACGAGGAAATCACATTCCTTGGACCGGCTATCGAGAAAGACGATGCCTTGGACGAAGAAGACATCAAGAGGGCAGAGCGGCGGAGGGACGATCCCAATCTTGCTGCGAATCGGAGAGAGCTATGAACGACTCTAAGCAAGAGCTAATCGCGAAACTGAACAAGAAGGACTATCGCCATGCCTACCTCGACGAATTCCTCAATGTTCTGATCGCAACGCAGATTCGTGTCCTGAGGCAACAGCGTAATCTAAAGCAGGGCCAGCTCGCCGAACTGGCAGGCATGAAGCAGTCAAGGATTTCGGAGCTTGAGGATGTGAGTCATGCATATCTAACCACTCTCAAGCGGATCGCTAAGGCCCTGGACGTGGCGCTGATCGTGAAGTTTGAATCCTTCGGCAAGATTCTCAAAGAAATCGATGACTACGCGCCTGAGCATCTGGGAAGGCCATCGTACGATGAGGAGAATCTTGCTGAGGAATCAACGACGGCATCTGAATATGTATATCTGTCTGGTGAAGACGTTAGCAATGCCGTGCTCAAGGTGGAAAGCACGCCAGGAATGATGGTTATCCACGGCGAACGGCAGTCGGGCACAAGCACGGCCACTGATCTAATCGATCTGGTTATTGCCAACAAGAAGAAAGGAACCGAATGGCGCGGAGAGCGTCAAGGAAAACGTCAAGGGCGCGGGTAACCCCACAGCCAATCCCTGAGATTCAGGATGCGGCAGTGCAGGTTCCGACGTACTACTCAAATCACATAGAGGCGCGTGTGGGATATTGGGATTTCAGGCTCCGGTTCATGGAGCTTGTTGATGCCACTCCTGAACGTATTCTCAAGAAAGACCTGGTAACAGTTCTTATTTCACCACAGCAAGCTGCGGCCCTTGCTCCGATCCTCATGGAACACGTCAGGAAATATGAGGAAGTATTCGGACCAATTCCGAAGCCCAAGCAAAAACCTTAGCGGTCCTTCTTCCACCGTTTCGTAGCGGCCAGCTTGGCAATCTCCCGCCGACGCTGTGCGCTTAACTTGGAAGCCCTAGCCTTTCCGCCCTTGAGACCTCCGAGCCTCCCGAGAGCCACAGCGGCCGGGTTTTTGCCGCTAGGGGTGTCGGCCGTAACCTGTTGAACGATGCTGGCTGCCAAGCTATTCGGGTCCGATGTCTTCCTTGAGCGCTTAGGCATGCCGGGAGTCTAGGGCACGGTCCTAGGCCGGTCAAGTAGAATCCGCACATGCATGGATGGCTCTGGTTGCTTTTGGTGGTGTGGACAGTGTTCTGGTTCTGGCTAGGGCGTAAGTCCTGTCAAGAGGAGCATCAGTCAAGCTGACCCACTACCTGCAGGCCCCTGGGCTTGACACCGTCCTTTGCTGGAATGGACATTTTCACCGTTCGGTGGATGTGCATTTGGTGGTGAAAGATGCCGACGGCTGACCAGGACCTCGCGACCCAGGTGAAGGAACGGCTCGAGCTTCGCTCTCTGCTTTCCGACCCCATCTCCGGCTTCTCGCCCGCGCACGCGAACTGCTCGAGCAAGCCCGAAGAGTGCTGGCGCATGCACCCCGGGCGAGGTTTGAAAACGTGTGGCACACGCTCGCGCTTCTGGACGAAGCTCCCATCGAACGACTGCGCCGGAGCCTCCTGCGCGCCCGATCCGCTGATTTCACTGAGTCGGAGCAGGCCGTGCTCGAGGACGCACTGGCCACGCTGAAGCGCGCGCGCAGCCGCCGGTCCCGGAGTCGCCGCCGGACCTGAATGCCCCGGGTCCAAAGCGCCCGGTTGATCTCGAGTCCGCGTTTGACAGCCTGCTGGTCGGCTCGCGTACGATAGCGGTCAGGAGAGCGGGAGAATGGCGATGACCAAAGCCTTGGAACGAGCCTTTCGAGAGGCATCCAAGCTGTCCGACGAGGAACAGGACGCACTGGCGGAGTCGATCCTCGCGGAGGTGCTCGGAGAGGACGAATGGGAGCGCTCCTTCTCCGCTTCGGCGGGCGTGCTGGAGAAGCTCGCAGACGAGGCTCTCGAGGAGCACCGAGCCGGGAAGACACAATCCGTCAAGCCCGGGAAACAGTGAAGTTTCGTTGAACCGGGTGTCATATGGACGTCCGGTTCGGTGCGCCGGGAAACCCCGCTTGAAATCCGGATCGCCGGCCCGGATCTGCCGTGCTAGCATCCCCGCCAAGATCTTACGGCGAGGTTTCCATGAGCAAGTCTCCGCTGGTGCCGGTCGTCCTCCCCGTCGTTCTGCTTCTCCTCCCCACCGCGCTGATCGCTGACGAGGTGTTCGTCAAAGGGGCCGGCTCGATCACCGGACGCGTCGTGGACCAGACCGCGACGACCGTCATGATCGACGTCGGAGGCGGCACCATCGGCATCCCGGTCACGAAGGTCGATCGCATCGTCAAGGCCGCCACCGCGATGGACGAGTTCGATGCGCGAGCCGCGCGGCTGGGGTCGTGGGACCTCGAGGGATGGCGGGCGCTCGGTCGCTGGGCTTCGCGGCAGGGACTGGAGAAGCAGTCGCGCCAGGCCTTCGAGCGGATCCTGGCGGTCGAGCCCGACGACGCGGAGGCCGAGGCGGCGCTGGGTTTCGTCTTCCTCAACGAGCGCTGGGTCCCCGAGGCGGTCGCGTACCGGGCGCAGGGCTTGGTGAAGTTCGACGGCGAGTGGATGCTCCCCGCCGAGGCGCAGTTGCGCCTGGACGTCGCCGCGCAGGAGCGCTCGGCGCGCGAGGCCGACGCGAAGGCCCGTGCCGACGAGCTCGAGCAACTGAAGGCTGATGTCCAGGCCCAGTACGATGCCGAAGCGGCCGAGGACGCGGAGTGGCGCGCCGAAGGCGCCGCTTGGTTCTATGCACACGCCTACGGCTGCGGTGGCTGGTGCGAGTACGTGCCCGTGGTGACCGGGATCCCGGTCGCGCCCGTCTTGCCGGTGGCGTCCGAGCTGACCGGCATTCCGGTTCCCGCGTCCGTGGGCCCGGCTCCCTACCAGCACGGCCACCACGGTCACTCCTGGCGACACTGACCGCATCCGCCCTTACGGCATATTGACCTCGGGGGAATCGGTCGTCGGGCGCCCTCCCCGATCCTGGTGTCGCGCCCGCCGCCGGATGCGCGGCCTGCCCGCTCGGCTTCTCTGCTACCCTCCCCCCTCGCATGCCCCTCACCCCCGGCACGAAACTCGGCGTCTACGAGCTCGTCGGCCCCTTGGGCGCCGGCGGGATGGGCGAGGTCTGGCGCGCCCGCGACACGCGGCTGCAGCGCGACGTCGCCATCAAGGTTCTCCCCGAGGCCCTCGCCACCGAGCCGGAGAGACTCGCGCGGCTGATGCGCGAGGCGCAGGCGCTGGCGTCGCTCAACCATCCGAACATCGCGCAGATCCACGGCCTCGAAGAGTCCGGCGGCGTGCGGGCCCTGGTCATGGAGCTGGTGGACGGCGACGACCTGTCGGTGCTCATCGCGCGCGGGGCGATGCCGGTTGGCGAGGCGCTGCCGCTAGCGAAGCAGATCGCCGAAGCGCTCGAAGCGGCGCACGAGCAGGGCATCATCCACCGGGACCTCAAGCCGGCGAACGTCAAGGTGCGGCGGGACGGCACCGTCAAAGTCCTCGACTTCGGGCTGGCGAAGGTGATGGACCCGCTGGCCTCCGCCTCGGGGAGCCGCCCCGGCGGCGAGCTCGGGCTCTCCCCCACGCTCACGGCGCAGGCGACCCGGGCCGGCGTCATCCTCGGGACCGCGGCCTACATGTCCCCCGAGCAGGCGCGCGGCCGCGCCGTCGATCGGCGCGCCGATGTCTGGGCCTTCGGCGCTGTCCTCTACGAGATGCTCACCGGCCGGCGCGCCTTCGAAGGCGAAGACGTCTCCTTCACGCTGGCGAACGTCCTCAAGGAAGACGTGGACTGGCGGCCCCTGCCGGCCGATCTGCCCCCTGGCGTGCGCCGCCTGCTGCGCCGCTGCCTGGAGAAAGACCCGCGTCGAAGGCTGGCGTCGATGGCGGATGCGCGGCTGGAGATGGAGGACACGGAGACCGCTTCGGCCACCGGGCCGAGTGCGATCGCCTCCGATCCAGGCCGCCGCGGCCTCAGCCTCCCGCTCGCCCTCGGCCTGGTCGCCGCCGCGGCGCTCGGGACCGCGGCGCTGATGCGCTCCATCTCTCCCGCTCCGGCCGCGATCCCGCTGGCGGCCCCGGGCGTCACCCGCCTCGCGGTGGCGCTGCCGGAGAACGACGAGGTCATCAACACGAACATCGCACCGCTGGCGATCTCCCCGGACGGCTCGATGCTCGTGTTCGCCGGCCGGCACGACGGCGTCCAGCAGCTCTTGCTGCGCCGATTGACGGAGCGCGACCCGGTTCCTCTCCCCGGGACGGAGAGCGGGGTGATGCCGTTTTTCTCCCCCGACGGCCAGTGGATCGCGTTTTTCGCGGGGACGAAGCTGAAGCGCATCGCGGTCGGCGGTGCGGCGCTGCAGATCGTCGCGCCGGACGTTCCCGACGCGCGCGGCGGCGCCTGGGGCAAGGACGGTGTCATCTACTACTCCCCGACCAACATGTCGGGGCTCTTCAAGGTGCCGGCCTCGGGCGGCGGGGCGACGCCGCTGACCACCCTCGACTCCGACAAGGGGGAGATCAGCCATCGCTGGCCGCAGGTCCTCCCGGACGGCAAGTCGCTCCTCTTCACCATCTGGACCGGGCCGGGGATGGACGAGCGCCGCATCGTGGTGCAGTCGCTTAAAACCGGCGAGCGGCACGACCTCGTCGCCGGCGGCGACAGCGTGCGCTACCTGCCGGGGTACCTGCTCTACGGGCGGATGGACAACCTGTTCGCCATCCCCTGGGACCCCTCGGTCAAAGACCTCAGCGGTGCGGTGCCGATCACTCTCCCCGAGCACCCGCGTCTCGAAAACGAGGGGTCGTCGGTGTTCGACGTGTCGGCGGGCGGGACCCTGGCCTACATCGCCGGCGGCCCGGGCCGGTATCTCCAGAGGGTCGTCTGGGTGGACCGCTCCGGCCGCACCGAGCCGCTGCAACTGCCCGAGCGCGACTACGGCAGCGTGGTTCTCTCCCCCGACGGCCGCCGCGCCGCGGTGCAGGTCACAGAAGGCACCATCGGCATCTGGATCTACGACTTCGAGCGCCACACCTTCACGCCGTTCACGACCGGCCCCGGCAGCAGCCAGGCGCCGATCTGGACGCCCGACGGCCAGCGCATCCTGTATCGCGGCACCCGCCGCGGCCAGCGCGACATCTATTCCAAGTCATCGGACGGGACGGGCGAAGAGGTCCGCCTGACCGCCGGCGTCGGCCGCTCGCTCACCCCGACCTCCGTCTCGGCCGACGGCCGCTGGCTGGTCTTCTCCGGCCTCAGCGGCATGCTGGGCGGCGACAGCGTGATCTGGCGCCTGCGGATCGATGGCGCCGGCGGCGGCGCGGCCGACCGCTCGGGCGACGTCAAGCCCGAGCCGATGCTCTCCCCATCCGACAAGCTCAACGACGGCCAGATCTCCCCCGATGGCCGTTCGATGGCGTACTCGTCGGCCATCTCGGGTCGCGGCGAGGTGTACGTGATGCCGTTCCCGGGCCCCGGCGCCAGCCAGCAGGTCTCGGTGGACGGCGGCCAGGAACCCCTCTGGTCGCACGACGGCCGGACGCTGTACTTCCAGGTCGGCGAAGTGATGACCGAGGTCGACGTTGTCCCCGGCGCGCCCCCGCGCTTCGGCCGCCCGCGCCCGGTCTACACCGGCCGCTTCCGCCGCAGCGCCAACGGCAACACGCCCTGGTCTCTCTCCCCCGACGGCCAGCGCTTCCTGCGCGTGCAGCAGGCCCAGCCCGACGGCCCGATGAACCGCATCGACGTCGTGCTCGGCTGGGGCGGGCAGGTGGAGCGAGGGCCGGGCCGGTAGCAGGCGCCGGCCGGGACGCCGGCTCGGTGCGGCCACGTGAATGATTATCATTCACGTGGTGAATGACTGTCAGCGGCGGTGCGAAGACTTGGCGCTGCGACGCTATAATTCCCCTGTGAGCCGCCTGCGCCGAACCACCATCTGTCTCGAACCTGCGCTGCACCGAGCCCTCAGGGTCAAGGCCGCCGAGACCGACCAGAGCATTTCCGGCCTGGTCAACGAGGCGGTCCGCCTGACCCTGTGCGAGGACGCCGAGGATCTTGCCGCCTATCGTGGACGAGCGAAGGAACCGAACCTCGACCTCGAGTCGGTCCTGAATGACCTGCGGCATCGCGGCAAGCTCTAGGCTGAGCCAGGGACGGTATGGCTTGTTCTCGCCACGTGAATACCGTGAAGCCTTAATGACGCGAACGAGGTTTGGCGTTATTAGGGCGAACTAGCGGTTGAGCAGCTCCGGCAGGGCCGTCTGCCAGGCGCGGCGCAGGTCGGCGGCGTTGAGCGACAGGGCGTTGCCGCTCAGGCGCATCTCGATGCTGGGGCCGCCGACCTCACCCAGGCGGCGGAACGGCACGTCCGCGGTGCGCAGGATCGCCTCCAGCGGCGAGGCGTTCTCGGCGGAAGTCGACACGATGATGCGCGACGGCCCCTCGCCGAAGAGGATGGTGTCCGCCCGGCCGCTTCCCTCGATCGTCATGCGCGCGCCGATGGCACCCGCGGGATTGGTGATGCAGCACTCCGCCAGAGCCGCGGCGAGCCCGCCCTCGGAGCAGTCGTGCGCCGAAGCCACCACCCCGACCCCGATCGCCGCGCGCAGGGCATCGTGCAGCGCCTTTTCCTTCCGGAGGTCCACGGCAGCCGGGCGGCCGGCCTCGATACCGTGCAGAAGCGACAGGTATTCGCTGGCGGCGAGGCTCGCGCCCGCCGGATCCCCCAGCAGGTAGATCGCGTCCCCTTCGCGCTTGAACCACTGGGTCATCGACTTGCGGACGTCGTCGATCAGGCCGACCATGCCGATCATCGGCGTCGGGAAAATCGCCCGGCCTTCGGTCTCGTTGTAGAACGACACGTTGCCGCCGACGATCGGCGCCTCGAGCGCCCTGCACGCGTCGGCGATGCCGTCGATGGCGCGCGCGAACTGCCACATGATCTCGGGACGCTCCGGGTTGCCGAAGTTCAGGCAGTCGGTGGTGCCGATGGGGGTCGCCCCGGCGCACGCGAGGTTCCGCGCCGCCTCCGCGACGGCGAGGCGCGCGCCTTCCTCGGGGTCGAGGTAGCAGTAGCGCGCGTTGCAGTCGCTCGTCAGCGCCAGCGCCTTGGTCGTTCCCTTCAGGCGGATGACCGCCGCGTCGGAGCCGGGACGCACCATGGTGTTGGTGCGCACCATGTGGTCGTAGACCCCGTAGATCGACTCGCGCGAAGAGAGATTCGGTGAAGTCATCAACCGCCCCAGCACCTCCCCGAGGTTCGACGGCTCGCCGATGCGCTCGAGGGCGAGGCGCTGCACTTCGTCCTGCCAGGCGGGCCGCGCCTGCGGCCGGTCGTAGCGCGGCCCGTCGTCGGCCAGAGCCGCCGCCGGCACATCGGCGACCAGGCGCCCGTTCGACATGAGGCGCACCCGCCCGCTGTCGTTGACGTAGCCGACGACCGAGGCCTCGAGGTCCCACTTGTCGAAGATCTGCTTGACCCGCGCTTCGGTTGAAGGAGTCGCGACGAGGAGCATGCGCTCCTGGGATTCCGACAGCATGATCTCGTACGGCGTCATGCCGGTTTCCCGCAGCGGGATCTGGTCGAGGTCGATCTCCATCCCGCTGCGGCCGCGCGCCGACATCTCGATGCTCGACGACGTCAGCCCGGCGGCGCCCATGTCCTGGATGCCGACCACCAGCCCCTTTTCCTTCATGACCTCGAGGCAGGCCTCGAGCAGGAGCTTCTCGGTGAACGGGTCGCCGACCTGCACCGTCGGGCGCTTGCTCTCGGATTCGGCGTCGAACTCGGCCGACGCGAGGAGGCTGGCGCCGTGGATGCCGTCGCGTCCGGTGCGCGAGCCGACGTACATGACGGGATTCTTCGCCCCGCGCGCGGCGCCCTTGTGAACCTTGTCCGGCCGCACGATCCCCAGGTTGAAGACGTTCACCAGGATGTTGTTGTTGTACGAGGGGTGGAAGGACAGGTCCCCGCCGACCGTCGGCACCCCCATGCAGTTGCCGTAGCCCGCGATGCCGGCCACCACCCCGCCGACGAGGTACTTCATGCGCGGCGCATCGAGCGCGCCGAACCTTAGGGAATCCAGGCTGGCGATCGGTCGCGCTCCCATGGTGAAGATGTCGCGGAGGATGCCGCCCACCCCCGTCGCCGCCCCCTGGTACGGCTCGACGAACGACGGATGGTTGTGCGACTCCATCTTGAAGACCGCCGCGATGCCCTCGCCGATATCGACGACGCCGGCGTTCTCCCCCGGCCCCTGGAGCATCCTCGGCCCCGTCGTCGGCAGCTTCTTGAGGTGGATCTTCGACGACTTGTACGAGCAGTGTTCCGACCACATCACCGCGATGATGCCGAGCTCGGTCCAGGTCGGCGTCCGCCCCAGGAGCTCCAGGGCCCGATCGTACTCGTCCGAGGTCATCCCCTCGGCCAGCGCCAGGTCCCGCGTGACCTCCGGTTCTTTCACCGCCGTCATATCCGGTTCCGCCGTGTCTGCTGCCAGGCGTGGAGGATCGAGGTGAAGATGCGCGCGCCGTCGGCGTTGCCGAGGACCTCCTCGGCGCACCGGTCGGGGTGCGGCATCATCCCCAGCACGTTGCCGCGCTCGTTGCACACGCCGGCGATGGCCTGCAGCGACCCGTTCGGGTTCGACTCCGGGGTGATCTCGCCGCGGGCATCGCAATAGCGGAAGACGACCTGGCGCCTGGTCGCCAGCTCCTGCAGGACCGCGTCGGGCGCGTAGTAGCACCCCTCGCCGTGCCCGATGGGAATCTTCAGCACCGATCCCTGCTTGATACGGTTGGTGTACGGGGTGTCCTGGCGCTCGACGCGCAGGTACAGGTCGCGGCAGATGTACTGCAGGTTGGCGTTGCGCACCAGCGCTCCCGGCAAGAGCCCCGCTTCGGCGAGAATCTGGAAGCCGTTGCAGATGCCCAACACCATGCCGCCCCGGTCGGCGTGCTGCCTGACCGCGGTCATGATGGGCGAGAAGCGCGCCATCGCGCCCGTCCTCAAGTAGTCGCCGTGCGCGAAGCCGCCCGGCAGCACGACGCAGTCGCTCGACGCGATGGTCTCGTTCTTGTGCCACAGGAAGGTCGCCTCGTGGCGGAGGAGATGCTTGACCACGTGGTAGACGTCGTGCTCGCAGTTGCTGCCGGGGAAGACGACGATCCCGAACTTCACCGCACCGCCCGCATCACTCGTCCAGGAACTCGAACCGGTAGTCCTCGATGACCGTGTTGGCGAGCAGCGTCTGGCACATGTCGCCGAGCCGCTTCTCCGCCTCCTCGCGCGGCAGCCCGCCGAGGTTGACCTCCATGAACTTGCCGATGCGCACGTCGGTCACCTCGCGGTACCCGAGCTGGTGCAGCGACGTGCAGACCGCCTTGCCCTGCGGGTCGAGCACGCCCCGCTTGAGGGTCACGTACACACGGGCTTTCAAGATGCCGCCTCCGACGTTGTCGTGCTCCACCGCCTGGTGAGGTGGTGGATTTTACACTGTCCGGCCGGTTTCGGGCGTCTCCTCGGACTGGGCGGTCGATCCGGAGGCTTACGACCGCCCGAAGACCCGCTTGAACAGCGTATCCACGTGCCGCAGCTGGTGCTTGAGGTCGAAGCAGCGGTCGATCTCGGCGGCGGGCAGCACCTTCGCGATGTCGGGGTTCGCTTTCAACAGCGCCCGGAAGTCGCCGCCTCCGCTGCGCGCCTGCATCGCCACGGCCTGCACCCAGTCGTACGCCTGCTCGCGCGTGACCCCGTGCTCGGCCAGCGCCAGCAGCACGTTCCCCGAATAGATCATGCCGCCCGAGGCGTCCAGGTTGCGCTTCATCGCCTCCGGGTACACGACCATCCCGTTGACGATGCGCGTGAAGCGCGCGGTCATGTAATCGAGGAGGATCGTCGCGTCGGGCAAGAGCACCCGCTCGGCCGACGAATGCGAGATGTCCCGCTCGTGCCACAGCGGGATGTTCTCGAGTGCTGCCTGCAAGTAGCCGCGGATCAGCCGCGCCAGGCCGGCCATCTGCTCGCAGCCGATGGGGTTCTTCTTGTGCGGCATCGCGGAGGAGCCTTTCTGGCCCTTGCCGAAGGGCTCCTCGACCTCGCCGACTTCGCTGCGCTGCAGGTGGCGGATCTCCACCGCGAATTTCTCGATCGAGGTCGCGGTCAGCGCGATGGCCGCGACGAACTCGGCGTGACGGTCGCGCTGGATGACCTGCGATGCCAGCGGCACCGGGGTCAACCGGAGCCGCGCCAGGGACTTCGCCTCGAGCTCCGGCTCGAAGTGCGCGAACGTCCCCACCGCCCCGCTCAGCTTCCCGACGGCGATGCGCCCGCGCGCCGCGCGCAGCCGCTCGAGGTCGCGCCGCACTTCGTCGTGCCACAGCGCCAGCACCAGCCCGAAGGTGATCGGCTCGGCGTGCATCCCGTGCGTCCGCCCGACCATCGGCGTGTTCTTGTGCTCGAAGGCCCGCGTCTCGATGGCCGCCCGCAGCCCCTCGACGCCCGCGATCAAGAGGTCGCACGACTCGACCAGCTGCAGCGCCTGCGCCGTGTCGACGACGTCATTCGACGTCAGCCCGAGATGGATGAACCGCGACTCCGGCCCGACTTTCTCGGCGACGCTGGTCAGGAACGCGATGACGTCGTGCTGCACGATCGCTTCGATTTCCCCGATGCGCGCCACGTCGAACGCGGCCTTCTTGCGGATGACCGCCATCGCGTCGGCCGGGATCCTGCCGGCTTCCGCCCAGGTCTCGCACACCGCCAGCTCGACATCGAGCCAGCGCCTGAACTTCGACTCGTCCGTCCAGAGGCGCGCCATCTCCGGGCGCGAGTACCGCGGGATCATCCGTGTCTCCGATTAAGCATCGAGCCATCCCATCGGCCGCGCCTGGTCGGCCGCCTTCAGCTCCGGCGCCCGCCGCCCGTGCTCGGCGAAGCGCCGCCGCACCGCATCGAGGGCGATGTCCGGATGGTTGTTGGTCCGGCTCAGGTGCGCCAGCACGACGGTCCGCGTCCGCTCGCGCGCCACCTCGCACAGCACGTCCGCCGCGGCGAGATTGTCCAGGTGGCCGTGCCGGCTCAGCACCCTTTCCTTCACCGCCTCCGGGTACGGTCCCGCCCGCAGCATGCCGACGTCGTGGTTGGCTTCCATCACCAGCAGGTCGCAATCCTTCAGCCAGTCGCGCACGGCAGCCGGCGCATGCCCGAGGTCGGTCGCATACCCGGCCTGCGTGCTTGCGTCGCTGACGATGAATCCCACCGTCTCGACCGCGTCGTGCGGCACGCCGAACGCCCGCACCGTCAGGCTCTCGATGTCGAACGCGCGTCCCGCCTCGACCGGATGCGCCTCCGGCAGAACCGCCGCCCGCGCCGTCCCGCGGGTGCAGTGGATGGGCGTGCCGAACGACGCCGCGAACGCGGCGGCGCCGCCGAGGTGGTCCGAATGCTCGTGGGTGACGAGGATGGCGTCGATCTCCTCCGGCTCGACGCCGACATAGCGCAGCCGCTGCACGAGACCCCGGCACGAGAACCCGGCATCCACCAGGATGCGCGCCCCGCCCCCTTCGATGAGGGTCGCGTTGCCGCCGCTTCCACTTCCGAGGACCGCCAGCCGGAGCGCCATCGAGGGTCCGCATTCTATCCGACCGTCCCCGCCCGCGGGCCGGTGACCTGCGGGGCGCGAACCTCCGGCTCGTATAAACTCGCACGCGTGCGCCGCCTCTCCCCGGTCCTCTTGTTCGCCACCGCGACGTCCGCCTGGCTGGCGGCTGCGGGATGGCCGGTCGCGGCCGCGCCGGCGACGGATCCTTCGCGCAACCTGACCTGCGCACCCTCACCCGAGGTGAAGGCCGCGCTGGCGACAGTCCCGCGCCGCGACGCCGACTGCGACCCCGCCGACCCGTGCTGGCTCGACAAGATCAGGAAGGCCGGGGCGCTCCTGGACAAGTACCCGTTCGACGTTCACGTCCACCGCCGCTACCAGGACCTGGTCACCGCCCGCGCGAACCAGCTCGCCGCTTCCACCGCCGCCGCGACCGGGGCCGACGCGGTGGCCCCGGACCCAATCACCTCGATGGCCGCCGACCGGTACCGCCGATTTCTCCAACGGTACCCGGACGACCCGCTCGCCCATTACCTCGCCGCCCGCTTCAACGACGACAAGGCCGAAGCCGAGAAGGCCCTCGAGCTCAACCCGACGTTCCCCTGGCCGCACGGCCTGCTCGCGACGCTCCTGCGCGGCAGCGACCCGCAGCCGACCGCCGAAGCGTCGACGGCCGCGGGCGAGCACCTCGAGACGTTCGCGCGCCTCTGCCCGAATCGCTTCGACGAGGTCCTCCGCCGCGACGACCAGACCGGCGACGCGGCCCTGTGGCGGCGCATCCTGCCGCCGGTCCGCGCGGCGCTCACGAAGGGCACGCCGCAGGAGCAGCTCCCCTGGTACCAGCCCCTCTGGGACCACGAGTTCAACGCCTGGCCGCCGACCGGGCACGACGCCGTCCGGACGCGCGTCCGCGCCGACCTCGCGCGCATCGAGCAATGGAAGCGCCGCGACGACGAGCAGTGGTGGGAGACGCTCCAGGCGGGCTACAAGATGGTCGACGACCAGAAGGCGCAGGAGCGCATCGCAGCCGGCCACGCGAAAAAATTCCCCTGCTCGTGGGAGGCCATCAAGCAGACCATCGAGACCTTCGCCGCATCACGCGGCGGCATGGAGCACCTGCACGACCAGACGCAGGCCCAGTGGCGCGACGCGTTCGACCAGTCGGCCCGCTGGGTGAAGACCTGCCCCGGGGACTACCACTACCTCTCGTACCACTTCGAGGCAGCGGCGCGCCTCGACACATTCAGCGACCAGGCTCTCGTCGCCGAGGCTGACCAGTACCTCGCCGCCTGGGAGCGCATCGCCTCGATGTGGAACGTCTCCCCGTCCCCGTACCACGAGGTGGCGGCCGAGTTCCTCGCCCGCGGCATCGAGCCGGCTGGCGCCTTGGAGCTCGCCCGCAAGGCGCAGGCCGCCACCGCCGCCGAGCGCGACGCCTGGGAGAAATCCGACGCCACCGAGGAGCAGAAACGCCAGAACGACGGCTGGAACCGCCTGGTCGACTTCGACGACTTCGCGCTCGTCGCCGAGGCGGCCCTCGCGTCCGGCCGCCGCACCGACTGCGACGCAGCGCTCGCCGAAGCCTCCGCGATTTACTTAGTGCTGTCGGAATCCGAGCGCGACACCCTCAGCCACACGCCTGGCGCCCGCTCACGCTACTGGCGCGTCCGCGCCCGCATCGCCGAGGCGGACCAGCATCCTCCCGACGCTCTCGCCTACTGGCGCCTCGCCGTCCAGCAATCCGACCCCCACACGACGACCCGCGCCATCGCCCAGGACCGCGCCGCCCTCGACCGCCTTTGGAGGTCCCTCGGCGGCAGCGCCGACGCCCTGGCTCTCTGGATGTCCCCCGCTGCCGGAGCGCCCGCGCCGACCGATACGGCGCACGCACCGGCGCCCGCCGCGCCGCCCGCGGACGCTCCCGCGGCGATCGCCGGCTCGTCGCCGAAGGCGTCTCCGGCGCTGCTCGGATGGGACTCCACCGCCGACGCACTTCCCCCGTTCAAACTGAACGATCTCTCCGGCCGCACCTGGAGCCTCGCCGATCTCTCCGGCAAGACCCTCTTCATCAATGTCTGGGCGACCTGGTGCGGCCCCTGCCAGGCCGAAATGCCGCGCATCCGGGAGCTCAACGACCGTCTGCGCGGGCGAGACGACGTCGTCCTGCTCTCCTTCAACACCGACGACTCGCCCGGCGACGTGCTGCCGTTCGCGCGCGCTCACCAGATGACCTGGCCGGTGCTGTTCGCCGCCGTCTACTTCGACCGCCTTCCCGGTACCTCGTCGATCCCGCAGAACTGGATCATCGACGGCACCGGCGTCCGCCGCAGCGTCCAGATGGGCTTCGACCCGCGCCACGCCGACGTCTGGGTCGACGGCGCCCTCGCCGTCATCGACAAAGCTTCGGCCAAGAGCGACTCCCCGCATCCTTGAACTGGTTCGACCGGTTCCTCCTCGGCTACATCGGGATCGTCGCGGCGGTCCTGCTCGCGCCTGCGTACCTCGTTCTCTTCCTGACGCTCGGTCGCCGCCTGCGGACGCTCCTGCGCGTGCCGCTCGCGCCGTCGCTGCGCACCCCCGGCGACCTGCTCACCGGCGCATGGCTGTGGTCGCTCGCGCTGCTGGCCCTCGGCCTCGCCGGATTGTTCCGCAACTCGGTGCTGCTGGCGCTGCTGCTCGTCGCGGCGATGGCGTGCTTTCTCCCGTGGAAGCGCGACAAGCGCTCGAGCCTGCCGCCCGTCAAAGACCTCCTCGCGGTCGGCCTCCCCGCCGCGGTGCTCCTCCCCATCGCGCTCGGTCCGCCGTTTTTCTACGACGCGCTCGTCTACCACCTCGGCCTCCCGTGGCAGGCGCTCAAGGACGGCGCCATCGCCGCGCACCCGGAGGACCTGTTCTCCACATTCCCGCCGCTCGCGCAGCTCATTTACGCGCAGCCGATCTCGATCGGCTCCGACCAGGTGCCCGCGCTGCTGCACTTCGGGTCATTCCTCGCCGCGGGCCTCGCGGTCATGGCCCTGGCGCGGCGACTCGGAGCCATCGACTGGCGCGCCCGCCTCGCCGGCGCGACGGTGCCGCTGCTCCCCGCGGTCGTGCTCGTGCCCGCGCTGCCCGCCGCCGAAGGCTGGCTGCTCGCGGCCGTCGTCACCGCGCTCGCCGTCGCCGTCGGCCCGGAGACGCGCCATCGCCGCCCCGCCCGTCTCGCGACGCCGTTTTTCGGGATGCTCCTGGCGGGCATCGCCGTCTCGGCGCGCCTGCAGGGACTCGCGTGGTCCGCCATCATCGCCGTCGTGCTGCTGCCGCGAGTGCTGCGCACAGGACAGCGCCGCGGCTGGGGCATCGTCTGGCAGCTCGGCATCGGCGTCCTCGGCTGGGGATCCGGCAACGCCCTCTGGCGCCTGAAGAACTTGTTGCTGCTGCACGACCCGATGGCGCCCCTGATGTGGCACCGCGAGGGGATCGAAACGCTCTTCCGCGACTCGGGGGCGCAGATGCTCACCGCGGCGTCGGGCTTCGGCGGGATCGTCGATGCGCTCTGGTCGGCCTTGCGCCCGCACCTGGGCTACCTGCTGCCGCTGGCGCTCGCGTCGCTGCTCGCGGTGCTCGCAAAGGGATCCGGACCCCATCGTCTCATCCTGCTCGCCGCCCTCCTCGGGCTCGCGGCGTGGGGCGCGACCGGGACGCTGCCGCGCTTCCTCGCGCCGACGCTCGCGCTGCTGCTCGCGCTGACCGCGGCGGTCGCGGGGGATGCGTTCCGCACAAGCGCCGCGATCGCCTCGGGCTGCATCGTCTTCCTGCTCGGGTTCGCGTTCACGGTGCGCGACCCGGTGCTGCGGCAGGCGTCGCGCCTCCTGTTCGAGCCCGAGGCGCTGACGCTGCAGGGCTCGCCGTTCATCATCAACAACCCGTTCGGAGCCTTCGGCGCCGGCGAGATGCTCCCGGGCTCATCGCGCACCCTGTTCGTCGCGGAGGCGCGCGCCTACCGCTTCCCGCGCCGCGTCGTCATCCCGTCGCAGCACGACCCGTCGCCGCTGCGCGCCATCGTCGAATCGACCTCCGACGCGCAGGCCATCGCCGACCGTCTGCGCGCCGCCGGCATCACGCACCTCCTGATCAACCGCGCGGAGATGCGCCGCCTGGCGGCGGACTATCCGGTGGTGCCCTGGAAGACTCCGGAGGGACAGGCCCGTTTCCAGGCCCTCATCGAGAGATGCGGCCCGCCGCTGGGCCGAGCCGGCGAGACCGCGCTGTTCGCGCTGCCACCAGGAAAAAACTAACTCTTCCCGGTGCTCCCGAATCCGCCCGCGCCGCGGGCGCTCGGAGGCAGCGACGCCACCTGCTCGAACCGCGGCAGGGTCACCGGCGCCACCACGAGCTGCGCCACCCGATCCCCGCGCTTGATGGCGACCGCCTTCTCCCCGAGGTTGACCATCACGACGCCGATCTCGCCGCGGTAGTCCGAGTCGATGGTCCCGGGCGAATTCAACAAGGTCAGCCCGAACTGCAGCGCCAGTCCGCTCCGCGGCCGCACCTGCCCTTCGTAGCCGTGCGGCAGCGCGATCGCGAACCCGGTCGGCACCAGCGCCCGCTCCCCCGGCGCCAGCTGCAGGGGCGCCAGCACGGCGGCGCGCAAATCGACCCCGGCGCTCCCGGCGGTCGCGACCACCGGCAGAGGCAGGTCGTCGTTGCCTTCCAGACGCTGGATCGGGATCATCACGACGCCGGTCACGACCCCGGCGAACGACTCCGGCTCGCCCGGCATCGGCGGAACCGGATGCGGCGACGCGGGAGCCCCGACCTCCTGACTCTTCGCCCGTGCCGGTCGCCGCGACGGCATCAGAACGCCAGCTGCACCGAGTCGAGTCCGGTCCCCGCCGCGTTCCCGAGCACCGCCAGCGTCGAGCGCTCCGGGTCGAAGAGCTCCTGCGCCAGGTCCATGAGGTGCCGGTGCTCGACGGCGTCGATGCCATTGAGGATCTCGTCGAGGCCGAAGTGCCGCCCGAAGTAGATCTCCTGCCGCGCCAGGTTCGACATCCTCGAAGACGAGGACTCCAGCGACAGCATCAGGTTGCCGGTCAGGTGGTCCTTCGCCAGCTTCAGCTCGGCGTCGGTCACCGGCGTCTCTTTGAGCCGCCTCAACTCGGCGTGCACGAGATCCATCACCTCGCGCCCCGACTCGGGCGAGGTCGCCGCATACACCAGCAGCGTCCCCGTGTCGAGATACGAGTTCGCCGACGAGTAGACGCTGTACGCCAGCCCCCGCTCCTCGCGCACGTGCTGGAAGAGCCGCGACGACATCGTCCCGCCGAGCAGCGTGTTCAGGACGTAGAGCGGGAAGCGGCGATCGTCGTCCATCTTCACGCCCGGCAGCCCGAGGCACAGGTGCAGCTGCCCCAGCTCTTTCTTGTCGCGCACGGTCACGAGCGATCGCGCCGTCGGCAGCGGCCCGAGCACGAGATCCTTGTGGCCGTTCATCCCGGCGAACGCCGCCCCGAGCGACGCCTCGAGCTTGTCGTGGTCGAGCGACCCCGCCGCCGTCACCAGGAGATTCGCCGGCCGGTACGAGTCCGCGAAGTAGCGCGTCAGCATGTCGGGACGCATCCGCCCGACCGAGTCCATCGTCCCCTGGATGGGCCGCCCGAGCGGGTGATCGCCGTAGTGCGCCTCGGACCAGATGTCGTACACCAGCTCGTCGGCGGTGTCGTCGACCATCTTGATCTCTTCGTAGATGACCTTGCGCTCTTTCTCGATCTCCTCGGGCAGGAACTTCGGGTTGCGGATGATGTCGGTCAGCAGATCGACGGCGACGTCGAGGTGCCGGTCGAGGACCTTGAAGTAGAAGCAGGTGTATTCCTTGGTGGTGAAGGCGTCCATCTGGCCGCCGATCGAATCGATTTGCAGGGCGATGTCGCGCGCCGTCCGGGTCTGCGTCCCCTTGAACAGGAGGTGCTCGATGAAGTGGGAGATGCCGTTCTCCTCGGCCGTCTCGTGCCGGGAGCCCTGCTTCATCCAGACCCCCAGCGACACCGACCTGAGCTGGGGCATCGCCTCCGTCGCCAGGACGAGCCCATTGGGGAACGCCCGACGGCGGATGCCGTTCTGTTTGCTGGACATGTGAGGTTTTTTCTTTCTCGGGACGGGCCCGGTGGCCCCGCGTCCCGTGAACCCGCGCAGACCGTTCCGCGGCGGTTCGGGAGTATAGCATCCGCCCGCGCGCCCGCCCCGTGATCGACCCTGAGCGCGCGCCAGATCAGGGATTTTCCGACGCCACCCGGCGGATCGTCCACGAGACCGCCAGCACGCCGGCGTCGGCGCACTTCGGCGAGTACTTCACCCGCTCGGCCGCCTGGCAGGCGACCTCGTACGCCCCCAGCCGCGCCTTCCGCCCGTGCCCGAGCCGCACCGTGGTGCGCTCGTGCGTCGCCGCGTCTTGACGCGTCGCTTCGCCCTCGAGCGTCACCTCGAGCGCCATGTTCACGCGCTCGACGAAGCACTTCGTCACCTCGCGGCCGCGGCAGCCCGCTTCGACGAGACGCAGCGTGAACCCCGGCGGCCCCGCGGCCAGGACATTTTCCCCCAGCCCCGTATCGCTCGCGGCGGCCAGCACGAGGCCGTCGGCGTCGGAGAGCAAGAGCGCCCCCGCCGTCGGCTCTCCCATCACCGTCTCGACCGTCAGGTCGTACGCGCGTCCCGCGACGACCGGCAGCACGCCTCCCGGGTCGAAGAAGGCCAGCCGGCGGGTCTTTCCGTCTGGCTCGGTCACGGAGTAGCGAGGAACACCCCCTGTCTCAGGAGCACCGAAAGTCGCCCCGCGCAAGCTCACCACGCGAGGATCGGTGTTCCTCGAACCCTCCAGGAAGACCGTCACCGGCTTCCCCGGCAAAGCCTTGCAATCAATCGAGCGCCCATCCGCAACCGGGCGCCCGTCCACACAGGCCACGCTCAGGATCCCGGCCAGAAAAAAACGGGCGGCCCCCCTCATCGGGAGGCCGCCCGCAGAACGGAACCCGGCCGGCGTGTCACTGCTTCGCTGGCTTCTTCCCCTTGGAACTCTCCTTCGTCTTCTTCTGCGTGCTGCCGGTCTGGGTCGCGCCGCCGGTCGGGCTCGTGCCGACGCCCGTCACGCCGCCGACGCCGCCGGGCCGCGAGCCGACGGACGTGCCACCCGAGCCGCCCCGGTCACCGTGGAACGAGTTCAACTGCAGGACGCTTCGCTGCGGCACGATGACGACGTCGCCGTCCTGGGCCGCGTTGTTGCTCGAGTCCTTCGCCTCGTAGGTGACGGTGTAGCGCCGCCCGCTCCCCTTGCCCGAGCGCTCGGCGCGCAGCGAGAACGTCCGGTCGTCGGTGCCGGTCGCCGCGTTCTGGATGTCGTTCGCGGTGTCGCCGTCCCCGAGCCCGTTGTCCGCCTCGTTGCTGGTGATCGACACGAGCTTCACCACCGGGTTCGGGTCGCAGACGTCCGACACCTCGAGCGAGGCGTTGATGGTGCGCAGCGTGTGGTTCGGCGGCCACAACGCCGGCGGGTCGAGCGTCAGGTCGATGTCCGGCGGTGTCGTGTCCTGAACCGTCACCTTCGCGGTGCAATCCGACGTGTTGGTGTGGTTGTCCTCGGCGGTGAACTTCACGAACGTGTCGCCGAGCGGGAAGAACGACGGCGCGTTGTTCGTGATGGCGACGCTGTCGTCGCAGACGTCGGTCGCCGACACGCCGGTGAAGAACGGGACGAGCTGCGGGTCGGTGGCCTCGGCGCCGCCGATGGTCGAGCACTCGATGACGATGTCGTCCGGGCAGTCGATGACCGGGTCGGTCGTGTCCTGCACGGTCACGTTGACGGTGTCGGTGTCGTTCTGGATGCCGTCCGACACCTTCAGCGTGGCGACCGTCAGCGTGATCGGGAAGCCGCCGGTCGGCGTCGCCGAGGTCGGGTCGTCGAAGGTCACGCCGGGCGCGGTCCAGGCGTAGGTGAGCGAGTCCCCGTCCGGGTCGCTCGACCCGGTGCCGTTGAGCTGCACCGGCGTCGTCGTCGGCGAGGTGCACTCGGCGGTGATGCCGGTCCCCGCATCGGCCACGGGCGGCGTGTTGATCGTCGCCGTGAAGGTCTCGCCGAGATACGGCCCGGTCCCCGGCGACGGCGTGTGGTAACCCTCGACGCCCCAGAGGATGTTGTGCGTCTGCGACGCGATGGTCGTGATGTCCGCGTCGGACAGGACGTGCGACGCGGTTCCCAGCCCCGCCTTGGTCAGGATCGTCGCCTTGGTCGAGGCGTTGAAGAACTTCAGGTCGAACTTGTCCGCCGTGTAGGAATCCGGGCAGCCGACGAGCCCCGACCAGGAGAAGTTCTTGTTCGACGGGGAGATGAGCGCTCCCAGCACCGGCGCGGTCAGCTTCGGGCCGATCTGCTGGTCGGTGGCGATCTTCCCCATCAGGATCTGGGTGGCGTCCGACTGGCCGCTGCGCAGCGCCTGCCAGTAGTGCGACAGGATGTGCGGACTCCCGGCCGCCCCCGTGATGGCGTCCCAGATGTCGTTGTCCGTGCGGCTGATGGTGTCGCGCCCGTCGTTGGCCGAGTCATACAGGTCCCACAGCAGCCGCTGCACGGCGACTTCGTTGTCCTCGCCGCGGCCGTCGCTGTCCTGCGTGTCCATGCCGTAGGAGACCGACGTGTCCTCGAGGTCGTCGTACTGCGCGTCGCCGACGCGCGGCACGTTGAGGGCCCCCATGCTCATCTCGAACTGGCCGCTGGTGCCGAAGTAGGTCGGCCAGCCCTCGCCCCACGCCAGCCGGTTGCCCTCGCTCTTGTCGTCGCCGTGCTTGTCGACGATGCAGTCGCCGATGTTGTGCTTGCCGCCCGGGTTGTCCTCGATGTTCTTCTCGTCCATGACGAAGTGGCCGAACTCGTGGTGCACCGTGTCCCAGTCCCAGCGGTCGTCCTGCTCGATGTTCAGCTTGCCGTCGTAGAACGATCCGTCCTCGCCGCTCGGCCACTCGACGTCGATGTGCGACAGCTCCGACCCGTTGGCGTCGAACACGACGTAGGCATAGATCCAGGTGGCCGCCTCGAACATCGAGCACGCGTCCGAGAAGTTGCCCATGCCGAAGTTGAAGTTCTCTTCGATGCTCGATCCGCCCGGCGTCTCGTCGTGCGTCGATGAATCCGACGAGTACGTGTCGCCCCCGTCCGGGAAGGTGTCGAGCCAGGAGTTCTTGGTGACGAAACGGACGTAGATGTCGCGGTCCCCCTGCAGGATGCCGTCGTCGTTGTTCACGTTGATGTCGTAGTCGCCGTTGGTGTCGGTCACCGCCACGTCCACGAACTCGTCGAAGCCGGTGTCCGAGTCCCAGATCTGGATGTTGGCGCCGTACACCGGGTGGCTCATGCCGTTCTGGTCGGTCCAGGTGGCGTTGCCGTGGATGTTGATGCTGCCGTCGAGCCGGCGCGTCGTGCTGCTGCTGCGGACCTGGGCGAACCCTTTCGGCGGCGCCCCGACCAGCATGTTGAGGCCTTCCGCCATCGCCGGGGAGGCCCCGGGCGCCACCACCGCCGGCGGCGTCGCCAGGCGCTCGCCCTGCGACAGGGCATGCCGGCGCACCGTCAGCTCGTCGGTCGTGATCAGCCCTCGCTCGGCGTCCTCGCGCAGGGCGCGCAGCTTCAGCGGCAGGAGGCCGCCGACCCCGGCGACGGAGTGGTCGTCGCGCACCAGCGCGTCGAGGGTGCGGTTGTCGTGGTTCAGCACCCGGCCGTCCCAGGCACGCGTCTCGGCCGCGAAGACGATCGAGGTCTCGCCCGCGCCCCTGTAGGTCGCGGTCGCCGTGAAGGGGACCGCCTCCCCCGCGAAGCGCGGACCCGCGGGGACCGGATCGAGCCTCACCTCGACCGGCCCGCGCACCACGGCGCTGACGACCAGGTCGGCGGCGTCCTCGCGAATCACGATCGACCCCGCGATCGGGACGGTCGCGCCCGGCGCGATCCCTTCCGGAATCGCGAATTCGACCTGGACCTTGCCCTTCAGATCCACGTCGCAGCGCGGCGGCGCCATCTTTTCGGACGGGACCGGCACGACGGTGAGAACGGCGAGGGCGGCGCACGTCGCCGCGGCGGAGACAGGATACGTCCAGCGTCTCGAGAGCATGGAGTTCCCCCCTTTTGGAACTGTTGCCGTTGAGCGCGGCTTTCTAAGGCTTTCTTAACCCGTGGCGGGCTTATACGACGGCGGCGTTCCGGCTGTCAAATGTCGTCCCGCCATCCGGACCATGTCCGCGCCGGACGGCGCGTGCGGGTCAGTGGCGGGATTCGGCGAACGCGGTTCCATTCCAGTCGAAGATGGTCGTCTGGTACACCGGCGGCTGCGCGGTCTCTTCCTCGTACGTGCGGCTGGTGATCCAGAACGACGCCGCCCCCTCGGAGCGCCGCCGTTCTTCGATCGTCTGCCCGCCGTTCTGCAGCAGCGCCTTCCACTGCCCCTGCGCGTCGCGCCCGAGCACCTCGATGACTTCGAGCTGCCCGCCGAGCCAGGTGGTCGTGACCTCGGGCTTCCCGTCGCCGGTCACGTCCTCGACGCTGAGGTTGCGGAACTCGTCCCCCGGCCGCGACGTGTGCGTGACCGTCAGCGTCCCGTCCGCGCGCCGCTCTGCCAGCCGCAGCTCGACCTCCCCGTCCCCCCCTTTCACGACGAGCGCCACCGCGCCGTCCCCGAGCCCCGGCGGCAGCACGCGCTGCAGCATCACTTCATCCTTGTCTTTGAGGATGGATCCCACGCCTGTCAGTCCCGACCCGGCCCCCGCCGATCCGCCCGGCCCGGACTTCGACCGGCACCCGACGCCCATCGCCGCGACGCCCGCGAGCAGCAGGACCAGCAGGGGACGTCCCACCCGCTAGACCTTGATCTGGCCGTTGAGGATGGCGCGACAGAGATCCATCGACGAGATGAGCCCCGTCACCCTGCCGCCGCGCACCACCGGCACGCGATGGATGCGCAGGCTCCACATCACGTTGCACAGGTCGGTGATCGGCGTCTTCTCCTCGGCCGAGATCGCCGGACTGGTCATGATGGCGCGCACCGGCATGCGCATCGGGTCGTCGCCGCTGCGCTGGTCGGCCCAGAAGGCCCTCTCTCCCGGCCGCGGTCGCGCCTCCGGGACGGCTTGCAGGTTCCGCTCTCGCAGCGCCTCGACCATCCCGCGCCGCCGCCGCCGCGACGGCGACTTGTCGTCCGAAGCTCTCACGTCCGCCTCGGAGACCATCGGGTCGCCCGCGCCGGCCTGCGGCTGCCCCTCGACGTGGTCGGCGCGGCCCATGGCGCCATAGATGATGTCGTCCTGCGCCACCACGCCGACGAGTTGCCCCTTCTCGTCCACGACCGGAGCGCCGTTGATGTTGCGCTCCTGGAACAGGTCGCACAGCTCCGCCACCGTCATCTCCTGCGGCACGGTGATCGGCTCGCGGGTCATGAGGTCGGCCGCCGTCAAGACCTTCGACGGCGTCTTCGTTGTCGCCGCGCGGGCGCGCGGGGTCTTCTTCTTTCGGAGGGGTTTCCGTGTCCTGGTCATCGTCCGTTCTCCCCCCCGGCCTCGAGCAGCTGTTCGAGGGCGCGGGGCTCGGCTTCGATCTCGACGACCCGGTTGGCCCGTGCCGGACGGATGCCCGGCAGGCTCCCGCCATGGTACCCGATCGTCGCATTGCTGAATTTGCATCCGTGCGCCGTCGCCACGATGACGACGCGCTCGTCGCGCGCGATGGTGCCCGCGGCGCGCGCCTTGACGAACCCGGCGACCGCGGTCGCGCTGTTCGGGCAGATGGACACGCCGTCGGAGTCCACCAGCGCCTTGGCGTCGTGGATCTCCTGCTCGGAGACCGCCACGAAGTGTCCGCCCGAGGCGCGCACCGCCCGCACCGCCTTGTCGTACGACACCGGGTCGCCGATCTTGATCGCCGTCGCCGACGTCGCACCCGCGACGACGCGCACCCGCTCGCGGAATCCCTCGCGCTCGGCGCGCGCCAGCGGCGACGCGGCTTCGGCCTGCGCCCCGAGGAGGCGCGGCCGCCGCGCCACGAGGCCCAGCTCGACCAGGTCGTCGAAGCCGCGCCCGATGGCGGAGATGTTGCCGGCGTTGCCGACCGGCACGACCACCCATCCCGGCACGTCCCAGCCGCACTGCTGCGCGATCTCGTAGGCGATGGCCTTCTGCCCCTCGATGCGCAGCGGGTTGACCGAGTTCAGAAGATAGAGCGGCCGCCGCGCGCACACCTCGCGCAGGATGCGGATGCAGCCGTCGAAGTCGGTCGGCAGCGACACGGTCAGCGCGCCCGACGCGATCGGCTGCGCCAGCTGCTCGAGGGTGACCTGGTTTCGCGGCAGCACCACGACGCCGCGCATCCCCGGCACCCGGGCCGCGTACGCCGCCATCGCCGCCGAGGTGTCGCCGGTCGAGGCGCACGCCACCATCCGCGCCCCGACACGCCGGGCGAACGACACCCCGGCCGTCATGCCGCGGTCCTTGAACGACAGCGTCGGATTCTCTCCCTCGTGCTTGACCCGCACCGACGCTGTGTCCGATGCGGCCTCGAGCCGCGGCACGCGGTAGAGGTTGGTGTTCCCCTCCGGCATCGTCACAACCTCGTCGAGCGCGAGGTCCGGGAGGATCAGCTCGTGGTAACGCCACACGCCGCTGCGGTGCGGCCCTTCGACGGCCCGCATCCTTTCTTCGAAGAGCGCCCGCCAGCCGGCGCCGTCCCGCTGCGCCTTGAGCGCCGCCCGGTCGTGCGCCACCTCGAGCAGGTCCCCGCAGGCGTCGCACGCATAGCGGATCTCGAACAGGGGGTACGCCTTCCCGCACGCGATGCAGCGCAGCGCGGAGGACATGGAGACCTACGCGTCCACCCGCCGGAGGGCCGCGGGCCTCACGCGTCCACCCTCCGGGCGCCGCGGTTGTCGGGAGGGCAGATGAAGTGCCGCGCGCCCAGGCCGTGGCGGCTGAAGGCGGCGTGCATCGCCGCGGCGACGGCCTCCGCCTTGTCGGCATTCGCGACGGCGAAGACCGCCGGGCCGGCCCCGGAGATCGATGTGCCGAAGGCTCCCGCCTCCATGGCCGAGCGCTTCACCTCGTCGAACCCGGGGATGAGATGCCGCCGCGCCGGCTCGATGACCCGGTCCACGATGGCGCGGCCGAGGTCGGCGACATTGCCGCGTGCCACCGCCGCCACCAACGCCGCGGCGTGCGCGGCGTTCGACACCGCATCCGCCAGGGGCACCGTCTCGGGCAGGATCGACCGGGCATAGCGCGTCGAGATTTCCATCTCCGGCAGCACCACGACGAAGCGCGCCTGCGGCGGCGCCTCGAGCCGGGTGACGTCGAGCGGGTCGTGGCTGCGCACGATGGTGAACCCGCCGAGGAGCGACGCCGCCAGGTTGTCCGCATGCCGCCCGCCGCTCGCCACCATCTCTCCCTCGAGCGCGGCGTCGAGGAGCTGGTGCCGCCCCACGGGCGAGTCGAGCAGCAGGTGCGCCGCCACCGCCCCCGCCACCGCCGACGCGGCGCTCGACCCCAGCCCGCTGCCGCGCGGCAGTCCCTTGTGGATGGTCAGCTCGATGGAGATGTCGCGCGCCGCCTTCCCGGGAATCTGTCGCAGCACCGCCAGCGCCGCGCGCCCGGCGCAATTCTCCTCCGCCGCGAGCGGAATCCCCGCCGCGTCGCCGGTCATCGCGGTGATCTCGACCCCGGGCGCGCCGCCGTCGCGCCGCCTCGCCGTCACGACGTCTCCGGGCCCGTCGAGCGCCACCCCGAGGCAGTCGAACCCCGGCCCCAGGTTGGCGATCGAGGCCGGCGCGAAGACGCGGATCGTCACAAATGTCCTTCCGCCTTCAGCAGCTCGGCGTTCAGAATGGCCACGCCCGCCGCGCCGCGAATGGTGTTGTGCACCAGCGCGACCAGCCGCAGATCGAACACCGGGCACTCTCGGATGCGCCCGACGGTGACGACCATCCCGCCGCCGGCGTCGCGGTCGTGGCGCGGCTGCGGGCGATCGGCTTCATCCCTCACGAGGATCGGCCGCTCCGGCAGGCTCGGCAGCCCCATCCTGGCGAGCGGCGAGGTGTAGTCGCGCAGCGCCCGCGCCGCCTGCGCCGGCGTGGCCTTCTTCTCCAGCGCGAACGACGCCGCCAGCGTGTGCCCGTCCGAGACGTGCACCCGGTGGCAGTGGGCGCTGACGGTGAACCCGGCCGGCTTGCGCGACGCCCCGAGGATCTTGCGCGTCTCGCTCTCGATCTTCTCTTCTTCGCCGCCGATGTGCGGGATGACGTTGTCGAGGATGTCCACCGACGCGACGCCCGGATACCCCGCGCCGCTCACGGCCTGGAGCGTCGCCACCACGATGGTCTTGATCCCGAACGCGTCATGGAGCGGCGCCGACGCCATCGCCAGGCCGACCGTGGAGCAGTTCGGATTGGTGACGATGAAGCCGCCGTTGTCGAAGCGCTTCCGCTGCGCCTTCAGCAGGTCGAGGTGCGCCGAGTTGATCTCCGCCACGAGCAGCGGCACGTCCGCATCCATCCGGTGGTTCTTCGAGTTCGAGACGACCGCGTGCCCGGCCGAGGCGAAAGCGGTCTCGACCTCGCCCGCGACGGAGGCGTCGAGCCCCGAGAAGGCCAGCCGCGCGTCCATTCCCGGCTGGCAGGGCAGCACGCGCATGTCGCCGGCCCACTCCGGCATCGGCTTGTCGAGGTGCCAGCGCGCCGCCTCGCGATACGGCCTCCCCGCCGACCGGTCCGAGGCGCACAGCGCCGTCACCCGGAACCACGGATGCCGGTCGAGCAGCGACACGAACCGCTGTCCCACGGCGCCGGTGGCCCCGAGGATGGCGACCGGGATGCGCGCGTCTTTCTTGTCCTTCATCGAGACACCGCCAGCACGGGTCGGGCCCGCACGGAGGGCAGCCGGCCGGCGTTGAGCCGGTCGTGCACCGCCCGCACCGCCCGCTCCATCGATGACGCCTTCATGATGACGGTGACGTTGTACTCGGAAGATCCCTGCGCGATCGCCACGACGTTCACCCCCCGGTCCCCCAGTGCGCTGAAGATCCGCCCGGCGAGGCCGGGCTGGCCGCGCATGCCGGCGCCGACGACCGACATCAGCGCCATGTCCCGCTCGATGGTCAGGCGCGCCACGTCTTCGCGCAAAAAGCCCTGCTCGCGGAAGTCCTGCTCCAGCGCCCGGGCCGTCTTGGTCACGTCCGCCTCGGCGATGGCGAAGGAGATGCTGTACTCCGACGACGACATCGACATCATGTAGATGCTCGCCCCGGCGCCCGCCACCGGGGACAGCAGCCGCAGCACCATCCCCGGCCGGCCGTAGATGCCGCTGCCTTCGATGGTGACGAGCGCCACGCCCTTGAGGCCGCCGACGAGCAGCGGCCCGCCGCGCCGTCCGGGCCGCGTGCCGATGACGGTGCCGGCGCCCCCGGGGCGGAAGGTGTTCTTGATGCGGATGCGGATGCCGGACCGGCGCGCCGGCGCCATCGTGCGCGGGTGGATGACCTGCGCGCCGAAGTGCGACAACTCCGCCGCCTCGGCGTACGACAGGCGCGGCACGACGCGTGCCCCGGCGACGATGCGCGGGTCGGCGGTGCACACCCCGTCCACTTCCTTCCAGATCCAGATCTCGTCGGCGCGCAGCGCCTCGCCGAGGAGCGCCGCCGTGTAGTCGCTGCCGCTGCGCCCGAGCGTGGTCGTCGCCCCCTGGCGGCTGCGCCCGATGAAGCCGGTGACGATCGGCATTCGCCCGGCGCGCACCAGCGGCCGCAGGGCGCGGCGGACGCGGCGGCCGGTGGCGGGGACGTCGACGTGCGCCCCGCCGTGCGTGTCGTCGGTGACGATGATGTCGCGCGCGTCCACGTCGCGCGCCGGCTGGCCGATGCGCACGAGATACGCCGCGAGCAGCCGCGCCGACAGCCGCTCCCCGAACGACATGACGAGGTCGAGGCTGCGCGTGCCGCTCTCGCGCAGAAGCGTGATGCCCTGCAGGACCTCGCGCAGCTCGTCGAGGTTGTCGTAGAGACCCGTGCGCCAGTGCTCGCCCGCGGCGGCGCCGTAGGGGCCCTGGTCGCGCTCGAGGCCGAGGGCGCGGGCGGTCTCCTCGTGCCGGCGCTTCAGGCTCAGGGTCAGGCGGCGGATTTCAGCGGTGCGGTCGCGCGCCGCCGCCCTGGCGAGGGCGAGCAGCTCGTCGGTGACGCCGGCGAGCGCCGACACCACGACCACCGGCTTCCGGCGCGCGAAGCGCCGGAGGATCTGCGCCACCTGGCGCATCTGTGCGGCCCCCGCCACCGAGGTGCCGCCGAATTTCATGACGATCATCGGGAGGGTGACGTCGCCTCTTCGAAGTGACTTACGGGTTGCCGCCGCCCGGCCTGTTGCGGTTGCCCCCGGGCATCCACGGATTGGTCCCGTTGCCCATGTTGTTCCAGTTGTTGTTCGGCCCGTTCGGCCCGCCCATCCCGCCGCCCGGCCCCGTCGGCCCGAATCGAGGTCCGCCGCCGGGCCTGGTGCCGCTGCCGACCCCCCCGATCGGTCCGGTTCCCCCGAAGCCGGGACCGATGAACGGAGGCGGCGAGCCGCCGGGGAGGGTCCCCATCGGCGCCTGGGTCTGGTCGGGACCCTGGTCGAGCGCGTGGAACTGCCACTCGTTCACGTGCTCGTGCCCCTTGTAAATCTTATACGTGTCGTCCGCGGACTTGCCGGCGGCGCGGCTGATGACCCCGATGATCGGCCAGCCGATCGGCGGCTCGCTCACGGTCTTGTCGTCATCCATGGTCGAAGCCGGCATCGGCGGCGGCAGCGCCATCTGGCCCATCTGACCCATCCCGCCACCCTGCCCTCCGAAGGAAGGCCGCACGCCTCCGAAGCCGCCGCCCTGTTGCTGCTGCAGCCGCCCGAGGATGCCCTGGTTCGCACCGCCACCGGCGCCACCACCGCCCGCGGTCACCCCGTTGCTCATGGGCATGTTCCCCGTGGCCCCGATGCCCATGCCGCCCTGCTGCATCCCGGTCCCCATCGGGTCGCCGATCAGGGTCACGCCGGCCTGGCCCGTGTTGATCACGGCGTCGTCGCTGAGCGGGCCGCCGCCTTCCTTCTGGGCCTTCGCCGCCTGCGCCGCCACCGGATCGTAGATGGCGTTGCCCGCCGGCATCAGGTACAGCAGCCCCCACTTGCCGCCCTTGTTGACCGGATCCTTGAACAGCTTGCGGATGTAGCGCACCTGCCGCGGCCCCGGCTTCATCAGCTCCTCGAGGTTGGGAGGACACTGGTTGCCGTGCTCCTTGCGGTACGCCTTGATGGCGTCGGCGTACTGCTGCCCGCGGAAGATGAGCTCCTCCTCGCTGTCCCGCCGCCAGACGATCGACCACGACTGGAACGCCGTCGCGATCGCGACCATGGCGACCGCCACCCCCACCATCAGGATGATGAGCAGCGCCCCTTCTTCGTTTTTCCTGCGGCGGCTCGTCGCCATGAGACCCCGTCGCTTCACTGGATCCCGTCGAGGATGTCCACCGGGTTGCTGAAAATGAAACCGGCGGCGTCTTTCGCCCGAATCTGGGTTTTGCAGTCCTTCGGGTCGGTGCACTTGTCGGCGCACACCTGATCGAGGAACGAAACGGTCGTCGCGAATTCACCGTTCGCGTCGGTCACGCCGTTGTCAGGATTTGGATTTCCTGTCAGGGCGTCGGGATTCCCGTTGGGCACGAACTCCAGGAAGACCTTGACGTTCTCCACCGGCGCGTTGTTGCAGTCCTCCGCGAGAACGGTGAAGTCGAAGGTGTCGGAGCAGTCCGTGATGGTCTGCGGCACGCTCGGCGTCAGTGTCAGGAAGCAGATGGCGGAGGTGCCGGCCGTCAAGGTCAAACTGACCGTCGCCTTCCCGGCCGTCGCAGTCACGCTCGGTCCCTGTGCGGCGCCCGTGAGAGTGGAGTAGGCATTGCCGATCTTGTCCGTCCGGACCGGCGTAGCAGGGGCAGGCGTCAGAACCCCGTTGGTCGTGGTGAACCGTACGTCCTGGTCCGGAAGCGGCACGCCGATGGAGTTCCGCACGGTTGCGATCAGAGTGACCGGCGTCAACTGCAATCCGCCAACGATGATCACCTGGGCCGGGTTGGCCGAGAGGCTGATGGTCGAGTCCTCCGGCGGCACCTTCTCGGAGTCCTCGCAGGCGAGCGCCCCCAGGAGCAGCGTCCCGGCGCACAGAACGGCGAACAGACCGCGATGTTTCCTCATCGTCTCCACCCCTCTCACCCAACGCCCAAAGTGTCGCATGATCTCTCCGTCCAGGAGGCCGGAAAATCGGCCTTTCCCGCCCCTTACCACTCGCTGTACGAACTCCCGTCGAGCGCGGTCCCGGTGGCCCCGCTGTGCACGTCGGCGATGCCGGTCTGGGCGCTCGGGTCGTCGTCGGTCGCCCCCTGCGGCCCGGAGGCCTGGCCGGCCGCCTGCTCCTCCACCCAGCTCGTGTCCGACTCGGTGAACGGGTCCACCGGGATCTTCCGGATGTAGCCGTCGTCCACCAGCGCCTCGAGGCTCTCGGGGTACTTCCCCTTGTCGGTGAAGTACTGGTCGATGCAGTTGCGCAGGACGTACAGGTTCTCCTTGAGGGCCGCCTCCATCGCCTTCTGCTTCGTGCTGCGCAGCTGGACGACGGCCATCGAGGCGAGGATGCCGATGATCGCCACGACGATCAAAAGCTCGATGAGCGTGAACCCGCCCTGGGTTCGTTTACCAATCCGCATAGTTCGTCCCGTCGAGGGCCGTCCCCTCGTACTCGGTGTAGACGTCGTAGACGTTCTGCTGCCCCCACGAGTCCGAGTCGGAGTCGTCCTGCAGCGACCGCTTCCCCCATTCCTTCGTCTTGGTGAACGGATCGATCGGGATGCGCCGCAGGAACTTGATCTTCTGGCCCACGGTTCCGACCTTGTCCACCCCTTCGACGAGCTGGTCGAGCTCGGTCGGATAGCACTCCGAGTCCACTCCCTCCTTGGGGATCGCACCGGCATCGCAGTACTTCTTGTACTCGTCGATGGCGTGGCGCATGTCACGCAGGTCGCGGCGCAGCTCCAGCTCCTTCTGGCGCTTGATGGCGAACCGGGCCGACGGCACCGCCACCCCCGCGAGCACCAGCAACACGCCGATCACCACCACCATCTCGAGGAGGGTGACGCCGGCCTGGTGCGTGCGGGAGAACGCCATCATTGGACCACGATGGTCATCGGCAGCCGCTCGCTCGGCAGCGGCTGCGCCTGGGTGTCGAGGACGGCGAGATCCGAGAAGGTCAGGCTCGTCGTCCCCGGCTTCAGCGGCATGAAGTTCAGCTCGATGAGGACGCCGTCGCCGTTGACGCCGGGGCGGCTCCCCTGCCGCGACAACCCGACGATCACTTCACGCCCGCTGCCGCCCTTGGTCGCCATGACGAACACCGGCGTGCCGTCCTTGCTCAGGAACGGCGACGAGCCGCCGGCGCCGGTGAAGTCGAGGAACTCGGGGTCGTAGGCGAGGTGGAACGGCACGCTGCCGACCCCCGTCCCGCCCGTGATGGTCACCGCGACCTTGAACGGCTCGCGCAGCTTCGGCGTCAGGTAGGCGGGCGAGAAGGAGATGATCGCCGGCTGCGTCGACTTGCTGCTGCCCGTGCCGCCGCCGGTGTTCCCTGTGCCGCCACCGCCTCCGCCGCCACCGCCTCCTCCACCGGGCGTCGTGTTGCCGGTGCCGCCGCCGTTCTGCTGCGTCGTCCCGGGGGGCGGGTTCTCGGTCGGAGGCGGCTGGTTCGGATACTCCTGCCCCTGCGGATTGACCGGGGCGGTGACCGTCGGCGGGACGCGCGAGGCGTCCGGCGTCGTCGGCTTCTCCTCGGTCGCTTTCTTTTCGTCCTGCAGCAGCTCCTGGTCCGGGATATCGGGAATGCCCGGGTACTTCGGCTCCTCGCCGCCGTTGTCGAAGGGCGAGGCGACCGCGCTCTTGCGGCTCGCGCCCCGGAGCTCGACGTTCGAGTCGGTGCCGACCCACAGCGCCTGCAGGTCCTCTTCGCTGATGTCCGGGATGCGGATGATGTGCGGGGTGATCATCAGCACGATGTCGGTGGACTGGATGGTCGTCTCGGTGTTGCCGAAGAGCCGCTTCAGCACCGGGATGTCCGACAGACCCGGCACGCCGGACAGCGAGTGCCGCTCCTCTTCGCGGATGAGGCCGGCGAGGATGTTGGTCTCGTTGTCCCTGAGGCGGATGGTGCTCTCGATCTCGCGGGTGCCGATGATCGGCTGCGTCAGCCCGCCGCCCGCCGACACCTGCCCGGCGAGCGACGAGATCTCGATCTTCCCCTTCAGGGTGATCTCGCGGTTGTGGTGCACGCGCGGCTCGAGGTCGATGTTGATGCCGACGTTCTGGTAGGTGAACGAGGTGATCGGCACGCCGACCGTGCCGCCGACGGTCGGCGCCGAGTTGAACGTCGTGTTGGGGATCGGGATGCGGTCGCCGATGCGCACCGTCGCCTTCGCGCCTTCGCTGACCCGCAGCTGCGGCTTGGCGATGACCTGCGCGTCGGCGTCGGTCTTGAGGAAGTTGACCACGACGCCCGGGATCGGCCCGACGAGCCACGACCCGGCCTGCTTGAGCAGGTCCAGGTTGTTGAGCGGCACGCTGGAGCCGCCGCCGTAGGTGAGGTTGACCGCCTTGCCGGTCCCGCCCCCCGTCCCGACGCCCATCAGGTCGATGCCGAGGTTCTGGAGGATGTTGCGGTTCACCTCGAGCAGCTCGACGTCGACGATGAGCTCGGATTTCGCCTTGTCGTTCGCCTCGATGATCTTCTGCGCCACCTGCACGCGCTCGGGCGTGTCCCGGATGGTGATGGCGTTGAGGCGGTCGTTCTGGGCGATCTGCCGCGCGTCCAGCAGCGTGCGCAGCAGCACCTGCACGTCCTTCACGTCCGCGTTCGACAGGTAGAAGGTCTGGATGACGAGATCGTCCAGCTCCTTGTGCTTCTGCGGCGTGTCCTCGGCGAGGAAGATCGAGCCCTCGTCGAGGATCTTGTAGAAGTGCTTGTTCATCGTCATCAGCTGGTCCATCGCCTGCTCGAACGTCACGTCGGCGATGTCCACCGAGATCTTCTTGTCGAGCGGCAGCCGCTCGTCGTAGATGAAGTTGACGCCGGTCGCCTTCGACAGGGCGTCGTAGATCTTCTTGACGTTCTCGTCCTTGAAGCGCAGCACGATCGGGATGTTGGCGGAGGGGCTCAGGCGCGGTGCCTCGCGCCCGGGAGACGCCTTGGCGCGCTTCTTTGCCTTCTCCAGGTCCCACGACTGCTCCTCCTGCTTGCGCTGCCACTCCGCCACCGCCTTCTGCAGCTCGTTGGCGGCGAACTGGTGCGACGAGTCGAGGTAGACCGCCTGCTGGAACTCGGCGATCGCCTCCTCGAGGAGCCCCGCCTTCTTGTACTTGTCCCCCTTCTGGAAGTGCTCCTGGGCCGAGGCGATGCGGGCCCGGGCGAGGGCGACCTTGTAGCGGGTGCTGTCGGGCTTCCGGGACAGCGCCTGCGAGAAGTCGACGACCGCCTGGTCGTACTTGCGGCTCTTGTACGCCTTCATGCCCGAGTTGTATCCGCTGGTGGCGCAGGCCATCTGCGCCACGAACAGGATCAGGAAGAGTGCGGCCACCCGCCTGCGTTCGGTGCGATTCAAGACGTGCACGATCTCCTCCTCGGAAGCGTCTGCCCACCCAACAGGTGCTCAGGAGTCTTCATCAGTAGCTGGAGCTCATCGGTAACGTGCGCGATTGATCCTTGAACTGCGGGTCGGTGAAGCCGAACTTGATCGATTCGTAGCCGATTTCCAGGACCTTGATCCCCTTCGGCAGCGTCTCGCCGGAGCGGACGAAGAGCGTGTCGGTGCCGTCATAGAGAACCGCCACCTTGGCGTTCGACGGGCCGATGTAGCCGATGAACTTGTAGGTGATCGCCGGCGGCTCCGGAGCCGGCGGAGGCGGGGGCGGCTTGTTGGCGTTCTCGCGGGCGAGACGCTCCGCCTCCTCCTGCTGCCGCTTGTTCGCCTCAAGCATGGCGAGCCGGTTCTGCTCCTCCTGCGCGAGGCGGGCCTTCTCCGCCTCCTCCTGCGCCTTCTTGATCGCCGCCTTCTCGGCCGCGGTCAGCGGCGGGAGCGCCGGGGGCAGGATGACGCCGTACTGGAAGAGGTTGCGACCGTTCGGGTCGTAGGCCGGGCGCGGCGCGTCGAGGGACGCCCAGTCCACCGGGTAGATCTTCATCGACGCGAGGTCCACCCGGGCGCGCGGCGGGGGCGGAGCTCCGATCCCCGGCATCAGCATCCCCTCGCCGAACAGCGTCTTCCAGACGACGAAGGCCAGGGCCACGACCAGCACCCCGAGGACGAGTTCCTTGCGCTTCATGAGGGACTCGGGGATCACGTCGCCGGCCCTCCCTTCTTCGGACGCTTCGGACGATCGACGCCGTCCGCGCGGGTCGCGTCCCCTTCGCCCTTCTCGAGCAGCCGGTCGAGATCGGGCTCGCGGAAGTAGGTCGAGATGCGGATGGTGAGGCTCAGCATCGCCCCGCCGTCCCGCGAGCCGGCCAGCTCGATCGAGTCGATGACCGCGAGGTACTTCGCCGTCTCCACCCGGTTGATGAAGTGGCGCAGGTTCGGGTAGCCGCCGTTGAGCGGGATGGTGATCTGGAAGCGCACCAGGTCGCTGCCTTCCACTTCGCTGGTGTTGTAGTCCATCGACTCGGGGTCGACGCGGAACTCGGTGGCGATCTGCCGCAGCGCCTGCTGGATGCGGGTCATGCGCTCGTACTGCGTGCCGATCCGGTCGGTGTAGAACGTGTCGAGGCGCGACTTCTCGCCGTCGTACTGGGTGATCAGGTCCTGCATCGACTGGCACGAGCGGCTGACGTCCACGAGTGTGCGGCGGATGGCGTCATTGCCGGTCGCCAGGTCGTCGAGCGCCTTCAGCCGCGGCATGTTGAGGAACAGGTAGAACCCGATGTTGAGCAGGACGAGCGCGCCGAGGATGGCCGCGACCCGCCACAGGTCCTGGCGCAGGTCGAAGCGCCGCCGGCGGCCGCCGCCGGGCGGCGCGCCCGGGGTCTTCTTGAGGAGCGCGCTCATCGGTGCGCCTCCTCGACGATCGGTTCCTCGGTCGGCGGCGCGTCGCCGTTGGGAGCGCGCACCTCGGTCGAGACGATGCGGTACACGCCCTCGGCGGGGTGCATCGTGCGCGTGTGCAGGAGGCCGGCGAGGGCCATCAGCGCCTCTTCGAGGCGGCGGCCCTTCAGGTCGACGGTCACGCGCGCCGCCGGATCGACCGTCGGGTCGAGGTCGATGCGGACACCGTGCGCCGCGGCGAGACTCTTGTACACCTCGCCCGCCGGCCGTCCGACGAAGGTCATCGGCATGTCGAGCCGCTCGGCCGCAACCGGCGGTGGCCCGGGCTTCGGCTTCGTCGCGGCCGCCTGCAGCCGCGACGGCATCGTGCGCGGGTCGTTCGGATCGTAGTTGCGCTGCGCGAAGCCGCGCTGCGGCGCCGTCGGCGGCGCCGGAACGGGAATCGAGGCCGTCTTTTGCGTCGCGTTCTTTCCGCCCGCCGTCTTTCCGCCGGCCGGGGCTCCGGCCGTCGTGGTTGCGGTGGACTTCGGGCCGGGCTTCTTCGCGTTTCCCTTCCCGGGCACCGGAGCCGCGATCGCCTGCGCGATGAGCAGCCCTCCCGGAGCGATCACGCTTTCACCCGTGTCCTTCGGCCGTCCGTCACGGCCGACGACGGTCCCCGCGGCCAGCGCGTTCGGCTTCGCCGGCGCCTTCGTGCCGCCCGGTCCGGCTGCACCGGCCGGTCCGGCCGCGGCCGTGTCCGGCATCCCCGCCACGGCGCCTGGAGCCGCTCCCGTGCTCGGCGCACCGGCGGGATCCGACGCACCCGCGGCGGCACCGGTCGCCGGGTCCGCGGCGCCGTCGTTCGACGCCGTCACGGCCGGGGCCGCCTGCCGCGGCGGGATGTAGTCGCAGGTCACGAGGAACGTGATGTCGGGCAGGTTCGGGTTGAGCCGGCGCTCGCTGATCGGCGCCACCCGCTTGAAGGCCTCGTGCTGCTGCAGCTTCTCTTCCAGGGTGAGCAACGCGCCGTGATCCTTCGCCACCCCTTCGACGCGCAGCACAATCCCGTCGGAGGTGATGTTCGGCCGGATGGCCGCCAGCACGACGTTCGGCGGCACCACCGTCTCGAGCGTGTTGAAGAGCTGCGTCCACGAGAAGGCGCTCATGCGGATGAGCTCGCTCGCGAGCTTGCCGCGGTTGTAGACGCTCCTGAAGTCGCGCTTCTTGATCTCGTCGGCGAGCGCGCGCTCCTGCTTCTGCAGCTCGATGATGCGGGCCCGGTCCTCCGCCTGGGCGTGCTGCAGCGTGGCGTAGGAGGCGCCGTACGACAGGTAGACGTACAGGTTGTAGGCGGTGCCGAACACCAGCGACAGCCCGACCACGGTGAGGAACGTCCCGACCAGGACGTTGTTCCGGAACGGGCGGCTCGCGAGGTTGAGCGGCAGCGCCTTCATGCGCGCCTCCCCGCCACCGCTCCGGCCGCCGGCGCCAGGAGCGCCGACCCGGTCTCCGGGAGATCCATCGCCTCGCCGAGGTGCAGCACCTGCGACAGGCTGAGCACGTCGACGTTCGTCCCGGCCTCTTCACGCACCGCCGTCGCGATCGGCTGGGGGTCCATGCCGGCGGTGCGCAGCCACACGCGACCGAGACCGCGCCCGAGGAGCTTCTCCTGGTAGAACGCCAGCGAGGTGTAGATCTCGCGCCGCACCGCCTGGAGGTCGGGGAGGCCGTCCTCGCCCACCGGCAGGTTCTTGCAGCGGTAGAAGATGATCTTCCCGGCGCTGCCGATGAGGAGCGAGAGATCCCGGTGCGTCAGGTTCAGGAGCATGAGATCCCGCTCCTGGGTGCCCGTCGAGATGAGCGCGCGGTAGAGATTGAACAGCTCGAGGGTCGAGAGTCCCACCAGCCCCGGCCAGTAGCCGCGCGCCGTCAGCAGGCCTTCGTACTGCTCGAGGATGGGCCGGTGCAGAAAGACTGCCATGACCGCGCCGGCCCCCGGCGTCGCCCCGGAGCCGACCGCCGCGCCGAGCGGCATCAGGTCCATCGCCGCGTCCTCGGCCTTGAACGGCAGCGCCTTGGTCATGCGGAAGCGGACCATGTCCTCGAGCTCGCGCCGCGTGCCCGGCAGCGACGGAAAGGTCAGGATGGCCACGCGCGCGGCGGCGTCGGGCAGGAGCAGCGACACCTTGTGCTCTCCCGGCGCGACCGCCTTGAGCACCTCGTCGAGCGCCGTGCCGACCGCCGCCTCGTCCTTGACGTTCGGGCGCACCAGGGTCGCTTCGACGGCGCCCGCCGGCAGGTCGCGCCACGCGGCCGCCTTCACGACCATGCGCTTGCTGCGCCGGTCGCGCACCACGCGCACGCCCGAGACGCGCTCCGGGCCGATCTCGATGGCGGCCGGCGGGAAGGGCGGCGGGAGGGGGGAATCGAGCGACGTGCCGTCGAACAGCACGCGCAGCCGCTCCAGTTGTTCCTTCAAGCCCATCGTCTCTCCCGTCGCGCCTATTCGACGAACGTCGCCTTGTTGATCTCGCGCAGCGTCGTGCGCCCCTCGAGGACGCGCAGCACGGCGGATTCGCGCATGAACGCCATGCCGTCCTCGCGCGCCGCCTTCTTGATCTCCGCCGCCGAGCGGCGGTCGAGGATGAGCTGGCGGATGCGGTCGCTCATGTCGAGGATCTCGGCGATCGCCATGCGGCCCATGTAGCCGGTGCCGTTGCAGTCGATGCAGCCGCGGCCTTCGTAGAAGGTCTGCTCGGCGTGCTTCGGGTCGATCCCCGAGTCCTTCAGCGTCTCGGCGGTGTAGCGCACCGCGTGCCGGCACTTCGGGCAGATGATGCGCACGAGTCTTTGCGCCACGACGCAGTTCAGCGCCGAGACGAAGTTGTACGGCTCGACCTTCATGTTCAGGAACCGGCCCAGGACGTCGACCACGTTGTTGGCGTGGACGGTCGTGAACACGAGGTGGCCGGTGAGCGCCGACTGGATGGCGATCTGCGCCGTCTCCTCGTCGCGGATCTCCCCGACCATGATCTTGTCGGGGTCGTGCCGCAGGATCGACCGCAGGCCGCGCGCGAAGGTCAGCCCCTTCTTCTCGTTCACCGGGATCTGGGTGATGCCCGGCAGCTGGTACTCGACCGGGTCCTCGATCGTGACGATCTTGTCCTCGGGCGAGCGGATCTCGGAGAGCGCCGCGTAGAGCGTCGTCGTCTTGCCGGATCCCGTGGGGCCCGTGACCAGCACCATGCCGTACGGCTCGCGGATGAACTTCCGGAGGCGCTTCAGGTCGTCGGCGGTGAACCCGAGGATGTCGAGCCGCAGCTCGGCGAATTCCTCGTTGACCGACTCCTTGTCGAGAATTCGGATGACCGCGTCCTCGCCGTGCACCGACGGCATGATCGAGACGCGGAAGTCGATGGTGCGCCCCTTGATCTTCAGCTTGAAGCGGCCGTCCTGCGGGATGCGCTTCTCGGCGATGTCGAGCTCCGACATCACCTTGATGCGGCTGATGATCGACGAGTGGAACTTCTTGTCGATCGGGTCCATGGCCTGGTAGAGCACGCCGTCGACGCGGTACTTGATGACGACCTCGCGGTCGCGCGTCTCGATGTGGATGTCGGAGGCGCGGCGCTGCAGCGCGTTGAACACCGTCGAGTCGACGAGCTTGATGATCGGCGAGTCGGCCGAGGTCAGCTTGTCGATCGACAGCGCCTCGTCGCCCTTCTCGTCCTCCTCGTCGCGGATGACCTGGATGCGGAACTCCTCGGTCGCCGCCTCCAGCACGCGCTGTCCCGACTCGGATTTCTTGAGGACGTCGGCGATCGCCTGGCGCGTCCCGACGGCCACTTGCAGCGGCCGGCCGACGAGCGTCTCGAGCTCGTCCACCATCAGGACGTCCGACGGGTCGGACATCACGACGACGAGGCGCCCCGCCTCTTCCTTCCAGGGGATGAAGTTGTAGCGGAACATCAGGTCGACCGGGATGGCGCGGAACAGGTCCTGGTTGATCTTGAAGTCGGCCATGTCCACGTACTGGATGCCGAGACGCGCGGCGGCGCGCTGGGCTTCCGCCTCTTCGGCGGCGCCGGCTCCGGGGCCGGACACCCCGGGATCGAGGACCGGGGCCTGCTCTTTCTTCGCGGTCGCCATCTCTGTCTCCCGTCCTCTCCTAACCGCCCGTCAGCGAGTACGAGCGGAGGAGCGGCAGGTACATCGCGAGCAGCATCATGGCGACGACGATGCCCATGCCGATGAGCATCACCGGCTCCATCAGGGCCATCAGCGTCGCCAGCTTGTTGTCGATCTCTTCGTCGTAGAAATCCGAGACGTTCACGAGCATCTCGGCCAAAGCACCGGTCGATTCCCCGACCTTGGTCATCTCGACGGCGATGTCGGAGAAAAGATGCGTGTCCTCCAGCCCCTGCCACAGCCCGCCGCCCTCGCGCACCTTGCGCTCCACGTCGAGCAGCGCGCGCTCGAACACCAGGTTGCCGACGGCGCGCGCCCCGATCCCGAGCGCGGTGACCACCGGGATGCCGCCCGCGACGAGGGTCCCGAGCGTGCGCACGAAGCGGCTGGCGGCGAACCCCTGCAGGAGCCCGCCGAGGACCGGGATGCGCATCTTCATCTTGTCGATGCTGTAGCGCCCCGACTCGGTGCGCGACCAGGCGCGCCACGCCAGGAGCGAGCCGATGATGACCGCCGCGACCACCGGGAAGTAGGTGGTCATCACGCTCGAGAGGCCGAGGAGGACCCGGGTGATGAGGGGCAGCTCGGCCCCCATGTCCTTGTAGAAGTCGGCGAACTTCGGCACGACGAAGGTGACGAGAATCCCGATGACGCCGATCGACACCAGGAACAGGAACGCCGGGTAGATCATGGCGCCCATCACCTTGCGCTTGGTGGACATCACGGTCTTCTGGTAGCCGATGTAGCGGAGGAGAACCGAGGCGATTTCGCCCGAGCGCTCCCCCGAGGCCAGCGTCGAGCAGTAGATGCGCGGGAACAGATCGCCCTGCGACGAGAAGGCCTCCGACAGCGAACTCCCGCCGCGCACCTGGTCGCGGACCTCCAGCAGCGCCTGCTTGAAGACCGGGTTCTTGCGCCGCTCGGTCAGGATGTCGAGGCTCGCGACGATCGGCAGTCCCGCCTTGAGCAGCGACGCCAGCTCCTGGTTGAACAGGAGGAACTCCTTCATCTTGATGCCGCGCCGTCCCCCGAGCCCCGGGACGAGCGACGCCACCGTCTGCTTCTTGCGCACCCCGAGGACGAGGTACTGGCCGGCCAGCTCGCTGCGCAGCGTCTTCTCCGACTCGGAGGTGTACGAGCGCTCGAGGATGGTGCCGTCGGGGGCGCCGAGGCGTGCGACGTATTCGGGCATGGGATTGGGCGTGCGCTCCGCTACGGCAGCGTCAGCGACGCGGTGATGGTCATGAAGAGCGCCTTGTCGGCCTTCTCCATCTTGGAGGCGCCGACGATGAACAGCTGCGAGTCGCGCAGGTTCAGGACCGTGTTGAGGACCGGCTGGTAGCGTTCCTGCCCTTCGACGGCCGCCTCCTTGCGCGCCAGCTCGAAGGGCTTGAAGCGGATGATGCGGCTCTCGTCGGCGATCTGGTCGATGCGGAAATCGACCTTGTAGTCGTCGCCGACCTTGAGCGTGCCGCGCTCCCCCTCGGTGCCGAGGACGCGCGCGTCGCCGACCAGCTTGTAGTCACTCCAGCGCGTCGACAGCGCGTTGAGGCGGTCGACCACGCCCTTGATCGGCGGCGGCGTCGGGACGATGGCGTTCTTCTCGGCCGAGGCGAGGATGAGCTGCACCGCCACCTGCACGACACGCGGCGGCAGGTCGAACCCGCTGATGAGCGTCTCCGCCTGCTTCACGCCGTCCGGCGTGTCGGTGATGGTGAGCGTCTTCTGGTGCGGCGCGGCGCGGAGCGACCCCTTCGGCGTCAGCCACGGCGACACCAGCAGGTAGGCGTCGTCCACCGACTTGTAGCGCAGCGTGAACACGCGGGTCACGAGCCCGTCGGGGGTGCCGGCCGGCACCGGCACGACGCCGACCCCGGCGCGCCCGGTGGCCCCGCCCCCTGGTGCTGCCGCAGCGGACTGAGGAGTCGCTGCTTCGGCGGTGCTGGTCGGCGCGCTCGCCGGGACGACCGGCAGGAGCGGCAGGATCAGCGCGATGAGGACAAGCGTCGTCGGGATGCCGGCACGGAGGCGCACGTTCGTCCCTTTCAGAAGTTGATGGTCTCGTCGACCACGAAGTAGACCGCGCTCGCGTCGTCGGTCGCCGTCAGCTCGACGTCGGCGCCGGGAACGAGACGGTAGACACGGGCCGCGGGAGAGCTGACCTCTTCCAGCGTGGGCAGAGCGGAGATGTCGGTGGCGAGCCGGGAACCGGAGCGCAGGCCGGCGGCGACCCGATCGAAGGGGGCGCGCTCACCCGGGCGCACCGGCGCGACAACCTCGTTCGGCGGCCGGATTCCCTCGACCATCGGCCCGCGCGGTCCGCGCAGGATCATCCCGGGCTGGCTGACGAACACCAGGCCGGCGAGCACGACGAACATCGCAAGCGGGGCGGCGAACGCCAGGCGCGGCATACCGAGCGGCGTGGCGGGGCGGAAATCCCAGCCCTCCCAGAAGCGGTGCGGCCGGGCCTTTTCGGCCTCGATCCGGCGGCGCAGCGAAGCGTCGAACCCGGCCCAGGTCGCGGGTTTCGCGGCCTTCTGGCCCAGCGGCATGAAGAGGATGGAAGGGTCGAGCGCGGTGGCGGCGCGGGCGCAGCCGGCGCAGGCCAGGAGGTGGGCCCGGACTGCTTGGCGGGTGTTCTCCGGCAGCCTTTCTTCGACGAAATCGCTCAGAAGGGGGGCGATCGACGAGCAGCCCATCCGGGCAGTGCCACTTCCGTGATCCATGCCGGTCTCCTTCGGGTGACCGGCGGTTCGGCCTCACCGGTCGTTTCTTATACGGAGGCTTCCGGCAATTCGTCTATGTCGCTTCTACGCAGGTGCGGCTGGGGAAGTTACCCGGCCAATCCCCGTGAAACTCCTTATGTCACGGGCCTTACAGCCACGCCATCGCCGGGAAGCCACACCCTCAGCGCTGTCCACGCGGGAGATACTCTGGAAACCGCTCCCGGAGCGCCTTCTGGAGGGCCTTTCTCGCCTGGAGGATGTGGTTACGGACGGTCGATTCCGAGGTCCCCAGCACCTCGGCCACCTCCTGCGTCGAGAGCCCCTCGATTTCCCTCAGGATGAAGGCGGCCCGCTGCCGGCGCCCGAGCCTTTTCGACAGCTCGGCGAAGACCCGGCGGACCTCCTCGGCCCCGAGCAGCTGCGACGGCCCGGGCTGGGGGGATGCGACCGTGTCCGACTGTCCCGTCAGCTCGTCGAGCGAGGCCGACTGCCGGTAGGGGCGCTCGCGCCTCAGGGCGTCGATGCCGAGATGGATGGTCATCCGGTGCAGCCACGGATCGAACCGCCCGCCGCGCCGGAAGCGATGGATGACCCGGAACAGCCGGAAGAAGACGTCCTGGGCGATGTCCCGCGCCAGCTCGTCGTCGCCGACGAGGTGCCGCGCGATGCGGAAGACACGATCGCGCCGGCTTTCGACGAGCTGCGTGAAGGCGTCGAGGTCCCCCTCGGCCGCCCGCTCGACCAGCTCCGGATCGGTCACCGGCCCGTCCGCCCGAATCGGCTCACGCGAAATGCTCGAAGCCGGGGCGCGGCAGCGGACGATACCGGCCGTCGCGGCCGAGCAGGCGCACGCCGAGACGCCGCGGCAGGACCGCGCCGATCGCCTGCACCGGGACCTTCAGGCGCGCACCCAGCCGCGCCAGCACCGGCTCGTGCTCCGGTCGTGCCGCGAAGAGCAGCTCGTAGTCCTCGCCGCCCGCCAGCGCCGCCTCGAGAGCGCGCCGTGGTCCAAGGAGGCGGCGGGCCGCCGGGTCGACCGGCAGCGCTGACGCGCCCAGGACCGCGCCGGTCCCCGACGCCTCGCACAGTCGCGGCAGGTCCTTCGCGATCCCGTCCGAGAGATCGATCATCGCCCGCGCGATCCCGCTCAGCCCCAGCGCTCGGCCGAACAGGACGCGCGGCGTGGGGTCGAGGTGGGCGCGAACGGCCGCGGCGCGGCCGGGTTTGCGCCCGCCAGGTCGTCGGCGCAGCATCGCGAGTCCGGCCGCGGAGGCGCCGAGGGTGCCGGTGACATAGAGACGGTCGCCGGGCCGGGCGCCCGACCGAAGCACCTCGCGCCCGATCTCGACGGCGCCCAGGAGCGTCACCGAGACGAACAGGCGCTCGGCGGCGCAGGTGTCGCCGCCGACGATGGTGACCCGGTGGCGGCGCGCCTGCTCGGCGAGACCGGTCGCGAGCGCCTCCGCGAAGGAGAAGCTCGTGCCGCGCGGCAGGCCGACCGACACGACGGCGGTCAGGGGCACGCCACCCATGGCGGCGATGTCGCTCAGGTTCACCGACATCGCCTTGCGCCCGAGGTCGCGCGGCGGCGTCCACTTCGAGCGGAAGTGCACCCCCTCGGTCAGGAAATCGGTCGTGACGAGGGTGCGGCTCTTCGACGAGGTCGCGAGCACCGCGGCGTCGTCGCCGATGCCGACGACCGGACGCGGACCGCGGCCGCGGCCCAGGCGGAGCATGAGCCGGATGAACCGGTCTTCGGTGAGAGTTTGCGGCATCGGCGTCGGGTGGTCTGCCCCCACGAGGGGGGCTCCGCGGCGCCGGATTCTACAGCGCCGGGGATACTCCGGCCGATGAGCGCCGGTCCCGGCCGGGCTACAGCGCCGCGACGCTCCGGCCGGCCGCCACCCGCGGGGTGCGCGGCCGGGCAATGGGCTCGCCGAGCGCCTCCGCCAGGACCTGGTTGACGTCGGAGACGAAGACGAAGTGCAGGCCCTTGCGGAACAGCTTCGGCACGTCCTCGAGGTTGCGGCGGTTGGCCTCCGGCAGGATGACGGTCGAGGCTTCGGCGCGCCGCGCCGCGAGCACCTTCTCCTTCACGCCGCCGATGGGCAGGACGTTGCCGCGCAGGGTGATCTCCCCGGTCATGGCGATGTTGCGCCGCACCGGGCGGCCGGTGAGGACCGACAGGATCGCCGTCGCCATGGTGATGCCGGCCGACGGGCCGTCCTTGGGGATCGCGCCCTCGGGGACGTGCACGTGCACGTCCAGCTCGCCGAAGGCGTTGTTGTTGAGGCCGAAATCGGTGGCGCGCGAGCGGGCGTAGGACAACGCCGCCTGGGCGGATTCCTTCATGACCGCGCCGAGGTGCCCGGTCAGGATGAGCCGGCCGCGTCCCGGCATGGTGGTCGCCTCGACGAAGAGGATCTCGCCGCCGGCGGCGGTCCAGGCGAGCCCGGTGGCGACACCCACCTGGTCGCGCTGCAGGGTCATCTCCGGCGTCACGCGCGGCACGCCGAGAAGGCCTTCGGCGGTCTTGGGCGTGACGTTGAACGGCCCGGCTTCTCCTTCGGCGACCTTGCGGGCGAGCTTCCTGAACATCTTGGCGAACTCGCGCTCCAGGTTCCGGAGGCCCGCCTCGCGGGTGTATTTCTGGATGACGGTCTGGATCGACCGGTCGGGCAGCGCCAGCTGGTCGGCGCGCAGCCCGTTCTCCTCGATCTGCTTGGGGATCAGGTGGCGCTTGGCGATCTCCACCTTCTCCTCTTCGGTGTAGCCGGAGAGGGTGATGACCTCCATGCGGTCGCGGAAGGCCGGCTGGATCGGGTCGAGCAGGTTGGCGGTGGCGACGAACATGACGTTCGACAGGTCGAACGGCACGTTGAGGTAGTGATCGCGGAACGAGTTGTTCTGCTCCGGGTCGAGCACCTCGAGCAGCGCCGCCGACGGGTCTCCCCGGTAATCCGCCCCGATCTTGTCCACCTCGTCGAGCATGAAGACGGGGTTGTTCGAGCCGGCCTGCGAAATCCCCTGGATGATGCGCCCCGGCATCGAGCCGACGTAGGTGCGGCGGTGCCCGCGGATCTCCGCCTCGTCACGCACGCCGCCCAGCGAGATGCGCACGAACTTCCGCCCCAGCGCCCGCGCGATGGAGCGCCCGAGCGAGGTCTTGCCGACGCCCGGCGGGCCGACGAAGCAGAGGATCGGCCCGCGCATCTTCTTCTTCAGCTTGCGCACCGCGAGGTACTCGACGATGCGCTCCTTGATCCCTTCGAGGCCGTAGTGGTCGGCGTCGAGGATCTCCTGGGCCTTCTTGAGGTCGAGCGTGTCCTTGGTCTGGGTGGACCACGGCAGGTTGACCATCCAGTCGAGGTAGTTGCGGAGCGTGGCGGTCTCGGCCGAGTCCGGGTGCATGCGCTCGAGCTTGCCGATCTGCCGCTCGACTTCGTCGTTGACCTTCTTCGGCATCCGGGCCTTCTTCGTCTTCTCCCGGAACGCCTCGACCTCTTCGCTGAGGTCGTTGCCTTCCCCCAGCTCCGACTGGATCGCCTTGAGCTGCTGGCGCAGGAAGTACTCGCGCTGCGACTTGTCGATCTCCTCGCGCGCGTGCGTGTTGATCTCCTGCTGCATGTTGAGGAGCTCGATCTCGCGGTTCAGCAGGTCGTAGGTTTTCCGCAGCCGCTGCAGGGGATCGATGACCTTCAGGAGTCCCTGCGCATCCTCGACCTTGAGGTCGAGGTTCGAGGCGACGAGGTCGGCCAGGCGTCCCGGCTCCTCGAGGTTGCCGGCGATGACCATCACCTCGGACGAGATGGCCTTGCCGAGCGACACGGCGCGCTCGAGCGCCTTCTTGGTCGAGCGCAAGAGCGCCTCGACTTCGAGCGACCCTTCGGCCGGCGGCTCGTGGATGCGCTGGATCTTCGCCTCGAGGTACGCGTTGTTCTTGTTGAAGCCTTCGACGCGCGCCCGGCAGACACCCTGCACCAGCACGCGGATGCGGCTGTCGGGGAGCTTGAGCATCCGCATGATCACGCCGACGGTGCCGACGGTGTGCAGGTCCTTCTCCCCCGGCTCCTCGGTGTCGCTCTCCTTCTGCGCCACCAGCAGGATCATCCGGTTGTCGGAGAGCGCCTTCTCCACCGCCTTGATGGAGCGCTCGCGGCTGACCGAGAGCGGCACGATGATGAACGGGTAGACGACGAGATCGCGCAGCGGCAGGACCGGCAGCTCTTTCGGGACCCGGGCCTCGCCCCCCTCGGGTGCGTCGGTTCTGGCCGCGGTCATGGCTTCTCCGTGATGCGAATGGACATCTCGCCGCCGCGACGGTTCGGAACCTTCGGGAAGGTCACTTCGAGCACCCCCTCGGCGAGAATCGCCTGCGCCTCGCGCGTGTTGACGGGCGAAGAGATGTGCACGACGCGCTTGAACTTGCCGTAGCCGCGCTCCATGCAGTGGTAGCGGCCGCCCTTGTGGCCGTTCGACGGGCGGCGCTTCTCGCCGCGCACGATGAGCCGGTTGCCTTCGACGCTCATCGTGACGTCCTCCATGCCGACCCCGGGGATCTCGAACTTCACGACGAGCTCCCGTTCGGTCTCGTAGACGTCGGCGCTCGGCAACCACTCGCCGCCGCCTTCGCCTTTCGAGGCGCGCAGCTCGATCAGGTTGTCGAACAGGCGGTTGATTTCGCTCTGGATGCGGCTGATTTCGGCGAACGGTCCGATGCTGTCCATCCCGATCCTCCCCGACGGAACCCGTGACGTCCGGCGCGGCGCCAATATAGTGAGGCGATCACAGACCTGCAACGATCCAAAGTTCCGGATGCGCGACCGACCTGGGAGCCCGTCTTGCTGCCGATCGCTACTTGCGCTGCTCGAGGATTTCCTTCAGTTCCCGCATGAACTGGTCCACGTCCTGGAACTGGCGGTAGACGCTGGCGAAGCGGACATAGGCGACGGTGTCGAGGGTGCGGAGGCGCTCCATCACCCTCTCGCCGATGGCCTGGGTTGAGATCTCCCGCTCGGGCGAGTCCTGCATCATCTGCTCGATCTCGTCGGTGATGGCCTCGAGCACCGACGGCGACACCGGACGCTTCTCGCAGGCGCGCCTCAGCCCCGCGGTGATCTTGTTGCGGTCGTAGGGCTCGCGCCGGTCGTCCTTCTTGATCACCATGAGCGGGATCTCGTCGATGCGCTCGTAGGACGTGAAGCGCTTGGCGCACTTCAGGCACTCGCGCCGGCGGCGGATGACCCGCCCGTCCTTCCCTTCGCGCGAATCGACGACCTTGTCTTCGAGATGGGCGCAGAAGGGGCATCTCATGACGGCTCCTCCGCGGCGAGCACGCGCATCTCCGCCGGCCGGACCCCGTCGCGCCACATGAGGAGCAGCCCGATGAGGATGGTCGGCAGCATGGCGGTGGCGTGCAGCGTCAGCGCCACGGCCCCGGCCACCGCCGCCGGCACCGCCCAGAGATCGGTCAGGGCCAGGGTGCAGAAGTACTCGTACGGCCCGACACCCCCTGGTGTCGGCACCGAGATGCCGACCGTGAGCGCCACCATGAGCAGGAAGATGTCGAAGAACTGCAGCGGCAGGTCGAACGCCTTGAGCGTGCACCAGACCGACAGGTCGATCACCAGCCACATCGCCAGGGACGACGCGATGATCTTGCCCAGCTCGCGCCCGCGGCGCAGCGAGCCCAGGCCCGCGAGGAACTCCTCGAGCAGCACGATCGCCTTGCCGAGGCGGCTCTCCGGTCCTCCGCGGTTGAGCCGGTGCAGCCACCCGACGATGACCCGGGGCCACATCACGAGCGCCAGCGCGATCGGCAGGCCGACGGCGACCAGGAGCGCCGCGGCCAGCGCGCCCTGCCGCAGCAGGTGCGCGGCCGACGCCTGCGCCGAGCCGACCTCGGTCGGGTTCAGCACCGCCCGCCCGTGCGCCGACAGCGAGAAGATCAGGAAGAGCGTCATCACCGTCATGGCGTCGAAGATGCGCTCGAGGGCGACGGTGGCGATGGCGCCGGTGGCCGGGATCTTCTCCCTCCGGGCCAGGAGCACCGGCCGGACGATCTCCCCGATGCGCATCGGCACGAGGAACGTCACCATGAAGCCGATGAAGGTCGTGGACGTCAGGTTGTAGAGCCCGAGTCCTTCGCGCATCGGCGACAGCAGATGCCGCCAGCGCCAGGCGCGCACGAGGTAGGCGAACAGGTTCAGCGCCACGCCGAGGAGCAGGAAGAGCGGGCTGGCCGAGGCGATCGCCCGGCCCGCCGCCTGCAGGTCGAACGAGCGGAAGAACAGCGCCAGAAAGAGGATCGTCAGCCCGAGGCTGACCAGGACTCTCGTCGCGGACTTCAAAGGACGGCCGTCCCCCCGAAACCGGCCGACTATATCAGTGTCAGTCGGTCGAGACCGTCTGGCGCTTCGGAGTCGTCGTGGGTGTGCTCGCGCCGGAGCCGGCTCCGGAGGTGACATAACCGCGCGCGGCGAGCGAGTCGAGATAGATCTGCCGGTCGGCGGCGTCGGGAAGCAGCAGCTCCGCCCCGGCCGGAGGCGCCCCCATCACCTTTGCGACCATGATGGCGAACGACACCAGCGCCTGGACCGGTGTGAAGTTGCAGTGGCCGTAGCGGAAGACCGGGTAGAGCACCCGCTGCGACGTGGCGCCGGCGTTCTTCACCTTCATGGAGTAGAGCAGCTCCTGCCGGTAGGCGACCTGCTGGTCCATCCAGGTGTGCAGGGTGACGAGCGGAACCGCCAGCTGGCCGCTCGTCTGCAGATGTGCATCGACGGCGGCGAAGGCCGCGTCGTCGCCCGACACGCGCATGACCGCGGCATTGAGGGCGGTGTCGTCCGACGACCCCATGTATTTCGTCGCCAGGTTGTCGTAAGGCTCGCCGCCGAGCGTCGCGATCAGGTTGTTGGTGGCGAAGATGTTGTACCAGAGGGCATCGTGCACCGCGAGCTCGATGGTCGCCGGATCGGAGGGCATGTGGCTGGTGCGCGCCGTCCTGAGCAGCTGCATGAGCTTGTCGGCGTTCTCCGGGGCGAAGACGGCGGGCTTCAGGGTGGCGTTCCACAGCGAGTCCCAGGTGTCGATCGCCTCGTCGGGGACCCCTTCCACCGTCCCCGGCATCAGGCCGGGGAAGAAGTAGTCGAACAGGACGCGGAAGTCGGCGTAGTACGCGATCTGCCGGTCCATGTCGCCGATCGGACCGCAGGCGGCGAGACCTCCGGAGAACACGTCCGGATGCTGCTCCACGCCGAGCGTGGTGACGAGTCCGCCCTCGGAGGCCCCGACGAGGTAGACGTGGCGCGGCACGCCGTGCGCCGTCTTGAAGACCTCGAGCGCCTCGAGCACGTCCGCCACGCCGTCGAGCACCAGGCCGTTGGTGCGGTAGGAGGTGGTGACGAAGGCGAAGCCGAGCGCGTTGGTGATGTCCGGCAGGCAGAAGCTGCCGCCGGCGAGGCACAGCTGCTCTTCGGGAATTCCTTTCGGCCGGTTCGCCTCGACATAGCCGTGGGCATAGATCACCACGTCGTTGTTCCAGGCCATCGACGTCGGCATGCACACGCGCACGATGCCGCCGCTCGCGGCTTCGGCGTCCGGCTCGCAGGTGGCCGCAGCGGCGGCCGGCGTGAAGCCCGCCAGCACGACGGCGCCGAGAGCCAGCGCAAGCCCGGGTCGGACGGATCGGAGCATGCGGATGAGACGGGCGGCCTGCAGCGGGAGTCGGTGCAGCGGGGCGAGGCGGTGCATCGGCGGCGATCCTCCGGTTCCGGTGTGCACCGTACGCTACCTTCGAATCCCCATCCTTGTAAAGGATTGCGCCGACCCGCACCGTCTGGTACAAGCCGCGCCATGACCGCCCCCGAGGCGCTGCGGATCGTCCTGCCCTTTTGCGGTCTCCCCTGCCCCGAAGCGACGCTGAGCTTCGAGGACGGGCGCGTCGCCGGGGTGCGGGGCGGCTGCGCCGTCTGCCGCGAGGCCGCGAGTGTGCTGCGCTTCGATGCGGATCCGCTGGTCGGCGGTCGCGGGGCCACGCTCGACGAAGCGCTCGCCCGCGCCGTCGAGCTGCTGCGCGCATCTCGCCGCCCGTTCGTCTACGGTCTCGCCGCCAGTCCCGTCGGGACGGCGCGGCTCGCGGCGCGGCTCGCATCGCGCCTCGACGCCGCGATCGACGTCGAAGGCGGAGTCACCCTCGCCCCCGAGATCGAAGCCGTCGCGGCGACCGGCCAGGTCACCACGACCCTCGGAGAGATTCGCGCTTCGGTGGATCTGCTCGTCCTGTGGCGCTGCGATCCGCGCACGCTTCATCCCGATCTCTTCGGCGCGCTGCCTTTGGGCGGCCCTCGGCGCATCATCGCGGTGCCGCCGTGCGCCCCCGTGACGGGCGATCTCGTGCTGTCGATTCCCGATGGCGGCGACGTCGCGGCGCTCCAGGCGCTTCGGGCGCTCCTGGACGGCCGGGCCGCCGTCCCGACGGACGTCCGGGAGGGGCTGGTGCCCGATGAGCTCCGGCGCGCGGCCGAGGCCATCCGCGGCGCGCGTCGCATCGCCATCCTGTGGGACCCGACCCTTCCGTCCGGGAGGGAGATCGCGCGCCAGGCGTCGACGGTCGAGGCCGCCGCGCTCGCGGCCGGGTTCGCGGCGCTGAGTCTCGACCGGCATTCGTCGGGCCTGCACATCGCCGTCAAGGCTCTCGCCCCCGGGCACGTGACCGGCGGCATGACGGGCCTGCTGTCGGCGACCGGGTTCCCGCGGGCGATCGGCTTCACCGGCGGCAAGCCGTCTTGCGATCCGCATCGCTTCGGCGCCGGCCCCCTTCTGCGCGGCGGCGCCGATCTGCTGCTCGCGGTCGAGCCGCTCCGGCCGAAGCCGGGGACGGGTGAGGTGCCCACCATCCTGATCGGCTCGCGTCTGCCCGAGGGATGGCCCGAGCCCGAGGTGCTGCTTCCGATCGTCCCCCCGGCGCTCGACGGCGGCCTGTGGCTTCGCAGCGACGGCGTGCCGATGGAGCGTCCGGAGCGCCGTGCGGCGGCGCTCGACCCGGTCCTCGGCGCGCGCCCGACCGAGACCCAGGTGTTGGACGCGCTCCTGGAGCGGATCGGATGACCCGGGCGCCGTCTTCATCGCCGGACCGCGGCGGAACGGTTCGCATCCGCAACGGGGCGGTGTGGGATCCCCGGCACGGGCGGCGCGGCGAGGTCGGCGAGGTCTGCATCGAGAACGGCCGCGTGATCGCGTCGCTTCCGCCATCGGCGCCGGTGTTCGACGCGAAGAACCTGCTCGTCGTGCCCGGGGGCGTGGACCTGCACAGTCACATCACGGGCGGCGGCGTGCGCGCGGCGCGGCTCCTGTGCCCCGAGGCGGCCGGCACTCCCTTTCTGCCGGCGCTCGACGACATCGGGCGCCTCTATACCCGGCTCGGGTACACGACCGTCTTCGACGCGGCCGTCGCTCCCGCCTTCGCCCCGCTGGCGCACGACGAGCTCGCGTCCTTGCCGGTCCTCGACGCCGGCTTCTTCCTCCTCATGGGGAACGACCCGGACACGCTCGAGGCGTGCCGCATCGCCGGGGCCTCCGGGCTCGAGAGCGTGGTCGCCGCGCTCCTGGACCGCGCGGGGGCGTACGCGCCGAAGCTCGTGAACCCGGGCGGCGTCGCGGCGTGGAAGCAGGACCGCGAGGAGCCGTCGATCGAGGAGGCGGGAGACATCCTGTCGCGCTTCGCGGCGGCCGCGGCGGCGCTCGGGCTGCCGCACCCGCTGCACGTCCACCTGCCGCGCCTCGGCCTCCCGGGCAACGCGACCGCGACGCTCGCGCTCCTCGATCGGTTCGACGGCCGCCGCGCCCACGTGACGCACACGCAGTTCCACGCGTACGGCGGCCTCACCTTCGCCGGTTTCCGCAGCCGCGCGCCGGAGATCGCCGCCGCGCTCAACCAGCGTCCTCATCTGACCGCCGACGTCGGGCAGGTGGTCTTCGGTCCGGCGATCACGCTCAGCGCCGACGGCCCGGCGCAGGAGCGGCTGCACCGCGCCACGCACAAGAAGTGGCTGCACGTGGACATCGAGGGCGACAGCGCCTGCGGCGTCGTGCCGCACCAGTTCGAGGCGGCGAATCTCGTGGCGTCGGTGCAGTGGGCGGCCGGGCTCGAGCTGATGCTCCTCGTGGACGATCCCTGGAGGATGGCGCTGACGACCGACCACCCGAACGGCGGACCCTTCGCCGCCTATCCCACCATCCTGCGCATGCTCGCCGAGCGCCCGTTCCGCGAAGAGCTCCTGCGCCGGGCGCACCCGCTGCTGCCGAAGCGATCGCACCTCTCGGGGATCGCGCGGGAGTACTCCTTCGAGGAGCTGCTCATCGTCACGCGATCGGGCCCGGCGCGGATCCTCGGTCTCGAGGCCAAGGGGCATCTGGGACCGGGCGCGGACGGCGATGTGGCGCTCCTGCGCCGCGCCGACGACATCGAGACGACCTTCACGCAGGCGGTCGCCGTCTTCAAGGACGGCCGGCTGGTGGCGCGCGAGGGCGAGATCCTCGATGCGCGTCCCGGGCGCCGCATCGGACTTCCACCGGGCGCGGCCGGGCGCGTGATCCCCGGGGGAAGCGCGCCATGCTGATCGACGGCACCTTCATCGAGGACACCTACGCCGAGGCGTTCGGACTGCGCGCCGCGCGCGTGCTGGTCACGTCCGACACGGCCGCGTGGGCGCAGACCGCGGCGCTGTCGATGACCGGGTTCGCGACGTCGATCATCGCCTGCGGCTGCGAGGCGGGCATGGAAGGCCCGGCCCCGGCGGCGACCCCCGACGCCCGCCCGGGCGTGAACGTGCTCCTCTTCGCGCGCACCGTCGCCGACCTGCAGGACCAGGTGGTGCGGCGCGTCGGACAGTGCGTCATGACCGCCGCCGGCGCCTCCTGCTATGACGCCCTCGGCCCCGCGGACGACTCGGTCCGTCTCGGCTCGCTGCTGCGCTTCTTCGGCGACGGCCAGCAGACCAGCAAGCGCATCGACCCGGCGCTGGCCGACGCGGGACGCGTGCGGCCGCGGCGGCTGTGGCGCATCCCGGTCATGGACGGCGAGTTCGTCGTGGACGACCGCTGCGGCGTCCGCAAGGGAGTCGCGGGCGGGAACTTCCTGATCCTCGGGCGCACGCCGGAGACGACACTCGCCGCCGCGGAGCGGGCGGTGGCCGCCATCCGCCTCCTGCCCGAGGTGATCCTGCCTTTCCCCGGTGGCGTCGTGCGCAGCGGCAGCAAGGTCGGCTCGAAATACCGCAAGCTGATCGCCTCGACGAATTCGCCGTACTGTCCGACCCTGCGGGGCGTCGTCGAGACGGCGCTGCCGCCGGACGTCGAATCGGTCCTCGAGATCGTCATCGACGGCCTGACCGTCGAGGCGGTCGGCGCGGCGGTCGCCACCGGCGCGCGCGCGGCGTGCGGCCCCGGCATCGTCCGCATCGGCGCCGGCAATTACGGCGGCCGCCTCGGCAAGTACCTCTTCCACCTGCGCCCGCTCCTCTCCGGCACGACCCCGCCCGGGCAGGCCGCAGCACCGCCGAAGCCGCGATGAGCCTGCGGCTGGCGCTGCGCGAGTGGCCCTTCCCGCCCGGGATGGAGGCGGAGGCGCCCGATCTCCTCCCCGAACGGCTCGCGGGGATGTCGCGCCGGGCGATCGAGGAGCTTCCGATCCGGATCGGCCGGCGCACCGAGCGCGTCGGCGATTTCTTCGATGTCGCCGGCGCTCTCGACGGCGCCGGCGGCGCCGCCATCATCCGAACATCGGCCGCGGGCGTGCTTGCGGCCTCGGACGCCGACGGCGAGGTCGTGCTTTCCGGGGATCTCACTCCCTTCGCGCGGCTCGGCGCCGGGATGACCGCCGGCCGGATGCGCATCGCGGGCCCGGCAGGGCCGTGCGCTGGCGCCGGCATGCGCGGCGGCCGCCTCGAAATCCACGCGGATGCCGGCGGGCGCGCCGGCGAAGGCATGACCGGCGGCGTTCTCGCCGTGCTCGGGTCGGCCGGCGACGATCTCGGGGGGCCCGCGCCGACGGCGACGCGCGGCGTCGACCGCGGCGTCATCCTCGTGGCCGGAAGCGCGGGTGCCCGTGCCGGTCGGCGCATGCGCCGCGGGGTCATCGCCATCGGCGGCGATGCCGGTCCGCTCCTCGGCACCGAGATGCTCGCCGGAACGGTCGTCGTGCTCGGCCGCGCCGGCGAGGGCGTTGGGACCTGGATGCGGCGCGGCACCATCGTCCTGGGCCAAGGGATCGCGCCCGCGGCGCCGGCGTTCGCCGCGTCGGGGTCGGGCCGCTTCTCCTTCTGGTCCCTGTACGATGGGGCGCTGCGCGCGGCCGGGGTTCCGCTTCCCGAGGCGTGGCGCGCGGGGAGGTTCCGGCGCTTCGTGGGGGATCGCAGCGGCGCCGGCCTCGGAGAGATCCTCGTTCCGTCGGGAGGAGCGGATGACGCAGCATGAGGCCCTGAGCCGCATCAGCCCGGAGGCGCTCCACATCGCCGACCGCATGGAGGCGGGGTCGTCCGCGCTCGGAGTGCAGCCGCACCGGCTCTCGAACGGCTGCCGTCTGCTCGACGCCGGTGTCGAAGCGCCGGGATCGCTCGCAGCCGCCCGCCACTATGCCGAGGCGTGTCTCGGCGGGCTCGGGCGGGTGCGGGTCGCGCCGCGCCCGCTCGGTCCGGCGGTGCTGTTCGAAGCGCGGGTCGAGGTGGACGCGCCTCTCGTCGCCTGTCTCGGCTCGCAGTACGCCGGCTGGAAGGTGCAGGCGGGGTCCTTCTTCGCCATGGGATCCGGGCCGGCGCGCGCCGTGCGCGGCGCCGAGCCGCTCTTCGATCGCTTTCCGCTGCGCATCGAGGCCGAAAAAACGGTGCTGCTGCTCGAGACGGACAAGCTCCCCGACGCCGCGGTGGCGCAGGCGGTGGCGGAGGGGTGCCGCATCCCGCCCTCGGCGCTGACGCTCATCGCCGCGCGCACCGGGAGCCTCGTCGGCTCGACCCAGGTCGCGGCCCGCTCGGTCGAGACGGCGCTGCACAAGCTGCTCGAGCTCGGCTTCGATCTGACGACCATCGTCGGCGGCGCCGGCACCTGCCCGATCGCGCCCGGGCATCCGGACACGCTGCGCGCCATCGGCCGCACCAACGACGCGGTGCTGTACGGCGCCGAGGTGGCGCTGTGGGTGCAGACCGACGACGCGCGCATCGAGGCGGTCCTCGACCGGCTGCCCTCGTCGGCCTCGAAGGAGCACGGCCGGCTGTTCCACGATCTCCTGCGCGAGCACGGAGATTTCTACGGCATCGACCCGCTCCTCTTCTCTCCGGCCCGCGTCACCTTGGTGAATGCCGCGACCGGCCGGGTGCACGCCGCCGGCGTCCTCGACGAGAAAACATTGATGAAGTCGTTCGGCCTCGGCGACGCCGGCTGACCCGCGGCATGCGCAAGGTCGGAATCCTCGCCGCCGCCGAAGGGTGGCACCTGCACGGGCTGCGCCGCGCCTTCGCGGCCCTCGGCGCCGAGACCGTGCGCTTCGATCCGACCCGCCTCGTCGGCCGCACCCACGACTCTGATGAATCCTGGAACGAGCTCGACGCTCTCCTGGTGCGCGTCATCCCGCCGGGCTCGCTCGATCAGGTCGTCTTCCGCGTCGATCTCCTGCACCGTCTCGCCGATCGCGGGCTGCCGGTCGTCAACACTCCGCGCTCGCTCGAGCGGACCATCGACAAGCACTGGACCTCGCGACTGCTCGACGACGCGGGGATTCCGACGCCCCGGACGATCGCGACCGAGCGCGCGGAAGACGCGCTCGCGGCGTTCCGCGTTCTCCGTGACGTCGTGGTGAAGCCGCTTCTCGGCTCGGGCGGGCGCGGCATCTTCCGCGTCTCGGACGAGGACCACGCCTGGCGGGCGTTCCGTGCCCTCGAGCAGCAGGGCTTCGTCATCTATGTCCAGGAGTTCGTCCCGCACGGCCGCCACGACCTGCGCCTGTTCGTCGCCGGCGGCGAGGTCGTCGCCGCGGCGCGACGCGAAGGAGACGGCTGGAAGACGAACCTCGCGACCGGCGCGCGCGCCCTGCCACACCGCCCGGGCGCCGACCAGGAGTCCCTGGCGGTGCGCGCCGCCGCCGTCGTCGGCGCCGACTACGCCGGGGTCGACCTGCTCGAAGCCGAAGACGGCCGGTTGCTCGTCATCGAGGTGAACGGCATCCCCGCCTGGGAGGGCCTCGGCAAGGCCACCGGGATCGACATCGCCGCCATCATCGCCTCGCGCGTCCGGGCGCGCGTCGCCGCCGGGCGGCCGGGCGGAGGAAAATGAGGTCGTCCAGGAGGCGGTTGTCGCCCGCCCTCGTCGCGGCGGCGGCGGAGACGGCGTGCCTGCTCGAAGCGCACGCGCCCAAGCCGGGGAACGTCAGCCCGGGACGCGCGCGCCCCGGGCTCACCTATCGCGACTTCGTCGTCAGCGCGGAGTTTCTCGGCCAGGCCTTCCGGCGCGGCGCCGGCCGGTGGCGCGTCGGGCGCCTGGTGCACGAGACCATCGCGGCGAGCCACGCCCAGGTGGGGACCAACACCCACCTCGGCATCGTGCTGCTCCTCGCCCCGCTCGCGAAGGCGGCGCTGCGCCGCACGCCCGGAAGTCTGCGTGCGCGCCTGCGGCAGGTGCTCGGCGAGCTCGACCGCGATGACGCGCGCCGCGCCTACGCGGCGATCCGGCTGGCGCGCCCCGGCGGTCTCGGACGCGCGCCGCGCGAGGACGTGCGCCGTCCGCCGACGGTGACCCTGCTCGAAGCGATGCGGCTGGCAGCGGAGCGCGATGCGGTCGCGCGCGAGTACGCCACCGGGTACGCTTCGACCTTCACGCTCGGCGCCCCGGCGATCGATCGCGCGCGCCGCGGCGGCGCCCGGCTCGAGCAGGCGATCGTGGTCGCCTACCTCGAGCTGCTGGCGGCGCGGCCCGACACGCTGGTGGAGCGGCGGCACGGACGAAGCGCGGCGCGGCGGGTCAGCCGCGAGGCGGCGAAGGTGCTCGAAGCGGGTGGGCCGCTGCGTCCGGAGGGACGCCGGCGGCTCGAGAGGCTCGACCGGAGGCTCCGCGCGGCGAAGCCGCCGATCAATCCTGGAGCGACCGCCGACGTCGTGGCCGCGAGCCTGTTCGTCTGGCTGCTGATGGGGGCGGAGTCGGGTGCGTCATCCGGGACGTCCTCTCGGACGTCCTCCCGGATGCCCGGTCGCGCCCGCTGACCCGGCGTCCGTTCCCGGCGCCACGGCCGTTCTCCTTCGCGGCGCGTGCTTCGGCGCCGGCGCGCACACCCGGGCGCAGCGCCCCTTCGTTGTGCGGCCGTGCCTTGATGAGGATGGCGCCGGGCGCCGCCGCGGCGAGGAGTCCCATCAGGCGCTTCTCCTCGCGGGCGTCGCCGGCGAAGGCGTAGACCGCCGGCCCCCACGACGACTGTCCGACGCCGCACGCCTTCTTTTCCTTGAGCAGCCGCACCAGCGGCGCCGCGGCGGGATGGTAGGCCCCGTCCTGCACCGCCGCGAAGCAGCCGCCCACGAGGTCCTGCAACTCCGTCAGGGCGCTCCCGAACGACGGGAGATCCCGGCTGACGAGCGCCGGCAGCAGGCGCGTCAGCACGGCGCGCGAGATGCGCTCGACCGTGACCGAAGCCGCCGGGCGCAGGCGCCGGAACGCCGCCTCCTCCATGTCGCCGCTCACCGTCTCGGCCGATTGCGGGATGGCGATGACGATGCGCCAGTCCTCCGGCACCTCGTGGCGCGCCAGGAGCGGCGGGACCTCGAATGCCATGCCGCCGCGCACGTGTCCGCCTTCGACGACGAGCCCGCCGGCCTGGAAGAGATGGAACCCCACGCCGGAGCGCTGCGCCCGCCCGGCCAGGGCGCACAGCCGCGCCACCGGCTGGTCGATGCCGCGCTGCCGCGCGATGCCGGTCGCGAGCGCCAGCGCCATCTGCGTCCCCGAGCCCAGGCCCACGTGCTCCGGGATCGCTTCCTCGACGATGATGCGCGTCTGCGGCTTCAGCTCGAGGGCTCGGTGCACACGAAGGGCCATCGACTCGATCCGCTCGCGCAGCGGCCCTTCGACCTCGAGCCCGCGCCCGCGCTCGAGGCGGATCATCAGGCGCGGCTTCGACAGCGCCATGCCCAGGCCGCCGAAGCGGCGCCCGGCGGCATCCTCCGACAGGTCGAGGAACCCGAAATGCAGCCGCGCGTGCGCCGTCACCCGGATGCTCATGCGATCTCCCGGCGCGCGGCGCCGCCCACGGCAGCGGCGATGCCGCCGCGATCGACGAAGGTGCGGACGAAGTCGAAGGCCTCGCGCTCGACGGGGCCGGCGGTCTTCTCCACCAGCGGCTGCAGCCGGTCCAGCTCGGCGCGGATGAACGCCGCATCGAGCAGGTGCAGCCGCGTGGCCAGGATGGTCGCTTCGATCACCGCGTGCTGCGCCCGGTTGTAGCCGAGGAAGTCGCGCGCGCGCCCGGCCGCCACGACCTCGGCGCGGAACAGCGCCCGCTCGGGCCCGAGCTCGCGCGCCGCGACGCGGAACTCGCGCCAGGAGCAGGCCGCCTCGAGGATCGGCGCCCGCACTCTCTCCGCCGGACGACTCTCTGGCACGAAAGGGCTCAGCGCCGACCGGGCGAAGAGCAGCACGTCGTCGGTGAAATTCACCACCCCTTCCCCCGTCGCCTCGAGGTTGGCGCAGGTCGCCGCCGTGCGGAACGGCTTCAGGAGGAATCCTTCCCCTTCCGGGATGATTCCCATGGGCGCGCAGTGCGCCTTTCCCGTCGCATCGACCGTCGTCACCAGGGTTTCGAGTATCACCGGCGGCGCTCCATCTCGATCTCGACGCAGTCGGTGCCCGGCAGGACGTACTTGCGCACCCGCACGACAGCGCCGCCGGCCTGCGGGAAGCGCTCGAGCAAGAGGTCGAGCGTGGCGCGCGCCGCCGCTTCCACCAGGTGCCAGGGACGACCCTCGACGAGATCGCGCACGCCGTCCGCCACCTGGCGGTAGTCGATGGTGCGGCTCAAATCGCCGCTGCGGCCGGCCGCCTCGAGGTCGGCGAACAGATCGACGTCCACCTCGAGCCGCTGCCGCTCGCGCCGCTCCTCCTCGGTGACGCCGATGTGCGCCAGGAGGCGGAGGGCCTTCACGGACAGGCGATCGCGGGCCCCTTCAGGCGCGCCGCGCATGCGGTTCCTCCTCTTCGGTCCACGACAGGTAGCCCCAGTCGAGGGGCTCTCCCTGGATGTATTTCTTGCCCAGCCGCCGGGCGATGTCCGCCTTCATGAGCTCGCGCCCCAGATAGAACGCGTGCGACGCGTCGTCCTCGACGCCGAGGCTCGGAAAGACCGACCGGACGTCGGTGGTGCGGACGAAACGCTCGCTGTTGTAGATGTAGATCGCTTCTCCGTCGGTGTCGATACGGAAATTCCGATCCGTCACCCGCGACTGCAACGCACGCAGCTCCTCTTCGCGCGGCCGGCGCACCCTGGGGTCGCGCGTCGTCACCAGCCGGCGATCGAAGCCCTTGGCGAGCCGCTGCCGCGTCATGGCATGGTGCATCAGGCGGCGGCCGCAGTCGAGCTCGCGCACGCTGCCGCGCGCCCACCCGGCGACTTCCGTCGTCAGGGCATACCGGACCCCGACCTCGCTCATGAAGCCGCAGAGCAGCGCGTGCACCCCGGTCGAATCGGCCTCGGTCAGCTCGCTCAGGTTCCCCACCCCCATCAGCAGGTCGGTGTCCGGGAGGGCTTTGCGCGCCTCGGCGAAACGCACGAGCGAGGCGGCGAACCCGAACGGAATCGGCTCGAGGATGGCGTCGGCCAGGACCTTCTTTGAGCCCTGCTCGCGCGCCGCCGCCACGTTGCGCACGAGCGACGAAATCCCCTGTCCGGGGTCCGGCAGGATGACCGGCACGGCGTGGAGGCGCCCCGCGAGGTGGAGATTGCGCCCGTCGAGGCTCAGGAGCAGCTCCGCCCCGCCGTCGTCCCCCGAGAGCGCCTCGCGCTCGTCGAAGGTGTCGATGCTGACCCGATGCCCCTCCGCGATGAGGCGCCGCACCAGCCCGCCGAGATCGGGGTGCGGCCGCTCGGGCGAGCAGCCGAGGTCGATGATGTCGGCGCCGTCCTGACGGTGCCGCTCCGCCAGCGCCAGGATGTCGCGCTCCTGAAGCGACGAGACGTCGTTGATCTCCGCCAGGATGGTCAGGTCGTGGGGGCCCTGCGGGTCGTACGCCTGCGCCTCCCCTCCGAGGAACTCCGGCAGGTCGCGCACGTCCTTCGGACCCTTGACCACCGGCACCCCGAAGTGCGCCGCCAACGCCGCGGTATCGGCCTGGCAGAGCCCGGGCAGGACGATGCGCGCCACCGGTTCGGGCTTGAGCGTGTTGCGGATGTAGTCGGTCGTCATCAGGGCCGCGACCTTGATCCGCAGCGCCGCGACTTTGTGGGAGGCACCCCCCATCGACGCGAGGGTCTCCTCGAGGGCCGGCCGGGCGAGCTGCCCGGTGACGAAGAGGACGCCGCTCAGAGCCACAGTCCGCCGTGCACCGTCAGGATCGCCCCGGACACGTACGCCGCCTTGTCCGAGACCAGGAAGGAAACCGCCTCGGCGACGTCCTCCGGCCGCCCGAAACGGCCGAGCGGGATGAGGGAGCGCCAGCGCTCGGCCTCGTCCTTGTCCCACGTCTCGTAGGCCTCGGTCTCGATGAAGCCGGGCGAGACGGCGTTGACCCGGATGCCGTGCGCTCCCTCGGTGCGCGCCAGGGTGCGGGTCATCATCATCAGGCCGGTCTTGGCGACGAAGTAGGCGGGCGCGTCGTGCGTCATGCCGGGCGAGACGTCGGCGTTCAACGCCCCGATGTTGACGATGACGCCGCGCCGCCGCTCGCGCATCGACGGCAGCGCTTCGCGGCTGCACCAGAAGGCGCTGCCGAGGTTTCCGTCCACGATGAAGCGCCAGTCGGAATCGCTGGTCTCGACGAACGACCGCTCGAGCCACGGGCCGGCGTTGTTGACCAGCACGTCGAGCGGCCCGACGGCGGACTGCGCCGCTCGCACGAGGCGCCGGCATTCGTCCGGCTCGCTGACGTCGGCGCGGACCGCGTGCGCCACACCGCCGGCCGCCTGGATTTCCTCGAGGGCGGCGCGCGCGCCGGTGTCGCTGGCGTGGTTGAGGACCACCACGAAGCCGTCCCTGGCCAGACGCAGGGCGATGGCGCGGCCGATGCCGCGCGTGCTCCCCGTCACCAGGGCCGTGCGCGCTTCAGCCATGGAGTCGCATTCCTCGAAAAGGTGGGACGTCCAAGACTATCACGCAGCTATTGGGCGACTGAGCGGAAGAGCGGGCGCACCTCGCGTTCTCTCTCCCGGAGCGCGGCCAGGCAGGCGTCGCGCCCCGGGGCCTCGACGATCAGGGTGCAGAGCGGTTGCCCCGCCTCGAAGCGCTCGCCGCGATGCGGGCGATCGCGCACGCCGAGCGGCTCGAGCACGCCGGGATCCGGCGCCTCGACGGCTCCCTCGGCGTAGAGAATGGACTTCCCCATCCAGTCCATTTTCGGATCCCTCGTCCTGCTCCGGTGGCGCAGCGAGAATGGCCCCGGGGGCAGCACCCAGCCATTGAGAGCCATGAGGTGCAGCTCGAAAAACGGCGCGCCGGCCAGCGTCTCGAGGATCTCCATCGACGCGGTGAAGCGCGGGTTCACCTCGAGAAAGGCCGGGCCATCCGCCGTCAGGATGTAGTCGAGCCCGTTGAGCCCGCGCAGGCCGAAGCGCGCCGTCACCACGGCGGCGGCGCGCTCGAGCGTGGCCAGTTCTGAGGGCGGGATCAGCGTCTGGATGGGCGCCGCGATGTTCCCCGCATAGCGGAAAGGATCACCGATGAGCTGCTCCGTCGCTCCGAGAAGCCGCGCCTCGCGACCGTTCGCAATGAAAGCGACCGACCCCGGCACCCCGTCGAGGCGCTCCTGGAGGTCCTCCCCCGGACCACGCGGCTCCCCGGGCGCAGCCGCACGCACGCCGCGGCCGCCGGCCGTGCGGCGGCGCTTGAAGAGCCAGCGCCTCCCATCGCGCGGCGCCGCGTCGTGCCCCGGCATCGCCGGATGCCGCAGGCCCGCGCCGTGCAGCGCCGCGAACAAGCTCTTCGTGTTCCGGACGGCCGCCACCGCCGCCGGTTCATTGCCCAGAAGCGTGGCGGAGCGTCCCAGGCGGCGCAGGAGCCCCGGCCGGTTCTCGAGGCCGCCGGTCCAGGCGAGACCGCCCCAGGTCGCTCCTTCAGACCCGAGCCGGATCAGGGCGCGGCCGAGCCCGGCGGTCGTCCGGGGCAGGCCGAGGTCCCGCGCGATCGCCACGGGCGTGACCCGCGCGTTCGAAGCGAGATCGTGATCTCCAAAGTAATCGACCGCCAGGATCCCGCCCGGGAAGCGGCTTCGGGCAAGGAGGCTTTCAAGCGCGGAGCGGGCCAGAGCGCGGACGCTGGCTCCGGCGAGGAGCAAACGCGGAGACGGCACCAGGCGGAGTCGATTGGGCCTCTGGACGGGCCGGGCCTGTCGGTCCCGGGTCACGCCCCGGCGAGGAGCTCGGCCGCCCGCGCTCCGGAGGCGGCGGCATCGATCAGAAGCGGTTTCTCGGAGGTGGCGAGGTCGCGCAGGAGCGACGCTTCGATCTTCGACTTCAACCCGCCGACGGCGAGCGCTCCGAGCCCGAAGATTCCGGGAGCCAGCTCGCGGTCGTCGTCCTTCGCTTCGAGCCCCTCGAAGCCCGAGGGCGGGACGGCGTTCACATCGGCCAGGATCTTCGGCCCGCGCAGGGCGGACACCCGCGCGGACGTCAGGAAGCGAACCCCGGCTGCGCCGGTGGCGAGCACGATGTCGGCCTCGGCCGCGAGGTTTTCCGTTTCCTTCCCGCCCGGCGTGGCCCGCGGCTCGGCCGCGCCGCCGAACAGCTCCTTCACCTCGCGCGCCGCCGCTTCCGCCCGCGCCGTCGTGCGCGACCCGAGGAGCACGCGGGCCCCCGCGGCGGCGGCGAGCCCGGCGGCCGCCCGGCCGACACCGCCCGTGCCTCCGAGCACCGCGACCGTCCGGCCGGAGAGCCCGCCGATCCCGCGGCGCTTGGAGATCGCGGCGACCTTCGCGAGCAGCGCCGCGGCGGTCGTGTAGCCGCCCTTCGGGTCGATCATCAGCTGGATGCGGAAGGGATCGAACAGGGCGGAGCGGGCGGCGCGGAAGGTCGCCTCGGCCTTCGACACGTCGGCGGTGGTGACGAACAACGCGGACGCGGGCGCCCCCTTCGGGCCGCGCGCGAACATCAGGTCCTGCGTCAGCCCCTTCGCATCCTCCGGCTCGACCCCGGGGTACAGGTGCACCGCGTCGAACCCGGCGTCATGCGCCAGGGCGACGTCGAACGGGCTGACGTGCCGTTCGGCCGCGACGATGAAGAGGAGGCGCCTGGATGGCAACGAACCCTCCGTCCCCTCCGGCGAAGCCGATGTGACGGTCCGAATCCCATGGCCTCGGAACCCGGCGGCTCCGCCGGAGGCGGCGGAATCAGTGAAGCGAGACGATCAGGCGAACGGGTGCTTCGCCTTGTCCTTGCGCTCGGTGACCGTCGCAACACTCGGCTCGCTGCGCATGGCGCGTGCGATCGATTCCTTCGTCGCCTTGTAGTTGTAGTCGAAGATCTTCTTGTTATCCTTCGCGTCCCAGTGGATGAAGACGCCGACGATGCAGACGAGGTTCTCGGCCTCGGCCTGCGGGATGACACCCTCCGCGACCGAGTCGGCCACCGCCTTGGCGACCGCCATCTGCGCCGGTCCGAACATCTGCACCGCCTGGGCCGCGCCCTTCATGGTGACCTTGTTCATCATGATCGTCGCCGGCTTCGGCATCAGGTTCGGCTCGAGCACGGCCAGAAGCGCGGTGTGCCCGGCGTTCTGGTTGACGAGAGCATTCGCGAACGCCGTGCCGACCGGTCCGTTCTTCGGGCCGATGAGCAGGTCGATGTGGGCCACTTCGTTCCCCTCGCCGACGAGGGACTCGCCGATCAGGATGTCCTTCATGACAGGCTCTCCTTTGCGAACCGGGTGCGTTGCATGAAACGCCGATCGATCTCTTCGGGAATCGTCGAAGGATCTAGCACGCTTTTTCGCGCCCGGTCAATGGACGCGCAGAGCGCCACCGCGGATCCGCGGGGTCGCTCCGCCGGCGCGCGGCGACACTCCGCGAATGTGCGCCGGGCGCCGCTCCTGCTCGCGAGCGTGGCCGACGCCGCCGAGGCGGTCGCGGCGCTTCAGGCCGGGGCCGCGGTCATCGACCTGAAGGACCCGGGGGCCGGACCGCTCGGCCCCTGCCGGCCCGCCGTTCTCCGTGCGGCGTTCCTGGCCTGTCGGAGCCTCGATCCCGGGCGCCCGATGAGCGTCGCCGCCGGCCCGGCCCTCTCCGCGGACGCGACGCGGATCGTCGCCGCGGCCGCCCGGTTCGGTTCCACCTTCGTCAAGGTCGGGCTCGAGGGGCTGGCGAGCCCGGACGAGTCATTGAAGGCGCTGCGGCGCGTGGTGGCGGCGGCGAAAAGATCCCGGCCGGACGTGCGGGTGATCGCCGCGACGTACGCCGACGCCGCCGGCGTGGCGGCCCTCCCCGCCTCTCTCCTGCCGGAGGTCGCGGCCCGGGCCGGATGCGACGGCTGCCTTCTCGACACCGCGGTGAAGGATGGCCGCACGCTGCTCGACCTTGCGCGTCCCTCCGGGCTCGCCCGGTTCGCCGCCGACTGCCGGCGCCGGCGATTGCTCTGCGCCCTCGCCGGCTCGCTGCGGGCCGATCAGCTCGGAGCGCTGGCGGCGGTGGGCGCCGATCTCATCGGCGCGCGCGGCGCGCTGTGCGAGGGGGGACGCGGCGGAAGGCTCGTCCCCGCGCGGGTGCGGGCGTTCGCCGCGGCGCTCGAGGCGGCGGGAAGCCGGCGCGACCGTCGATCACCTGCACCGGGAGGCGTTCGGGGAGGAGCACCGGGAAAAGCGGATCCACCACGCCGCGCCGGGCCAGGCGCCGCGCCGGCCTCGACCCGCTGAACGACGCGTCGAGGCCCGGAACGCTCTTGAGCAGGACGAGCCTCCGGGCCCCCGCGCGCCCGGCCACGTGGGCGGCGATCGCGTCGGAGGTGAGACGGAAGCTGCGCTCGAGCGAGGGCGCGCGCTCCACCATCGCCGCCGGCAGCAGGATCGCGAGCCGGCCGCGCCGCGCGTGCCGGCGTGCGGCGGCCAGGGTCTCCGCCGTGGCCGCGTCCGGGTGCAGCGAGGCGAGCAGCAGCCCGTACTGGTCGGTCGCACGGAGCGCCATCCGGTGCGCAGCGACCGCATCGAGACGCAGGCGGGCCCGTTCGCTCCGCACCAGGTCGGCAAAACCTCCTCCCCCGGGAACCACGAGCACCGATTCGCGTCTGGCCCTCGCCGCCAGGTCGGCGACGAGGCGCCGCAGCCGGACCCGCCCACGCCCCCGCGCCAGGCTCCCGCCGACCTCGACGACGAGATCGAACCGCGCTCGGCGCGTCATGCCTCGGCGGCGAGCAGGGCGAGCGCGGCGGCGGGAGCGGCGCGTCCCCAGTCCGCACCCAGGCCGGGGAGGACCTGCTCGATCGGCCGCGGCACGCACCCGGCCCGCCGGCACGCCTCCGCCGCGAGGAAGCGGCCGGCGCCGCAGACGACGGCGGGCAGTGACGCGGTTCGGCCGGGGGCGAGCCTGCGCGCGACGGCGCCGACCGCGTCGGCGATGCGTTCGACCTGGCGGTCGTGCAGGTATGCCGCCATGCGGCGGATCTCCTCGTCGCCGAGATCGCCCGGGTCGGCCCCCACGAGGCGGCCGAGCCGCGCGAGGCACGCGGCGCGATCCCGGCCGCGGCCGTCGGGCGTCGCGACGGTGTACTCCTCCAGGGTGATGCGCCCGAGGATCACGTGAACGTCCGCCATCTGCGTGAAGTGTTCCGGGATGGTCGCGACGAGGCCGCCGCCGATCGGCACGCTCGCCGCCAGGGCCGCGGGAGGGGTGCGCAGCGCGCCGGTGTAGACGAGCTCCTGCGCGGCCAGGCGCTCGCGGTCGCTCCGCCCGTCGGGACAGGGGCGCCCACGATCGAACGGGACGATGTCGGTGGTCGTGCTGCCGACGTCGAGGACGAGACCGGTGCTGAAAGCGCGCGCCGCGATCGCCGCCGGGGCGATGAAATTGGCCGAGGCGACCGCCAGCGGAGCGCGCCGCGCGGTTTCGGCGGTGACGAGCCGCCCCTCGACGTTCAGAAGCGTGAACCGATCCCCGACCGCGGAGGCGACGGCGTCGAGCAGAGCCCGGACGCCGGCGCTCCGATCGGGAAAGAGATCCGAAAGCTCGGCGGTCAGCGTGACCGCCAGCGGCCCGCCGCGCTCCAGGCGCGCGAGCCGTTCGGCGAGTCGATCCGGTTCGCGCCAGATTTCGAAAGGGTGGATGGCCCACTCGAGGCGCCGCTCTCCGTTCGCGCCGGCCACGAGCCGGGCGCTCTTGAGGTGCACGCCACCCAGATCCCATCCCGACGCGAGCACGGTTCCCGCGGCCGTGTCGCAGGTCCCGGTTGTCATGCGGGTCGCACCGCGCCGCCGGCGTCGAACCGCCAGCGGCCGTCACCCGGAAGCGACGCGGGAAGCGCCTCCCCCCGCGCGGCGGCGATCATCAGCCGCGCCAGGGCCGGGCCGAAGCGGCGGCGCAGGCCGAGATAGCTCGACGTGAGACGCGGGTTGATCTCGATGACCACCGGACCCTCCGCGCCGATCACCAGGTCGACGCCCACGAAGCCGCGGAGATCTCCCGACGCCCGCGCCAGCGCCGTGACCGCGTCGCGCGCCGCCGTGACCGCCGCCGATCCCGCGGCGGACTCCGCACCGGGCACCCCCGCGGCCTCGACTTCGGTTGCGGCGCCGGTCCACGGTACTTCACCGCCGGCATACGCGAGCCGGACGCGGCCGCGCAGCTCCTGCCGTCCGAGTCCGAGGGAAAGGAGGTCGCCCGGCCGGGAGCCATCTCCGCCGGCGCGCACCAGGAACGAAGCGCTCGCCGCGATCCCGGCGACGAATCGCTCCGTGACGATCCCGTCGCCGCGCGCGGCGCGCGCCGCGAGCCGCCGCGCGCGGGCCCGCTCGGCGGCGCGGCGGGCGATGATGACTCCCTCCGCGCCGCAGCCGCGGCGCGGCTTGAAGACCACCGCCGCTCCGGAGCGGGCGGCCGGTGGAACGGGCACGCCCGCCTCCTTCAACAGGCGCATGGTGGCCCGCTTGTCCGAAGCCAGGCGGACGGAGCGCGGCCCGGGGCCGAGAGGCAGGGTGTCGCACGCCGCGACGAGTGCCGCCAGCCGCTCGAGGGTCCCCTGCGACTCCGGAGCGATGACGAGCGCGGCGTCGCCGCGCCCGCAGGCGCCCGCCAGCACCGCCTCCGGCTCTCCCGCCGGCAACGTCAGCAGACGCACGCCCGGCAGCGCGGCGAAGTCGCGGCCGACCGCGAGACGCATGGCCCGGCCCGCCTCGCGAAGCGGCCGGGGAATGCGCCCAGGCGCTCCCGCGCGGCTGAAGTGCTCGTAGACGATGACGCGCACGGGTGCGCCGCGCTGGGTTCAGTCGGCGGCGCGCGGCAGCGCCAGGCAGAAGACGGGAGGACCGGCGGGATCGCCGAGCATCACGACCCGGCCGCCGGTCTCGGCCATGAGTCCCTCCACGTCGTCGATGCCGCCGGACGCCGGAAGGCCCGGCTCCGCGCCCCGATCGCCGTCGTTGCCGAGAAGCGCCTCGAAGTCGGAGGGAAGCTCCCGGCCGATCGACACGAGGACGTATGCTCCCGGCGCCAGCGTTCCGCAGGCCGGGCTCCCGGGCGCGAGCCGCACCTCCCGGGTCGCGATCGGCACCGGGCGGAACGGGGTCGCGGCGCGGCGCGCGAGACCCGAGATGGCGCGGCCGATCCGCTCTTCGTCCCCAAGCACCGTACCGATGGCCGGGTCGAGCAGGAGCGACCACGCCCCGGCCTCCTCCTCGCTCCGGCCGTGGAACAGGCGATCGAGCAGATGGTTGAGATCGATGGACGACGGGCGCAGGCTGCGATGCCCGGCCAGCGCGAGCAGCTGCCGGGCCAGGTCGGCCGCGCGCGGCGACCCGCCTCGCCCCTTCAGCTCGGCGGCGAGACCGCCGGCCAGCGCGGCGAGGGCGGCGCCGCGGCGGCGTTCGCGCGCGCGCTGCGAGGCCTCGATCTCGAGCGACCCCGCCAGCAGGCGGGCCACCCGCACCAGCGTCTCCTCCTGCCACGGCTCGAGACGCCGCGGCACGTGGTCATAGATGGCGAGCGTGCCGAGGGCGTTCCCATCGAAGCCGAGCAGCGGCGCGCCGGCGTAGAAGCGCGCGAACAGCGGGAACCCGAGCGCCGGATTCTGCGCCGCCTCGGGATCGCGCGTGGCGTCGGGAAGCGTGACGAACCGCCGGGCGGCGATCGTCCTGGCGCAGAAGCCGAACTCGCGCGGCGGACGCGAAGGATACGTGCCGACGCTCGCGCGAACCTCCATCCCATCCCGCTCGACGAAGCTCAGGAGCGCGATCGGGGCGGCGCAGGCGGATGCGGCGATCCGGACGGCATCGTCGAAGAGCGTCTCCGCGCCGAGTCCTTCCATGGGGGCGTAGCCTACCGTCCGGATCTTCCGGGCGTCAATCGGGATCGCGCCGTACCGTCGCCGCCGCTCCGGGATCGCGCCGTGCGGCTGGCGGCGCCCGGCGGTCGCGCCGCTTAAGGCTCTTCCAGCTCCCCGCCCGGGAGCCGTGGGATCACCTGGATCGAACGGAAGCGACGGAGCGTGACCTGCCCCGGAGCCATCCCCTTGCTCTTGCGCACGTGCTTGCGGAGCGTCACGTGGACCTCGACTTTCCCCGACTCGCGCGCGCCGCTGTACCAGGCGGCGATCTCGGCAGCCGTGCGCATCGTTCCCTCCGGCAGGCTGTCGAGCCGGCGGGGGTTGCGGACGACCACGTGGGCGCCGGCGGCGCCCGCCGCGTGCAGCCAGAAATCCCAGGGAGAGGCGACCTTGAAGGTGAGGGTGTCGTTCTCGGGGCCGCTTTTGCCGACGAGGATGACGAAGCCGTCCCTGGTCGTGTGGCGGCGGACGCGCGCCGGCGGGGCGCTCGGGGCCGTAGCCCGGCGGCGCGGCGGCGGCGGGGCGTGCACGACTCCAAGGGCGGCTTCCTCGTCGCGCAGCGCGGCGAGATCGGCTTCCGTCGTCGCGGCGACGCTTTTCGCTTCGAGGGCGGCCCAGGCCTCCCAGCGCCGCGACACCGCCCCCAGCCGCGCGTCGATCGCCGCGAGGCCGCGCTTCGCCTTCTTGAAGCGGCCGAACAGGCGCTCGGCATTGGCCGGCAGTGACAGCGCGGGGTCGATCGGGATGTCGAGCGTCGCTCCCGTGTCGGACAGCGGGTCGGGGACGTGGACCCGGTCGCCTTCGACGCGCGCGGCGTTCAATCCCGCCAGCAGGGCCTCGCCGAGACGCCGGTCGTCGAGAGCCCTCTCCGCCTTGCCGCGATCCTCGAGCAGGCGCTTCTCGAGCGAGGCGAGGCGAGAGGCCTCCTTCCGGGCGCGGCTCTCGTGCCGGGCACGCGCCGCCTCGAACTCCCGGAAGCGCTCGAGGGGCTCGAACACGGAGGCGGCCGCTTCCGAGGGGCTTTCGAAGCGGAACAGCTGCACGCCCGCGTCCGCGCCCCCCGCCCCCCCGGCGCCTTCAAGATCCTCAGAGTCGAGCACCAGTTTCAGCTCGCCCGGAGCGATGGGAACCCCCTCGCGCCACTCCTCGAGCGGCCGGGTGGAGCGGACGACGAACGAGGCCGGCTGGACGATCGGCGGACCGGGAGGCCGCGGGGGAAGCGGGGGGAGCACGGCGCCCATGACGGGCCCGCCGGTCGACTCCGTCCGGGTGGATGCGAGGACGACGTCCCCCGGACCGAGGAGGTGGGCGGCCACCCCGCGGCCGAACAGGACCGCGACGAGGCTGCGCCGGACCTCCTCCCCGCGCTCATCGGTGCGCAGGAACTCGAGCCGCGCCACCCGCTCTCCTGGTGGCACCGCGATCGAGACGAGCCGCGCCCCGGCGATCTCCCGGTCGAGGATCGCCACGAAGGGATCGGGATGCTCCTCGCGCCTCCCCCCGGCGCGCAGCAACAAATGCATTCTTGGCAGCTCGGGACGCACCGACAGCAGAAGATCGTCGTGGCGCGGCGTGGCGAACCGCAGCAGGACGCGCCCCGGGCCGAGGGAGGCGACGTGATGGACCTCCTGCTCGACGAGGTCCCGCTCGATCTCCGCCCGCACCGCCAGCAGCAGCCGCGCGTCCACGTCACAGGCCCCCGGATTTCGGCGAAAAAAAAGCCCGGCGGCCGAAGCCGCCGGGCGGGACCTGCCCTGTTTTCGCGACGATTACTTGTCGCTCTTGGTCTTCGAAGCGGAGGCGACCGCCTTGTCGACCTTGATTTCGACGTCTTCGGTCTTCATCTTCTCGACTTCGGCGATCTCGCTGACGATGAGGTACCGGGCGCGATCGAGCATGCGACGCTCCCGGTACGACAGGTTCTTCTGCAGCGAAAGGTGCGTCAGGCTCTTGAAGACCAACGCCACCTCGGTGATGGAGCCGGTGCGCATCTTGTCGGAGTTCTCCTGGAAGCGCCCCTTCCAGTCGTCGAACACCTTGATCCGCGTGTCCTTGAGGACGTCGAACACCGATTCGATCTCCTTGCGGGAGACGATCGGCCTCAGACCGACATTGGCGGTGTTCCCACGCGGGACCATCACCGTGCTGTCGTTCCCCACGATGCGCAGGCGCAGGAACTCTTCCATGCGGTCCCCGATCTCGCGCTTTTCGATCTGTTCGATGACCCCCAGACCATGGTTGGGGTACACGACCTTGTCGCCGATCTTGAATTGCAAAGGGAGCCTCCCCCCGGTCCGGTGGTTACGCCGCTGATTGGGACGCCCCGGCCGGGCGCTGTGCGTCGGTGCATTTTATCAGGAACCTCTATGGAGATCAACGGGGATGGCCGTCAGGAGCGGGTTTGGCCGGACTCCATATGTCTTTTCCGTGACGTCGATTGGCCAGGAATTCGGCCCATTTGCGCTCTTTTTCGCGTCCTGGACGGCTAAGATGGGCCCAGGAAACAACCTGCCATGATTCGCGTCGGCGTCGCCGGCTGGGACTACCCGGATTGGGAAGGCATCGTCTACCCGAAGCCGGCTCCAAAAGGATTCGACCGGCTTCGGTTCATGGCCGGGCACTTCGACAGCCTCGAGCTCAATGTCACCTTCTACCGCCAGCCGGATGCCGCCGCGGCGGCCTCCTGGGCCCGGCGGGTCGCCGACCGGCCGGAGTTCCGGTTCACCGCCAAGCTCTTCCGCGACCTGACCCATGTCGGTCCCGACCAGGTCGGCAGCGAAGAGGCGGCTTTCCGGGCCGATCAGGAAGAGATGGCCGCCCTCTACCGGGCCGGGATCGCGCCGCTCCGCGAAGCGGGCGTGCTCGGAGCGGTGCTCCTGCAGTTTCCACAGCGGCTCCACGATCGACCGGAGAGCCGCCGGCACATCGAGCGCCTCGCCGGCCTGCTCGAAGGGCTGCCCCTGGTCGCGGAGCTGCGGCATCGCTCGTGGGGACACGACGAGGCGCTGCAGTTCCTGCACCAGGCCGGCGTCGGCTTCTGCAACATCGATCAGCCGGCGCTGCCGACGACGTTACGCCCCAGCGGTCACGTCACCTCGAAGGTCGCGTACGTCCGGCTGCACGGCCGCAACACCGCCGCCTGGTTCAAGTCGGGCGAAAACGCGACCGGCCGCTACGACTATCTCTACACCGAGGAGGAGCTGCGGCCCTGGGTCGATCGGGCCCGGCGGATGGCGGACGGCGCGGAGGAGGTCTTCATCATCGCCAACAACCACTACCGCGGGAAGGCGCCGGCCAACGCCCTGATGGTCCGCTCGATGCTGGAGGAACGGAAGGTGGCGACGCCGCCGGACCTGCCGCGCACCTGGAAGACGCTGGCCCCGTTCGTGACGGCGCCACCGCCGCGCCGTCCGCCGCAAGGGCGACTCTTCGACTAGCGCATCTCGCGGCCCGGAGGAGGCCGCTCAGTCGTCGAGCGACTCGGTGATGACCTGTCTGCCCGAGGCGTCCACGGAGACCTCGCGCACCTCGTCGATCTTGCAGTTGCCGCAGAGCGGCAGCGCCTCGAACTCGTGCGCCAGGTACTTGCGGCGGATCTCCTTCGCGACCGGGCCGTTCCAGACCTGCTCGATGCTGCTGCCGACGATGTTCCCCAGCACCTGCTCGCGGCTGTAATCGACGCAGCACAGCACCAGGTCCCCGTTGAACATGATGTAGGCCTGCTTGAACAGGCGCGTGCAGGTGGAGAAGTACGACATGGCGTGCGAGTGGCTGAAGGTCTCGGCGTCCTTGATGTTGCCGCCGCGGTTCTCGAGCGTCGTGTACTTCGACGCGACCCCCTTCGACTGCCAGTAGGCGACCGCCTTCTTCGCGTCGATGACCTCGGTGTCCACCATGGTGATCCACAGCTGCGGGCGCTCGAGGCCGCGCCGCGCCTGCTCCTCGATGAAGTGGATGACGTTGGCGTGCGTGCGCTCGAACTCCATGTTGCCGCGCATCGTCTTCTCGTACGACTCCTTCTCGATCCCCTGGAAGGAGACGTAGACCTTGTGGATGCCGTCCCCCATCGCGAGGATCCTGTCCACGATCGGCGGCGTCAGGAAGTGCCCGTTGGTGGTGATGACCACCTTGCAGTCGGGGATGCGCTCGTTGATGTAGCGGACCTTGTCGAAGAGGTCCCGGTCCATCAGCGGCTCGTTCATCAGGTACGGGCTGATGCGGCGCACCTTGTGCTCCGCCGCCTCGTCGATGATCCGGCGGAACAGCTCGATCGGCATCTTTCCCTTCGGCTGCGTCGTGTAGGTCTCGCCGTAGGGACAGAAGATGCAGTCGGCATTGCAGCCGGTGAACGTCTGGATCTGGATCGTCCGCGGGAAGTCGGGGATCGGTCGCCGCGTGACGCGGTTCTTCAGCATGACCCAGGGGCTGTCGCCCGGCTGGTCCATGTAGTAGCGGTTGATCTTGAGCTGGCTCAAGCGGGCACTCCCAGCGATGCGTACACGGCCTCGGTCTTCTCCACCATGCGCTCGATCGAGAACTCCGCCGCCCGGCGGCGGCCCGCGTCCGACAGGCGCTCGCGCAGCGGCGGGTCGGCGGCGAGCCGGTCCAGGGCGCGCGCCATCGCCGCAGCGTCCCCTGGAGGTGTCAACAGACCGTGGCGGGCATCTTCGATGATCTCCTCCACCCCGTCAAGGCTGCTCGAGACGACCGGCACCCCCGCTGCCATCGCTTCCTTGAGGACCGCCGGCGAACCCTCGCCGGAGATCGAGGCGAGGGCGAACAGGTCGAGCGCGGCGTAGAGATCGGGCAGATCGTCGCGGAACCCGGCGAACAGCACCCGGCCGTCGAGCCCGAGCCGGGCGGCCAGCGCACGGAGCGCCTGCTCCTCGGCGCCGCGTCCCACGACGACGAAGCGGGCCCGCGGCGCCGCACGCCCGAAGAGAGCGGCTGCCTCGAGGAAGCGGTCGATTCCCTTGTGGGCCGCCAGGTGTCCGACCGTGCCGACGAGGAGCGCATCGTCCGGGAAGCCGCCGGCCTGCAGCAGCGCGGCGCGCACCGGCTGGCGGCGCCCGGCGGCGAAGCGGGGGGCGTCGATCCCCGAATGGACCACGGCGACGCGGGCCGGCTCGAGCCCCTGGCGCACGAGCGATCGACGGATCGCCTCGCTCACCGCGATCACCCGGTCGACCCCCCAGGAATACTTCACGCGTCCGAGCACCGGGGGGCGGATCGGAAAGGAGACGCGCCGGGCCACCACCCCGCGCGCCCGGCAGAGGAAGGGCCGGGCGAGGAGCAGGAGCGCCGCCGCGTGGGCGGTGTGGGCGTGCACGAGCGCGGCCGAAGTCGCCGCCACGAGGCCCGCCAGTCGTCGGCCCGCGGCGAGGTCCCATTCGCCGCGCGCCGCGAACGCGACGGTCTCGATCCCTTCCGCCGCGGCGCGCTTCAGGAGCTCGCTTCCGGGCGGGGACACGACGACGGCACGCCGTCCCCGCGACTTCTGGCCGCGCGCCAGGAACAACGCCTGCGCTTCGCCTCCGCGCCAGCCGGTCTCCGTGCCGAGGTGCAGGACCGCGTGTCGGGAAGGCGCGGCGGCGCCGGAGGACTCCGGCATGGCGGGGGCTACCGGACTCTCCGGGCGCGCTCCTCGTCCACCATGCGCCCGATCTGCTCGCGCAGGAGAGGACCGGCCTCCGAGGGCGAGGGTCCCGCGGCGGTGGCGGAGTCGGCCGGGTGCGCCGCGCCGGCCGTGTCCGCAGCCCGGGCCGACGAGGCGGCGGTGCGCTGCATCTCCCACAGCCGCGCGTGCTTCAGGTAGACGGTGAACGCTCCGAGCATCGACAGCACGACGCCGTGCGTTCCCTCGAGGAAGCCGAAGCGCAGGAGGTACATGCGGATGAACCGCCCCAGCGGACGGAGGAGAATCTGCACGCCGTCGGTGCGCTTCCCTTCCTGGAACATCTGCCGCGCCCCCCACTCGCTGTACAGGTCGAGCTTGCGCCAGTACTGCGACCAGGAGCGGAACGTGTGGTGCTCGAGCGGGTGCTCGAGCGTCGGCAGCGGCCCGGGCAGATCGATCTCGGCGTGCACCTGGCGGTCCTGGTAGCGCGCCACGTCGCGGCGGAACAGGCGAATGACCCGGTCGGTCCCCCAGCCGCAGTGCCGGATCCGCTTTCCGAGGAAATGGTTGGCCCGGCGGATCCAGTAACCGTCCGCCGACGGGCCGTGCGCCAGCAGGTCCTGGAGCTCCTGTTGCAGCTCCGGCGCGACCCGCTCGTCGGCGTCGACCAGGAGCACCCACTCGTGCCGCGCCTGCGGGATGGCCCAGTTCTTCTGCTGCGCGGAGTAGCCGTACTCGCGCTGGACGACGCGCGCCCCGCGGGCGCGGGCGATCTCGACGGTGCGGTCGGTGCTGAAGGAGTCCACGACGAGCACCTCGTCCGCGAATGCCACCGAGGCGAGGCAGTCCTCGATCGTCTCCTCCTCGTTGAACGTGGGGATGATGACGCTCAGCGGCCTCCCGGCGCTCACGGCGCCCCCTTGGTTTTGGGCGGCGGCTTCGGTTTCGGGGCGGGAGACTTCTTCGCCGGCTCCCCCTTGCCCAGGTCCCCGAAGATCTTCTCGCCTTCCTTCGCCCGCCGCTTCTCGTAATCGGCGATCGCCGCCTGCGCCCGGCGGACGTAGTCCTCGTTGTCCGGGGCGCTCTTGAGGCGATCGAACGTCTCCTGCGCCTCGTCGCGCTTGTTGATCGAGAGCTGGCACGTGCCGAGGTCGAAGAGCAGTCGGGGCGACTGGGCGGCCACCGGGTAGTGATCGAGAGCGTACTTGTAGCGGTCGATGGCCGCGAAGTACACCTTGCGCCGCTGGTAGAAGCGGCCCACCATCCGCTCCTTCTCCGCCAGCCGCGCGTTGCACAGATCGATCGTCTGGCGCGCCCCTTCGGCATAGGGGCTCTGCGCGAAGTTCGTCTCGACCTTCTTCAGCTCGTCGATCGCCTTGAGCGTCATCGTCTGGTCGCGGTCGGGGGAGAGGACCTGCCGGAACATCGACTGCCCGACCATGAACTGCGCGTAGGCGGCCTGATCGTGCTGCGGGAAATAGGTCAGGAAGTTCTTGTAGGCGTTGAGCGCCTCGCCGTAGTTCAGTGAGCCGCCGTCCTTGAAGAAGGCGTCGGCGATCCCGAGCTGCACCTTCGGGAGGAGCTCGCGATCCTCGGGCGCGACCCGCGGCAGGATCTCCTGGAGGATCGTGCGCGCCTGCGTGTACCGCTTCTTCGCCATCTTGGCCATCGCCTCGTCGTAGGCCTCCTGCGGCGGCAGCACGACTTTCTTCTTCTTGGCGGCGGCGGGCGGCGCGGCAACTCCGGCGACGAGCAGGATCGCGCCGCCGGCCAGGATCGTGCGCCAGAAGCTCCGGGGCATCACGGCGTCAATCCAGGAGCCGGCGCAGCGCCGGCGGCAGCCGGCGCGGCCGGCCCGAGGCGTCGATGGCCGCGTGCGTGGTCGTTCCGGTCGCCAGCAGCCGGCCGTCGGCGATGCGCTCCAGCCGGTAGCCGAAGGTGGCGCGGACGGGCGACGTCGCCTCGATGGTCGTCGTGACCCGCAGCTCTTCGTCGTAGCGGGCGGGCGCGTGGTACGAGCAGGTCGCCTCGATCACCGGGAGGTAGAGGCCGCCCTCCTCGACCTCAGCGTAGGGAATGCCCGCTTCGCGCATCAGCTCGGTGCGGCCGATCTCGAACCAGACGAAGTGATTGCGGTGGTGCGCCACCCCCATGCGATCGACTTCGGGGTAACGCACGCGCAGCGTCACGACGCCCGCGCGCGGCCGGGACTCCGTCACCGCCCGCCCGGCCCCCGCGCGCAGAGTCCGGCGAGGGCGGCCGCGCGGGCGCGCGGATCCTTCCCGTCGAACACCGCCGAGCCGGCCACGAACAGCGTCGCGCCGGCATCCAGGAGCGCCGGCAGGTTGTCCGCGGCCACGCCGCCGTCCACTTCGATGCGCATCTTGAGGCCGCGCGTCGCCAGCCGCCCGCGCAACTGCTCGCACTTCGGCACGACCGACGGCAGGAATTCCTGCCCGCCGAAGCCGGGGTTGACCGACATCAAAAGGACGTGGTCGAGGTCGGGCAGGATGTCATCGAGGGTGGCGAGCGGTGTGGCCGGGTTGAGGGCCACTCCGGCGAGCGCACCCAGGTCCCGGATGAGGTGCACCGTCCGGTGGAGGTGCGGGACGGCTTCCTGGTGCACCGAGATCATGTCGGCGCCGGCCTCGATGAAGCGCTCGATGTAGCGATCCGGCTCCTCGATCATCAGGTGCACGTCGAGCGGCAGCGCCGAGGTCTTGCGAATCGACGCGACGACCGGCGGCCCGATGGTCAGGTTGGGAACGAAGTGCCCGTCCATGACGTCGAGGTGCAGGAGGCCCGCCCCGCCTGCGGTCACGGCGGCGATCTCGTCCGCGAGATGCGCGAAATCGGCCGACAGGATCGACGGCGCCAGGGCCGGCCCCGGCGGCAGCGGCACGCTCGCGCGCCGGCCCTTCATTCGCCCGTCCCCGCGAGCGTCAGCGACACGAGGTCTCCGGCACGCACCGGGAAGCCGGCTTCGGGACGCTGGGCCACGACCGTTCCCGGGGCGCCGGGCGCGTCGGGCTGGTGTCGCGCCGGACCGGGCCGGAGCCCGGCCCGCTGCAGGAAGCGCACCGCCTCGCTCTCCGGGCGTCCCGTGAGGTCGGGCATGACGTAGACCAGCGGGGGCCGCCCGCGGCTGACGAGAAGGGACACGCGACCGTCCTTGATGCCGGCGCCGCCGGCGGGGGGATCCTGGGCGATGACCTGGTCTTCGTCCTGTCGGGCCGACCACGCATAGACCTGTCCCGACATCCGGTAGCCCTGCTGCTGCAGGGCGATCTGCGCCCCCCGCGCGGCGCTGCCGCGCAGGTCCGGGATGACCGCCCCTTCCTCTCCGAGGCTCAGGACCACCTTCACCTTGCGCTCCGTCTTGATCGTCGCGCCGGGCGCCGGCTCCTGCGCCAGGATGTGGCCCGCTTCGACGTGCGGGTCGTGCCGCTCGGCCACGGGCTCGAGCATCAGCGCCTGCTTGCGCAGCGCGACGGTCGCCTCGTCCGCCGTCATGCCGATCACCTCGGGGACCTGGATGTTGCCCCCCGAGACCGAGCGGCGCACGGTGACGTAGGCGCTCACCGCGGCGACCAGGACCAGCAGGGCGCCGACCACGGCGATCTTCAGCCCCGCCGAGGCCGATCGGCGCAGAATCAACCGGAAGTTTTCGTTCATCGGAATCCCGTCCGGCGGGATGCGGGCGTCTTCGTCGCCGCCGGCCTGCATGCCGGCGGAGCCTGCGTCCCGCGTGCGCACGGGAGCGGCGATGGTAGCACAGCGTTCCGCATCAGGCGGGGGCGGTCAGGCGGTCACCGGACGCTATCAGCCGCCCATTCACCGCTTCGCGCGCCGTCACCGCGCGCCGCCCGGGAACCCGCAGCGAGCGGACGCCGAGTCGCGTGCCGCCGCCGCAGGCGACGACGAGCGTCTCCCCCGTCTCGAGCACCGTCCCCGGCTCGGGCGGCGCGCTGCCGGCCACCGGAGCGGCGAATTGGCCGATGAGCGCGGCGGCGGACGCGCCTGGCAGCGGCGCCGCCGCGAGGATCTGGACGCGTCCGTCGCGGAGCCCTGCCTCCGCCACGGGCCACGGCAGGCAGCCACGCACCCGGGCGGCAATGGCGGACGCCTCCTGGTTCCAGTCGATCCGGCCGTCCTCGCGCCGCAGCGGCGGGGCCCAGGTGGCGCGCGCATCGTCCTGAGGCTCGGGGCTGACGATCCCGCGCTCGATCCCCTCGAGCGTCTCGATCAGCAGATCGGCGCCCAAGCCCGCGAGGCGCGCCGTCAGCTCCCCCGCCGTCTCGTCCGGCCCGATGTCGCAGCGGCGCTCGAGCAGGATGGGTCCGGTGTCGAGACCACGCTCCATCTGCATCGTGCTGACGCCGGTGACGGTGTCGCCGGCGAGGATGGCGCGCGCGATCGGGGCCGCTCCGCGCCAGCGCGGCAGCAGCGATGCGTGCACGTTCACCGCCCCCCGGGGCGGCAGCGCGAGAACGGACTCTGGAAGGATCTGCCCGAACGCGACGACGACCAGGAGGTCGGGGCGAAGCGCCGCGAGGCGCTCGAGCACGCCCGGATCGCGCAGGCTCTCGGGCTCGGCGACATCGAGGCCGAAGGCCTGGGCGCATTGCTTGACCGGCGTGGCTTCGGGTTTCGACGCCCCGTGGCGGCGCGGACGGTCGGGGCGGGTGATGACGAGCGGCAGCGCGTGCCCCGTCGCCGCCAGCTTCTCGAGCGACGGCACGGCGAACGCGGGCGTGCCCATGAAGACGAGGCGCATGGCGCCGGGTTAGGAGCCTGTCCGAGTCTTGGCATGGGTCGCGTTGGCCGCGCCGCGGGGTCGGCTGCGAGGCGCCGCGACGACGGCGATGCCTGTCATCTCCGAGGAGCGGGAACGAAGCAGACGGCCCCGCGCCGCGGCGAACCCTTCGGGCGCATGGGGGTTGCGGTACCCATCGTTGCTCGTCGTCATCGATGCTCCTGCATCGATTTCCTCCTCGCGCCTCGCCTGGGGCTCCTCAGCCGGGGGCGAGCTGCCAGTCCCCTGCCCGCATCTTCTTCTGGACCTTGCGCTTGATGAGCCGGCGCTTGAGCACGCTCAGGTGCTCGATGAACAGCCGCCCCTCGAGATGATCGATCTCGTGGTTGAAGGCGCGCGCCAGGAGGTTCCGGCCTTCGTAGGTCTGCCGCACTCCCTTGAGGTCCATCGCCTCGATGACCGCCCGATCGGGGCGGCGGCACCGCTCGCTGAAGCCGGGCAGGCTGAGACAGCCTTCGTCGTCGTCATAGCCACCGTGGTTCTCGAGGATGCGGGGGTTGATCAGGATGAGGAGCTGTTTCGGATCCTCGCCGACCGAGAGATCGACGACGGCGATCCGTTTGCCGACGCCCACCTGGTTTGCGGCGAGGCCGACGCCGGGAGCGGCGTGCATCGTCTCGATCATGTCCTGCACGAGGCGCTCGATGTCCGGAGTGATGTCGGCGACATCCTCGGTCCGTGTGAGCAGCACTTCGTGCGGGTAACGGAGGATCGGAAGAATCGCCATCGGGGCGCCTATCTATCACACGCCCCGGAGCCGGTTCAACCTTGGCGCCCGGGCAGCCGGCCGCGGGTCAGGTGTCGCGCTACTGCCCGTCGTCGGACGGGTCGCGATGCGGATCCTTCGGCTTCGCCTGTCCCGTGCCGGGGGGGACCGGACTCTTCACCCCGGCCTGCGGCGGAGGATTCGGGTCGCTCGCCTGCGGAGAGGCCGGCGGATTCTGCGACGGGCGCGGCTCGGGAGTCGTCTTCGGATGCGCCGGCTTCGCGGCCCCGTGACCGCGTCCCTGCTTCGTCCCGTCCTCGCGACCCGAGGGGGTCGCCTGGGTCGACTGCTGGGGCGCGGGGACCGGCGCGGGCGGCGGTGTCGGAACGGCCCGGGCTCCTCCGACCAGGCGGCCGACCGCCGGATCGTGAGGCGGCAGGGTGTTGCGCTGCGCCGCCGGATCGCGCGGCACTCCCGGATCGCGCTGCGCCGCGGACGGATCATTGCGTCGCGCCGCGGACGGATCGTGACGCTGCGGGTGGGAGTTCGGCGCGCCGGACGCCTCGGGCGGGACGACCTCCAGGGGCGCGCGGGTGTTCGTGACATTCGACGGCCGCGCCGGCGTGGGACGCGGTGCGTGCGCGGAGGCCTGCGGCAGCGGAATCGTCCCGGCCGGAGCCGGCCGCGGCGCGCCGTTGCGGGGCCGCCCGGGACCGGGCGCGCCGGCCGGGGCGGCCGCGCGCCGCTGCTCCTGCACCCGGAACGAAACCGGCTCGCCCGACGAGGTGGTCGCCGCCGGAAGCGCGACGCGGCTGCGTCGCACCTGGTCGATCAGCGAGGACGGCTCGGTCTGGATGGCGACCGCGCGCGGCGAGAGCGGCGCCGGAAGGCTCCGCGTCACCACGACCTCGGTGCCGCGCGGCAGCCTGTCCACCCGGCTGGCGGCGAGCGCACCGCGGCCGAATCGTCCCACCGGGACGAACTGCCACCCGCGCGGGTCGAGACGGGCCACGGGCACCGCCGGCTGGCTGAGGATCGCGGCGTCGTGGAAGACCGGCCGGTTCCAGTAGTTGAGCGGGCACCAGCCGACATGCGTCGTGGAGACGGCGAAGCTGACCCAGGCGCCGCTCCAGACGCGTCCCGGCACCCAGAACCAGCCCACCGACGACGCGTAATCCCAGCGGCCGTAGTGATAGGGCGCCCATCCCCATGGGTCGTACGAAACCCAGACCCAGCCGCTCGGGTACCACGCCCATGTGCCGTGGGCGTAGGGCGCCCAGGCACCCGTGAAGACCGGCCGCCAGACGACACCGTAAGGGGCCAGCGTCGTCCACGTCCCATAGTACGACAGCTCGCGGACATAGGGCCGGACCTCGACCGGCACCTCTTCGACTTCCCGCGGTGCGACGTGCCCGCCGGTCCAGGCCGAGAGACGCTCGTCGTGGAACAGGTCGAAGCCGTCGGTACGGGCGGTGTTGAACCGGCGCGGCTCGTCCGGCATCGCGCCGGCCGTCACACCGGCGCGCTGGCCCGAGCGGACCAGCACCGAGCCGCCGTCCCCCGAGAACTCGGCGACGCCGCTGTACGAGGCCACCCTCGTTCCGCCGCCGTCCGTCTCGATGCGGATCGATCCGCTCGACAGGAGATAGACCGACCCCGCTTCGGTGTCGATCTGGAAGACGCTGTCGGCGTCGGCCGCGTCGCGGTTGTCGACGCGGACCGCACCCTGGCGCAGCGCCAGGAGATTGGTCCGCTCGTAGCGGTTGTCGTAGTCGGCGAGATTGCGCAGCTCGAGGCGGGTGTCGGTGTCGAGGTACAGGATCGAGGAATCGGCCAGCTCGATCTCGGCCCGGCCATTGGTGGTCTGGATCGTGTCCCCGGCGATGAGCGCGGAGTTCACGGCGCCCGCGAGGATGTCTCCTTCGGAGGGCCGCTCGATGCTCAGCCCCTGCTCGACGAAGCGGACGCGCGCGTAGGTGCTGCCGACCTCTTCGTCCGGCTGCGCCGCGGCGGCGAAGCCGGCCGAGAGGACCCACGGCAGGATGGCTCCCGTCGCGACCGACCAGCGACCCGCCCGACCCGACGCGCACACCACCCTGTTCGCCACCATCTGAGGGCTGCCTCTCCGCCGTTGTCCTGTTGTTGGTGATGTTCCCCGGCCGGCCCCCCGTAAAGCCAGAAACATGCCACGAAGCGCGGCCTTGGCGGCGGGCACTTTTCGGGGATTCGCGGGGAAGATGACCTGGCAGAAGCCGTCGGCCGGACCGGCCGATGTCCGAAACGTGATCCGCCGCTGTCCTGCCGGCGGGCGTCCGGAAAGGGGCGCCGTCCGAAGCCGGTGACAGGAGCGGCCGCCGGAGGTCCCGAGCGTCGTCTGGTTGTCCGCCAGGAAGCGGCCCTCCTATACTCGGCGCATGATCCGGGCTCGAGTCATGCTCCGGGCGGCATATGGCCTCGCCGTCATTCTCGCCTTCGCGTCTTCATCCCTCGAGCTCGGAAAGACCAAGGACAAGGTCAAGGAAGAAGAGCCGCTCAAGCCGAAATTGAGGCTCCAGGCCGAGCCCGCGGTCGGATTCACCCCGGTCGTGGCCCTCCTCACGGCCAATCTGACCGGAGTCGCCCCCAACGACCCGAACTTCTGCCATCCGGCGGTGACCTGGATCCGGATGAATCCCGGCCAGACGGAGGATCGCGCCACCCGCACCCACGAGGATCCCGTCTGCCGTCACCCCGAGAGCGAGACCAGGGCCGCGACGAGCTTCATCAAGAGCTTCGACCTCCAGCAGCCGGGCACCTACCTCTTCCGGATCGTCGTCGAAGGGAAGGACCACACGACGGTTTCGTCCGGCACGGCCCAGGTGGTCGTGCTGCGCGTTCAGTAGCGCGCGGCCGCTCCAGCGCCAGGAGTTCAACGCTGCGGGGGAGGCGGCGGCGGGGGCGGGGGCTCGGCCGGCTTCTCTTCCTTCTTCCCGCCACCGAGCAGATCGCGCAGACGGCCCCGGACCTTTTCCTTGATCTCCTCTTTCTTCTCCGCCTGCACCTGGCGCACCTGGGCGCGGGTGTCGAGAGAGATCTTCGGCGCCGCGAGCGGCCCTCTGGCCAGCAGGTGCACCGTCACCAATCCCTGGGGGTCGGCGAGGGCCTTGAGGTTGGAGGTCTTCTCGATGAGGCCGCGGCTGGCCTCCTCCGAGAAGCGCCCGGTGATTCCCAGGTCGAGGCTGGCGTCGAGACCGACGTTCCCCGTGCCGAAGAGATCGAGGTCCTTCGAGTCGAGGCTCAGGTCGTTGGTCGTCGCCTTGCGATCGGCGATGGCGAAATGGCCCTGGAGCAGGTCGAACGGCGTCTCGTCCTTGCCGATGCCCTTGCCTCCCGCCATCTCCAGGAGGCCGGCGAGCTGCTTGAGGACGCTGATCGAGGTGACGGCGCCGTCGGCGATGGCGACGCGGGCGGTGCCGCGCGCCGAACCGAGAATGGCGTCGAACTCGTTCCCGGCGGCGTCGAGCGACAGCTCGCCGGCCAGGCGGCCGCGCAGCAGATTCTTCAGGCTCGGGTCGTAGGCCGAGGCGAGGGCGTTGACATCGATCTTGTCGAGCGACGCCTGCAGCCGGTAGGCCGGCTTCGCCCGTCCGAGGTCGAGCCCGGCATCGCCGTGAATCTTCCCATCGGCGATGGCGGCGTCGAGACCGGACAGGGTCGCGACGCTGTCCTTGAGCGTCACCTTCCCCTGGACGTTGGTGAGGTCGAAGTTCTGGAAACGCAGCGCCGCGGCCTTGAGGGTTCCCGCCGCGCTCACCTGCGACAGCAGATCGGTCTCGCCTCCGCCTGCTGCACTCCCGCTCGCCGCGCCGCCTCCCGCCGGCGGAGCCGGCGGCGCTCCGCGCCCCGGCGCGGCCGGGGCCTGCAGTGCGATGAGCTCGTTCAGGTCGAGCTTCTTCGAGGTGAGCGCGAAGCCGACGCGCGGATGGAGATAGTCCTCCACCGTCATCGTCCCGGAGAGATCGGAGCCGCCGATCGCGGCGTTGAATCCCTCCCAGGCGGTCCGCTGGCCGCTGACCTTGAGGCGCCCGCCGATCTTCTCGATCGGACGCGTCAGCCCGGCGTCCTTGTAGTGCAGGTTGTCGAGCGTGATGGTGCCGTCGAACTGCAGCGCTTCCGGGCGCGACAGCGGCACCATCGCCTTGCCTTCGAGATCGGCGCCGCCCCCGACCTGGAGTCCCGCGGGCCGCGCCACGCCGAGCCATGGAATCAGCGGCACCAGGTCGGCGGTTTCGAGGCGGCTCCTCGCGATCGTCGCCTCCATCACCTGCGACTCCCCCGCTCCCGAGATGCGAGCCGACGCCTTCAGGCTGCTCTTGCCCAGGCCCACCGACAGGTCGGCGTCGGTGTGCGCGCCGAGCCCCCAGCCGGAGAGCCGCGCGTCGATCGGCGCGACCGTCAGCTCGGATCGCCGTCCGGAGGTGACCGCGTCGTCGTAGACCAGAAGACGCCCGCCGCGGATCTCCGCCGCGCCGATGCCGATCGACGGCGCCGCGCCGCCGCCAGGGGGCGTTCCGGCCGCGGCGCCGCCCTGCTTCTTCAAAGCCTCCGCCCGCTCGAGGAGGTCGTCGAAGTTCCAGTGTCCCTGGCGATCGCGGATGACCGTCACGGTCGGCCGATCGACGACGATCGATCCGAACTCCACCCGGCCGCGGAACAGCGGCATGAGGCGCAGCCGCACGTCGATGGCCTCGATGCGCACGAAATCCCGGCCCGGGTAGCGCGCGCCTTCGGCCAGGGTCACGGGCGCCACGTGCACGGCGGGCGCCGGCAGGACGCGCAGGGCGATGGGTCCGAAGGTGGCCTTGCGTCCCGTGAACGTCTCGATCTGCGCGGCGAGGAGCGGGGCGTAGCGGTTGACGTCGACGAGATGCGGCAGGAGAACGACGAGCAGGACGAGCAGCAGGAGGATCGCCCCGGCGATCCCCAGCCCCCATTTCGCGGCGCGCGCGAGGCTCATCGCACGCCCACTCTACTTCAGGAAACTTTCTTTTGCTTCTCCCGATCGCGGCGCGCGCGCGTCAGGCGTCGGGAGCGCGAGAAGCCGATGAAGGAGGGCCAGCGCGCCAGCCGCAGCGCCTGGCGGATCTCGGGAAGCGCCGCAAGGGCCGCCTGCTCGCCGGCGCGGATGCATTCTTCGACGGCGCCGAAGTCGGCCCAGTGGATGCGCCCCACCTCGGGCTCGATGAGCACGTCGGCGAGGCGCCCCTGCATGCCGCGCATCGCCTCGGCCCGGATGTAGCTGGCGCGCACCATGATGTTCAGCCCGGTGTTGAACTCGGTCAGCGCCTCGAGATCCTTGGAGACGTCGACGGCGATCACGAGATCCGCGCCCTCCTCGAGCGCCGGGACGACCGGCACCTGGGCCACCCAGCCGCCGTCGATGAGCAGGCGTCCGTCGATCCGCACCGGCGGCAGGAGTCCCGGCACGGCGCTCGAGGCGCTGACGGCGGCGCGCAGGCGCCCGGCCCTCAGAAGAATTGGCCCGCCGCCGAGCAGATCGGCGGCGACGGCGCAGAACGGAATCCCGGTCTCGCCGATCGCCACGTCGTCGAGCAGGGCATTGATGTTGTGCTCGAAGTACTCCGCCGACACCCACGAGGTCTTGGCCAGCGTGAAGGAGTAGAACAGCCCCTTCTTGAGAAGGGTGACGACGCGTCGCATGCCGCCCCGGCGGCCCTCGCGCGTCTCCTTGAGGAACTCGAAGCGCGCGCGCTTGAAGGCCCGGCTGAAGATGAAGTCGCGGAACCGCTTCTCGGTCGCGGCGGAACTCCTGGTCGTGGCGTAGACGCCGCCGACGAGGGCTCCGACGCTGGTCCCGACGATGAGATCGACGGGGACCTTGTGCTCTTCGAGGACCTTGAGGACACCGATGTGGGCGAGACCACGGGCCGCTCCCCCTCCCAGAGCCAGCCCCACCTTCAACCGCGGTCGCACCAGGGTCCCTCGCTCCGGCCACGGCGATAGGCCGGTCGAGAGGAATATACGGGGAATTACCGGATCTGCCACCCCTGTGCGTGGCGGCAATGGCTGCGAAGCGGGCAGTCGAAGCAGGCGGGAACCCGCGCCCGGCAAAGCTCACGCCCGAGTGTTATGAAATTGACATGGGCGGCCAGGCGGCGCCGGGGAGGGATCACGGCCTCGAGCAGAAGGTGGGCGTCGTCGGCCGAGGCCTTCTCGGGAATCCAGCCGAGCCTCCGGGCAATCCGGTGCACGTGCGTGTCCACCGGAAAGGCGGGTTTCCCGCAGGAGAACAACAGGACGCAGGCGGCCGTCTTGGCCCCGACGCCCCGAAGCCCGAGGAGCCAGCGACGTCCCTCCTCCATCGGCTGTTCCCTGAGGTGATCGAGGCTCAGCTCTCCCCGTTCCGCCCGCACGTGACGCAGCAGGTCGCGGATCACCCCGCTCTTGATGCGCGCCAGGCCTCCCTTGCGGATGGCCTTCTCGATCGCCTGACGGGGCGCGTCCGCGACCTCGTCCCAGGTGCCGAAGCGGGCGCGCAGGTCCGCGAAGGCCCGATCCCGGTTCGTGTCGCTGGTGTGCTGCGACAGGATGGTCAGGACCAGCTCCGACAGGGGGTCGAGGCGGCGGCTCAGCCGGGGCCGGCCATGACGCTCTTCCAGCGCGTCCAGCACCCGCTGCACCTGGCCCGGGGTCGGGCGGGAACGCGGGGAGGCGGTGGATGGACGGGGCATCCGGGCCATCCTAGGCGAGAATGTCACCGAAACCGCCTTGCATCCGACGGGGGTCGAGACACTATTAGAGGTCGCCGCGCAGCCTGCCTGCCAGGGGCGGACGTGCGCCGATGTCACCCGAACATGAGCGCACCATGAAGCGGCTCGCCCAGGCCCTTGTCCTGTTGCTCTTCGCCTCGAAACTGGCGGAGGCGAGCGCCTGCGTCTCGGCCCCCGCGTGCGCGACGATCCCGTGTGACTTCAATGCCGCGGCGAGCTGGACGACCTGCGGCGGGACCTTCCCGCAGCCTCTCGACACCTGGACCATCCAGGCGGGTCACACGGTCGTCCTCGATGCGAAGCTCTCGACGCGCGCCGGCATCGTCAACGGAACCTTCGCCACCGCACCGGACTCGGGCGCCGCACTGACCCTCGTCGGAACCGCCGCGAACGAGCTGACCATCGGACCCGCCGGCGTCTTCCAGATGCGCCGCGGCGACTCGCTCATCTGCGACAGCACGACGGCTCCCTGCCAGTACGTCTGGAATTCCGGCGGGAAGCTCGACCTGCAGGGAGACGTTCACGAGACCACGATGACGGGGGCCCTGACCGACCTCCCCGCGGACACCTCCGCTCCGACCTGCGGCGGCACGGTGGGACGCCGGTGGACCTTCAGCGTGGCGGCCGGATCGCAGTTCGCGGCGGTGAAAGGTCGCGTGCGCTTTCTCAGCGGCAAGGCGCGCAACCGCGAGTTCGAGATCGTCGATGTGAACGGTTCGGCCATCACCGTGTGCACGGCCCTGACCGACGCGGCCTCGACGGCCAGCTACGGAGGCCAGAGGCTGACGCCGCACGCCACGGTCGGCGTCCTGGCCACGCGTCACAGCGTCCCGACCATCACCGACAGCACCAGCCCCTTCTACGCCTCTCCCGCCTCCGGGGACCAGCTGGCCATCATCCAGGACGTGAACATCCTGCAAACCGGCGGCACCCGGGGGTTCCGTTTCTCCGACGCCTTCCTGACCGGCACGACGGCGGCCCCCATTCTCCGCGCGGCGCACGTCGCCGGAGCGGGCACGTCCGAGACCGGCACGGTGGCCTTCGTGGCCACCGCTGCGGCTGCCGGCCTGTCGGCCGGGACCTTCGAGTACCTCAACTGGCACGACTACCGCGGCGCCGATCAGCTGACCCTGCTCGGCTGGGTGGACACGACGGTGAGGCGCTCCTCGTTCCATGACGCGGGCCCGAACGCGACGGACGCCTCCGGTCCGATCTATCCGGGCGCGGCCACGCTCCCGACCGCGAACGGCGACTTCCCGTGCGACCGGTTCGACGTCCTCGACAACACCATCTACCGGGTCCGCGGCAACGGCGTGCAGTACAACTTCGGGGGCTCGCTGGTCTCTTCCATCGGCGGGCTCGTGCAGGGCAATCTGGTGTTCGAGGGCTGCACGACCAACAGCGGCGAGTGCTCGGGCATCGAGATCGACTCCTGTGAATTCTGCGAGGTGTCGTACAACGTCGTCTATGACATCTGCCGTCTCAATGGCGCCGGCGGCGATCTCATCCGCGTCAGCGGCCCGGGCGGCGCCAGCATGAGCCGGGGGTCGGTGGCGCACCACAACTGGGCGGTCAACGGCTGCGGGATCGGTCTGCGCGCCAACCCCGGCCTCCCGGATGAGGGCCGCGACACCACCTGGACCGCCAACTACGTCTCCCACGTGAAGGAGGACGGCGGCCAGAACGGGACCTGGTACGGCAACGTCGTGAAGAACTGGGGCCTTGCCAACAACAGGACCTTTGCCGGCATCAACAACCCGCAGAAGGTGCAGGGCAACTGGCTGCTCGGAAACGATGCGAGCATCGGCAATGGAGCCGGATGCACGACCGGCTGCTCGCGCGACGGCATCCTGTTCGATTCCACCGGCGGCAACGGTCCCGGCGCTTCCGGCGTGCTGGTGCAGGACCTCTTCGCCGGGGGACTCGACTCCCCCGCCGTGCAGAACGGGGGCGTCCGCATCGACAGCCTGACCGATTACGACGTCGCCGTGGATCACGTGACCTGCGACAACTTCGGGGCCTGCGGAGCCTGCGTCAAGAGCGCTTCATCGAACGCCATCGCCGCCACCATCACCGACATCGCGGCCGAGCGGTTCAACAGCTGCACGGCGATCGTCTGCGCCGCTCCCGCCGCCGAGAACGTCGGCAGCCTGGCCTACGACCTCAGCAACGTCGCCATCGACCCTGCCGACTGCGACAGCACCGGGACATGGACGCCGCTCCAATCGCTCGGCTACGTCAGCCCTGCGAACGGCAACTTCAACTTCCTTCCGAATGCCCCCGGCCTGACGTTGGGAGCCGGATCCTCGCCGATCGGGCTGCGGGCCTTCCGAGGTCCGCGCCAGGCGATCAACGCCTTCTGGGGCGGCCTCCTGCCGTTCGACCTCATGCAGCCCGTGGACGTCGCCAACGTCCCGAACACCGACTCGGACGGCGACGGGGTGATGGATCTCCACGACTCCTGTCCCTCGACCTTCGATCCTTCGCAGTTCGACGAGGACGGCGACCGCTTCGGCGACGCCTGCGATTGCGCTCCGCAGGACGCCTCGGCCTGGGGGCTTCCCGGCGAGGCTGCGAACCTGTTGCTCACGCCCGACCCGATCATCAGCGGTTCGACGCGGCTCGACTGGACGGCGCCCACGACCGGCGCTCTCCCCGCGTCGATGGGCTACGACGTGATCCGCTCCACCAGCCCTTCGGACCTGGTGGGGCCGGCCGTCTGTTTCGCCTCCAATCTCGTCGTCACCACGGCGTCCGACCCCGAACGGCCCGCGGCCGGCTCCGCCTTCTTCTATGTCGTGCGGGCGGCCGACGCCTGCGGCGACGGCGTGGCGCACGTGGGATCCGATGGTCTGCCGGTGCCGGCGCACGTGTGCCCGCCGAAGCCTCTTGCGGGCGATTCCCCCGAGTGGCGCGCGCGGGTCCATCCTGGGTGAGAATGCCGGGGTGCGTTCCTTCCCGCCCGTCCGCTGGCCTCGCACGCCCCGAGCCGCCATCGCGCTCCAGAAGAGGCTGCGACCGCAGCTGAAGCTCGGCGGTGGCCCTCGCGCCCCGAAGACGGTGGCCGGGGCCGACCTGTCCTATGACCTCGAGACCGGCCGCCTCTACGCCGTCGTCGTGGTCCTGAGCTTCCCGTCACTGCAGCTTCTCGAGACCGCTTCGGTCGTCCGCCAGGTGACGTTCCCCTACGTGCCGGGACTGCTCAGCTTCCGCGAGGCTCCGGCGGTCCTCGCCGCCTGGAGGCGCCTGAAGCGCCCGGCCGATCTGCTCCTGTGCGACGGCCAGGGGATCGCGCACCCGCGCGGCATCGGGCTCGCTTCGCACATCGGCCTGCTCCTCGACGTCCCCACCATCGGCTGCGCCAAGAGCCTGCTGGTCGGGACCCACGGCCCGCTGGGACAAAGCCGCGGATCGACTTCGCCTTTGCGCCACGACGGCCGCGTCGTCGGGGCGGCGGTGCGGACGAGGGACGGCGTGAGCCCCCTCTTCATCTCTCCCGGGCACAAGGTCGGCATCGCGGCGGCGGTGCGCCTGGCGCTCGCGTGCGGCGCCGGCTTCCGCGTGCCCGAGCCGACGCGTCTCGCCGATCGGCTCGTCGGACGCCTGCGCCGCGGGGAGCCGGTCCAAAACGCTGTGCTAGAATCCGGGCGAATCGACGTGCCGCACTTCCGTTCCGCGATCCGCCCGCCGCACGGCGCGAAGCCGCGGATGACGCCGGAGCGATCCTGAACGCATCGATGGCCAGCGGGGCCGCCACCATGGCAGGACCGGACAACGCTTCCCACGATCCGACCCGCGAGGCGAGGCACCGCATGGTGGCGGAGCAGATCGAGGCGCGGGGCGTGCGCGAGCCTCTGGTCCTGCAGGCGCTGCGCGACGTGCCGCGGCATCTCTTCGTGCCGGAGGAGTCGCGCGAGGCGGCGTACAACGACGGGCCGCTGCCGATCGGCCATGGCCAGACGATCTCGCAGCCCTTCGTGGTGGCGTTCATGAGCGAGGCGGCGCGCGTCCGGAGAGGCGATCGTGTCCTCGAGATCGGCGCCGGCTCGGGCTACCAGGCGGCGGTGCTCGCGGCGCTCGGAGCCCAGGTGTTCACGATGGAGATCGTGCCGGACCTCCTGGATCGCGCGCGCGCCGCCCTCGCGGCCGCCGGGTGCGCCCGCGTCGTGCTGCGGAGAGGCGACGGCACCCACGGCTGGCCGGAGGAGGCGCCGTTCGACTCCATCCTGGCCACCGCGGCGCCGGAGCGCATCCCGCAGGCGCTGCTCGACCAGCTGCGGGTCGGCGGGCGGCTGGTCATCCCGGTCGGGACCGGGTCGCAGGAGCTGGTCCGGATGACGCGCACCGGGCAGGGTTTCGAGCGCGAGTCGCTCCTGCCGGTCCGCTTCGTGCCGATGACCGGCGACGCGAGGCGGCCGTCGTCCTGACCGTTTCTTTGCCGAAGCTGAAGTTGCCGAAGACGAAGGCTCTCACGGAGAACGCATGTCGAAAGTGATCACGCCCCGCGCCGAGGACCCCTCCCGCTGGTACACCGACGTCATCCTGCAGTCGCAGATGGCCGACTACTCGCCGGTGAAGGGGTGCATGGTCATCCGCCCGCTCGGCTACGCCGTCTGGGAGGCGATGCAGCGCGAGCTCGACGCCCGCTTCCGGGCCACCGGCCACCAGAACGCCTACTTCCCGCTGTTCATCCCCGAGTCGTTCATGAAGCGCGAGGCCGAGCACGTCGAGGGGTTCGCGCCCGAGCTGGCGGTGGTCACGCACGGCGGCGGCAAGAAGCTCGAGGAGCCGCTGGTGGTGCGGCCGACGTCCGAGACCATCATCTACGAGATGTACTCGAAGTGGATCCGCTCCTACCGCGACCTGCCGCTGCTCATCAACCAGTGGGCCAACGTGGTGCGCTGGGAGATGCGCACGCGCCTGTTCCTGCGCACCACCGAGTTCCTCTGGCAGGAGGGACACACGGCGCACGCGACCGAGGCCGAGGCGGAGGAGGAGACCCTCAAGATCCTGGAGATCTACCGCTCCTTCGCCGAGGACGTCATGGCGATGCCGGTGTACACCGGGCTCAAGACCTCGCGCGAAAAATTCGCCGGGGCGCTGCGCACCTACTGCATCGAGGGGCTGATGCAGGACGGCAAGGCGCTGCAGGCCGGGACGTCGCACAACCTCGGGCAGAACTTCGCGAAAGCGTTCGAGGTCAAGTACCAGACCGCCGCCGGCGACTGGCAGCATGTCTGGAACACCTCGTGGGGCGTCTCCACGCGGCTCGTCGGCGCCGTGGTGATGTCGCACGGCGACGACAACGGCGTCGCCTTCCCGCCGCGCCTCGCCCCGATCCAGGTGGTGATCGTGCCGATCTGGAAATCGGACGAGCAGAAGGCGCGCATCGGCGAGGTGGCCCGCAAGGCGGAGGCGGAGCTGGCCCCCGCGTTCCGCGTCAAGGCCGACCTGCGCGACGAGATCTCCCCCGGCTGGAAATTCAACGAGTGGGAGCTCAAGGGCGTGCCGCTGCGCCTCGAGATCGGCCCGCGCGACCTCGAGGCCGGCCAGTTCACCGCCGTGCGCCGCATGGACCGGAAGAAGACCCCGGTCCCGTTCGCGGACCTCGCGAAGACGGTCGGCCCGATGCTCGACGACATCCAGACCAACATGACGGAGATCCGCCGCCAGGATCTCCATGCGCGTACGTTCGTCGCGACCGACTACCAGCAGTTCCAGAAGGATCTCGACGAGAAGGGCGGGTTCTATCGTGCGGGCTGGTGCGGCAACGCCGACTGCGAAGCGAAGATCAAGGAAGACACCAAGGCGACGATCCGGTGCATCCCGCTTTCCGGAAACAAGGAAGAGGGACACTGCATCCGCTGCAACGGTGCCTCGCACGAATGGGTCCTGTTCGCTCGCGCGTATTGATCGGGCTGGTCTTCGCCGCTCTCGTCTCCGGGGTTCTCGCGCAGGCGCCCCCGGCCGCCGACCCTGCGGTTTCGCCCGTCAAGATTCGCTTCATCGAGCCGGGCGCGGCGCTGCTCGAAGGGACCATCCGCATCACGGTCGAGGCTTCGACCTCGCCCGACGCCACGATCGCCAGCGTCTCCGTCTTCGCGGACGACCGGCTCCTCACCATCCTCGAGCGCACCCCTTACACGCTCACCTGGGATTCCGGGCATGGGGCGGGCCTTCGGAAGCTTCGAGCGGTCGCAGAGGACTCGCTCGGGCGCAAGGCCGAGGCGGTGCTGGTGTCCCGGCGCATCGGCTCGGTGCAGTACGAGGACGTGCGCCTCGTGCAGGTGTACGCGGCGGTGCGGGATGCGAAGGGGCGGCCGGTGACCGACCTCGACAAGAGCGCCTTCACGTTGAAGGAGGACGGGGTGCCGCAGTCGATCGCGACGTTCGCGCCGGCGCGGCTGCCGATCACCATCGCGCTGCTCATCGACACCTCGAGCAGCATGCGGCTCGGCGGGCGCATCGACCTGGCGCGGCGCGGCGCCGAGACCTTCCTCGACGCGGTGGCTCCCGAGGACCGGCTGATCGTGCTGTGGTTCGACGACACGGTCAAGGGAGACCGCGAGCCGACGACCGACCGCAGGACCTTGAAGCAGCGGATCGCCGCGGTCGCCGCCGGCGGCGGCACCGCGCTCTACGACGCGCTCTTCCAGACGGGCGAGACGCTGACCGGGCTCGAGGGGCGGCGCGCCCTGGTCTTGCTCTCCGACGGGCGCGACCAGGCGCTGGCCGAGAACGAGCCCGGGAGCCTGCACGTCTTCGAGGAGGCGCTCGAGCGCGTGCAGCGCTCCGACGCGGCGGTGTATGCCATCGGGCTCGGCCCGCGGCTCGACCAGGAGATGGACCTCGAGCACCGGCGCAGCGTGAAGGAGCTCCTCGAGACGCTGGCGGCGCAGACCGGAGGCAGGGCCTACTTCCCGCAGAAGGCGTCGGCGCTCGAAGAGGTGTACCGGCAGGTGGCGGTCGACCTGAAGGATCAGTATCTGCTCGCCTACGCCTCGTCCAACACGGCTCGTGACGGGCGCTGGCGCGCCATCGAGGTGAAGACCTCGGACCCCGCGCTGAAAGTGACGGCGCGCGCCGGCTACTTCGCTCCCGGCGCCCCTTCCGCGGCCCGCTGAACCGCGGCCACCGCGGGCTGCGGTACCTCGCTCCTCCGGATCAGCATCAGGTTGCGCGAGTAGACCAGGAGACCCGCCGCCTGCCCGAGCGTGAAGACCAGGTCATGCCGGTAGAGCAGGGCGTACGCCAGCAGGATCGATCCCCCCGCCAGGCTGAGATACCAGAACGCCACCGGCACCGTGCTTTCGCCGCGGCGCTCGGAGGCAATCCACTGCACCACGAAACGGGCGGTGAAGAAGGCCTGTCCGAGCAGGCCGAAAATCACCCAGGCGTCGACGTTGAGCAGCCGATCAAGCATCGTCCCTCACCTCGTAGCGCAGCGAACGCTTCTTCATCCAGCGCACCGCCAGCAGATCCATGAACGACGGCACCAGCCGGTTGGAGATGCCGTACTTCGACTGGCCGTGGATGCGCGGCCGATGCCCCACCGGCAGCTCGCTCACCCGGAAGCCTTCCATGCGCAGGAGCGTCGGCAGGAAGCGGTGCAGGCCGTTGTACAGCTTCAGCCGATCGAGCGCCGAGCGCCGGTAGGCCTTCAGCGAGCAGCCCGTGTCCTCGATGGTCTCGTCCGAAAGGCGGTTCCTGACGTAGTTGGCGACCCGCGACGACACGCGCCGCACCAGCGTGTCGCGGCGGCCGACCCTCACGCCGACGACCGCGTCCCAGCCGTCCATGGCGCGCACCAGGTTCGGGATGTCCGCGGGATCGTTCTGCAGATCGGCGTCGAGCGTCACGACGATGGTGCCGCGCGCGCGGTGGAAGCCGGCGTCCATCGCCGCCGTCTGCCCGGCGTTGCGCTTGAACCGGATCACCCGCAGCGCCGGGTGGGCGCGGCGCAGCGCCAGGAGAGCCTCCCCGCTCCCGTCCGAGCTGCCGTCGTCCACCATCAGGATCTCGTAGCGCCAGCCCTGGCCCACGAGGCTGCGCTCGATCTCCGCCAGGAGCGGCTCGATGTTGTCCCGCTCGTTGTAGACCGGGATGACGAGCGACAGGTCGAGGTCGTCGCGCTCGGCGCTCAATTGAAGATCCACAGCCGGCGCAGGCGGCTCATGCGGCGGTGCCGCCGCTTCTGGGACGGGGTCATCTGATCGGGCATCAGGAACGAGCGCCACTTCAGGAGGGCGGCGCGATCGAGGCGCCGCAGCCAGGGGAAAATGACGCGCGACGCCAGGGACCCGGGATGGAACAGGACGCTGGCGTTGAAATCGATGATCCCCGGCCGGCCGTCGTCGCCGACGAGGATGTTGTCCCGCTTGCGCAGGTCGAGGTGGGCAATCCCCCGCTCGTGGATGCGCGAGACCAGCGCCTCCAGCCGGTCGAGCATCGGCGCGATCTCGGCGGCCGGCCGGCGGCGCCAGCGGGTGATCGGCGAGCCCGGCATCGGCTGCAGCAGGAGCCCGCACGGCGGGAGCTCGCCCAGGACCGCGGGAATCCCCTCGATCCCGGCGAGCCGCCGCAGCGCCCGGCGCTCGTGCCTGAGCTGGCGGCCGCCGAACCAGCGGATGAGCCGGCTCTTGCCGGAGAAATCCTTCAGGATCATCTCGGTCGCCGGCCCCTCGCCCAGGGCGAGGATGTCGGCCTTGCCCCACGGGCCGTGCTTGAGGACACGCACCGTGAGACCGGGGGGCAGGGGGGTCCGTTCGTCACGGACCGCCGCGGGGCGGGTGTTCAAGGACGCGCGATCTCCTGTGCTATTCTCGGCCGGGTCGATGGTGCCGCATCATTTTAATACAGCGCCCCCGGTCCCCCTCTCCCGCGGCCTCCTGGAGCGGCTTCCCCGCACCAGTCTCCACGCCGGCCGCAACGTGTCGAAGGCCTCGATCGACATCGTGGAGCACGAGGGGAAGACCCTCGTCATCAAGGACGTCGCCCACCGGCCGTTCTGGGTGCGGACCATCCTCGGGCCGTTCCAGCTGCGGCGCGAGGCGCGCGCCTATCGGCGCCTCGCGGGGCTCGAGGGAATCCCGTCGCTCGTCCAGGTGATCGACCGCCGGGCGCTGGCCATGGAGCGCATCGACGGCCGGGCGATCCGGGAAGTGCCGCGCGGCACCGTGCCGGCGGTCTTCTTCGACCGGCTGCAGGCGCTCGTCGAGGCCATGCACGCCCACGGCGTCGCCCACGGCGACCTGCACCACGGCGACGTGCTCGTGGCGCCCGGCGACCGCCCCTACGTCATCGATTTCTCCACGGCCTCCTTCACCGGCCGCCGGCGGGGGCGCTTCCGCAAGTTCTTCTTCGACCAGGCGCGCCTCGCCGACCTGCGCAACGTCGCCAAGCTCCGCCGCCGCTGGCTCGGCGCCTCGGCCGCGCCGGTGCCCGAACGGCCGCTGCTGTACCAGGTCGGGACCACCCTGCGACGGATCCTCGGGCTCTGAACTTTACAGGTGTCCGGGGAGTCTGCTAACGTCCCGCGCATCCGCGGAGAATCCAGCATGAAGGGCGTCATTCTGGCGGGAGGTCTGGGGACGAGGCTGTTCCCGCTCACGAAGATCACCAACAAGCACCTGCTGCCGGTCTACGACCGGCCGATGATCCACTATCCGCTGAAGACGCTGGCCGACGCCGGCATCCGCGACGTCCTGATCGTCACGGGCGGCAACCACTCCGGGGAGTTCCTCCGCCTCATCGGCAACGGCAAGGAATACGGTCTCAACGAGATCGCCTACGCCTACCAGGAGGGGGAAGGCGGCATCGCCGACGCCCTGGCGCTGGCGCGCCCGTTCGCGAAGGGACACCCGGTGGTCGTCGTCCTCGGCGACAACATCATCGAGCAGGACATCCGGCGCCCGGTCGCCGCCTTCGCCGAGCAGAAGAAGGGTGCGCGCATCCTCCTCAAGAAGGTCTCCGACCCGGAGCGCTTCGGCGTGCCGGTGTTCGAGGGGTCGAAGATCGTCGCCATCGAGGAGAAGCCGAAGAAGCCGCAGTCGGATTACGCCGTCATCGGCATCTACATGTACGACCCGGCCGTCTTCGACATCATCACGACGCTCAAGCCCTCCGACCGCAACGAGCTGGAGATCACCGACGTGAACAACGCCTACGTCAAGCGCGGCGAGATGCAGCACGACGTCCTCGAGGGCTGGTGGACCGACGCCGGCACCTTCGAGTCGCTGTTCCGCGCCTCGCAGCTGGTGCGCGAGCGGATGATCGAGAAGCTCACCGCGGGGCAGAGGTAGCGATGCGCGTCCTCGTCACCGGCGGCGCCGGGTTCATCGGCTCGCACTACGCCCACCACGCCATCGAGCGGCATCCCGACTGGCAGGTCACCGTCCTCGACAAGCTGACCTACGCCGGCAACCCGGCCAACCTCGCCGACCTCGAGAAACACCCGCGCTACCGCTTCGTGAAGGGCGACATCGCGGTGGCGAAGGACGTCGCCGAAGCCTGGGGCGACGGCGTCGACCTCCTGTTCAACTTCGCGGCGGAGACGCACGTCGATCGCTCCATCGGCGACCCGGAGGGGTTCATCCGCACCGACATCTACGGCGCCTACACGCTCCTCGAGATGGCGCGCGAGCGCGGAGTCAAGCGCTTCGTGCAGATCTCGACCGACGAGGTCTACGGCAGCGTGAAGGAGGGGGCGAGCACCGAGGATGCCCCCCTCATGCCCTCGAACCCGTACTCGGCCAGCAAGGCCGGGGCCGACCGGCTCGCCTACTCGTACTTCGCCACCTATGGCGTCCCCGTGGTCGTGTCGCGGGCCTCGAACAACTTCGGGTCGCACCAGTACCCGGAGAAGATGATGCCGCTGTTCATCACCAATGCCCTCGACGACCAGCCCCTCCCCGTGTACGGCGACGGCCGGCAGATCCGCGACTGGCTGCACGTCCGCGATCACTGCGAGGCGCTCGACGTCGTGGCGGAGAAGGGAACGCTCGGCGAGGTCTACAACATCGGCGGCGGCAACGAGCGGGAGAACATCGACGTGACCCGCCGCATCCTCGAGCGCCTCGGCAAGCCGCCCGATCTCCTGCGGCACGTCACCGACCGCGTCGGTCACGACCGCCGCTACGCCCTCGACTGCAGCCGGCTGAAGTCGCTCGGCTGGGCGCCGAAGGCCGACTTCGACACGGCCCTCGACGACACCATCGCCTGGTACAAGAGCCACCGCGCCTGGTGGGAGCCCATCAAGACGGGCGAATACAAGGACTACTACCGCCGCCAGTACGGCCACCGCTGAGCGACGTCGCCGGCTGCGCCCGCCCGGGCGCGTGAGCTTCTAGAACTGCGCCTTCTCCGTCGAGTCGTCGAGCGCCAGCGTCGAGGCGCCGCCGTCGGAGATGACCCGCGCCACCTCGTCGAAGTAGCCGGTGCCGACCTCGCGCTGGTGACGCGTGGCGCTGTAGCCGGCCGATTCGGCCGCGAACTCTCTTTCCTGAAGGTCGGAGTAGGCCGCCATCCCCTTGTCCCGGTACGCCTGCGCCAGCTCGAACATGCCGTGGTTGAGGGAGTGGAACCCGGCGAGGGTGACGAACTGGAACTTGTAACCCATGGCCCCGAGCTCGCGCTGGAAGCGGGCGATGTCGGCGGCGGACAGGTGCTTCTTCCAGTTGAACGACGGCGAGCAGTTGTACGCCAGCATCTTGTCCGGGAACTGCGCGCGGATCCCCTCGGCGAAGTGCTTCGCCTCGGCGAGATCGGGCGTGGAGGTCTCGCACCACAAAAGGTCGGCGTACGGGGCGTAGGCGCGCCCGCGCGCGATCGCCATGTCCACCCCGCCACGGATGCGGTGGAAGCCTTCGGGGGTCCGCTCCCCTGTCAAGAACTCGCGGTCGCGCGGGTCGATGTCGGAGGTCAAAAGGCGCGCGCTGTCGGCGTCGGTGCGCGCGATGAGAACCGTCGGCGCGTCGAGGACGTCGGCGGCCAGGCGCGCCGCCACCAGCGTGCGGATGAAGTGCGAGGCGGGGATCAGCACCTTGCCTCCGAGGTGGCCGCACTTCTTCTCGCTCGACAGCTGGTCTTCGTAGTGCACGCCGGCGGCGCCGGCCTCGATCATCCCCTTCATCAGCTCGAAGGCATTGAGCGGGCCGCCGAAGCCGGCCTCGGCATCGGCGATGATCGGCGCGAACCAGTGCCGCTTCGATCCGCCCTCGGCGTGCTCCACCTGGTCGGCCCGCTGCAGCGCCTGGTTGAGGCGCCGGACGAGCACGGGCACGCTGTTGGCCGGATAGAGGGACTGGTCGGGGTAGGTCTGGCCCTGGAGGTTGGCGTCGGCGGCGACCTGCCAGCCGCTGCAGTAGATCGCCTTCAGCCCGGCGCGCACCATCTGCATGGCCTGGTTGCCGGTCACCGCCCCGAGCGCGTGCACGTAGGGTTCCTCGTGCAGGAGCGACCAGAGCCGCTCCGCTCCGAGCCGGGCCAGCGTGTGCTCGATCCGGATCGAGCCGCGCAGGCGCTCGACGTCCTTCGTCGAGTAGGGCCGGACGATCCCCGCGAAGCGATCGCGGGCCGGCTGCTTCACGGCGCGGTTCTCGGAGGCTGCGACGGACATGGGCTCGGCTCCTTCATTCGGAAGCCGGCTCGAGCGCGACCAGGCGCTCGTACGCCGGCAGGGTGAGAAAGTCGATGAGCGGAACGGACAGCGCCACCTTTTCGAAGAGCGGCACCGTGTCGGGACGGAGACTCATGCGGCCGGTCTCCTCGGCCAGGAAGGTTTTCACCAGCGCAGCGTCCACGGCCCGGCCGTCCTCCAGGCGCGCGCCGTGGCGGACCCACTGCCAGATCTGCGTGCGGCAGATCTCCGCCGTCGCGGCGTCCTCCATGAGGTGATCGAGCGGGACGCACCCGAGCCCGCCGAGCCACGCGTCGAGATAGCGCAGCCCGACGACGATGGCGCGCCGCAGCCCCGCCTCGGTCCTGGTTCCCTGCGCCGGCCGCAGCAGATCCCCTTCGCGCGTGACCACGTCATCGCGCCGGCGGGCGATCTGGTTCGGCCCGGGCATCCCCCTGTCGAAGATCTCCCGCGCGAGCGGCACGAGCCCGGGATGGGCGACCCACGTGCCGTCGTGGCCGTCCTTCACCTCGCGCTCCTTGTCGGCGCGGACCTTGGCAAGGGCCGCTTCGCCCGCGACCGGGTCGTTCTTGATCGGGATCTGCGCCGCCATGCCCCCCATGGCGTGCACGCCGCGGCGGTGGCAGATGCGCACCAGCGCCTGCGTGTAGGCGCGCATGAACGGCTGCTCCATCGTCACCTGGGAGCGATCGGGCAGGACCGCCCCGGGATCGGCGCGGCGCGTCTTGATGAAGGAGAAGATGTAGTCCCAGCGGCCGCAGTTGAGCCCGGCGGAGTGCTGCCGCAGCTCCCAGAGGATCTCGTCCATTTCGAAGGCGGCGGGGAGCGTCTCGATGAGCACCGTCGCCTTGATGGTCCCGGCAGGGAGCCCGACCGCCTCCTGCGCGCGCAAGAAGATCTCGTTCCAGAGGCGGGCCTCGAGGTGGCTCTGCATCTTCGGAAGGTAGAAGTAGGGCCCGCTGCCGCGCTCGACGAGCGCGCGCGCGTTGTGGAAGAAGAAAACCCCGAAATCGAAGAGCGCGCCGGGGATGGGGGTGCCCTCGAGCAGGACGTGCGCTTCCGGCAGGTGCCAGCCGCGCGGTCTCACGCACAGCACCGCCGTCCTGTCGCCGAGCCGGTACTCCTTGCCGGTCGCCGGGTCGGTGTGACGGAGGGTCCCCTGGACGGCCTCGCGCAGGTTGGCCTGGCCGCGCACCAGGTTCTCCCAGGTCGGCGTCGTGGCGTCCTCGAAGTCGGCCATGAAGACGCTCGCCCCCGAGTTGAGGGCGTTGAGGATCATCTTGCGATCGACGGGTCCCGTGATCTCGACCCGGCGGTCGAGGAGATCGGCCGGAAGCGGGGCCACGGTCCAGTCGCGCTCGCGGATCTCCCGCGTCTCCTCGAGGAAACGGGGAGGCGTGCCCCGGTCGAACTCCTCCTGCCTGCGGCTCCGGCGCTCGAGGAGCCGCGCGACCTCGGGGGCGAATCGCCGCGCCAGGTCCTCCACGAAGGCGAGGGCCGCGGGGGTGAGCACCGCGTCCGCCTCCGCCAGGCGGGGGGCGCGGATCCGGAGGCCCGTCGGCGGGCTCGATGGTGCCGGCGTCGTCATGGTCTGGGTGTCAATCCGGGCACGCAGGAATCTGTCATGACCTCCTCTCCGCGGCAAGCGACAGTTTCGTCATTTGGCCCGTTCTTCTTTCGTCATCCGGGGGGTTCTTCCCCCGGGGCGGCCTCTTCCCCGGCTGGACTGGACTCCCTCTCGACCGGGCTCGTGGAGAGCCGGCGGGCCCTCACCTCGCGCACTTCCCCGTTGGCGGCCAGCCGGAAGCGCAGCTCAAGGACCGGCCACCCGGCGCGGGCGGTCTCCCAGTAGAACACGTTCACGGCCATGCCCTCGGCGGTCCGCTCGATGGGGATGCGCGCCAGCGGATCCCCCTCGGCGATGCGGTCGGCGAGGTCGTGCAGCGCCTCCTCCCCCTGCGGGCGCGTCTCTTCGACCGCCAGGCGATCCGCTTCGTCGAGGAGCCGCCCCGGGGCCAGCCCCTCCAGCCTCAGGTAGAAAACGATGAGCCGCCGGGCTTCGTCGTCGTCGGGACGGATGCGCTCCCCTCCCACCACTTCGTTGATGCGCTTCCGGGTCGAGAGCACGCTCTCCGGCGGGATGCGTGCCGGGTTGGCGAGCGGGATGAGCTGAAGCCCCTTCATCGCGACGATCCTCCAGATGCCGTCGCAGTTCTCGGTGCACAGGACGTAGAAGCGCACGCGCGGCAGGGGCTCGCACGGGATGAGGTCGATGTCGGCTGCCTCGGTCGGCAGCGGGTACAGCGTCGCCCACAGGGCGACGCGGCGCTGCAGAGACTCCGGAGGGGTCAGCCACCCCTCGAACCAGAAGAACGCGAGGAGCATGCCTCCGAGCAGGATCCCGGTGAGCAGACGGATCCATCTCATCGTGGTTCGTTCCCCGCGGGCGGCGCGCCGTCTGTTTGAGCCCCGCTGATGCGCCGCGCCAGCAGATGGTACGGGCGTCCGGAGACCCGGCCGGTGTGGAGGATGCGGACGTCCGGCGGCAGGCGCGGAGCGATGTCCCTGTACAGCTCCTCCTCGATGAGGAGATCCCGGTCGGGGCCCTCCCCGATCCAATGCAGGATCTGCTCGGGCGTGTCCAGCTCCTCGACGGTCGTCCGGAGATAGAAGACCCAGACCTCCCGCTTCTCCTCGGTGGCGCCGAGCGGCACCGCCGGGTCGCGCGCCGCGGTGACCTCGGCCGCGAAGCCGCTCAGGTTCATGTGCCGGTCCGCCAGGGGCAGGACGATCTCGCACGCCACCAGCATCAGGACGGACATCGCCGCCGCGATCCCCCAGGGGACCGCCAGGAGCCGCCGCGAGGCGCCCCACAGGGCCACGGCCCCCGCCGCCAGCAGCAACGCCCCCACGGCGAGGGCTGCCGTGCGGAACTCGGGATGTTTCCGCGGCACGGCGACGGGCAGCGCCGCCGCGATGATGAAGGCGAAGAGGGCGAAGACCCGGGCGGACCGCGTGGCGAGGACGCGATGCGCGTCACGCGTGAACAGCCGCGCCACGAGCAGCGCCGCCGCCGGGTAGATCGGGATGACGTAGACGCCCCGTTTGCCGGTCGAGAAGGAGAAGAAGATCAGGATCGCCGCCATCCAGGCGGTCAGGAAGATTGCCGCGGTCCGCTCCGCTCGATCCGGTGCCCCATCCTGTCCCTCACCCTGTCTGCGGCGTCCGAAGGCCGCGATGAGCGCTGCCGGGAGGAAGAACGACCACGGCATGAACCCGGCCGGGAAGCGCCAGGCGTAGTACCAGACCGGATGCTGCGCGTTCCAGGCATTGACGTAGCGCTCGACCGTCTGGTGCGTGGCGATGTGCACCGCTTCGCCGAAGCCCAGGCGGAGCGAGAACGGCACGAACCAGCCGGCGACGACCAGAAGGTAGAGCGCGATTCCGGCAATCGGGACAAGGCGTCTCAGGTTTTGGGCTCGTCGCAGGAGGACGAGCGCCGGGACGATCGCCAGGAGCGGCATGACGAGACCGACGGGCCCCTTCGCGAGGGTCGCGAGCCCCATGGCGCCCCAGGCGACGACGGCCCGCCAGCGGCCGCCGCGAGCCCCGGATCCGGCCGGGGCCCGCGCCCCTTCCACCTCCGGATGCCGCGCCCTTTCCACCTCCTCCCAGAAGAGGACGATCGCGGCGAGCACGAAGAAGTTCAGGGTCATGTCGATCGAGGCCCAGCGCGCCCGCTCGAGGATCTGCATGCTGGTGGCGAACAGGATCGCCCCGAGCACCCCGGTGGTCCGGTCGTACAGCCGCGTCCCGAGCCGGGCCACGAGCAGAAGCGCCAGCACCGAGCCGAGCAGAGACGGCAGGCGCGCCGCCGCCTCGTCCACCTGCCCCCCGCGCAGCAGCATGGCGCCGGCGTCGATGGCCCAGAAGAAGAGCGGCGGCTTGTCGGTGTACAGGCGGCCGTTGCGCGACAGCACGACAGGGTCGCCGCGCTCCAGCATTTCGCGGGCCACGAGACCGAAGCGCGGCTCGTCCGGGGGCCACAGGTCGTGTCCGCCCAGGCGCCAGCCGAAGAGCAGCAGCCCGAACAGCACGAGCGCCGCGTTGACAGCCTGCCGCCGGTTCACTAGGATGCGCGCGCTCCGGGGGAACCGCCTTGTCCGAACGAAGCGTCCTGCTCGGCCGTCTGCGCCTCGTCGCCCTGTTCCTGTTCGTCATCGCGCTCATCTTCGTATCGCGACCGACGCAGGGGCTCGTCGTGGCGGGCGCGTGCATCGCCGCGGTCGGCGAAGCGGTCCGCCTGTGGGCCGCCGGCCACCTGAAGAAGTCGGTGCGTCTCGCCGTCTCCGGTCCGTACGCTCACACGCAGAACCCGCTCTATCTCGGACGGCTCTTGATTCTGACCGGCCTGGGGATCGCGGCGAAGAGCCCGTACGGCATCAACTGGATTGCGCTCGTCATCGGCTACGCGATCTTCTTCTTCTATTACATCCCGCGGAAACTTCGCGTCGAAGGGGCGCGGCTGGAGCGGATCCACGGCGACGCCTTCGTCCGGTGGCGCAACAGCGTGCCGATTCTCTTCCCGTCACTTCGAGCCTATCCGGACGGCACCGATCGCTGGTCGTTCGGGCAGATGGTCCGCAACCAGGAGCCGCTGGTGTTTCTGGGCCTGGTCGCGGCCTTCGCGTGGCTCTGGTTCCGAATTCCCCCGGCCTGATCCACGCGCGGCGCCGCCGCGCCGCTCCTTCGTCCCCTTGCGGCCGCGCCGCGCCGGCAGATCGGCGAGCAGCTCGGCCAGCCGCGTGCCGATGCGATCCGCGGAGTAGCGCGCCTCGACCCGGCCGCGCCCGGCCGCCGCGAGACGGCGTGCGCGATCCCGGTCGGTGAGCAGGCGGACGATCGCCTGCGTCCACTCCGCGTCCCCCGCGGCGAAGAGCCCCGTGACGTCGTTCTCGACGATCTCGAGGTTCGCCCCGACGGGGCTGCAGACGACCGGCAATCCCGCCGCCTGGTACTGGAGGATCTTGAGCCCGCACTTGCCGTGGCTGAACGGACTGTCGTCGATGGGCATCAGCCCGACATCGAAGCCGAGGAGATCGTCGGCTTCGCGCTCGGCGCTCCAGGCCACCTTCTCCGTCGGCACCCCCGGCAGGTCGAGGAAGTCGTTGCACACCTGCACCAGCCGCGCCCCCGGAACGCGCGCGCACGCGGCGCGCAGCGGTCCCGCGAGCGCCGCGAGATAGCGCAGGCTGGCGCGGCTGCCGATCCAGCCGATGCGCGGACCGTCGGGCGAGGCGGCGCGGCGGGCCGCGGCCGCCCGCACCCGCTCCTCCGGGAACGGCGCGAGATCGACCCCGGTCGGAAGCAGCTCGAGACGCGGCGAGGCCCCCGGCGGCGCCAGGCGCGAGGCGTGATCGGCCAGGAACTTGTTTCCCGCCAGGACGAGCGCGGCCCGCCCCAGGACCGATCGCAGCCGGCGCCGTCGCGCCTCGGCGCGGCGCTCCGCCTTGTCGGATCCGTAGCGCGCCGCCTCGGCGGGACTCACCTCGAAGATCGCGTCGTCGAAGTCGAACGCCACCGGCACCGACGGCGGCAGCAGGCGCAGCTTCCACGACGACAGCAGCTTTTTCTGGATGAGCACGGCGTCGCACTTCGCCGCACGGCGCCGCAGCGCGATCGGTCCGTAACCTTCGTCGCGCTTGGCGATGAGCGTCTCCGGCTCGATGCCGTGGGCCCGCAGCCGGTCGAGGTGCTGCAGGACGCGGAAGCGCGTGCTCGGATGCTCGGCACCGCCGTTCAAAACGCAGAGAAGACGCATCGCGGCGCATCGTGACAGAGATGCCGGATGGTGGTCAACGCGTGGTAACGTCTGCGCCATGAGCACTCCGGAGCCCGACCTTTCGGTCGTCGTCCCGACGTACGGGAAGGCGGACACCTTGCCGCTGGTCGTCCGCGCGCTCGAGGCCCAGACCGTCGCGCCCGATCGCTTCGAGGTGGTCGTCATCGACGACGGATCGCCGGACGACACGACGACGCGCCTGGCGCGGCTCGAGAAGGAAACTTCGCTTCGCTTCCGGTGGATGACGCAGGAGAACCACGGGGTGTCGGCGACCCGCAATCGCGGCGCCCGCGAGGCGCGCGGCCGGATCCTCCTCTTCATCCAGGACGACATCGTCGGACGGCCGGACCTGCTCGAACGTCACCTGGCGATCCACGCGCGGCATCCGGAGGCGACCGCCTGCGGCGTCGGGCGGGTGACCTGGCCGCCCGAGTGGCAGGTCGATCACTTCATGCACTGGCTCGACCACGGGGGGCCGCAGTTCCGCTACGACCAGGTCCGGGGGCAGAACAAGGTCGGGTTCAAGCACTTCTACACCTGCAACGTCTCGCTCAAGCGGCAGGCGCTCCTCGATCACCCGTTCGACGAGGAGATCGTCTACGGCTTCGAGGACCTCGAGCTGGCGCTGCGGCTGGAGCGGGCCGGGTTCGTCTTCCACTACGACCAGGAGGCGGTGGGCTACCACCATCACCGGCGCTCCTTCGCAGACTACCGGCGCCGGCAGTTCAAGGCCGGCCAGTCGCTCTACGTCGCCTTCCGCAACCATCCGGATCTGGTCGGGAAGACCGGGATCACCTTCATTCCGCCGTCGAAGCGGCGGCGGACGCGGATGCGCGGCGCGGTGCTGCCGCTGGCCCGGGCGCTCGGAGCGAACCGGACGATCGAGAAATACTGGCGGGCGGTCCTCGACGAAGAGCTGGTGGCGGGCTACGAGCAGGCGCGCGAGAAGGACATCAGAAAATCAGCCGCACCCCGCCCGGCGCCGGCAGCATCGTGACCTTGCGCGGCCGGCCGTCCTCGCGGCCGCCGCGGCGCGAATCGACCACCATCCGGCCGACGCACAGCCCGTTGAGATAGCCGAAGTAGACGTCCGGCAGCCAGTGCGCGTCCTCGTTCATGCGCTGCAGCGCCGTCAGGCCGGCCGTCCCGTACATCCCCCAGGCGCCGAACCGCTTCCAGAACCGCACCGCGCCTCCGTCGCTGTCGCGCACCGTCAGGTGCCGGTCGATGATCGGCGCCAGCATCGACGCGGCGATGGTGACGTCGAGCGACACCGCGTGCCCGTTGCCGCCGAACAGCTTGATGTCGTCGCCGTCGCGCGGCCGCTCGGTGGCGATGACCTGGTTCGTGACCCCGGCGATGAAGCTCGCGTACGTGACGGTCTCGAGGAGAACGACGGCGGTCTCCTTCGCATGGTCGCTTTCGCGCGCGAGACCTCCGAGCCAGAAGCCGCCCGCGGCCAGGAGCGGCGTCGCCAGGCGCCCCATCAGCCGGGCGTTGTCGAGCAGCTGATCCCAGTGCTCGTCCCCGTGCTCGAGGGCGAAGTCGCGCGCTTCGTCGCGCACGCGGTAGAAGGCCGCGCCGGTGCCGACACCGGCGCCGAGGCGCACCCAGCCCGCCGTGTCGAGATGCGCCGGCCGCCCGAAGACGTACTTCGCGTCGTGCCCGATCTGCTTCCAGCCGAGCGGCGCGTCGGCCGGCGGCGGGGCATCCGTGTCGGTGTCGACAGCGTCTTCGGCGCGCACGAGGGTCGAGCCGAGGACGAAGCAGAGAGACAGGACCGCGAGGACGGCGTGGCCCGGCGCGCGTCTCACGGATCGCCGCCCGGAGGAGCGGCGGCCCGCACGAGGACGAAGTCGCGGTGACCGATGCGTCCGGTGAGAATCGTCTCCATTTCGGGCCCGTCCCAGGGTTGCATCGCGTTCCAGGCGCCGCGCTCGACCAGGGCGACGCCCCGATCCGGCTCTCCGACGAATCCGGCCAGCGCGTCCCGGTCCGGCAGCAACGCAACGGGGCGCGCCAGGTACCAGGCGAACCCGGCATGCGGGTCGGGAAGGATCCCGACCGGCGCCCCCCCGCTGGCCTCGGCGACGCGTCCCGCGAGCGGGCGCGCCGATTTGAGGGGATCGATGGCGGGAAGCACGCCGTGCACCACGACGAGCCCCGTTGCCGCGGCGCCCGCGGCGAAGAGCGCGATGGCACGCCCGGTCCCGAGCCGGCGCAGGAGAAGCGCCGGCGGCAGGAACGCGAGCACACCCGCGAGCCCGAGCCGGCCGGACACCGCCGCGAGATCGGCCGACTCGCGCCCCGCCTTGTGCCACACCACGGCGGCGGCCACGACGACGATGACCGCCCACGAGGTCAGGCCCGCCGCGACGAGGCGCCGCGCCGGCGGCGGATCCCAGTCGAAGAGGGACAGGTCCCAGAAGCGGCCGAGGAGGAGCGCCAGGAGCGGCACCATCGGCAGCAGGTACACGCCGCGCTTCTCCACCGAGGCCGCGAAGATGAGCGCGTCGCTCGCGAGGAGCGTGTAGAGGAAGACCGCCCGGTCGTCGCGCGGCGCCCGCCGCGGCCAGGTCTCGGCAATCGTCGCAGGAAGCAGCGCGATCCATGGGACGAGCGCCAGCGGCAGCATCGTCAGCAGCTGCCACGCGGGGTGCGGGTGGTGCAGGCCCGAGACGACCCGTTCTTCGAACCGCTGCAGCACCGCCCCGAGCGGGAAATGCGACCCGGTGGAGGCGCTCCAGGCCAGCATCCACAACACGACCGGCGCGGCGAGCAGCGGCAGCCCGGGCACCCAGTCGGGGCGCGCGAGACGCCTGAGCCGCCGCGTCGACGCCAGGAAAAGAAGCGCCCCGGGGATCGGCAGGAAGCCCACCGGCCCCTTGGTCAGCACACCGAGACCGCACATCAGGAAGAAGCCGGCCCAGTTGAAGGCGGCCCCCTCCTCCACCGCGGTCGCCCGCCACAGGAACAGCACCGCGAGCGTCAGCCACAACGCCAGCAGCATGTCGGGGCGCGCCCAGCGCGCCTCGATCAGAAAATCCTCCATGGTCAGGAGCACGAGGGCCGCGAGCGCCCCGGGGCGCCGGCCGTACAGGTCGCGTCCGAGGAGGAACACCGTGAGCGCCAGGAGAACCGCGGCGAGATTGGCTGGGAGGCGCGCCGCCGCCTCGGTGACGCCGCCCGTCGCCGAGGCCGCCGCCGCGGCGAGCCAGTAGTAGAGGGGCGGCTTCTCCAGCCAGGGATGTCCCGCCTGCTCGGGGGCCGCCCATGAGCCGCGCACGATCGACTGCGTGATGGTGGCGGTGCGCGGCTCGTCCGGATCCCAGAAATCGCGGCCGGCAAGCCCGGTCGCCACGAGCAGAAGCGCCGCCGCGACCAGGAGGAGCAGGGCGCGCCGGTCGGTCGCGAACAGCAGCACCGCGGGGCGCACCCCCCGGGGCGGATTCAACGGACGATGAGGCGCGGACCGGCTTCGTCGCGGAACTGCAGGTGGTGCAGGCGGGCGTAGACCCCCGCGCGGGCGAGCAGTTCGGCGTGCGCCCCGCGCTCGACGATGCGGCCGTGATCGAGCACCACGATGGCGTCGGCGCGACGGACCGTGGAGAGCCGGTGCGCGATGACGAACACCGTGCGCCCCTGCATGAGGTTCTCGAGCGCCGCCTGCACCTCGGCTTCGGATTCGGAGTCGAGCGACGAGGTCGCCTCGTCGAGGATCAGGATCGGCGAGTTCTTGAGGAGCGCGCGCGCGATCGACAGCCGCTGCCGCTGCCCCTGCGAGAGACGGTGCCCCGACTCGCCGAGGGGCGTGTCGTAGCCCTGCGGGAGCGTCTCGATGAACTCGTGCGCGTGCGCCGCCCGCGCCGCCCCGATCACCCGGTCGAGGGGGATGTCGGAGCGGCCGTAGGCGATGTTGTTGCGCACCGTGTCGTCGAAGAGGATGACCTCCTGGGTCACGAGCCCGATCTGGCTGCGCAGCGACGCCAGCGACACCTCGCGCACGTCGCGGCCGTCGACGAGCAGGCTCCCGGCCGTGACGTCGTAGAACCGCGGCAGCAGGTTCACGAGGGTCGACTTGCCGGCGCCGCTGCTGCCGACGATGGCCACGACCTCGCCCCGCTTCACCGTCAGGTCGAGCCCTTCGAGCACCGGGCTGCGGCCGTAGGAGAAGGACACGCCGCGGTACGCGATCTCCTCTGAAAAGGGAGGCAGGGCCGGCGCTCCCGGCTTCTCCACCACCTGGGGCGCCTGGTCCATGATCTCGAAGACCCGGTGCGCCGCCGCCATCGCCTGCTGCAGATCGTTGTTGATCTTCACGAGGTTGCGGATCGACGTGAAGATGAGGAAGAGCGACCCCACGAAGGTGGCGAACTCCCCCGCCGAGAGCTTGCCCGTGGCGATCCGCTGCCCCGCCCAGACGAACAGCGCCGCCCCGCCCAGCGCCCCGAAGATCTCCATCACCGGACTGCTGATCGACACGAGGCGCGCCGCCCGCTTCTCGGCCCGTTGCACACGGTCGAGCGCCTTCACGAAGCGGGCGGTCTCGAATTCCTCCATCCCGAACGCCTGCACGATGCGGGCGCCGGCCAGCCCTTCCTTCATGATCAGGGCGGCGTCCCCCATCTTCTGCATGCCGCTGCGGCTCGCCGCCTTCAGGCGCCCGGCGATGCGCGCCACCGGCGCCACGATGATCGGCAAAAGCACCAGGCAGAAGCCCGCCAGGCGCCAGTTCAGGTAGAACAGGTAGGTCGCCTGGCCGATCACCAGGGCCAGGAGCCGGAACACCTCCGCGAGATCACCCGAGACCGTGCGCTGCAGGCGTCCGACGTCCCCCAGGATCCGGGAGATCAGGTGCCCGGTGGAGTGCTCGGAGAAGAAGGCCAGCGACTGGCGCTGGATGCGGCCGTACAGGTCGCGCCGGAGGTCGCGCACCGCCTGCAACCCCGTCCAGCGGGTCAGGTAGGCGGTGAGGTAGGTGAACAGCCCCTTGAACAGGAAGATGACGACGACCAGGACCCCGATCAGGACGATCGTGCCCTTCGTCCCTGCGTGGATCGCCTCCGACCAGCGGGCCAAAAAGGGGAAATGCACCGCGCCGGCGTCGATGAGGCCGCGCGCCTGGTCGAGCAGGCGGAACTTGCCTTCGGTCGCGGTGGGCGACGCGGCGGTCTTCGGCAGGGCCTCGTCGAGGATCGGCTGGATCAGGGCCAGGAGGGCCAGCCAGCAGACCGAGATGGCCACGGCCGACAGGATCGCGCCGACGACCCTGCGCCAGTAGGGCTTGACGTAGTCGACCAGCCGCAGCAGGTCTTTCATGGAGCGGATCTTACCGGGGCGGGATCTCGAGTGCGCTGAAGAAGTAGGAAGTCTCGAACGCCGCGGTCGCCGACGCGTCGGAGCCGTGCACGATATTCTGTTCGATCGACGAGGCGAGGTCCTTGCGAATGGTCCCGGCCTCGGCCTTCAAAGGGTCAGTCGCCCCCATGATGCGGCGCACCGTCGCGATGGCGTCCTGCCCCTCGACGATCATCGGCACGATGGGGCCGGAGGTCATGAAGGACACCAGCGACTGGAAGAACGGCCGCTCGCGGTGCACGTGGTAGAAGCCGGAAGCGCCGGCGGCGTCGAGGCGCGTCATCTTCAGCGCGACGACCTTCAGGCCGGCCGCTTCGAAGCGCCGGATGACTTCGCCGACGACGTTCTTCTTCACGCCGTCCGGTTTCACGATCGAGAGCGTCCTTTCGGTCATCGTCCCCCCCCCGTCATCATCTCCCTCCGGATGCGTCGAGCAGGCGCCCGACCGTTGCGCCGATTTCCGCCGGCGTCTTGAGAACCGTGGCGCCCGCCGCCGAGAGCGCCGCCATCTTGTCCGCCGCCGTGCCCTTGCCGCCGGCGATGATCGCCCCGGCGTGCCCCATGCGCCGCCCCGGCGGCGCCGTCTGGCCGGCGATGAAGGCGACGATCGGCTTCTTCACCGACGCCTTGGCGTAAGCCGCGGCTTCCTCTTCCATGCCGCCGCCGATCTCCCCGATGAGGACGATGGCCTTCGTCGCCGCGTCCGCCTCGAACAGGGCCAGCGCGTCCTTGTGCGTCGTGCCGATGATCGGGTCGCCGCCGATGCCGATGCAGGTGGACTGCCCGATGCCGGCCCGCGACAGCTGCGCCACCGCCTCGTAGGTCAGGGTGCCGCTGCGCGACACGACGCCGACGGGGCCGGGCTTGTGAATGGCGCCCGGCATGATGCCGACCTTGCAGGCGCCCGGCGTGATGATGCCGGGGCAGTTCGGGCCGATGAGCCGCGCTCCCTTCGCGCGCACGAACGGCGGCACCCGCACCATGTCCGCGGCCGGGATCCCCTCGGTGATGCAGACGATGAGCTTCACGCCGGCGTCGGCCGCTTCGAGGATCGCGTCGGCCGCGAAGGCCGGCGGCACGAAGATGAGCGACACGTCGCAGCCGGTCTTCGCGACCGCCTCGTTGACGGTGTTGAACACCGGGATGGTCTCGTGCGTCTGGCCGCCGCGCCCCGGCGTGACGCCGGCGACGACTTTCGTGCCGTAGTCGAGGCACTGCTTGGCGTGGAAGGAACCTTCGCGTCCGGTCAGCCCCTGGACGACGATGCGGCTGTTCTTGTCGACGAGCACGCTCATCGCGTCGCCCCGGCCAGCGCCACGACCTTCTTCGCGGCGTCGAGCATGTTGTCGGCGACCGTGACGTTGAGCTTCGCCTCGGCGATGAGGCGCTTGCCCTCGTCCACATTCGTGCCCTCGAGCCGGGCGACGATCGGCACCTTGACGCCGACCTTCTGCACCGCGTCGATGAGACCGCGCGCCAGCACGTCCACCCGCAGGATGCCGCCGAAGATGTTGATCAGCACCGCCTTGACGTTCGGATCCGCCACGAGGATGCGGAAGGCCGCCGCCACCTGCTCGCTCGAGGCGCCGCCGCCGACGTCGAGGAAGTTGGCGGGCGAGCCGCCGACGTGATGGATGATGTCCATCGTCGCCATGGCGAGACCCGCGCCGTTCACCATGCAGCCGACGCTGCCGTCGAGCTTGATGTAGTTGAGCGAGTGGGCGGAAGCCTCGACCTCGAGCGGCTCCTCCTCGTCCGGATCGCGCAATTCGCGGATGCGCGGGTGGCGGTAGAGGGCGTTGTCGTCGAAGGTCATCTTGGCGTCGAGCGCCACGAGCCCACCCGCCTTCGTGACCACGAGCGGGTTGACCTCCACGAGCGAGGCGTCGACGGCGTCGTACATGCGCGCCAGCGCGGAGATCAGGTTGACGCCGCGCGTCACCTGATCTCCCTCGAGCCCGAGGCAATAGGCGATCTTGCGCGCCTGGTAGGAACGCAGGCCGAGGGACGGCTCGATCGGCTCGACCAGGATGGCTTCAGGCTTCTTCGCCGCGACGTCCTCGATGTCCATCCCCCCTTCGGCGCAGGCCATCACGGCGGGGACGCCGCGGCCGCGGTCGAGGGTGATGCCGAGGTACAGCTCGCGGACGATCTCGAGCGTCTCCTCGACCAGCAGACGCCGGACCTTCTTTCCCTGCGGGCCGGTCTGCGGCGTGACCAGGGTCATGCCGATCATCTTCTCGGCCAGCGCCCCGGCCTCGACCGCGTCGGCGGCGACCTTGATCCCGCCTCCCTTGCCGCGGCCGCCGGCGTGCACTTGCGCCTTCAGGACGACGCGGCCGCCCAGGCTCGAAGCCTGCGCCATCGCCTCGCGCGGGCTGAACGCGACGTCACCGCGCGGCACGTCGATGCCGTGGCCGCGGAGCAGGAGCTTCGCCTGGTATTCGTGGATCTTCACCGGACCCTCCGGGGAAAGGGCTTTCTATCATCCCGCCCGAGGTGTGTCAAACCCTTGTTTTGACAGCCCTTGCACGCTGTGCGAGAATCCGCCGCCTGTCTCGATGATGTCGCTCCCGCGCAACCTTCCCCGGCTCTTCGTCGTCGCGATCCTCGGCGGAACGCTCGCCTTCGCATCCGCCTCCGCGGCCGTCCCCACACCTGCTGCCGGAGCCCCGGGTGCGCCCCCGGCCGCGGCCGCCGCCGCGGACCAGAAAGCGACCATCGCGCCGCTGGCCTCCAGCCTCGGCGGGCTCGTGACCTCTTCCGCCGTCCTTCATCCCCAGGAGACCGGCATCGTCGTCATGGCGCTGCCGGAGCGACGCGTCGTCTACTCCAGGCAGGGCGATCGGCCGCTCAAGCCGGCCTCGACGCTCAAGATCCTCACGACCGCGACGTCGCTGGCGCTGCTGCGGCCGGAGTTCGTCCCGACCACGCCGATCTACGCCGACGCCGACATCGATGCCTCGGGCGTGCTGTCCGGAAACCTGTACCTCCAGGGACGAGGCGCACCGGACCTCGTGGGCGAGTCGTTCTGGCTCATCGCGCGGCGCCTGGCCGACCTCGGGCTGAAGAAGGTCACCGGGAACCTGGTCGCCGACGAGTCCTACTTCGACACCGTGCGCCGGCCGCCGGGCTGGCCGGCCCCGACCGCCGACTCCTGGTACAACGCGCCGCAGGGGGCGTTGTCCTGCAACTTCAACGTCGTCACGGTGCGCGTCGCGCCCTCGCCGCTCCTCGGCTCACGCCCCGACCTGACCCTCGAGCCGGCGTCGTCGTATTTCCAGGTGCTCAACCGCGCGACCACCGCCGCGCAGACGACCGACCTGCGCGTCGATCGCCTGTACGAGGAGGGACAGAACCGCATCGTCGTCGGCGGCACCGTGCGCCGCGGCGGCGGCACGGAGATCGTCAACCGCTCGGTCGAGGAACCGGCGCTGTGGTCCCTGACGGCGTTCCGGGAGATCGCCAAAGGCCTCGGCATCGAAGTCGCGGGGAAGCTCGAGATCGGCACGGTGCCGGCGGGTGCGCGCCTGCTCTACACGCACGACTCGAAGCCGCTGGCCTCGCTCGTTCGCGACATGAACAAGAACAGCAACAACTTCATGGCCGAGATGCTCTTGAAGACGCTCGGAGCCCAGTTCGTGCAGACGCCGGGGACGACGGAGGGCGGCCTGGAGATGGTGCGCGCCTATCTCGCGGGGCTGGGGCTCGACCCCGCCGACATGCGCATCGTGGACGGGTCCGGCCTCTCCGACAACGATCGGATGCCCGCAATGATGATGGCCGAGATCCTGGCGCGCGCCCGCGCCGACTTCGAAGTGGGTCCGGAGCTGGTGTCGTCACTTCCCATCGGCGGCGCCGACGGAACCCTCGCCGATCGCTTCGCCTCCGAGGAGGGACGCCGGCGCGTGCGCGCCAAGACCGGGCGCGTCGCCGGCGCGATTTCCCTCGCCGGCTACGCCTCCAACCGGGACGGCCACGTCCTGGCGTTCGCGATTTTCGCCAACCAGCCGCGCGGCACCCTCGACGCCGTGCACCGCTCGCTCGATCGCCTGGTCGACGCGATGGCCGCCAGCCGCGACACCGACCTGGTCGCGGGCCCGACGGCGGCTCCGGCGCAGTAACCGCTAGAGCGGCAGCTTCTCGACGAGCTCCCGCACTGCGGCGGCGGATTTGTCGAGGGCGGCTTTCTCCTCGGCCGTCAGCTTGATCTCGATGACCTTCTCGAGGCCTTTCTCGCCGAGCTGCACCGGCACGCCCACGAAGATCCCCGTGTAGCCGTACTCCCCTTCGAGGTAGGCGGCGCAGGGCAGGATGCGGTGCTCGTCGAGGAGGATCGCCTGGACCATCTGCACCACCGACGAGGCCGGCGCGTAGTAGGCGCTGCCGCTCTTGAGCAGGTTGACGACCTCGATCCCGCCGTCGCGCGTCCGCTGCACGATGGCGTCGACCCTGTCCTTGGGCAGGAGCTCGGTGATCGGGATGCCGGCGACGGTCGAGTAGCGCGGCAGCGGCACCATGGTGTCGCCGTGCCCGCCGAGGACGAAGGCGTGCGTGTCGGCCACCGACACCCCGAGCGCCTCGGAGATGAAGAAGCGCATGCGCGCCGAGTCGAGCACGCCGGCCATGCCGAGCACCCGCTGGCGCGGGAAGCCGCTCACCTTGAGGGCCGTGTGCGCCATGGCGTCGAGCGGGTTGCTGACGATGATGAGGACCGCGTTGGGCGACTGCTTCGCCACCTCGGTCGTGACCTGCTTGACGATCTCGAAGTTCTTCGCGACCAGGTCGTCGCGGCTCATGCCGGGCTTGCGCGGCAGGCCCGAGGTGATCACCACGACGTCCGAACCGGCGGTGGCGGCGTAATTGTTCGCCCCGGTCAGGCGCATGTCGTAGTTGTCCACCGGCCCCGCCTCGTTGAGGTCGAGGCTCTTCCCCTGCGGCATCCCCTCGACGATGTCCACGAGGACGACGTCCGCCAGCCGCCGCATGACGATCCGCTCCGCCGCCGAGGCGCCGACGTTGCCCGCACCGATGATCGAGACCTTCCTGCGCATCGCTCCTCCTCTTCCCCGGGGTTACGCGACCGCCTGCATGCGGTCGATGACGACGCCGGCAAACTCGGAGCAGCGCACCGTCTGCGCCTCCTGCATCTGCCGCGCCAGATCATAAGTGACCTGCCGGCTGGCGATGGCGCCGCGTACCCCCGCGACGACGAGCCGGCCCGCCTCCTCCCAGCCGAGGTGCTCCAGGAGCATCGCTCCCGACAGGATGAGCGCGCCCGGGTTCACGTCGTCGCGCCCGGCGTGCGCCGCGGCCGTGCCGTGGGTCGCCTCGAAGACCGCCAGCTCGTCGCCGAGGTTGACGCTCGGCGCCAGCCCCAGGCCCCCGACGAGGCCGGCGGCGGCGTACGACAGGTAGTCGCCGTTGAGGTTCGTCGTCGCCAGGACCGAGTAATCCTCCGGCCGGGTCATGAGCTGCTGGAACATCGAGTCGAGGATGCGATCCTTGACGATGACGCGCCCGTCGGGCCCCTCGGTGCCGCGCTCGGCGGCGTCCTCCTCGGTGACGGTGAGGTCGCCGAACTCCTCGCGCGCCACGGCGTACCCCCAGTCGCGGAAGGCCCCCTCGGTGAACTTCATGATGTTCCCCTTGTGCACGAGGGTGACGCTCGGGCGCCCGTGCTCGAGGGCGTGCCGCAGGGCGCGGCGCACCAGGGCCTGGCTGCGGCGCGCGCTCATCGGCTTGATGCCGAGCGCGGTTTCCGCCGGCAGGTCGCAGCCCATCTCGCGGTTGAGGAACTCGATCACCCGGCGGCTGCCGCCGGTCTTCTCGCGCCACTCGATGCCGGCGTACACGTCCTCGGTGTTCTCGCGGAAGATCGCCAGGTCGATGCGCTCGGGATGTTTCATCGGCGACGGCGCCCCCGGGAACCAGCGCACCGGCCGCAGGCACGCGTACAGGTCGAGCTCCTGGCGCAGCGTCGAGTTGAGGCTCTTGAACCCGCCACCGACCGGCGTCGTCAGCGGCCCCTTGAAGGCGATGCCGTAGTGGGCGAGCGCGTCGAGGGTGTCCTGGGGGAGCCACTCGCCGTAGCGCTCCCAGGCCTTGCCGCCCGCGAACACCTCGAACCAGACCAGCCGGCGCTCCCCCTCGTAGGCGCGCGCCACTGCGGCATCGAGGACCCGCCGCGCCGCCGCGACGATCTCCGGCCCGACCCCGTCCCCCTCGATGAACGGGACGATCGGCTCGGGGGGCGTCAGGCAGCGTCCCTCCTCGTAACGCAGGGGATTCCCTTCGACCGGCGGGTGGAGCTTTTCGAATTGCATGAGGCCCGTACTTTACCAGCGAAGCGGGCGGCCGGGCCCCTGACTCGGATCGGATCCTAGTACTGGACGAGGGAACCTTCGGCGCGGGCGCGGCGGATGGCGAAGCGGAAGGCGATGGCGCCGAGCGGCACCAGGATCACGACGAACACGAGGAGCGCCGCGATGTCGGGGAGGATCTCCTGGAACGTCGCGCCCTTGAGGAGCGCCTGCCGCCAGGCGTGCAGGGCATAGGTGATCGGCAGGAACTTCGACAGCGAGCCGAGCCACGGCCACATGTCCTGGGGCGGGTAGAAGACGCCGCCGAGCAGCACCGAGACGCTCGACACGAGGTAGGTGATGGGGTCCCCGCGCTTCAAGTAGAAGACGAAGGCGGCCGACAGGATGCCGATCCCTGAGAACGCCAGCACGGTGATCGCCAGCACCAGCAGGCACAGCGGCAGGTTCTCGAACCGGATGGCGATGCCGAAGGCCCAGCCGATGACGAGGTAGATCGCCACCTTCACCGAGGACAGGACGAATTCCCACAGCGCCGAGCCGAGCACCACCGTCCCGGGCGAGGTCGGCGTCACCAGGATCGCCTCGAGCGTCCCGGTCATCTGCTCCTGCCGGATCTTCTGCGAGAACGACCCGAGTGCCGACGACAGGTAATGGAAGAAGGCCAGCCCGAGGAGGACGTAGGCGAAGTAGTCCATCCCGTCGAGCCCCGGCGTGTCGGCCGGCGCCTTGAGCACGCCGGACACGAAGCGCCAGATCAGCACCGACATGAGGATTCCGAAGAACTGCAGCAGGAACGCGGTCCGGTAGGACGTCTCCACCAGGAAATCGCGCTTCAGGAAGGCGAGCAGGATGCCGAGGGTCTTCACCGGGGGTGCTCCCGCTCCATCTGGTCGAAGACCTCCTGCAGCCCGGGCTCGCGTCGCGTGCAGGAGAGGATGGTGCCGCCCGCGGCGAGCAGCGCCTGCAGGAGATCCGACAGCGGCCGGCCGCCGCGATCGATCGCCGCCGCGAGGCGCAGGACGCCGTCCCGGCGCGGCTCCGGCTCGAGGACCCAGCGCGGACCGGCGGGAGGCCGATCGATTCCGGTGACCTCGATGGCGTACTGTTCGCGGCCCGGCAGTCCGGCGGTGATGTCGGCCAGGCTCCCCTCCCGCAGCACCCGGCCGCGGTGCAGGATCGCCAGGCGCTGGCAGAGGTCCTCCGCCTCCGGCAGGTTGTGCGTCGCCAGGAGGATCGTTTTTCCCCGCTGCTGGTGCAGACGCGTCCCGATGAACTGGCGCAGGTGTTTCGCGGCGATCGGGTCGAGGGAGCGGGTCGGCTCGTCGAGGCACAGGACCGGCGGGTCGTGCAGGAGCGCGCGGCAGATCGCCAGGCGCTGCTTCATCCCGGAGGAGTACGACATGAACTGGCGCTTCGCGACCTCGCCCAGCTCCATCGTCTCGAGCAGGTCGCGGGTGCGGCGGCGCGACTCCGCGGCGCCGAGGCCGTAGAGCCGGGCGAAGAACTCGAGGTTGTCCTCTCCCGAGAGCCGCCAGTAGAACGAGCGCTCGTCGGCGGTGACGAAGCCGATGCTGCGCCGAACCTCCTCGTCGTCACGCGCCACATCGCGTCCTTCGACCTCGGCCGTGCCGCGCGTCGGCAGGATGAGGCAGGCGAGGATCTTGAGCAGCGTCGTCTTGCCGGCGCCGTTGGGCCCGAGCAGCCCGTAGAGGGTGCCACGCGGCACCTCGAGCGAGACGTCCACGAGCCCCTCGACGCGCTCGGCGCGCCGCCACGGGTGCAGGGTCATTTCGAGGATCGACCGCCGTTTGATGTAGGTCTTGCCCAATCCGCGCAGCCGCAGCGCCGGCACGTCCCCGGGAGCCGCCATCATTTCCCCTCGAGGTGGCGCGTGTTGTACGTGGTGCGCCAGTCTCGGTGGGCGGCGTCGTCGGGGTACTTCTCCCCTTCCGCGTAGGGGTAGGACTTCATGTCGCGGAACGGCAGCGGCTCGACCGTCTCGCCGTGCGCCGTGTGCGGATCCATGTCCTTGCACCAGCCGGACAGGTTCAGGACGAAGGAGCGGATGGTCCCCTTGGGGGCCGGCGGCAGCCCCTTGACCGGGAACTCGAGCGTCACTTCCTCACCCTTGCCGAAGATGACCGAGAGATCGTCCGCCTCGGTGACGAGGTCCGTCACCCGTCCCAGGCGGGTGTAGTCGCCGCTCATGACGCGGAAGGGCTGCGTGTTGTCGAGGATGCGGTAATCGTAGAGACGCGGCTCCTTCCCGTCGGGGCTGTGCTCGCGCGGAAAGCCGCGGCGGTGCAGGTGCGCCGCGGCCGTCTTCGCCTCGCTCACCTGGAGGCGCGACGCCATGGTCGCCTCGTCCCACGGCCGCGCCAGGAAGATCTGGTCCCAGTAGACGCGCATGTTGGTGCGCAGCCGCATGCGCCGGCCACGGAGCTTCCCGAGCGACGAGAGGTCGACCGCGATGGTGCGCGCCATCCCGGGCGGGAAGCCCATCGGCTCGAGCACCGGCTGGAAGATCCCGTCGGCGTTCTCCATCTCGAGGATGGGGATCACCATCGACAGCTCCTGCTGGGACGCCGCGTAGTTGCTCGACGAATACTCGAAGTCCGTCCAGCCGTTGAGGAAGAGGACGTAGCCCTCCTGGTCGACGATCGACGGCGGGAACTCCATGGTGATGTCGTGCATCTCGGCGTAGCCGGCGAGGTTGAGCTTGCGGAACTCGTCCGGGTAGGTGCGATCCACCTTGACGATGCGGTCGAGCACGTCGCGCCCGTGGTGATCGACGGCGCGCGTCGGGACGATCTTCGCCGTCTTCTCGAACGCATACAGGCGCGGGGTGCCGCGCGGCACGCCGGCGTTCATGTTCGGGACGACCTCGACGTCCTTCGGGGCGTCGATCACCTGGAGCCGCGCCGCGTCGAGGTAGGTGACCTCCTCGAGGTTCTCGAGCACCTGGAAGTAATACGCCCCGTCGAGCGGCTGCAGCTGCGTCGCCGAGATTGCCAGCGACTCGTCCGGCACCGGCGTGCCGTACTTGCCCGGAGCGAGCCAGGTGCCGAGTCCGCCGACGCCGAGCACGTCGGTGACGAAGCGGTAGGAGCCGCCGTCCCAGGCGAACAGCAGCGGGCACGAGGATCCCTTGCGGTCGAGCTCCTGGGGCTCGATGCGCTGGCCCGACGAGACGTCGAGCTCCGCCTGCAGCACGCCGCCCGGCCAGAGGAGACGGACGACATCGGCGACCGGACGCGGGCCGAGCCCGGCGTGGAGCGGCACTGCGGAGGACGAGAGATAACCCGAGCCCGCGGTCACTTCGCGCCGCTGCCAGGACGGTCCCGCCTGGATCTCGATCTTCGTACCGACCGCCTGGCGATTGCTGCCGAGTCCGTGCGGCGCGACCTCCACCCACTTGTTCTGCGACGGCGTGTCGTTGAGGAGCACGAGAGCCGCACCGCCGTTCTGTGACACGACCAGGTCGAGATCGCCGTCGCCGTCGAGATCGGCGGTCGCGGCGCCGCGGCCGTCCTTGATCGCGATGGTGCCGAGCCCCGCCGCCGCGGTGGCGTCGCTGAAGGCGCCGTGCCCGTCGTTGGTGAGCAGCACCTGGCCGGCGCCGCACAGATACAAATCGAGGTCGCCGTCGTTGTCGGCGTCGAACAGGACGGCGCCGTAGAACGACCCCTTCGCCGCCGCCGGCAGATCCCGCCGCGCGAATCCGCCGTTCTCCTGGCCGAGGAAGAGAGCCGTCCCTTCCGGCGCCGGCGCGGGGAAGACGAGATCGGGCCGGCCGTCGCCGTCCACGTCGCCCACGGCCACGCCGCGTCCTCCCCCCGCCGCGCGCAGTCCGGCGCGCCCGGCTGCCTCGGCGAATCCGTCCTCGCGCCGGTTGTCGAGCAGCGTGTCGGCGCCGCCGACGCCCGCGACGACGATGTCGAGGTCGCGGTCGAGGTCGAGGTCGGAGAACAACACGCCGATCGCTCCGCCCGCGCCCGGACGGACAGGCAGGCTGGAGGTCGCCTCCTCGAAGGTGCCGTCGCCACGGTTTCGCAGCAGGGTCAGGCGCGCAGCGCCCGCCGCCGGGCTCGGGCGCGCCAAGAGCAAATCGAGATCCCCATCATGGTCGGGATCCCCCCAGGCGGCGCCGGCGATGAGCCCCTTCGCCGCGATTTTCGACGCGGTGCTGACATCCTGGAACGTGCCCTTGCCGTCGTTCCGGAAGAGAGCCGCGCCCGAAGCCCCGGTGAGACAGAGGTCGAGGTCGCCGTCGTTGTCGTAGTCGCCCAGCGCCGCCGCCAGTCCCGCGGAAGGGAACGCGACCCCGGCGCGGGCAGAGACGTCCTCGAAGCGGCCGCCGCCGCGGTTCTTTTCGATCACCGGCGTCCCCTTGCCGTCCGCGGAGACGTTGGCCAGGATGAGATCGATGAGACCATCGCCGTCGAGATCGCCGGCGGCAACCCCCGAACCGAGACGCGCCGCCTCGGTCGCCTTGCCGTCTCCGCCGGGACCGCCGTGCTTGAAAATGATTCCCGAAGCGACGGTGGCATCGCGGAAGCGCGCCGCCACGGCCGGTGCCGGAGCCTGTGGCCCGAAGGCGGAATAGTCGGTGATGACGAGCGCGTACCGTCCTGCCTCGCCGTACTGGTTGCCGGTCGGCACCGCGAACTTCGGGTTGGCGGCCAGCTTCTGGTAGGCCGCCATCTCCTTCTCCCCTTCCGCCGCCTGCCCCGACTGTACCAGCGCGCGGGCCAGCTGGTAGCGCACCGACATGCCGTTGGGGTCGAGATCCCTGGCCTTGCGCAGCGACTCGATGGCGCGATCGAACTGCCGCTGCCGGCCGTAGAGCAGCCCGATGTTGTAGAGGATGTCGGGATCGGCGGGGTCGAGCTTCTGCGCGGCTTCGAATTCGGCCAGGGCCTCGGCGCTCTGTCCCTGGCCTTTCTGGAGCGTCGCGAGCCCGTAGTGCCCGGCCACGAGCTTCGGGTCGAGACGGATCGCCTCCTGGAACGCCTGCGCCGCCTTGTCCATCTGGCGGGCATAAAGTGCCGCGAGCCCGAGATTGACCTGCCCGGGCGCCCACGCCGGAGCCGTCGTCGTGACCTTGGTGAATTCCTCCAGCGCCTGCGCCGGCTTGTACTGCTCCATCAGCGCCGCACCGCGATTGTTCGCCGCGAAGAGCGCCTCGGTGTCCACCTTGCCCGCGGTCGACGCGGGCGCGGCGTCACGTGGGCTCGCGCCACTGGAGCAGGCCGCGACCAGGAAGAGCGCCGCGAGCAGCCGCGCCAGCGTCCTGCCCCGCGCCGCGCCCAGGCCGCTCGTCCCGCTCATGCGGCGCGCCTCAGGACCTGGCCCACCGCCTCGGGGCGATAGACGCCCGCTTCCACCTGGGCGCGGCCGTTGACGAAGACGTGCTCGATGCCGAGGGCCATGCGCCGCGGAGAACCGTAGTCCGAGGCCGCGCCGACGCGGACGGGATCGAAGGCGACGAGATCGGCCCGCGCCCCGGCCTGCACAACGCCGCGATCCCTGGTGCCGAGGCGCGCCGCCGGAAGCGAGGTCATCCGCCGCACCGCCTCCTCCAGATCGAGGACCCGTCGCTCGCGCACGTAGTGGCCGAGGACGCGCGGGAACGCGCCGTAGGCTCCCGGGTGCGGCGCCCCCTTGCCGATTTCCCAGGCATCGCTGACGAACGCCAGGTGCGGCGCCTCGAGAAATGGCAGCAGGTCCTCGTCCCCCTCGTCGTCGCCGGAGATCCCGAAGATCAGCTGCGTCGCCACCCCCTGCTCCTCGACGAGGAGGTCGGCGAGGGCGTCGAACGGGGTCACATCCCGCTCCTGCGCGATCGCCGCGATCGACAGCCCTTCGAGGCGCTTGTTCGGCGCCCCGTCCACATGCGCCACGCGGATGCGCTCCCAGCCGCACTCGCGCGCGATGTTCATGGTGAAGCGGGACGGATCCTCCCACGGCGGCCAGACGGCGTCGCGCTCTTCGATCTCCTCGCGCATCCGGCGGCGCTGGGCGTGATCCCGCAGCCGATCGAGGAGCGCCACGACACCTCCGTCGAGCGCCCAGGGAGGCAGCAGGGCCAGAAGCGTCGTGCACACCGCCGTGTACGGGATGACATCGCCGCTCACCGGCCGTCCGCGTCGCGACGCTTCCTCGTGCAGTCCCAGGACATCGCGCGTTCCCGGCCAGGCGCGCGGCCCGACCGTTTCGACGTGCGAGTGGTGCACGGCCGCGCCGCTGCGGCGCCCCACCTCGAGAAGCTCCCGCACCGCCGGCAGGAGCGTGGCGTGGCTGCTCCCGCGCTGGTGGAACGCGGCGAAGCCTCCGGCGGCCGCGGCGGCGCGGGCACAGCCCGCGACTTCATCGGTGTCGGCGAACTGCCCCGGCGGATAGATGAGCCCGAAGGAAACGCCGAACGCCCCCGCTTCGACCGCCTCGCGCAGGTGACGCTCGATCGCCGCCTGCTCGTCGCGGGTCGGACGCCCGGCACGCCCTCCCATCACCGCGGCGCGGGCCGGGCCGTGTGCCGCCAGCGTCGCGACGTTCTGAAGGACCCCCTGCGCCTCGATCCGATCGAGCCATTGCGCCAGGGTGCTCCAGGACCACTCGACGCCGTCCGGAGCGAAGAAGCCGCACACCTTGCGGACCTCGGCGGCGTGCGGCGGGACGAGCGGGGCGACCCCGATCCCGCAGTTGCCGACCACCTCCGTCGTGATCCCCTGGCGCAGCCGTCCTTCGAGGAGCTGCCGCTGCCGGGCCAGAGGCAAAGCGAAGACGAGGTCGTGATGCGAATGCAGGTCGATGAAGCCGGGGGCCAGCACGAGACCGCGCAGCTCGAGGCGGCGGACACCGGGAGAGTCGATGCGCGGCGCGACGGCGGCGATCGTCCCGCCCTCGATCCCGACGTCGAGGCGGGCGCGGGGGCGCCCGGTTCCGTCGATCACCTCGGCATCGGCGAGGACGAGATCGAGCAAGGTTCTAGGAGGTTCTCGGTCCGAACTGGGTGCGACGCTTCAGGTCGTCGCGATAGCGCGCGATGTTCGCCTTGAGGTTGTTGCGCCCCTGGCCGCAGTCGCCGCACCCTTCGTAGCTGTTCTCGTGATGGCGCGAGCAGCAATCCATCAGGTTGTACCAGACCCCGTACTTCCAGCAGTAGAAGTCGGCGTCCGGCGGCCTGTAGGTGCAGCGCAGGATTTCGATGGGCCGGCGCTCCTGGTCTTCCGAGGCGGGATCGGATGGAGGGGACTCCACGATCCGCATGCCCCGCGCCGCGGCCGGCTCCTTGTCGGGGTCGATGGCGCTCATGACCCGGGTATTCTAGCGGAACTCTCCGGCCACGCCCCCCCGACTGCGGTGCGTGTTCGGGGACGCAAACCTCGTGCCCAGACGGGTCGATGCCGTTGCGGCCGGCCGGGGTTGCGGCTAACCTCAACGGCCCCATGAGCCGCTCCCGGACCCCGGCCACTCTCAAGCCTCTGCTGCCTCTGATCTTTCTGTGGCTTCCGGCCTGCGGGGACGGCGGCCCACCGATTCCTGCCGAGGAAGCGGTGCAGGTTCCCGGTCAGGGCAGAGTCGTGGTGTTCGTGGAGGCGCCGCGTTATCTCGCCGCACCCATCCTCAAGATGTTCACGGAGCAGACGGGCATCGCCGTCGAGGCGATCTATCGCGAGGAGGCGGGGCCGGCGTTCTTCGATCAACTGAAGGCGGCTGCCTCGTCCGGGAAGGCCGACCTCCTGTGGGGGGCGAGTCCGCTGTCGGCGCTCGACCTGCAGGAGGCCGGGCTGCTGCTTCCGTTCCGGCCCGCCGGAGCACGCCCCATCCCGGCGCAATACCACGATCGCGCCTGGAGGTGGATCGGCTTCGCCGCCAATCCGCGCGTCATCCTCACCCACGACGAATCAATGGGCGACCGTCCCCCCGCCGGCCTCGAGGATCTCGTCGAGGGACCGTGGGCCGGCAAGGGCATCCTGCGACGCCCGTCCGAAGGCACCGCGGCGTTCCAGGCGGCGGCCCTGTTCGCCTGGATCGGCTCGAGCCGGGGGCGCGAGTTCTTCCAGAAGGTCGCGTCCTCCGGGAACCAGGTCGTGGACGACGACGCCGAGGTCCAGAAGCAGGTGGCGGCGGGCACCCGCGCCTGGGGCCTCATCGACCTCGATCGGGCCATCTGCTCCAAGCGGCAGGGAGACAAGGTCTCCATCCTCTTTCCCGACCGCCTCGGGATGGGGGCGGTGGCGATCCCCGAGGTCATCGCGCTCCTCAAGGGGGCGCCGAACCCGGCCCAGGCGCGTGGCCTCATCGGTTATCTCTTCGCGACCGACGCCGTCTGGGCCGTCGGGCAGAGCGATTGCGCCCTCATCAGCCTCATGCCGGTCAACGACCTCGGCATCCCGAAGCCCGACTGGGTGCCGGTCCTCGGCTCTTTGAACATCCAGGCCATCGACAACGCCAAGGTGTACGACGCCTGGACGCGCGAGCGGACGTTTCTGCAATCCTGGCCCGCCGCTCCGTCCGCACGCTGACGCCGTCATCGCCCGGCTGACGATCCCCGGGCGCACGCGCCTCCCCGGGATCGCCGGGAAACCGTTGGCCCACGGGGTTTTCCGTTGCCCGGCTCGCGGGGCGGTGGTATATGATTCGTCGCGGCGCGGAGTTTCCGTGCCGCCGGCTCTCTCCATGAACGACAGGGACACGACAGCCCCCGGCGTCGCGGCACGCCCCGCCCCGCCCACCCGTCGCTTCCGCATTCTGGTGGTGGACGATGACTCCGACAGCGTCGATCTGCTCCAGCGCTGGCTCGCGATGGAGGGGTACGACGTCTCGACGGCCAAGGACGGCGCCGAGGCGCTGCAGGCGATCGCCGGGCAGCGCCCCGACCTCGTCCTGCTCGACCTGCTCATCCCGCCGCCGGAGGGGCTCCAGGTGATTCGCACCGTGAAGCGCGACCGCGCCATGTCGACGGTGCCCATCGTCGTCATGACGGTCAAGCGCGACGTGAAGACGAAGATCGAGGCGCTCCGGACCGGGGCCGATGACTTCATCGTCAAGCCGTTCCACTTCGACGAGCTCGACGCCGTGATGCGCGCCTCGCTCAAGAAGCGCTACCTCTACACGTCGCTCGAGCGGGCGAATCGGCAGCTGCGCGACGCCAACGAGAAGCTGACCAAGCTGTCGGTCACCGACGACCGCACCAACCTGCTCAACGACCGCTACCTCAAGCGCCGCCTGTCGGAGGAGTTCAAGCGCGCGCGGCGCTACGAGGCGCCGCTGACCGCGATGCTGCTCGACCTCGATCACTTCAAGCAGGTGAACGACAAGTACGGGCACGACTGCGGCGACCAGGTGCTGGCGGAGTTCGCCAAGATCCTCCTCGACAACGCGCGCGAGATCGACATCGTCGGCCGCTACGGCGGTGAGGAGTTCCTGATTATCCTGCCGAACACCGACGGCATCCGCGCCGCGGTCGTGGCCGAGCGCGTTCGCAAGGCGGCCGAGGAGCACGTCTACCGGTACCGCGAGTTCCTGGTGCGGATGACGGTGAGCATCGGGCTGGCGTCGGTGCCGGCCAACGCCGCGGTGCACACCGAGGCCGACCTCGTGCGCGCCGCCGACGAAGCGCTCTACCGGGCCAAGCAGACGACCCGCAACAAGGTCATCCTCGACCGCGCCTCGATCCCCGGCGACATCCTCGAAGGGGACCTCTCCACCATCTTCAAGGCCTCGTACGAGGACGGCCCGGCCATCCCGCCCCCCGGGGACGATTTCTAGGAAATCCGGATGGTAGACTGAAGGCTCGCGCGCGCGGGATCGCGCCGGAGCAACCTTTGGCCTCACCTCGCCGCAAGACCCCCAGGCGCAAGACCGCAACGTCCACCCGCCGCCTGCTCTTCGTCTGGCTGCCCCTGGGGTTCGGCGTCGTGCTGGCAGGCGCCCTGACCATCGCCTGCATCGACGCGAACTGGCGCTTCTCGCTCGCGGCGCCGCCTCCGCCGGTGCGGATCCTCTCGACCTCGTTCGCCATCCGCGAAGACATGCGGCTGTCGCGCGAGGATCTCGTCGAGCGGCTGAAGCGCCTCGGCTACCGGCAGGTGGAGGGCCGCCCGGCGACGCCCGGCGAGTACGCGCTGCGCTTCCACGCGATCGAGATCGCGCGCAACCGTTTCGACGGCCCGGACGGGCCGGTCGAGCCGCTGACCGTGCGCGTGCGGCTGTCGTCGCGCGTCGGCAACGTCGAGAACGCGGAGACGGGACGCGACGTGAAGGACTTCCGCCTCGAACCCGAGCCGCTCGGCCTTCTGTCGGGGGACGCGCACGAGGAGCGCCTGCCCACGCCGCTCACCGATATTCCCCCGGTGCTGCAGCACGCCGTCATCGCCATCGAGGACCGGCGCTTCGAAAGCCACCCCGGCTTCGATCCTCTGGGCATCCTGCGCGCCCTCATCGCCAACATGCGCCACGGGGAGGTCGTGCAGGGAGGGAGCACGATCACCCAGCAGCTCGCAAAAAACCTCTACCACGCGCAGGACAACCGCACCGTGGCCCAGAAGATCTGGGAGACGCTGTCGGCGATCAGCCTCGAGATGGCGCGCACCAAGCAGGCGATCCTCGAGCGCTACCTGAACGAGGTGTACCTGGCGCAGCGCGGGCCGACGGCGATCGTCGGCGTCGGCGCCGCCGCGCACCACTACTTCGGCAAGGAGGTGCGCTACCTCGATCTGCCGGAATCCGCCCTGCTCGCCGGGCTCATCCAGTCCCCCGGCCGTTACCACCCGTACCGGCACCCCGACGCCGCCCGCGAGCGGCGTGATCTCGTCCTGCAGGCGATGCGCGAGGCCGACTTCATCACCGAAGACGAGCGCAAGGCGGCTTCCGCCGCGCCATTGCTCCTTCGTCCGGAGCCGTCGCACGACTCGCGCCAGGCGCCGTACTTCGTGGACTATGTGGCCGAAGAGCTCAACCGGCTGGGCATCACCGACAAGGAATCGGCCGGCCTCATCGTGCACACGACGCTCGATCCGCTCCTCCAGGCGCGCGCCGAGGCGGCGCTCGAAACGCGGCTGGCGAAGGACGAGCGCACCTTCAAGCAGCTGCGTCCGCTCCCGGGAGGCAGCCTGCAGGGGGCGGTGGTGGCGCTGCGTCCTACCGACGGGGCGGTGCTCGCGATGGTCGGGGGGCGCGACTACGGCCGCTCGCAGTTCAATCGCATCGCCCAGGCGCACCGGCAGCCGGGCTCGCTGTTCAAGCCGTTCGTCTACCTCGCCGGCTTCCAGCGCGCCCAGGAGGAGGGCGAGCCGTCCTTCACGCCGGCCACGGTGCTCGACGACTCACCCTTCGAGGAGGAGGTGGCCGGGGTCGTGTGGGCGCCGCACAACTTCGACGAGGAGTTCCGCGGCCCGGTGACGGCGCGCCAGGCCCTGACCCACAGCCTCAACGTGCCGACCATCCACGCCGCCGAGCAGATCGGCCTGCGCGAGGTGATCCGCGCGGCGCGGCGCTGCGGCATCGAGAGCCCGCTCGAGCCGGTCCCGTCGATCGCCCTCGGGACCTTCGAGGTCACGCCGCTCGAGATCGCCGCCGCCTTCACTCCCTTCGCCACGGGCGGCGAACGCCACGCGCCGCGTTCGATCGAGGCGATCGTGGACGGCAAGGGCAAGAAGCGCCTGCTGCCGGATCCGGAGCACAAGACCGCCGCGACGCCGCAGGCCGCCTACCTGACGCTCGACCTGATGCGCGACGTGGTGCGCCAGGGCACCGCCGCCGGGATCGGCGCCTGGGGCCTCCAGGCCGATCTCGCCGGCAAGACCGGCACAACCGACGAAGGCCGCGACGCGTGGTTCCTCGGCTTCAATCCCGACTTCCTGGCGCTCGCCTGGGTCGGCTTCGACAACAACCGCCCGCTGCGCCTCGGCGGCTCGGCGCTCGCCCTGCCGATCTGGGCCGACGTCGCCGCCGGCGCCGGCCTCGACCCTCAGTCCAAGTTCGAGGAGCCCGACGGCCTCGTCCGCGAGGACGTCGATCCGACCACGGGCCTTCTCGCCGGCTGGCGCTGTCCCGATTCGATCAACGAACTCTTCATCGCCGGCGCCGAGCCGGTCGAAGCCTGCCAGCACGATCGCCCCGTCACCTCGTGGGCGAAGCGCTTCTTCCACTGGCTGCAGCGCGAATAACCAAGGCGCGCTTCGAGTGTGAGGCCGCGGGACGGCCGCCCTAGCGGGATGACGCCTGAGCCGGCGGCACCTCGACGACGGTACGCCCGGCGCCCACGTTCCCGGCGGAATCGACGGCGCGCACGACGATGCTGCATTCGCCGGCCGGCGGCGTGGGGATCTCGATCTCGAAGGCCTCGGCGGCGGAATCGCTCAGGCCGTCCTCGGGCCGCGCCGGCATCCATTCGCCGGCGTCGACGGAGTACTGCGCCTCGCGCACCACGCTGAAGCCGTCGTTGGCCTCGAACGAGACCTTGAGGGTGCCGTGGTCGAGCTGCGCCTTCAGGCGGTCGATGCGCGGCGGGGTGTTGTCGACGTCGAAGGGCGCGGAAATCTTCTCGGCGGTCAGCGCCTGCCCGCTCGGATTCGAGAGAGCGTCGCTCGCGACGACCCGCACGAGGTAGGTGCCGTCCGGCAGGGCCGAACCGTCGAAGGTGATGAAGTCCTCGTCGATCCCCTTGCGGACCGTCTTCCAGGCTTTCTCGTCGAGCGCCCGGTACTGCACGTCGTAGAGCAGGTCGTCCTCGTTCGGATCGGCCACCTGCCAGGTGATGCTGCGTGCCCCGGCGTCATAGCCGCGCCGCGACGTGGGGCGGGCCCGGTGCCGCGTGGAGGTGTCGGCGTCGGTTCCACCCTTCGTGTCAGGCGCCGGGCTCGAGGCCGCCGCCGGAACTTCCTGGAGCGTCACGCCGACCGGCAGGACCTCCATCTTGCGGAACTCCGGCGGCAGGTTCTTCTGCATGTAGACGACCCCCACCTCGCGCAGCTCGGGGGTGAGCGCCGCCTCCTTGCTGTTGAGGATGGCGCGCCACTGGAGGAAGCGTGCGGACGGGGATTCCACGCGGCCGCCGCCCGGCTCCGAGGTCTCCTTGCTCCATTCGGACCAGGTGCGATCGGGCTCCTCGGTATTGCCGCTGCGGGTCTGGAAGGCGACGGAGGTGCCCGACGGCACCTCGGCGCGCCAGGCGAGGCGTCCCCAGGTGGCGAACGACTGCGCGTCGAACACCTTCGACTCGAACCGTCCGGAGGAGAGATAGCCCGGCTTCAGGACCGCGACACTGCCGAGATTGCTGCCGGCCACGACGATCTCCGACCCGGCTTTGCCCGTCCCCGGCCGCGGCAGGAGCGCCGTGACCTGCGAGGCGCTGGTGCGTCCCACCTCGCTCAGCGTCCCCTTGGTGTCGAGGAGGTACAGCTTCCCCTCGTTGTTCGAACCCAGGAGAACCGAGCCGTTGTCGAGGCGCGCCAGGCTCAGGATCGCTTCATTGCTGTTCGACCACACCTCGCGCGCGTAGCCGTCCGGGGAAATCGACAGGACCTTCCCCTCCATGTTGACGCTCAGCCGCTGCTCGGCGCCACCCGACTGCGAGCCGCTGTTGCCGCTGTCCCCCGACGAGGAAGACGAGGAGGACGACGAGGCGCCGCTGTCCGACGAATCGCTCGAACTGCGCGACGGGCTCGAAGAGCGCGAGGACCGACCCGCTTCACCCGCCACGGCGGCGTACAGGGAGCCGTCCATCCCCGGCGCCAGCCCCACGACTTCGGTCAGCGGCGCGTCGTAGAGGACCGTCCCCTTGCCGTCCGGGGTGATGCGCAGGATGAGGCCATGGCCGTCGGTCCCCGCGAGCAGGTTCCCGTCGCGATCGATCGCCAGCGTGCGCACGTGCGTCTCGGCGCTGTCGAAGTGCACCCGGCTCGAGCCGTCCTTGCCGATGAGCAGCACCCGCCCCTGCGTCCCGGTCGCGGCGTAGAGCGAGCCCTTGTGATCGAACTGCAGCGACCAGATGTACTGCTCGAGGGTGTCGGTGCGCCAGACGAGCTTGCCGTCCGGGTTGAACTTGTAGACCCGGCCGCCCGGAGACGACCCGGCGTAGACGGCGCCGTTCGCGTCGACCGCGAGCGCCAGGACCTCGGGCTCCTCGACGTTGCAGAAGGGCGTCGCCGGCTTCCCCGGCTCGACGCGGTACACCGCCCCCTCGTTGCCGCCGGCGGCGTACACAACACCGCCGGGACCGGAGGCCACGGCCCAGATGTAGGGCTGGTCCGGCTCGAAGAGCGTTTCGAGGCGCGCGCCGAGGCGGATCGGCCCCTCGGCGAGGAGCGACACCCCTGAGGGCTCCCCCTGCTCGAAGTCGGCGCGGTCACGCTGTTTCCAGGTGCGGGAGGACACGGCGCCGGCCGGCGCCGCGAGGGCACACGCCACGAGGGCGACGAGCACGCCCGGGGCGGCACGCCGAAGAGAAGCCTGGATGTGGTTCATTTCACCTTGACGGAGATGCGGCGGCCGCCGGTCGCGACGAGATCGAGGTCACGGCCGACCTCCAGGATCGGGGCCTCCATCATGACGGACGAGTCGGCGCTCAGCCGCGGGTTGTTGAAGACGCTGAAGACCGACAACGGCAGCTCGGGGAGCAGGTCGCTTCGGACGATGGCGGACGGGGCCCGCCGCAGCACGCGCAGGAACAGCGTGTGACTCTTGCGCTGGCGACCGACCAGGCGCAGCAGGTCGTCGAGGTCTTTCGCCTGCGACGCCTGGCGCTCGATGACGCGGCGGTCGAGGTTGTCCATCGCCGACCCGCCGCCGACGAAAATCTGCACGTCGCCCGGAGGCGTGTCCTCCGGCAGCGTGACGTCGAACGACACGATGCGGTCACGCCCGCGGAACGGGCTGAGGACGGCGCTGACCTTGAACGGCTCGCCCGCCCGCACCTCGCCTTTCGCGGTGTGCACGGACGTCAGGGTCGCCACCTGCGACGGCGGCAGGATCTCGATCTTGGTCTCGGCCGAGCGGACCACCGCCTCCTCGAACGGGTTGTTGCACAGGAGGCCGATGAGGCTGCCCACGTCGTTGGCCGCCTGGATGTGCACCGGCTGCGACGGGCTCGTCCCGGAGTAGAGGTCTTCGTAGATCACCTCGGGATGGCCGTCGAGGACGATCCGCGACTTGAGGGCCACCGTCGCGGCGGCGTCGAACTCGGTGCTGCGCACCAGGCTGTTGGCCGTGGTCATCGCCGCGATCACCGGCGTCCAGGTGCGGTCGCGCACCACGTCGTACTTGAACTCGCGCTCGCCGCCGGCCGAAGTCACGCGCACCTTCATCGGCAGCACCGCGGCCTTGCGGCCCACTTCGCCGACGATCGCCGTCAGGCGGTCCTCGGTGATGGCGCCGACCGGGGTGGTCGTGTTGGCCAGCTTGAACGACCCGAGGGTCGACGCCAGGGTCACGACGACATCCGCCCGGGTCATCGGCACGTCGATGGGACCCAGGCCCGCCATCGGATGTCCGAAGGCGTAGACCTTGTTGCCGTCCACGTGGGTCAGGGTGCCGATGGCGGCGAGGCTCAGGTCGCCGCTCGCGAGCTCGGCGCCGATCGCCTCACCCGGCTTGAGAGGCGAAGGATCGGGCGGGGTGTCGGGGGCCGAGCCCCCGCCGCCGCCCGACGAAGGATGCATACCGAACGCCTGGAAGGCGGGGGCGTAGTGGTCGAGAACGCCCGGGTCGCAACCCGCGCAGACCAGCGGTGTGGCGATGGGAACGAAGTTGCCGAAGGCACCCGCCGGAATCGCGTCGCTGCCGGCGACTCCCGGGGCCGTGGCGGCGGCGCGATCCGCACTGCCACGCTCGAGCCAGCCGAGAATCCCGCCTTCGTTGCTGGCGATGCGGGGGCGGACGGAAGCGGTCCCCGCCCGCATCATGTCGGCGATCGGGGTGATGCCCGCGATCGGCTCCTTGGCGAAGGCGCCGAGGCGATAGGAGATGGCGCCGACGATGCGCCCGTCGACATAGACCGGGCTGCCGCTCATGCCGGCCACGACCCCGGTGAACTCGACCTTTTCACCGTGGAGACGCGCCAGAATCATGTCCTGCTGGGGACCAATGGCGTTCTTCAGAACGCCGAGAAACTCGACCTCGAAATCCTCGAGCCGGTTCCCCTCGAAAACGGTCCGCGCCACGCCCCGGAGGCCGGGATGGATGTCGGCGACCGGGAACGGCAGAGGACCGAGGTCCGGCACGACGACAGCCGGAGGATGGGTCACCTCTGGGGGAGGCTGAACCGGGGAGGCGGCGAAGGCGGCCACCACGACGGCAGAACAGAGGGAGACAGCAGACAACGAAACGACCGTACGTAGTTCCATCACTTCAGGCATGATACAGCACGGAAATGGCAAAGCCAGTCCAAAGTGAGAATACGGATAAAGAAAGGGAGGTTTTTGTCATGTCGAAGGCTTTCTACGTAGCCGTCACGCTTTTGTTCCTCGGCGCCGGCTTCGGCGATGGCCTCCAGGCGCAGACCACCGCGCCCCACCCTCCCCCCCAATCCTGGCGCGACCGCATGTTCTTCGGCGGGGGCATGGGAGTGGGCTTCGGAGACGTCGATTTCGTCTCGATCGAGCCTCTTTTCGGGGTCCATCTCAACAAGCAGTTCTCGGTCGGTGGCAGCCTCATCTACCGCTGGACCAACGACAATCGCTACGCCGACTCGCTCAATTTCAACGACTACGGGGCCCGCGCCTTCGTTCAGTATTTTCCCGTGCCCAATTTCTTCGGGCAGCTCGAGTACGAGTACCTCAACTACGAGTACGCCCTGCCGACGCTCGACACCGATCGGAACACTCAAGGGAGCCTCTTCGTCGGGGGCGGCATCAGCCAGCCGGTGGGAGGCAAGGCCGCCTTCTTCGCATCGGCTCTCTACAACCTGTCCTACGACGATAACGACCCGTTCCGTCCCTACGACAGCCCGTGGGTGATCCGCGCCGGCGTCGGAGTCGGATTCTGAAGGAGTCCCGCATGCCCCGAACGTTCCTGCGCCGCGCGCTGGTTCTCGCCGCGCTCCTGTCCCCTCTCGCCCTCGGGGCCTGCTCCGAGTCGATGAAGCTGGTCCGCTCCCAGGTCGATCCGGCCTTCGTGCCGGG